>Ga0208041_1000006_pt1:27500-637210 | contig 637210 bp, 583 predicted proteins | sample AD_SCU002_MetaG_FD_184453 | JGI IMG/M metagenome (GOLD analysis project Ga0208041, IMG submission 184453) | Active sludge microbial communities of municipal wastewater-treating anaerobic digesters from China - AD_SCU002_MetaG (SPAdes) (version 2) | ecosystem: Engineered >... | reverse complement strand
TCTTTCTGGCCCTGGTGACGACCATCGGCCGGCTCTACCAGGAGGCCTGGTCGAAGAAAAAGGACGTCTGAGCCCAGGCGCCGAAAGAAGGCGCTTGCCATATTGCAACCGGATCTTTTCTGATCTGCGTTCCTCGAAAAAAGCCCCGATGGGTCCCAGCCCTCGGGGCTTTCGAGTCTCCGGGGCAAAGAATTATTACCGTTCCGACCGCGCTGAAACCCCCTTTAATATCCGGTCCAGTTCCCGATGATATTGCGGGTAACGGTCCAGATCGTTGTGCCCGCCGCCGGGAACGGCGATCAGGATGTGCCTGCCTGCGGCGAGGGCGACCAGGCGCTCGCTCATGGGAAATGGAATGATATCGTCGGCCGTTCCGTGAAACAGAAACACCGGGCAGGAAATGGACCGGATCCACTTCTCTGTCGGGAGCGTATATTTTAGAAAGGAGCGGATCATAAGCCGGGGAAGGAAGGGGTAATGATAGGCTCCCAAGTCTACCAGGCTGGTATAGGGCGACTCGAGGATGAGCGTCCGCGGTTTCCGCTGCGTTGCCACCCAAGCGGCCGGGCCGGTGCCGATGGATCGGCCGTACAGGACGATGGCCTGTTCGGGGTATTCGTTTCGCACGTGGTCGTATATCCGGAGGGTATCCTCCAGGAGATCTTGTTCTCCGTCGAGGCGACCCTCGCTCTTGCCGAAACCCCGGTAGTCGGGTATCACGAGGTCGTATCCCCGACGGGTGAATTCGGGGGCGATCTCCCCCCAGGTGCGAAGGCTGCCCGCATTGCCGTGAAAGTAGAGGACCACGCCCCGGGGTGCGGGAGTCCTGAAATGCAGGGCGTGCAGCTCGATTCCCCCGGCTTGCAGTCGGACTTCGCGAAATGGCTCTGAAAAGGAGAACCGGAAGTCTTTCGGCAGAGTTTCCGGATAGAAAATCAGGGATTCCTGGCTGCAGCCCGTCAGCAGCAAGGCGGCCATGAAGATGAGGAGCCCCGGCAGGAGCCGATGATTCCGTGAAAAACACTGCAACATCAGAATGTCTCCCGGTTCAGGAATTTCTCTATCATGGGGCGCTGGACATTGCCCAGTGATGAATGAATCCGCGACGGATGCTTCCCCGGATTGAGCCGTACCTGCGGCCGACGGGATGCATGCCCCGGATGCTCCGGTGCCGCCGGAACCTCGCTTCCCCGCTTGGAGTGCAATCACCGGGAACCTTTTGCGGCCAACGGATGATCATGGTAACCTGAAATGCATGCCGGACACGGGATATCCCGGTGGAGTGACGCTGAGGATAGAAATCGGTCATTCGCAAGGGAGGGAATGGGATGACGGACAAGGTGATCCTTTCCTGGAGCGGCGGGAAGGATTGCGCGCTGGCGCTCCGGGAACTGGCGGTGGGCGGCCGGTTCAGGACAGAGGCACTGCTGACGACCTTCGTCGCGGAAACGGACCGGGTGGTGATGCACGGGATTCCACGGCTCCTGGTGGAGGATCAGGCCCGGCTGATCGGACTTCCCCTGGAAGCGGTGTTTCTGGAGGAGAAAGCCGGGAACGACTCCTATGACCGGGCGATGGCGGCCGTTCTTGAAAAATACCGCCGGCGCGGCCTCTCCGGGATCGCCTTCGGTGACCTTTTCCTGGAAGATGTTCGCCGTTACCGGGAATCAAGGCTCACCGGCTCCGGGATGGTCCCCCTGTTTCCCCTCTGGGGAAAGGATACGAAAGTCCTGGCGGAACGGTTTGTCGAGGATGGCTGGCGGGCCATTGTTACCTGCGTGGACACGGATGCCCTGGACGGATCTTTCGCCGGCCGTCTCCTTGACCGTGAGTTTCTCTCCGACCTTCCGCCGGGTGTCGATCCTGCCGGGGAGAACGGCGAGTTCCACACCTTTGTTTTCGATGGCCCCATTTTTCGGGAACCCGTTTCCTTCCGGCCGGGTAGCATTTCCCTTCGGGATGGCCGCTTCCGGGATCTGGAACTGCTGCGGCCCTGAGCGGATCCCGATTCAAAAAACCGGTGCGGGATCGCAAAGAGGATCCTGTAAGGAATGGAACACGCGGGGGGCTGCCGGGGGGGGAACGGGACGGATGGCTCCTGGCACGACTCCTGTTTGTCTCACGCGGATGGATGTGCTAAGAGATTCCCAGCGTTTTTCTTACCGGGGCCACACATATTTCCGCATCCTTCTCCGGGAAGGCTCCGCGACGAAAGAACCGTTCTGGGAGCGTTTATGCTTGAGAAAATAACAGGTTATGCTGATACTGTGAATGCGTTCTTTGCTCAGTACTCCGAACGGTTTGCGGTCTGGTACGGGGGGTTGAGCGAGATGGGTCAGGTGGGAGTTCTGGTCGGCGGGGCGATCGGCGTCATGATTCTCATCGCCCTGTTCGCCATTTCCCGGCTTACCCGCTGATTTCCCGCCTGCGGACAATCATCATGGAAGAGGCTTTGCCTCGTCGATCAGCATGATGGGGATCCCGTTGCGGATCTCGTAAAGCAGTCTGCATGCATCGCAGATCAGCCCATCTCCGGTCTCGTTGAGCCGGATGTCCCCCTTGCATCGGGGGCAGGCCAGTATTTCCAATAGTTCCTTGCTGATGGTCATTCATTCCTCTCTTTCTCTTCCGGTGCACCCAGGAAAACCGTGTACCCGATGACCAGGAAATGGTTGTTGATGCCGGTGTTCGGAGTCCTTGTGCCCCCGTTGGAAAGGTGCCGGATCCGATAGCCGATGTTCAGCGCCGAGTTCCTGCTGAAGGGGACATAGAAACCGCCTCCCGCCTCGCTGTCCATTACAAAACCCCTTGCCTGCTGCTCCGTGCGAACGGATATGAAGTGTGGGCCGCTGGAAACCGCCGCGTAGAAAAACAGGTTTCTCAGGAGGGGATAGACGTATTGGATCCCGATACCCAGTCCCAGCTCGTAATCCCCGGCGGGCTCGTGGACCGGTGTAAAGCGCGGCTCGGCGAAAACCGTGAACCGCCCCCGGTGTGTTCCGGGGATGCCGAGGAAACGGTTGATGTCGAGGCCGAAGTGGGCCGCCATGAGGATCGGCTCGTAGCTTCCCTCCGGAATCTTCCCGAAACCGAATCCTCCCAGCATGCCCGCCTCGGAAAGCCGGACGGGATAATCGATGCGATTCAGGCTGGTTTCCGGAAGCGGAGGCGTTATCATGCCCGACGATGGTTCCGCATTCCGTTGTGGTTCCGTTTCCGGGGCCGCCGGCTTCGATTTCGCGGGAGGGCTGCCCGGAACGAGCGTCTGATCCGGGTGAAACCCCGTTTCTCCGACACTGACCCACTGGCCGGGGCGGACGCGCACCCCCTCGATCCGGATCCGTCCCGTTGCCGCCGGAACGGAGGAGGAGATCCCGCCGGTCTCCCGGCCGGACGGGTCGGCGGATGCGCCGTCCGCTCCGCAGACGATGCCCATCAGCAACAGGATGGCCAGGAGGTATTGGAACCGGGCATGCCGGCATCGCCTTGTTCTCATCGAACTTCCCCCGGGCCGGCATATTTCCGGACGGCTTCCAGGACCATGTCCACGGAGATCTCCTTCATGCAGCGGCGGGTGTTGCAGGTCTTCTGGAAGCAGGGACTGCAGGGCAGCTCCGACCGGATCACCGTGTGGATCCTCCCATAGGGCCCCGTCCGGGCCGGTTCGGAGGCTCCGAAGAGGGCCACCACGGGCGTCCCCACCGCCGCGGCAATGTGCATGGGACCCGAATCGGGCGTCACCACGACGGCGGCCCGGCGATACAGGTGAGCCAGTTCCTTCAGGGTTGTCCTGTTCTCCAGGTTCAGTGCCCTTGTTTCCATCGCTGCCGCAATGCGGCCGATCCGTCCCCCGGTTTCGTGCCCCGTGATCACCACCGGCCGGTCCAGCTCCACCCGGACTCGATCCCCCAGATCTGCAAACCGGTCATCCTCCCACAACCGGGTCTCTCCGGCGTAGGACATCGGGCTCAGGACTACAAACGGGCGTTCCGGATCCACGCCGCTTTCCTTCAGCAGAGCGTCGGCCCGGTTCGCGCTGTCCACCGGGATATCCAGAAAAAATTCCGGTTCCGCCGTATCCGCTCCCAGGTGCCGGGCGAAGTCCAGGTAGCGGTCCACGGCGTGCTTGCCCATGTCCTCAGGGATTTTTTCACTGTAGAACAGGCCGCTCATCTCCTGCATGCTGTCGTAGCCGAGCTTTCGCTTCCCGCGGCTCGCGAACACGAGGATGGCGCTCTTGAAGAGCCCCATGAAATCGATGATCACATCATAGGGCCGGTCCCTCAGGTCCCGAAGGAACCGGTGGATTTCCCCGAGGGTTTCGCCGACGTTGCGGACGCTCCCGAGACGGCGGGCCCAGCGCTTTCTTCCCGAGACGAGGATCCTGTCTATCTGGGGATTTCCCTGAATGATGTCAAGAGATTCTTCCTCCACAACCCAGGTGATGTGGGCCTCGGGGTACCGCTTTCTCAGGGCCGCAAGCGAGGGAAGCGTGTGGACCACGTCTCCGATGGAGCTGAGCTTGACCAGAAGGATGTTCATGGCCGGCCGACCTCGCCGAGGATCCAGCGGGCGGCATCCATCAGATCCTCTCCTATGTAGGCCGCTTCCGGCGGTGCCGTCACGTCCCGCCCATAACCCGTCCGGACCAGGATTCCCCTTGCGCCCGCCCGGGTTCCCGCTTCCACGTCCTTGGGCATGTCCCCGACCATGAAGGAGTCCTCCAGGGCGATTCCCATCTCGGCAGCGGCCCGAAGAAGCAGTCCCGGCCTGGGTTTCCGGCAGGCACAGTCCATGCGGTAGGCCCCCAGGCCCTCCGTCGGGTGGTGCGGACAGAAGTAAAAGGCGTCGATAAGGGCTCTCTGTCCGCGAAGAAGATCCAGAAGATGCCGGTGGGTTTCCTCCACGAAGGCCTCGTCGAAGAATCCCCGGGCGATGCCCGACTGGTTTGTCACGACGACGACCTTCATCCCCGCCCGGTTGAGCATTCCGATTGCCTCGGCTGCTCCGGGAAGGATCCGGAGTTTCTCGATGCGGTCCAGGTACCCCACCTCTTCGTTGATCGTTCCGTCCCGGTCGAGAAAGACCGCCCGCTGTCCCCTCATCGCCGGCCTCCCTCGAAAAGCGATCGTGCCTCGTTCCAGACGTCTTCGGCGGAGATGGCCTCCATGCAGCGGAAATCCTGCGGGCAGGTCTCCTTCAGGCAGGGGCTGCAGTCCATGGGCTTGCGGACAATGGAGAACCGGGGGCCCATGGGGCCCGTCGTCACGGGGTTCGTGGAGCCGAAGACGGCGACCGTCGGGACGCCCATGGCCGCGGCCACATGCATCAGGCCCGAGTCGTTGGAGACGAAGACGCGGCATCGGGAAATGAGGGCCAGGGCCTCCCGGAGGGAGGTACCCCCCGCGAGGTTGACAAACCGCGCCTTCGCGGCCGCCTGGACCGCCCCGGCGCTCTCCCGGTCCCCGGAACTGCCGAAGACGAGGACCCGTGCTCCGAATTCCGCCGCCAGACGATCGGCCACGGCGGCGAAGCGATCCGGAAACCAGCGCTTGGCCGGCCCATAGGCCGCCCCGGGCGCGATGCCTGCCAGGGGGGCTTCGGGATCGCACCCCCGCTCCACGAGGACCTTCTCCGCAAGGTCCCGGTACTCCGCAGGCGGCACCAGGAGGGGAGGCGGCGGGTCCGGTGGCGGAAGGCCCAGGGCCCGGACCATTTCCAGGTAGTACCGGCTCTGGTGCACCCGGAGGATCTCCCGGGACCGCCGCACGGAAGAAGTCAGGAGCAGCCCCCGGGCGTCCGTGTTGTAACCGGCCCGCACGGGAATTCCAGCCAGCAGGGTCACGATGGCCGCTTCGATGGCATTCTGCAGGAGGATGGCCCCGTCAAATGCCATGCCGCTCAGGTCCCGGGCGAGGCGCAACCGACCGGACACCCCGGCGTGGATCCCCGGTTCCCGGAAGGTGAGAACCTCATCGGCATGGGGGCAGATCCGGTAGACCTCTCCCACCCAGGGTTTCGCCAGGACGGTGATGTGCGCTTCCGGCATGCCTGCACGGATGGCCGCCATGGCCGGGAGGGTGAGGATGGCGTCGCCGATCCAGTTGGTCCCGCGAACCAGGAGGCGCCGGATCTCCCGGGCCGGAAAAGGCCGGCGGTGAACGACCGGAAGCGGAGACTGGAAAACGGTCTGGTCTGTCATGTCCGCCTCGGCGCCTGCCAGGGTTTCGTCTTCCAGCGCTGGTGGACCCAGAACCACTGGTCCGGGTACTTCCGGACCGTGTCTTCGATGATGCTCGTGAAGCGCTGGGTGTTTTCGAGCACGTCCTCCTTTCGGTTTCCCGTCCGGGCCAGGGGGACCTCTTCGCCGAGAACGAACCGGTATTTCCCGTTTTCGAGGCGGGCCATGTATCCCGGAAGGACGGGAGCCTCCGTGTGGAGGGCCAGCAGGGCAAGGCCGTCGGACGTACAGGCGGTGCGGCCGAAAAAGTCGACGAAGACTCCTTCCTGCCAGGCCACGTTCTGGTCCAGGAGAAGACCGATGATGCCGTTCTGCTTCAGGATCCGCAACATGGGCCGCATGGCCCGGTCCTTGTCCTGGAGGATGTTGCCCGTGCAGGAGCGGACCTTCGACACCAGGATTTCCAGGGTCGGGCTGTCCATGAGCCGGTAGATCACCATCATGGGCTTGATGACCAGAGCGGCGGTGACGGCCTCCAGCTCCCAGTTCCCGAAGTGGGCGCCGAAGAGAAGAAGCCCCCTGTTCTTTTCGAGAGCCCGGAAGGCATGTTCCACTCCCTCCAGTTCCACCCAATCCGCCAGGTTTTCACGGCCGATCTTCGGAAGGTCGAAGAATTCCGCCGCCACGATCCCCATGTTGCGATAGACTCCCCGGGCAATCCGGCCCAGTTCGTCATCCGGTTTTTCCGGGAAGGCCATGCGGAGATTGTGCAGGGCGATCAGGCGATGCCGGGAGTCGGCTGCATAGGCGAGGAGGGCCAGCCGGACGAAGAAGGCCTTCCGGATCCCCAGCGGGATCTGCTGGAAAAAGTGCAACAGGTTATCCGCCCGGGATTCCGCGCTCATGTCCGTTCCTGTTCTTTCATGCAACGCCGCGATTCCAGGATCTCCAGGATGTCCCGGCCGAGAATGCCGTCGTCCGGCTCCATATGCAGGTCCACTTCGAGTACCAGGAGCCCGGGAAGAGAGTCTTCCATTCCGGCCAGCCGGGCGGCGTCTTTTTCGGTCGTGACGATTCCATCTGCCATGGCGGCGGACCGGCGGATCTCCTCCAGATCTTCCCGGCTGAACCGGTGGTGGTCCGGATAGGCCAGGAACGGCGCCACTTTGCACCCCAGCGTCTCCAGCGTATGCCGGAAGGCCTGCGGGGAGCCGATCCCGGCAAAGGCCGAGAATGTTTTTCCCGACAGGGAATCGAGCGGCAGTGTCTCCCCGCCTGCGGCGCGCACCAGGCGGGACGGCCGGTGCAGGGCCCGGAGGGTCGGCCGCCCGCAACCGGGAAAGGCCTGTGGATTTTCTTCTCCATCGTCGTCCGTCGCGGGGCCCGTCCGGATCATCCAGCGTGCCCGCCGCAGGGATTCCAGGGGCTCGCGCAGGGGTCCCCGGGGCAGCAGGTGGCCGTTCCCGAAGGGTCTGCGGGCATGGACGACGAGAATGTCCACGTCCCGATGGAGGCGCCGGTGCTGGAAACCGTCATCGAGAAGCAGGACATCCGCCCCGAAGCGGTCCACGGCCTCGCGCCCCGTCCGGTACCGCTCCGGCCCCGTCAATACCGGCACACCGCGGAGCCGGCGGGCCATCATGAACGGCTCGTCGCCGCAGACGGCCGGCTCGGAGAGCACATGCCTTCCGTCGGAGACGATCTCGACAGGTCCCCTGGGCCGGCCTCCGTATCCGCGGCTCAGGATCGCCGGTTTGCTTCCATGCTCTTTCAGGAACTCCGCCAGGTGAATCACCAGGGGGGTCTTCCCGGTTCCGCCGACGGTCAGGTTCCCCACGCTGACCACCGGAACGGGCAAATGGCGTATCCCCAGGATTCCCCGGTCATACAGGGCGTTCCGAATCCGTATCCCGAATCCGTATCCCCCGGAGGCGACACCCAGGACCGGACCCATAAGGAGGCTCGGAGAGGCGTCTTCCCCATACCAGAGGGACTGGATCCGATCGTGAAGGTTCCTGGTCGGTTCGGTCTGCATCTCGCGGAATCGTCAGCCTTCCCGGAATTGCATGTTGTAGAGCCGCCGGTATTCGCCCTGCTTCTCCAGGAGGGTTTCGTGGTTTCCTTCTTCGACGATCTCACCGTTGACGAGGACGATGATGCGGTCGGCGTTTCGGATCGTCGACAGCCGGTGAGCGATGACCAGCGTCGTCCTGCCCTTCATCAGGTTCTCGAGGGCCTCCTGAACCTCGATTTCCGCCTCGGTGTCGAGGGACGAGGTCGCCTCGTCGAGGATCAGGATGGGGGCGTCCTTCAGGATCGCCCGTGCGATGGAGATCCGCTGGCGCTCTCCGCCGGAGAGCTTCATCCCCTGTTCACCGATCAGGGTGTCGTACCCCTCGGGGAGCCGCATGATGAAGTCGTGGGCATTGGCAGCCCGGGCGGCCCGGACGATGTCCTCCTGCGAGGCCTGCTGGTTTCCGTAGGCGATGTTGTTGCGGACTGTGTCATTGAAGAGGATCGTCTGCTGGGTGACGATGCCGATCTGCCCCCGCAGGGAGTCGATGGTCGCTTCCCGGATGTCGTGCCCGTCGATGAGAATTCTTCCCTCCGTGACGTCATAGAAGCGGGGGATCAGGTTGACGAGGGTGGTTTTCCCCCCGCCGCTCATGCCCACCAGGGCGATGGCCTCGCCGGCCCGGATCGAGAGATCGATGTTCCGGAGAACCGGGTCCTCTTCATACCGGAATGTCACATTCTGGATGTCGATTCCTTGCGTGATCCTTGGAAGTTCCGTTGCATCGGGGGCGTTGCGGATCTCCGGGACGGCGTCGATGATGGCGAAGACCCGCTCGGCGGCGGAGATGCCCTGCTGGATCTGGTTGTTCGTTGCTGTGAGGCGCTTGATGGGCTCGTAAAGCATGATCAGGGCGGTCAGAAAGGAAAAGAAGGTCCCCGGTGTGGAAGAGCCGTGAATCACCTGCCAGCCGCCGTAAAAGACGATGATGGCGATGCCGATGCCGCCCAGGAACTCCATCAGGGGGCTGGAGAGGGCGTTGACGGTAACGGCCTTCATGAACAGCTTCAACAGGTTTTCGCTTTCCTTTTCGAACCGCTTGTTTTCGTAGTCCTCCATGGAGAAGGCCTTCACGATCCGCGCCCCCGTGATGGTTTCCTGGAGGAGGCTCGTGAGGCTTCCCATGGTGATCTGGGCTCCCGTCACGGCGCTGCGGATCTTCCGGCCGAACCGGGAGATCGGATAGACCGTCAGGGGGAAGACGACCATGGCGATGATGGCCAGCTTCCAGTCCCTCCAGAAGACGACGAAGACGAGGCAGAGGATGGTGAAGCTGTCCTTCAGGAGGCTCGTGATGGCCTCCGACACGGCCCCCTGGATGTAGTTGACGTCGAAGGTGATCCGCGACATCAGGACGCCCGTGGGGTTCTTCGTGAAAAACGACAGCGATTGCTGCTGAATCTGTTTGTATAGCCGGTTCCGGAGATCCGTGACGATCCGCTGTCCGATCCAGTTCATGATGATCGCCTGGGCATAGGTGCACGCTCCCTTCACCAGGTAGATCCCGATGACGGCCAGGGGGATCCACTGGAGCATCCGGGCGTTCCGCTCGACGAAGATGTCGTCCAGGGCGGGTTTGACCAGGAAGGCCAGGACGGACGTCAGTCCTCCCACGATGAGCATGAAGAACATGGCCAGGATCAGCTTGGCCGTGTGAGGTTTGGCAAGGCGGAAGAGACGCTTGAAGACGATCACGATGGGGCTCCTTTTTCCCCCCGGGCCATGGTACAGGCGATGAGGGCTGTATTCCTGGCGGCGCCTCCGGTTCCGAGTTTTTCCCGGACCTCGCGGAAGGCGTCCGTCATCGTTTCCCGCCGGCGATGGTCCGTCAGAAGAGGCAGGACCTCCTCCGCAATCCGCTCGGGCGATGCCGCGCCCTGAATCAGTTCGGGGACGATTGTCCGCCCGGCGACGATGTTGGGCAGCCCGATGTGGTCGATCCGGATGACCAGGCGGGCGAACGGGTAGGTCAGCGGGGAAACTTTGTATACGATCACCATGGGAATGCCCAACAGCGCCGTCTCCAGGGTTGCCGTGCCGGAGGCGACAATGGCTGCGTCGGAGGCGGCGATGACTCCATAGGTGTCCCGGCGGATCAGGTGAACGGGGACGGCGCTTGCTTCCGTAAGGCTCCGGAGGAGCTCTTCCGGGAGCGTGTCCGCCAGGGGGAGTACGAACTGCAGGTCCGGCAGCTTCATCCTGAGAATATCCGCCGCCCGGAGCATGGGATCCAGCAGGCGGTCGATTTCTCCCTGCCGGCTTCCCGGCAGCAGGGCAATGGTTCTCCGTTCCGGGGCCAGTCCCAGCCGCCGCCGGATCTCCGAAACGGACCCATCCGCCCTGACCGTGTCGAGGAGCGGATGCCCGACATAGGCCGCATCGATCCCGGCCTTTTCGTACAGCGGCATTTCAAAAGGAAAGATGACGGCCATTCTGCTTACCGTTTCCCGGATCGACCGGATTCTGCCGGCTCCCCAGGCCCAGATCTTCGGGCTGATGTAGTAAAGGACGGGGATTCCGGCTTTTTTCGCTACCCGGGCGAAGCGAAGATTGAATCCCGGGTAGTCGATGAGGATCACCAGGGCGGGACGGTCCGTCTCGAGAAACCGGCTAAGGCGGGAGAACAGGGTCCTGATCCGGCCGAGTTTTCCGAGAACCTCCGTGAGCCCGACCACTCCCAGCTCGGAGACGTCGGCCAGGAGAGTGACCGACGACGCCTGCATATGCATGCCCCCCACTCCGTAAAAGGCGAGGGTGGGATCGATCTCCCTCATGGCCGAGGCGAGCTGGGCTCCGTAGAGATCTCCCGATGCCTCGCCCGTCAGGATCAGAATTTTCGAGGAGTGTTCCATCGGCGCTGCCGTCTCTCCGGTTTCAGCGGTTGCCGGGGAACGGATCGGAAGGAAAGCCTCTCTGAATTGGATCCATCTGCCCGCGTCGAGCGCTTCCATCCCCGTGAAGGTCCGTCTCACCTTCGAGTGAGAAACGATGTTCCTTCCCGTTCGGCAATCTATCTGCAGATGCCCCGCTGGGAGTTTTCCAGAAAGGAAACAAACTGGCGCACCTCCGGAAGGTCCTCCACCTCCGCCCGGATCCGCTCGATGGCTTCGACCAGCCGCAGGGAGGATCGGTAAACCAGCCGATAGGATTCCCGAAGTGCCTTGATCGACGGCTCGGAAAAGCCCCGCCGTTTGAGGCCCACCAGGTTCAGCCCATAGGGACGGGCCCGGTTGCCCGAGACGGTGATGAACGGCGGCACGTCCTGGGCTACGGCGGAGGCTCCTCCGACGAAGGCGTGGGCGCCGATGCGAATGAACTGGTGGACCCCCGACATCCCGCCGATGATGGCCCAGTCCTCCACATGAATATGTCCCGCCAGGTTCGTCGCATTGGCCATGATGACGTGATTGCCCAGCTTGCAGTTGTGGGCGATGTGGCAGTACGCCATGATCAGGTTGCGATCCCCCATGATGGTGACGCCGATGTCGGACACGGTGGAGCGGTTGATGGTCACGAATTCCTTGATGATGTTGTGATTTCCTATGACCACCCGGGTCTCTTCCCCCCTGTATTTCAGGTCCTGGGGAATCCCGCCGATGGAGGCGAACTGGAAGATCCGGTTGCCCTCCCCGATATCCGTGTGGCTCTCGATCACGACATGGGGGCCGATGACCGTGTTCCGTCCGATGGTGACGCTGGGTCCGACGATGGTGTAGGGGCCGATTTCGACATCCTCGGCAATCCGGGCGTCGGGGGCGATCACGGCCGTGGGATGAATGCTCATGAATTCCGTCCTTCCAGTTTCTTTTCCAGTGCTTCCAGCCTTTTGGCCAGGTCGAGAAGCTGCTGCCTCATGGCCGGGAGTTTCGGGATCGTCGCCTCCAGCCGCAGCCATTCACGGTGGGGCATATGGGGTGCTCCGGCCACAATGGTCGCGGCGGGGACGTTCTTGTGAATCCCGGCGCGGGCAGCCACCATGGCGTGGTCTCCGACCTGGATGTGTCCCACCAGGCCGGCCTGCCCGCCGATCATGACGCCCCGGCCCACGGTTGTGCTGCCGGAAACGCCCGCCTGGGAGACGACGATGGCATATTCTCCGATGACCACGTTGTGGGCGATCTGGACCAGGTTGTCGATCTTGGCGCCTTTCCGGATCCAGGTGCGGCCCATGGTTCCCCGGTCGATGGTCGTATTGGCGCCGATTTCGACATCGTCGTCGATCTGGACGATTCCGACCTGGGGAATCTTTATGTTTTCCCAGCCGGGCCGCGCAAAGCCGAATCCGTCGCCCCCCACGACGACGCCCGCGTGAAGGATGACCCGCTTCCCGATCCGGCACCGATCATACACCGTCACATTGGGGTGCAGAACCGATTCCTCGCCGATCGACGCGTCGACACCTACATATGCCCCCGGGTAGAGCACGGCTCCCGCCGCGATCTCGGCACCGCGGCTTACCGTTGCCCCGGCATGGATGCTGGACTGCGGGGAAACCCTGGCGTCCCGGTCGACGAATGCCCGCTCGTGGATGCCCGGTCGTTCCGGTTCCCGTGGATGGAAAAGGGCAAGCGCCTGGCCGAAGGCGACGTAGGGGTCGGCGACCACGATCAGGGTCCGGCCGGGTTCTTCCGTTCCCGGTGCAACAAGAACGGCGGTCGCCCGGGTGGTTTTCAGTCGAGATCGGTACCTGCGGTTGGCGATGAATGCCAGGTCGCCGTCTCCGGCTTCTTCGATACCCCGCACGCCCGCGATCAGGGCATCCGCATCCCCGTGAACAACGCCGCCCAATCGGGCGGCGATCTCCTGAACGGTCCAATTCACGCTGTGTTCCGGTCGACGCCGGTTCCCTTACTTCTTCTTGTCCTTGAAGGTCCTGTTGAACTCTTCCACGACGCGCTTCGTGATGTCTTCCTTCGCGTTGAAGTACGGGAGCTGGAGAACGTATGGATCCAGAACCATTGTATATTTTTCTTTTTCGGCGATGGACCGGACGATCTTGAGGACTTCCGGGAACAGCTTTTTAAAGATATCCTGTTCCTTGGCCCGGAGATCATCCTCGAAATCCTTGGCAACGACCTGGTAGTCCCGGTATTTCTTCTGCAGGGTCATCTCCTTCTCCCGCAGGGCCGATTCCGTCAGGACGGTCCGCTGCTTTTCCAGATCCTCCCGAAGCTTCTTGAGCTCCTTTTCTTTTTCTTCGATGACGGCCTTGTCCTTGGCGATGAGCCTGCGCATCTCGTCGCCCATCTGTTTGCCCGCATTGGAGGTCAGCATGGCCTCCTGGATGTTGACAAAGCCGACCTTTTCCGCAGACCAGGCCGCCCCGGACGACAGAGCCAGCAGAAGCAATCCCGCAATGACACCAAACACCGCTTTCTTCATTCGTGATACCTCTCTTTCAGCTTTTTTATTCGCTACATGAACATGCCGATGGCAAACTCCCATCGCGACGCGGATTCGCCTTCCTTGGCGTCAAGCACATAGCCCCACTCAAGGCGCAGGGGACCCAGCGGCGAATACCAGCGGATTCCCGCTCCCGTCGTATGCCGGAAGTCGCTCCCGAAGGAATACGTATCCCAGGCGTTGCCGGTGTCGTAGAAGACGACCCCCTTGATGCCGGCTTCCTTCACGAGAGGGAAAAGGTACTCGACATTGAAACAGAGGAACGTTGTTCCCCCGATGACGTAATAGCCCGTCGCATCCTTTGGTCCCACGTCCTTGAGACCTCTCAGGGAGTTCATCCCGCCCAGGGTGAACCGCTCGAACAGGGGAATGCTCTCCCCTTCGCTCGGAGCCAGGTAACCGGCCCGTCCCCGGACGCTGAAGACCGTGTCCAGGGGAAGGCCGAAAAACCACTGCGACTGTACCACGGCCTTGACGTAACTTGTCGTTCCTCCCAGGAGTTTGCTTGCGTAGCCGACGGAAACACCGTTGCGGGAACCCCGGGTCGGGAAAAAGTTGTCATCCGACGTGTCCCGGTTGAGGCCGACACTGACGATGCCTGTCCGGTATTCTCCCGCGTAAGCCTGGATGTACTGGGGCGCGTACACGTTGATATCCTTTATGGTATCGATCGAATACGTGAAGCCGAAACTGCCGCTGAAGAATTCCCAGAGGGGATATCCCAGGGTGAATCCCCCGCCCGTTGAATTCACGTTGTAGTAATCCCACTCCTTCTCAGAATGCCAGGCGTTCCAGTTGCTGAAGAGGGGCAGGTCGAAGAGCCAGGGCTCGATGAACTGCAGCTCGAACCAGGTCTTGGTGCTGGAAAAGCTGGTTTTTAACTTCAGGGTCTGTCCCCGGCCGAGGAAGTTCTGCTGGGAGATCTCCGCCACGAAAGCCAGGTGGTCCTGGCCGCTGTAGCCGGCTCCGATGCTGAACATTCCCGTTGCCTTCTCCTTCACGTGGATGCGGACGTCCGTCAGATTCTCCGCGGGCCCTTTTTCTGTCTGGAAATTGATTTCCTCGAAGTAGCGGGTCCGCTCCAGGGCGGTATAGCTGTTCTTCAGGTTCGTGCTGTTGTAGAGGTCCCCCTCGACGATGGACAGGAGCCGGCGCATGACCTTGTCCCGGGTCTTCGTGTTTCCCGTGAAGGTGATGCGGTTGAAGTAGACCAGGATCCCCTTGTGGATCCTGTAGGTCACGTCCACGGACAGATCTTTCTCCCGGATGTCCGTCTGGGGTTGCACGTCAGCATAGGCGAACCCCTCGTCGTTGGCGGCCTTGGTCAGCGTGTCGATATCCCTGATGATGGCCGATCGGTCGTAGAACTCTTTCTTTTTGATCTCCAGCCTATCCATCAGCTTCTGGCGGGTGACGTCGAGGGGGTCGCCCGCGATTGCGACGGTTCCCACGCGAAAGCGCTTTCCCTCGTTGATGGGGATCTTGATGTAGATGCCCTTGGCGTCATGGGTGATAACCGGGTCCGCCACCTGGGCCTGGATGAATCCGCTGTTCAGGTAGAAGGCACTGATCCGGGCGACGTCCTGCCGGAGTTCGTCCTTCTTGAGAAGACCCGAATCGGTAAAGACGTGGAGGATGCCCCACTCGGTAGTCTTCATCTGTTTCTTGAGTTCTTTGTCCGTGAAGGTCCGGTTCCCCTCGAAGGAAATCTTCTCCACGTAGATCTTCTTGTTTTCCTGGACGGTCACAACAATGCGGGTGTCTTTTTCTCCCGCTTTTTCAACTTTATACGTGATCTCGGCGTTGTAGTAGCCTTTCCCCTCATAGAGGGTTTTGATCTTGGCGATATCGGCGGCCAGCTTTTCCGCGTTGAGGACCTGCCTCGTCTTTACGCTCATGTTCGAGAGGAGTTCATCTTTATCGATGGCCTTGTTCCCCGTGAACTGGATCTGCGAAATGAGTGCCTTTTCCACAATGTGGAACGTGATGACCGTTCCTTCCGGAGTCGAGGAGACCTCGACCTTCACGTCATCGAAATACCCCATCCCGTAAATCGCCTTGATGTCTCCGGACAGATCGGCCTCGGAGTAGACGTTGCCCTTGGCGCTTTTCATGACCTGGGCGATGGCGCTGCTTTCGATTTTCTGGTTGCCCTTGAAGTCTACCCGGGCGATCCGCTGTACTTCTCCAATCCGGAGCAGGAGATCTCCCCTGAGCCGGGAGACCATGGCGGGAATACCCTCCAATCCCCGCCCCTGGGCGAAAACACCCGGAAAGGCCTGCCCTTTCTGCACATCGATGATTTTCGCATCCACGCTGATGAGCTCGCCGAACTCGGACACGCTGCCCAGGATGGCGTACAGTGCCCCCGTATCTTTTGCGGCCGCCAGGGCCGTTTCCTCGTTCAGCGGCATGCCTGCCACCCGTTTGAGAATCGTATCCCTGTCCACGGGCCGGATGCCCCTGGTTCTGGCCAGATCGGCGTACAGGGCGCTGAAGATGGATTCCTGGAGGAGGTCCCGCTGTGTTCCGCTGAAGACCTCAAAGGGAAGCAGCGCGATGGTTTTGGTTTCCTGCGCGGCGACAGGGTGCGGATTGCAAAAGAGGGAGACAGCGATGAAGAATCCGAGAATGCATCGGACGAAGTCAGATCGAGTTTTCGTCATGCTGGAGCACCTTTCCGTCCTTCAGGCCAACGCTTCGGGACATCCGTTTCGCCAGGGACCGGTTATGGGTCACCACGACCAGGGTTATGTTTCGTTGACGATTCAGATTCATCAGCAGATCCTCGACCTTCCGTCCCGTTTCCGTGTCGAGGTTTCCGGTGGGTTCGTCAGCCAGGATGACCTCCGGTTCCATGATGACCGCTCGGGCCACGGCCACCCGCTGCTGTTCGCCGCCCGAAAGCTCTCCCGGCTTGTGCGCCATCCTATCACCAAGTCCCACATCCATCAAGATTGATTCAGCCCGCTTCCGGGCCTCCTTTTGGGATAGGCCGGAGATGAGGGCAGGCATCATCGTGTTTTCGAGGCTTGTGAACTCCGGCAGCAGGTTGTGGAACTGGAACACGAAGCCGATCCTCCGGTTGCGGAAGGACGCCAGTTCCTTTTCGTTCCAGGAGAAGACGTCCGCCCCGTCGAAGAGGACCTTGCCCGCCGTCGGATGGTCGAGGGTTCCCAGGATGTGCATCAGGGTGCTCTTCCCCGCCCCGGAGACCCCCAGGATGGCCAGGGACTCCCCTCCGGGGATGACCAGATCCATCTCCTTGAGGACCTCGATCCTCTGCCCGTTTTTGATGAATGTCTTTTCCAGGTTCCTGACTTCGATCATGGAGATTGCAGCCGTTTTCTATGTGCGGACGTCCGCCCGCGTCTCAGTCGTAACGGAGGGCCTCTGCCGGATCCAGCCGGGATGCCCGCCACGAGGGGTACAGGGTGGACAGGAACGAGATCAGGAGCGTCCCGACTACGATAATACCCACATCCGAATAATTGACCCGGGACGGAAGCTCGCTGAGATAGTAGACTTCGCCGGGCAGTATCTTGAATCCGAATAAGCGCTCGATGAAGGAGGACACGGGTTCGATGTTCCATGCCAGGAGAAGCCCTCCGGCGCACCCCAGAATCGTGCCGATGAAGCCGATGGTCACCCCCTGGAGGATGAAGATCTTCATGATGCTCCGTGAGGTGGCCCCCATCGATTTCAGGATGGCGATATCCTTATTCTTTTCCATGACGACCATGATGAGCGTCGTGATGATGTTGAAGGTCGCCACGAGAACGATCAGGCTCAGGATGATGAACATCACCTTCTTCTCCAGCCGGAGCGCCGCGAAGAGGTTCTTGTTCATTTCCATCCAGTTGCGTGCCCAGTATGGAAAACCGAGTTTTTTCTCGATGTTCTTGGCGATCTCCGCCGCTCGGTAAATGTCCTTCACCTTGACCTCGACCCCCGTAACGCGGTCATCCATCCCCAGAAAGGCCTGGCAGTCCTTGAGGGAGAGATAGGCCAGGGTGGAGTCGTATTCGTAAAAACCGGATTCGAAAATGCCCACCACGAGGAACCGTTTCATCCGCGGGACCATCCCCATGGGGGTGGATGTGCCCATGGGCGAGATGACGCTGACGGTTTCGTAGAGATAGAGCCCCAGGTGCTTGGCCAGCTCCTTGCCGACGAGGATGCCGGGCAGGTCCGCCCGGTCCCTGGGAATCGCGGCCGCATTCCGGCGGTCCGGGAGGAGGGCCTCGACGCTTCCCTCCTTCATCTTCCCGAGGCTGATGACGCGGAAGGCGTCTTCCGGGGAGAGCCCCCGGAGGACCACGCCGCTTATGCCGTCCCCGTTCTTCAGCATGGCCTGGCTGTAGATGAAGGGCGTCGAGGCCACCACGCCGGGAGTGGAATTGACGGCCTCCTGGACGGTCCGGTAATTCTGCATCGGGCCTGTATACTGCATGATGACGGCGTGGGAATTGATGCCCAGGATCTTGTTGCGCAGGTCCGTCTCGAAGCCGTTCATGACCGCCAGGACCACGATGAGGGCCGCCACCCCCAGGAAGATCCCGGTGATGGAAATCAGCGTAATGACCGAGACAAAAACCTGCTTGCGCTTGGCCCTTAGGTAACGGAGGCTGATATACGATTCGTATGGCATGATGGATGGTCCGGAGAGAAGGGTGCCCGACGGATCAGGCGTCTTTCTGGCGCATCTGGGGATACAGGATCACGTCCCGGATGGAGGCCGAATCCGTGAAGAGCATGACGAGCCGGTCGATCCCGATTCCCTCCCCCGCCGTCGGGGGCATGCCGTATTCCAGGACCCGGACATAGTCTTCGTCCATTTCGTGGGCCTCTTCGTCGCCGGCCTCCCGCTCCCGCAACTGCTGGAGAAACCGCTCCCGCTGGTCGGCGGGATCGTTGAGCTCGGAGAAGGCATTGGCGATCTCCTTCCCGCAGATGTACAGCTCAAACCGGTCCACCAGCGACGGCTCGTCGTTGTTCCGGCGGGACAAAGGAGAGACCTCCACGGGGTAATGGGTCACGAAAGTCGGCTGAACCAGGCCTGCCTCCACCTTTTCCTCGAAGACGGCCATGAGAATCTTGCCGGCGGGATCGCCGTCTTTGATCTCGATTCCAAGCGACCGGGCGAAGGAAGCAATCCGGGAGGGATCCTCCAGGGTTTCCCGATCCACGCCGAGGCTCTCCATGACGGCGTCCCGGACGCGCACCCGGCGCCAGGGAGGGGTCATGTCCACGTCCGTTCCCTGATACGGGAAGCGGGTTCCGCCGAAGAGGTTCCCGGCGATGAAGACAAACAGCTCCTCCGTGAAGTCCATCAGGTCTTCGAAGGTGGCGTAGGCCTGGTAGAATTCCATCATGGTGAACTCGGGATTGTGGAAGGTGGAAACGCCTTCGTTGCGGAAGTTCCGGTTGATTTCGTAAACCCGTTCCAGTCCCCCCGTAACCAGCCGCTTGAGATAGAGCTCCGGGGCGATGCGGAGAAACAGGTCCATTCCCAGGGCGTTGTGGAAGGTCTTGAAGGGGCGGGCGGCGGCTCCTCCGGCCCGGGGCTGCATCATGGGCGTTTCTACCTCCAGGAAATCGTGGTCGTCCATGAAGCGGCGGACCAGGCGGATGATCCGGCTCCTCTTGATGAAAACCTCGCGCGATTCCGGATTGGCAATCAGGTCCAGGTGGCGCTGCCGGTAGCGGGTCTCGATGTCCGTCAGGCCGTGCCATTTCTCCGGAAGGGGCCGCACGGCCTTGGCAAGGAGCCGCAGCTCCCTCGCCTCGATGGTCAGTTCTCCCGTCCGGCTCTTCATGATCCTGCCGGAGAGAGAGACGATATCGCCGACGTCGAGCGACTTGAAGAGGTCGAAGGCCTCGGGCCCGACGGCGTCCCGGCGGATGAACCCCTGGATCCTGCCGGTCCGGTCCTGGAGGGACACGAAGGCACCCTTGCCGAAGTCCCGGATGGCCATGATCCGGCCCCCCAGGCTGAATGTTTCCTCGATTCCCTGAAAGGCATCCTTGTCCAGGGCTCCGAATCGTTCGGTAAGCGCCGCGGCGGTGTCGCCCACCCGGATCCCGTTGGGGTACGGATCGATTCCCCGGGCGGCCAGTTCGGCCACCTTCTCCCGTCGTATCTTCAGAAGTTCGCTTTCTTCCATGGGTTCCCGTGATCAGTTGACGTATAGAGGGGTGTTGGACTATATGGATTTTTCCGATTCGTCAAGCAAATTCACCCGCCGGGGCGCCCTGTTCCCGACCTCCGGCGACGGGGAGTAAACCTTTGGAATCAGCATTATTCCGGGAGGATGTTCCTGTCTCGGACTGGTCGGACTGGCGCTGGCAGCTGGCCCGGTCGGCCCTTCAACGGGACGGGCTGGCCCGGATCCTGGGCAGGGAGACCGTGGCGGGACCTGCATGGGAACGTCTGCTGCGACTTTATCCCTGCCGGATCCCTCCTTATTATATGTCTCTCCTGCGTCTCGGCGACGCCGGGGATCCCCTGGCCCGGCAGGCCTTTCCGGACCCCCGGGAACTGGAAGACCGGTCCGGGGAAGATCCGGATCCCCTGGACGAGGAAAAACACATGCCCGTGCCGGGGCTCATCCGCCGCTACGGGAACCGCTGCCTCCTCCTGGCGGCGGAGCGCTGCGCCCTGCACTGCCGCCACTGCAACCGAAAGCGGCTCTGGGGCCGCCCTGCATCCGGGAGCCGGTTGTCCCGCCTGCGCCGTGCTCTGGAGTGGATCGCCCGGACTCCGGCGATCCGGGAGGTCATCCTCTCGGGAGGAGATCCCCTGACCAGTGACGATGGAGAGCTGGACTGGCTCCTGGGCTCGCTGCGGGCGATCCCGCACGTGGAGGTCCTTCGCCTGGGCAGTCGTGTGCCCGTCGTCCTGCCCATGCGGATCACCGGGGACCTCTGCCGGATCCTCCAGCGCCACCGCCCTCTCTGGCTCAATACCCAGTTCAACCACCCACTTGAAATCACAGAAGAATCGGCAGCCGCATGCGACAGGATCCTCACCTGCGGCATCCCCGTCTCCAGCCAGTCGGTTCTCCTCAAGGGAGTCAACGACCGCTGCGAGGTCCTCCGGGATCTTTTCGAGGGTCTCCAGCGCATCTCCGTTCGCCCCTATTACCTCTTCCACTGCGATGCAGTGAAGGGAACGGGCCACTTCCGGACCTCCACGGCGGCAGGCATGGAGATCATGGACCGGCTCTGGAGGGACCTGTCGGGTCTCTGCCTGCCCCGATACGTGCAGGACCTCCCCGGCGAGGGGGGCAAGGTTCTCCTCCATCGGCCGACGGCCGGCCTCCGCCCGGAGCCGTAATCCCCCAAGGGTTTGTTTTCTTTTGACAAGGTCTGTCAAATGCATTATGAATCCCAATCCCGAGCGGTGAATAACCCCTTGGATTTCCACAAGGAGAGACAGCAATGTATACGGCCAGCGACCTGCGGAAGGGGCTCCGGATCAAGATCGACGGCGATCCCTATGTCATCACTGAATTTAATTTCGTGAAGCCCGGGAAGGGACAGGCTCTCTACCGGTGCAAACTCAAGAACATGATCACCGGAAGCCAGTTCGAGCGGACGTTCCGGTCGGTGGACATGTTCGATCCGGCGGATCTCCAGGTAAAGACGATGCAGTACCTCTACATGGAGGAGGGCAAGTACTGCTTCATGGACACGACCACCTTCGAGCAGGTATTCGTCACGGAGGACCAGGTGGGTGAGGCGAAGAACTTCCTCCTGGAAAACGTGGAGGCGGAAGTCCTTTTCTTCGAGGACCGGCCCCTGGGGGTGACGCTGCCCAACTCGGTGGACCTGGTGGTGACCAAGGCGGACCCCTGGATCAAGGGCGACACGGTGTCGGGAAACGCGAAGCCCGTCACCGTCGAGACGGGTTACGTGGTCCTGGTCCCCTCCTTCATCGAGGAAGGGGAAAAGATCCGCATCGACACGCGCTCGGGGGAGTACCTCACCCGGGTGAAAGACTGATCTCCCGTGGAGCAAGAAGAATCCTGGCTCCTGGCCGGACGGCGGAGGGCCCTTGATATCCGGGCGCGGATGATCGAGGCTCTCCGCCGTTTCTTTCTGGAACGGGACTATCTGGAAGTGGAAACTCCCGCCCGGATCCCGGCCCCCGCGCCGGAGACCCACATCGAACCCGTCCCGAGCGGGGACTGGTTCCTTCACCCCTCTCCCGAACTTTGCATGAAGCGGCTCCTGGCCGCCGGGTATCCCCGGATCTTCCAGATCTGCCGATGCTTTCGCGCTGGCGAGAGGGGGGACCGCCATCTGCCCGAATTCACCATGCTGGAGTGGTACCGGCGGGGCATCGATTCCCGGGAGCTGATGGACGAGTGCGAGGCCCTTGTCCGCTCCGTGGCGGAGGACCTCGGGATGGGCGACGTTCTTTCCTGCCGGGGGAAACCATTCAGGCTTTCGGCTCCCTGGCCGAGGCTTTCCGTCCGGGATGCCTTTGCCGCTCATGCCTCGATTTCTCCCGAAGAGGCCCTCCGGCAGGAGCGCTTCGAAGAGGTTCTGGCCTTCGAGGTGGAGCCTCTCCTGGGCCGTGAAACCCCCCTGTTTCTCCACTCTTACCCGATGGCGCATGCATCCCTGGCGAGAGCGGACCGGGACGATCCGTCCGTGGCGGAGCGTTTTGAGCTCTACATGGCGGGGATGGAACTGGCCAACGGATTTGCCGAGCTGACGGATCCCGTGGAGCAGCGGCGCCGTTTCGACGAGGCCCGGGCGGAGGTGGAGCGCCGGGTCGGAACCGCTCCCCCCCAGCCGGAGCGGTTTCTCCGGGCGCTGGAAAGGATGCCCGAGGCGTCGGGAATCGCCCTCGGGGTCGACCGGCTGGCCATGGTTTTCTGTGATGCCGCGACCATCGACGAGGTCGTGGCCTTCCCTCCGGAAATCCTTTGAACCACATGGATTTCCGAGACTACTGCCCTTGACAAGGGGGCGAAATTCCATTACGGTCCATCCAGTTTCAAATACCCTCTCAGGAGTGAGCAATGTCCCCTGCCGCCGCCGCCGCGGGAAGCACATTTCATGGTACCCTTCTCGGAATGATCCTGGGCGCGGGACTGATGGTGCAATTTGTCCTCGTCCTTCTCCTTTTGTTCTCCGTTGTTTCGTGGGCCATCATTTTCATGAAGTACCGCCAGTTCAGAAAAGTTAAAAGGGATAATGAGGCTTTTCTGGAGAGTTACAGCAACAGCCGCCGCCTCTCGGAGGTTTACCCCCTGGCGAAGAAGCACACCGATTCCACCCTGGCGGGGGTCTTTCTGTCGGGATACGAGGAGTTGGGCCGGGTTGGCAAGATGGGTTCCGATTCGTCGGGTTCCGAAGCCTCTCCCGTATCGATCGAACGGCGCGGGGTCGATCACGTGGAGCGTGCCCTGGGGCAGGCCCTGGGCATGGAGGGCGCAAAGCTGGAGAGTGCCATCGGATTCCTGGCCACGACCGGGAGTGCCAGCCCCTTCATCGGACTGTTCGGCACCGTCTGGGGGATCATGGACACTTTCAAGGGAATCGGAGCCCGCGGATCGGCGACACTCGCCGTCGTCGCACCGGGCATCTCGGAGGCCCTCATCGCTACGGCGGCCGGTCTGGCGGCGGCCATCCCGGCGGTCATTTTCTACAATTATTACGTGAACCGCGTTCGAGGCATGACCCAGGACATGGAGCACTTCGCCTCGGAGTTCCTGAACCTGGTGGACCGTCATTCCGGGAGATCCTGAATCCGTGATGAACCGTTTCCGCAGGACCGCATCGGACCACAAGCCCATGGCGGAGATCAACGTGACGCCGCTGGTGGACGTAGTCCTGGTGCTTCTCATCATCTTCATGGTGACGGCCCCGATGCTCCAGATGGGCATTGATGTGAACCTTCCCCAGGTGAAGGCGAAGAGCGTCGATGTGACGGAGGAAAAACTCGTCCTGACCATCCGGAGCAACCAGGAGATCGTGATCAACCGGACCCGGGTGCCCCTGCCGGAGCTCAGTGACAAGCTCGAGGCCATCTTTGCCAACCGGATCGACCGGGACCTCTATCTGAGGGCGGACAAGACGGTGCCCTATGGATTCGTGGTCCAGGTCATGGCGGCGGTGCGAAAGGGCGGCGTCGACAAACTCGGCATGATCACGGAACCCCCGGAGGAGGAGCGATGACAGCCACAGGGCTCTTCCGGCAGCATGGGGGGAGCAGCCTGAACCGCATGATCCTCCTGTCCGGATTCCTGCACTCTCTCGTCTTTGTTCTCATGATTGCCCTCGGTCCCCTGTCTTCCCCCACGCGGCTCACCTTCGGCCCGGTCCACTCCGTTTCCCTGGTCAGCATGGCGGACATCACGCCCAAGTCCTCCGGGCCCGATCTCACCCGGGAGGTCCTGCGCACGGTTCCGCCCGCCCAACCGAAAATCCTGCAGAAGGAACCGGTCATCCTTCCCAGGAAGAAGACAGAGCCGGCGAAGCAGAAGGCGGCCCTGGACCGCAGGATCGAAGAGCTTCGCAAAAAAGTCGAGCAATCGGAGCGTGCGGAGGCGTCCCGCCCGGCCATGTCGACCCGCTTCTCAACTTCCGGGCAGATGTCCGAGGCCGACCTGAACAACCGCATGGGGATCTACTATGCCGTTCTCTGGAACCGGATCCGCAGCCAGTGGGCGCTCCCGGCCGATCTGACGAAAGGGAAGGCCCTGGAGGCGGTGGTCCTGGTCCGCATTCTCCGCAGCGGGGAGATTGCCGAACTGGACTTTGAAAAGCGCTCCGGAAACCGGTATTTCGATGATTCAACCATGAAGGCGGTGCAAAAGGCATCCCCGTTCCCCCCCCTGCCGGAGTGGATTCCCGACCGGGTAGTCGAGATCGGGATCCGATTTCATTCGTCCGAGCTGAAAAGGTGACCCATGAACGAACCGGTCCATCCCCGCGCAAAAATTACGATATCGGCGTTCCTACTCTTCCTCCTGCTCCTTGCTCCCGCTCCGGTCCAGGCGCTGGTCTACCTGGACATCGATTCCCCCGCTTTCCATAAGTACCCGATCGCCGTGGCCGATTTCAGGCCCGGGACGGCCGGTCCCGGATCGGACCGATTGTCGCAGGATCTGGCGGACCGGCTGGGGCGTTACCTGGATGTGACGGGTTTCTTCAACGTTATCTCCCGGAAGGCCTTTCTGGAGGATCCCCGGAAGGCGGGTCTTCTCCCCGGTACATTCCGGTATGACGACTGGTCTGCCATCGGCACCGAGTTCCTGGTCAAGGGGTCCTTCAAGGTCACAGGAGCGGACCTCGACATCGAGGCCCGTCTTTTTGATGTCGTAAAAGGGCAGGTCATCGTGGCCAAGGGCTACACGGGAAACAAGGACAAGCCCGAGGTGCTGCTCAGGCTTCTCGCGTCGGATATTCTGGTCGCCCTCACCGGGGAAGGGGGTGTGTTCGATACGAGAATCGCCTTCGTCATGAAGTCGAAGGGGAAGGCGGATCTCTACTCGGTCCTTTTCGACGGTACCGAGCGGCAGCGTCTGACGAGCCATCAGAGCATCATCCATTCCCCGCGATGGTCTCCCGACGGCAGCAAGCTGGCCTTCACGTCTTACAAGGAAAGCAACCCGGACCTTTACATCCTTGACGTGGTGACCCGCAGAATCAGGAAGATTCTCGACTACCGGGGGATCAACCTGTCCGGCTCCTGGTCCCCCGACAGCCGCCGGCTGCTGGTTACCCTGAGCAAAGACGGAAACGAGGAGATTTACATCCTCGACACGGCCACCTATATGTCCCGCCGGATCACCTTCAGTTCGTCCATCGACATCTCCCCCGCCTGGTCTCCCGACGGCGGGCGGATTGCCTTTGTATCCAACCGGGCCGGCTCCCCCCAGATCTACCTGATGAATGCCGACGGCAGCAACGTCCGCCGGCTCACCTACGAGGGAAGGTACAACACATCCCCGTCCTGGTCCCCCAAAGGAAAGCGCATCGCCTTCGAGGGTATGGCCGGCGGCCGGTTCCAGATCTTCACCATCGACGAGGACGGGTCCAACCTCCTGCAGCTCACCTTCGACCGGGGCGACAACGAATCGCCCTCCTGGTCGCCCGACGGCCGCTACATCGTCTTCAGCTCCCGCTCGGGAGGAGGGAGAATCCTGGTGATGAATGTCAACGGGACAAATGTCCGGACACTCCAGGACGGGGGGGGGGCCTCGCCGTCCTGGTCGCCGCGGCTGAAGTGACCGGGCGCATGCAACACCACGCGGAACCGGATCATGCCGCCTGAGACCGTCTTCTGGATTCTCCTGATCGCCTTTTTCGCCGGACTGGTTCAAGGATTCACCGGCTTCGGCTCAATCCTTCTGTCGCTGCCGCTTGTCATGCTCTGGCTGGACGTGCGGACGGCGGTGCCGGTGACCAGTCTTTTCGGCGCGCTCCTGACAGTCGGACTTGTCATTCCCCTCTGGCGCCACTTCGACTGGCGGAAGTTCCTGCCCCTCCTCCTTGGCAGCCTTCCCGGCATTCCCCTCGGCGTCATGCTTCTTGTCCACCTGCATGCCCTCTGGATCCAGCGGTTTGTCGGGCTTGTCCTTCTGCTTTACAGCCTCTGGGGATTTTTCCTGGCCTCACCGCGTACCCGGGAACTCGGAGGGGTGTGGCCCTACGGGTTCGGTTTTCTGGGGGGGCTGTTCGGGGGGGCCATCAGTGCCTCGGGACCGCCTGTCATCGTTTATGTCACGCTCCAGCCCTGGAGCAAGGATGACCTCAAGGCGACCCTGCAGGGATTCTTTCTGTTTTCGGGGATTGTCGTCATCTTCTTCCAGGCGAGGGAAGGGTTGATGACGGGGCAGGTGCTCCAGCTTTTCGTGTACTCCATCATTCCCATCCTGGCGGGCACCTGGCTGGGACACACCCTCTACGGCAGACTCGGCGAGCGCTCGTATCGCTCCGTTGTATTTGCCATGCTTGGTCTCCTGGGGATCTTCACGCTGGTTCGCTCTCTGTAGCCGGACGGCCGTCCTGCCTCCGGTTCAGCGCGGGAGTTCCCATACCTCCCGGAGGATCGGCTCTTCCGCCAGGAGCATGCCCAGGTAGTCTACCTCCAGCCGCACCATCTCCATGGACCTTCCCCGCCATGCCTCCAGTGTGTAACCGGGATGTTCCGGGGGAACGCCGTTCACGAACGGGCGGAGTATCCGGCAGCGCCCATGCTTGCGGGAAACCCGCGAGTCGTGCTTATCCCTGGAATAGGGGTGGACGGGGAGCCCGTCCCGTTCCAGGCGGTACAGGATCTTTGCCTGGCGCTCTTTCAGCGGAATGGAAGCGGGAGTGATCTCCTTGATAATCCAGAGCCCGCTGTTCTTGTCCTCGATGACGAGGCGCGACAGGACACGCTCGGGGCTGCACGCGGCACAGAGGTCGGGCCGGGCCCTTCCGGCGCGTATTCACCAGGGGGAGGCAACGGCCGTCCCGTCAGGATCGGGGCGACGGGTCGTCACGGCGGTCTGCGGGGGGCCCCTTCATCTTCTTCATGATGATCAGGATGGAGGCCAGGGCTGACTGGGTCATCCCGGGGATTCGTCCCGCCTGGGCGATCGTCGCCGGGGTGATGGCTTTCAGTTTTGCCCGGAGCTCATTGGACAGGCCCGGGACATGGTCGTAGTCGATGGACGGCGGGATGGACTTCTCCTCCTGGGCCTTCATCTTTTCCACGGCCTCACGCTGGCGCCGGATGTAGCCTTCGTACTTCGCCTCGATCTCGATCTGCCTCTTCACCGTTCGATCCGCAATGGCTTCCCAGCCGTCGAAAGCGGCCAGGTCGTCGTACCGGATCTCTTCACGCTTGAGGAGGTCGAAGAGGGAGACCGGATTGCGCAGGGGAGATGATCCGAGTGCCTGAAGCTTGCTCGCGGTTTCTTCCACGGGGTAGATTCTGGTCGAAGTCAGGCGCTTGATCCCGGACTCGATCCGGCGGACCTTTTCCTGAAGATCGCGGTAAACGTCGGACGGCACCAGGCCGAGTTCGTGTCCCTTGCCCATGAGGCGGATGGCGGCGTTGTCCTCCCGCAGGAGCAGCCGGTATTCCGCCCGGGAGGTGAACATCCGGTAGGGCTCGTCCACCCCCCTCGTGACCAGGTCGTCCATCAGCACGCCCATGTAAGCCTCGGAGCGGCGGAGGATGAAGGGTTCCCGTCCCTGGACGGCGCAGGCGGCGTTGATCCCGGCCCACAGACCCTGGGCGGCGGCCTCCTCATACCCGGAGGTCCCGTTGATCTGGCCCGCCAGGTAGAGCCCCCGGAGCCTCTTGGTCTCCAGGGTCGGCAGGAGCTGTGTGGGCTGGATGAAGTCGTATTCGATGGCATAGGCATAGCGCATGATCTCCGCCGCCTCCAGCCCGGGAACGCTGCGGACGATCCGCTCCTGGAGATGGGGCGGCATCGAATTGCCGAGCCCCTTGGCATACACCTCTTCCGTGTCGAGACCTTCGAATTCGAGGACCACGGGATGGCTCTGCCGACTCCCGAAGCGGACGATCTTGTCCTCGAGGGACGGACAGTAGCGGGCGCTGATTCCCCGGATGGTCCCCGAATAAAGGGGGGACAGGCGGATGTTATTGCCGATGATCCGGCGTGTTTCCTCTGTCGTGGCCGTGAAATAGGAGGGCAGGCGCTCTTTCCTGAGCGCTTCCGTCGTATAGGAGAAGGCCTCCGGCTCCGGATCGCTGTCCTGCCTGGTCAGCCGGGAAAAGTCGATGGAGGAGGCCCGGAGGCGGGGAGGCGTTCCCGTCTTCATCCGGCCCGTTTCAAAGCCATGGGACTTCAGGCACTCCGCCAGATCCAGCGAGGCGATCTCCCCGGCCCTGCCGGCGGGGATCCGGGAGGTGCCGATGTGAATGAGGCCGTTCAGGAAGGTCCCCGTGGCAATGACGACGGCGCGGCCGCCATAGGTCACGCCGGCCTGGTCGATGACGCCGGTCACGCGGTTTTCTTCCACGCACAGGCCGGTCACCAGCGACTGGAGGAGATGAACCCGTTTCTCCCGCTCCACCACCGCCTTCATGGCCAGGCGGTAGAGTTGCTTGTCGCACTGGAACCGGGAGGATCGCACGGCCGGCCCCTTGGAGGCGTTCAGGAGCCGGAAGTGCACCGCTGTCCGGTCGGCGATGCGCCCCATCTCGCCCCCGAGGGCATCGATTTCCTTTACAAGCTGGCCTTTTGCGAGCCCGCCGATGGCGGGATTGCAGGACATCAGCGCCACCGAATCCAGGTTGATGTTGAACAGCAGGGTGTCGCATCCCATCCGGGCGGCCGCCAGGGCGGCTTCGCAGCCTGCGTGTCCGCCGCCGATCACGATGATGTCATAGTCCCTCACGGGCGTTCTCCATCTGCCGGGGATGCTGTTTCCCGCCGGACGGCGGCTTTCCCGGGAGGCGGCCATCGTAGCGAATCGGACGCGGTGCTGTCAACGGGTTCCGGGCGCTCTCCCCGTTCTCCGGACACGCGTCACCGGGCGTTCAACGTTTCGTTTCATCGGGGATCCCTTTTGAACGGTTCGTTCAACCGTTGGCCCGCCGAAGTGGTGGAAACGGTCCAACCGATAATATTTTTTCTGGACGTCATTCCGGATGCTTGCAAACTGAAGGTCGAATGTCTGCGGGATGTGGTACGCCCGTTGCTTGCAACACGGCGGATCGAAAAACCTCTTCCCCCTGGCGGAAGATCATGTTAAGGGCAGAGGTACAAAATTACTCACCAAAGGAAGAAAGGAGAAACCAAGATGTTCGGGAAATTCGGGAAGAAACTGTTAACACTCTTCGCAACGGTGGTAGCTCTTGTTGTGTCATCTCCGGCTGTCTGGGCCGCAGAAGCGATTCCATCGGGCGATAACTACACGAAGGTTCTCTTTGCCGCGGCGGCTATGCTGGCGGCGGGTATCGGTGTCGGTCTCGGTGCCATCGGCGCCGGTGCGGGCATTGGCAATGCGGCGAACGGCGCTTGTATGGCCGTCGGTCGGAACCCCGGCGTCCAGGGAAAGATCATGACCACCATGCTGGTTGGTATGGCCATGGCCGAGTCCTGCGTCATTTATGCTCTGGTTATCGGACTGGTGATTCTGTACGCAAACCCCTTTGCAGCGCTCATCATGAAGTAAAGAATTAATGCTGCTTCTGCAAAAAATCCATTTCTCAGGAGAGGATGATGTCAGAAAAGAACAATGACAAGCAGTTCTTCTCTGTCGGTAAGATCTTCTTCCTGCTGGTCGTGATCCCTCTGTCCCTCATGGCAATTCTCATTGCCAACGGGATCTTCAAGGTGGGGGACATGGCGAGGCAAGGAGCGGTGACGGTCCTTGACCAGAAGGCGCAGGAGGAGATCAAGACGCGGGCCATCAGCGTTGCAGAGGAGGTTGCCAGTTTTCTGAAGGAACGGGAGAAGGACGTTCTGGTCGCCACGATCATCCCGCCGACGGAAGGAGCCTACAGGGACTTCATGGCGAAGAACGTGGGAGCCCTCTGGGTGAAGAAGGACGGGCAGATTGTCCGGGTCTTCGAGCCTCTGTACACAGAGATGGCGTTTATCGACAATTCGGGCAACGAGACGATCCGGATCTCCGGGGGCAAGGTTGTACCGAGGGCGAACCTCGGCAATGTGTCAAACCCGGCCGGAACCACCTACAAATCCGAAGATTATTTCACCAAGGCGAAGGCCCTGGCCCGCGGTGAGGTGCATGTGTCGCACCCCGCCGGCTGGTATGTAAACAAGCAGGATTTTGCCAAGGGCAAGCGCTTTGAGGGAGTTATCCGTTTTGCAACGCCCGTTTTTGACAAGTCGGGTGCAAGCGGAGTCGTGGAACTCGCGCTGGACATGCGTCACCTGATGAAGTTCACGGACAACATCATTCCCACTCAGTCGGGATATGTTCTTGAAGCGGACGCCGCAACGGGCAATTACGCCTTCATGGTGGACAACCGGGGACTCATCATTTCGCATCCCAATGATTTCCACATCGCCGGCCTGAATGCGGACGGAACACCGGTGGTCCCGCTGACGGCGGAAAATCAGGCCGCCCTGACGAAGAAGGGCGAAGAAGTTCTGGATCTGAACCAACTGGCCTTCATGGATCCCAATCTTCCGGCCATCGCCAAGGACGCGGCGGCCGGGAATGCGGGCATGAAGCAGTACAAGTTTGCCGGTCACGAAAAATTCGTGGCCTATGCCCCAATCAAGTACTTTGCCTCGTCCTATCCGAAGCCCGCCGGGTTCGGGTGGATCGGCATGGGCGTCGATGTCGGGAAGTTCAATGTCTTTGCAACGGAAGCAGCCAAGAAGATTCAGTCGGAGACGAAAGCCTGGACGACGACCATCGTCATCATCATCATCGTTTCCGTCGTTCTCCTCTTCCTTATCATGGCCCTGCTGACGAGAGGTATTTCCCGGTCCATCGCCTCGGAGGTTCCGGCAGGATCCGAGTCCATCGTGTTTGACGATGACGACGACTGATCCGGAGAAGTCCATTGGAAAAGAGAAGGCCGGCGTATCGCCGGCCTTTTTTTTGTGGTGGAATCGGGTTCCGTATCTTCAGGCGACTCATGTCCTCTCCTGGATAGAATCCCTATCGATCCAACATGTTGTATAGATACTTTCTCAATCTCTTTTCTCATCTTTCTGTTTGACTCCGTCCGTTAAAATTGGTAGGGAAATTGCGCAATTCGCAGGAACCGAGACAGTGACCTATCAGGCCCGGCCATTCTTCAGAAGAATTCCCAGCACAACGCTTGTCGGTGCACGGGGCAGCCTTCCTATCGCCCTTCGCCGCCGAGGTCTCACAATACCAAGAGGAGGTTTTGCATGAAAGAGAACAAATTGGTCATGTGGTTCGACGAACTGGAACTGGACGATATTCCTCAGGTAGGCGGGAAGAACGCCTCCCTCGGCGAGATGCGCCGGGAACTCATCTCCAAGGGCGTAAGTATCCCCGACGGATATGCCATAACCGCCCACGCATACCGCTACCTCCTCCAGTCAGCCGGAATTATAGACAAAATGGGAGAAGTCCTGGCCGATCTGGATACCCACGATATGCAGAACCTTGCCGAGAGAGGCAAGAAACTTCGCAACCTGATCTATTCAGCGGAACTGCCTGCCGACTTGAAAGACGCCATTCTCCAGGCCTATAAGACACTCTGCGATGAGTACGGAGAGAACACCGACGTAGCCGTCCGCAGCTCTGCCACGGCGGAAGACCTTCCCGATGCGAGCTTCGCCGGCCAGCAGGAGACCTTCCTGAATGTCCGCGGCGAGACCCAGTTGATCGATGCCTGCAAGCGCTGCTTTGCATCCCTCTTTACCGACCGCGCCATCAGCTACCGAGTCGACAAGGGATTCGACCACATGTCCATCGCCCTCTCCATCGGCGTGCAGAAAATGGTCCGCTCGGACATGGCGGCCTCTGGAGTTATCTTCTCCATCGATACCGAGTCGGGATTCCGGAATGCGATTCTCATCACGGGCTCCTACGGGCTCGGTGAAACGGTTGTCCAGGGGACCGTCAATCCTGATGAATTTTACGTCTTCAAGCCCACCCTGAAACTGGGGGCGCGTCCCATTCTCCAGAAGAAGCTGGGGGCCAAGGAAATCAAGATGATCTACGCCACCGGGAAGGGCGATGAAGGCACCAAGACGGTGCCCGTTCCCGTGGAGGACCGGCGGCGCTTCTGTCTCAATGACGACGAGATCCTGACGCTGGCCCGCTGGACCGCCATCATCGAGGACCATTACTCCCAGAAGGCCGGCTTCTTCAAGCCCATGGACATTGAATGGGGAAAGGACGGCGTCTCGGGCGGACTGTTCATCCTCCAGGCCAGGCCGGAGACGGTCCAGTCACAGAAAGACGATGCGGTCCTGGAGACCTTCCTCCTCCAGGAGACGAAGACCCCGCTGGTAACCGGGACGGCCGTCGGGTCCAAGATCGGGGCCGGCCCCGTGCATATCATCGAGAATGTGAGCGACATCAAAACGTTCAAGAAGGGCGAGGTGCTGGTCACGGACATGACGGACCCCGACTGGGAGCCCATCATGAAGATCGCCGCGGCCATTGTCACGAACAAGGGAGGCCGGACCTGCCATGCCGCCATCGTCAGCCGCGAGCTCGGCGTTCCCTGTATCGTCGGCAGTGGTACCGGTACGGCGGCTCTCCATGGAGTGAAGGAAGCGACGGTCTCCTGCGCCGAGGGCGAAGTCGGCCGGGTCTATGAAGGCCTGCTGAAATTCGACGTCCAGAGGGTCAACATCCAGAACATGCAGCGTCCCAAGACCCAGATCATGATGAATGTCGGCAATCCCGATGATGCATTCAGCCTTGCCGCCATCCCCAACGATGGAATCGGGCTGGCCCGGCTGGAGTTCATCATCAACCAGTTCATCCGCATCCACCCCATGGCGCTGATTCAATTCGACCGCGTCACGGACCCGGATCTCCGCAAGGAGATAACGAGCCTCACCCACGGCTATCCGAACATGCCGGACTTTTTCGTCGACAAGCTGGCGCAGGGCGTTGCCAAGATCGGCGCGGCCTTCTGGCCCAACGACGTCATCGTCCGGATGAGCGACTTCAAGAGCAACGAGTACGCGAACCTGATCGGCGGCTCCTTCTTTGAAAACGAGGAGGAGAACCCCATGATCGGCTTCCGCGGGGCATCCCGGTATTACGACGAGCGCTATCGCGACGCCTTTGCCCTGGAGTGCGAGGCCATGAAAAAGGTGCGCAACGACATGGGCATCACGAACGTCAAGTTGATGATCCCCTTCTGCCGTACCGTGGAAGAGGGCAAGCGGGTCATCCAGGTGATGGCCGACAAGGGACTGGTCCAGGGTGAAAACGGACTGGAGCTCTACATGATGGTGGAGATTCCCAGCAACGTGATCCTCATCGAGGAGTTCGGGAAGATCTTCGACGGCTTCTCCATCGGCTCCAACGACCTGACCCAGTTGACCCTCGGGCTGGACCGCGATTCCGCTCTCGTCAGCCACATCTTCGACGAGCGTAACCAGGCGGTGATGGACCTCGTGCGAATCGCCATCACCAAGTCCCGGAAGATGGGGAAAAAGATCGGCATCTGCGGGCAGGCCCCGAGTGACTATCCCGAGTTTGCCAAATTCCTCGTCGAATGCGGGATTTCCAGCATTTCCCTTAACTCCGACACGGTTATCAAGACAACCCTGGACATCCTGGAGACGGAGAAGTCGCTGGGCATTACGAAATAATCACTGTGGACCAGGCGGGCTTTCCGTCTGATCTCGATCCGGAAGGGGCCCGGCCGCAAGGCCGTGGCCCCTTTTCTATGCGGCCGTGACAGGCACGACGGGGCACGAAAAAAGGGGCGGACGTTTCCGCCCACCCCCTTCGGTCCGATCCGGATCGCGGATTGTTACCGCATGCTCAAGAGCTTGCGGGAGATGACCACCCGCTGAATTTCATTCGTACCCTCGTAGATCTGGCAGATCTTCGCGTCGCGCATGTGCCGTTCCGCCGGGTACTCCTTGCAGTATCCGTAACCGCCGAAGATCTGGACGCCCTCGATGGCGGCTTTCATGGCCACGTCGGAGGCGTACATCTTGGCCATGGCGGATTCTTTCTCGTAGTCCAGGTGGTTGTCTTCCATCCAGGCGGCCCGGAGGAGCAGGAGTTCCGCCGCGTCGAGCTCCGTTGCCATGTCGGCCAGCTTGAACTGGATGGCCTGGAAGGTGGAGATGGGCTTGCCGAACTGTACCCTCTCCTTGGCATAGTTCAGGGCGTCTTCCAGGGCGGCCTTCCCGATGCCGCAGGCCTGGGAGCCGATGCCGATACGACCGCAGTCAAGACCCATCAGCATCTGCTTGAATCCCTGGCCGACCTTGCCCAGCAGGTTTTCAGCCGGAACCTCTGCATCCTCAAAAACCAGTTCGGCCGTGCCGGAGGCCAGGATCCCCATCTTCTCTTCGATCTTGCCGAGGGAGAACCCCTTCGTGTTCTTCAGATCGACGATCAGATTGATGACCGCTTTGTAGCCCATGGACGCATCCGTTGTGCAGGCCAGGACACAGTACTGGGCGACGTTGCCGTTGGTGATGAATCGCTTGGTGCCATTGAGGACATACTTGTCGCCTTTCAGCTCGGCCTTGCAGGCAAGCGCACCGGCATCGGATCCGGCACCCGCTTCCGTCAGGGCGTAGCAGCCCTCGACTTTTCCGCTGGCGACGGGGGTCAGATACTTTACCTTCTGCTCTTCCGTGCCGAATGTGTTCACGGGGAAACCATAGAGCGAGTTGTTCACGGAGACGATAACCCCGCAGCTCGCGCATGCTTTGGAAATAGCGATCATGGCGTGGACATACGTTACCGTGTCCATGCCGGCCCCGCCGTACTCGACGGGAATGGCTACGCCCATGATGCCCATTGCACCGAGCTTGCGGCAGATTTCCTCGGGATGCCGGTGGGTGTGGTCCAGCTCCGCGGCGATCGGCTTGATTTCCGTCTCGGCAAACCGGGTTACCTGGTCCTTCACCATTTGTTGTTCTTCCGTCAGACCGAAATTCATGATGCCCCCCTTTCAGAAAAGTGTTTGTAAAAAATACGGTTCCGCAGCGCGCGGTTGCTCACGGCCCCCCCTGGACCGCGCCTGGCCGCCGCCCGCGTTTGCCTGTCAGCAGCCCTTGAAGTTGGGTTTCCGCTTCTCCAGGAAGGCCCCCATTCCTTCCTTTTGATCGTCGGTGCTGAAGCACTGGGCACAACACTCCATCTCCAGTCGGTTCGCGTTGTCCAGAGAAAGGTCGTATCCGAAATTCATGGCGTGTTTGGCCATCTTCAGGGCGAAGCCCGGCAGGCGGGCCATTTTCGCCGCGAACTTCTTCGCCGCCGGCAGGAGTTCCTCAGCGGGATAAATGCGGTTCACAAGGCCGAGTTCGTAGGCCCGCTGGGCGTCGATCTGGTCTCCCCCCATCACCAGTTCCTTTGCGCGGCCGAGGCCGATCAGCCTGGCCAGCCGCTGGGTTCCCCCCCATCCCGGGATGAGGCCGATGAGGATCTCCGGCTGGCCGAAGCGCGCCTTGTCGGAGGCGAAGCGCATGTCGCAGGCCATGGAGATTTCCGTTCCGCCGCCGAGGGCGAATCCGTTGATGGCGGCGATGGACGGCTTGGGCAGCGTCTCGATCAGGCGGAGCGTTTCGTGCCCGAGCTCCATGAAGGCCAGGGCCTGCTGGGGCCTGAGGTTCTGCATCTCCGAGATGTCCGCGCCGGCGACGAAGGCCCGGTCCCCGGAACCCGTCAGGATCAGAGCCTTGACTGCGTCGTCGTTCTTGCAGATAGTCGCTGCCTGGTAGAGCTCCGACATGGTCTCGGAGTTCATGGCGTTGAGTGCCTTGGGCCGATTGAAGGTAATCGTCGCGACCCCTTCCTCCACCTGGAAAATGAGGTTCTTGAACTCCATCGGACTGCCTCCTTTCTGGATTCGCTTTTTCCTGGTCGGTAGAAGGCCGGCACTCCCCGTGTACGGCCGGGGAGTGCCGGTGAAATGACGGATGGTTAGACGCTTTCGAGGACGATGGCCATGCCCTGACCGCCGCCGATACACAGCGACGCCAGTCCGAGCGGAACGTTCCGCTTCTTCATCTGCATGGCCAGCGTGTAGGTGATGCGGGCGCCGGTGCATCCGATGGGATGGCCGATGGAGATCCCGCTGCCGTTCAAATTGGTGATGTTGAGGTCCACGCCCAGTTCCTTGACGCAGCCCAGGGCCTGGACGGCAAAGGCCTCGTTGAGCTCGATGAGGCCGATGTCCTTCATGGTCAGGTTCAGCTTCTTGAAGAGCTTCCGCACCGCCGGAATGGGACCGAGGCCCATGTATGCCGGATCGACACCACCGGAGGCCCAACCCTTGATCTTGACCAGGGGCTTCAGGCCCAGTTCCTTGGCCTTTTCGGCGCTCATGACCAGCACGGCCGCGGCTCCGTCGTTGATGCCCGAGGCGTTCCCCGCCGTGACGGATCCGTCTTTCTTGAAGACCGGCGCCAGTTTGCCCATCTTCTCCAGGGTCGTGTCCATGGGCCGCTCGTCCACCTGGAAGACCTTCGGGTCGCCCTTTTTCTGGGGGATGATGATGGGGACGATCTCGTCGGCCACGGCGCCGCTGGCGATGGCCGCCCGGGCGCGCCGGTGGCTCTCGTAGGCCAGCTGATCCTGCTCGGCCCTGGAGATGCCGTACTTCGCAGCGATGTTCTCCGCCGTGAAGCCCATGTGGTATCCATTGAAGATCTCCCAGAGGCCGTCATGGACCATCAGGTCCGTGATCTTGCCGAAAGGCATGTTCATCCGGAAGCCCCAGCGGGCGTCGGCAAGAGCGTAGGGGACGTTGCTCATGTTCTCCATGCCGCCGGCAAGGACGACGTCGGCATCACCCGTCATGACGGACTGGGCCGCCAGGGCGATGGCCTTCATCCCCGAGGCGCAGACCTTCTGGACGGTGAAGACATTCGATTCTTCCGGCAGGCCGGCGAAGATGGCCGACTGGCGGGCCGGGTTCTGGCCCACGCCTGCATTCAGGACGTTCCCTATGATGACTTCGTCGATATAAACGGGGGTGAGGGAACTGTCGTAGTCATATCCCTTTTTCTGGATGTCCGTCATGTCGAAGTTACCGAAGGCGTCGGGGCGGCAGGACTTGATGAAGTCGCTGACGGCCGGCCGGAGACCCGCCCGCTTGATGGCTTCTTTCATGACCACCTTGCCCAGTTCCACCACGGAGACCCCCTTGAGGGATCCGCCAAACTCGCCCACGGCGGTCCTGGCGCCACTTACGATTACCGCATCTCTCATGTTACTCCTTCCTCCTCTCTCAAGGATGTGAAATATTCCGGCGGGGATGAATCCCCGTATCGTTCACGCCTCGTCGATGGCATCGACGAATTCGATCTCCCGGGGGTGCTTGTAGTTGGACAGGTAGGTCCGGCAGTGGCGGAGGATGTCCTTCTCGCCGGCCGTCGCACCCGGTTTCAGCACGATGCTGGCCTTCACGATCTCGCCGCGCATCAGGTCCTGCTTTCCCGTTATCCTTGCCTGCTTGACGGCCGGGTGCATCTCCAGGATCAACTCGATCTCCCGGGGGTAGACGTTGAAGCCGCTGGTGATGACCATCCGCTTCGCGTGGCCCGTCAGGAAGATGTAGCCGTCCTCATCCATGGTTCCCAGGTCGCTCGTGTGCAGCCAGCCGTCCCGGATCACCTCGGCGGTGCGGGCCTCGTCCTTGTAGTATCCCTTCATGACGTTGGCGCCCCGGATGATCAACTCCCCCTCCTGCCCCCGGGGGACCTCGCGTCCGTCCCTGTCGACGATCTTCGCCTCCACGCCGGGGATGACCGTCCCGATGGAGCCGGGCCGGTGGGGCCGGTCGATGCGGCTGAGGGTGCAGATCGGGGAGGCCTCCGTGAGGCCGTATCCTTCGACCAGCTTGACCTTGAACTTGGACTCGAAAGCGGCGAAGACGTCCGGCGGGATGGCGGCTCCGCCGGTAATGCAGAAGCGAAGCGAGCTTACGTCATGCTGGTCCGCCTTGTCGTGAAAGATCATTCCCAGGAAAAGCCGCGGCACGCCGGTGATGTATGTGACCTTTTCCCGGTCGATGGCGGAGAAGATGCCGTCCAGGGTAAAGCGGTCCATGAGAACAATGCTGGCCCCGGTTCTGAGCGGTGCGAGCATGTTGGCGACGGCGCCGAAGGAGTGGAAGAACGGAATGATCGCCAGGCAGCGGTCTTCCTCCGTACCTGCAACCTCCGATTTGAGAAGGCCCGTCTGGCTCTGCAGGTTGCCGTGGGTAAGAACCGCTCCCACGGGCCTGCCGGTCAGCCCCGAGGTGTAGATCATGACCGCGGGATCGCTGTCTTCGATGGGAGGAATCGAAAATTCATCCCCTCCCTCGATCGATAGCTTCCGCCAGGCATAGGGTGAATCAGCGCTGTCGGTGACCAGAAGATGCCGGCAGAGAGGCAGCTCGTCCCGGATCTCCTCGAATCGCCTGGCCGCAGAGGCAGTCGTGATGAAGGCTTTGGAATCGCTGTTGCCCAGAAGATGCCGCAACTCGAAGGCGGTGGACATGATGTTGAGCGTGACCGCGACGGCGCCTAGTTTCTGGGCGGCCAGGTAGGCGATGACGAATTCGGGAATATTGGGGAGCAGGACGGCGACCTTGTCGCCCTTGACGATTCCCAGGTCCCGGAGCCGCCCGGCGAGGGCGCTGACGGCCCGGTTCAGGTCCCGGTACGTGAGACGGTTCGCGTCATGAATAAGGGCGATCCGCCCGGAGTGACGCCGGGCACTATCCTCCAGCATGTGACCGAGGTCCATTGTTTCCCGCTCTCTCTCTCGCCTGGAATGCCGATACCCTTAACATCGGAATGTTTTTTTTTCAATGAATTTATGGACGCATTGAATCACAATTTTCTATTGTATTGTCGGATAGATAGAAGGTCGCGATGAACGCTTCAAACGTCCCGGGATGGGGATTCTGCGGTCGCAAGAAAAGGGCCTGAGTCGGGATCCTGCGATCTCCATGAAGTTCGGTCGGAACAGATTTTTCTTAAAACGAATAACCCGCCCGGAGCTCGACGCGCCAGCGGTTCTGCTTCTCCCCGAACTCGCTGTCGGGACCCCCGAAGAGGAAATTGGCCTTGAGCCTGAGTTCCAGGTTTGTAAACCGGGTGTACACGACTTCCGGTGAAACGGTGTATCCCCCGTCGTTCAGGTTGGCCATGACGGTGACTGCGGGGGAAAAATAAAGAATATTGAAAGGTTCCTTCTGGACGACCCTGAGATACAGGTAATCCCTCATCGGATTGAGCCGGCCGTATGTGCCGTCCGCCACGAGCAGGGCCCGCCGGAGCAGCGCGTCGCCGCCCCCGGTAATGTACGCCTGCCAGCCCCGGGCGACTAGTGCGTAGAACCCTTTCATTTCTTCCGTGGAGTAACCCGTACCGCTGTGAAAGTACTCCGCGATGATCGTCGTGTCCCAGGCGGTAAGATAACGGATGCCGATCAGGGCGCTCAGGGCTTCGTACGTGTCGGAACGGGTGGTTCCTGATGTGTCGATCCAGGACTTCTCGTAGCTGTGGATCCAGGCGAATTCGCCGTGAATTTCGAAATTGGTCGTCACGTTGCGGGAAAAGTCGATGCCGGCGCGGGCGGTTCGGCTTCCGTCAACCAGGACCATCAGGTCGATGTCCGTGTCGTAAAGGAGGAGGTAGAGTTTTGCCGCGGCATTGATCCGGTTCGGAGTTCCGAAGTTGTCGTTGACGTGATCATATACGGGGAGCAGAACGGGGGTGAAAGAGAGGGTTTTCAGCGGGCCGTCGAAGCTCCGGATCCAGTCGGCGGCCAAGACGATGTACCCTTCCAGCGGCAGTTCCGGATCGTCGGGATCCTTCGGCCGGTCCAGAAAGGCGGCGGGATTCCAGGCATAACCCTTTCCCCACTTGAGGTTCTTCTTGCCGGCGTCCAGCTTGAAGGAGGCACCGGGCCGGAGGGTGCCGTACCCTTCATAGATGCTCGTTTTTTCCGTTTCTCCCGAATACGACCGCCGGTAGTCCGTGTTGGTTCTCACGTACAGGCGGCCGGCGCCTTTTTCGTAACTGCCCTCCAGTTGCAATCGGCCGTTGAACTCGTTTACCGCATCCCCCTCGTCCCGGTTGTAGAAACGGAGCTTGTAGAATGCGCCGTCCGGGTTGAGGCGGTAGCGGACGGGGCGGACTTCCGCGTATCCGCCGATGTGCCATGGCTTCTTCTCGATTTCCGACAAGTCGAACGAGTACGTTTCCTCCGCGGCCCTGGGTGCCGTCTGGGGCACGAGCAGCGCTGCCAGGAGGATTGCGGCCGCCAGGGCCAGCCGCCGGCATTGCTCCCGCGGGCCCGGCCCCCGGCGTCTCCCGCCCGCCCTATGACGCAAAGCCATCATTGTTTCCTCGGGAAGCGGTTCCGCACCGGATGGAGGGATCGCAGCGGCAATGAAGATCCCGCCGGTCCCCGGGTCGCTACCGGAGCGAATCCAGGTTCGGCATGTAGGTAAGGGTGAAGACCTCGTCCTTGAAGGTCCGCTTCCGGATTTTTGCGAAGATCATGATGGACCGGTACCCCTTGTAGAGGGGGCTGTCCGTCTCGATCACGGAGGGCCGCACGAGCCCGCCGCCGAAATCCTTCGTGTCTTTGAAGTAGAGGGTCTTGATCAGCATTCCTGCTTCGGTGAGGCACTCGATCCGGACCGGGACCCTGCGGTTCCGGTCGACCTGCATGCGGAGCTGGTCATAGGCGACCTCCCTGGTCTTTGCCTTCAAATTAAGCAGGTACCCTCCATCCTTTTCCATCACCGATTTCACGTCATACTCGGTGCTGTAATCGAGATTCAGGATGTCGGCATTGTTGAACACCCCTCCCACGACGGACTGGAGGCTCGTGATCCGGATCGGCTTTCCCACGTTGGGGATATAGAGCCACATGTTTTCCCCCAGCCGGAGGGTGCTGCGGCCTTTTTCACTGGCCGGGGCAAGGAACAGGGCCGCCACCCGGTCGGCTCCCTTCTTGACGGAAAAGAGCGTGAATTCCTTCTTCTTCCCATCGGGTTCCACGTTGATCAGCTTCCGGTACATTTCGTAGGACTCGGGATTCAGGTTCCTGTCCACCTGCTTCAGGAGAACCGAACCGTCCAGGGCAAAGGCCGGCAGGGCGAACAGAAGGACCAGAGATGTGAGCATCAGCTTCTGCAGCATAAGGTTTCTCCTTTCTTTTCCGGTCAGACGTGGCGCAGTGCCTCGATTGGTTCCATGCGCGAGGCCTTCCAGGCCGGCTGGAGGCTCGCCGCCACGGAGACGAGGATGACGATGACGGATATGGACAGAAGATCCCCCGGGTGGAGGGATACCGCCAGAACCAGGTCCTTCTGCTGGCCGAAGTCGAAGGTGACCCGGGACAGATTCAGGATCCACAGGAGCAGGCTCCCGGTGATGCAGCCGACGACGGCTCCCAGGATTCCCAGGCAGAATCCTTCCAGGAGGAACAGGGAGAGGATCCGGCCGGGGAGGGTGCCGATGGCGGCCATCGTGCCGATCTCCCGGACGCGCTCGTAGACGGCCATGATCATGACGTTCATGATGCTGATCAGGACGATGGCGATGAGCATCAGCCTGATGAAGAAGGTCATGACGTCGATCATCCGGGCTACGTTGAAAAAGGGCGAAAGGGCCTCCCAGGTGTGGACTTCGAACAGGGGCTTCCCCTGCCGGTTCTTTTCCCCGGCCAGGAGACCCGAAAGCCTGCCGTGAACGTCCGACAGTCTCCCGAAATCCTTCAGCCGCACGGCGATCTCGCTGATCTCCGGCTCGCGCATCCGGAGCGTCTCCACGGCGTCGTCCAGGTGGATGTAGCCGTCCCGCCCCCCCGGTCCGGTCACGCCCTCCAGGATTCCCGAGACGATGAACTGCCTGCCGTTGACGGAACCGTCCTGGTTTGTCGCCACGACGACCACGGGGTCCCCCACCTTGACGTTCATTCCCCGGGCCAGGAGGGCCGGAAGGAGGATCTCCCCCTTTTCAAGGGTCTTTTTCCCCTCGCTGATCCGGGAGAGGAGAAGGGGCACCGTTTTGAACTCCCGCTCCGGGACGATTCCGTTCAGGCGGATGTTCGTCGTCTCGGAGAAGTTGCTGAACATGCCGCCGAACTTGATGCGTGGGGAATAGGTCGCCACCTCCGGCATTCCATCGAGCACGTCCGTAACCTTCCGGACCGCCGGCGGCTTGAGGTTGAGGTTCAGGGGGAGGTTGTCGATGGAGGCCACGTAGCCCCGATGGTGGATCTGGATGTGACCCAGCATGGAATCGGTGATCTGGCCGATCATCATCCCCTTGAAGGATCCGGATACCGAGATGAAAACGAGAACGAAAACGACGCCCACGGTGATGAGGGACGCCGTCAGCAGGGTGCGGCGGCGGTACCGCAGGAGGTTCCGGACGGCCATCTTGAGGAGGTTAGCCATGGTTCTGCCCTCCCTTCTCCTGGACGTCCCGAAGGGCTCCGTCTTCCAGCTGAAAGAGGATCTCCGCCTCGCCGACGATCTTCTGGTCGTGTGTGGAGAAGATGAACGTCGTCTGCCGCTCGTCCCGCATGCGCTTCATGAGGTCGATGACGGCGTAGGCCGTCGCCGAGTCCAGGTTGGCCGTTGGCTCGTCGGCCAGGACGAGCCGGGGATTCGTCACCAGCGCGCGGGCGATGGCCACCCTCTGCTTCTGCCCTCCCGAAAGCTGATCGGGATACTTGTCCCGCTGGTCTGCCATCCCCACGGCCTCCAGCAGGGTTCCGATCCGCTCCCGCCGCTCCTCTTCCGGCACGTTCTGGACCATCATCAGGGGATACTCGACGTTTTCGTGAACCGTCAGCACGGGGATGAGGTTGAAGTCCTGGAAGATGAAGCCGATGTGACTTCCCCGGAAACGTGCGCTATCCTTCATGTCGAGGGCCGTGACGTCCGTTCCGGCGACGGAGAGGCTTCCCCCGGTGGGCTTGTCCAGGCAGCCGAGGATGTTCAGGATGGTGGTCTTCCCGCTCCCGGAGGGACCCACGAAAGAGACGAAGGAGGCGGGTTCGATCCGGAAGGACACCCCCCGAAGGGCGTGGACGGTGACCTCCCCGGTCCGGTAGTCCTTCGCCAGATTCTCGGCGGCGATGAGGCTCATGGCAGGGCTCCTTTCAGCATGCCGTCGATGAGAAAGAGGGTTATGATTCCAGTTGCCGGGCGGCCTGTGCGCGGAGGCGCAATGTTCAGACGAGAGTTGGTTAAAATTAGCCGAATGGTTTCAGGAAAGAAAGGGTTTTATTCTTGTTCCAGGCCCGGGTCTGCCGTCGTACCGGGAGGCTGGATTGCCTGCCCGGTCCAGGGCCTTCACGACCCGGAGCGCTGTTTTTTGTGTTGCGATCGTTAGAACGACTCGCACCGGATGAACTCCACGGCGTTGCGGAACAGGGCGAGGCCCATCCCCTCCTCCGGGAGATCCTCCCGGGTCCAGCGGGGGTGATTTGTCCGGTGGAGGTAGGCCTCCGGGTGGGGCATCAGGCCGAAGATGCGGCCCGTCTCACTGCAGATGCCGGCGACGGCCCCGACGGAGCCGTTGGGATTGAGCGGGTAGTCCATCGTCGCTTCCCGATAGTCCGGTGTGCAGTAGCGGACGACGATCTGCCCCTGTTTCTCCAGCCTCTCGCAGACATCGTCCCCGGCGGGGATGAACTTCCCCTCGCCGTGGCGGACGGGAAGATAGAGGCCGTCCAGGCCCCTGGTGAAGACGCAGGGAGAATCCGGGTTGACCTTCAGGGATACCCATCGGTCCTCGAAGCGCCCGGAATCGTTGAAGGTGAGCGTGGCCGTCTGGGTACGCTGATCGCCGTCGAATCCCGGGAGCATGCCCAGTTTCACCTGGAGCTGGAAGCCGTTGCAGACCCCGAGGATGAGCTTGCCGGCGCGGATGAAGCGGTCGAACTGGTCGAAGAGCTTTTCCTTCGTCCCCCGGACCGGGGCGTGGAGGATCCGGTTGGCCCCGGCCTTGGCGGAACCCAGGTCGTCGCCGTCGAGGAAACCTCCCGGCAGGTTCAGGAAGTCATAGTCGTCCAGTCTCTTCTCTCCGCAGAGCAGTTCGCTGATGTGGACGATGTCCGTCACGTCCGAGCCCGCCAGCCGGCAGGCGTGGGCCATTTCCCGTTCGCAGTTCGTGCCGTTTCCCGTGATGACGATGGATCTCACCGGTTTCGCCATGCCTTGAATCCCCTTGCCGAAAGATGACTCTTGTCGCGTCCCGATTCTGTCCGGGATCAGAAATGGAGCGGTCCCTGCCAGGCCGCCTTCAATGCGCCGATATTCTCTTCCAGGAGTGTTCCTCCCGACCTCCCCTTCACCTTCAGGATGCCGTCGCTCCGGACGACGCCGACGCAGCCGAAGGCGCATCCCGGGAGGGTCGCCTCGAAGGCCTGCCGGTTCTCCGGGGAGACCGTGGCGACGAAGCGGCTCGGTGTCTCCGAGAACAGGAGGTGATCGTCCCGGACCACGTCCCGCGCGGGGACGAGTCCCAGATCGATCTCCATGCCGAGCCCGCCGGCGAAGGCCGTCTCCGCCAGGGCCACCCCGAGTCCGCCGTCGGCGCAGTCGTGACAGGAAGCCACGCGGCCGTCCAGGATGGCCCGGTGCAGGGCCTCATAGAGGACCCGGGCCCGCGGGGCGTTCACCTTCGGGACACTGCTCCCGACGGCATGGTGGAGGGCGTACCACTCGGAGCCGCCCAGTTCGGGATACGTCTCCCCGAGGACGTACACGAGGTCGCCGGGCCGCTTCGCGTCCATGGTGACGACCTTCCGCACGTCCCCGATCTTCCCGATGGTGGAGAAGAGGAGCGTCGGCGGAATGGAGATTTTCGTGTCTCCGATGAGGTAATCGTTCTTCATGCTGTCCTTGCCGGAAATGCAGGGGACGCCGTAGACGAGGGTGCAGTCGTAGAGGGCCTGGTTGGCCCGGACGAGCTGGGCCAGCTTGTATTCCCCGTCGGGCGTCTTTTCCGACTGGACCGGGTCGCACCAGCAGAAGTTGTCGAGCCCCGCGAGGTGCTCCAGGGACGCCCCTACGGCGACGGCGTTGCGGACGCCCTCGTCGACGGCGCAGGCCGCCATGTCGTACGTGTCGAGGTCGCTGTAGCGGGGACAGATGCCGTGGGCCACGACAATGCCCTCGAAGGAGTCGAGCAGGGGGCGCACCACCGCGGCGTCGCCGGGACCGTCGTTGGCGGCGCCCACGAGGGGCTTCAGGACGCTTCCTCCCTGGACCTCATGGTCGTACTGGCGGACCACCGATTCCTTGCTGCAGATGTTGAGGCGCGAGAGCATCCTCTTCAGGGCGTCTCCGTAGTCGGCCGGCTCCGGGATCTCCGGATCCGGGTGAACCGGCGGGATCCAGCGGGCCGTGAGGCGCATCCGGGGAAGCCCCTCGTGGAGGAAATTCATGTCCAGGAAGGCCACGGTCTTCCCGCCGTAGAGAATGTGGAACATCCCCGAGTCGGTATAGCGGCCGAGGACCGAGGCCTCCGTGTCCATCTTCGCGGCCAGGGCCAGGAATTCGTCGATTTTGTCGGGATCCACCGCGAGGGTCATACGCTCCTGGGACTCGGAGATAAGGATCTCCCAGGGATTGAGGCCGGCGTATTTCAGGGGAGCCTTTTTCAGGTCCAGCTCGCAGCCGCCCGCCAGGCGCGCCGTCTCGCCCACGGAGGACGACAGGCCACCGGCACCGTTGTCGGTGATGCAGCGGTACAGCCCCCGGTCCCGGGCGATGAGCAGGAAGTCGGTCATCTTCTTCTGGGTGATGGGATCGCCGATCTGCACGGCGGTCACGGGGGAGTCCTCGTGCAGTTCCTCGGAAGAGAACGTGGCTCCGTGGATGCCGTCCTTGCCGATGCGGCCGCCGGTCATGACGATCCAGTCGCCGGGGAGGATCTCTTTCGTGTGGGTGGGTTCGCCGCCGAGCTCGGCCGGCATGATCCCCGCCGTTCCGCAGTACACCAGGGGCTTCCCGAGAAACCGGTCGTCGAAGACGAGGGACCCGTTCACCGTCGGGATGCCGCTCTTGTTGCCACCGTGCTCCACGCCTTCCCGGACGCCCTCGTAGATCCGCCGTGGATGGAGGATCCGCGCCGGCAGGGGCTTGTCGTACCCGGGAGGGGCGAAGCAGAAGACGTCGGTGTTGAATATCAGCCGGGCGCCCCGGCCCGTGCCGAAGGGGTCCCGGTTGACGCCGACGATGCCCGTCAGGGCGCCGCCGTACGGGTCCAGTGCGGAGGGGGAGTTGTGGGTCTCCACCTTGAAGACGAGGCTGTGGTCGTCGTTGAAGCGGATCACGCCGGCGTTGTCGGAGAAGACCGAGAGGCACCAGTCCCTCTCCCCCATGCGTTTCCGGATTTCCTTCGTGGAGCCCTTGATGAAAGTGTCGAAGAGGGACACGATGGTTTTCTCCCGTCCCTGCTCGTCGATGTAGCGGATCTCGGCGTTGAAGATCTTGTGCTTGCAGTGCTCCGACCACGTCTGGGCGAGGCATTCCAGCTCCGCGTCGGTCATGGACGGCCCGAGGCCCACTTGTCGCCGGGCCTCCAGGATGGCTGGATCCTTCAGGTAGTCCCGGAGAATCTTCATCTCCTCCAGGGTCAGGGCGAGGACCCTCTCGGCGCTGATCTTAAGAAGGGTTGCGTCGTCCACGTCCAGGTCGATCTCCTCCACCCGGGGGTCGTCGATCCCGGCGACCCGGGGGACATGGGCCGCCATGCCGGCGGCGGGATCCCAGGACGCACGGCCCGTGATATCGTAGCGCTCGATGAGGTCGTTCGCCAGGAGGCTCGAGGCGATCCGTTCGGCGTCGACTCGGTTGAGCGGGCCGCTGAGGAGATACTGCCGGGAGGTGTAAACCCGGGGAAAAGCCTCCGTCTTCGAGCCGAAGAGAAGGGCCAGGGCCTCCCGGGCCGTCTTGCCGACGTTGTCTGTGACGCCGGGCCGGAAGCCCACCTCGATGAGCCAGTCGAAGCGGTCCGCCAGGCCCCGGTCGACCGCATAATGCTGGATCACCGGGTCGGAGAGGGGACCGGAGGCGGCCGCCTCCAGCGCTTCCGGGGCCAGGTCCCCGTCAACGGTGTAGACCTCCACCGTCCGGACGGTGTCCACGTCCAGGTTCAGGTGTTCAATGATTCGCCGCCGGATCTTTTCGCCCAGGGCGTCTCGCAATCCTTCCTTGAAGCCGATCTCGATTCTGTGGGGCATGATCTCTCCCGTTGGTCTTCCTGAAGCAGGGTTCTTCCATATCAGAAAGGCCGCGTCCAGTGCAACGGATTCGCCCGTCTGCGGTATCCAAATCACGCGGAAAAGGGAATAATTACAAATTTGTTCCCTTTGTTGATGAACCTGTCTGCCCCCAGGTCCCTCTTGACAAGGCGGCACGCCTTCGCTTAAAGATGAACGCGGTGATGGAGTTCACCAAAAACCGCCCCCGGGGCTGATGACTCCTGCTTGAACGATACGTCCGGGCAGGGGAAAAGCTCCTGCAGGACCTGAAGCCTGGAGGAGCTTTTTTTATGCCTTCCGTTGATACACCTGGTTCCGCCTCCCTGTCCCGGTTCCGGGAAACCCTTGTTCCCGTCCGCGACGCCGTCTCCCGTTTCGGCCTCGTTTCCCTGAAGCGCTCCCTGGAAGTCTGCGAGGGGCTGGCCGTGAAGAGTCCCCTCATCGACGTGGCCATCCTGGGTCAGTTCAAGGCCGGGAAGAGCACGTTTCTCAATACCCTCATCGGGCGGCGGCTGCTGCCCGTAGGGGTGATCCCCGTTACGACGGTCATCACGCGCATCGTCTACGGCCCCGAGGAGCGGGCCTTCGCATCCCATTTTGACGGGAACATCACGGAAATTCCCCTCGGCCGGCTGGAGGAGTTCACCTCGGAGGCCGGGAATCCGAACAACGAGAAGAACGTCTCCGTTGTGGACATCGAGCTGCCGACGCTGGAGGGGTACGCCGGGCTCCGTCTGGTGGACACGCCGGGCCTGGGAAGCGTCTTCAAGTACCACATGGAGACTTCGGAGAACTGGCTCCCCGAGGTGGGGGCTGCGCTCCTGGCCATCAGCGCCGACCGGCCTCTCTCGGAAAACGATCTCAACCTCATTCGTGAACTGGACCGGTACACCCCCCGGATCATCCTTCTCCTGACCAAGGCGGATCTTCTCTCCCAGGGGCAACAGGACGAGGTGGTGCGTTTTTTTCAGGAGACCCTGAAGCGGGAGCTTCGTCGGGAATTCCCGATCTATCTCTTCTCCAATCGCGTGGACACGGAGCTGTTTCAGCATCGCCTGGAGATGGAAATCATCAATCCCCTGACCCGGAACCGGGATGTCGAGTTCGGTCGAATTCTCAGCTACAAGGTTCAGTCCCTGGCAAAAAACTGCCGGAGCTACCTGGACATCGCCCTTCAAACCTCTCTCCGTGCGGATGAAGATCGCCTGGCCCTCCGGGAACAGATTCTCGGTGAAAAGTCCAACATCACCCGGATCAACGAGGAACTGATGATCATGACCCGGGAGACCTGCCGCCACACCCGGGTCAATATAGACAAGTACCTGAACCGGTTTAAAAACCCCCTCAAGGAGAAGCTTTCCGCCCGCCTCGCAATGGATATGGCCTCCTGGAAGGGAAACCTCTGGAAGCTGTCGCGCCGCTACGAAGAGTGGATCCGGGAAGTCATGACGGAAGAGCTGGAGGAGCTCTCCCAGCGGGAGCACCGGCACTTCTTCGGCACGCTCATGAAAGCCCAGTCGACCTTGGACCGGTACCTGAAATCGTTCCGGGCCGTCCTGGAGGGGAACATCGAGCGGATCCTGGGTGTGCGGATGGCCTCCGCTGCGTGGAACATCGACGTGGATGAGCCCTCCCGGCCGGACATCCAGCTGGGCCACACCTTCCAGTTCCACTTCGACCTCCTGTGGTTCCTGATCCCCATGGCCCTGTTCCGGGGCGTCTTCGAGCGCCATTTCCTGAAGCAGATTCCCCACCAGGTGGAGGTGAACGTCTCGCGCCTCTCGAATTCCTGGGAGGAGCGGATCAATCGGACCATCGAGGACATGCGGAAGCAGGCGTCCCGCTACATCCGGGAGGAGATCGACACGATCGAGGGCATCCTGGCACGAACGGAAGGCCAGACCGAAACGATCCGGGGGCTGATCTCCGTCCTCGACGAGCCGCCGAAGGATCCTCTCTCTGAATGGGAAGCACCTCCCCGATGAGTCGCAGCCGTCGGCAATGCGCACCGTGTGATGGGGAACCTTGCGGTTGACACATGGTCCGCTTTTCCTACACAATTGTCTCCCGATCTTGGATCTTTCTGGACCAGATACTGTATGAACCGAAAGAAAACCAAATCGCCTGTGCCCGGCGTCTGGCGCAACAGGATTGCCATATTGAGAGCCGAACTGCGGGTCCTCCGCCTGGCTGCGGCGGATCCCCGGGTGCCCTGGTATGCCAAGGCTCTGGCGGCTGCGGTGGCCGGATATGCCTTGAGTCCCGTGGATTTGATCCCCGATTTTATCCCTGTCCTGGGGTGGCTGGACGATCTGATCCTGGTGCCCGCCGGGCTCTGGCTGGTCGTGAAGATGATCCCGCCGGACGTGTGGGAGGACTGCCGCCGCCGGGCCGGTGATGAGAAGGAACCGTCCGGGAGCGCTCCGGAGACCCCCGGCACCCCGGACGCGTCCGGAGAACAGGCATCATGAAGGAAGCGTTTCTCCGAAATCTTGCGGATCTGATCCGGGCGATCGAAGGCCTGCAGCCCTTTTCTCCCTATGCGGACGCATTCCGGGAGTGGCATGCCGCGACGGAGCAACTGCTCGCCGTCGCCTGGGGGGAGAACGGCCGACCCGTCGAGGATTTCCGGTCCATCCTGTACACCCCCCTGTTCCTGTCCTGCCGCTGTGGGGATACCGCTTTCGACGAGGCCTACCGGGAGGGGCTCCAGCAGGCGGAGAAGCTTTTGCGAGGGCTCCTGGAAGGCGAATTTCCCGTTGACAAGGACGGGTAAAGCAAATATACAGCGACTTCATCTGGTTTCAGCAAGGAAGAGAGAACACGAGAGAGATGACCGGCCGGATTTCCTCCATCATCATTATCAGCGGCATAATTAGGACTCCTCACATAGGAGGCCTGATCGGGGGATAGACCCGCCCAACATCGAAGAGCGCAACAACCATCCGTTATCAGGCCAGCCCTGGTAACGGATTTTTTTTGTAAGGAGCCCGCACATGACGAAAACCGACATCCTGGTATACGACACGACCCTCCGGGACGGGGCCCAGGGGGAGATGATCAACTTTACGGCGGAGGACAAGCTCCGGATCGCGCATCGCCTCGATGAAATGGGATTCCACTACATCGAGGGCGGATGGCCCGGCTCGAATCCGAAAGACGTTCGGTTCTTCGAGCTGGCCAAGAAGGCGACCCTGAAGAACGCCCGGCTGGCCGCCTTCGGCAGCACCCGGAGGCCGGGGATCCGCCCCGAGAAATCGGAAAACCTGGAGGCCATCCTCGACGCGGCCACGCCGGTGGCGACCATCTTCGGCAAGTCCTGGGACCTCCATGTCACGGAGGTTCTGGCGACGACACTCGAGGAAAACCTGGCGATGATCGGAGACTCCGTTGCCTTTCTCAAGTCACGGGGGCGCGAGGTCATCTACGACGCGGAGCATTTCTTCGACGGCTTCAAGCGCAACGGCGATTACGCCATGCAGACCCTGCAGGCGGCGTTCGCAGCGGGGGCCGACGTGATCGTCCTGTGCGACACCAACGGAGGCACCCTGCCCCACGAGGTTTCGGAGATCGTCCGGTTCGTCGGAAAGTCCCTTCCCAAGGCCAGGCTGGGCATCCATGCCCATAATGACGGGGGCGTCGGGGTGGCCAACACGCTTGCCGCCGTGGAGGCCGGGGCGAAGATGATCCAGGGGACGGTCAACGGCTTCGGCGAGCGCTGCGGCAATGCCGACCTGGTCGCCTCCGTCTGCAATCTCCAGCTCAAGATGCGCCGGCGCTGCCTCTCCGAATCGGCCCTCCGGCAGATGACAAACCTGTCCCTCTATGTGAGTGACGTGGCCAATGTGCCGCCCCAGAACTCCATGCCTTTCACGGGCCGGAGCGCCTTCGCCCACAAGGGGGGCGTCCATGTCAACGCCATCCTGAAGAACGCGGAGGCCTACGAGCACATCCGGCCGGAGCTGGTGGGGAACCACCAGCGTGTTCTCGTCTCCGACATGGCCGGCCGGAGCAACATCGAATACAAGGCCCGGGAACTGGGCATCGACCTGGGGAAAGACGGCACGGTGAGCAAAAGGATCGTGAAGCAGATCAAACAGATGGAAGACAGGGGGTACCAGTTCGACGCCGCCGACGGCTCCCTTTCGCTCCTGATCCGCAAGGCCACCGGCGAGTTCTCCGAGCCCTTTGTCCTGGAGTGTTTCAACGTGGCCGTGGTGAAGACCGCCCATCATCCCTCCACCGCCCTGGCGACGATCAAGATCTCCGTGGGCGACGAGGAAGAGCTGACGGCCGCCGAGGGGAACGGTCCCATCAACGCCCTGGATCACGCTCTCCGGAAAGCCCTGGTGAAATTCTATCCCGAGATCGGGGGGATGCACCTGACGGACTTCAAGGTCCGCATTGTCGAAGGGAGTGAGGGAACGGCGGCGATGGTCAAAGTCATGATCGAGTCGGCCGATGAAAAGGAGGCCTGGAGCACCATCGGCGTTTCGGAGAACGTCATCGAGGCCAGCTGGTATGCCCTCGTGGACAGCATGCAGTACAAACTCAGCAAGGATCGCCTCAACAAGAATCACAGGCGGCGGGAAACCGCACCGGTGTAAGAATTCATTGCCAATACGGGCACCATTTGATAACCTCATGTAGTTTTGCGGGGAAGGGGGCCGGCACGGTCCCCTCGAGAAGCGGTATGTATGCTGTTGGCAATCCACAATTCGCACCCTCAGCCGAGACAGATCCGGAGGGCCGTCGATGTGCTCAAGGCCGGAGGCCTTGTCGTGTACCCGACGGATACGGTTTACGGTCTGGGATGCGATCTGTACAATAAAAAAGGAATCGAACGAATCTATCAGATCAAGAGGCGGGACAGAAGCAAGCCCCTGAGCTTCATCTGCGCCGACCTGAAAGACATCAGCCAGTACGCCCGGGTCACCGATTATGCCTACAAGATCATGAGAAGGCTTCTCCCCGGGCCGTACACCTTCATCCTGGAGGCTTCCAGGCTGGTTCCCAAGATCATCCTCCCCAAGCGTCAGACCACGGGCATCCGCGTACCGGACAATGCCATCTGCAACGCTCTCCTGGCCGAACTGGGTTCGCCCATCATCAGCACATCCGTCAAGCTGGAAGACGGAAGCTACATGAACGACCCCCGGGAGATCGAGAAGAAGTTCGGACACTGCGTCGATCTGGTCATCGACGGGGGGAGCCTGATACCCGAGGAATCCAGCGTGATCAGCCTGCTGCAGGACGAAGCGGAGGTGATCCGGGTCGGCAAGGGGGATGTCTCGGCCTTTCTCTGAGAAAGGAACCGTCATGAAACGAATGCTTATCAATGCCGTGCACGTCGAGCAGAAGCGCATGGCCATCGTCGACGCGGGCAAGCTGCTGGAATTCTATATCCAGATGTCCGTGCGGGAACCCATCACGGGCAACATCTACAAGGGAACGGTCCTGAAGGTCGAGCGGGGGCTCCAGGCGGCCTTCGTGAATTACGGGGGCAAGCGGGACGGCTTCCTGCCGCTTCGGGACGTGAGCGACGACTACTTCACCGCCGGAGAAGGAGGGCGTCCTGTCCTCAAGACGGGTCAGGAAGTGCTCGTCCAGGTTCTCCGCGAGATGAGCGAGCGCAAGGGGGCGCTCCTCACGACCTACCTTTCCCTTCCCGGCCGTTACCTCGTGCTCCTGCCCAACAAGGCCGGCAGCGGCGTTTCCCGGAAGATCGAGGACGAGGAAGACCGGAAGCGCCTGAAGGAACTGGTGGAGCAGATCCGGGTCGGGGAAGGCATGGGGCTCATCGTCCGGACCGCCGGCATGACCCGGACCAAGCAGGAGCTGACCCGGGACTACCAGAACCAGCTCCGTCTCTGGAAGGAGATCCAGAAGGCGGAGAAGGAGTCCCCCTCGCCGGCTCTCATCTACCAGGAAAGCGATTTCGGCGTCCTGGCCCTCCGGGACTACTACACATCCGACATCGAGGAGATTCTGGTCGACGACCAGGAAACCTTCAAGAAAATGCGGAACTACTGCAAGGTCGTGTCACCGCGGATGGCCAAGTTTGTCAAGCTCCACAAGGCGGACACTCCCATCTTCGACCAGCACAACCTGGAGGACCAGATCCGCGTGATCTACCAGGAGCGGGTCGATCTCAGGTCGGGCGGCCATATCGTCATCAACCCGACGGAGGCGATGATCACCATCGACGTGAACTCGGGCCGGGGGTCCAACAAGCGCAACGTCGAGGAGACGGCGTTTCGGACCAACCTCGACGCGGCGGAGGAGATCGCACGGCAGTTGCGCCTCCGGGACCTCGGCGGGCTCATCGTCATCGATTTCATCGACATGGCCGACAGCAAGCATCGGGCGGAGGTGGAAAAGGCCTTCAAGAAGGCCCTGAGCCTCGACCGGTCCCGGATCCAGCTCTCCCGGATCTCCAAGTTCGGCATGCTGGAGCTGTCCAGGCAGAAGAAGCAGCCGACCATCCAGGAAATCAGCTTTTCCATGTGCCCGTTCTGCAAGGGCCGGGGTGTCCGGCCATCGCTGGAATCCACGGCTCTGGCGGCCTACCGGAGGATCCAGACGCAGGCCGTGAAGGGGCTGTCGGTGATGCTGAAGGTCACCCTCCCCAGTGAGGTTGCGGACTACCTGCAGAACCAGAAACGATCCGAACTCCTGAAACTGGAAACCCAGTTCGATATGGACATCCATATCTCCGGAAATCCCGACATGGCATGGGACCTGGTCCACCTGGACTCCGTCGGCAGGCCGTCGGCGCCGGCGCGGGATGAGGAACCGGAATCGGATAAGGGAAGGGTGGACGAGCCCGAGGAGATGGCCGAGGAAGCCGAGGCCCCGGAAGCGGCGCCGGCACCGGCGGCGAAAAAGCAGCGCAGGCAGTCGAAAAAACAGGCGAAGGGTGCCCCGGTGAAGGAGCCCCGGAAAATTTCCGGAGCCGTAGAAGGGCAGGCTCGCCAGGAAACAGCGGCAGAACCGGCTCCGACTGCGACGCCGGCCGAGACGCCGGATGCCGCCGAAGCCGCCGGGACATTACCGGGACAGGAGCCGCCGAAAAAGAAATCCCGACGTCGGCCGCGCCGCCGGAGAAGATCGGGGAGCCGGGGCGAGAAGAAGGGCGATGCCGAAGCCCCTCTGGATGGCGGAGCGGAAATGTCCGGTGAAAGCATTCCGCTGGACGGGGAATCGGTCTTCGACCTCGATGACGAAGACGACTCCTTCGGGGGATTTTTCTCGATGCGGCGCTGATGAATACGTGAAGGCCTTTGCGGAATTCGCAAAGGCCTGGGCCGATCCGGGGGGTGGATTTGAAATCCGCCCCCTATTTTGTTTTTCCCAGCTCCTGGGAGCGCAGGGTCGCCGCCTCCACGGCCCGGATCAGGGCCGCCCGCAGCCCTCCCTCCTCCAGCGCCTGGATCCCCGCGATGGTCGTCCCGCCCGGGGAGGTTACCATGTCCTTGAGCTGGCCGGGATGCCTGTCCCCGGAAAGAAACAGCTTCGCCGCCCCCAGCATCGTCTGCGCCGCCAGGAGCAGCGCCGTGTCCCGGGGAAGCCCCATCCGGACCCCGCCGTCGGAGAGGGCCTCCAGGATGATGAACCCGTACGCGGGTCCGCTGCCGCTGAGGCCCGTCACAGCGTCCATCTGGCTCTCCGGAACGATCACGGTCTTTCCCACGGCATCGAAGATCCGGCGGGCCGTTTCCAGGTCCTGATCCGTGGCATGGGTCCCCCGGGCCAGGGCCGTGGCGCCCTCGCCGATGAGGGCCGGCGTGTTGGGCATGGTACGGATGACCCGTACTCCCTTTCCGAGGTTTCCCTCGAGAAACGACAGGGGAATCCCCGCCGCGATGGAGATGACCAGCCTGGTCCGGCCGACGGCCCTGGAAAGCTCCTTGAGGACCGGCCCCATGACCTGGGGCTTGACGGCGAGGATCAGGATGTCGGCGTTTTTCGCGACCGCCCGGTTGTCCGTCGAAGTATGAACTCCATGGAGATCTCTCAGTTCCTTAAGCCTGTCCGTCTCCATGTCGGAGACCCAGATCCGGCCGGCGTCAGCAACGCCCCGGGCGAGAAGCCCCCCGACGATGGCGCTGCCCATTTTCCCACCACCGATGAAACCGATCCTCGTCTTTTGGTCCATCGCACCGTGCCCTCCTTTTCGGGTGTGCTGAAACGTCGGGAATCATAGGGGATCCTTTCGTCTTGCGTCAAGCTTTCATTTGCGCAAGTCCCGCGGGATATGCTACACCATGCCCCACTGCCAGACAGGAGGGGATGGATCATGATGCGAACGGTGGATGTTGACGGCCGGAAACTGTCCGCCTGGGTGAACGGGGAGTTCCTGGATCCGACCCGGAAAACACTCGTGTTCATCCATGGTTCCGCGGGTGATCACACGAACTGGATTTACCAGTATTCGGCCCTGAAAGACCGCTTTCCGATCGCGGTTCTCGAGCTCCCGGGACACGGCCGGTCCGAAGGGCCCGGTGAGCAGTCGGTGGACGCCAACGTGGAATGGGTCCGGAAAACGATCGCCGCCCTGGGCATCGCCCGGCCGGTCCTGATCGGCCATTCCCTCGGCGCGGCCACCAGCCTCACGTTTGCCGTCAAGTACGGATCCCTTCTTGCGGGAATCGTTCCCGTCGGCGGCGGTGCCCGCATGCCGGTGAATCCGGCCATCCTGGAAGGCCTGAAGACAAATCCGGCGCCGATCTACGAGATGGTCGTCAAGTTTTCCTTCGCCAAAGCCAACCGGGAACGGTTCGATAAAATCATGGTCGAGAGCCTGTCGCGGGTGGATGCCATGATTTTCCACGGCGACCTGACGGCCTGCGACCGCCTGGACCTGACGGAGACGGCCGGCTCCATCGCGGTCCCCACCCTGATCGTCTGCGGGGAGGACGACAAGATGACGCCCCCGGCCCTTTCGGAGTTCCTCCGGGACGCCATTCCCGGGGCGAAAATGGCCCGGATTCCCGGGGCTGGCCATTTCGTCATGATGGAGAATCCGGAGGCCTTCAACCAGGCCGTTTCGGATTTCGTGGAATCCCTGTAGGGGCAACCCTGTCTTTCTTCCCGGCGGACCGATTTCCGCCGTCACTCCCGGCCGGCGGGACGGGAGCGGATGGCCCCGGCGGTGGGGACGATCCCAGGAGGCATCATGTTTGTCGCAGAAAACCTGATCGTGGCCGTTGCCAAGGTCATCAACCTGATCCTGACCCTCTACATGTGGATCATCATCGCCCGGGCCCTGGTCTCCTGGGTGAACCCGGATCCCTACAACCCGATCGTCCGCTTTCTCTACCGGGCCACCGAGCCGGTCCTGGCGCCCCTCAGGAGGCTGATTCCGTTCCGCACCGGCGGCCTCGATCTCTCGCCCATCCTGGTCCTCCTGATCATTTTCTTCCTCCAGGAATTTCTGGTCCGGACCCTGATCCAGGCGGCCGTGCGTTTCTGATCCCGGCCGCTCCGCGCCGGATGACGTCATGACGATACCCCTCACCGAAACGAAAACCGGTCTGGCGCTCAAAGTCCGGGTGCTTCCGCGGTCCTCTCGAACGGAGGCCTCGGGCGTCCAGGACGGGGCGCTGAAGCTCAAGATCACGGCCCCCCCGGTGGAGGGGCAGGCCAACGAGGCCTGTCTTCGCTTTCTCGCGGATGCGCTGGGGATTCGAAGATCCCAGGTCACCCTCGTGGCGGGACCGACATCGAAAACGAAGACGTTCGCCATTTCCGGCCTGGACCGGCGGGAACTCGAAAGCCGGCTGGCGGGCCTCATTGGAGAAAGGGAACCGTGAGCGCCGATCAGCCGGTCCGGTCGGAAAACGCCCGGGTGGCCCGGGCGGCGGGTGTGGTCGGGCTGGCGACGATGCTGTCCCGGGTCTTCGGCTTTGTCCGGGATGTCGTCATCGCCGCCTTTTTCGGCGCGGGGATCGCCACGGACGCCTTCTTCGTTGCCTTCCGGATCCCCAACATGCTCCGGCGCCTTCTGGCGGAGGGGTCCCTGACGGTCTCCTTCGTTCCCGTATTCACGGAGTACCTCAAGAAGAAGTCCCGGGAGGAGGCCTTCGAGTTGGCCGACGTGGCCTTCACGGCCCTGTCGATCATCCTGGTCATCGTCTCGGTCCTGGGTGTTCTGTTCGCTCCCCTGATCGTCACCGTCATGGCGCCCGGATTCTCGCGGGTCCCCGAGCAGTACGACCTGGCGGTCTTCCTGACCCGCCTGATGTTTCCCTACATCTTCTTCATCTCCCTGGTGGCCCTGTGCATGGGGATCCTCAACTCCCTCCGGCACTTCGCCGCCCCGGCCCTCTCGCCGGTGATGCTCAACATCACCATGATCCTGGGGGCGCTCTTCCTGAAGGACTTCTTTGCCGAGCCCATCGTGGGGCTCGCCGTCGGTGTCATGGCCGGCGGCGTCCTTCAGCTGGTCATGCAGTGGCCGTTCCTGGTGAAGATGGGGGTACGGCTCAAGCTGAATTTCGCTTTCCGCCACCCCGGCGTCCGGCGCATCGGAGCCCTGATGATGCCGGCGGTCTTCGGTGCCGCCATCTACCAGATCAACGTCTTCATTGGGACGGTCCTGGCGTCGCTCCTGCCCAAAGGCAGCGTGTCGTACCTTTACTACGCCGACCGGATGGTGGAGCTGCCCCTCGGGGTGTTTGCCATTGCGATCGGGACGGCGACCCTCCCCAGCTTTTCCGAGCAGGTGGCCCAGGGCCGCTTCGACGAGATGAAGAAGACGATCTCCTTTTCACTCCGGCTGATGCTCTTCATCACGATCCCCTCCATGGTGGCCCTGATCGCGCTCAGGGTCCCCATCATATCGGTCCTCTTCGAGCGGGGGGCCTTCACCACGGAGTCCACGATGCAGACGGCCTGGGCGCTCCTGTGCTATTCCACGGGCCTGTGGGCATTTTCGGTCATCCGGGTCATCGTCTCGGCCTTCTACTCCCTCCAGGATACGAAGTCGCCCATGAAGGCGGCCATCGTCGCCCTCGTGGTGAACGTCGTCTTCAGCGTGGCGCTGATGTTCCCCATGAAGCACGGAGGCATCGCCCTGGCGACGGCCATCGCCTCGGCGGTGAACGTGGGGATGCTTTCCGTCATCCTCTGGCGCCGGATCGGTCCCTTCCTGATGCGGGACTTCTATCCCTCCCTGGGCAAGGTGCTGTTTTCCTCCGCGGTGATGTGGGTCGTCATCCTCGCGGTTGATCTCGTCTATCCATGGAGGGCCTCGGGTCCCTTCTTCGAGAGGGCCGTTTTCCTCGCCCTGACGGTGACGCTCGGGGGTGGGGCGTTCCTCCTCTCCGCCTGGATGGTTCGGAGCCCCGAGATGACCTCCCTGGCGGATGCTCTGCGGCGGAGGATCGGGCGTCCCAAAGGCGGGAAAACCCCCTGAACCCGGGGCAGAACGGGACAAACAAGTTGACTTGACCCGGGCCGGGTGGTAGGAAAATTGTCCCTTTAGGCCATTATGACCGGGGTGGGAGTGCCATGCTGGACATCAAATATCTGAGGCAGAACCTGGAGCACGTCCGGATCAAGATGCTGGAGCGGGGCCAGGAGATCGACATGGGCCGCTTCACGGCTCTGGACGCGAAGCGAAGGGACATCCTTCAGGAAGTGGAAGTCCTCCGGAGCGAGCGGAACGCCGTCTCCAAGGAAATCGGGGAGAAGAAGAAAAAAAAGGAAGACGCCACGGAGATCATCGCCCGGATGGGTGAGGTATCCACGCGCATCAAGACCCTCGACGAGACGCTGAAGCTGACCGAGGAAGAACTGAACGCCTTCCTGATGGTCATCCCGAACATACCCCACGAGTCGGTGGAATACGGGACCTGCTCCGAGGACAACCCGGTGATCCGCACCTGGGGAGAGAAGCCCGTTTACGATTTTACGCCGAAGCCCCATTGGGACATCGGCGAAGACCTGAAGATCCTCGACTTCGCCCGGGGAGCCAAGATCACCGGAGCGCGGTTCACGCTGTATCGCGGGGCGGGAGCGCTCCTGGAGCGGGCCATCATCAACTTCATGCTGGACCTCCACACCCGGCAGCACGGCTACCTGGAGATTCTGCCGCCCTTCATGGCGAACCGGGACAGCATGACCGGGACGGGGCAGCTCCCGAAGTTCGAGGAAGACCTGTTCCACGTGGACAAGACGGACTATTACCTCATTCCCACGGCGGAGGTGCCCGTCACAAACATCCACCGGGACGAGATCCTCGACGAGAAGGACCTGCCGGTCTACTACGTGGCCTATTCGCCGTGTTTCCGGGCCGAGGCGGGATCCTACGGGAAGGACACCCGGGGGCTCATCCGACAGCACCAGTTCAACAAGGTGGAGCTGGTCAAGTTCAGCCGGCCGGAGACGTCCTACGACGAACTGGAAAAACTGACGCTGAACGCCGAGGAAGTCCTGAAGCGCCTGAAGATTCACTACCGGACGGTCAGCCTCTGCACGGCGGACTTGGGCTTTTCCTCCGCCAAGACGTACGATATCGAGGCCTGGTTGCCGGGGCAGGAGGCGTACCGGGAGATTTCCTCCTGCAGCAACTTCGAGGATTTCCAGGCCCGGCGGGGGCAGATGCGGTTCCGCCGGACCGACGGAGGCCGGGTGGAATTCCTTCACACGCTCAACGGCTCGGGGCTGGCGGTGGGGCGGACGGTCGTGGCCGTCCTGGAAAACTATCAGCAGGCCGACGGGACCGTGGTCGTACCGGATGCGTTGCGGCCCTACATGGGAGGACTGGAAGTCATCAAATAGACAAACGGAGGGATGGCCGAGTGGTCGAAGGCGGCGGTCTTGAAAACCGTTGACCGAAAGGTCCGCGGGTTCGAATCCTGCTCCCTCCGCCAGAAAAATGACCTTCCCTTTCACGGTGTTTTCATCGGATCGGCCCAGCGGAGAGATGGCTGAGTGGCCGAAAGCGAGCGCCTGCTAAGCGCTTGTACGCCTTAAAAGGTGTACCGCGGGTTCGAATCCCGCTCTCTCCGCCAGAACAAAACGGGGACAGACTGTCTGGTCTGTCCCCGTTCTCGTCTGTTCCTGTTGCAGCGCTAAAATTAATCTGACCTATTTTATTGACGGCAGACGGGCTGCTGAACCTTGTCCCAGAGGCTGCCCGGCGGAACGCTGTGCCAGGGCGGGGTCGATTCGCCGGCCTCGTGGATGGGCTTCCAGCTCCGGTTCAAGTACATATACGTGAGAAATCGGACCCGATTGCCGGCGCAGTCGTACTCGCACAGGATCTCAATGGCCCGGAAGGTCCGGGGATCCACTCCGGCCGATGCCAGGTAGTCCTGGATCTCTTTGAAGTAAGGGCTCTTTCCCCGGGGTGCCACCCGGATCCACGCGGCGGTGTGTCCCGGAGACGGGACGGACCGCCGCTCCCCGTCCACGAAGACACCGTCCTGGTACTTCGTGAAGCCGACCAGGGTCCATCGCTTTCCTCCCTGCTCCGCCGCTTCCGCTGCGGGGATGCCCGACAGCAGCAGCGCCATGGCGACCAGGATCGCAGGCATCGCATATGTTCTCATCGATCGTCCTCCCGGCAGACGTGATTTCCCTTTGGGGATCGCTCCCCGCTGTCTGCGGACCGGATTGTAGCACCACCCGGGCGGCGGGGCAATCCCGGTCTCTTTGAAACCCCTGGCTGGGCCGGGAACCGGAATCCTCCCATCCTCTCTCCGATGCTACATGAGATCGTAGAACATGTTAATATCCTTTAATTTTTCTCCCTCCGCCCGGACCTTTTCCGGCGCGATCGCCTGGTAAACGCGGATCAGCTTGATGCGGGGCATCCGGAGGCCCGAATTGATCCGGAGCGCCCGCTCATAGGCGGCGGCGGCCAGGGGAAGCTGTCTCTGCTGGAGATAGTAATCCCCCAGGAGCTCATACTTGCCGGTGGCAAAAAAGGAACTGTCGCGAACCTGCTCCAGGTAGCGGTCTCCCTCGCTTACCATGCCCCTCGTGTAAAAATTTGCTGCCAGGGGGATGCGGGCGAAATCGGAGAAGCGGCCGTTCCTGTCGGCGGAGGCCTTCCAATAGCGAAGTGCCTCAGCATGGTAGCCCTGTGTGACAAGAACGACGGCGTGGGTGTTGTAGTAGGCCGTCCGGTCGTTGGATCCGGGAACGGGAAGAAAGGCGACGACTCCAAAGAGTGCGGCGACGGCCAGGGGAACGACCATTTCCCGGCGGCGCCCCTCCCGGAAGAGCCGGTACATTCGCTCCAGGGCGACGGCGGCAAAGGGAATCAGGATGACCAGGAGCGGAAGGCGATACCGGTCCACCATGCTGAAGGCGATGAGAGTCGATCCATAGACGGCGGCCAGCACGATCAGAGCCCCGGCCTTTCGGCTGTTTCGCCTCATGAGGACCATTCCGGCCATGCCCAGCGGCATGACGAACCAGAATGCCGGAAAGGGGATTTTGAAGAATTTCGCGAAATCGCTCATGAAGCCGATGTCATAATGGTCACCCGCCTCGTATCGGTTCAGGACGGTCAGGGTCTTCTCCCCGAGGCGCTTTAGACAGGCGCCGGGCTGCTCCAGGGCTTCCTGAAGGGTCACCTTTGTCCAGTATCGGGACGCCTCCCCGGGCGAAAGTCTCTTCCCGACGCGGCGGCTGGCCTCGATGGTGTACTGGATTCCCTGCTCGAAAGGCGAGGTCGTGGCGAACGGTACCGGCCACGTGTACGGGTCCGGGTTCCGGAGGTTGTTCGCCAGGTGGAAATTGAAGCCCCCCTGGGAGGTCGTCAGGGTGAATTCGCTGGCCGTACGCCAGTTCCGGATGACGAACGGGGAGAGGGCGATAGCGGTGCCGATGAGAACGAGCAGAACGTAGAGCCCGGCTGTTTTCATGGCGGGCCCGCGGAATCCGGAAAGCCAGGGCAGGATCAGGAGCACCGCGGGCAGGAGGATCGCTGCGTTGGGACGGACGTTGATCAGGAGACCCAGGGTGACACCGAGGGCCGCCGCCCGGATCAGCGGCTGGAAGCGGACAAATCTCCTCGTATTCTCGACATTTCCAGGGGCCGGACTCCCCTCCAGCGACAAGAGGAGCCAGGCGGCACCGGCGAACAGGCAGACGCCGAACATCTCTTTCAGGGGCACGGCGCTGTAAAAGACGAACGGCCCGTAGAGGGCGGCGATCAGTGCCGCCAGGAGCCCCGGTTTCCGCCCGGCCAGGGATCGGCCGATGAGATAGACGAAACCGCAGGCGAGGACGCCGAAGCCGACGTTCAGGAAGCGCAGGAAAACAGGATCCGGGCCCAGGACCCTGTAGAGGGCCGCCGCCATGTACGCGTAAAGCGGCGGGAATTCGTAGACCGATTTGGACTGGAAGGTGCCGTCGGCGATCCGGGATGCCCACTCGTGGTAAATCCGCTCATCCCAGAGGAGGAAGTCGAAATAAATGGTGCCGGAGAGACTCCAGAGGCCCAGCAGGCGAAGCGCCAGGGCCAAAAGCAGAATGGTCCCGAGGATCCAGGGAGTGTTCTTTTCCCATGTGTCCGGTACCGCCTGACCCGGCAGCGTCCCGGGCGGCGCGTTCTTTTTTCCCGTCATCCGGCGGTCTTCTCCCGGCTTGATGGACTCTCCGTCATGGAGAGTGGCCGACGCCCGCCCTCCATAGCAGGAAACGGAATCCGCCACAAGGGGCGCCGCCGCGGGATGCTGCCGCGGGACGGACTGTCCCCGGGCGGCGGGCATACAAAAGGGCACAGGCCCCGGGCCTGTGCCCTTTTGCGATGGGATGCCGCCGGATATAGGGCTCAGAAACCGCCTATTACCGCCTGTGCCGTGCCGGCACCGGTTCCCGATATGGTTCCGGCCGTGCCGCCGCCGGGTGTGATGGTGCCGGCGGCTCCGCCCTTGAACGTGATGGTGCCGGTGTACGACCCGCCGCTCAAGAGACCGCTTCCGGAAACGGTGGCGCCCCAGTTGGCGCCCGTCCAGGCGACCGGTGTGAAGTCCGCTGTCAGTCCGCCGCCGCCCAGTGTCACGCTCTTACCAGCGCCAAGAAGCGGTAGGTCCGAATAAGATCCAGTGATGTTCTTGGTTGCCCAGATCTGCGGCGCCGACCCGCTCTGGGAAGCGAGGAAGGTGACGTTGTTCATGTTCAGGGCGGTGATGTTCGGGTTGCTTGCATTGTTCGTCATGGCCAGGTCGGCCGTCCCGACGACGACGGTCGGGATGCCCGTGGCCTTCTGGAAGGCTGTCCGGCCCGCCTCGTCCAGCCCGTTGATCTTGTCCAGGAAGGCCCCCGTTTCCATGGAGAAGCCCGCTCCGGCCATCCGCCAGGTCGACGTGTCGGGGTCAAACAGCCCCTTGGCGACGGCCCCGTTTACGGATGTCCAGCCGGCTTCGAGGCCGACCTGAGCCCCGGCAACGGTGGCGGTGAAGACCCCCGTATCGTCAACAGAGGTAAAGTCGACCCGGTCGTAGGTATTCACCGTTCCGACCACATTCGAGCTGATCGTGGTGAAGGACTGGCCGTTGAATTGGGTGAAGTCCCCGATATCATAAGTGCCTCCTGCGAGACGCACGCCCACGCTCCAGGCTGCGTTGGTGATTTTGACGAAATCGTTTCGGTAGGCATACTGGGTGATCGTTCCGTCGGTCAGCCCCTGGGCCGAGACGGCGTAATTGTTCCTTCCCTCGGATACCCAGTCATCGATCCCGGGTGCCGAAGCCACGGTGGCGATCTGGTACGCCTGCAGCCTCGCATCGGCGCCGAGAAACCACATCTGGTACCCCCCCGACGGAAGCTCTTCATAGAGGTGCGTGGTGAAGGGACTCCGGGCTCCGTCGCTGGAAGAGTACAGGAAACCGATGCTGTACAACCCCTCGCTGATCTTGTTCCAGTAGACACCGCTCAGGAAAGATGAAACCATATCCGTTGCGGTCCGAAGGCCTGCAAAGGACAGGCGGTAACCCGCCTGATCCGGAATGCCGCCGGTGAACTGGGCGAGGATGGCCGATTGAGTGAGGCTGGTCGATTTCGTGAGTCCCCCGATGCCGTAAACCTGGACGGACGGGTAGGGAGTGACCCCGCCTGCGCCGTTGAAGAGGGATTCGGTTCCGCCGATCAGTCCCGGGATCCCTCCGTCCGATACGAAGCGGGCATTGGAGACGTCGTAATCCCAGAACATTCCGCTCCCGTTCTCCTCGGACACGAATGCCAGCTTCGTCCCGGTGTAACTGCCGACGCTTTCCCCGACCCAGGACGTTGACGAGTCGCTGACACCGTAGACCTGACCCGACAGGACGCCGACGTAATCGCGGGTCATCCACATGCTGAAGGAGTCGGCGATGCCGGAGACGAAGCCCATCTGGCCCCGGATCTCGCCGGTGTCGTTCCAGGTTCCGTTCATGGTGCCCACCCAGTAGCCAGCGGCGGTGGCACCGTCCCCGAAGATCCCCTCGCCGCCGAGGCGGGCCGACCAGGTGGTTGCGCCGGCCGGGCGACTGTAGGTGCCGGCATTGCTCTGCAGGGTCATTTTGTAGATGCCCCAGGGGCGATAGACCGTGTCCACCAGGTAGAATTTCAACGATCCCATGGCCTCGGCATAGATGGAGCCGCCGTTGTTGAATTTCCCGGCGAGTCTTGAATTGGATTGAATGGTACCGGTGCCGGTGGCCAGCGTGGCATCGGTGATCGTCTCGCTGTAGGAAGGCGCCAGCGTGCCCGAGGCCTGCCACATGCCCTGGAGGGTGCCCGCGCTGGGACTGTATAACCCGTAGGAGTCGCCGCTCAGGCTGTCCGAGCTCAGGATGCCGATGGTTCCGTTGTAATAGCCGCCGTAGCCGACATTCTGGAAAAGTGTCCGGGCGGAGCCCTCGATGGTCCCGTTGTTCGTGCCGGAGGTGGGCAGCCAGAGCCCTGTCATGTAGCCGTCGAACTTGCGGTACGCGTCCGTCACCCCGCCGCTCCGGGCTTTCCCGGTGAGGTCGCTGAGCCAGAGGTAATGGGAAAGCGAGTTCGGAGACAGAGTGTAGCTTCCCATGGCATACATGGTGCTCCCGAACCAGGGAAGGGAGAAGCCGCCGACGAGGCCGTACATGTCTTTACCCGTTCCGGCGAAGGCCTGAGAGCCGGCGTTGTCGTACATGAAGGCGCCCACGGCACTTGCCCCGGGATGGCTTCCGTCGCCGCCCCAGTCGCCGGTGAAGGCCAGGGGGGCGAGCTTGTAGATCCCCGTTCCGGCGATCTCATACGTCGCACCGATATACTCGCCCATGTAGCTGACGCTCATAAGGCCCATGTAATCCCGGTCCATGTACTGGATCGAGTCGTTGCCGGTCAGGGTCGTGTGTCCCGCCAGGTCGTCCGTTCCGTTAACAAGACCCAGCATGAAGACGTCCGACGGCCCTCCCACCGAGGATCTTGTGAAATCATAACCGTAGTAGCTGATCCAGGTCGTATAGCCGCCGTCGTTTATGTATTCCCCACTGCTCCCGGAAAACCCCCACAGGCCGAAGAGGCCTCCCGACGAGGTGAGGTACCCGTAGGCAAGTCCCGTTTCAACCGGGGCATAATAGGAAAAGAGGCTGCTCAGCTTGGTTGTCGCGAAGGTCGGCACGGCAACGCTGCTGAAGCCCTGGAACGCACTCGCCGCAGCGTAGCTCGTGGTGTCGTAGTTCAAGGTTCCGGTGGCGGTGATGGTCCCGCCGGAGTACGTCCCGTCCAGCTTTCCCGCCAGGATGCCGAGAGCCCCGCCGTTGTTGATGATGCTGTTGAAGAAGCCGTGATAGGTTCCGGTCACGCCTCCGATCAGCCCCGTGTACGTGGCACCGTTGCTCAGGGTCCCGGTCAGCGGCGTGGCCAGCGACGTGACGGCCGGTCCCGACGGTCCCGTGCCGCTGTAGCCGATCGTTCCAATGCGCGTGAGCAGGCCGTAGCTTCCCTCCAGGAGGCCGGCAAAACCGTCCTGCGCGACCGTCATTGAGAAGCTGACGTCGCTGGTCTGGTCCGTGATCGTCGGAGGTGGGGTCGTGGTGCCGAGCGGCGGTGTCCAGGGGATCGCAACGTCGAGTGCTGTCCCGCCGTCCGTGGTGCCGGTTGTCCCCGACGTATCGCCCGTTCCGGCCGAGGTATCCTGCATGTGCATCTCGATATCCGCCGCCGTGGAGGGCTTGACCACGGGCTCGGCCTTTTCGTTCGTCACCACCATTCCGCTGCCCGGCGGGATGGCCACTTCCTTGCCGGGCTCGCTCTTGTTGTAGCCGTATCCGGCGCCGCCCTGGAGGAAGAAGGCGCTCTCGCCGTTCATGAACAGGCCGATGATGATGGTGCCGCGGACACCACAGACGGCCGTCGGTGTATGGACCTCCATGCGGGAGCCGCGGGCCAGTTTCGTCACCACGGTCCGGGATTTTCCGCGAAACAGGTCGAAGTAACTATGCGACCGCTCGGCGGTGTTGTACCGGCTGATCTTCATGCGGGTTTTTTCCGCCAGCCACAGGGTGTTGCCGTCCGTGAAGGTGACGCCCACCCTGGTCTTGCTTTTCGTCCGGAGGATGTCGCCGTTTTCGACCGGGTCGCCGAGCTTGAGGACCCGGGATTTTCCGGCCGGACCGGTGAGGTCGGCTTTCCCCTCCAGATGGGTTACTTTACCGACCGGGGCGGCCAGCGCCGGACCGGCAAGGAGCAGCACCATCAGGAAAACTCCAAGGGTCCACCATGCTTTTGCCTTCATGGGTCAAACTCCTTTCTCCATATGGCTGGCGTTTAAAACCGCAGTTCAAATCCTGCCGCGTAGATTTCCCGGTTGTAGTCGTACAGGAACAGGTTCGAATGGGACCGGATGTGGCTGTATTGAACCAGGGCGCTCAGGTGCCGGCTGAATTCCCAGGTGAGGCCGGCCGTGCCCGTGTAGACCCGGTCCTTTCGGGTCGTTCCGCTGAAGATGCCCAGCGTGCTCGGATGGGTGAAGTCCTGGAGGTAGATGTCCCCGGAGAGCTGGAGCTTGAGTGCCCTCCAGACGGGATAGATCAGGTTCGCCGTGAACCGGTGTCCTTCGTTGTCCCAGTTGACGCCCCGGGCGTGATCCTTGTTGTAGGCGTATTTGAGGTTGAAGAGGCCGGTGTTCTTAAACAGCCAGAACCAGCTGACATGGGTGTTGAACCCTTCGGAGGTCTGATCCTCCTCGTCGCGGTCGAGGACATCCAGGTACGGCCACACTTCCGAGTTGGCCTTGTGGGCGTAGTCTTTCTTGGAGTAGCCGGCATAGAACTCCAGGATCTGTGTATTGACCGGGTTCAGGGCGATCCGGAAAAGAGGTCCGATGTTGTACGTGTCGATGTAGCGCTCGTAGCTGGGGTTACGCTTCAGCGTGCTGGTGTAGTTCATCGACAGGTTGAGGGCGGCGCGGCCGAAATCATAACCCGGCGCCATATAGAGACTCGTGGCGAACATGTCGTAGTTGGTCGATGGTACGTTTCCGTTCTGGGCGATGATGAAGCGCTCGTGGAGCGTGCTCAGGACGGCGACGCCGGCATTGAAGAGCCAGGGCCCCTTGAGGGCCGGAACCCAGTCCATGCGGGCCGAGGTGACCATCGCGTATCCGTACTCCTTGCCCATGTCGAGCTGGCCCGGCATCGGGAGGGGGATGCCGAGGTAGTCGTTCGGCTCCTGGATGAAGTTCGTGTCGTACTGGCCCATCATGCTGAAGGTGAAGCGGAGGGGCCGTTCGAGGAAGCTGCGTTGCTCCACGATGTCCGAGTAGCGCCGGGCGTATGCGGCCAGATCGGAGAGAGGATCCTGGGTGATGGCGGCCTGGAATCGATCCTTCGCCCGGTCGAACTTCTTTTCGAGCATCAGGGAGACGCCGATCTGGAAGTCTGCGGCGGTCTTGTAGGCGGGATCCAGTTTCTTGGATTGCTCGAAGGATTCGATGGCCTCACCGTGTTTTCCCTCCCTGGCGAGGATCATCCCCCTGAGGAAGGCCGTCTTGGCGGGATAGATGTTGTTCTCTTCCGCCACGGCGAGCCATTTCCTGGCCTCGACGAGCCTGCCCGTCTGGTAGAGGGCGTCGATCAGCTCGATGACCGCCTCCCTGACGGATGGTTTCATGGTGGACGCCGCTTCCAGGTGGGGGATCGCCTCCGGTGTGAGGTTCATCTGCTTGTAGGTCAGTCCGAGCCAGAAGGCGGCTTCCGAAGATGCAGGATTTTCTTCCCTTACCTTTTTGAAGGTTTCCAGCGCCTCCTCGTAGTCGTCGGCCCTGAACTGCTGAATGCCGGCCTGCAGGCCCGATGGGGCCTGCGCAAGGAGTGCCTGGGGAAGGGAGCAGCAAAGGAAGACCGTGAGAATGAGGATGAGCAGGGAGTTCTTTTTCATCGGCAGATCCTTTCTCGAAGAAGCGGTGATGAACGGTGCGGATGCGCCGGCAATGCAGAAAGACACCCCCGCCGATCATGACTGCCGGGGTGGTTGATGGGACCGGAAAGAGGCATTCTTTTAGGATTCAGATCGATCATTCCCTCAACGGGTACCGTGAACAGCGTTTCGTAAACTACACTTAAGATATATTTACATGCCGCATAAGAGTCAAGCAGAAATACCCTGAAAAAGCGGATACCTAACGAATAGGTGTATTGTCCACCTGCTTGGTCTTCGGGGAATGAATCATCATCCGATGAAATGGGATTGAACCGCGGCTGGGATCAGGCGGGGTTCTGCCGGAAACCTTCGTGAGGACCGGATATCCGCGGCCTTGGGAAAGAAAGCCATAAATGCGCGGCCGGTGGATTTGTTTACGGGGGAGGAATTACAGGATGTTCAGGATCGCAAAGAGGGTCATCCCGAGGATGAAAATCACGGCGGGCAGGGGGCGCTTTTTCAGATGATCCTGGATGCTCCGGAGGGAAAAGACTTTTTCCTTCCAATGGAGCATCAGGTAGTCCGTTGCCACAAACAGAACGAGAACCGCCGGGCCCTTCTGGAGAATGAACCAGGCCATGGCCGCGCCCCGCGAGCTTCCCGCGGGAGACCAGCCCGGTACGGCGAAGAGGAACCAGAGAACGGCGGCCCAGAGAACACCGTAAATTCCGAATCCGTGGGATCGTTTCATGGGTCAGAGGGGTACCATGGATCGCGCATTTCCTCAAGCTCCGGCAGCCCTTGTTACGGCTCACGGGCAGGCTTGCCGCCGGGGTGGGGCAGGCCGGGAGTTTTTCTTTGACACCCGGGGGACGTGAAGATAAAAAAGGCAAAAAGAACGGAGAGAAAATGCATGACCCGGGCAAAGCCTGATTATGAAGATGTCTCCTGCCGCTGCTTTCAGCGGCCCGGGAAGCGCAACACCAGGGCTATTCTCGATGCGGCGGCCCGGAGGGCCGAAGAGACGGGCATCCGGAACGTTCTCGTGGCGACGTGCAGCGGAAGAACGGCTTTCGAGGCCCGGAAGGTCTTTCCGGCGCACATCCGGATCGTCGCGGTAACCCATTTTACCGGCTTCGAGAAGCCGAACCACCAGGAGCTTTCCGATACGAACCGCCGGAAGCTCGAGTCGCTCGGCGTCTCCGTGTTGACGGCGCAGCATGCCTTCGGCGGCGTCGGCAGGGGAATCCGGAAGCGATTGGGGACATACCAGTTGGAAGAGATCATGGCCTTCACCCTCCGGCTCTTCGGCCAGGGGACGAAGGTTGCCGTCGAGCTGGCCCTGATGGCCTCCGATGCGGGCCTCATCCGAACCGACGAGGACGTCATCGCCATCGGCGGTACGGAAGAGGGGTGCGACGCCGCCCTGCTTATCCGGCCCGCCAACAGCTCGAACATCTTCGACCTAAAAGTGAAGGAGATCATCGGCAAGCCCTCATCATTCTGAGGGAATGCGGATTCCGAATCCTCGATAACCGGCCCGCCGGAATGGTTCAGAAGCATTGCTCGCCCGGTGCCGGCCGGGGGAGAACCTTATCTTTGTCGGCGGATATTCTTCAGGGAGGTTCCATCATGATCCGATCGGCCGTCCAGATCCTGTGTGCAGCATTGCTGATCCTTGCAGCCTCGACGGCGGGGGCGGAAAACGTAACCGTCCAGGGCGACATGGGCTCCACGATCCGTTATGTGCTGGAGGAAAAGGTGATCTCCGGCGACGGGATGCGGAAGATCGTCATGAGCTTCGTGATTCCCCAGAGCTTCGAGTCTCCCACCTACCGGCAGGCCATCTCGGATTTCTCCCTCGACTTGAGCCCGAAGCCGCAGGACCGCCAGGAGACCACCGACGCCCGGGGGAACCGGATCGTCACGGCCACCTGGACGGATCCACCCGCGGCGGTGGACGTCAAGCTGTCCTGCAATGCCCTGAACCGGACGAACCTGAAGCTCCTGGAGACCCGGACGCCATTCCCGCTGGGAAAGGTCGAACCGGGCCTGGAGGATTACCTGAAACCCACCGATCAGGTCCAGTCGGATAACCCGAAGGTCCGTCTTCTCGCGGCAGACCTGACGAAGGACGTGAAAACGGAATTCGATGCCGTCCAGCGCGTGATCTCCTGGGTCGTGGATCATGTCCGGTACGTCACCCCTCCGGTTCAGTATGACGCCCTGTATTCCCTTGGATCGGGCAAGGGAAACTGCCAGAACTACTCCCACCTGAGCGCGGCACTGCTCCGCTCCGTCGGCATACCGGTCCGCATCATCAATGGCATAACCCTGGACCGGGCCTACGACGTGACCTGGGAACGGGGTGTCATGACCTTCAAGATGGGGAAGGGGCGCCATTCCTGGATCGAGGTCTGGTTTCCCGATATGGGCTGGGTTCCCTTCGATCCCCAGAGCACGGTCCTGTTCGTGCCGAACCGCTTTATCCGGGTCGAAGTGGGTGTCGACAACAACGAGACGAAGAACGACGGGCTGATGCGATGGTCCCAGGTGGCAAATGCCAGGACCAAGCCGACCATGCGGGAGAACGTCGATGCCTCGTTTCTGAACGATGCGGTGAAGGTCCGCGGCAGCCGCCAGGCATACGGGCCGAAAAACCTGCTCCTGTCGCCGGAGGTCAAGGCCGAGTTCAAGCAGATCATCGTCGAACCGCCGCCCCCTCCACCGGTCATCCCCGAAGAGGTGAAAAAGGAGCTTCGCTATGACGTTCCCTTCCTCTACGGCAACCTGGAATATCCGGAAAACATTGATTTTGCCTTCCCCCGGGTGACGAAGAAGTCCGGCAACCAGTTCGAGATGGCCCGGAGCTTTCTCGTGGAGACGGCGGAATACGTGACCACCAAGGCCACCCAGTATGCCCAGGTGGTGGTCCTGCAAAAACCCGTGAAGCTGCAGAAGGTGGGGCTCGCCCTGCACAATTTCGGCGGCGACGGACAGTTGTGGGTTGAGATCTACGGGGACAACGGCGGAAAACCCGGGGCACCCTTGGTGACTAGCGCCCTTGTTACCCTGGACCAGCTTTCCAGGAAACCCGGCTACCGGTGGGCGGACTTCGACTTCACGAAGGACAGCCCGATCCTGATGCCCGGCTCCTACTGGATTGCCCTCGGTTTCACGGGGGATCCCATCGTCAACTGGTTTTATACCTACGGGAAACCCGTGGGACCCGTCGAAGGCACCCGCTACAAGGGCATTTTCGACGAGGACTGGAGCGGCGCCCTGGCCTTCGAGTTCAACTACCGGGTGGCGGGGTTGACGACGAAGGACGAGTCCGTCGCTCCGGTGGCCGCGAAGAAGGTCTCGGAGAGCGACAGGATGAAGAAGAAACTTTTAAAGAAGAGGGTCGTCATCAAGAAACGATGAAAACGCCGTTCGGGGGGAGGATAGCGCGGCGTCCGACCCTCCGCGTATCGCCCGGGATGGCCGGGATGCAATCCCGAACGCGCCGTGGCGGGGAATCCGGATTGTGGAGGAGGGCGTGATGGACCATGAATCCTGGTCTGTTGCCGTGACGGCCGCTGGCATGGCCGAGGCACAGGTGATGGCCGGACGCCTGGAGGTGGAAGGAGTCCCGGTGCGGTTGCGGTATGATGTGGCGGGATCCCTCTACGGAATCACCGTGAACGGCCTGGGGGCGGTAAAAATTCTCGTTCCGGAAGACTGGGTCGAGCAGGCCAGGGCGATCCTCGGCCGGAGCTATGAGGAACACGATCTCAGCTGGCAGGAAGACGGACCGGAATGACGTCCCTGCCGGGTGGATTTTCCCCGGCAATCTTCAGAAGATCCCGTCCAGGCGGGTGCCGCATTGCGGGCAGACGCCGCCCTGGAGTCGGTTTTCCACGATGGTAAAGCTCCAGCGCCGGATCAGCAATTTCCCGCAGGAGGCGCAGGCCGTGCTTTCTCCCGCATCTCCCGGAACATTCCCGCTGTAGACATACTTGAGCCCCGCTTCCTTTCCGATCTGCACGGCCCGGTGAATGGTCTCCACAGGGGTCGCGGGCGCCGACATCAGCCGGTACCGGGGGTGGAACCGGCTGATGTGCCAGGGGATTTCCGGACCGAGGGATACAAGGAACGAGGCAATCTCCCGAAGCTCCCCGTCGCTGTCGTTGAGGCCGGGAATGACCAGCGTCGTCACTTCGACCCATATGCCCCTCCTCTTCATCTCCCGCAGGGTGGTCAGGACCGGCTCCAGCCTGGCCCCGCAGCGCTTGCGGTAAAATTCGTCGGAGAAGGACTTCAGGTCCACATTGGCTCCGTGCAGGTCGGCGCCGATCCTGTCGAGTGCCTCCGGTGTCATGTATCCATTGGTGACGAAGACGTTTTCGAGCCCTCTCCCGGTGGCCATCCGGGCAATATCCAGGGCATACTCGAAGAAAATCGTGGGTTCCGTATAGGTGTAGGCGATGGTTCGGGACCCTGAGCGGACGGCCGATTCGACGACGACCGCTGGTGGAGTCTCGTGTCCCTGGATGAGGCCGCCCTCCCGGGGAAGCTGGGATATGTCCGCGTTCTGGCAAAACGTGCAGGAGAAGTTGCAGCCCGCGGTGGCGATGGAAAAGGATTTGGATCCCGGGTGGAGGTGGAAGAGGGGCTTCTTCTCGATCGGATCGACGTTCCCGGCGATCAGGGCACCATAAACAAGGGTGTGAAGGACTCCGTCCCGGTTCTCGCGGACGGCGCAGATCCCCCTTTTCCCCGGAGCGATGACGCACCGGTGGGCGCAGAGCCCGCACCTTACCTTGTTTTCTTCCTTCCTTTCGTAGAGCAGGGCTTCCCGAACCATGTCATGCTCCGTATCACTTGATCACCCGGATGGCACCGGGGATGGGACGCTGCTTCCGGGCCTCCATTCCGAAGGTGATCCGCATGGGTTCCTGGATCGTTCGGGTGGAGAAGGTAACGGGGAAGGACAGCCCAAGGAAGGCCCCGAAGGGATTCTTGGTTACCGGGATCAGTTCCTCCAGGTCCGACAGAGAAGGGTACCATGCATAGGGAAGGAAAACGACGCTTCCCCACTGGATGTGCGATCCCGGCAAAAGTCTGCGGATCAGGCGCCGAAGCTCGCCGGCGGTAAAAAAGCGGGCATGGCGGAAAAGGGTTGGACCGCGCCGGTCCGCCATGCGGTGCGCCGCGGCGATGATGGACCAGCGGTTGAGTGTCCCCACGAAAATGCGGCCCCGGCAGACCCGGATCGCCTCGGAGACGGCCCGTTCCGGATCGGCGGTGAATTCCAGGGACGTAACAAGCGTGACGATATCGAATTCGTTGTCCGAGAAAGGGAGCTCTTCCGCCGAGCCGAGCCGCAGGTCCGCGTGGGCGCCCAGCTTTTGCCGGGCCCGGGCCAGCATGGGGGGAGATGAATCGATACCGGAGACGGCGCATCCCTTCGCTCGGAAGAGGGCGAGGTGATCGCCGGTGCCGCATCCCACGTCCAGCAGCCGCTCTCCCTCGCGGGGTGTGAGGTGGTTCAGGATCAGGCTTTTCTCCCGCCGGTCCATGTACGCGCCGGCAGGGGTCAGGAGCCAGTCGTCATAGGTTCGGGCGACATCCTCGGTGAAAATCACAATTCTGCTCCTTTGCCGGGCGGCGGCGCCCCGAGGTGTGAATCGCCCGCCTGTGTTCCAGCCCGGTCTATCCCCCGATTGCGGACATCTGCCGGCTGCATTTTCTCGGTGACGGATCACCCGGCAGCGCATGCCTTCCCGCCGGCTTCGCGGCGATCGCCCTGCGGATCAGCCCCTTGAGTAGCTCGTCAGAGCAGCCGCTTCTCAGGTCGGGCTTGAGGTCGATCTCGTCGTCGGAGAGCAGGCAGGCCCGGAGATGACCCTCGGCGGTGAGCCGAAGGCGGTTGCATTCGCCACAGAATTCATGGCTGATGGGGCTGATGAAGCCGATCTCCCCGATTGCCCCGTCAATCCTGTAGCGTCGGGCGGGTCCCCGGTTTTCCGGATCGCCGTTTTCGCCCAGGTACTCCATCTTGAACGACTGTCCGATCCGTTCCCGGGCCACGTCGTTGGACAGGTACTCCGTGGGCGAATCGGCGCTTTTCCGGCCGATGGGCATCATTTCAATGAACCGGACCTGATAGGGCCAGCGAAGCGTCGCCCGGGCGAAGTCCAGTATTTCATCGTCGTTGGTTCCCTTCATCAGGACGATGTTGATCTTGATGGGGGAGAAGCCGACCTCGGCGGCCTTCCGGATGCCCCGGAGCACCGCGTCCAGATCCCCGCCCCGGGTGATGGTCCGATAGCGGTCCGGATTCAGGGAATCGACGCTGATGTTGATCCTCCGGATGCCGGCCTGGTAAATCGCTTCTGCATGATCCGCCAGAAGAATGCCGTTCGTTGTGAGGCTGACGTCCGAGAGCCCTTCGATCTTTGTCAGATTGTCGATGAATCCCACGATCCCTTTCCGGGTAAGCGGCTCACCGCCGGTGAGACGGACTTTGTTGATGCCTTCCGGAATGGCTGCCCGGACAACCCGCAGGATCTCCTCGTAGCGCAGGATGTCGTTGTGCCCCAGCAGGGACAGCCCTTCCTTGGGCATGCAGTAAATGCAGCGCAGATTGCAGCGGTCCGTGACGGACACCCGCAGGTAGTTGATCTTTTTTGGCAATTTCTTGGACATGGCGCGTTTCAACGAACCTCCTTCCGGGAGCATTAACACACCCGGGACACCCTGGCAAGGCGCAGGGATTCAGAAACGCTTGACATCCTTTTTACGTATCCCTTATACGTTTCGCATCCGCACATGCCGGTATCGACCTGAATGCAGGATCGAGAGCCGGGCTTTCCAGAATAAAAGCCGACCCTTTTCCCGGACTCCGCCCTTCCGCGATGAAAGGGTGGTTTCCGGAGCGACCGGGGCCGTCAAACCGACAGAGGAGGAATCCCATGGCCAAGATTGATGCCTTTTTCCAGTTGATGAACGAGCAGGGGGCCTCGGACCTGCACCTCGTGACGGGTCAGCAGCCGGCCCTCCGGATCCGCGGTGATATCGAGCGGATCAAGTACGACCGCCTGGACAACGACGGGCTGAAGGCCATGCTCTACGAGATCGCCCCGGAGATCAAGATCAAGCAGTTCGAGGAGACGGGCGACGTCGACTTTGCCTATGAAATCCCGGGGCTGGCCCGCTACCGCGCCAACTTCTTCGAGCAGAAGTGGGGCTGCGCGGCTGTTTTCCGGGAAATTCCGAGCAAGATCCTGACCTGCAAGGACCTGGGACTCCCCGACGTGATCGCCAAGCTGGCCCTCCTGCCCCGGGGACTCATCCTGGTCACGGGCCCCACCGGCAGCGGAAAATCGACGACCCTGGCGGCAATCGTTGACGAGGCGAACAGACTGCGGAAGGATCACATCATTACGGTTGAAGATCCCATCGAGTTTGTCCATGAGAGCCAGGGCTGTATCGTCAACCATCGGGAAGTCGGGCTCCACACGAAGAGCTTCTCGGCGGCCCTCCGGGGCGCCCTCCGCGAGGACCCGGACATCATCCTGGTCGGCGAAATGCGCGATCTGGAAACGATCAGCCTGGCCATCGAGGCGGCCTCCACGGGCCACCTGGTCTTCGGGACCCTGCACACCACCAGCGCCGCCAAGACGGTGGACCGCGTCATAGAAGTGTTCCCGTCCAGCGAACAGGCGCAGATCCGCTCCACCCTGGCAGACGGGATCCGGGCCGTCATTTCCCAGACCCTGTTCAAGCGGGTCGACAAGAAGGGCCGCTGCGCCGCCCTGGAGATCCTCATCGCCAACTCGGCGGTGCGCAACCTCGTCCGGGAATCCAAGACCTTCCAGATTCCGTCCATGATCCAGACAGGAAAGAAATACGGCATGCAGCTTCTGGACGACGCCATCATGGATCTCATGAACAAGGGTTGGATCTCCGGCGATGATGCCTACCAGAAGTGCAACGACAAGGGCCGGTTCCGCCAGTACCTGAAGAATCCGCCGACGGACTTCACGGAGGTGTAACCGCCGGACCGGTCCCCGCGACCGGCATCGAGGAGGCAGAAACATGAGGAAGCAAGAGGTCGACTACATCCTGGGGAAAATGCTGGATGCCCACAAAGGCGTTTCGGACCTTAACATGACGGTGGGCAAGCCGTTCCAGGTGGAGACGTCCGGCCAGTTGTCGAAAGTGGACCTGGAACCGAGTTTTGAAACGCTCTCCCCGTTCCAGACGGAAATCTTCGCCATGAACCTCATCAACCGGGACCGCCGCCTCACGGAGGATCTCCTGACGAAGGGATCCTGCGACCTGGCCTACGAGCTTCCCGGACGGGCCCGATTCCGTGTGAACATTTTCTCCCAGAAGGGCAACCTCTCCATCGTGATGAGGAAACTGGAGACAAAGATCCCCACCATCGCCGAGATGAACCTGCCGGAAGCCTTCAAGAAGATGGCCCAGGAAAAGAACGGCATCATCTTCGTCACCGGCGCCACCGGAAGCGGAAAATCCACCTCCCTGGCGGCGGTCCTCGACAAGGTCAACGACGAGCAGTCGGTCCACGTGGTCACCCTGGAAGACCCGGTCGAATTTGTCCATCCCCAGAAGAAGGCCACCTTCAACCAGCGGGAAATGGGCCAGGACTTCGACATCTTCTCCAACGGCCTCCGGGCGGCCCTGCGCCAGGCCCCGAAGGTGATCCTCGTCGGCGAAATGCGTGACCGCGAGACCGTCGAGATCGGCCTCTCCGCTGCGGAGACGGGGCACCTGGTGCTGACCACCCTGCATACCGTCGATGCGGGCCAGACCATCAACCGCATCCTGGGCATGTTCAACACGGAAGAGGAAAAGCAGATTCGCATCCGCCTGGCCGACACGGTCCGCTGGATCGCCTGCCAGCGCCTGCTTCCGAAGGTCGGCGGAGGGCGGGTGGCGGCCTTCGAGATCATGGGCTCCAACCTGCGGGTGAAGGATACGATCCTGAACGGCGAGTCGGAGGGCAAGACCTTCTACGACATCATCGACCAGAGCCGGCCTTTCGGCATGATCACCTTCGACGAATCCATCGTGGATCTCTATAAGGAGGGGCTCATCACGGAGGAGACGGCGAAGGCCTATGCATCCAACAAGAGCGCGGTGGGACGGGGCATCGACACCGTCAAGAGCGCCCGGGGCGAAAAGACGACGGACCTGGGAAAACTCCAGGTGGATTCGGATTACGGGAAACCCCCCAAGAGGCCGGGCTGGTAATCCGCTCTGAAGCTCGTCAACGGATACAAGGGAGATAGACGATGGAAGATGAAAAGAAACTGTTGAACGAAGTGGCGGCGGACACTTACGATTCCTCGGACCGGCCCTTCGACTTCGTCCTCGAGGAGGGAGAGACGGCCCTCGTGTGCTCAAACGATGCGGCGAGCCGGGAGAAGATCATCCAGGCGCTGCAGGCGATGGGGTACCAGATCAGCGAATCGGCCTCGGCCAAGGACGCCCTGAAGAGCATGCGTTTCCACGTTTTCGACCTGGTGGCCGTGGACGAGGGCTTCGAAAGGGAGGTCCTGGACTACCTGGAAACCCTGAACATGAACACCCGGAGGAATATCTTTGTCGTCCTGCTCACCGGCGCGCTTCGGACCATGGACAACATGGCGGCCTTCCACCTGAGCGTGAACCTGGTAATCAACAAGAAGAACATCGAGGACGTGGGACCGATCCTGCGCCGGGGAATCAACGACAACAAGCAATTCTATTCCGTGTTCATGGACGGCATGAGGAAGATCGGGAAGATCTGAGATCCGGCAGAGACATTTTGAGTGGAACGGAGAAAGGGGGCGGCGAGTCCCCTTTTTTCGTTGGCGGCTTATGCGGGCAATGGCTGTGACCTTTCTTTTCCGATCCGCGTGTAGTAACGATACGAGCATGAACGGACGTTTCCTGGCTTTCCACAAGATCGGCTTTTCCTACGACGTCCTTGAAAAACCTCTGATCACGGATCTAACCGTTGACTTTACCCAGGGCTGGACGGGCATCGTAGGGGCGAACGGTGCGGGGAAAAGCACGCTCCTGAAGCTAGCAGCCGGTGATCTGCAGCCTTTGTCCGGCTCGCTGCATATCCCGGGCGCGGCGATTTATTGCCCCCAGCGCACCGATGATCCGCCGGGAAGACTTGCCGAGCTGCTGCTTGCAGAAGACGCGGAGGCCTTCCACATCCGGCGCCGGCTTGCCCTTGCCGCGGACTGGCACCACCGGTGGGAGACACTCAGCCATGGGGAACGCAAGCGGGCGCAGATTGCCGTGGCGCTGTGGTCGAGCCCGGCGGTGCTGGCCCTTGACGAACCCACCAACCACATCGACCGGGACGCCAGGCGTATGCTCATCTCGGCACTCAACACCTACCGGGGAGTCGGTCTCCTGGTAAGCCACGATCGGGAGCTGCTCGACATGCTCTGCAGCCGGTGCCTTTTCCTGGAACCCGGAGGGGCGAGGCTGCGGCCGGGGAATTATTCCGAGGCATCGTCGCAGGCTGAGCGGGACACCCTCACCCTTAGAAGGCAGAGGGAAACCGCCCGGAGAGAATACCTCAAGCTGAAGCACACGGCGGTCAAGCGGCGATCGGCAGCGGCTGAGGCCGACAAGCGCCGTTCCAAGCGCCACCTGGACAGGAAGGACCACGACGGCTGCGCCAGGAAGGATCTCGCCCGCGTTACCGGGAAGGATGCCGTTGCGGGTAAGTTGCTCCGACAGGTGGACGCCCGCCTGCAACGCGCCGCGGACAAGGAGATATCTCTTCAAATCCCAAAGATGTACGACCTTGGGATCTGGATCGAGGGCTCACAGTCCTTGCGGGACTTCCTTTTCCGGTTGCCGGCCGGCCGGATTCCGCTTGGCGGGTCAAGGCAGATGGATTACCCCGATCTGGCGATGCGACCGGCGGACCGCGTGTCCCTGACGGGTCCGAACGGGGCCGGCAAGAGCACGATTCTCCGGCACATTCTCCGTCATCTTGACATCCCCCCCGAGCGGCTGATCTACGTTCCTCAGGAAATAGACCTTCAATCCTCGCAAGGCATCATGAATGAGGTGCATCGCCTGGAGCACGACCGTCTCGGCCGCGTCATGACCGTGGTGAGCTGCCTCGGATCCCGCCCGGCACAGCTTTTGGAGAGCCGGGAGCCCAGCCCCGGAGAGATGCGGAAGATCCTGCTGGCGTTGGGCATCTCGCTGGAGCCCCACCTGATTGTCATGGACGAGCCCACGAATCACATGGATCTTCCCTCCATCCACTGCCTGGAAGAGGCCGTCGCCGGGTGTCCCTGCGGCCTGCTCCTGGTGAGTCACGATGAGGCGTTCCTGGGGCGGTTGACGGACATCCGGTGGGAGCTTGTCATGGATGAGGCGGGCGACAGCCGCCTCTGCCTGTGACAGGACGACTTTTCTCTGTGGTGGAAGCGCAGAGTTACTGGCCTGCGAAACGTTCACATGGATATTTCATCCCGGTGCCGTTCGCAGTCTGAACGGCCCTCGAACCGGCTTTTGCCGGATACGCCTCTCCATCTCAATCAGGAGCGCTTTCAGGGCTTTCTCTGTAAGGATTTCACGGACCAGGCTTTCCTGTGTCAGCCCCAAGGCCATCACCTTAGTGAGCAGTTCGCCCTGCAATGACCGGCTACGCCAAGCCAGCGAGCATCTCCTGGCTGCTCCAGCGAAACAGTGTCCGGTTCGGACACTGCCGGAGGTATCAAGCCATTTGCCGCCCTGAATGCCTCATTCTATGAAGCAATAAAAAAGGCCTTTTGCTTCAAGTTAAGCAGAGAAGTCCTTTCAGAAGAATATGAACTTGAATTGGAGCACGAGTGAGATATCGGTCAATCGAGAGATCAGAATTCGATGATTCCCTGCTCGTCACCGACCTTGGGGCCGAGCATTCTGGTCGTCTTCCCCGCCAAAGACGTGTTTGTTTTGAGATCCTTGACGACTTCCTCCACGGAGCCGAAGGGGGCGATGACGTCGATCAGCCAGGGTTCATCGCCGCTTTTCCAGTCCGGAGGCGCCAGCCGGCCGATCTTCCGGTAGCGATCCGCAACTTCTTTCGACAGGAAGGCCCAGCTGGCAAAGGCAACGGGCGATTCATCCCGCATGTACACCTTCGCCTGGTCGAGTACGACCGGGGGCAGAATCCGCCATTCGAAATCGGCGACAAACATGAACCGGTGGGCCGGTGAATTCATGGCCAGAAAGCACACGGGGCCGAGAAGGGGCAGCTTTTTGAACACCAGTTTTGCCTGTTCCACCGCCAGTTTGACCAGCTCTGCCTGCTGCCGGGGAAGCTGCCCACCGGCCGCTTCTTTATTTTCTGTCATGGTTGCCCTCCTTTTCTATTTCCGATTTCAGTTGTGTTCCGAACGCTGATATCGCTTATCGCGTCAGCGTTCACGCATCGCTTCGTTCTTGTACCTGAGGAGGGGGCCCAGGAAATATTCGTAGGCCCCGCGTTTCTGAACGGTTATGTCCGCCGTGACGGACATGCCGGCGCCGATCGACGGATTCCTTCCCGCCACCCTGCCCGGCAGTTGATTGCTCGAAACCAGGATGCGAACTGGATAGATCAGGCCCAGCTTCTGATCCTGGATGGCGTCGGTCCCCACCCACTGCAGCCTGCCGTTCAGGTATCCGTATTTCGTGTATTCGAAGGCGTCCAGCTTGACCACCACGTCCTGGCCGGGATGGACAAACCCGATGTCTTTATTCAGAACCTGGGCCTCGATCTCGAAGTTTGTTCCCTCCGGGACGACCGTCAGCAGGGGCTGTGCCGCCGTGACGACGCCGCCGACCGTATGCACGGCCAGCTGCTGAACGATCCCGTCGCAGGGCGCCGTCAGCAACTGCTGCTGCTTTCTCTGCTCCGCTTTGACAAGTTCCTGGGCCGCCGTCTCGTATCGTTTTTTGGCCTCCGCCAGTTCCGTGAGTGTGCGATATCGGAATTCCGCATCGGCCTGAGTCCTGCTTTTGGCGGCGGCGTTTTCGGCGGCGATCGTTTCGCTCCGCTTTGCCTTCAGCACCACAAGGTCGTTCTTCTGGTTGGCTACCTCCAGCCTGCTGTCGATCACCGCCATTTCGGATACATAGGCGTCCTTAACCAATTCCTCCTTCATGTTCAACCGCTTTTCCAGGAGGGGCATGGTCGCCTGGAGCTTCCGGATGCTTGCCTCCACGCCCGCTCTTTCGGCCCGCTTCCGGGCAATCTCCTGGTTCAGGGCCGCCATTTTCTGGCCGTGCTCCGCCAGGCGGTTCTTAAGCAGCAGGTTCTGCGTCCGGATCAGGGAGAGGTCATCCGTCGGCGTAACATCTTCGATTCTCGGCTTTCCGGCGGCCTGTGCGTTCAGGCGGCGCACCTCCATGCCGGTTTCCAGGACGTCTCTGGAAAGGCGGTTTCTGTCCGCCTGGCTGGACGTCGGATCCAGCTCGATCAATATCTGCCCCGCCTTGATGGCCTGTCCGTCCCGGACATGAATGGCCTTCACAATGCCCGTTTCGAAAGGCTGGACGAGCTTGATGCGGTCCGAGGGAACGACCTTTCCCGGCGCAGTGACCACAATGTCGAATTCGGACAGGAACGCCCATAGAAAAGCCGCGGCGACGACGCCCATCAGGGTGTATGCCATGGTCCGGGCCAGCGGGGCGGGAGGGTGCTTCTGGATTTCGAGGTAGGCAGGCGTGAAGGCCTCCTCATCCCCCCCCTCGAGCATTCTGTCCAATCCCCTGTTCTTCGAAGACCCCGGACCGGTTTTGGCGGATTCCTCCCTTTTTTTATCCTTCATGGCCGCGAGCCTCCATTGAGCCGAGCTGCAGGCGATGAAAGCGGGCATACCGGCCGTCCTGCTTCAGGAGCTGCTGCTCGGATCCTTCTTCGACCAGTTCACCGTCCTCCAGCGTGAAGATCCGGTCCACCCGCCTCAGGGTCGAGAGCCGGTGAGTGATGATGAAGACCGTCCGTCCCCGGGAGATCGTATCCATGTTTTGCCAGAGCCGGTCTTCCGATTCGGCGTCGAGCATGCTGGTCGCCTCATCCATGACGATCATCCGGGGATCGAGGGCCAGCGCCCGCGCAATGGCCAGGCGTTGGCGCTGCCCCCCCGAGAGCGTGCCGCCCCGCTCCCCCACCAGGGTGTCGTATCCCTCCGGCATCCGGCGAATGAATTCGTCCGCGCCGGCGAGCTCGGCGGCACCCACGATCCGCTCCATGCTCATCGCCGGGTTCGACAGAGCGATGTTCTCCCGGATGGTCCTGTTGAACAGGACGACATCCTGCGTCACCACGCCGACCTGCCTTCTGAGCCATGAAGCGTCGATCATGGAGACGTCCATCCCATCGATCAGAACCCGGCCACGCTCGGGCACATAGAACCGGAGCAGCAGCTTGACCAGCGTGCTCTTTCCGGAACCGGTGGCACCAACGACGCCGATCACCTCTCCCGGTTTGACTTCGAACGTCAGGTTTCTCAGCACTTCCGGCGCATCCGGGCGGTAGCGGAAGGTGACGTCTTCGAATTTCACGGCCCCTTTCAGCTCGGGCAGGCTGCTCTTGCCCGGGCGGAAGACCGGTTCAGCCGGTGCGTCCAGGATGTCCGCCAGCCGCCGGAGCGAAACCCGCATTTGCTGGAATTCCTGCCACAGGTTGGCGATCCGCAGGATCGGGGCGTTGACACGGGCCGACAGCATGTTGAAGGCGATCAACTGGCCCACCGTCAACTGTCCATCGATGACCAGTTTGGCTCCAAACCAGAGCAGAACGACCGTGAGCCCCTTGCTGATCAACTGGATGCCCTGCTGCGTCAGGTTGGCCAGGTGACTCGACTGGAAGGCGCTCCGGACATAGCCGGCCATCCGCTCTTCCCACTGCCGGCGGAGCATCGGTTCCGCCGCCGCCGCCTTGACCGTTTCGATCCCGGAGACGGTCTCGAATAGGAAGGACTGGTTTTCGGCATTCTTGGCGAATTTGTCGTCGAGCTTTTGCTTCAGGAGGGGTGTCAGCAGGGCGGAAACGCTCACGAACAGCGGGATGCAGACCACGACGATCAGGGTGAGGAGCCAGCTGTAGTAGGCCATCACCGCCAGGAAGACGATGGTGAACAGGAGATCGATTGTGACCGTGAGGGCCGAGCCCGTCAGGAAGTGCCGCACCGTTTCCAGCTCCCGCAGGCGGGCGACGGTGTCGCCGGACCGGCGGCTGGCAAAGTAATGGATGGGCAGCGCCAGCATGTGGCGGAAGAGCCTGGCGCCCAGCTCCACGTCCACCCGGTTGGTCGTGTGGGAAAAGAGATAGGTGCGGAGCGTGCCCAGCGTGACTTCAAAAACGGTCACTAAGATCAGACCGATTACGATGACGTCCAGGGTGGACAGCCCGCGGTGGACCAGCACCTTGTCGATGACGAGCTGGAAGGCCAGCGGGGTGATGAGGGCGAAGAGTTGCAGAAAAAAGGATGCCGCCAGCGTTTCCGAGAGCAGGCCCCGGTATTTCTTCAGGGCCTGCCAGAACCAGCGGATGCCGAATTTTGTCTGTTCTTCCGGCTCAAACGTGCGCTTCGCGGTGATAATGCGGCCGCTCCACATTTTTTCAAAATCGGTTCGGGAAAGCAGCATCGCCCTTTCGGCACCCGGAACCTGCAGCAGGGCGCGATTCTCGTCGATCTTGCCAAGGAGGGCGAAACGGCCGTCGGACAGTTCCACTATCGCTGGAATTGCCATATTCAGGAGCGCCTTGTATCGGCAGCAGATGGACTCCGACGTGAACCCGAGAGAACGAAGGGCACGAAGAACGGCCGATTGGTCGAAGGGCATTCCCTCGGGCGAAAACTCGTGCCTCAGCGCCTGGGGATCCGCCGGTTGCTGGTGCAGCCGGGCGATCATGCGCACACAGTCCAGTCCCGTCTGGTCTTTCCCCGCTGCCTTTTTCTGATCGCTCATGGAGTGGATCCGTCCCCTTTCCCATCCTTTTTTGTAAGCCATTGAATGTAGTTTCCGCCCGTGAAGACAAATCCCGCCTCCAGGATCCGCTTTTCCCGCGGCCCGGGTTCGATACCCGAAGTCAGGCTCAGGCTCAGCTCCCGGCACTCCCGCCGTTCGGCCCAGGACTGAAAGCCCCGAAGCAGGATGCCTGCGGCGGCTCCTTCCCGATGTTCCGGCGTCAGATGGAACAGGTGGCTCATGGCGATGCGGGCCCGCGAAAAAAAGTACTCCGTCACGTGCCCGGAGAGGATGCCCGCGATTTTTCCACCGGTTTCCTCCGCAAGAAGAAAGACTTCCTCGGGCCGGGGCCGCTCCAACTCGGCCTTCAGGTGGGATAAGAATCGGCCTTGCTGCAGCCGGATTCGGGATTGCGGGCTTTCCGCATGCATTTTCCCAAACAGGTCCGAAATGTCGGGTATGTCCGGCACGCCGGCGGGCCGGATGGTGATCTTCCCGATCGGAATCGTTTCGGCCTGTGTTTTCTCTTCCCGGCCGTTCAGCCACCGGGAATAGTTGCCACCCGTGCGTACAAAGCCGAGATGATGCATGTACTTGTCGAAGCGCCCGGTATCGACGCCGGCGTTCTGGCTGATGCAGAACAGCCTGGCATCCCGGTTCGTTGCCCATTGGCGGAACGCGAAGAGCAGCCTCACCGCCAGGGAGCTCCCGCGAAACCGGGATCTTACGAAATACACGTAATTGCTGCTCATACGGGCGCCGGTAAACGGGTACTCCGCAACCGCTCCCATGAGCGCGCCGACGAACCCTTCACCCGGGACCACCGCCGCAAAAATGCAGTAGCTCTCGTTCTGCGGTTCCAGGATGGCCTGGAACTGGGAGGCCAGCTTGTCCTCGTCGTAAGGCAGTGCGGACAGCCGGGTTCCCGCGTGTATCTCCTTCCCCAGCTCAACCAGTGCCGGGATGTCCGCTGCGGTTGCGAATCGAATCAGCCCCATGGTCGGAACGCCCCCGGCAAGAAGATCCCAGTCTCCCGCTCCGATAGAATAAAGGCGGCTTTCATGAAACCACGGTATTCTGGGCGGAGGGCTCCATGAACTCGTGGAGGACGTTTTCCGCGATGATCACGTCAAGCGGTGCCGTGGACGGGGGAATGCATAGCTCCGAAGGGGGCTGCACCATCTCGCCGGCGCAGTCGGATACGAACTGCTGAAGCATGCGCATGATATCCGCGTCGCTCATGCAGGCCGACTCGACGGCGGCGGATGAATCCGGAACGACGGGAGCTTCCTGGGCAGGCATCGTCTCATCGGTGTACCGGAAGGCGGCGTCTCCGATGTTCCCCGTCGTACCGTCCTCCATCTCGTAGGAGGAAGTCCCGAAGAGCGTAACGTCGCCTTCGGCCTCCACGGATATATTCCCGTCGGACTGGAGGTTGATGGCGGCGATGTCCATCTCCGCCAGGGACTTGAATTCCCCCGGGTCCGTGATGCCGTCCAGGTTCGCGTCCCGCCAGACGCCGAACCTCGCCCAGTCCGAATCGTTCGCTGTGAGCCTGCCGTCGCCGTCGGTATCGAAAGCCTGCAGGCCTTCGAGGTCCGTTCGGGCTCCTTCTTTGTAGCCTGTGAACGAAATCTCGTCGTGTCGGTCGATGATGCCGTCGCCGTCCTTGTCGAAGGCGAGGAGCCCGTCGTCCCTGTCGGTCCAGGCGATGTGCTCGCGCCAGCCGTCCCCGTTGATGTCGTAGAACACGTTCGAGTCGTCCACGCCCACAAACTCCAGCCCGTCGCGGTCGATATCGATGGCGACGGGCTTGCCGCCGCCGGGGATGTAGCCATAATGAAAGGAAGTCACCGGAACATCGGCGTAGGCACCCTCCGCGTCGCTGACACGAACGGTGAAGGTCGAATTCCCGAAGTAGGTATCGTATGAAGTGGGGTTGAATTCCCAGAAGACAACTTTTCCATGGCTGTCGGTCTCGCCCCCGTATCTCGCGTCGGTATACCCGAGATAACCCTGCGCGCTGCCGAGGGTAGCGCTGCCGTGGAGCGGACTTGCAACAATCTGATAAGAAAGCGATTCCGAATTGCCGTCCGGGTCCCAGGCGACGATATGGCCGAAGTCTTTCGTAAGGGTGTCTTTCAGCTCATCGTCCGCGGAAAGCAGGGGCTCGTCTTTGTCATAAGCGATCGGCACCAGCGTCCCGTTCCTGTAAAATGACGGTGTGATCGGCTCCTCGCTCCCGGAAGCCGCCACGGCGTGTCCCTCCCGGTAGACCTGAATTGCCTTCTCATTATCGTAAATAACCGTCCACGATGGTTCGGAGTAGACCGGGATGGGGACCGGGTTAAACTCTTCGTATCGATATCCGATGATTTCCGATGGCTTGTATTCATAGCAGTAGATCGGGAATCCCTGTGCCACCCTCTCTATTACCGGCCGGTCGTTCACGGCCAGGACGTTCACGGAAACGCTCTGGACGGCGGTTCCGCCGTAACCGTCCGTCGTTTCATACTGGAAAGAGGCCGGCCCGTTGTAGTTCTGCGGCGTTGTCAGCCGGATCGTTCCGTCGTCCTGGATCTCGACGGTGCAGTTCTCCGAGTTCCCGACCCATCTGATCGTCAGGTTGTCTCCGTCCACGTCACTGTCGTTGGCCAGCAGGGTTTCCGGCAGGATGACCGTTGCCCACGACTGGTCGTAGTCCACGGCGCCGCCGTCCTCCAGTACCGTGATCCCGTCCGCGGCGGCCTCCGGCGGCGTGTTGATCCGGATGTCCATCGTCGCCTCGGCGACCCCGCCGTGATCGTCGGTGATCTGGTACCGGAAGCCGGCCGTACCTGTGAAGTCCTTCTCCGGCGTGAAGACAATCCGCTGATTTTCCCAGTCCATCAGCGCTTCGCCGTGTTCGGTCGAGAGAATGCCCGTCAATCGGACCGGATCCCCGTCAACGTCGTAATCGTTCTGCAGGACCGCGGAAATGGGAATGTATACAACCGCGTTCGCCAGGCCCCCGTGGAATGTCTCGCCGACGGCAACGGGCGCGTCGTTCACCGACGCGATGTCAACGGTCGTGTGGGCGGTGGTCTCCGCGCCGGCTGCATCCCACACTGTGTAGTCGAAGCCCGCCGTTCCATGGTAGTTGGCATCGGGAACGAAGACGACCTCGTTCTCGTCGTTGAAGAAGACCGTGCCGTGGGAGGCGTTGGAGAACGATATGATTTTGAGTGTGTCGCCGTTGGTGGCGATGTCCGGATCGATCTCGTTGGCCAGGAGCACCGACTGGGGGATCACCGCAATCGTGTCTTCATCGATCTCGATTCTTTCCCCGACGCCGATGGGCGCGTCATTGACGGCGGCGATGCGGATGCTTGTGGTGCCGGTGGTCCGGCCGCCCATGCCGTCGGAAACCGTGTAGTCAAAGGAGGCCAGCCCGTTGAAATCGGTGTCGGGGATGAATTCGACCCGGCCTTCGACCATCCGGACAGTTCCGTGGACCGCATTGCCGACGGCTGCGACGGAAAGAACGTCGCCGTCCCCCGTGGCGATGTCCACGTCCGAATCGTTTTGGAGGAGGAGTGCGGGATCAATGAGGAGCGCCGTGTCCTCCACACCTGCCGGGATGTATTCGCCCACGACGGTCGGATTGTCGTTGACGGCCGCAACCTCGATAATCACGGTTCCTTTCGAGATTCCCCCCGCGTCGTCGGAGATGATGTAGGTGAAGCTTGCGGGTCCGTGATAATCGCGATCCGGAACAAAGAGAACCGTACCGTCCGGATTGAGGCTCGCCATGCCGTGGTCCGCCTTCCCGATTTCAATGATCCTCAGGATGCGGTCCGGGTCGGGATTGTAATCGTTTCCCAGGAGGTCCTGGGGCGTCAGCAGGAGCGCTACATCTTCTTCTGCTCTGATTGGATCGTCCATGGCCACCGGTGGTGAATCCGGAAGACTGTTTTCAGGAAAGTCGATCCCGCCACGGCCGGCATCGGATGCGTCCTCCGACGGTTGCTGTATGGTGGAGCCTGCCGCGGCCTCTGTTGCGGCGGGCTTTGGGAAGGGATCGCTTTCCTCCCTGGATTCGATTTCTCCAGCCGCCTGCCGGTCCGGGTACAGAAGGTTTTCCTCGTCCGGTGAGGCGGCGATGCTGCCGGTCTCGGGCAGCGAAAAGACGTCTTCGGACGTGATGACGATGGTTTCGTAGGGAGACGCTGTAATCGTTTCCGTCGAGGCCAGGACGGACAGCTCGTCCGCCTGGACGGGGGTTGTCACGGCAGCCGACGGTTGCATGGTATCCGTGGGAGCTTCGGTGGGGGCCGCCTCCGCCTCTCCCAGGGGGATCGCTCCCGCGCCGATGGCCAGGGCCGTCAGCGCGGCCCCCGTTCCGGAAAAGAGGAGCGAGGCGTCCTCCGAGGCCGCGGAAAGGATGCGCTGGATGGTCCTTTGGGTCTTGGTCCCGCCGGCGAGAGGATCTTCGTCGGAATCGACGCTGCCGTCTTCCAGGTAGATGGGTGCGGAAGAGACCGGCGCGGTGCCCCGGACCCGCAGGCTTTTCACGGTCTGTTCGAAATCCGGGGCCTCGGGATCGAGGTTGTACTCCCTGGCCAGCGCGATCAGCCGCTCGCGCTCCTCCTCCGAGAGATCCGCCTCCGGGTCGAACAGCTTCTGCAGCTCCGCCAGGTCGTCCGCATCCACGACATAGTTGAGTCGGGCGTCCGCTCCCTTTCCGTCCAGGCCGTTTTCCGCGTTGACGACGATGTTGCCGCTCCGTTCGTCCTGCCAGACGGCGGCGCCGTCCTTCTCGGCCTCCAGGGTGATCTCCTCCGCACGGAGACCCTCACCTTCGGCGAAGCGCAGAAGGATGTCCTCATCGGAAAGGCCGTTCAGCTCGATCCGCTCGATTCCCAGATCCGCCAGGCCGAAGACCTCCCGGACGTCGCTTGTCCCGTCGCCGTTTACGTCCAGCCAGAGTTTCAGCGCCAGAAAGGCGGGGTCGTTCCGGTCGAGCACGCCGTCGTGGTTGGCGTCGAAGAAGGACAGGAGCTCCCGGCCGCGGATGTCCGCCGCCACATTCATGCCCGACAGCAGCTCCCGGGCGTTGTCGATCGTGCCGCTGCCGTCCCGGTCGATGGCGAGGAAGGCGTCCCGGCCGGTGATCCATTCGGTGGCTTCCTTGTATCCGTCGTCGTCGGCGTCGAAGCGGGCCACGCCGTCCGAAAGGAGGGCCGTCAGGGTCCTGGCGACGGACTCGGGCAGGGCGATTTTGGGCACCCCGTCTCCGGCAATGTCCACGACCAGCGCCGTCAGGGCCTGGTGCCCGGCGTCTGTTTCGGCCTCGCCGGCAGCTTGCGAGCTCAACCTGTGGGCATACTGCCCCTCCGTCTCGGCATAATTCGGATCGCCGTTTTCGCGGCGCGTTTCGATCTGCTCGGCCTCCCATTTCTCGACGAATCCTTCCGCGTAGGAGGAAGCCCCCATGAATTTGTCTGCCGCATCCGCAATGGGAGCCGCCAGCATGCGGGGCTCGCCGGTGACCGGATCGGCAAACTCCATGACGTAGATGTAATTGTTGCTCATGAAGGAGGGCCAGCCGGCGAGGGCGAGGGAAGGAAGGCGCTCGGGAACGATCTCCAATCCCGCCGCTTCCGCTTGGTGCCGTAGATCGGCCAGCAGCTCCGTCATCTTGGCCTGCAGGATCTCGAATCCGCCGTTTTTGCCCTCGACGGAGATGCCGATGCTCCCGTCTTCGTACCGGACAAAATGGGCTTCGCCCTCCGGCGGCGGAGGCGGCGGAGTTTCTTCGTCATCATCACCGAACATGCCGCCCACCAGGGTGGAGATCAGGGTAATTACGATAGCGGCGGCGATGACATAGGGATTGAAGGTGCAAAGGGAGGCCTGAAGGATGCCGTATTCAAGGGCAACGGCGGTGGTATATCCGGCAAGTGCAACATTGGCCATACTGCTCACAATCGCCGCCGGATTGCCGGACTCGAAGGACTGCACCATGGAGATCGCGGAGGTGACCAGTCCAATCCCCGCGGCGACGCCGGGGGTTAGGAAACCGCTGCTGGTTCCCATCAGACCCGTAACTCCCTTGCAGGTGTTGTCCAAGGCGACCACCAGATTCCCGGCGCTCTGGATCTGCGTCAGGGCGTCGTCGGAGGTCAGCCCCTGGATTGCGCCGGCTGCGCCCAGAACCCCGCCCACGGCACCCAGGCCGTTCATCAAGCCGTCTGTGGATTGAAGGCCTGCCAGGGTTCCGATATCCTTCAGCAGATTGATGCCGGAGGAAGCCGCACCGAGATAGTTTTTGTTCTGGATGGAATGGATCAGGTCGAGGCCCGCCGCGACGGCGCCGAGGCCGGCTACGTAAGTCGGTGTACTTTCCTTCCCGACAATTGCTTCAATCGCACACTCATAGTTCAGCATGTGAATCGCCGCGGCGGCGGCCCCGAGGCCGTCTCCGTTGGCCAGGGCCTCGCCCAGGGTGGCGGCGTAGCCGATGGGGGCGGTATCCTTGAGGGCCTGCTCGTAGGCGGCCCGTGCGGCGGCCTCCTGGGCGTCGTATGTTGTATCGGTGACGTTTCCGTCCTTGTCGGTCGTCTCCTGTCTGATCAGGTAGCCGTTGGAGTCATACGTGTTGGCGGTCCAACTGCCGTCGGTGTTTACCGCTTGCGAGGAGACGGGTGTGCCGTCGGCGGTCGAGACCTGTTCCATCCAGCTCCCGTCCGCGTTGACGTGCCCGGAAACGATATCGCCGTTCCCGTCTTGCCGGGCATAATCGTAGCTGCTGTCGGAATGGACGGAGTAGGTCTTGCCGTTGTCGAAGGTAAAGGTGACGGTGTTGTCTGTGGAGGATCGGACGCTGAGCATCCGGGTGTCCTGCTCCTCCTCGAGGATGGATTTCAGGGTGGAGACGAGTTCCGTTCGTGCTTGCGCGTTCTGCCAGGCCTCCACCACCGCTTGATTGCCGCCGCTGTCACCTGAGTCGGCAAGCATTGTGGATGTCTTGGGAATAAGGCTCTCGGCGAGCTTGTCAGATATGTGGTTGTTAACGCTTGACATAAAGTCTTTTACAAAGCTCTCAGGTAATTGATCATATTGATGTTCTTGGTTTCCATTTTCTTTTTGTATATTGTAGTGACGAATCCAATCATCTTCTATGCTTTTTAACTGTTCCGCTGACAATAAGGGGTTATCTGAATACTTCATCCAGAAATATTGACCGATCGGAGTTTGAAACTTGGTTAAATCCGTCTTAACTCCGCTGTCGGTTAACAAATTGTTGACCCACATCGTACATTCAATATCGTTTGGGTCTTTTGTAAGAAACGCTACATAGTTATAATTTCCTGAATGCTCGATGCTTTTGTTGATCCTTTCTACAATGCGATTATATTGTTCCTCTGTTACATAGATGTCCTTTTTTGCCTGATAATCTCCTGTTTCAATTCGCCAGCTGTCATCCAGGATCTGGCCTGGTTTACCTTCAGTGATGCCATATTTATTGTAAAAGCCATATACTTGCTTTATGTCGTGACTCAATTGTATGAATGAGTGCATAAATGATTTGTTTGAAAAGAATTGCGAAGAAGGTATTTTGCTGTAAACGGTAATGTAAGGCATGTGATTCCTCCTTGATGGATTAATTAATCAAAACTAAATTTGAAGACTGCAGAATGATATTCTAAAAAGAACATAAATAAATAAAGCGCCATCAGGCGTAACTTTTCGTATTTCATAACAGTGGGGATGGTTTTAGAAGAACCATAGTATAATAAGTATATAATCAATAATGGAAATGATAAAGCATAGTTAAGGCTGACGAAGATATATGGGTCATTGTGGTACAATGATGTTTTGATGTCGCAAGAAATAAAGCCGAACATTATACCTAATGACAGAAATGATAAATATATTATAATGAATTGGATTGGCTTTAATCTTCTGAAGCTCACAAATAAAAGCCAGAACGTACAAATAACTGGCATGAATGTGCAACAATAATCTAGGATGGGGGGAGACATCAATAAATAAATAAAAAATAATAGGAGTGCTATATAAGTAATAACCGCGTATTTGTTGTGTAATATGTCCATTGTAATTCGCGGAGCTGTTTCAACCGGCGTCAGGATTTTAAAAATATAACCCTTGTTAGCTCCCATCATTAGCAATACAAAAAAAATGAATGGGGGAATCAAATATGTAATAAAAATATTGATGATCCATAAGGCCCCGGTAAATTTATTCATGGTGTCAAACTCCGGTGAACAGGCTCAATATGAATGTATCTTCGCTTTTAGTATGCGGATTATTTAATCTAAAAAGAACTTCAATTGCTTTTCGTTTCTCCTGTTTGCAGTTTTAAGGTTTTGGGACAGGGATGTCCCGGCCTTTCGAGGTCACAAAGAGTAGATGCACGAAAGATCTTTTCCCATTTCTCCCTGTCGTGCTTGGCCGGTTTGTTTCTCCATTCTTTTTCCAGCAGATATAAGCCTTCATTCCCTTCGATGGTCTTGGACAATTTGTAGAAAGGCTTGCCGGTTTTTTGGGGGGCCGGGCATTCGGAAAACAAGATCATGCACGGATAGTGATTATCCGTATCTTTTGATATTTCGTGCATTGCACCGCCGTTGCAGGCAGTGTCCAAAATTTTTAAGGTCATTCCTTTGTAAAATTCTGTTGTTGTATGCTTGGATTTTGATTTGAAATGCACTTGAGTCAGGCTTTCAGAAAAATCTTTCCGTGTCTGGCCTTTTGGAATCATCTGGATCATCAGTATGTCCGCTCGATCCACACGCGACAAGACAAGATATCCTTCCGGCTGATCGACTTGAAACACTTCCAATGTTTTCTTTGCCTTTTCCCGAGAACTTGATGGACGTCCTTGCTCAACCACATGCTTCACACGATACTTTCCGCTTCGGACATCATTGATTAAAGGCTGAATGTTTTTGTCATCAGGATGATTTGTTAAATATTGTTTCAGATATTCTATGCCCTTTTCTTTATCACCAGTTGCGACGTAGGCCATTCCAAGGGAATAGGAAGCATTCTTCACATTCAGCCGCAGGGCCTTTTCCAGATATGGAATGCTTTCTTTTGCCCGGCCGCTGTTTCCGAGGAATACGCCATAATGGTAATTGCCTTGTGGATCATTGGGGGACGATTCCAACAATCGTTGAAATGCAGCGTTGGCGCGTTCTGTCGAATTATGAATATCAAGGTTGTGACCAATGCTGTTGAGTATTCCCGTATGAAGCAGAATGCTTGGTTCTGCTTTCTTGCTCTTGTTGAGAATATCCAGAACGTTGGACAGGAGCATGACATTATTCACGGCTCGTTCCTTGTCTGCTGCAGAATCGAACTTTACAGGGTAGTTGCCGGCATGATTCATCAGATCAGCAAGAATGTGTTCCAGATAGTCTCTATCGACGGACACGATATTCTTGCCCGCAGTGTCTTTTTTGAGCGAAAGGACTTTTTTTACGTCATAGTTTCCATATGCTGAGGCAAAAACCAGAGATGGGAAAATAATTGCAAGTAACAATGATATGATAAATTTTTTCATGTCATTTCCTTTCTTTTCTTGATTGTGGGCACCATATAAATGATCTTGCGGGATTAACTTCATGGTTTCTGTAAGCCGATCATGGCGCTGGTCCGCTTATCATCCCCTTTATTAAAAAATACTTTCTGAAACTCCGGATCGCCAAGAATCATGATCACAGTCTTGTCGATCATTGCATAGGCTGATTTTTCCATGGATTCAGGATCGTTTGCCGCATTTTGGGGCATTGAGATGGTATAGTCCTTCGCGAATGATTTTTGCGGGGTCATTTTCGATATGAGAAGGACGTGAAATCGCAGTTGCTGGCTGTTGATCGATTTGAATGTTATGGTCAACTCTGGCGAGTCCTTGGAAGGCTTTCTCTCTTCAACGATCATGTCCATCGATTCGAGGGCCTTTTGGTAGGCATACCAGTAGAAAGATGCAAGCGGCTGGTTCCATGAATTCCCTTCATAGAAATAGCAAAAAGCGACTGAACGGTCGGGGTTGTATGAATAGAAGTTCGTTGTGTCCTTCGATTCGTCGATGACGGAATTCAGGAAAATTTTCCGTTCCTTATAAAGATCGTGAAGGACTTGTCCCATATCGGGCTTGTAATGATCGCGACGGATATTTACGACTGTGGAAGCCCCCGGTGAACAACCGATTAGAATGATTATGCCCAGCAACAAACAGATCGTTTTGGAATATTTTTTTGTTCTTTGCATTTTGATCTCCTCAAAAGTGCCTCTTTCATTTTTGTGACGCACTCAAATAGGGGCCTCCGGCAAAGCCGGAGGCCTGTTCCGATGGATGGTTCATCATGTTGTTAAGAAATGACTTTTTTACTTTTCGTTCAGTGTTGCATATTTCAATGACTTGATTGCTTCTTTTCCCTCTTCCTCGCCGACGCGATGAATGTCTCCCCAGGCATCCGGATGTCCAAAGTTGATCGTTGTCCTGACGAAATATTCTTTGCCTGCTGCCACATTGAGCGTTTTCTTCGTTTTTTTTACTCCTTCAATAGAATTTTCTGCCGCAATCCAATGACTTCCAGGTACGGCCTCATAGACAAAGTAGGTTCCACTGTTGACCCCGCCGACTCGATTCCCGTCAACAACGAGATATATTCCCCTGGCGGCCCCCAACATCGACAATTCCCTGTAAAAGTAGATGTAGCCTTTTTCGCTGTTTGCCGGTGGCTGGAAGTGTGAAGCATGCTCTTTCAGGTTCAGGGCGGCAGGTGTTGCACACCCGCTGAGCTGAACGGTTACAACCAGCAATGCGACAGCGATGAACCAAGAAACTGATTTCTTCATGAAGTTCCCTCCGTTTTTATTCTCAACAGAGACTTTTGGGCCTCCATTGGTATTCCATTTTACTGACGACCCATTCCGAAACGATTGAGCTCTATTGATTCCATTCATCCTCATTTCCCGTCCCACGCCTCGCCGACGCTCAGTTTGAGCTTCATATGCTGCATCCAGGTGCTGTATCGGGCTCGATTCAGGTCGGTCTTGGCCGAGTAGAGCTGCTGCATGGCATTGAGGACGTCTGCGTTGGTCCGTATACCGACTCTGTAGCCCTTGGTATTCGACTTGAGGGCCATCTCGCTGGACGCAACGCCTGCTTCCAGCGCCTTGATCTGAGCCAGCCCGGTGACGATGCCCAGGAATGCCTGATTCAGCTGCAGGATCACCTGGCGGCGTACATTTTGATATTCATTCCGGGCCTTTTCCCGGAGCCTGGTCGCCTCGTCGACCTTGGCCTGGGTGCCGCCGCCCTCGAAGATGGGGATCTGCAGCTGAAGACCGACGGCCTTGTTGTTCGTTCGGATGTCCGTGGAGAGAGAGCTGTTGGAGTCCGGCCCTTGAAGGGTGTCGCTGTAGGATGCGACGAGATTCAGGTTCGGATAATGACCAGCCCTGGCCTTGGAAATCTCTTTTTCCGCGACGTCGATGGCGGCTTTTGCGGCGGCCACGGAAGGATTACCGTCCACTTTCGGCATCCAGTCATCGACGACTCCTGCGGGAAACGCCGGGTTGCTTCTCACCGGCTGCGGGTTGCCGATATCGGGACCAGCGACCGTCGCGAGAGCCTGGCGCTTGTTTTCGACCTCCGCCTCCGCCTCGATGGCCTGCGCCGTCACCAGCTCAAATTTCGCTTTTGATTCCTCCACGTCTGTGACACTGCCCGCCCCCACCTTGTAGCTCTTGCTTGCCACTGCAAGCTGTTCGCTGATCGACTTCTTCTGGGCGCGGATGAGCTCCAGTCTGTCGAGGGCGAGCAGGACGTCGTAATAGGCTTGGGCGACCCGGAGGATCAGATCGTTTTCCGCCTGTGTCCGCTGCGCTTCCGCCTGCGCGACGAGGTACTTGGACTGAACATAGGAATGGATGGCGCCCATCTGGAAGAGCGGCTGTGTCAACTGCACAGTATAGCCGCCGCTCGTATAGTTGCGGGAAACATCGGGCTGGGAGGTATTGCCGTAGCTCGTTTCCGCGGCGTTCTGTGTTGCATTGCCGGAGGCGATCAGGCGGGGCAGCAGGGAGGCAAGAGACTGGGATTCCCTGGTCAGGACGGACTGATACTGGGCTACGCCGGCGAGGTAGGCCGCGTCGTATCGCTTTGCCGCCTGAATCGTCACCGAAAGATCGGCGGCGCAGAGGTCGATCCCCATGGCAAAGAGAATGAGGAGGGACAGAAGCGGACGCACCACGAAGCGGTAGAGATGGCCTCGCAAGCCGTCTTGCATGCAGATTCTCCGAAAATGATGGAAGAAATAAAAGGAGACGGCCTCAGAGATCCGAGCTGCCGGGGTTTCCTGAACTCCCGGGGATCGGACGAACCGATGACGTCTTCAGGATGTTGAAAAATGGCTGGTTTGTCGGGGGAATGGTTTCAATTGCAGGATATGGTGAGGATTCTAATCATCCTGCTCATGATGGACACCCGCTAAACGATGTCGCAAGAAAAGTCAACAAAAATAAATAATCCAGAAGGAAGGCCTATCATTGTTGCCGCCGGTCTGGTTTTCTGCAGGCTTCAGGAAGCGCGATCTTCCTGTTGCAGCATCCCGGCCTTCCGGAGGATGTCCTTCGCTTCTTCTTCCTTCCCCATGGCCAGGAGGCATTCAGCGAGATGGAGGGGGTAGAGGGGGTTGCCGGGCTCGGCGGCGGCGGCCTTGCGGAAGGCGTCGGCGGCTTCCGGGTGCCGGTTGTGCCGGGCCAGGCTGTGGCCCAGGCGGTTCAGGTAGGCCCCGGCCTGTTCCGGGTTGAGGGAGACGGCCCGGTCGTAAGTCTCCAGGGTTTCTTCGATCCGGCCGAGCTGGAGGAGGATGTCTCCCCGGCCGCACCGGTAGAGGGGATCGTCCGGCTGGAAGTCGATGCAGCGGCTGTAGGCGTCCAGCGCCCGTTCGGGCTCATTGAGATCCAGGAGGATGTGGGCCATGCGGCCGTAGAAGACGCCGGTCTTCTCGGGCTCCAGGCAGACGGCCCGCTTGTAGGCCTCCTCGGCGCGGTCCCACTCCGAGAGGGCCAGGAGGGCGTTGCCCAGGAGGCAGAGGACGGCGGCCGCCTCCGGTTCCTCTTCCGTCATTTTTTCCAGCACCTTCACCGCGTCCCCGGGACGGTCCGCCTTGATGTATGCATCCGCCAGTGCTTCGCTGAGGGCGAAATCCTCCGGCTGGACCTTTGTGGCCCGTTCGCAGACATCGACCAGCCGGTCGAACATGGCATTGTCCTTGAAGATGCGGACGAGCTCGTCGAAGCCGAACCCAGTGAAGACCCGCCGGGTCAACTCCTTTTGATAAAGCCGCTCGAAGAGTCCGATTGCCTCCTCCAGGCGGCCGGCGTCGTGGAAGGCCCAGGCGAGGGAGAGGACGATGGAGTCGTCGTCGGGGGAGGATGCCAGGAGATCCTGGTACAGCGCGATCGCTTCCTCGAACCGCCCGTTCTGGTACAGCCGGTCCGCTGCATCACGACCGCTTTGGCTTGTTTCGTTCGGTGTCATAGCTGTTTAAAAATGAGGAAGCGGCCGGGGATGTGGAGCCGATGATCCACCGCCCCGCGCCGCGGTTGGTCGAGAGATGTCCGTTTATCCGCAGGAGGAACAGGTGCTGCAACTGCCGCCAGCGGGAACGAAGCTGGACGACAGCTTGAAACCGGACCCTTGCGGGGTCTCGATGAAGTCCACGGTGATGGGTTGAATCTCGTCGTACAGGGCCTGGTTGATCACAAACTTGAGGCCGTTGTCCTCGAACGTCTTGTCGTCCTGTTTCGGCTCATCCAGAGCCATGCCCAAGGAGGGCCCCGCTCAGCCGCCCTCGAAAATCATCACCCGGATCGGCTGGTCCGCATCCCGGTTCTTCATGAAATCCTTGATCATCTCATTTGCTTTTTCCGTTACCGTGAACATGTTTCTCCTGTCCTTTCCGACACCTTGGTGTCCCTTGAGTTGACGCCTTTCCCCATATCCCGGCTGGAATCCCGATGCAATAAAAATCGGCCGGGAGTTCCCTTTTCTTGAGAGGGTATGGTATCAGCGATGTGCGATCCAACATAATCATCCCGGGAGCGGTTGGCAAACGGGAAGAGAAATTGTTCCTCTACAATCAATGATAATCGACACAATGGAAGCAAAGCGCAGCATGGAGCCGGTGATCGAGGCAACCAGCCTGAAGAAGACCTTCGGCGATCTCGTGGCCGTGGACGGCCTGTCGTTTGCCGTGGAGAGCGGCGAGTGCTTCGGCATCCTGGGACCCAACGGCGCCGGCAAAACCTCCACGATCCGCATGATCTACGGTTTTTCGCCCATGACGGCGGGAGACCTGAACGTCTTCGGCATGGACATCCGCCGCCGCTACCGGGCCGTCAAGAACCGGATCGGCGTCTGCCAGCAGGAAAACAACCTGGATCCGGACCTGACGGTGGTCCAGAACCTGGAGGTCTATGCCGGCTTCTTCAATGTTCCCCGGCGGGAGGCCCGCAGTCGGGCCCTGGAACTCCTGTCCTTCATGTCCCTGGAGAACCGCCGGGACACTCGGGCCATGGAGCTCTCCGGCGGGATGATGCGTCGCCTGGTGATTGCCCGGGCGCTCATCAACAACCCGGACCTCCTGATCCTGGACGAGCCGACGACGGGCCTCGATCCCCAGTCGCGGCACCAGGTCTGGGAGCGCCTGGAGGAGCTTCGCTCCCGGGGCCTGTCGATCCTGCTGACGACCCACTATATGGACGAGGCGGCGCGGCTCTGCGACCGGCTCATCATCATGGACAAGGGAAAACTGCTTGTGGAGGGGAGCCCCCGGGACCTGGTGGAGCGCTTCGCCGGGCGGCATGTCATCGAGGTGGCCGAGCCGACGGAGAACCTGCGCGCCTGGGTCCGGGAGCGTGGGTTGCAAAGTGACGACCTGGGTCACCGCCTGATCGTCTTCGGGAACGAGAGCGACAGCGAGGGCCTGTTCCGGGAGATCGCCGGCCGGTGTCCCGGTGACGGCTGCCTGCTCCGGATGGCAACCCTGGAGGATGTCTTCCTGAAACTGACGGGACGGGAGCTTCGCGAATGAACGCCATATCGGGTCGGTTCTGGAGGGTCTGGAGGCGCAATTTCGCCGTCTACCGGCAGAACTGGATGGTCAGTTTCATGACCCCGATGCTGGAGCCGTTTCTCTATCTGCTGGCCTTCGGGGTGGGGTTCAGCCGTCTCGTCGGGGATGTCCCCTACGGCGGGGCGACCGTTCCCTACACCCTCTTCCTCGCACCGGCCCTGGTCGCCATGACGGTGATGAACAACGCCTTCTTCGAGAATACCTACGGCTCCTTCGTCCGGATGTACTACCAGAAGACCTTCGATGCCATGATGGCGACGCCGCTGACGGTCTCGGAGATCATCACCGGCGAGATCGTCTGGGGCGCCACGAAGGCCGTCATCGCCACGGCCATCATGCTGGTCGTCATCAGCCTCTTTGGGCTCCTGCGCTGGCCCGAGGCGCTTCTCCTGCTTCCCCTGGCGTTTCTCGGCGGGATCGCCTTCGGTTCCGTAGGCATGATCTTCACGGCCGTCACGCCGCACATCGAGCTGTTCAACCTGCCCTTCTTCCTCTTTATTACCCCCATGTACCTCTTCGGTGGAACGTTCTTTCCCCTGGAGGCCCTTCCCGAATGGGCCCGCCATGCGGCCCTGGCCCTGCCCCTGACCCACCTGGTGAATGTCACCCGGGCGATCAGCATCGGGTTCAGGGACCTGTCCGCCCTGTGGGGCCTTCTGTATTTTCTGGCCTTTGCGGCGGTTTCCTACCCGCTGGCTTTGCGGCTGATGTATCGCCGCCTCGTGAAGTAATGTCTACAGACTGTTGAAAAAAGCCCGTCTGCGGCGTTGCCCTCATCCCGCTCCGCTCAACGTACTGCCAAGTACGCCTCACGGCCCGGGATGTCGGGCGCCTTGCATCCGGGCATTTTTGAACAGCCTGCCAAAAGAAAAGGCGGACCGGAATCTCCGGCCCGCCTTTGTGTCCGATTCCTTTGGATGGTTACGGTCCCACCATGGGGTTGACGGACTGCTTGTTGGAGGACTCGATGTACTCCACGATCTTCTCCGCGATGGTGTAGATGTTCCGGGTGAACTTCTCCTCGTCCTTCTCCAGCAGGGTCATGCGGAAGCCGGGCATGTTGGTGAAGAACGATGTCAGGGGAACCACGCAGATTCCCGTGGAGGCAAGGAGATAGTAGACGAAGCGCTTGTCGAACTCAATGTTTGGACCCGTCAGCTGCTCGATGTATTCCCGTATCTCCTCCTGTTCGATGGGCAGGAACTGCCTGGCGTTGAGGACGGCCTCGTTGAATACGGCGGTCATGTAGAAGGCGCCGTTGGTACGGTTCACCATCAGGTAGGGCACGTCCTTGAGGATCCGGTAGGCGGTGTTGGACAGGCGCTCGTAGAGGCTGCGCCGCTCGGCCAGGTAATTCTGGTACTCCGGGTGGCTCATGATCTTCGGGATGGCGATCTGGGGCAGCGTGGTGGAGCACACCTCGGACATCTTCTGGTGCAGGATCGTATTGATGTAGCTGGCGAACTTTTCGTCCTTGTCGGCGTTGTACACCTCGATCCATCCGCATCGGGATCCGGGCCACGGAAATTCCTTGGAGATGCCCTTCATGCTGAGCCCCGGAACGTCCTCGATCACGTCGGAGAGCTGGGCCGTCTTCTTGTTGTTGTAGACGATGTTGATGTACGTCTCGTCAAAGATCAGGAACAGGTCGTATTCCTTGGCGATCCGCACGATCTGCCGCAGGGTGTCCGCCGGGTAGACGAAGCCCGTCGGGTTGTCCGGGTTGATGACCAGGATGCCCACGACGGCGTTATGGCTCTTGACCTTCTGCTCCAGCTCCCGGATGTCCGGATACCAGTTGCTGTAAGGATTCATCCGGTAGGTGTTGGGCGGGAACGAGGCGTGGAGCACCTCCGCCATGAAATGGGTCGAGTAGGTCGGCTCGGGGACAATGACCCGGGCGTCCAGGCGGATCGCGCTGTACGAGCGGGCGATGGCGTCGCCCAGGCCGTTGAAGAAGATGATGTCCTCGGGGGTGATCTGGGTCTTGCCCCGGCTGTTGACCCGCTCCACAAGGAACTTGCGGGTCTCCTCCATGCCCTTTGTGGGGGAGTAGGCGAAGGACCGGTCGTCCCGGATGATCTCGATGATGCAGTCCTTCATCCAGTCGGGGATGTGCTCACCCTTCTGGACGGGATCGCCGATGTTCTCCCAGCAGATCTCGATTCCGTACTGCTCCAGCTTCTTGGCGATGTTGACGATGTTGCGGATCTCGTAGGTGAGTCCTACGCCGCCTTTGCAGATTTCGAACCTCATATGAATTTATCCCCTGTATCAAGGTGGCTATTTATTAAGTGAAAGTGCTTAATATAATCAAACCAAATTATCCACATTTTTTTCCGGGTGACGGAGGCGGCGGAACCGGCCGTCATAAATGGGTAATGGCCGCCCGGAGGGCCATATTTGTGCCGATTCCGGTGTCGTTTCCGTCGTGTCTTCCGGGACAGGCCTTCTCCCGCCGGCTACAGGTATTCCCGGAGCCCCTTCTTCTCCAGAAGTTCAACGACCTCCCGGACCCGCTGGGAGTCTCCGCGCCTGCAAACGAGGAGCGCATCCTCCGTGTCCACGACGATCAGGTCCTCCACCCCCGCCAGGGCGACCAGCCGGTCCCGGGCCACGACAAGGGAGTTTTTCGTTGCGGCGGCGGCGACGGATCCTCTCAGGACGTTTCCCGAATCATCCTTCGGCGAGACCTCCCAGAGGGCGTCCCAGCTCCCCACGTCGGACCAGCCGAAATCCCCCCGGAGGGCCAGGACGTTGTCCGCCTTTTCCATGACACCGTAGTCGATGGAGATGGAGGGCAATCCCGGATAGACATTATCCAGCACGGTATTTTCGCGCTCCGTCCCCAGGGCGGAGTCGATCGTCTCCAGTCCTTTCGCCAGGTCCGGGAGCCACCGGCCGATCGCCTCGAGGACGGCCCCAGCGGTCCAGACGAACATCCCGCTATTCCAGACGTAGTTTCCCCCTGCCAGGAAGGCCTTTGCCGTTTCCTGGTCCGGCTTTTCGCGGACGGACCGGACCCGCCGGACGGTTTCCATACCGGCCGTTCCTGTCTCTTCCCCCAGTTCGAGATAGCCGTATCCCGTCTCCGGGGCCGTGGGGGCGATGCCTATGGTGACGAGGTGCCGTCCCGGCGCAGCCGCCTCGGCGGCCGCCCGGAGGACTTCCAGAAATCTCGCTTCGTCGATGATCAGGTGATCCGCCGGCAGGACCGCCATGACCGCGCCCGGGTCCAGCCGGTGGACGGCATGGGCCGCCAGGCCGATGCAGGGGGCGGTGTTTCTCCCCATGGGCTCGATGAGGATGTTCCGCGCCGGGATGTCCGGGAGCTGGCGGGCCAGTTCCGCCGCGTGCGCCCGGCCGGTGACGACGAGGATCCGCTCCGGTGGTACCATGGGCAGGAGGCGGTCCACGGTCTCCTGAATGATCGTCCGCTCGCTCAGGATGTCCAGAAGGTGCTTGGGTTTCCGGTCGCGGCTCCTGGGCCAGAAGCGGGTTCCCCGGCCTCCGGCCATGATGACGGCATACATGTGGGATCTCCTTGCAGAATCGTGGTGGGCTTTCGACTTTTCATATGAATACGGCCGGTTATCCGGCCCCGGGATGCATAGCAGAGACAGGCTTTGTTGACAAGATCAATCCGGAGGGAGGCGGTCCATGCGGAAGTGCTGGAGCAGGGCGATGAAGGACGGATCACGTCGCGGATCGGCCCGCCATCCGAAGAGATGGCTGGCGCAGGTGCAGTCGGAGGATCCGAAGCGCGGGATGGTGAACTCGGCGATTTTCGCCAGGGCCCGGGCGAGTTCGTGCTCCAGGTCGTCGGCCGTCCGGATCGGGAGGGCGGTGCAGACGTCCGCCGCGGCCCTCAGATGGTCGATGTGCCAGTGCAGGGTCTTTCGGAGCCGCAGGTGCCGCGAGACGCGGCGGGACAGGTCCTTCCTGGCGGACCCGACGTAGCACCAGGTCCCCGGCGGGAAATCGATGCGCCCCAGGGAGCCGACCTCGACGGACCGCGCCGCGTCAAGGCGGCAGAGGAGCAGGTAGGCGCCCCGGTCCCGGGATTCCCGGCGGAGCACGTCCCAGGGAACGGGGAGGACGCGGACGTCGTCCTCGATGCGCAGGTCCTCCGTCCAGGACACGGCGACGGGGAGGTAGAAGAGCCTGTCTTTCTGTTCCAGGAAGGTCCCGGCGAAGGCCGGGTCCGTGTGGTAGTCCGGGAGGAACCTCCGCGCCCGGGGCCACTGGACGAGCCAGACGACGCCGCATCGCCGTCCCGGCCGGACCTGCCCGGCCAGGTTCAGGAGGTGGCGGCGCCCCCGCTCGGTGACGGCGTCTGGGAACATGGCCAGGTCGTTTCCGAAAAGCGTGCAGGATTTCACTTCCAGGAGGATCTCCTCTTCTCCCCGCCGGAGGATGAAATCCAGGCGGCTGTCCCCGACGGTCGCCTCCCGGCGCGCCACCGACGAGCCGGCAAGTTCCGGGATCCGGCCGGCTTCGATCAGGAATTCCACGACGCGGTTCGCCAGGGTTGTATGAAGAAGGATCACGGCCCCGTCCCGTATGACGGCCACGGCCGTCCAGGACAGGGCTCGCCCGGGATCGGTCGCGGGTGCCAGGAGGACGGTCCGGCCCGGCAGGAGGAGCTCCCAGAGGCGGCCCGGATTGGGCAGGTGGGCTGTCACCGTCCTTCCGTCCAGGTCGCATTCCACGGCGAAACGGTGGAGCCGGCGGCGAAACGTCGACGGGTACAGTTCGGGGTACAGTGGATCGCGGAACAGGTTCAAGGGGCGCCTCGCGGTTTTCTTGCAATTTAGACTGCCCGCCGGTACATTGCCAGGGCCAAATGCAACCCTGGTCCCGGGGATGGCGGCAGGCGGAGGCGCGGACGGACGGATTCCGCACCCCCGGGACCGGAGACCCCATCGGAGGTGAATCCCCACCGTGAGCGACGGCGTCCCCCAATTGATTCTCAAGGCCGGCCGGGACCGGTCCCTGCGCCACGGGCATCCCTGGGTGTTCTCCGGGGCCGTGGCGTCGGTGTGCCCACCCGCCAGGGCCGGAGACGTCGTCCTGGCCGTCTCCGGGGACGGCCGGCCCCTCGGCCTGGGGTTCTACCAGCCGCAGACGGACATCATCTTCCGCCTGCTCACGGGGCGCACCGACGAACCTGTGGACGGCGCCTTCTGGCGCAGGCGGATCCGGCAGGCCATGGACCTGAGAAGCCAGGTCGTGCCGCCGGAGACGACGGCGTACCGGCTGGTCCACGCGGAGGGGGACGGCCTGCCGGGGCTGATCGTGGACCGGTACGGCCGGGTCCTGGTCGTGTCTTTTGCCACCGCCGGGATGGACCGGAAGCGGGAGGAGATCGTCTCGGCACTCGTGGATGAGATTAAACCGGACTGCGTGCTGGAACGCTCCGAGGGCAGGGCCCGCCGCCTGGAAGGGCTCCAGGACCGGCAGGGGATTCTCTTCGGGGACGTCCCGCCGGGACCGGTGGAGGTGCTCGAACGGGGGCTCCGCTATCGGGTGGATGTCCTGAAGGGACAGAAGACGGGCTTTTTCCTGGACCAGCGGGAGAACCGGGCCCTTCTTGGAAGCCTCTCCGCCGGGGCGTCGGTCTTCAACGGATTCGCCTTTACCGGGGGGTTCTCCGTCGCCTGCGGCCGGGGCGGGGCGAAGCGGGTTGTTTCCGTGGACGTCTCCGAGGACGCCTGCGCTCTTGCCCGGGAAAACCTGGCCGCCAACGGCCTTTCCCCGGAGGATCATCCCGTCGTGCGGGCCGACGTCTTCCAGTATCTCCGGGAGACGGAGGAGACCTTCGATCTGGTCATCCTCGACCCGCCGGCTTTTGCCAAAACAAGACGGGACGTCACCCGGGCCGCCCGGGGCTACAAGGACGCCAACCTGCAGGCCCTGCTCCGGCTGCGGGAAGGGGGGATCCTGGCGACGTTTTCCTGCTCGAATGCCGTGGACGAGGTCCTTTTCGAGCGGATCGTGCAGGGGGCGCTGCAGGACGCCGGCCGGGCCGCCTCCGTGCTGTTCCGGGTCGGGGCGGGGCCGGATCATCCGGTTTCCCTGGCCCACCCGGAAGGCCGCTACCTCAAGGGGCTGGTTCTTGCCGTCCACGGCGCCTCTCCTGGTGGACCCGCCGGGCCTGCAGGAGGAAGGCCTCCAGCCGGGCGGCAATGAGCTGAGGGAACGGGGTTCCATCGCTCTCGATGGCCAGGAACGGGAGCGGAGGTATCCGGCGCGACAGGATGGCCTCGGCGATCCGGTTCGGCATGCAGCCGAAGGGGCCGATGGCGATGGCCCCGCAGGCCCGCGAGGGAACCTCGTGCAGGCAGCCGCCGATGGTGAGGACCGCCTCCCCCGTCAGGCGGGGATCCAGGTAAGGCCGGGCGCACTCGATGGCGGCGCCGACATCCTCCTCGTGGAGAGCATACAGGCCGGAACGCGCCATGGCCTCCTTGAGAGACCGCTCCCCTCTCCGCATGACGGCCCCGCGGACCGCCCGGGAGAGCCTGCCGCGCAGGTCCGGACGCTCCTTCCCGATTCCCTGCCGCAGGCACCAGTCCGTATAGTATACCCACTCCATGCCGCTGGCCACCTTCGCGGCGTATCCCTCCTCCGCCAGCCGCTCCACCAGAAACTGCCGCGACAGGTCGTCGTGTCGGACGAAGATCTCGCCCGTCAGGAAGATCACGGGGATGTCCGGGACGGGCCGCTTCAGGGAGATCCGGCCCAGCCGCTCCGCCGCCCCGGCCATGGCCTCGCGGATCTCCGTCTCGTCTTTCATCCGCTCCAGGGCGAGCAGGATCCGCTGCCATTCGGCCTCGAAGATGCCAAGGGCAAGCTCCCGGTCATAGGCGTCCGACAGCAGGACCGAGTGGACGTCCTGCAGGATGTCGGCGGTCACGGCGCCCAGCCAGAGACGGTGAAATGCGCCGCTTTCCCGGAGGCCGGTGTAGCTGTCTTCCGAAGTCAGCGACAGGATGGCCACGTTTTCCCAGCCCTGCCCGCGGATGAGGTCTTTCATGAACGGGGCGTAGCGGCCGAATCGGCAGGGGCCGCCGGTGGTGGGCATGAAATAGACCAGGAGATCATCCGCCGTGTCACGCTCCCGGACGGTCTTGAGAAGCGTTCCCGTTGTCAGGAGAAGGGGGAGGCACTCCTTGCACGTCGTTTCCCCCCGTCCGAGCTGGAGGATCTCCGTGTCCGCCGGAGGCATGGCCTCGGCCCGGATACCCAGGCCCCGGAAGACCGCGGCCCCCGCCTCGGAGAGGAAACGCCCCATGGACGGAAAGACGATGCGGACCGATTCGTCCGTGAGGTTTCGGGGGCGTCCCCGGGAATCGATGAAGGACTTGCGCGCTTCGTCCCAGCGGGCCGGCTGCGCTGCGGCGGCGGGGTGCCGGGGCGGCTCCTCCGCGGCGCTCCGGAAGTTGGTGATGATGTCGAGAAACGCCTCGATGCGCGTCTCCAGGCCGGCGTCGGCCGTGTGGCTGTCCAGCTCCAGGACGAGGAAGGGCTTGCGGCCCATGATGCGTCGCGCATCCCCGAGGAGAAACGAGTCGGGGCCGCAGGAGAAGTTCATGATGTAGCAGCCGAAGAGCTGGGGGTGCTCCCGGATCCTCCGGGCCGCCTGCAGGATCGTCTGCCCGGCGGCCCAGTACATGTCGGGATCCGGCGGGAAGTCGCCCGGCGGCAGCATCCCGCAGGGGATGACGGGGATTCCCCGGGTGGCGAACTTCTGGGGAATGCTCAGGTGGGCCTCGGGAACGCAGGTGTTGTACGTGCGGCCCAGGAGAACCACGGCGAACAGGTCTGGCCGCCCCTCCAGCTCCTCCAGGAATCTGCGGCCTTCTTTATGAAGCGCTTCGGTTACCCGCCGCTGTTCCTCCAGGGCCTCCCGGAAGGCAAAACGGCTCTTCCGGGCCGTGGCCCCGAGATCCCTGCCGATCTGAACGAAGGCCTCTTCCGCCCCTGCCCATCCTTTTGTGAAATCCAGGAGCGGCGAAAGAACCCGCTTTTCCGACTGCAGGCGGCGGAAGACGGGGTGCTCCCCGAAGGCCGTCGCCAGAACGTAGGGCTCCGCCTGCGTGACGGGGCAGGTAGTGCTCCGGGGCGCCCCCGGCTGCGCCGGCAGGTCCCGCACGTGGGGCAGGAACAGGAAGTCGGGCTCCCGGTTGAGCAGGTCGAGGAAGAAACCGTGGGCCAGCTCCGCGGGGTAGCAGAAGGCCGCTCCCCGGGCCTCCATCCCGTCCGGCTCGGGTTTTTCCGGCAGGACGGGGTCGAAGCCGAGGCCGCGGAAAAAGGAGCGGAAGAGGGGTGCGCAGGCGTGGACGTGGAAAGACCGGTTGATCCCGACGGTGCGCATTCCCGCCGCCTTCTCCGCCGCAGGGGCGGGCACGGGATGGATCTGGCTTTCATAGACGGCGGCCAGGTTCGGCGTGTCCTCGGTGTCGCGGCGGATCCGCAGGTTGTACCAGCGGTTGCAGGCACCGCCGAAGGGATGGATCTTGCCGCCGATCCGGACCCGCGAGATCTCGCATTTCCGGTCGCATTTTTCCCGGGAGCCGCCCTTGCAGACGAATGGTGTCTCTTGGGAGAAGTCGCGGTCCCGGAGCTGTTCCAGGATGAATTCCTGCGGCTCCAGGAGACCCCGGCGCCGGCGGTCGACGACTTCGAGGGCCACGCCGAAGGCCCCCATGAGTCCCGGCTCCGGGGGAACCACGATGTCCCTGTCCGTGAGGGCCGCCATGGCCATCGGGACGGCCCGGTTGTAGCAGACGCCTCCCTGCATGAAGACGCGCCGGCCGACGGGCCGGTTTCCCTTGACCCGCACGCTGTAGTTCATGGCGATCGAGTAGACGAGCCCCGCCAGGATGTCCTTCCGGCCGATCCCCTCGTGGAGGGCGTTCTTGATGTCGCTCGAGATGAAGGCGGCGCACTGGTCGTTGAAATTGGGCGGGCGGCTCCCCTCCAGGGCCTGGGGGCCGATGTCTTCCATGGCGACATTCAGCGTCTCGAGGGCTGCCTCCTCCAGGAAGGACCCCGTCCCGGCGCTGCAGGCGTCGTTCATGGCGTAGTCCATGGGGACGCCGTTGACGAGATGCGTGTACTTGGCGTCCTGGCCGCCGATCTCGAAGAGGGTGTCCACGTCCGGGTCGAAATAGCGGGCGGCCGTGGCATGGGCGATGATCTCGTTGACGATGCCGCGTGTTCCGGCGTGGAGGGCGGCGATCTGGCGGCCCGAGCCCGTGACGCCGAGGCCCGTGATACGCACGGTCGCCCCCTGTTGTTCCATCTGACGGGCGAGTTCGGCGTAGCAGGCGCGGCAGGCCGTAACGGGGTCGCCGCCGGTCCGGAGATATACCGAGGCCAGGATCCGGCTGTCGGCGATCTGCATGATCACGGCCTTGGTGGTGGTCGAGCCGACGTCGAGGCCGAGGATCGCCTCGCCGCCCGCCGGGGAGCTCTCCATCCCATTCTCCCGGAATGACACCCGCGCCGCGGATTCGGCCAGGGGGGACAGGTAATGGAAAGACCGGTGCTCCGGCCGGAACAGCGAGCCGGGTTCCGGAAGCGGGGTCGCGTCGTTTTCCAGGGCCCACAGGGCGGCGCCCCAGGCCTCGAACCAGGCTGCCTGCGGGGGGACATGGACGTTCCGGATCTCCCGGCGCAGGATCTCCAGGAGGACCTCGTTCCGGGAGACGCCGCCCACCAGGAGGATGTTCTCCCGGGCGGTCTGCCGGAGCAGCTCCAGAATCTTGCCCGCCATCATCTGGCAGAGGCCGGCGGTGATCCTGCCCTTGGGAATGCCCTTGTTGGCGGCGTGGGTGCAGTCGCTCTTGCAGAAGACGCTGCAGCGGCCGGAGACCCGGTAGGGATCGCCCGACCGGGCCAGGGGCAGCGCTTCCGGAAGGCTGAGCCCGAGCCTCCGGATCTGCTGGAGGAAGAATTCCCCCGTCCCGGAGGCGCACTTGTTGCCCGTGTTGACGCCGCAGATCCGTCCGTCGGGGCCGATGCGGTAGACCATGAAGGTCTCGCCGCCGGCGCTGACGACGGCGTCGAAGGAGCCGTTTCCCTGGACCGAGGCGCGAAACGCCTGTTCGACCGCCTCGGGCTCCGAGATCGACGACAGGTTCAGGAGCCCCCGGAATTTGCGGCCAGTCACGGCCACCCGGCAGTCTTCTCCGGTCTGGTACCGGTTGAGAATCGTCCGGACGGCCTCCCGCGGGTTTCCCGCGTGGGCGGCGGTTACCACGAGGCCTTCCCGGAGGTTTCCACCGTCCGACTGCAGGAGCTCCACGGCGGATAGCGTCGATGCACCGATGCAGATGCCGAGAGATTTCATTTCATGTCCTCCGTGCTGCCGAGTGAAGAGAGCCCGCTACAGGATGAATCGTCTGCCGATGAAATGATTTCGCAGCATATCTTTTTCCTGCCCGTTTATGAAGGGGGCGGCATAAAAGGCAATAATCCAAAAATGCGAATGTTTTCTGTAGGCATGAACACGCATGGGCCAAAAGAACGCAATGGTATGAACGGTGGCAGGGTCTGGTTTCAGAAATCATCTCGAAACGCGGCGTTCGGATTGACCAGGGGATCGACGGCGCATTTCGGACAGAAATAAGCAGGCACGACCGTGCCGCACCCTTCCGCGAGCAGCTCGAAGCGGGCGCAGCGTTCACACAGCGGAACGCGGCAGTCGATGCAGGAGACGAAGAACGTTGCCTGCCCGCAGACGGAGCAGGCGGCGCCGGTCCCGTTCATTTTTCTTTTCGCTTTCCTTTGCCCCCGGATTTGCCGAAGGCCTTTTCACAGGTCCTGGAGAAACCGTCCTTGCCCGCGGCCAGCATCAGGGTCAGGGGCATCACCTTCCGGGCCTGGGCCAGCATCCTGTCGCTTATGTTCCGGATGTCCCACTGGGCGTGTCCGTCGGAGCGCAGGCGGGCCAGGTGATACAGCTCCCGGGCGTTCAGCTTGATGCAGACCCTTCGCCGGTGGGCGTTGGTCAGGATGTAGGGAGCGGCGGCGGGAGCCGCCTTCCGGATCCTGGCGTAGGTTTTCTCCGTCTGCCGTATCACTTCCAGAAACCGCTTCTCCATTCCAGCCTCGCGGATCGCCCGGGGAATCGTGACCCCCAGGGAGGGATCGTAATCCTGGGCGATCAGCGTGGCCATTCGATGTCTCTTCAATTGCGCAAAGCAGGAGGCGCTCACGACCAGCTCGAAAACCAGTTCCGGATACTCGAATTCGCGGAGGGCCGCGTCATGGGACTGCATGCGGCAAAGGGCCGCGCGGATCCATTCCTCCCTGCCGTCCGACCCCATCCGCTCCGCTTCCCCGGCACAACGGGCCAGGGGCCAGCGGGTCGAGGCAAACAGGAGGGCCGCCACCGTCTGCGTGTCCGCATCGGGGGTGGCATGGACCAGGGAGACCTCCCGCATCCTGGAGCGATGCCTTCCCTCCGCGGCCTTTTGACCGGCCAGGATGTCCCCCTGACGCCGGAGCTCTTCCCGGGTCAGCCGATCGTATTCGGTGGCTTCTGTGTAGCGGATCAGGGAAGGGGCGACCGGTTGGACGGCTTCCAGGATGCGCCGGCTGCAGTCGGCCGCTTCCGCCAGGGGAGACGCGGCGAGGCGCCGGATCATGAGTTCCAGGTTCCGGGCATTGGCGGTCAGGCCGAGTTGTGTCTCCGTGGCCAGGGCGATGGCGTACCGGGCGTCTTCCTTGGCCCACCCCTCCAGGAGGGACCGGTTTTTCCCTTCCGCGGCCAGGTCGGCATGGCGCTCAAAGATGAGTGGACGGAGCGCTTCGTACAATTCAGCATAGAGTTTCTGCTGGGCGCGGATTGTGTCCACGTAAGGCTCCAGCAGCCCTGCCCGGATGATTTCCTCGGGTCGGACAAAGTCGTCCCGGAACAGGACATAGCGCTGGGACTTCTCCATGTAGGAGCAAAGCCGGAACCGCTCTACTTCTTCCACCACGAGCCGGGAGATCCCGGTGATGTCCAGGTTGAAAACGGCGTGCTCGGCTACGGAGCTGTGGCCCATGTCGAAGACGATCGTCCGGTTCGACCGGCGGGCCTTTTCCACTTCCAGACGGGCCGAGGCCCGCAGTTCACCCACGGTTCTGGGGCTGCGGCTGATCCGGGCGTAGGCCGCTGAAACGGTCTCCGGTGTCAGCTCCATCTTCTCCGGCAGGGCCTCCCGGAGGCTTTCCAGGAGTTCGGCGTCCACGTTGTAACCTGCTAAGCGAATGTCCATGTCGATGTGATGACCCCCGGGATAATGACCTTCGGGACGGACGTCCTCGTCCGGAAAAATACGTTAAAGGGCTTGATATGTTGATTGATATTTGAGACTCTTTTCCGGCCGTCTGACCGGACGGCTACTGTAAAGGACCCCCGATGCGTTTGCAAGGACGAATTGGTTTTCATTGCGGTGAAGGGGCCGGTCCGGATGAACGAATCGGGAGAGCCGGGGGACGGATGTCCAATCCATCCCCGGGATCTGCAGGATCGGTCCCCGTGTCAACGGCATTGATGAGAAAGGAGGAGCGGGAATGGAATTTGGGACGATCCGGGCGGAGATCCATCCGGGCGGCGTAGGGGTGCTCACCCTCAACCGCCCGGAGCTGCGGAATGCCATTTCCATAAAAATGAGGAAGGAAATTTCCGCCTGCCTGGATGCCTGGAAAGAGGACTCCGCCGTGGGCGTTCTCGTCATGACGGGCGCCGGCGCCGTCTTCAGTGCCGGGTTTGACCTGAAGGAGTTTCGTGACCCGGCCCTGACGGAGGAGATCTTCACGACGTCATCCCGCTATCACCGGGATGTCTGGAAATTCCCGAAACCCGTCATCGCCGCCGTCAACGGGCTCGCCCTGGCGGGCGGGTTCGACCTGGCGAAGCTCTGCGACATCCGGATCTGCAGCCGTTCGGCCGTTTTCGGTCACCCGGAGATCAAGTTCGGCTCCCCCGTGCTCTACACCCCCCTGCGGTGGATCGTGGGGGAGGGGATCGCCCGGGACCTCTGCCTGTCGGGTCGGATGATGGGTGCGGAGGAGGCCCTGAGGACGGGCCTGGTCAGCGAGGTCACGGAAGACGGGAAAGCGCTCGAACGGGCTCTGGCGACCGCCGCGACGCTCCTGGAGGCGCCCCTGCCGGCCCTGACGGCCACCAAGGGCTTCATGATCGATCCCGCCATGGAGGCCGCTTTCCTTCTGGAGCACGATGAGGGTTTCCGGCGGGTCCTTCCCGCCCTTGCCGAGACGGCGCGGAAAAAGTAGGACTTCCCGGTCGACGGGACGGTTCGACGGAGGCATGCAGGCAGGAAGAAGCGCTGCCTGGCATGTTGCAATCAAGGCGGGAATTCCCGCATCCGGTTCCGGTCACCATGAAACTGAAATGGAAACTCCTGGTCCTTTTCGGCGTCACGTCGCTTGTGATCACCGCGACGCTGGGCATTCTTCTCTACCACCAACTCCGTGAGGACCGGTTTCAGTCCATCCGCCTGAATACACTGGAGCAGCTTCGCCACATCGCATTCTCCGTCCGCGTATTTTTAGACGAGGTGGAGAACGACGTCCGTGCCCTGGCGCAGAACGAGACCGTCTGCACGAAAAACGATTCCGGTTTTACGAATTTCACAGCGACCGACGAAAGGACCTTTCAATACCGCATCGGTTCCACCGAACAGGAAATCATCGACATTTTCAACGCGTACCGAATCACCCATCCTTATGTGAACTCCGTATACATGGGGCGGGCGAACGGCAGCTTCGTCCGTTCCCACAGCCGGGAACGCCCGACCCGGTACGACCCCCGCACGCGGCCCTGGTACAGGCAGGCCGAGCAGTCCCCCGGCGGAGTCGTCATCACCGAGCCCTATTCCTCGTTGACGACGAAAGACGTCAACATCGGCGTTGTGAAGGCGCTGGTCGACAGCGTCGATCATGTGTACGGTGTCGTGGGCGCGGACGTCACGCTGGCGAACCTCACGGACTACATTCTCCATTTCCGGATCGGGCCTGCCTCCAGGATCCTGATTGTAGACCGGACCGGAACGGTGCTGGCTTCCTGGACCAGTGACCTCCTGTTTTCGAAAATCGGGGACTATTCGAAAGAGCTCGCGCAGATTCTGCAGGGTGGACACCAAGTGGAAGAAAGCGTCGTGATCGAGGGAGCCCACCATCACGTCTTTTCGCGGGAAATTGAGGGGGTCGGCTGGAAGCTTGCCGTTCTCATTCCCGTCGACGCGATCGAACAGGAAATCCGGCTTCCCGTCATGCTGACCACGGGGGGGCTGGTCCTCGGCCTGCTCTTTCTCAGCGCCCTCGGCCTGATGGGGCTGAACGCCTTCATCATCCGCCCCCTCGACCACCTGAGCGAGGAAACCGCCCTGATCGCCAGGACATCCGACCTGAGCCGCCAGGTCCGCATTTCCTCGAAGGACGAGATCGGGATGCTGGGCACCTCCTTCAATGAGATGATCGCAGCCCTGAACGCCACGCAGAAAGCGCTTCGGGAGACGGAGCGGAACCTCATCCGCCACCAGGAGCACCTGGAGGAACTGGTGAAGGAGAGGACCGAGGAGTTGGCCCTGGCGCGGGACAAGGCCCAGGAGGCGGACCGGCTGAAATCGGCCTTTCTCGCCTCCATGTCCCACGAGTTGAGGACGCCGCTGAACTCCATCATCGGCTTCACGGGCATCCTGCTGCAGGGGCTGGCCGGTCCCGTCAACGAGGAGCAGGTGAAGCAGCTGACCATGGTTCGCAACAGCTCCCAGCATCTCCTGCAGCTGATCAACGAGGTCCTCGACATTTCAAAGATCGAGGCCGGGGAACTGAAGCTGTCACCCGATTGGTTCAACCTGACGCAGGCGGTCGAATCCGTCGAGAAGCTCGTCCGGCCCCTGGCCGACAAGAAAGGCCTGCCGATCCGGGTGGAGCCCGTTCCCGCCGATGCGGACCGTCTCTTTCACGACCGGCGGAGGGTGGAGCAGGTCCTGATCAACCTCGTCAACAACGCGGTCAAGTTTACGGAGCAGGGCGAAGTCCATGTCCGGTGCGAGCGCCTGGGCGATGAAGTCGTCGTCAGCGTCCGGGACACGGGGATCGGGATCAAGGCGGAAGACATGGGGAGCCTGTTCGAGACGTTCCGCCAGATCGAGACGGGACTGACCCGTCGATACGAGGGGACGGGCCTCGGACTTTCGATCAGCCGGCGGCTGGTCGAACTGATGGGGGGGCGCATCATGGTTCAGAGCGACGGCCCCGGCAGGGGGAGTGTCTTCACGTTCACGCTGCCGTGGAAGAGGGAGAAAACCGATGAAACCGAAGATTCTGATCATTGAGGACAATGAGCAGAACATGTACCTGCTTACGTTCATCCTGACCCGTCACGGACAGGAGGTCCTGCAGGCCCGGGACGGTCCGCAGGGAATCGAGCTGGCGCTGAAGGAGAACCCCTGCCTGATCCTGCTGGACATTCAGTTGCCGGAGATGGACGGGTACACCGTGGCGAGGGAGCTCCGGTCCAATCCGGTTCTCAGGGACATTCCCATCGTGGCGGTGACGTCCTACGCCATGGTGGGGGACCGGGAGAAGGCCTTGGACGCCGGCTGTTCGGGATACATCGAGAAGCCGATCAATCCGGACACGTTCATGGACCAGATCGCCGGTTTCCTTCCCGGGGTTAAACAGGGAGAATGAAGAGTACCATGAACCGATGCCTGATTGTGGACGACCAGGAGCAGAATCTCTATCTGCTTGAAGCGCTGCTGAAGGGGAGCGGATACGAGGTGGAGACCGCTGCGAACGGCCTGGAGGCCCTGGAGAAAGCCCGGCGCAATCCGCCGGACATCCTGATTACGGACATCCTGATGCCCGTCATGGACGGCTTTACCCTCTGCCGGGAGTGGAGGCGGGATGAAGGGTTGAAGAAGATCCCGTTCCTTTTCTATACCGCGACGTACACGGACCCGAAGGATGAGGCCTTTGCCCTCGGCCTCGGGGCGGACCGCTTCCTGGTGAAACCGCTGGATCCGGAAAGGCTGCTCAAGGAGATCGCCTCCTTTCTGGAGAAGAAGGAAAGCGGATCGCAGCCCTCCGCCGCGGAGGGGGAAGCCCTCCTGCCGGAGTCGGATTACCTGAAGGAATACAACGAGGTGCTCGTCCGGAAACTGGAGGCGAAGATGATCCGCCTGGAGGAGGCGAATCGCTCGCTGGAGGGGGAAATCCGGGAGCGCAGGCTGGTCGAAGGGAACCTGAGGGTCAGCGAAGCCCGGTACCGGGATATGTTCACCAATGCGGTGGAGGGGATCTACCGATGCACGCGGGAGGGCCGGTTCCTCTTCGTCAATCCTTCCTTTGCCAGGATGTATGGCTATGAAACGCCCCGGGAGATGGTCGACGGGGTTCTTGCCACGGACCGTCAGGTCTACTGCATGCTGGAAGACCGGGACCGCATCCGGGTGGAGCTGGAAGAGCGCGGGATGGTCCGGGACGTGGAGGTGCGGCACAGGCGGAAGGACGGAGCCCCCTTCTGGGTCTCGCTGACGGCGCGCGTCGTCCGGGACGATGAGGGAGGGATGCTTTCCTACGAAGGACGGGTCATCGACATCACGGACCGGAAAAGGGCGGAGGAAAAGATCCGCGAGGGAATGGAGAGGCTAGAGCAGGCGCTGCGCGGGGTGATCCAGGTGCTGGTGAGGGTCGTGGAGCAGCGGGATCCTTACACGGCGGGGCACCAGCAGCGGGTTGCCGATCTCGCTGCGGCCATCGCCGGGGAGATGGGCCTGGATGCGGAAGAGATGGAAGGACTCCTCATGGCCGGGATGGTTCACGACGTGGGGAAGATGTCCATTCCGGCGGAGATCCTCAGTAAGCCGGCGAGACTGAATGACATGGAGATGCTGATGATTCGGGAGCACCCGGAGACGGCGGTCCGGATTCTGCGGGAGATCCCGTTCCCCTGGGAAATCAGCCGGACCGTCCTGGAGCACCACGAGCGCATGGACGGATCGGGCTACCCCCGGGGTTTGAAAGGAGGGGAGATCCTTCTTTCGTCCAGGATCCTGGCTGTCGCGGACACTGTGGAATCGATGGCGTCCCACCGGCCCTACCGGCCGGCCCTCGGTGTCGAGGCGGCCCTGGCGGAGATTCTGGAATCCAGGGGGATCCGGTTCGATGCGGACGTCGTCGATGCCTGTATCCGGCTGTTCCGGGAACGGGGTTACCGGTTGCAGGAGACCTATTAAGCGTTCACGACTCCCGTGTGATGGTCAGGAGGATCTTTAAAGGCCGGAGGCGGTAAGAAGCCCCCGGCCTTTTTCTTTATGATTGGCCGATTCGTTTCCCGGGGCGCCGGGAAATGGATTCTGCGAGGGCCGCCTGCCCTTGTGGATCAGACGGCGGAATGCGACGAGGGGTCAGCACAGTCGCCGGAGGTCGTTCTTCACCCACAGGGGGGCCTTCTCCGCCGCATCCTCATAGGGGATCCGGCCGTCGCCGAACATCGCCTTGAAATCGTCCCACATGTAGATGCCCAGGAACAGGTGGACGAAGAGGAAGAGGATCAGGACCCAGCTGGCGACGACATGGATTGAGCCGGCCCAGGATGCCGCGCCGTGGCCCACGGCGTGGGGAATCGTCCAGAGTACCCATCCCGAAAGAATGAGAAGTGTTCCGCCCACCAGGACGCAGATGCCGAACAGCTTCTGGCCGGCGTTGTATTTCCCCATGGGGGGAACGGTCACTTTTCGATGCAGGAGGATTTTCTGGGGATAACCGCCGAGGACGGCGAACCATTTGATATCGTTGCCGGAAAAGGTGAAGGTTCGCTTCGTGAACAGGACGACTCGGTCGAAGGCCAGGAAGAAGAAGGCCAGGGCGTCCAGGGTCAGGACGATTCCCGCCAGGACGTGAACCTGCATGGCCGTATTCATAGCCGGCTCGGCCAGGAGCTTGAAGTAGAGCATGACGCCCGTCACTGCCAGCGTCAGGAAGCTCGCGGCGAGAATGTAGTGAAATACGCGGACCCTGAGGGGGTGTTTCAGGATGAAGGATGATTCGGACATGCCCATGCTCCTTTCAGGCAAGTGCCTTGGTTCGGTTGACGTACTTCGTGTGCAGGAGTTCCTCCGATACGGGGCTCAGGGGCTTTCCCGCAAAATCCCTGTACAGCTTCATGACGGCCGGGTTCTCGTGGCTCAGGCGGATCTTCGACGTGACGTCGTCCTTGTAGAGCCCCCTGGTCCGGGCCTGGATGTGTTGGTTGCGGTTGATCAGGGCGGACCGGACCCAGACGGCCGGCAGGGCCAGGAGGGCGACGATGATGCCGCCGATGGCGATGAATTCCCTTCGGGACAGGATGAAAGGGCTTTCGATGAATTCATGGTTCGGATCGTTCTTGCTCATGTTCTTCTCCTTTCCTCAGGACCAGGCAAACGATGGCAGGACGCGGCCGATCCAGGACGAACCGGTATCGCAGACGGGCTGCCCGCCCCCGTTGACACATCCGCCGGGGCAATTCATGACCTCGACGAAATGATAGGGAGACCGGCCGGCCATGACATCCTCCAGGAGGGGCCGGATGTTCGCCCGGATGTCGTGCACGACGGCGACCTTCACGGTCACTTCCTTGCCGTATTTCCGGTCCCGGAGGGTAACGGCGGCGCTCTTGACTCCCTTCAGGCCGCGGACGGCCTGGAACTCGATCCTGGCGAGGGGGGTTCCCGTCAGGACGACCCAGGCCGTCCTGAGGGCTGCCTCCATGACTCCCCCCGTGTTGCCGAAGATGGTCCCGGCGCCGGTGTATTCCGCGAAGAGCGTGCCCCCTTCGACTTCATTTTCCGCGGCCAGGTTGATCTTCATTTTCTTCAGGAGCCGCGCCAGATCCCGGGTCGTCAGGACGGCGTCGATGTCCGGATAGGGTTTGGACGCTGCCGTGGCGCCCTTCTCCTTCATGAAATGCCAGGCCGACTGGAACTCCGGGCGCGAGGCTTCGAACTTCTTGGCCGTGCAGGGCATGATGCCGACGGTGTAGACGGACTCCGGGGCCACCTTGAAGACCTGCGCGGCCCCGTAGGTCTTCGCCACGGCGCCGGCCATCTGCTGGGGCGACTTCGCCGAGGACAGGTTGGGGATCATGGCGGGGTAGTTCGTTTCCACGAACCGCACCCAGGCCGGGCAGCAGGACGTGAACTGCGGCAGCGGGCCGATCTCGCCCCCGTGCTCAGCCTTTTCCCCGAAGAGGGCGTGGCGGGCCCTCTGGATGAACTCCGTCCCTTCCTCCATGATCGTCAGGTCCGCGGCGAAGTTGTTGTCCAGGATCACGAACCCGGCTTTTTTCATGGCGCTGTACATTTTGCCCGTCACGAGGCTGCCGACGGGCATGCCGAAGGGTTCGCCGATGGCCACGCGGACCGCCGGGGCGATGATTCCGACGACGGTCGTGCGCTTGTCCGCCAGTTTCGCCGCTACCTCGTCCACCGGGTCCACCGTTTCATACGGTGCCCCGAACGGGCAATTGACCAGGCACTGGCCGCAGCTGATGCAGAGATCCACTTCGACGCGGTGTGTTGCGCCGAACAGGCCGGTGATGGCTCCCGTGGGACAGAAGCGTTTGCAGGCATCGCATCCCTTGCATTCCCGGGCGTTGATGGCGATGACGCCGGGAATCTCCCCCTTCCGATAGGTTTTTGTCTCCTGGTTCAATGTCCCAAACCTCCCTGTGGTCGTCTCGAACGGATCGGACGGGTCCAAACCCGGCCTGCCCGCCTCCTGTACCCTTCAAACGGAATGAAACAGGTGGCCCGCGAGGCCTGCCGGTTGTTTGAACATCCGGTTCGTCCATGCAGTCATGAAAGAGATCAATATCACGCGTGCCACGAATGCTCGACTCGTGCCTTATGTCATGTTTTGCATAATGTCAAGCGTGATCTGCATCCGTCTGATTATCCTGCTCCTCTGTTCAGAGAATCTATATATGACGGGGTTTACGGGGCCATGGCATATGGATACACAGGAACTGAGCCATCTTGAGGAGACGACGAAAGTAGGATTGATCTGTTTGGTAAACCGGAAACGGGCATGATTTGGGGGAAGGGCTACCTTGTGGAAGAGCCGTTCCGCATGGTAGGGAGTATGCGTGAATTCAGGATGATACTCGGGAGGAGAGATCGGACATGAAGATCCATCGGGACGAATTGGGTTTCGCCACATCGGCTGACACCGACGTGATCGATATCACCCTGGAGACAGCCGGAGTCCTGGAGAAATCGGAGATCCGGGAAGGCCAGGTCCTCCTGTTCGTCCCGGGGTCCACCGCCGCCCTGACCACCATCGAGTATGAGCGGGGAGTCGTCCGGGACCTTGCGGAGGCCGTTGAACGGATCGCGCCGCGGGGCATCCCCTATCGCCACGACGCCCGCTGGGGCGACGGGAACGGCTATTCCCACGTCCGGGCCGCGCTGCTGGGGCCGTCCCTCACCGTTCCCGTTTCCGCTGGGCAGCTCATCCTGGGGACATGGCAGCAGATCGTCCTGATGGATTTCGACAACCGGCCGCGGCGGCGCAGGGTGGTCGTCCAGGTGTCCGGGGTGTGAAAAAGCGGGTCCGGGTGCGGATCTCGTGGAGAAATACGGGCTCCCGCCGACCAGGACTGGAAGGATGAAAAAGCGGGGAAGGCGGGCAGATCCCGTCTGACCCAAGCCGAAAGGAGAGACCTCATGCCTTTTTTCGAGATTTCGGAGCTGGCGATCAAACCGATGCTGCCCGGCTTCACGGCCCGGATGATCCATGCCGGTGCCATGACGATTTCCTACTGGGACGTCAAGGCCGGCTCGTCCCTGCCGGACCATTCCCATCCGCATGAGCAGATCACGACGATCCTGGAGGGCACCTTCACGATGACCGTCGGCGGCGAGACGAAGGTCCTCGAGGCGGGCCATGTTGCCGTGATCCCGCCGCACGTGCCGCATTCCGCCAAATCGCAGACGGACTGCCGGGTCATCGACGTCTTTTCCCCTGTCCGGGAAGACTACAAATAGGCGTCGAAAAACGATCGGCCCGCCGGGTTGGCCGGCGGGCCGCTTGTGAGATGAGATGTCGATCTGCCCTTCGACGGGCCGCCGTCAGCGCTTGCCCCGGGTGGAGAAACGCAGGGGCCGCGGTGAACGGTGATGGCCGGATGAACTGGAACCCGCCGGGCCGGCCGCGGCGCCGCCCTGCTGCTGCGAGCCCGCAGACCCCGTTGTCGCCGGGAGAGACCGGCGGATCGGTTCCTTGCCGGATCGGGCGAGGGGGCGGGGCGATGCCGGTCGCGGGCTCTGCTTCCTCTCTTTTGCCTGCCGGGCGTGGCCCTCCTCCATGGTTCCGCTGTAATCGAAATCGGGCAGGCGCCTCCGCTCGATCCGGGCGCCGAGGACTCTCTCGATTTCCCGCACCATCCCCTCATCCCCCTTCGAAGCAAAGGTGAAGGCCTCGCCGGTTCTGCTGGCGCGTCCCGTACGGCCGATGCGGTGCGTGTAGGCATCGACCGTGTCGGGCATGTCGTAATTGATGACATGGGAGATGTCCGAGACGTCGATGCCGCGGGCGGCGATGTCCGTTGCGACGAGGATGTCGAACGTCCCGTTCCGGAAGCCGTTGATGGCACTCTGGCGCCTGTTCTGTGTCATGTTTCCCTGGAGGGCCGAGACGCGGAACGAACTCTTCTCCAGGTGTGCCGCCAGGCTGCGGGCCCGGTGCTTCGTCCGGGTAAAGACCAGGACACGGCCCGTCGCCGTTTCCTTGAGCACGGTCGTGAGGAGCTTCGTCTTGAGGCCGTCCGCCGCCGGGTAGAGGGCATGGGAGACCGTCTCGACGGGCACGGTGGCACCGATCTGGATCGTGGCGGGGTTGGTCAGGATGCTGTCCGCCAGGGAGCGGATGTCCTTCGGCATGGTGGCGGAGAAGAACAGGGTCTGCCGCTTCGCCGGCAGTTTCTGGAGGATCCGGCGGATGTCCGGCAGGAAGCCCATGTCGCACATGCGGTCGGCCTCGTCCAGAACCAGTGTCTCGACCCGGGAAAGATCGATGTTTCCGTCTCCCATGTGGTCCAGCAGGCGGCCGGGGCAGGCGACGATGATCGCCGCGCCCCGCCTGATGGCCGCGACCTGTCCTCCCTTTCCCACGCCGCCGTAGACGGCGACGCTGCGAATGGGGGTATAGCGGCCCAGGTCCGCGATGGTCTGGTGGATCTGTTCGGCCAGTTCGCGGGTGGGGGCGAGGATCAGGGCGCGGATGCGCTTGGCAGGCCCCCTGGCCAGTCGCTGCAGGATGGGCAGCACAAAGGCCGCCGATTTTCCCGTGCCGGTCTGGGCAAGGCCCATCACGTCGCGTCCTTCAAGGACGACAGGGATGGCTTGTTCCTGGATGGGGGTGGGGGTTTTGTAGCCGGCCTTCCGAATGCCGGCAAAGATGTGGGGCTCGAGCTGAAACTCTTCAAAATGCACGAATGGTTCTCCTTGACTCCGTTGAGCCAAGGGGCACTCTCAGCTCGATGAAGCTCTGCAAATTCCTTTGCGTGGTTGATTTACGAACCGTATGGTTCGCATGGATTGCGGCGGCTTGTATCCCCGATCCGGCTTCAATGCAAGGATTATTATCGTTCCGGTCTCCCGGAGAGGCCTTCAGGCGGATGGAAAAGGCGGGATCCCGACTCGGAAAGCACGCTTGTGTCCGGGGCCGCCAACTTCCGCCGGTACGCGCCGATTCAGGCCGGCAGACGGTCGAGAATCCCGAACACCGCCTCGTTGATCCCGCAGAACCGATGTGTGCCAGGCGACAGAATCTCGGCTTCATTCTGGATCCAGGGGGCCGGGACGAGTTCATCCCGGCAGTTCTCCACGAGGAGCCGAACGCTCTCCAGTGTCGATTCCAGGTGGAACTGGAGCCCCAGGACGCGTCCGCCGTAAAGGAACGCCTGGTTCTCGCAGGCCTCGCTGCGGGCCAGGTGAGCGGCTCCCGGTGGAATGTCAAAGGTGTCGCCATGCCAGTGGAAAGCGACGAGCCGTTCCGGCAGAGATCCGAAGACGTCGGACCGCCGGGCCGGCTCCGTCCACTCGATGGGGTACCAGCCGATCTCCTTGTACGGGTTCCTGCGGACCCTGGCGCCGAGAACATCGGCGATGAGTTGTGCGCCGAGGCAGATGCCGATCATGGTCTTCCCCGCCGCGATGGCCTCGCCGATAAAGCGCTTCTCCCGGGCCAGCCAGGGATAATGATCCTCTTCGTAGATGTTCATGGGGCCGCCCATAACCACCAGCCGGTCGAAATCGTTCATCTGCGGGAGCCCGCCGTCCTCGAACAAGCGGGTCGCCGTGAGCTGATGGCCGCTGGACTCCGCCCAGGCCTGGATGACCGCAGGGCCTTCAAAGGGAACGTGCTGCAGATAATGAATTCTCATGGTATCCATGGCCCAGTCCGTTTCTTGAAAGCCCGTGGCATCAAGCCTTCCGCTCCTTGAGCCTCCGGGCAGTATGCACGGCTTTCTTCATGACCTGCTCCGTCGCCGACAGGGCCCAGGCATCGTCCATGACGGCCCGTTTCCTGTCGGAGAAAGTGCCGTCGTCGTTCAATTTGCCTGCCACGGCCCCGATCCCGCAGGCAACCCCCGCGTGGTGGACCGCCGGTGTCCACATTTCATGAAGAAGAAAGGCGTTGTGGAGGCTCTGGAGGGTGGACTCGACACCGAAGTTCCGGAGCCAGCCAACTGCGATGGCCACACCGACCTTGTCCCGAAGGGCCGTGTGGCCCTGGCGGCCGAAGGTAAAGCATCTCGTCCGGTCGACGAGACAGGCCATCCGGCCGGAGAGGCGGGTGAAATAGACAGGGGTCGCCAGGACGAGGACGTCGCATTCCCGGATCTTCTGCAGGATGTCCGAAGCGTCGTCCTCGATGCTGCAGAGCTTCTCCGGCGTCTGCTTGCGCATGCACCAGTTGCAGTGGTTGCAGTCGCCGATGGCGAGACCCGCCAGGGCGATCATTTCCGTTGCCACATCCGGCTCCGCCGCCGCGGCCTGGAGGGCGTACTCCGTCAGCGAGGCGGTATTCCCGTTCTTTATGGGACTGGAGTGAATGCCGAGAACCCTGATTGTTTCCATGAATGCCTGTTTCCCTCCTTGCCGGCCGCGATCGTCTCTTTGTCGGCCTTCCTGAACGGGACCGTCCGCTTCCGTGACGGTCGGCCGCGGTGGAACACGACCCCCATCCCGTCAATCGGTGTGTATGATTCCTTCGAGGTATGTCACGGCCCGGCCTGCGATCCGGACGCGGTCGCCCAGGTGGGCGCAGAAGAGCTCTCCGCCCCGGGGAGAGACCTGGATGGAATGCAGATCCTTCTTTCCCAGCCGCTCCGACCAGTAGGGAATCAGGGTGCAGTGGGAGGATCCTGTGACGGGATCTTCCGGCACGCCCACCCGGGGGGCGAAGAAGCGGGAGACAAAATCGGACTCTCTTCCCGGCGCTGTCGCGATGATTCCCGTACAGTCGAGCTTGACCAGTTCCTCCATCCGGGGCCGGAGTCCCCGGACCGTCTCCTCGCTGTCCAGGATCGCCATGTAGTCCCGGGAACGGAAGACCGCCAGGGGCGAAATGCCCAGGCCCGCCGTCAGCGCCTCCGGCAGGGGACAGGGATCCGCCGGCCGGGCGGGGAAGTCCATGGCCAGGAGGTCTCCCTGTTTTTCCACCGTGAGGATTCCGCTTCTGGTCTGGAACTCCGCGCGGCCCAGGGCGGGCTCGAGATAGCGGAAAATGACGTATGCCGAGGCAAGCGTTGCATGGCCGCACAGGTCGATTTCCGCGGCGGGGGTGAACCACCGCAGGCGGTACTCGCCGTCCCGGCCGCTGAAAAAAGCCGTCTCGGAGAGATTGTTTTCGGCGGCGATGGACTGGAGGACGGCGTCCGCGGGCCATTCATCCAGCGGGCAGACCGCCGCCGGATTGCCTGCGAAGAGGCGGTTGGTGAAGGCGTCGATCTGGTAGAGGGGGAGATGCATGTCTTTCCTCCTGTGTGGCGGCCTCGGAAATGGGTCGGATGCTTCGTTGCGTCGCGGTTCTCGTCAGTGCGGCGTACCCCAGGGTACGCCTCCCTCCTCGCTCCGTACGCGCCTCGCCTGCGCCCCATTTGCGAGGCCTTTGAAGGTACGGAGGGCGGCCTCGGAAATGGGTCGGATGCTTCGTTGCGTCGCGGTTCTCGTCAGTGCGGCGTACCCCAGGGTACGCTTCCCTCCTCGCTCCGTCCGCGCCTCGCCTGCATACTTTTATGAGGCCGTTATTATGGTACGGAGGGCGGCCTCGGAAACGGGCCGGATGCTTCCTTTCGGCCCGGCGAGACACCGGATGGGAATGATCCGGTTTGAAACGGGACGTTACAATGCCGCGGCCCCGTCGTCAAGCCGCTGGAACGGCCTGTCCGTTTTTCTTCTTGCTTCCCGGTACGGGACGGCATTTCGATAAAAGTGTGTTTGTACCCTGACGAAAAGGTAGGTGTGATAGGACAAACACCGATATGGCTTTCGGACGCATACCGAACGCAAAAAAGGCCTGAACCCGATTGGACCCCTTGTGCTCATCGCGTAGGGTGCCTCTCGGATCGAGACAGCGGAAGTCTAACGCATCCACAGAAGTTACCTTCCTCTCAGCGACCCCGGGTTGTGCAAGCCCGGGGTCGCCACTCCTTTCTCAGAACTCCCGAACGTTTATGGAAGATCCATATTCAGGTTTTCGCGATTTCCCGCCCGCCCGTTGCCTGTACCCCAAAAATGAGGTATGACGGCCGTAAGAGAGCTTTTGCGCAAGCCTCATCATCAGGGAGCGAAGCTGTGAATTCCTTGCCCCCCCTGCCCGAACGTTCCTATCCGGAAATCAGCCGGAACCGCCGGAAGATTCTCCGGGATGCCTATGCCTGTTACCCTGAATTTGCTTATTGCGATCCGGAGGTTTTCGACTGGCATACGGAAGCGGGGAGGGCGAATCTCTTTGATCTGTATTACTTGAACGATTCCGGGCTGATACAATGCACCGGCTCCACAACAACGGGACACCGCCGGCCCGATTTCTTCATGCTGACCCCGGCCGGGGCGGACCTGCTGGAGATTCCCGGGCGGCTGGACGAGCGATTTCCGGCCGATGGAGCCTGAAGAAGGAGTCCGGAATGGAGACCGACGATCATGACGAAACATGCCGTCCCCGAGCCGCCTGTATCCGAGGAGAGCCTGAAACGTTTTTTCAGGAGGGATGTTTTCTGCAACTTCGTGGGGATTGATCTCATCGAAGTCTTCGACGGCCGGGCCAAGGCCGTTCTTTCGATCCGCGACGAACACCTCAACGGCATCGGCATCGTTCACGGCGGCGTGATCTATACGCTGGCCGACCTGGCCTTTGCCGCCGCTGCCAACTCCAGGGGGCGTGTCGCCGTGGCAGTCAATGCGTCCGTGACGTTTCTCAAATCACCCAGGGGGCGGTGCCTGACCGCCGAGGCCTGGGAAATCTCCTCGAGCCGGACCCTCGCTTCCTACACGGTCCATGTCACCGATGACACGGGAGAGCTCCTGGCGGTGGTCCAGGGTCTCGCCCATCGCCGTCCGGAGAAGGTCACCGAGGTCCTGGACCGCTTCTGAGAGGGGCCATTGCCGCACCCGGGATTCCCGTCGGGGAGAGCCTTTCCGGCGGGTGGGGAATCCCGCAGGCCGGGACGGCCCCACCGGCGCATCCATCCTTTCTCCCTGATTCCCGATCCCATGAACGTGGTTGTACGGGATCGTCCGGTTGACATCGGACGAAAGCGCCCTACCTTTTTTTTCACGGCTGATGCCGGGAAGGGAGATGGCAGGTCATGAACGTACGCCTGGCGATGAGCGTCGCCGTGATTCTAACGGTTCTCCTGTCCGGTTGCGGACAGGCTGGAAATTCAAAGGAGGTGGGAGGGGCCATGTCCGGTTCGAAAGACGGCGTCCGCCTGGCGACCTTTGCCGGTGGATGCTTCTGGTGCGTGGAAGCGGATTTTGAAAAGATCCCCGGTGTCATTGCGGTCGTCTCCGGCTACACGGGGGGACGGACGGATAATCCGCGTTATGAGGACGTATCCGCAGGGAAAACGGGCCACCTGGAGGCTGTGCAGATCCGTTTCGATCCGGCGAAAGTCTCCTATACGAAGCTTCTGGACGTGTTCTGGCGGCACATCGATCCCACCGACGCCGGCGGTCAGTTCGTCGATCGGGGAAGCCAGTACCGGAGCGCCGTTTTTTACCACGACGAGGAGCAGCGGATGCAGGCGGAGGAGTCAAAGGCGGCCCTGGAGAAGTCGGGTCGCTTCTCGCGGCCGCTCATGACGGAGATCCTCCCCGCCGGCCGTTTCTGGGAGGCGGAAGAATATCATCAGGATTACCATCGGAAAAGTCCGCTCCGATACCGGCTTTACCGGAGCGGATCGGGACGGGATTCATTTCTGGAGCGATCCTGGCGGGATGAGGAGAAGAAACCCCAATGCCCGATCACGCCGGGAGCGGGGAGCGGCGCTCCGTCGAAACCTGACGCCGCAGCGCTCAGAGCACGCCTGACCCCTCTCCAGTACGACGTGACGCAGCACGAAGGCACAGAGCCGCCGTTCCGCAACGAATACTGGGACAACAAGAGGGAGGGAATCTACGTCGACATCGTTTCCGGGGAGCCCCTCTTCAGCTCCCTTGACAAGTTCGATTCGGGAACGGGCTGGCCCAGCTTCACGAAGCCCCTGGAAAAGGACAACATCGTGGAGAAGCAGGACCGGAGACTTCTCATGACCCGGACCGAGGTCCGGAGCCGGCGCGGGGATTCCCACCTGGGGCACGTCTTCCCGGACGGCCCGCGCCCGACGGGGCTGAGATACTGCATGAACTCCGCCGCTCTCCGCTTCATCCCGAAAGAGGACCTGGAGCGGGAGGGATACGGCGCGTATCTGCGCCTGTTCAACCGCGACCGCTGATTTCCGGCTCCGGAGCGACTTCCCGGAAGGTCTCCAGGTACCGCCGGGTCAGGTTTCGGTATTCGTCGACGCCCATGACGATGAAGGCCGCCAGGTCCGCCGGCACCTCCTTGACGATCCGGGCGGGGCTTCCCGCGGCCATCATCCTGGCGGGGATTGTCATTCCCTGCGGAACCAGCGACCCGGCGGCCACCAGCGAGAATTCCTCGCATACCGCTCGCTGCAGGAGGATGGCTCCCATCCCGATGGTGCATCCCTCGTGCAGCTTGACGTCGTGGAGGATCGCGCCATGGCCGACGATGACCCGGTCGTGGATCCTGACTTCATCGCCGGGGGTCACGTGCAGGACGGCGTTGTCCTGGACGCTGGAACCGCTGCCGACTGTAATCGGTCCAAAATCTGCCCGGATGACCGCGCCGGGGCCAATGAAGCACTCCCTGCCGACGGTCACATTCCCGATCAGGACGGCCCGGGGATGAACAAAGGTTTCTTCTCCAATCCGGGGTCTTTCCCCGGCGAACTCGTATAACGGCATGTTGCTTCCTTTCCCTGTCTTCATGTCCTTGCGGAAAACCGGTGGAGAAAAGGCCCTCCTGTCCCGGCACGCTCCCGCCTGGCGGGTTGTGGTCCACCCCCGGTCGGGGCCCGGTCGGGGGCGGACAGGATACCGGTGAAGGGGGACTTTGAAAAGAGATTTTCCGGGGGCTTGCGGAAGACATGCCGGCAGGAATCCTCTCGTGCGGTTTATGACGGCATGTCAAAAATGTGTCATAGGAGGCCTCCCCCTGCCCTGAACGGCAGGAACACGGTGTTCGCAATTCCCCGGAAGACCCTCGGTGGGTTCATGAATAATCTTTGATTATCAGTGCGTTGCGCCGTGTCGGCGCTTTTTTTTCAAGTTTTGGCCGCTTCGGCACGAAAATAGAATAGATATCCATGTGTTTCCCCGTGAGAAGGGTTCCCGTCGATCCGGGGGGAATTCCCCGCGGAGGTGTTTGATTTGACGGGCCTCTGCATGGGAATGCACTGGCCTCAGGAACGGGTGCTGTGGAGGCCTGTGACGGAATGCCGCGTCCGGACAGGTGCGTGCTCCATATCCCCGAGGAAAGCATCCGCTGCCCCGAAGTCTTGACAAACAGTGGAGAAGTCTTTGTGAATCAATCGGATTTACCGGTCGAGAAGACCCTTCTGGTCGTGGATGACGAGGAGTCGCTGCGGGAGTTCTTTCGCGACATCCTCACGGACGAAGGCTACCGGGTCCTTACGGCCGAAGGAGCCGTCGACGCCCTTGAGATCCTGTCCCATGAAGAGGTGGGACTCCTGCTCCTGGATCTGAATCTCTTCGGGATGAACGGCATTGAACTGTGCCGCAAGATCCGGCGGGAGAAGCCGCTCTGCATTCTTTACGCCATGACGGGCTGGACAGGACTCTTCGAAGTGGAGGAATGCCGGGAGGCAGGATTCGACGACTTCTTCGCGAAACCCCTGCCCGTTGACTTTCTGTTCCGGGTTGTGGAAGATGCGTTCGAAAAACTGGGCCGCTGGCGAAAAGGACATGCCCGGGAGATCTGACGGATACAATGTGCGCCGGGTTTCCCGCTGTCTCTCTGCAGCTTTGGGAATTGCGGGATTCAAAACGGCCGATACGGATGGCCGGGCCGGAATGAGAGACGGAGCGGGAACCGAATGGGCATGATGAAGCGGACTGGAAGGCGGGTTGAATGAGCGCGGAAGACAGCAGGGACATCCTGGAATCCGTTCTGAACGCCATTCCTCATGCCGTTCTGGTGCTGACAAATCGACGGATCGTGTTCGCGAATCCGGCGGTGGCCGGCGTCTTCGGATGGAGTCCCGATGAAGTCGTCGGCAGGGATACACATTTTCTTTACCGGAGCACGGAAGATTACGAAGAGGTGGGCCGGCGGTTTTATTCGGCCCTCGAGCACGAACGGACCCATTCCGAGCCCTTTCCCTGCCGGCGCAAGGATGGGAAGGACATCGAATGCATGATCAGCACGTCCCGGACCGGGGCATCGCTCCGGGACAGAATGATCGTGGCCACCTACGAGGACATCACCGAACGCAGGGTGCTGGAGGAGGCGGTTCGTCAGACCTGCCGGGCCCTGGAAATGAGGGTCCAGGACCAGTCCCTGGAGCTCTCGGGAGTCCTTGAAACCCTGAGCGCCACCATCGGCGAGCGAATCAAGGTGGAGGATTCCCTCCGGGAGTCGCAGCAGCGGATGAGCGACATCATCTCCTTTCTTCCCGACCCCACGCTCGTCATCGACCGCGAGGGGAAGGTGATCGTCTGGAATCGGGCGATCGAGGAGATGACCGGCGTCCGGCAGGAAGACATGATCGGCCGGGGAGACTATGAATACGCCCTGCCTTTCTACAACGAGCGGAGACCCATTCTCATCGACCTGGTGTTTGCACCCCACGAGGAGATCGAACAGAAGTATTCCTTCATCCAGAAAGAGAAGAACCTCCTCATCGCGGAGACGGATGCGCCCTGCATCAAAGGCCGGAAGCGGACCCTGTGGGGGAAAGCCAGCGTTATTTACAACAGCCGCGGTGAAGCGGTGGGAGCCATCGAGTCCATCCGGGATATTACGGAGCGCAAGCAGATCGAGAACGCCTACCGGAGCAGTGAGGATCGTTTCCGCAAGCTGACGGAAGCCACGACCGCCGCGATCTTCATTTACCAGGACGATCGCTACCGCTACGTCAATGCGGGGATGGAGGCCATCACGGGATTCGGTTCCCGGGAGCTTCTGAGCATGCCCTTCTGGCATATCGCGCATCCCGATTTCCGGGATATGCTCCGGAAGCATGGGTTTTCGAGTCCTCATGGCCAGGAAGCCCCGTCGCACTATGAGTTCAAGATCCGGACGAAAGCGGGAGCCGACCGGTGGGTGGATTGTTTCGCCGTGGCCGTGGAATGGGAAGGGAAACCCGCCGGCCTTGGGACGTTCTACGATGTGACGTCCCGGAAGCTGATGGAGGAATCCCTCAAGGAATCGGAACAGGGACTCCGGAGGATTCTTGACGGAATCCCCATCGCCGTCGTTGTTTCCCGCCTTTCCGATGACGGGATCCTCTACTTCAACCCCCGGGCGGCCAAGATCTTCGGACTCTCCGAAGAGACGGTGAGGGGGAAAACGGTCCACGAATTTTACGAGAATCCGGCCGAGAGGGACGCTCTCCGGGAAGAGCTTCGCCGATCCAAGAGCATCGCGAATGTGGAGAGGATCTTCCGGGGCGCCGGCGGCGAGACCTTTGCCGCCCTGCTGTCGGCGGTTCCGATTCCCTATGCGGGGGAAGAGGCCGCCCTGGTAAGCTTTATCGATATTACCGAACGGAAGAAGATGGAGGCCCGGCTCGCCCAGGCGGCGAAGATGGAGGCCGTCGGCACGCTGGCCGGAGGAGTTGCGCACGACTTCAACAACCTGCTCATGGGAATTCAGGGGCTGGTCTCCCTGATGCTCATGGAACTGGCTCCGGAGCATCCGCATGTGAAAAAACTGCAGAAAATCCAGGAGCAGGTATCCACCGGTGCCGGTCTGACGAACCAGATCCTCGGATTTGCACGGGCCGGGCAGTATGAAATGAAGCCGACGAACCTGAACGACCTCATCCGCAAGACCGCCGAGCTGTTCGGCCGGACGCGCAAGGATGTCGTGGTCCATGAGCGGCTGGAGCCCGCGCTGTGGAGCGCCATGGTGGACCGTGCGCAGGTGGAGCAGGTTCTCCTCAACCTGTACGTGAATGCCGGCCAGGCCATGCCGGGGGGAGGGAACCTCTTCCTCGAATCGGACAACCGTCTCATCCGCGACTCCGACGTCATGGAGGTTCCCATGATCCCCGGCCGCTACGTCCGGCTCTCCGTCACCGACACCGGGATGGGCATGGACGAAAAAACCCGCAAAAGGATCTTCGAGCCGTTTTTCACGACGAAGTTCATGGGAAAAGGGGCCGGCCTCGGCCTCGCCGCCGTCTACGGCGTGGTCAAGGCGCACCAGGGATATATCTTCGTCACCAGCAGCCTCAATGCCGGGGCGCGCTTCGACATCTACCTCCCGGCCAGGCTGGTTTCGGCGGTCGAAGAGCAGCCCGTGGAGGAGGGTGTCGTTCCGGGAAAGGAGACCATCCTGATCGTGGATGACGAAGAGATTGTCATGGATGTGACCCGCGAACTGGTCGAGCTCATGGGGTATCGTGTATTGACGGCCGCGAGCGGACGGGAGGGGGTCGATCTCTACCGCGGGATGGGAAAGGAGATCGGACTGGTCATTCTCGACATGATCATGCCGGGCATGGGCGGAAGCGAAGTCTTCGACCGGATCCGGGAGATGAATCCGGAGGCGCGGATTCTCCTGTCCACCGGATTCAGCCTCGGCGATCAGGCCCAGGAAATCATGGACAAGGGCTGCAACGGTTTCATCCAGAAGCCCTTCCAGCCGGGGGAACTGTCCCTGAAAATCAGGCAGATCCTCGACTCGTGAAGGAACTCCAGAAAACAGAGGCATAACGATGGATGTGAGGATCATCAACCCCTTCCTGAACGCAACCCGCGAGGTTCTCTCGACCATGGCGTCCACGAACGCCGTCGTGGGGAAGCCGTTTCTGAAGAAGGACGATACGGCATACGGGGACGTCTCCGGAATCATCGGCATCACCGGCGATGCCCTCGGCTCCATGGCAATCAGCTTCACCGAGTCCTGCATCTGCCGCATTGCCGGCCAGATGCTCGGCGAAACGATCTCCGAGGTGAGCGACGACGTGCTCGACGCCGTGGGGGAGCTCACGAACATGATATCCGGCGCTGCCCGCCGCGGCATTGAAAAGGACGGGCTGTCGGTGTATGCCGCCATTCCCTCGGTCATTCACGGGAAAAATCACCAGCTCAACCATATCCTCAAGACCCCCAGCATCGTGATCCCCTTTTCCACGGAACAGGGGAACTTTGTCCTGGACGTCTGCATCCGCCGCTCCGAAGAGTCGGAGAAGAAGGAGGAAGGCTACCAGGTGATGAACGTCCGCACGCAGGTCCAAAAACAGGCCGCGGCCCCTGTCGGAGCCGAAGGGCCGGGGACATCCCCGGTCGTTCCCCCGCCGGCGCCTTCGCAGCCGCCCCGGCCGGCCCCTGCGGCGGAGGGTGCCCCGGACGCCCCGCCGGCGAAAAGTGTTGCCTCGATGACCGAAGCGGAGCGGATCGATCACATGAAGAAAGCGCTCTCCGAAATGGTCAAGGCCCGGAACCACATCTTCCAGGAGCTTCGGGACAAACCGTTCATGGCGGTGGAACAGCGGAAGGCCTACAAGAAAAAGCTGCCCTTCCTGGACGAGAAGATCAAGCGCCTCAAGCTGGACATGCAGGCCCTGGAGATGCTGACCAAGCTGTCCCAGGACGATTTGGACAATCCGACAATCACCCGTCATTACCAGCACTACGGCCCCAAGGACAAATCGTAGCAAGTTGCGCTCCTGCGGACCGTGTTGTCCCGGGTGCGCGCACCGTCCGCTCTCCTCCCGGCGCAGATCGAAAACCCGGGAGGCTCCGGTTCGGCTCCGGTCTTTGTACAGGCCGAAGGGATCGGGAGAGGCCCTGGGGCCTCCCCCGGATCAGCCCGTCTTTTTAGAAATCCTTGAATTCCCCTTCTTCTTCCAGGGGGATGACCTGGCTTGGTTTTACGGGCAGTGCCGCCATGCCTTTTCCCTTTGCCGATGCCTGTCCCGCCATGATCTTGCGCTCCGGCAGCTGCACCCTCGTTCGTTGTCCCGGGACGGCGCGCGTGGCGGCGGGATGATTCCCATTGCTGCTTCCGCCGATCACGAGCATGAGCTCCTGCACGACCTCTCTCATGGACATCGCCTGGGCGTTCATCTCTTCGGAGGCGGAGGCCGATTCCTCGGCGTTCCCCGCGGTCTGCTGGGTGACCTTGTCCATCTCCGTGACGGCCTTGTTGATCTGATCGATGCCCTGGGCCTGCTCGCTGGAGGCGGCGGCGATCTCCCCGACCAGCTCCCCGACCTTGGCGGCGCTGACGGCGACCTCGCTGAAGGCCTCGCTCGTCTTCCCGACCAGATCGGACCCCTCTCGGATCTTCCGGACGGTGCCCTCGATCAGGCCTGAGGTGTTCTTCGCGGCCTCGGCGGCCCGCATGGCCAGGTTCCGGACCTCTTCCGCCACGACGGCGAATCCCGCCCCGGCCTCCCCGGCCCTTGCCGCCTCCACGGCCGCGTTCAGGGCCAGGAGGTTGGTCTGGAAGGCGATCTCGTCGATGGTCCGGATGATCTTGGAGGTCTCCTCGCTTGCGGCGGTGATCTCCCGCATGGAGCCGGTCAGGTGTTCCATGGAGTCGTTGGCCCTGCTCACGACGGTGTTGGCCTGCTTCATGAGGGCGTCCGCCTGGGAAGCGTTGCCGGCGTTCTGCTTCGTCATGGAGGACATCTCTTCCAGGGAGGAGGAGGTCTCTTCGAGGGATGCCGCCTGCTCGGAGGCTCCTTCCGCCAGGGACTGGCTGGACGAGGCGACCTCGCCGGAAGCCGCGGAGATCTCTTCGGAGCTGGCCATCAGTTTTCTTACGGCCTTCTGGACGGGAACGGCGATCGATCCGGCGGCGAAATAGGCCAGGATGGCCGCGAGCACCACAAAAATGATGACGCCGATGAAAATGATGTTTCTCGTCGTATAGGCTGACTGCAGCATCTCTTCGACGGGAACGGCCGACACGACGCTCCAGCCGTTGATCTTGACCGGGGCGAATCCCGCATACTTACGGATACCCTGATATGTGTACTCCTGAACGCCCGTCTCTCCCGAAGCGGTCCTCTTCATCACCTCTTCCATGCCCGGCTGCTTGGCCAGGTTCAACTGGAGGATCTGTTTCTTGTCGGGATAAATAATGACCAGGCCTTCCCTGTTGATCATGTAGGAATAGCCTGTTTTCCCCAGCTTGATCTCGTTGATCTTGGCCATCAGAAAGGTTGTCTTCATGATTCCGGCCATGATCCCGAGCACCTTGCCGCTTTCATCCTTTACAGGATAGGCGACCGTGCAGACCGGCTCCTTGCTGTTTTTCGAGATCACAACGGAATTCAAGCTTGCTTTGCCCTGGATCGCTTCCTTGAAGTAGTCCCTGTCGTTGATCTTGATGCCCCGGATGGCGCCGTTCAGACTGTCCGCAAACGTCGTACCGTCCGCCCCGACGGCGATCAAAACCTCATAGCGTTCCTGCACGATGGGATGCAGCTTGGTCATCTCCTTCAGCAGGGCGTCGGCCTTCGGTCCTGCGCCCCCGGAATTGGCTTCCTTCATGGCCTGGATCACCGAATCACGATGCGCGAGCATGGCGATGGAGGCCATCTCCGATGTCAGGACCGCGTCCACCATGTCCGCAGTGCTCTTTGAGACCGCCGTGATCTGCTGTCCGGTTTCCTGCCGGATGGTCGAGATGGTGTTGAAGACGGCAATGGACCCGAGGATGACGACCGGAACGAGCGCCATCAGGCAGCCGCCGATCATGAGTTTCGACCGCAATCCACCTTTCCTGAATGAAAATTTTTTCAACATCTTCCTCTCCTTTCTGCTTGAAGTTGATCAGGTTAAACGGTTCGAAACGGATTCGCGCAGCGGAAAGAGCGCGTTTCCGACAACCGGGACCGGCGTGTCGTGCGGACGGCCCCGTTCCGCAAGGGCATTTTTCCCGGATACCAGGGCCGACAGGGCGGCCATGAGTTCCTTGATCGTCTCCGCCTGGGCGTTCAGTTCCCCGCTGACGGCCGCGGACTCTCCGGCATGCGTTGCCGCCCGCTGCGTGACTTTCTCGATCTCGGAGACGGCCTTGTTGATCTGCTGGATGCCCGAGGCCTGCTCTTCCGAGGCGGCGGCAATTTCGTCGATGACCGTTCCGATCTTGAATGCCACCTGCATGTTTTCTTCGAAGGCCTCGCGCGTCTGGTTCATGATCTCGCCGCTTCTCTTGACGACGCCGATGGTGTTGTCGATCAGGCCGGTCGTGTTGCGGGCCGCTTCCGCCGCACGCGTGGCCAGGTTGCGGACCTCGCCGGCCACGACGGCAAAGCCCGCCCCCGCTTCTCCCACCCGGGCCGCCTCAACGGCTGCATTGAGGGCCAGGAGATTCGTCTGGAATGCGATTTCGTCGATGGTTTTGATGATTTTCCCGGTCTCCTCGCTGGACCGGGTGACTTCCCCGATGGCCTCCGCCATGCCCTCCATGTGCCGGCTGACCCGCTCCACGATGACCCGGGCCTCCGACATGTGTGCTTTCGCCAGGCCGGCGTTGTCGGCATTCTTCCGCGTCATGGAGGACATTTCCTCGACGGAGGCGGACGTCTCTTCGACGGAGGCGGCCTGCTCCCCGGCTCCCTCGGCCATGGACCGGCTTGCCGAAGCCACCTGGCCGGACGCGGAGGCGACCCGGTCGGCGCCTTCCGACAGCCCCCGGGCGATGCGCTGGATCGGTCCGGTGATGGAGCGAACCACGAGGAATCCCAGGACGAAGACGATCAGCAGGCTGACAGCGCCGAAGATCGCCACCTTCACGACAATGTCGTAGACCACCTGGTTGTAGCGTGTATCCGGGACGCCGACGTAGAACATGCCCACGACGTCGCCGCTGCCGTTCCGGATCGGTTCGTAGGCCGTCTGGTACCAGGTGCCGACGACGTTGGCCTTGCCCGTGTAGGGCTGGCCTTTCCGGAGGACCGTCTCGACGACGTTGGCTGCCGCTTTCGTTCCCACGGCCCGCGCTCCGGATGCATTTTTGACGGTTGTGGCGATCCGCGTGTCTCCCTGGAAGACGGTCACGGCGTCGTTCGTCATCTCTGCGATCCGGTCGATGGCGGTGAAGTTGTCGTTCATCTGCAGGTCTCCCTTGAAGAGCCTGCCCTCCCGGACGGACCAGTCTCCCGGATGCCGGTCGTTGAACATGGCGTATCCCAAGGCCATGTCCGATTTCAGTTTCTCCTGGGCGGTCAGGATGATTTTTTCGCGAACCGTCATGACGGTAAACAGGATTGCACCGGTGAAGAAAACGGCGAATAGAACGAGTAGAATCAATGTCTTGGTCTGCAAGCGCAGGGTTGAGAACATGGTTGTCTCCTTATCGATCGGACGGAAATACCCGAGCGATCATCGGGTTCGCGCCTTCCGTAGGGTCTGCGGACCGCCGCCTTCAACAGGTCCGGCGGGTCAGCCGTTCACGTCAGGTCTGCTGTTCCGTTGTCTGGTCTACTGCGCGAGTTTCGGGTGGGGAAAGGGTGCGGGATGGATGTACTGCCGAGATCACCAGGTTGTGATGTACCTGAGCATGTATCAGGATATTGATGAAATAGTGGGCCTGCACGCCTGCCAGCATTCCGATGCCCTCCGCTCTCGTGCGATTTCAATAAGGGGCCGGGATTCATCCGGTCCCTTCCTCGATGATGATCGTAACTGCTTTTCGGGACAGCCTGCGGTTACCCGCCGTCTTGGGAGCCGCCCTGGATGGAAAGACTTGTCAATCCTCCATGATATTTATTCTTTGTTGCCTTGGACGGCCGGGCCGCTGCCGGACAGGGATCACCCTTCCCGCCGTCGCAACGGCCGGTGGAGGAAAATCCTGTCCGGAAGAAATCCCACGGCCTTCAGAAGCCGTCGGCCCGAAGGGCGGGCAGGCGAAACGCAGGAAGCAGTGAAACCCTATCCGACTGCTTCGCCTGCCCGCTCCGGCCCCGGATCAGGCCGCCCGCTCCAGAACGGCGATCTCGTCGATGTTCAGAATCTCGTCAATGTCCAGCAGGATCTTGATCCCGCCGCCTGCCTTGGCCATTCCGAGAATATAGTCCGTGTCGAAGCGGCTGCCGAAGTTGGGGGTGTCTTCGATGTCGCCCGCCTTGATGTTCAGGACTTCCGAAACGGAGTCCACGACGATGCCCATATGGATTTTCTTTCCCGCACCGCTGATCTCCACGACAATGATGCAGGTCCGCTCAGTGTAATCCATGGGGTCCATTCCGAACTTCAACCGCAGATCCGCAACGGGAATGACCTTGCCCCGGAGGTTGATGACCCCCTTGACGTACTCTGGTGTCTTGGGGACCGTCGTGATCGGCATCATGCCGATGATCTCCTTGACCTTGAGGATACCGATCCCGTACTCCTCGTCGTGCAGCGTGAAGGTCAGATATTTCCCCTCGCGCTCGACTGTGGATTTTCCCATGAGTTCCATTGCTTCATGTTCATTCTGGCTCATAATTGTTTTACCTCCTGAGTGTGTTTGCTGTCTGAATGTGCTCAAGCTGCTCCGGAGCGTTTGCAGGAAAACGCTCGCCTTGATCCGCCGGCCTCCCGGCCCGGTTGTCAATGGTGTCCAGGCTGGTGCCGAAGAGTGACGTAACCTCTCCGAGGTGCATGCTCATCTGCTGGGCCTGGGCGGCCAGCTCCTCCGCCGCGCTTGCCGATTCCTCCGCGCCGGAAGCGGCCTGCTGGGTCACCTTGTCGAGTTCCGCGATGGCCTGGTTGATCTGCACGATTCCCTGGGCCTGCTCCCCCGAGGCAGCATTGATTTCCTTGATGAGGGCGTTGGTCTTCTTGCCCTCGTCTCCCATGGAATAGAACTGCTCCAGGGTCTTGCTCACGAGAGAGGCCCCCTCCTGGATATGGCCGGACATGGCGCCGATGATCCGTTCCGTGTCCCTGGCCGCTTCCGCCGAACGGGTCGCCAGATTCCGGACCTCTTCGGCGACGACGGCGAAACCGGCGCCGGCCTCCCCGGCCCGGGCCGCCTCGACGGCCGCATTCAGGGCCAGCAGGTTGATCTGAAAGGCGATCTCGTCGCTTGTCTTGATCACCTTGGCGGCCTGATCCCCCGCATCGCCGATCCGCTTCATGCAGGAGTCGGTTTCGCGGAGGGACTTGTGGCAGCTTTTCATGAGCCCGAAGGTCACATCCCCCGATCTGGTCATGCTGGTAGAGTGGTCCGACGTTTTATGGGTCATGGACGACAACTCCTCCAGGGATGCGGACGTCTCCTCGATGGCCGATGCCGCCGTGGAGGTCCCCTCCGCCAGGGCCTGACTGCTGGCGGCCACCTGTACGGAAGCGCTGGAGATCTGGTGTGTGCTTTCGTAAAGGCCCGCCAGGATGCCTGAGAACCGGTTGCTGACGGATCGGATCGTGAACCAGCCGCCCAGCAGGCAGAGCATGACGCCGGCGAGGGTTCCCCCGATCAGAAGGGCGGCCTGAGCTCCCGGACTGAGGTAGTTTTTCAGAAGATTCGCAGATCCGGCATATCCGATTGTCCCCCCGCCGAGAATCAGTGCGGATGAAAAGAGATTGTTCAGCAACATGCTCTGCCGCAGATTCATGGTTCCCTCCTATGTGTTCGTTTCGCTGAGTTCGAAGATCCCCTCCACATCAAGAATCAGCCCGATCTGTCCGTCTCCCAGGATCGCACCGCCGGAGATCCCCCTGAGGTTTTTCATCCCGTCGCCCAGGCTCTTGATCACGACCTCTGTTTTCCCAAGGATCTCGTCGACCATGAGGCACTTGCTGCGGCCTTCGCCCTCCGTGAGGACCATGATCGCCTCCATGGGGTTCTGGATGGAGTCGCTGATGGAGAACAGGTCGTTCAGGCGGACCAGCGGGTAGAGACGGCCCATGGCGTGGATCATCTCTCCCTTGCCGACGGCGTTCGTGTAGGCATCCGAGGCGGGACGAAGCGCCTGCCGGATGGCCGTTGTGGGAAGAATGTACCGTTCCGGCCCCACCTGGACGATCATTCCGTCGATGATGGCCAGTGTCAGGGGGAAACTCGTGACGAATCTCGTTCCCGCTCCCGATCGGCTTTCGATCTCGATCTTGCCCCGGAGTTTTTCCACGGCCTGCTTGACTACATCCATCCCCACACCGCGGCCGGAGACGTCGGTGACTTTCTCCGCTGTGGACAGCCCCGGCAGGAGGATCAGCCGGAACACCTCCTGGTCCGTCAGAATCTCCCCTCCCGAGATGAGGCCGTTCTTCTCGGCTTTCTTGATGATTTTTTCCCGGTTCAGGCCGCGCCCGTCATCGGAGATCTCAATGATGATGTTCCCTCCCCGGTGATAGGCCTTCAGACGGACGAGACCGCGCTCCGGCTTGCCGCTCTGGAGCCGCTCTTCCGGTGCTTCCAGGCCGTGATCGACGGCATTTCGCACCAGATGAACCAGGGGATTGTAGATCTCGTCGACCATGTTGCGGTCGATTTCGGTGTCCTCCCCGTCCAGCTCGATGCCGACGTTTTTCCCGTTGTTCTTCGCCAGATCGCGGATGAGGCGGGACATGCGCTGGAATGTCTGCTTGATGGGAACCATGCGCAGGCTGGTGGATGCCCGCTGGAGCCCCGATGTGATCCTGGAGAACTGGGCCACGTTCTGGGTGAGCGCCCGGTCGGCGCTGAGCGTCCGGCTGATGTTCTGCTGGATCATGGAATGGGTGATGACGAGTTCCCCCACCATGTCGATGATGTCGTCGAGCTTCCGGATGTCGACCCGGATCGTGGCCGTATCGGCGGCCTGCTCAGCCTGCTTGCGGAGCGCCTGGGTGACCTGTTTCGGAGTGGCGATTCCCTCCTCGATCAGGGCCTCGCCGAGCTTCTTTCCCGGTTCGGCCTGCGTCGCCTTGAGACCCGCATCCAGGCCCCTTTCCGTGATGACGCCGTCGGTCTTGAGGATCTCGCCCAGCTTTGCCGGCTTCTGGGCCGGTTCCGCGCGGCCCTCATCAATGGCCTTGATGCGCTCGTAGATGGATGTCGTATCGGCAAACTCCGCCGCTTCAATCCGGCCTTCCAGCTGTTCCTTGATCTGCAGGATCATGGACTTCAAGGCGTCCGAGCCGTCGAGCACGACATCGATGACGGGAGGGGTCACCGTCAACTCGCCGTTGCGGGCCTTGTCCAGAAGGTTTTCCAGGTTGTGGGCCAGATCGCGGATGACGTTCAGATTGAGGAAGCCGGCAACACCCTTGATGGAATGAAACGGCCGGAAGATGACGTTGATGTACTCGCGGTCTTCCGGATTCTGCTCCAGGTTCAGGATGTTGACTTCGATCTCCCCGATGTATTCCAGGGATTCTATGATGAAATCGCGCACCAGCGCCTCGTCCTGAAACACGATGGCCTCCGGCTTTTCCTCCGGGGCGGCGGTTTCCGGCGACGCGGCCGCTTCCTCCGCTCCGCTTTCTCCCAGGGTGACTCCGGTGAGGGCTGTCACGCTCCGGAGAAACGCCGTCTGATCCGGTCCCGGCTGCGCAGGAAGGTCCGCGTCCCGGACCATGCCCTGCAGCAGCTGTAGGCCCGACTCGAGAGCGGCAAAGCCGGCCTTCTTGTCGTCCAGGGAGTCCAGCACCATTCGCTCCAGGAGGAGATTCATGCCGTCGGCAATCGTCCGGAGCGGCGCGAATTCTTCCGAGGCCGCTTCCTGGAGAAGGCCCTCCAGGTGGTTGAGGAACTTACCCGCCGTGGGGATGTCGATTTCCTGTCCTTCCAGGAACAGGAAATCAGAGGCCATTTCATCGATTTTGCCTGCAAGCTTGTCTTTTTCCATGTCTCATACCATTCGGATAATTTCGCCGGCGATGGAGGTCAGGGACATGACCCGGTCCGCTGCGCCGGCTTTGATGGCTTCCTTCGGCATTCCGAAAACAACGCAGGACTTCTCGTCCTGGGCGATGGTCTTCGCCCCTGCCTTCTTCATTTCCAGGAGCCCTTCCGCGCCGTCGCTCCCCATCCCTGTCAGGATGACGCCGACGGCATTGGCGCCGGCGTATCGCGCGGTCGACTTGAAGAGAATGTCCACAGCGGGTCGCTGGTGGTGCACCATCGGGCCCGTCTTGACCTCCACGTAGTACTGGGCGCCGCTGCGCCGGAGGATCATGTGAAAATTGCCCGGCGCGACGAGGGCCGTGCCCGGCACCACGGGATCGTTGTTTTTCGCTTCGCGCACCGTCATCTGGCAGATTCCGTTCAACCGGTCTGCAAAGGCCGCGGTGAAATTGGCGGGCATGTGCTGGACGATCACGACGCCCGGCATGTCCGCGGGAAGCTTCGTCAGGACCGCCTTGATGGCCTCCGTGCCGCCCGTGGAGGCCCCGATGGCGATCACCTTGTTGGTCGTCTCCGTCATGGACCGCTTGACCGTGGTTCTTTCCACGACGGTCTCCTGTTTCTCCTGCGACCGGTCGCGAGACAGGTTGGCGACGGAAGCGGCCCGGATCTTGTCTACCAGCTCGGCCCGGATATCCGCCACGGAGTAGGAGCCGCCCGGCTTGGCCACGACATCCACGGCCCCGACGTCCAGGGCCTCCAGCGACATGGCGCTGCCCTTGGGCGTCAGGGAGCTGACGATGACGGTGGGAACGGGATAGTACTTCATCAGTTTCTTCAGGAAGGTCAGCCCGTCCATCCGGGGCATCTCGATGTCCAGGGTCAGAACGTCCGGCTTGAGCTGGACGATCTTGTCCCGGGCGACGAAGGGATCCGGTGCGGTGCCGACCACCTCGATGTCCGGATAGGTGGACAGCTCCTTTGTGAATACGTTCCGGACGATGGCCGAGTCGTCTACAATGAGCACTTTGATCATGGCTGCGATCCGTCCTTCTCGTTGTTAGAAATCACTGGTTCCCGAGTCGTCCTGGTATGTCCCTTCTTCGGTGAGTCCCAGGATGCGGTACAACTCCGACCGCAGCTCCTCCGGTACAAAGGGTTTCTTGAGAAACCCCCGGGCACCCATGCGCTCCGCCTCTTCGATCCGCTCGCGGTTTCCCTCGGTGGAGACCATGATCACGGGAATCTCCTGGAACAGCTTGTCCCTCTTCAGCTCCTGCAATAGTTCCATTCCGTTCATTTCCGGCATGTTGATGTCGGAGATGATGACGTCCACCCAGTGCCGGGAAAGGATCTCCAGGGCCTGGCGTCCGTTGGCCGCCTCGAAGCATTCCGCTACGGGGATCCCCGACAGGTTGATGACCTTGCGGATGACGGCCCTCATGGAAAGCGAATCGTCGGTGATGAGGATGTTGAAGGACATGTGGTCTCCTTTGTGCGGCGGCCCGCCCTATTTCCTGTAAATGCTGGGCTGCACGTAGTGGAACTGGTGGTCCAGGCCCGTCAGGGTTTCCGAGTGGCCGATAAAGAGGTGGCCGCCGGGCAAAAGGACGTCGTGAAAGCGCCTGACGACCCCGCTCTGGGTTTTCTTGTCGAAATAGATCATCACGTTCCGGCAGAAAATGAGGTCAAACGGATGCGTGAAACGGGGGACCTCCATCAGGTTGAACCGCTCGAAGCTGATCTGCCGGCGGAGTTCCGGCTTGACCCGGAGCTGGCCCTCGGATGCGCCCGTGCCGTACTGAAAGTACCGTTTCATCATCGGCGGAGGGACGCCTTTCACCTTGTCCGCCGGGTACACGCCCTGCATGGCCGTGCGGAGAACACGGGTGGAGATGTCCGTGGCGGTGATTTGAAAAGGCACGGGCCGGTCCCTGAGACCCTCGCTCAAGCACATGGCGACGGAGTAGGGCTCCTCGCCGGTGGAGCAGCCCGCCGTCCAGATCCGGATTGCCTCCGTCCTTCCCTTCTTCTCCTTCTCTCTGGCAAGCTCGGGAAGGAGGGCCGTCAGTTTCTGAAAATGCTTTTCCTCCCGGAAGAAGTACGTGACGTTGGTGGAAATGGAGTCGATCATGGTGATCAGCTCCTCCGTTCCCTCCGCCGTCGTCACATACTTGTAGTAATCCAGGAAGGACTTGAACCCCCCTTCCCGCAGGCGCTTGCCGAGTCTTGCCTTGACCAGGTCCTTCTTGCCCTCGTGCAGGCAGATGCCGCACTGCTCGTAGACGAGACGGCTGATCTTGTCGTACTCGTTATCCTTCAGTTCTGTGGCGGACTGAAAGAGTGTCATCTTAGAAATCCTTGAACTCGCCGTCTTCGAGGGGGATGATGTCCTTGGGTTTCATCCCTTTTGCCGGGGCTGTGCCGGCCGCGGGGGGACGCTTCAGGGTCGGAAGGCGGAGCTTTCGCGCAGGACCTTCCGACAGATGTAGGGCACCGTGCCCGTTGGAGCTGCTGCCGCCGATGACGGAAAGGAGCTCCATGGACACCTGCTTCATCTGCTCAGCCTGGGCGTTCATCTCTTCCGAGGCGGAGGCCGATTCCTCGGCGTTCGCCGCCGTCTGCTGGGTGACCTTGTCCATCTCCGCGACGGCCTTGTTGATCTGGTCGATGCCCTGGGCCTGCTCGCTGGAGGCGGCGGCGATCTCCCCGACCAGCTCCCCGACCTTGGCGGAGTTTACGGCAACCTCGCTGAAGGCCTCGCTTGTTTTCCCCACCAGTTCGGACCCTTCCCGGATCTTCTTGACGGTGCCCTCGATCAGGCCCGAAGTGTTCTTCGCGGCCTCGGCGGCCCGCATGGCCAGGTTCCGGACCTCTTCCGCCACGACGGCGAATCCCGCCCCGGCCTCCCCGGCCCGCGCCGCCTCCACGGCCGCGTTCAGGGCCAGGAGGTTGGTCTGGAAGGCGATCTCGTCGATGGTCCGGATGATCTTGGAGGTCTCCTCGCTCGCCGCAGTGATCTCCCGCATGGAGCTGGTCAGATGTTCCATGGAATCGTTGGCCTTCTTCACGACGGTGTTGGCCTGCTTCATGAGGGCGTCCGCCTGGGAGGCGTTGCCGGCGTTCTGTTTCGTCATGGAGGACATCTCTTCCAGGGAGGAGGAGGTCTCTTCCAGGGCCGCCGCCTGCTCGGAGGCTCCCTCCGCCAGGGACTGGCTGGAGGCGGAGACCTCACCCGCCGCTGCGGAAACCTGCTGCGCCGCCTCGCCCAGCTGGTCGGCGGATTGTGTAATGGGCCGGCTGATGCTGCGGGCGAAGAAGAGGACGCCCACGACGGTCAGGGCCAGGAAGCCGACGGCGATGACCAGGATGAAGTTCCGGATCATGTGGGCCGCCGCGAGAAACTCCTGCTGATCCTGGGTGAAGCAAACGGACCAGCCGGTGAGCTGAACCGGGGCGAAGCCGGCGATCTTGGCGACGCCGTTGAAGACATACTTCTCCGTGCCGGTGTCTTTCGCGATCATCCGCTGGGAGATTTTTTCCATGCCCTGCATCTTGGTAGCGTTGAGCTCCAGGATGAATTCCTTCTTCGGGTGGGCGATGACGGTACCCACGTGGTCGGTCATATAGGCGTACCCTGTCTTCCCGATCTTGACAGAGACGATCTGCTCGACGAGAAAGTCGATCTTCAGGGCGACCGCCACGATCCCCCGGAACTCGCCGTTGCCTCCCACAATGGGGGCGGCCACGACCGCGACGGGACTCCCCGTCTTCTTGGACTTGATGACGGACCCGACGTTTGCCTTGCCGGCCTTCGCCGCGGCGAAATAGTCCCGTTCGCCGATGTTGATGCCGACATAGGATCCGCCGACGCCGTCCGCGCGGATCGCGCCGGTCGAATCGGTCACGAAGATCGTCTCGTAGTCATGGCCGATCTTCTTCATGGTTGCCGTCAGGCGCTGGGTCGCCCCGTCGATTTTGCCGCTTGTCGCCTCGATTACGTTCACGTCGGCTGCGATCCCGGAGATGAGCTTTATTTCCTCCAGGAGCGCCATGTTGACGAGTCCGCTTACGTTCTTTGCGACGAGCTCGACCTGGTTTTCCGAGATGTCGGTCAATGCCTCGGACGACTTCCAGGCGCTGAACGTGCCGACCACGATCAGCGGGATCAGGACAATCAGGATTCCGCCGGTGATGAGTTTGAAGTTCAAAGACCGCTTCTTCATGAAAAATCGCCTCCTTGCATCTATTTCGGCCCTCGCGGGGTCGTTGCGGGAATTATGCGTCTGGGCAGTCCAAAGCAATTTTAGGGCCATCTTGATTTTGCGATTGTTCCGGACGATCTCGTATCGCCTGCCCGTCGCGTAGCGGGAAAACGACAGGGAATCACGATGCAGCAGGGAAAGCCGGTTCTGCGGTATTGCTGCGATGTGCCACCGTTTCTCCGACGGATCGAAAGACGGGACAGGTGCGAGGGGTAACCGGGAGGGACGAAAAGATAATGATTCCAGCCTTACAAATTGCTTGACAATTCCTGTCATGAAATTGACAATCCGTCAAACCCTTGGAGTCGGAGGAGAAAAACCCATGGCGAAGCGCCACCGGATCCTGATCGCCGAAGATGATGACATGAGCCGCCAGAATCTGAAGGACCTTCTGGAGGAAAGCGGTTACGAGGCCGTCGCCTTCACCGACGGCAAGGAGGCCATGGATGCCTATGTCACCGACCGCTACGACCTGGTCCTGACGGACCTGCGAATGCCCCGCATCGATGGTTTGGAGCTTCTATCCTTCATAAAGGAAATCAATCCGGATGCGCTGGTCATCCTGATTACCGGTTACGGAACGGTGAACACGGCGGTGGACGCCATGAAAATGGGCGCGTTCGATTACATCACCAAGCCCATCCGGGAAGACCGTCTCAAGATCTCCGTCAACCGGGCGCTGTCCTTCCATAAACTGAAGGAAGAAAACGTGGTTCTGAGGGACCACCTGAAAGAGCGATTCGATCTGGGCAAGCTGATCGGCTACAGCGAGACCATGAAGAAAGTCTTCGAGAAGATTCAAAAGGTTTCCACCACCGACAGTACGATCCTGATTCACGGGGAAAGCGGGACGGGGAAGGAGCTGGCCGCCCGGGCGATCCATTTCAACAGCGAACGCAAGGAGGCGCCCCTGGTGCCGGTCAACTGCGGAGCCATTCCCGAAGACCTCCTGGAGAGCGAGCTCTTCGGCCACGAGAAGGGCGCCTTCACGGGGGCCATCCGGACCCGGATGGGACGGTTCGAACTGGCCCAGGGAGGCACGATCTTCCTGGATGAAATCGGCGACATGAGCCAGGCGCTGCAGGTCAAGGTGCTCCGGGTCATCCAGGAAAGGCAGTACGAGCGCATCGGCGGAGTCCGGACCTTCAACGCGGATGTGCGGATCATCGCCGCAACGAACCAGGACCTGGAGGATGCCGTCCGGGAAAAGCGTTTCCGGGAGGACCTCTTTTACCGCATCAACGTGATCCCGATCTACCTGCCGCCCCTCCGGGAACGGGGCTTGGACGTGGCCATCCTGGCGAACTCCTTTCTCAAGAAATTCAACAAGCAGAACAAAAAGACGGTGCCCCGGTTTTCCGCCGAGGCGATCCAGGCCCTCATGGACTACCCCTGGCCGGGCAATGTCCGGGAACTGGAAAACATGGTGGAGATGCTCGTGGTCATGAAGGATTCCGGGGAGATCACCGTCGAGGATCTTCCGGAGAAAATCGCCTCGCGCAAGAGCAGGGTCGAGCAGGTCTACTCTGTCGACTTTCCTGACGAGGGCGTCAATTTTAACGACATGGTGATCCAGTTCGAGAAGGATCTTCTCCTGAAGGCCCTGGAAAAATCGGGGGGAGTCAAGAATCGAGCCGCCAAGCTGCTGAATCTCAATCGGACTACCCTTGTGGAAAAACTGAAACGATTGTAACCACTTCCTGTTTTGTTCCCGAAATGGACCTTCCTTTGTCGTCCGGCGTCGAGGCCTTTTTGAGTGTGGTCTCGAATTTGCATTGCCGCATCCTGAAATGATTCCTCGCTCAGGATGGCAAGGTGGATATCGTCGTCGGCATTTCTGACATCAAGTGCAGCAACCGGAAAGAGGACGTCCTCGTGACCTATGCGCTGGGATCCTGCATCGCCGTGGCCGTCCATGATCCCGTGGCCGGGGTGGCGGGACTGCTTCATTTCATGCTCCCCGATTCCACCCTCGACCAGGCGAAGGCGGGCCAGGCGCCGGCCATGTTCGCCGATACGGGGATCCCCATGCTGTTCAAGTCCTGCTATCAACTGGGCGCCGAGAAGAAGAGAATGACCGTCAAGGTGGCCGGTGGAGCCAGCATTCTGAACGATACGGACTACTTCCGGATCGGGAAGAAAAACATCACGGCCATGAGAAAGATCTTCTGGAGGAACAATGTCCTGATCAATGCGGAAGATACGGGGCTGAATTTCAACCGGACGGTTCGACTCAGCGTGTCCGACGGCAAGTGCCTCGTCAAGGTGTCGAACGGAACTTTGAAGGAAATCTAAATGGTCGAGAAAATACTGCAGTCCATCCGAAAGCTGCCCGCGTTTCCGGCCTCCGTGCAGAAAGTCGCGGATCTGCTGCGGGACGACGACTATTCGACCCAGGATCTGGTGAAGGTCATCCAGTACGATCAGGCCATCACCGCCAACATTATGAAAATGAGCAACTCCGCGTATTTCGGCTCAAGGCAGAAGATCCGGACCATCCATGAAGCCGTGGTCTTCCTGGGGCGGAGACATCTCCAGTCCGCCGTGTTCACCGCCGGCGCGTCCCGTTTTTTCCAGGCGTCCAAGGGCGGCTACGTGGACAAGGGGAAGGCGCTGTGGGAACACTCGGTCGCCGTAGCCGTGATGTCCCAGATCCTCTCCCGGCAGCTGCGCAAGCGCGAGGACCAGGAGCTCTACACAGCGGCCTTGATGCACGACATCGGGAAACTGATCCTGGGGGAATTCGTCCAGGACGCCTTCGAGAAGATCCAGGTCCTGATGGAACGCAGAAGCTGTTCCTTCCTGGAAGCGGAGGAGGAGATCCTGGGAATCAACCATGCGGAGCTGGGAGGAAGGATCGCCGATCAGTGGAATTTTCCGCCGGCGATCCGGGACGGGATTGCGTTCCACCATCGCCCGGACCTCCTCGAGGACGAAAATTCCAATGCCGGCCTGATTTATCTTTCCGATCAGTTCTGCCTGATGGCGGGCATTGACGGAGGACTCGACGGCCTTGCCCACCGGGGCATCGGTTCGGTCATGAAACAGTTCCAGCTCCGGGAGGTCGACCTGGAAAAGAACCTGATCGTCCTTCTCGACGAGCTCGACAAGGCGGCGGACGTCCTGCATCTGGTCAATTGAAAGGGCGGATTCCAGAGGGGAGAGAGTATGAAGAAGCAGGGATACGGAGAAACCGAGCAGCAACTGGTCAAGGCCATCTTCGATGTCTTTGAGAAGATGTATTACCTGTACCTGGAGCCGCTGGAGGGAGAAGAGAGCGCGCCGTCATGGCAGGCCTCGATCGGGTTCACGGGAGTCCTGAACGGACGGTTTGACGCCTGGTTCAGCGGGGAGATCGCCACGGCAATGGTGGAGAACAGCCTGGTCCTGGAAGGGGATGATGTGACGGACGCCCTGAGGGAGGACTGCCTCAAGGAGTGCGTCAACATGATATGTGGCAGTTTTCTCCGGCTGGTCGACTCCGACCGCATTGCGAATCTCACGCTGCCGTCCTGCGGAAGGGCGGATGCGGCACCTGTGCCGGCGGAAGGCGGGGAGGCGGGGGAGATCCATCTCCGGTTCGATGCCGACGGGATGCAGGTCGTGTTCAGGGCAACGATTTCATAAGGTACATAGAAAGGGGCACCCAATATGGACAAGGGATTAAAACTTCTGATTGTTGATGATTTCGCCACCATGAGGAAGGTGATCCGGAACATTCTCAAGCAGATCGGGTATGAGAACGTCGTGGAGGCGGAAGACGGATCAATTGCGCTCCGAGTACTCAAGTCCCAGAAGATCGACCTGATCATCAGCGACTGGAACATGCCCAACATGACCGGCCTGGAACTCCTCAAGGCCGTCCGCGCCGATGAAGAGCTCAAGGCGACACCCTTCCTCATGGTCACGGCCGAGGCGCTGCAGGAAAACGTCGTGGCGGCGGTCAAGGCGGGGGTGAGCAATTACATCGTCAAGCCCTTCACGGCGGAAGCGATGAATGAAAAGCTGCAGAAAATTCTGGGGTAGTGAAGAACGGTTAGGAGAGACCTATGGACGTTCGCTTTATCAATGCATTCCTGGCCGGCACCACGGATGTGCTCCAGATGATGGCTTTCGTGGAGCCGAGGCCGGGGAAGGCCTTCCTGAAGAAAGACAACGCGGCCAAGGGGGATGTCTCCGGCGTCATCGGCCTAACCGGTGCCGCTCGCGGTTCGCTGGCCCTCACGTTCAGCGAATCCTGCATTTTGAAGGTCGTTTCGAACATGCTGGGCGAGGAACAGACCTCCATCAACGGCGATGTCAAAGATGCTGTGGGGGAGCTGACCAACATGGTCTCCGGATCCGCCCGCAAGAAGCTGGAGTCGGAAGGCCTGAGCGTTACGGCAGCCATCCCCACGGTGGTGTCCGGCGGCGGGCATTCCATCCGGCACGTTCTCGGAGGCCCTTCCATCATCATTCCTTTTGAGACGGATTACGGTCCCTTTTTTGTGGATGTCTGCCTGATACTCGCCAACGGTTCCTGAAACGATTCCCCTCAAGGACGGTATCGGATCGATGAACGCGGTGAAACGACAACAAGCGGCGGGAATCCCCCCCCCCGGGGGATCGATCTTCTCCGGAACACCCGGGAAGTTCCCGGTCCGCGCGGCCCACGGCGATGACCTCTCCCGAACGGGACCAGGATAATCGCCGCATGGGTGATTGACCGGATCACCGGTCGTCTCCGGCCGGGCCGAAGGAAAGCGCCGACATCGGAGGAACCGTCATGACGAGCCGGGAAGCGTTCTCGCGTCTCCGCTCTTTTTTTCAGCCCCCCCGCGTAGCGGGAGAGGAGGATGTCCGCCATGCGGCCGTTCTTCTCCATCACCTGACGAACGGCATCCTGCTCCTGTGCCTGCCGGCCGTCCTGATCGTCATCCCCTTTTTCTATGAGCGCAAGGGGACCAGCGCCGTGTTCGTAGCCGTGGTCCTCGTCCTCGTCCTCGTCTGCCGGCATCTCCTGCACCGGGGTGCCGTCCGCAGGGGCGCAGCCCTCCTTCTCTCCTCCCTCTGGATCGTCATATTCCTGGTCATGATCGCCGGGAAGGGTCTCGGGGACGCAAACATCACATTTGTCACCGCACTCATCGTGATGACGGGGCTCCTCCTGGGGCAGCGCGCCGCCCTGGGTGCCACGGCCGCTTCCGTCGCGATGCTCCTGGTCCTGACGCTGCTGGAAACCTGGGGTCTCCTGCCCCTTCGCTTCTTTCCCCAGCCTCCGTTTTCGCAGTGGAGCCAGGCCACCTTCGCCATCCTGGTCACCGTCCTCATGTTGAACGACGCCCTCCGGACCCTGGACCGGTCTCTCCGGACGTCCCGCCGGGAGAGCCGGGAGCGCCTGGCTGCACTCGATTCCCTGCAGGAGAGCCGGGAACTGTTTGTCCGCACGGTGAACACGATTCCCGATGTCGTGATTCGGGTCAACGGGGAGGGGGTGATCGAATACGTGAATGATCATGCGCTGGAGGTCGGAGGCTACCGGCGGGAGGAAATGGTCGGGGCCGATATGCTGTCCTTCCTCGCACCCGACGACCGGGACCGGGCCTTCCTCAACACGATTCGGATGCAGGAGGCCCCTTTGGGCCCGATCGAGTACCAATTCCTTTTGAAGAGTGGCGGGCGGCTCACCGCGGAGGTCAACGGTGACGTCCTCCGCCGCGAGGACGGCTCCCCCTTCGGCGCCGTCTTTGTCTGCCGGGACATCACGGCCCGGAGAAGGGAGGAGGAGCAGCGCCGCATCACGCTGCACAATTCCCAGTCGGGAATCTTTATTGCCACGGACGGACTTCTCCGCTACATAAATCCCAAGGCCGTCTTCCTTTCCGGATACGCGGAGGAAGAGCTCCTGGGAACGTCGAGCATTCGTTACGTCCATCCGAAGGACCGGGAGACGGCGGGCCGGCAGGCCCGGGACATGCTGGCGGGCAGGCGGACCACTCCCTGCGAATACCGGATCCGGACGAAGACAGGCGGTGTCCGGTGGCTCATGGGCACGTTCACCCCGGCCATGTACCAGGGACAGCGGGCCGTTCTCGGCGAAATGATGGATGTCACGGAATTGCGGGACGCCCGGGAAGAGCTCGAACGGGTGCAGGAGCAGCTTCTCCAGGCACAGAAACTGGAGTCGCTGGGGACGCTGGCGGGCGGCATCGCCCACGACTTCAACAACCTGCTCATGGGCATCCAGGGCTATGCATCGCTGATGCTGCTGGAGACGAAGGAGAGCCATCCGCATCACGAAAGACTGAAGGCGATCGAGTCGCAGGTCCGGAGTGGCTCGGATCTGACCCGCCAACTCCTGGGTTTTGCCCGGGGAGGGCGATACGAGGTGAAGCCGACGGATCTCAACGATCTGCTCCGGAAAACGGTACTCCTGTTCGGCCGGACCAGAAAGGAGATCCGCGTATTCGAGAAGTATGCGGGCCGTCCCCTGGCGGTCGAGGCGGACCGGGGGCAGATGGAGCAGGTCTTCCTGAATCTGCTCGTCAATGCCTGGCAGGCGATGCCCGGGGGCGGCGAGCTTTATGTGGAGACGTCCGGCGTGATGCTGAACGAGGAGGACAGCCGGGTCCACCTGGTTGCTCCGGGGCGCTACGTGAAGGCCGTGATCGCGGATACCGGCGTGGGAATGGATGAACGGACGCGACAGCGGATCTTCGATCCGTTTTTCACAACCAAGGAGATGGGACGGGGGACGGGCCTGGGACTGGCCTCCGCTTACGGGATCGTCAAGGGACACGGAGGATTCATCCAGGTGTCGAGTGAGCCCGGCCGAGGGACGACGTTCGGGATTTTCCTGCCGGCGTCGGACCGGGCGCCGGAGGAAGAAGCACAATCCCGAGACGATGCGATGAAGACGGGGTGTGAAACGGTCCTGGTGGTGGATGACGAGACCTTCATTCGCGACGTGACGAAGGAGATGCTGGAAGATCTGGGGTACCGGGTCCTGACGGCGGGGAGTGGCGAGGAGGCGGTTTCCCTGTTCGCTTCCGGGGGCGGAGGAATCGACCTGGTGATCCTGGACATGATCATGCCGGGAATGGGGGGCGGAGAGGTCTATGATGCTCTGCGGGCCATGAATCCGGAGGTTCGTGTGATCCTCTCCAGCGGATACAGCATCGACGGGATGGCACGGGAAATCATGGAGCGCGGCATTCGCGAGTTCCTCCAGAAGCCCTTTCGCATCGAGGATCTCTCCCGGAAGGTCCGCAGCGTCCTGGCGGAGTGAGCCGTCATGAACGGCAGACGGAGGCGGGGTACCCCATGGATGAGCGCCTGAAGCAGGTTGAAGCCTATATCGGCCGCATGCCGAGCCTCTCCACGACAGTCGCGAAGGTCCTGGACATCTGCAACCGGCCGGACACGTCTCCCAACGACCTGAACCGGGTGATTTCACTCGATCCGGTCCTGACGGGAAGGGTGCTCCACCTGATCAATTCCGCATATTATTCCCTTCCCGACGAAGTGACGTCCCTCACCCGGGCCATCATCGTCCTGGGCATCAACACCGTCAAGAACCTGGCCCTGAGCACGGCGATCCTGGAGGCTCTGGGAGGCGGCGGAGGCCGCAAGGCGCTGTCCATGGATGAGTTCTGGACCCACTCCATCGGGGTGGGGGTGATTGCCAAATCCCTGGCGGCCCGGCAGGGCGTTCCCGCGATCCGGCGGGAGGAATACTTCGTGGCGGGTCTGCTCCACGACTTGGGGAAAATCCCCCTGAGCAGCGTGTTTCCGGATGATTACGGTGACGCGGTCGCATTGTTGGAGGACGGGACAGCCGAATCCAGCAGCGAGGCGGAGGAGCGGGTCCTGGGGATGAATCACGGGCGGATCGGCGTCCTGATCGCCGACAAATGGCGACAGGCGGAGTCCATGCGGGAAGTGATGCGCTGCCACCACGATCCCCCGGCCGCGAAGGACGAGTGGCGGCCCATGGTGACGATCGTCCGGCTGGCGGATGACTGCTATCATCTATTCAGGCGCTGCGGAAGCCGGGAACTCTCCGCGGACGATCCCCGGGTCGCCCGCCTGGGGGCGGAGACCGGGATGGACATGCCGGCGGTCGGGGAGCTCCGCGACGCCGTCACGGACGAAATCGAGCGGGCGAAGATATTCCTGAGCATCGCGGGGAAGGCCTGACATGATGAAGATCCGGTTCTGGGGGGTTCGGGGATCCATCCCCTGCCCCGGGCCCGACACCGTCCAATACGGCGGCAACACCCCCTGCATCGAGCTTCGGCTTGAAGGCTCCAGACGGACCGTGATCATCGACGCCGGTTCAGGCATCCGGGAACTGGGCAACCTCATGATGGCCCGCGACCTCCCCGGGGGGCCGATCCGTGCCGACCTCTTTCTCACTCACACCCACTGGGACCACATCATGGGCTTTCCCTTCTTCACGCCCGTCTACGTTCCCGGAACGAGGATCAACATCTACGGGCCCGCGACCTATGAAGCGGAGACGATGCGGGATGTCATGGGCGGGCAGATGGCCTACCGGTACTTCCCGGTCCGCTGGACGGACCTGGCCGCGGAGATCCGGTATTTTGACCTGAAGGAAGAGCATATCGACCTGGGAGAGGGGCTCCGGGTCTCGACCATCTATCTCAACCATCCCGTCCTGAGCCTGGGATACCGGTTCGAGCGGGAGGGCGCGGTTCTCTGCACCGTCTTCGACACGGAGCCGTTCCGGAACATCTTTGCGACGGATCCCGACGATCCCTCCTACAGCGCGGAAATGGCCGCGGAGGGGGAAGCCGTTGCCAGGGAACGGAACCAGCGCCTCGAGGCGTTCTTCCGGGGCGCCGACTGCCTGGTCCATGACGCCCAGTACACCCGGGAGGAGTATGAAAACGGGAAAACCGGCTGGGGGCATTCGCCGATGGAGCACGCCATCGAGGCGGCCGGAAGGGCCGGTGTCGGGAAGCTGGTCCTTTTCCACCATGAGCCGATGCGGACCGATGCCGGGATGAACGCCCTGGCGGCAACACTCTGCCCGGCCGGCACGGGAGGCCGGCCGGAGGTGCTGTTTGCCCGCGAGGGCCTGGAGTTGGATATCGGGTAACGCTCGCGACGTTAAAACGGAAACCGCTGCTGCTGCGATCCTGTCGCCGGGTCCGTGATGCCCTTCCGGAACGGGCACGGGTGGCAGAGCGGGAAAGGAGGCCTGCCGCATGCCGATGGATGTTTTGACGACGCTCCGCTCCTGGCTCCGTCCCCCCGTGTTTCCGGACGACGAGTTCCAGACCCGCGCGGCCGGGGTGCTCGCCACCATGCTGGCGTTCATGCTCGCGCTGGTGCTTTTTTCCCTCCTTGTCGGAGTCCCCTTCATCTACGGTGAGAAACTGGCCAGCGCCGCCACCAGCCTGTTTGCCCTGCTCGTCGTCCTGGGCGGCTACCTGCTGATGCACCGCCGGCGCATCCGCGCGGCCGGCGCGTTCGTGATCGCCGGGCTCTGGATCCACTTCCTCGCGGTCGTCATCCTGGGCAGCGGCATGAAAGACACGAACCTGGTCCAGTTCGTCGTCCTGCCGGCCGTGGCGGGGCTGATCCTGGGCTGGCGGGCGGCCGTCTGGACGATCGCACTGGCCGTCCTGACCTGCCTCACGCTGGCCGTCCTGGAGATCCGGGGAGTCCTGCCGCTGTACTTTTTCCCCCAGCCGCCCCTGGCCCGCTGGATCACCCTCGCCTTCGGCATCGTCCTCCTGGCGGCGACGCTCCGTCAATCCTTCCGGGCGCAGGAGGACCTGCTGCGGTCCGCCCGGGAGCAGCTCTCGGAACGCAAGAAGGCCGAGGAGGCACTGCAGCGGAGGACGGAGCAGGTGTCCGCCGTCACTGCCAGCCTGCCGGGTCTCGTCTATCAGTTCTATGCCCGCCCGAACGGCGAGATGGGGCTTTCTTACCTAAGCGACCGGGCCGCGGAGCTTTTTGGATTATCCAGGGACACGGCGGCATTCTTCGAGGAGTTTTCCTCCCGGGTCCACCCCGACGACCACAAACGATTCGTGGATTCGATTGCGGAGTCGGTCGCAGCCTTTCGCCGATGGGATTTCGAGGGCCGGTACGTGAGAGATTCCGGTGATGTAATGTGGTTCCGGGGCCTGTCCGTGCCGACATGGAGGGGAGATGAGGTCGTCTTCAACGGGATCCTCCTGGATGTGACGGACCGCCGGGCGGCGGAAGAGGCGCTCCGGAGGACCGAGCAACGCTACAGCACGATCCTCGAGGAGATCGAGGAAGGCTACGTCGAGTTCGACATCGGCGGGCATGTCACCTTCTGCAACGAATCCTTCCGGCGGGCCATGGGCTACGGGGAGGAGGAGATCCTCGGCTCCAGCTACAAACAATTCACGGCGGACGAGGACGTGCGCAGGCACATTGCCCGGGCCTATGGCGAGATGTTCCTCACAGGGGCGCCCATCCGGAGATATGAGCTGGACCTTCTCTCCAGGAAGGGGGAGCGTCGCACCGTCGAGCACTCCGCATCGGTTATCCGGGATGCGGACGGTCGTCCCGCGGGTTTCCGGGGCGTTTTCCGCGACATCACGGAACGGGTCCGCGCGGAGGAGCAGTACCGCATCATGGCGAACAACTCCCAGGCGGGGGAGTTTATCGCCATCGGCGGGACGTTCCGGTTCGTAAACCGCCACGTGCTGCAGTACACGGGTCTCTCGGAGAAGGATCTGATCGGGACCTCCACCCGGGAGATCGTGCACCCGGGGGACCGGGACATGGTGAGGACGAAGGCGCGGCGGATGCTGAGAGGGGAACCGGGTCCGCCCTACGAGTACCGGATCGTAAACGGGAGCGGAGAGATCCGCTGGATTCTCGAGTCGGTGACGTCGGTTACCTACCAGGGGCAGGCGGCGGTCCTGGGCAACAACATGGACGTTACGGAGATCCGGGAGGCCCGGGAGAAGCTGGAGCACATGCAGGAGCAGCTGCTGCAGGCACAGAAGCTGGAGTCCCTGGGGACGCTGGCGGGAGGGATTGCCCATGACTTCAACAACCTCCTCATGGGGATCCAGGGGTATGCGTCGCTGATGATGCTGGACCTGGAGGAGGGGCATCCGCACCTTGAGAAGCTGAAGGCGATCGAGTCGCAGGTCCGGAGCGGGTCGGAACTGACGCGCCAGCTCCTGGGGCTTGCGCGCGGCGGACGTTACGAGGTGAAGCCGACGGACCTGAACGAGCTGGTGGCGAAGACAGCCAGAATGTTCGGCCGGACAAAAAAGGAGATCCGGGTCGACGAGAAGTACGATGGATCGCTGTGGAGCGTGGAGGTGGACCGGGGCCAGCTGGAGCAGGTGTTTCTGAACCTGTTCGTGAACGCGTGGCAGGCGATGCCCGGGGGAGGGGACCTGAGCCTGGAGACGTCGAACGTGGAGCTGGATGATGTGTTTTGCCGGATATACGGGATTGGGGCGGGCCGCTACGTGAAGGTGTCCGTATCGGACACGGGGGTCGGGATGGACGAGCGGACGCTGCAGCGGATCTTCGATCCGTTTTTCACGACGAAGGGGATGGGCCGGGGAACGGGCCTGGGACTGGCGTCGGCATACGGCATCCTGAAAGGTCACGGGGGGATCATCACCGTGTCCAGTGAGCCCGGCCGGGGGACGACGTTCGAGGTGTATCTCCCGGCGACGGGGGAGGCTGTCTTGCGGGAAGAGCCGGCACCGTCGGGGATCGAGCGGGGCCGGGGGGTGATTCTGGTGGTGGATGATGAGCCGATGGTCCGGGAGGTGACGCGGGAGATGCTGACGGGGCTGGGATACCAGGTCCTGACAGCGGAGAGCGGTCCGGAGGCTCTGGAGGTTTTCGGATCCCGGGGGTCGGAGATCGACGTGGTGATCCTGGACATGATCATGCCGGGGATGGGCGGCGGCGAGGTGAATGATGCACTGCAGGCGATGCGGCCGGGGGTCCGGGTCCTTCTGTCAAGCGGGTACAGCCTGGAGGGCCAGGCCTCGGAGATCCTGGAGAAGGGGGTCCAGGGGTTTCTCCAGAAGCCGTTCCGCCTGGACGAGCTTTCCCGGAAGATCCGCGAGGTCATCGAAGCCTGAGCACGAAAGAACTCTGGCGGACGATGCTCCTGCGGCAGGAAAGCGGGTATGGCGGGTCCCGCGCTCAGCGGGACGCGGGAGCGGAGCCGCCCTGGGTCGGGCCCTGTGAAGGTGCCGGCGGCGCTTCCGATGTTCCCGTTCCCACCTGGGTGGCCGCCGGGATCGGCACGGTCGCGCCGGGAGGAATGGGCGGTGCCGCCGGGGGCGATGCCGCGGTTCCTTCTCCCTGCAGGACGATCACGCTGATGCGCCGGTTCCGGGGGTCCTTGGGATTCTCCTTGATGTAGAGCTCCTGGTCCGCGTAGCCGACGACCCGGGCGATCTTGCCGGGGTCGACGCCGTCGTTCTCCATTTCCCGACGTGCGGCGGATGCCCGGGCCGTGGAAAGCTCCCAGTTCGTGATCTGGGATCCCCGGAACGGGGCCGAGTCCGTGTGTCCCTCCACGGCGATCCGGTTCGGCAGCTCCCGGAGGTTTTCCGAAACAAGGTTGAGGATCGTCCTGGCCTTGTCGGTCAGGTCCGCACTGCCGCTCTGGAACATCGTGCTGCCCTCCAGGTCGATGATCTGGATGCGAACCCCTCCCTCGATGATGTCCACCTGAACCTGGTCCTTCAGTTGCCCCAGCTTTTCGTCCACGGCTTTCTTGAGCTTCGTTGCCAGGTCCTGGGGGCCCAGGCGGATGGCCTTGTTGGTCAGGGTCAGGACCGCGGCGTTCTTGTCCATGAAAGAGCGGCCACCTGCGGACTCCTCTTTAAATACATTGAAATTCTTGAAATATTCGGAAACGGCAAGCTTCTTGTCGGGCGAAACCATGGTGATCAGCCACAGGAGAAGGAAAAAGGCCATCATGGCCGTGACGAAATCGGCGTAGGCCACCTTCCAGGAGCCGCCGTGATGCTCGGCGTGCTTCTTCTTCTTGATCCTGCGGATGACGATGGGAGCGCGATCTTCCATGCCGGTTTCCTCCGCTGCGGTCAGCGCTTCGCTTTCCGCAGGGCCGCCTCGACATCGAGGAAGCTGGGCTTGTCGTGGGAGGGGATGACCCTCCGTCCGAATTCAATGGCCACCTTCGGCGCCGCCCCGCCGATGAAGGCGATCAGCGCGGCCTTGTAGACCTGGAGGTACTGGATCTCCTCCATGGCCTTGTGCTCCATGTTCCGGCCCATGGGTCCGACAAACCCGTAGCACAGAAGGACGCCGAGAAAGGTTCCCACCAGGGCCGCCCCGATGCTGTGCCCGAGGACCTCCGGCGGGGCGCCGATCTTTCCCATGGTCAGAACGACGCCCAGGACCGCGGCGACAATACCGAGTCCGGGGAGGCCGTCGGCCACGAAGGTCACGGTCTTGGAGGGATTGATCATCTCTTCGAAATGCCCTTCGATTTCCGTGTCCATGAGGGCCTCCAACTCGTGGGGGGCGATGGTCGTGGTCATGACCATCCGGAGCGTGTCCGTCACGAGGCCGATGGCGCGGGGGTTCTTCAGGATCTTGGGATATTTGTTGAACAGGGCGCTCTTTTCCGGCTGGTCCACGTCCGATTCGACGGAGACCAGCCCCTCCTGGCGGATCTTGTAGAAGAGGCCGTTGAGAAGCATCAGGGCCTCCAGGTAGTCCGCGGATCCGAGGGACTTGCCCGTGAAGAGGTCGAGGAACGAAGCCATGATGCTCTTGAGCAGTTTCATGGGCGTCGCGATGATGAGGCCTCCGATGGCCGCCCCGCCGATGATGACGAGCTCCGCGGGCTGGAAGAGGACCGAGAGGTTCCCATGCTCCATGAGGTAGCCGCCGATGACGGCGACCAGTACGACGACGCAACCGATGATGACGATCATGAACTACTCCGCCTGCCTTTTTTCACGGAGGATTTCCCTCTCGCGCTCGAATACGAACCGGACGATCTCGTCGCGGATCTGGTCGTCCATTTTTACGAAGGATGTGGCTATAATATGCCCGCTGGTCTGCCGGTCCACCTTGATGACCTCCCCGTAGGCAAAGAGGGCCGCCGGCTGGTTTACGGTGAGGATCATCTTGATCTCCACCATGTCCCCCGGTTCGAACGGCTCCGCCGAGGAGAAGCTCATGCCGCTTCCGCTGATCTGGACCGCCTTGGATTGGAGGGACTGAAAGCCCTCGGCGTGGATCGTCAGCAGCCGTACAATGCCGTCCAGCTTGTTGTTGAGCATCTTCAGCCATTCATAAAGGATACGGTCTCCGATTTCGGGGACGGGAACGTTCGATCCCGTGAGCAGGGAATCCCCTGCCATACGGCAGCGCACGATGGGACGCTCCTCCGGCAGGATCTTGCGGAAAGACATGGGGATATACGCATACACTCTCGAGAATTCCCTGCGGTTTGCCGATGTTTCCTTTTCCATGGGTGTCATCTCATCCTTTTGTATTCCGTGTTCGTGTGTGGCTCGAACCGACATCGCTTCGACCCGGTTTTAATGCAAAGGAAATGCCAGGAGGACGGCCAGGGTGCAGTCCTCTCATGATGGAATGGTATGCAACTTGCTTTTCCAGGGTCGGGATCCTTGCGGATCTTCATCTTGTCTGCATTCAACCACCCGTCTCCGCAGGCCGGGGACGGATCTTCACGGGAGGGAAAGGTGTCGTTCAGTCTGTTCGGACGAGGGTTCCGGGTGATGGGCAGCTATGCCGGGACGATCCGGAACCAAGGGACCCGGATTGCCGGGGCCCTGAAGAGGGCCTTCCAGGGTTCGCGGGTCAAAAGGATGTCGATGATCCTCTCTCTGGGCGTCATCGTCCTGGCATCGGCCTCCGCCGCCGTCTGGCATTTTGCCATGGGCGGTCCGGCGGACGTTGCCGTCCCCGCTGTGGTCAGCCGGGCCGACTCTACGGCGGCTCCCGCTGCTCCTTCCGTGGCCCCCCCCGCTCCCGCTTCGGAGTCAGAAAAGGCAACGCGTCAAGAGATTGACAAGATGGAGAATGCCTCCGGCGGGGCGGAACGCGGAGTCGCTGCGTCGACGCCGGCGGCCTCCGGAGGCTCAACACCGTCCGCCGTATCCGTCCATCCCCTCGTTCAGCCCGCCCGGGCGGAGTATGACGGCGGCCGCTATGAACGGGCCGCCGGAATGCTGTCGGAGCTGCTGCGTCAAAATAATGTCGACGCAACGGCGCAGGAGCAGGCGAAGCGCCTCCTGGCGGACTGCTCCTTTCATCTGGCGGAAGGAAACAACAAAAAACTGCTGGAGACGGTCGAAGACTACAAGCGGATCCTGGAGGGGCATCCGGATCCCGTCGCCGGAAACGACCGGGCCTATTTCAACCTGGCCCAAGCCTATGAGAAGCTGAAATTCTACTACGAGGCCGCGGCGGCAATGGAAAAGCTGCTGATTCGCTATCCCGATTCCCCTCTGGCCGCGGATGCCCCCCTGTTCATCGGCGAAATGAACATGAAGACGGGGAAACTGGACCTGGCGGCCGCGCGCCTGGAAGACTTCCTGGCCCGCCGTCCGGATCATCCGAAGGCCCGGGAGGCGATCCTGCATCTGGTTGGAATCCACCTTTCCGGGGGGCGGATCGATTCGGCCCTGAAAAGTGCGCAGGCCGCCCTGGCCCGGTGGCCGGACCTGTCGGCCCTGCCCGCGGACGCCCTGCTGAACCTGGGCCTGGCCCACTACTGGTCGAATCAGCATGCCGAGGCCATCCGGATCCTCTCCCTTGCAGCCAGCCTCCATCCGGCAGGCGAGAAAACAGCGGTCACGCTTTATGTCCTGGGATGTACGCTCTACAACGCGGACAGGCCGGCCGCCGCCATGGCGGTGTTCAGCCGGGTCAAGGAGATGAAGCCCGATTCCTGGGAGGGTGTGGAAAGCACGCTCGCCGCGGCGAATATCGGGCTGGCCAGGCCGGACCTGAAGGTCCCGTTCTTCCTGGCCCTGGCCCCGGCATTCCGGGATCCCCTGGAGACGTACAACCAGATCCTGAAGGCGACCACAAATCACGGCCTCATCGAGCGGGTCCGGTTTCAGAGAGCCTACGGCCTGTGGCGGAAAGGGCGTCACCGGGAAGCCTACCGCGAGTTTCAGCATGTGGTGGCGACCTATCCTCTCGGGGCGTTTGCCGCCTCCAGCCGCAACTGGATGATGGCCTCCGTGGAGAAGGTTCTGGATGAGTCTTTCCATGCGGGCGATCACACCATGGCGGCCGCCCTGTATTTCCAGGTCCCCTTCCGGGACCTCCGGCAGGGTCTCAATTTCGATCGCCTCTACAGAATCGGCAAGAGCCTGGCCGCCGTTGGCCTTGACGCGGATGCGAAATCCCTGTGGATGGCCCTCCGCCGGCAGGCGCCGGACGAACGGGCCCGGGATCGGCTGGCGGTTTCCATCGCCAGGCTGAATCTCGAACGGCGGGATACAGCGGAGGCGACGCGCATCCTGCAGGAGATCCGGCAACCCGGGGACGCGGGCCTGCAGAAGGAGCTGGCCGCGCTCCGCGCGGGGGTTGACCGGATCGCCGGACGGAAGAGCGACGCGATCCTGCGGTATGGGGAGGCCCTGAACGTTCACGCCGACCAGGTGGAGGATCCTTTTCTGCACCGGGAGCTGGCCATGCTCCTGGAGGCGGAGGGGCGGATTCCCCAGGCGATCGACCAGTATCGGAAAGCGCTCCAGGGTTTTTCCGCCGACCCGGAGCGGCAGGCGACCCTCCTGGCTGACGGACGCCTCCGGCTGGCGGACTCCTATCTGAAAGAGGGTGCAGCCGAGGAGGGGATGAAGCTCCTGGCGGAGGTCTCGAACACGGCCCCGGATGCGTCACTTCGCCGGTGGTCCTGGTACCGCATGGGTCGGACTTTGGAGAAGCAGGGCAACCTGGCCGGGGCGGACAAGGCGTTTGCCCAGGTGAAAGGCGCGGGAGAGGATGAATTCTGGGGGAAAGTGGCCGACTTTTCGAAGGAGGATGCGCATTGGTCGAGAAAATTCAGGGACGTCATCCGCTGAGCGGACCGGGAACGCCGGATGATCAGCCCGTGCGCCGCTCCCGGGAAGAGGATGAGGCCCTCTGGCGCCGGGAGACCCTCGCGGCGCTCGGGGGGATGGCGGAGGAGGTGGCTCACCAGATCCGGAACCCCCTGGGCTCGATCGAACTGACGACGGCCCTCCTGCTCCGGGACATCGAGGACGAGAAGGTCCGGCTCCGGCTGAAGCGCATCCTGTCCTGCGTGCGCGAGATCGAGGGAAGAATCTCCAGCCTGCTGTCGGCGAGCTGGATCTACGGATTCAGCCTCCGCCCGGTCCGCATCCACGAGGTCCTGGGGGAGATCTTCCAGTCCTCCGAGACGTTCATGGATGGTGACGAGACGTTTCTTGAAATCCGCTACGGCGCGGGAGATCCCCTGATCCGGGGAGACCGCCCGATGCTGAAGCATCTGCTTGTTCAGATGGTTCTGAAGGCGCTCACGGCTTCGACCGCGGGCGGCCGCCTGGTCATCGAGACCTCTTGCCCTGTGGCGCTCTCCCGGGACGGGGAGGCCGCCTGGGCGGCCATCCGTTTCCGCCTCTTCGGGATGGGCGGGGGGAGCCCCTCCCATGCCGGAATCCGGGCGGTCTTCGGGGCGAAAAGCAGCGAACAGGGGATTTTCATGGCCGTGATCCGGAACATCGTTGAGGCCCATCGGGGAATCATCCGCTTTGTCGAGGACGAAGCCTCGGGCCTCTCCATGGTTCTTTATCTACCCTGCATCCAGGAGGCGGCCGGTTCCGGCGGCAACGAATCGGCGTCCCGGTGAAGCGGGGAAATGCAGTGACATGAGGAAAAGGAATGGAAGCAACGCACGTGCTGGTCGTCGATGACGATTCCTCCATGCGGGATGCCCTGTCGGAATCCCTTGAGATATGCGGCTTTGCGGTGGATACGGCGGAGGACGGAGCCGTCGCCCTGAAAATGTTCGCCGAGGGAAAATACGACGTCGTCGTGACGGACATGAGAATGCCCCGGGTCGGGGGGATGGACGTCCTGAGGGAGATCAAGAGGCAGTCCCCCGGCACGCCGGTGATCCTCGCCACGGCTTACGGAACCGTGAACACCGCCGTCGAGGCGATGAAGGAAGGCGCCTCGGAGTTCATCATGAAGCCGTTCACCCTGGACGACCTGGAATTCATCATCCGCAACGTCCTTGCTTCCCATGAAGCGCCCGAAAAAGCGGAAACCGGTCCCGCCCCCGGCCCCGCCGGCCAGGCCGGCATCATCACGGCGGACCCCGCCATCCTGGAGATGCTCCATCTGCTCAAGCGCGTCGCCGACAGCCGCTCCACCGTCCTGATCCAGGGGGAGAGCGGCACGGGCAAGGAGCTCTTCGCCCGCTATGTCTACCTGAACAGCGGCCGCAGCGGGAAGCCCTTCGTGGCCGTCAACTGCGCCGCCATTCCGCAGCAGCTCCTGGAAAGCGAGATGTTCGGGTATGAAAAGGGGGCCTTCACGGGAGCCGTCCAGCGGAAAATCGGAAAATTCGAGTTGGCCCACGGCGGCACCCTCCTCCTGGACGAGATCGGGGAGATGGACGTCAACCTGCAGGCCAAACTGCTCCGGGTCATCCAGGAATCGCAGGTGGACCGCGTCGGCGGCCGGGAGCCCGTTCCCGTCGACGTCCGCATCATCGTCACCACAAACGTGGACCTGAAAAAGGCGGCGGAGGAGTCAAAATTCCGTCGGGATCTATACTGGAGGCTCAGCGTCATCCCCGTCAAAATTCCCGCACTCCGGGAGCGCAAGGATGACGTTCCTCTCCTGGCCTCCCACTTCCTCCGGAAATACAGCCAGGCGAACGGAAGGTCCGTGCCGTCCCTGAGCAGGGAGTCCCTGGACCTCCTGCTGCGGTACGACTGGCCGGGGAACGTGCGGGAGCTGGAAAACGTCATGGAGAGGGCCGTTCTCCTCTGCGAGGACGGGGTTGTCCGTCCGGAACACCTTCACCTGGAAGGGTTCCGGGACGAGCGGCCGCCGTCTCCTCCGCCCTCTGTTGCCGCGGAGTCCCCGGAAGAGGCCCAGGCAACCCCGGCCATGACGCTCCGGGATGCGGAGAAGGCCTTGATATTCAAGACGTTGAAAGAAGTAAACGGAAACCGGACTGCCGCCTCGAAGATCCTGGGAATCAGTGTTCGCACCATGAGGAACAAGCTTCACGAATATGAAGAGGAAGATCGCCGATCCTGACCATGCTGAAAAAAGCAGGAGCGTGGTACGGGGTTTGCAAGACTGTTCCCCAAACGGAGACAGGTGGAGACATGGACGCACTTTTCGGTAAAACAATCGATATGCTATCGAAAATGCTGGATTATCGGTCAAAGCGCCACCAGCTTCTCACGTCCAACGTCGCCAATCTCGATACACCCGACTACCGGTCTTCGGACCTCGAATTCAACCGGGACCTCAGGCAGGCGATGCATTCCGGCGGGGCGATGCCGCTCACGAAGGACCATCCCCGGCACCTGGACGGCCGGACAGGAGGAAAGGACGCCTCCTACTCGGTCCGCAGGGAAGAGGGCCGGGCAAGCCTTGACAGGGAAATGACCCGCCTGGCGGAAAACCAGCTTCAGTACAACATGACGGTCGAGATGCTGGCCCGCAAGTTCCGCGGGATCGGCAATGTCCTGAAGGAGACGAAGTAAGATGGATTTCATGACATCATTTAAAATCTGCGGAGACGCGCTGGCGACACAGCGGGCGCGGATGGACGTCGTGGCCAGCAACCTGGCGAACGCCTCCACCACCAAGACGCCGGAGGGGGGGCCGTACCGCCGCAAGGTCGTGTCCATGTCATCCCAGGAGGTTGGGGGGAGCTTCGAAGACGCGCTGAAAGACTCGGTGCGATCCGTCAAGATCGATGGCATCCGGGAGGATGCGCAGGGATTCCGCAAGGTCTACGATCCCGCTCATCCCGATGCGGACGACAAGGGGGTCGTGACGATGTCGAATGTGCAACCCATCGTCGAGATGGCGGAACTGATCGCGGTGAACCGGTCTTTCGAGGCCACCGTCACCGCTTTTGACGCCGCCAAAAACATGGCCCTGAAGACCCTGGAGATCGGAAAATAATGCCGGGCCTCCATCGTGGGGCCGGACGGAAGCGGCCCGGGGAACCGGGCAGGAGGAGAGACGGTCATGAGTGACATGCGAATCACCGGCGGGGCGGGCATTTCCCCGGCAGGGGCGGGAAAAAGCCAGGGGGCGGCAGGCAAGGGCTTCGGAGATGCCCTGAAGAAGGCCGTACAGGAAATCGATTCGCTCCAGAGGCAGGCCGACCAGGAGATCAACCGTGTCCAGCTTCAGGACAGCGGCAGCATCCATGCCACCATGATCGCCATGGAGAAGGCGGATCTCTCGCTCAGGACCATGATCCAGGTACGCAACAAGGTCCTGGATGCCTACCAGGAAATCATGCGCATGACGGTGTAGGCGGCCGTCACTTCAAGAGAAGAATGCCATTGCTCCGGCAGGGAGACGCCTGCCGCTGACAAAGGGGGAAACAAGGATCCATGCAGCCTTTTTCAGCCATTATCGCCTCCCTTCGACAGACCCTGACGGCCCTCCCGCCGGGACGGCGGCTGGCCCTTCTTGCGACGGGGCTCGCCTCCATCGCCCTCGTCTTCGGACTCGTCTACTGGTCGAACCAGGTGGACTACGGCGTTCTCTATTCGGGTCTCTCCAGCGAGGATGCGGGGGCGGTGGTACAGCGCCTCCAGGAAAAGAAGATTCCCTACAAGCTCTCCCCGTCCGGGGAAACCGTGTCGGCGCCTGCCGACCGCATCCCGGAGTTGAGGATGGAGCTTGCCTCCGCCGGTCTGCCCCGGGGAGGGCACGTGGGGTATGAAATCTTCGATCAGAAATCCCTGGGGGCGACGGAGTTCGAGCAGCAGTTGAATTATCGCCGGGCCATGCAGGGGGAGCTGGCGAGGACGATCAACAGCCTCGACGAGATCCAGCAGAGCCGCGTCCATATCGCCATTCCCAAGGATTCCCTCTTCATCGACCAGCAGAAGAGACCCACGGCCTCGGTGACCCTGAAGCTGAAGTCGGGGCGTTCGCTCCGGCAGAACCAGGTGGACGGAGTGGCCTACCTGGTCGCAAGCAGCGTCGAGGGAATGAGTCCCGACGACGTGCTCGTGGTCGACAGCAAGGGGAACATCCTGTCGCGGGCCCCGGGAGATACGCGGCTGGCCAAGCTGACGACCTCCCAGGTCGAGTACCAGCGAAACGTGGAGAAGGACATGGCCGGCCAGATCCAGAGCATGCTGGAAAACGTGGTGGGCAAGGGAAAGGCCGTCGTCCGCGTGTCGGCGGACCTGGATTTCCGCGTGACCGAGAAGACGGAGGAGACCTACGACCCGGATTCGGCGGTGGTCCGCAGCACCCAGAAGCAGTCTGAGCGGAGCACGGCCGGGGGCGGCGCGGGAAGCGCCACAGCCACCCCGGGAGGCGCCGCGACGGCGGGCTCCGGCTCGGAGAAGGAAAAAACCGACGAAACCGTCAACTATGAAATCAACCGCGTGGTGAACAAGACCGTCCTGCCGGCGGGGGAGATCCGGAAGCTCTCCATCGCCGTCGTGGTGGACGGCGTCTATACGAAGAACGACAAGGGGGAGGAGGCGTTCCAGGAGCGCCCCAAGAAGGACGTCGAGCAGTTGGAAGACCTGGTCCGCAAATCGGCGGGACTCAACACAACCCGGGGAGACCAGGTGACCGTCACGAGCATGCCCTTCAGCCGGGCCGAGGCGGACGGTCCCGGCACGTCGGCCCGATGGCAGGACAGCCTCACCCCGTTTCTGCCTTTTGTGCGCTACATCGTGATCCTCGCCGCGCTCGCCCTGGTGGTTCTTTTCATCGTCCGGCCCTTTCTCCGGGGCCTGCTGTCGGCGATGCCGCCGGCCGCCGTTGGTACGGAGGCCCCTTCTCTGTCCCTGCCCGGCGCTTCCCGGGAGATCCCCGGTGTGAGCAGGGAGGGCGCTGCATCGCTGCCACAGCCTAGACCGGACCTGACGTCGCTTTCCCATGATGCCATGGTGCAGCAGCTCGCCGGGGCGGATGCCAAGAAGTTTGCCGAACTGCTCAGAAACTGGCTGAAATAAAGAAGGAAGCGGACGCTTCATGAGGGAAGGAACAAAATCATGACGGGCGAGGAAAAGGCGGCAATCATGCTCTTGGCCCTGGACGAGGATCTGGCGGCGGAAGTCATTCGCAACCTGCGGCCGTCGGAGATCCGGAGGGTGGGCAAGTACATGAACCGCATCAGCAGCATCCCGGCTGATGTCATCCAGGGCGTCGCCAGGGAGTTCCTCGTCATGGCCCAGGAGGGAGGCGGGACCGTCGTCGTCCAGGAAGGGGTGACGAAGAACATCGTCACCAAGGCGCTTGGCGAGAAGGATGCCCAGGAAATCCTTTCCGACGTCGGAACCGCCCGGAGCAGCGACAATCCCATCATCGACAAGCTCCGGGACATCGATCCGAAGCTGCTCATGGATTTCACGCGGTACGAGCACCCCCAGACGATTGCGCTCATCCTGGCCAACATCAAGCCGGACCAGGCCGCCATGATCCTGGAGAGCTTTACGCCGGAGATGCAGACCGAGGTGGTCCGACGGGTCGCGACCCTCAAGAGCGTTCCCCAGGAATTCATCGAAGAGGTGGCCCGGACGCTGGAGCAGGAGATCGTGACCGGCTCGATGACCGACCAGCTGATCGGCGGCGTCCGGACGGCGTCGGAGATCCTGACCCGGATGAACCGCTCAACGGAGGGGGCCATCCTGACGTCCATCGAGGGACAGGACCCGGAGCTGGCAAGCGAGATCCGCGGCCTCATGTTCACCTTCGAAGACGTCCTGAAGCTGGACGACCGGAGCCTGCAGGAGCTGCTCCGGGAGGTCAGCTCGGAGGAGCTTTCCAAGGCCATGAAGATGGTGGACGAGAGTCTCCGGCAGAAGGTCTACAAGAACATGTCGAAACGCGGCGCCGAGATGCTCCAGGAAGAGATCGAGATGATGCCTCCGGTGCGGGTGTCCGAGGTGGAGGCCAGCCAGCGGAGCATCCTGGATGTCACCAAGCGCCTGGAGACGGAAGGGCGGATCGTGATCCTCCGGGGAGAGGATGCGGATGAGTTCGTCTAAGTCGAAAATCCTCCGGCCCTCGGACGTCCGGATGGTGGAAAGGCCGGCGGGCTTCCCGTCTCCGGGGGGGTATCCCGGGGGTGATGGGGCGTCCGGCGAGGGCGGGAAGGGCTCCAACGGCGAGCGACTCCGGCTGGAGTTCGAGGAGAAGATCGAGCGCTCCGCGGCGGAAAGCTATGAAAAAGGCCTCCGGGAAGGCGTGAAGCGGGGCCGGGATGCCGCACGGGCCGAGGCGCGCCGGCAGCTTGACACGCTTGCCGGGCTCCTGGCGGAGATGGCATCCCTGAAGCGAACGATCATTGAGGATTCGGAGCCGGACATCCTCGAACTGGCCTTCACCGTTGCGGAAAAGGTTCTCAGCCGGGAAGTGGAGCGGCAGCCCGACTCGGTCGTGCATGTCCTGAAGGCGGCGATGAAGAACGTCATGGACCGGGACGGCGTCAAGATCCGCATGCACCCCCAGGATTACCAGCACCTGCTTGATATCCGGGAGGATTTCATGCGCCAGACGGACGGTCTCCGGAACGTCGTCTTCGAGCAGGACGAAGGCGTCAGGCGGGGGGGCGTCTTCATTGAGACGCGTTTCGGCGACGTGGATGCCCGCCTGGACCGCCAGCTTACAGAACTGAAAGCGGAGCTTTTAAAAGGTAGACCCTCCGGGCCGGCGGCGGGGCCGCGCGCGCCGGAACAAAAGGGAGGGGGCTGAATTCGTGAGGCTTGACCTGTCCCGTCTCAGGCAGCGAATGGATTCCATCCAGCCCATCCGGGTCTACGGAAAGATCAGCGAGATCGTCGGCCTGGTCGTGGAGGGACACGGCCCCGCCGTCTCCATCGGCGAGGTCTGCACCATCCATTCCGGTCCGGACCAGGCTGTCCATGCCGAGGTGGTGGGATTCCGGCAGGGGAAGGTCCTTTTGATGCCGCTGGAGGGAATGCAGGGACTCAGCCCCGGCTGCCAGATCCAGTCGCTGGGCCGCAAGGCCTCCGTCTGGGTCGGCAGCAGCCTGCTGGGTCGCGTGATCGACGGCCTGGGCAACCCCATGGACGTGGGGGGGCCCATCGAGGGTACCGACTCCTATCCGCTCTATGCGGACCCCATCAACCCCCTCCTGCGGGGACGGATCCGGGAGCCCATGGATCTGGGCGTCCGGGTTGTCAACGGCCTGTTCACCTGCGGGAAGGGCCAGCGGCTCGGGATCTTCGCCGGATCGGGCGTGGGCAAGAGCGTCCTTCTGGGAATGATCGCCCGGAGCACCGAGGCGGACGTCAACGTAATCGGGCTGATCGGCGAGCGGGGGCGGGAAGTGCGCGAATTCCTGGAGAAGAACCTGGGCCGGGAAGGACTGGAACGGTCCGTCGTCGTGGTGGCGACCTCCGACCGGCATCCCCTGATCCGCATGCGGGCCGCCTCCCTGGCCACATCCATCGCCGAGTATTTCCGGGACCAGGGGAAAAACGTCCTGCTCATGATCGATTCCCTCACCCGGTATGCCATGGCTCAGCGGGAGATCGGGCTTTCGGTGGGCGAGCCGCCCGCCACGAAGGGATACACGCCCTCGGTGTTCAGCATGCTGCCCAAGCTCCTGGAGCGGTGCGGCCCCGTGGAGGGGAAAGGTTGCATCACCGGCCTGTACACGATCCTCGTGGAGGGGGACGATTTCAACGAGCCCGTCTCCGACGCGGCGCGCTCCATCCTGGACGGGCACATCACGCTCACCAGGACCCTGGCGAGCCGCAACCATTATCCCGCGGTGGACGTTCTGCAGAGCATCAGCCGCGTGATGATCGACGTGACGGACGACCAGCATCGCAAGTGTGCCGGGGAGCTGCAGAACATCGTTGCGACCTATCGGAAGGCGGAGGACCTGATCAACATCGGGGCCTACGTGAAGGGCAGCAACCCGGAGATCGACCGCTCCATCGCCATGATCGACCGGGTCAACGCCTACCTGTGCCAGGGAATGGATGAAAAAATCGATTTTGCCCGGGCGCGGCACGAGCTTCTGACCCTGCTGGCAGCCTGACGACATGACGCCGTTTCCGCTCCAGACCGTTCTCGATGTCCGCAAGCGCCAGGAAGAGCGCTCCCTGATGGAATTCGCGGAAGAGGTGCGGCGCCTGAAGGAGGAAAAAGAGCGGCTCGGCGGGCTGGAGAGACAGGTGGGCGAAGCCCTGGGCCGGCTCCGGGAGCTTCAGGAGAAGACGGTCGAGGTCATGGAGATGGAGATGCACCTCGTTCATATCCGGAATTGCCGCCGCCTGGTCCGGGAGCAGCAATCCCTGGTGGAGCAGCAGGAAGACGAGGTGCAGGCAAGGCGGGATCGGCTTGTGGAGGCAATGAGGGAGCGGAAGGTCATGGAAGCCCTTCGGGACCGTCATGACTCCGAGCAGAAGAAGGAAGAGGAGACGCGTGAGCAGGCCGCCATGGATGAGCGGGCCGTCATCGGCTCCCGGAGGAAGAAAACATGAGAAAAGCCTTTTGGATCCTGCAGATCCTCGTGGTTCTTGCCCTGGTCATCAAACTGGCGGCCACGGGCGGCGCCCTGTCGAGCGCCGGGGCGACCGGATCGGAGCGGCCGGTCCTGGCCGGGGCTGGAACCTCGGCGGGACAGGGTGGATCCGCGAACCCGTCCGGGGTCAAGGACGTCCTGGATGATGAACTGCAGCGGGAACGGGACCTTGTCGCGGCACTGGACAAGCGGAAGGCGGAGCTGGACAGGCGCGAGGCGCTGGTGCGTGCCGATGAGGACAGGCTCCTGGCCCTCAAAAAGGAGATCCTGGACAAGATGAACGCCCTGGGCGCCCTGGAGAAGCGGCTGGACGCGCGCCTGGAGGCGGAAAAGAACCAGGATGTGAAGCGGCTCAAGGACCTGGCGAAGGTCTACGACGCGACGGCCCCGGACAAGGCGGGGGCCATGCTCGAGAAACTGGACACGAAGACCGCGGCGGCGATCACGATGTACATGAAGAAGGACAGGGCCGGCCTGGTGCTGAAGCATCTCAACGTCGACAAGGCCGTCCAGATCACGAAGGAAATCACCCATTCGACGCCGACCCAGCCGGAAAAATAGGGTCGTTTGTTCAGCAGTGCAACAGGAGGGGGGCAGGTTGAAACCTGCCCCCCTTTTTCGTTCCTTCGACGGGATGTTTTTGCCTTTCCCAGGGCCGGAAAGTTTTTCCTTCCGGGTGCATCTTGCCAGGAGGCCATATTGTAACATAATGTAATTGCACATGTTTCGTTTGATGTGTGGGATGGCACGGCCGTTGCAATCAGGAGTCGGCAAAGGAAACATGGAACGATGACCCCAGCAGCGACACAGATGATGACATTCCCGATCGGCGAGACTCCCTTCTTCAGGGAAGGATCCATGCCGGCGGGCGCTCCCGTAAAATCTCCGGACGGCTTTACGGCTGTCGGGAAAGACCGGGCCTCGCGTCCGGCCGCATCCATGGAGCCTTCTTTCTCCCGCATTCTCGCCGAGCAGACGGCGGAGCCGAAACAGGCGGCCGATGGAGAAGAAAAGGCCGCGATCACCGGTCACGGCTATGCGGAGCCCGTCGTTCACGAAACGGAAGAAAACACCGGGAAGGCCTCCGACGGGGAAAAGACCGAATCCGTCCCAACGGATGCCCTTGCCCTTCTCCAGGCCCAGCCCGTCATCCCACCCGTTCCGCTCCCCGCCGGGCAGGCGGAGGAAATGGAACCAGGAATCGGGACGACAGGGACGGTTCCCTTCACGGACTCCTCCAATTCTTCCGGACCGGATGCCACCGGGAAAATTTTTCCCGCTCCGCCGGTTGCCGGGGGAATGCCCGCCCCCGTCGAAATGGCAGGTCCCGGGACCATGACGGACGATCAGGCCGCAGCCGCAACCGTGGACCAGAGACCCCTCGACACCCTTTCCGGCCTGACCGGGATGGAGTCGGAGGAGGTCATGGAATCGGCCGCTCAAGGACCCGCGACGAAGAATTCCCATGCCGCCGGGTTGACGGCCCGGTTCTACAGCGACTCCGACCTCCGGCCGGCTGAAGAGAACGTTCCGGCCGCGGGACCCGGAAAAGTTGAAAATCCTTCTGTTCCGAAGCACCACGCCGCCCGGGCGACCGGCCCGGTTGAAGGCGAGGAGGCAACGGAGATGTTCCGCTCCGCCGCGGTTGAAAAGGGCATGGCCCCCGCGGACGCAGATGCGGTCGCCGGGACGAAGGAAATGAATCGGCCCGCGCGGAACGATGCAAAGATGAATGAAGGACAGCCGGCCGGCTCCCCCTCCCGCGTGGCGGGAGACGGGCTGGAGAGCGCTGAATCCGCTGCCGCCCCGGCAGGCCGGCGTACGGCCGGTCCGGTCGGATCCCAGGCGGCTGCAAGCACCGGCGTTGTGAAAGACGGAGTCCGGACGAAGGGCATCTCTTCCTCCGGCCCCTTCGATGTGCGCCGGACGGAATCAGACTCTGCCCAGGCGGCTGCAAAAGGACAGAAAAGCAGGCTGATGGACGCCTCCCAGGCGAAACAGTCCACCCCGGACTCCCCGTCCCCGGTGTTCCGGGAAACGGCGGAGCAGGTTTCACCATCGGGCGTCGAGAAGGCAGTCACCGGTAACTCCGGGGAAGCGCAGGGAGCCCTGGCGGCCGCGAAGCCTCCGTCCTCCTCCGCGGGATCCTTTTCGGAGGCCCTTCGCGATCCGTCCGCGGCTGTCCCGAGACAGGCCCACGAAGCCTGGGCGGCGGCTGCCGAGAAACATGGAACCGACGGGGGACGGGTTCGTATCATTCTCTCGCCGGACCACCTCGGGACTCTGGACATGGACGTGAGGGTCCGGAGGGAAGCCGTGGAGATCATGATGTCGGTCCAGCGGGAGGAGTCGCTTCACACCCTGCGGGGACACGCCTCGGATCTCAAGGCGGCGCTCTCCGACCAGGGACTCCGGGTGGAGTCGCTTTCCCTGCAGACCTCGGGTCGGGACCTCCAGTCGAACGGCGGGTCTTCCGGGGGATACGGCGGGCTCTACGACGGCCGGAACACGAATGAGTCGGGCGGCCATGGGTCAGGGACCGGCCGGCAGCACGGAGAATCCGGAGCCGCGGCTCCTCAGGCCGCCGGGACGGCTTCACGGAAGATCGCCACGGACGGCATCAGCATCTTTGCCTGAACGGATACAAACCATACACGAGAGGGAGACACCATGAGCGTAACGGGCGTTAACGGAACCGGAACCAGCGCATCGACCACGTCGACCACGTCGACGTCGAGCCTGGGGAAGGAGGCGTTCCTCCAGATGCTGGTAGCCCAGCTGAAGTACCAGGATCCCATGAACCCGGCGGACGGAACGGAATTCGCGTCGCAGCTCGCCCAGTTTTCCAGCCTGGAGCAGCTCACCAACCTGAACAAAGGCATCGAGAGCCTGGCCATGGACACCAACAGCCTGCAGGCGGTCAATCTCATCGGAAAGACCGTTGTGACGGACAGCCTGTCGGGGACGGTGACGGCGGTGAGTTTCCAGGACGGCTCCGTTTCCCTGACCCTGGACAATGGAGAAGAAGTGGCCTTCAGCGACGTGACCTCCGTCTCGTAGAAGAAGGACAATTTTCAACCCTATAGAATACCTGAAGGAGGTTTTATCATGTCGAGTTCATTATGGATCGGGGCCACCGGGATGACGGCCGTGGACAAGCAGCTGGACGTCATCGGCAACAACCTGGCCAATTCCAGCACCGTTGGATACAAGTCAAGCGGCACCCAGTTTTCCAGCATGCTGAGCCAGACCCTCTCGGGCGGCTCCGGCAACATGCAGGTCGGCCAGGGGGTGAGCGTGTCGGCGATCTCCACTGATTTCAGCCAGGGGTCCTTCCAGAACACCTCCAGCGTCACCGATATGGCGATCGACGGCGAGGGGCTCTTCATCACCCGGGATACCGACAGCGGCCTGACGTATTATACCCGGAACGGCGCCTTCACCATCGACGAGGACGGCTACCTGGTGAATTCCAACAGCTACCGGGTCCAGGGCAACATGTTCACCAGCGGGGCGGAGATCTACAACCTGGGGGACATCAACCTCGAGGGCATCCAGTCGCAGCCGGTGACGACCACGTCCGTCCAGGTCGGCGCCAACCTCAATGCCCAGGCGGCGACGGGCGACGTCTTCAGCGTCAGCCAGACGGTCTACGGCAACGACGGTGCGGAATACACCATGTCCATCAACTACACGAAGACGGCCAACCCCCGGGAGTGGAGCATTGCCGGCACCCTGGAGGACGTGAACGGAAACATCACCAACGCCGCCGCCATCGCGACGCTGGTCACCTTCAATGCGAGCGGCGTCGTGCAGACGCCCGCTGCGAACGTCGACTTCACCTTTGCCGGCGCGAACATCGGCACCGGCGGGGTCATCAGCTGGGACGTGACGACGGCGGGCGTCGCAAAGCTCACCGGGTACGCCAGCGACTCGGCCGTCTCGAGCGTCAAGGCCAACGGGTACCCGGCGGGCTCCCTCAACAGCATCTCCATCGGGGCGGACGGCGTGATCACAGGGGCCTTCAGCAACGGCCAGACCCAGAAGCTGGCCCGGGTCATGCTGGCGGACTTCGCGAACTACGGCGGCCTGAGCAAGGTCGGCACCTACTTCGTGGAGACCGACAAGTCCGGGGCGCCGCTGATCAACAATCCCGGGGCCGGGAGCCTCGGGAACATCCAGGCGAGCTCCCTGGAGGTGTCCAACACCGACGTGGCCGCCGAGTTCATCAACATGATCACGGCCCAGCGGGCCTACCAGGCCTGCGCCAAGGTCGTCACCACCGCCAACGACCTCCTGACGGTCCTCATGAACATCAAGCAGTAAGAACCATTCTCCCCGGGGCCGGGAACCGCCGGTCCCGGGGAGAATCGATGTCAAGACCTTGACGGTCTGCCGGCCGCAGCCGCCGCCACCGTCATTCCCCGATCCATCCTTTTCTCGATTCCATCGACTTCCCGCCGGATTCCGCCACGGTTTCCCGCCATTGGTACATGGCTTGCTTAAAGTCCTGCATATGACGCCGGGTGCGGCATCAATCGTGGACTTCGGGTAGGCAGCCTGTGGATTTTGCAACCATCATCGGCATTATCGGCGCGTTCGGCCTGGTCATCCTGGCGATGGCCGCCGGCGGCGGGGTTACGTGGTTTCTTGACGGTCCCTCCGCCATGATCGTTCTCGGCGGCACCTTCGGCGCCGCGCTGATCCACTACCGGATGTCGGACATGCTCGGGGTTTTCCGGGTCATGAAGAACGCCTTTTTCCGGCGGAACGCCCGGCCGCCGGAGATGATCCGGCTGATCGTGGAGATGTCGCGCACCGCCAGGCGGGACGGACTCCTGTCCCTGGAGAGCGTGGTTACCCGCCAGCGGGACCCTTTCCTGACGAAGGCGGTCCGCCTGATGGTGGACGGCCTCGAACCGGAGAAGGTCTCCGGCATCCTGGAGACGGAGCTGGACTGGCTGGCGGAGCGGCACCGGAAGGGGGCGGAGATCATGACCAGCATGGGCCAGTTCGCACCGGCCATGGGCATGATGGGGACGCTCATCGGGCTGGTGCAGATGCTCATGAAGATGAACGATCCCTCCGCCATCGGCCCGTCCATGGCGATTGCGCTCGTAACGACGTTTTACGGCCTCATCCTCGCCAACCTGGTCTTCCTGCCCATCGCGGGAAAGCTCCGGACGAGAAGCGGCGAGGAGATGCTGGTGAAGCAGCTGATCATACAAGGCGTTCACGCCATCCAGTCGGGGGACAATCCGCGGATTGTCGAACAGAAGCTGCATGCCTTCATCGCCCCCCGGGAACGGAGATCCCGCTACGATGAGTAGGAACGGACAGAGGCAGTCGAATCCCGCGGAATCACCGGTGGCGGTCTGGCAGGCCTCCTATGCGTCCCTGGCCATGATCCTGGTGGTCTTCTTCGTCATGCTGGTCTCCTATTCCCAGATCTCCGGGCGGTCGGCGGTGCAGATCCGGGCCGCCCTGGGGGGAAAGGTCGACCTCACCGCCGGGACGGACAGACCCGGAATCCCGGCAGCCCCGACGATCACGGGAGAGCAGCGCGCCGCCGAGGCGAAGCTCCTTGCGGAGACGGGGGGCGTCCTGCGGGGCGCCCTGGAAAACGCAAACCTCAGCCGCAGCGCCGTCCTGGAAAGGACCCGCTCGGGATGGAGAATGGTCCTGGACATGGATGTCCTCTTCACGGAGGGGCGGGAGACAATCCGGGAACCGGTGCATCCCTTCCTCCGGGAGGTCGGGAAGGCCGCGGCGAAGGGAAACCTGGCCGTCCGCATCGAGGCATTCGGCTCCGCATCCGGAACCGGCGACGCCTCCACTTCCTGGGCGACGCCCGCCCTGCGGGCCGCAAGCCTGGCCGAGTATCTGGAGAAGGACGGAGTCCGCGTTCCCCTGTCCATCCGGGGGAGCCGGGCGGCGAGGACCGCCGCGGGATCTTCCGCGGATTCCCGGGAAGAGATGGTCGTTGCCCTTGTCCTGCCGGAGGCGGAGAGATGACGGGGACGGGGCGAAGGCAGCCGGAGCGGGATGACTCCGGGAAGCAGGCCAGCTGGATGCTGACGTTCAACGATCTCATGACGCTGCTTCTGACGTTTTTTATCCTGCTCCTGGCGTTCTCGACGCTGCAGCCCCAGAAGGCGTCGCAGGCGGCCGCGTCGGCCGTGACGGCCCTCGGGGCGGAGCGGATGGGCGGAAACGCCCTGGAATGGTTCGTCCGGCCCTATGTGGACCGCGAGATCGAGGCACAAAAATCCCGGAAAGGGGCCACCCGTCCCGGCGACATCGTGCGGGAGCGGCAGGCCGTGGTCGCGTCGGCCCTGGCGGCGCTCCCGGGGGCACGGCTCGATGCCGCAGCCGGGGGATTCACCGTGCACCTGCCCTCACCCGGCCTGCTCGAGGGGGAATCCCTGAAGCCGGGGCCGGCCCTGAAGGCGGTCCTCGACCGGCTGGCGGCCGTGTCGCGGAGCGGCGGCGCGAGGGTGGTCGTGACGGCCGGGGGGGAGATTCGCGGGCCGGGGCAATCCGGCGGGGAACGCCGCAGACAGTCGATTCTCCGGTCCGATGCGGTGGCCCGCTACCTGTATGAAGCGGGAGGAATCCCGATGGAGCGGATCTCCATCGCCTGGGCCGGGACGCCCGGCGGGGAGACGGACCGGCGACCGGACCCGGCCGCCGGGGCAATCCGGCTGGCCGTCGCTTTTCCCGGATAGACGGGCTTTCACGAGGCGGGGCAGGAAAAGGAATAATAAAGAGCGCGTCTGGAGGACTCATGGCAGCGGAAAAGAAACAGGAAGAGAAGGAAGAGAAGAAAGACGGGGAACAGAAGAAATCCTTTCCCGTCAAGGCGATCGTCATCGGTCTCCTGGTGCTGGTTGTACTGGGTGCCGCCGGGGGCGGAGGCTTCTGGTTCTACACCCAGCAGACCGCGAAGAAGGAGGCGGCGCCGAAGCCCGCCGTTGCCGTGATGTGGGCGATGGATCCATTCATCGTCAACCTCATGGACAACAACGGGGAGCGGTATCTGAAGCTGGCCATCCAGCTGGAGATCTCGGATCCCAAGGGGGTAGCCGAGTTGGACCAGATGAAGCCCAAGCTCCGGGACAACGTGCTGGACCTCCTGTCGGCCAAGTCCGTCAAGGAACTGATGGACATGGCAGGCAAGCAGCGCCTGCGGGAGGAGATCGCCATGCGGCTGAATACCTTCCTGACCACGGGGAAGGTGTCCAAGGTCTATTTTACCGAGTTCGTGATTCAGTAGGCAAGCGGAACGGCCAGCCCGGCCGGGAAAGCCCGGGATGAAGCCCGGGACCGATCATGCAGTGCATGTCAAGGCAGAGTGAGCCATGTCGCATATCCTGACCCAGGAAGAGGTGGACGCCCTCCTGAGGGGCATCTCCGGCGGGGAAATCGAGACGGATGTCCAGGTCTCCTTCGATCCCAACGACGCGATTCCCTACGATCTGACCAGCCAGGACCGGATCATCCGCGGCCGGATGCCGACCCTGGAGATGATCAACGAGAAGTTCGCCCGGATGTTCCGGGCGACCATGTCGTCGCTGCTCCGGCGCGTCGCCAGCGTGAGCGCCGTCTCCGTGGACATGATCAAGTTCGGCGAGTTCCTCAAGACCCTGCCCGTTCCCACCAGCCTGCACCTGTTCCGGATGGATCCCCTGCGGGGGAACGCCCTGTGCGTGGTGGAGGCCAAGGTCATCTTCATGCTGGTGGACATCATCTTTGGCGGATCCGGGAAGGATTTCTTCAAGATCGAGGGCCGCGAATTCACCGCCATCGAGAGCAGCGTCATCCGCAAGGTCGTCATCAACGCCCTGGAGGACCTGGAGAAGGCCTGGCGGGCCCTCCTGGACGTCAAGATCGTTTATCAGCGCTCGGAGATCAATCCGCAGTTTGTCCAGATCGTCGCCCCGACCGACGTGGTCGTGGTGATCCAGTTCGAGATCGAAGTGGAATACTCCTCGGGAATCATGACCCTCTGCATTCCGTACTCAACCCTCGAACCCGTGAGGGAGAGGCTGCAGGCGGGCTTCCAGAGTGAACAGCTCGAGGTGGACAAGGGCTGGGTCGATCGGCTCCGGAAAAACATCGCCAAGTCCCAGGCGGAAATCGCCGTGGAGCTGGGAAGCACGGAGATCTCCGCCCGGGACGTCGTGAACATGAAGCCGGGGGACGTCATTCCCCTGGACCAGTATGCCTCCGACGCCATGATGGTGTTCGTGGAGGGCATCCTCAAATACCGGGGTTACCCCGGAATATACAAGGGCAATCAAGCCGTCAGGATTTCCGAGGTGATCCTGGCGAAAGGGGGACAGGAAGATGGAGCAGAAGGAAATTGACGATCTCCTGAAGGGAATCGATCTGGGGGAGGAAGGCGGCGGCGGAGAAGCGGCGAAGCCGGAGGAAGATCTCACCTGGGACGACGTCCAGGAAGAGATGGCCCTCTCGCAGACCAAGAAGCCGCCGGCGGAGGTCAGCGCGGTCAACTTCCAGGAGATCCAGCCCACCGCCCAGCCGGCGATGGACCCGAAAAAGTCCCTCGACCTGGATTTCATCCTCGACATTCCGCTGACGCTGAACGTCGAGCTGGGGAGGAACCGCATGCTCATCAGCGACCTGCTCCAGCTGGGCCAGGGCTCGGTGATCGAGTTGGCCAAGCTCGCCGGGGAACCGATGGACGTCTACGTGAACCAGCGCCTCATCGCCCGGGGGGAAGTGGTCGTGGTGAATGAAAAATTCGGGATCCGGCTGACGGACATCGTCTCTCCGGTGGACCGGATCAACAACCTGCGCTGAGGGATGACCGTGGACTTCAGTTTCTTTTCGGCACTCCTGAAAATGCTCTTCGCCCTGGCGGTCGTACTGGGCCTCCTGATCGGATCCGTCTATTTTCTCAAACGGTTCATGGCGCCCGCAGGCGTGGACCCGGAAGGGCAGTTGATCCGGATCCTGGCGACCCGCTCCCTGGGACCGAAGAGCAGCATCCTGGTGGTGGACATCATGGGCAAGGTTGTGGCGCTGGGCGTCACGGGCTCCCAGATCTCCACGATTACCGACCTGGACGATCCTTCCATTGTCGAGAGGCTTCAGCCCCCGGGGGGAGCCCCGGTGTCGCCCCTTCCGATGTCCCTGGATCGGTACCGCAAGCTCCTGAAATCGTTCACATCGCCCAAGAAAGGCGGCAAGCCATGAGGGGGCGGCGCATCCAGAAGGCCTTGATCCTCCTGGTCCTGCTTGCGATTCCGGCGGCCATCCTGCTCGCGGCGACGCCGGGGGAGGCCCAGACGCTCTCGCTTCCGAATGTCAGCCTCCAGATCGGCGGGACCGCGGATACTCCCGGAAAGACGGCGACGGCCCTGCAGCTTCTTCTCCTGCTGACGGTCCTGTCGCTGGCGCCGGCGATCCTCCTGATGCTCACGTCCTTCACGCGCATCATCGTCGTCCTTTCGCTCCTGCGGAATGCCCTGGGAACGCAGCAGATGCCCCCGAACCAGGTCCTGATCGGTCTCGCCCTGTTCCTGACATTTTTCATCATGGCCCCGGTCTGGCAGAAGGTCAACGCGGAGGCCCTGCAGCCGTACTACCAGGAAGCCATCTCCGGGGAGCAGGCCATGGAGAAGGCGGTCGCACCGGTGAAGGACTTCATGCTGAAACAGACCCGGGAGAAAGACCTGGCGCTGTTTGTGTCCATTTCCAGGGAAAAGCGTCCCGCCAATCCGCAGGAGGTCTCCCTGACGACCCTGATCCCGGCATTCATCATCAGCGAGTTGAAGACGGCCTTCCAGATCGGTTTCATGATCTACCTGCCGTTTTTCGTCATCGACATGGTGATCGCCAGCATCCTCCTGTCCATGGGCATGATGATGCTGCCGCCCATCATGATGAGCCTGCCTTTCAAGCTGCTCCTCTTCGTGCTGGTGGACGGGTGGTACCTGGTTGTGGGATCCCTGGTGCAGAGTTTCCGGTGAAGCATTTCTTTCGGTCACCGGTCCGATCAACGACGAGAGCCGCCTCCCCGGGGAGGCCGGGAAGGAGAGTGAAGGAATCATGACGATCGATTTTGTCGTGGGGATCATGGCGGAGACCGTGAAGGTGACGCTGATGGTGGCGGCGCCGGTCCTCCTGGTCAGCCTGGTGGTGGGTGTCGCCATCAGCCTGTTCCAGGCGCTGACCCAGATCCAGGAGATGACCCTGTCGTTCGTGCCCAAGATCGTCGCCAGCCTGGTCGCCATGGTGGTGGCCCTCCCCTGGATGCTCGGCAGCCTGATCACCTTCACGGAGAAGATCTTCAAGGGAATCCCGCTGTTCATCCGGTAGAGGAGAGCGGCAGGGCCGGGGGCATCCGCCATGAACATCCCGATGGTCACACCCGAGCAGGTCGGGACCTTTCTCTTCGTCTTCCTGCGCCTGAGCGCCATGATCGCGCTCCTGCCCATCTTCGGCGACCGTCCGGTCCTGCTCCGGGTGAGGGCCGGCCTCTCCCTGGTCATCTCCTTTCTGATCTTTCCCTTCGTGGAGACGGCAAACGCGCAGGTCCTGACGGGGAACGTCGTCTCCCTGATCGTGTCCATGGCGGGCGAGGTGCTCATCGGCGTCATCCTGGGATTCGCCGTCCGCTGCGTTTTTGCCGGGATCCAGTATGCCGGGGAGGTGGCGGGCCTCCAGATGGGATTCTTCATTGCCAATGTGCTCGATCCCGTGGAGAGCCGCCAGGTCTCCGTCATCGCCGAGATCCAGTACATGATGGCCCTGGTGGTCTTCCTGGTGCTGGACGGCCACCATGCGCTCCTTCAGGCCGTCAACGAAAGCTTCCGGGTCATTCCCCTGGGGGGGCTTCACGTAACGGGTCCCCTCGTGCAGACGATTTTCGGGTGGACCAGCGGGGTATTCGTCATCGCCCTGAAAATCGGCGCCCCCATCATGGCGGCCCTGATTTTCACCAATGTGGCCCTCGGCATCGTGGCCCGGACGGTCCCGCAGATCAATGTCTTCATCGTGGGGTTTCCCCTGCAGATCGCCGTGGGATTCCTTTTCTTCGGTCTCTCCGTTCCGCTGTTCGTCGCTCTCGTGGGGCGGCTCTTCTCCCGAATTCCGGGGGAGCTGGGGGCGGTTCTACGCCTGATGTAAATTCGCTGATTCGTTGACGCTACCGTCAACCAATCGATAGGAGGCACCGGCCGTGCCGGAGAGAAAGGACGACCAGGAGAGGACCGAGCGCGCAACCCCGCGAAAGCGGGAAGAGGCCCGCAAGAAGGGACAGGTTGCCCGCAGCCGGGAGGTGGTCTCCGCGGCGGTCCTGTCGGCCTGCCTGATTTGCCTGTATTTCCAGGCCTCCGGGACGATGGAGCGCCTGATGAACATGATGCGCTCCGCCTTCCGCCGCAGCATCGCCGTTACGCTCAACACGGACACGGTGCCGGCCCTCTTCACCCAGACCGTCCTGGAGGTGCTGATCCTCCTGGCGCCCCTGTTCCTGACGGTCGTCCTGGCGGGTCTCGCCGCCAACGCCTTCCAGGTGGGTTTCCAGGTCACCGCGGAGAGCGTGACGCCCAAACTGTCCAAGATCAACCCCCTGGAAGGGTTCAAGCGCCTGTTTTCCCTCCAGTCGCTCATGGAGCTGGTGAAAAGCGTCATGAAGTTGGCCATTGTCGGTTTCGTGGCGTACCTGTCCGTGCGGTCGGAGCTGACCCAGATCATTCCCCTGATGGATCAGAGCGCGCCCGATATCGTCCGCTTCATCGGGCGGATGTCCTTCCGGATTCTCGGCACCACCTGCGTCATCCTGGCGTTCCTGGCGGTCCTCGATTACGGCTACCAGCGGTGGGAGCACGAGCGGAACCTCCGCATGTCCCGGCAGGAGCTGAAGGATGAAACCAAGGAAACGGAAGGAGATCCCCTGATCAAGAGCCGGATCCGGAGGATCCAGCAGGAGATGGCCCGCAAGCGGATGATGGCCGCCGTCCCAAAGGCGGACGTGGTCATCACGAACCCAACCCACCTGGCGGTGGCCATCCAGTATGACCCGGAGCGCATGGCCGCACCGACGGTCGTCGCCAAGGGACGGGGCTTTGTGGCGGCGACCATCCGGGAGGTTGCCGAGCGCAGCGGCGTGCCGGTGATCGAAAACAAGCCGGTGGCACAAGTATTGTATAAGATGGTTGACGTAAGCGGGGCCATCCCTGAAAACCTGTACAAAGCCGTCGCCGAGATCCTCGCTTTCGTCTACATGCTCCGCGAGAACGCACGATAAAAGGAAAACGGATTCATGGAAGCAAGAGCCGCTGCAGCCGATTCAGGCGTTCCGATGACCGGGCTCATGAAGAGCTCCAGCGCCGTCCTGGCTTTCGGGGTCGTGGGTATCCTGCTCGTCATGATGGTTCCCCTTCCGACCCTGCTCCTGGACGTCCTGCTGTCCATGAACATCGCCATTTCCCTCATTATTCTCCTTATGTCCCTGTACGTCCTGCGTCCCCTGGACTTTTCCGTGTTCCCCTCCGTCCTCCTGGTGGTGACCCTCCTGCGCCTTTCCCTGAACGTCGCCTCCACGAGGCTCATCCTGCTCCACGGCAGCGAGGGGACCGATGCCGCCGGCCAGGTCATCAAGGCCTTCGGGACCTTCGTCGTGGGGGGGAACTACGTGGTCGGCATGATCGTCTTCTCCGTCCTCGTGCTGATCAACTTCGTGGTCATCACCAAGGGCGCCACGCGCATCGCCGAGGTGGCCGCCCGCTTTACCCTGGATTCCATGCCCGGCAAGCAGATGAGCATCGATGCCGATCTGAACACGGGCCTGATCAACGACAACGAGGCCCGCAGGCGCCGCCGGGATCTGGAGAGCGAGTCGAACTTCTACGGGGCCATGGACGGCGCCAGCAAGTTCGTCCGCGGCGATGCCGTCGCCGGCATCATCATCGTCCTGGTGAACATCGTCGGCGGGCTCATCATCGGCGCGCTCCAGCAGGGCATGCCCATCGCCGATGCGGCCCGGACCTACACGCTGCTCAGCATCGGAGACGGGCTGGTGACACAGGTGCCCGCCCTCATCGTGTCCACCGCGGCGGGCATGCTGGTGACCCGGACGGCCGGAACCACGGAGCTGGGCCAGGAAATGAGGCTGCAGCTCTTCGCCCAGCCAAAGGCGGTCGCCGCGGCGGCGGTCGTGCTCCTGATTTTCGCCCTCATCCCGGGAATGCCGAAGCAGGCGTTTCTGACCATCGCCGTGCTGGTCGGGGTGGCCGCCTGGCAGCTTGCCCGCATCCGGGTCCGGGAGGAAGAAAAAGAAAAGGAAGAGGCCCCGGCGCCTCCCCAGGCGGAGGCAGCACCCCTCCTGGATCCGCTGGACGCCCTCGGACTGGAGGTGGGCTACGGCCTGATCCCCTTCGTCGACGCCTCCCAGGGAGGGGAGCTGCTGCGCCGGATCCGGATGTTCCGCAAGCAGATCGCCCAGGACATGGGATTTGTCGTTCCGTCCATCCATATCCGCGACAACCTGCAGCTCAAGCCCTATGAATACGCGTTCCTGGTGAAGGGGGTCGAGGTGGCCCGCGGGGAGATCCTGGCGGGGCACCAGCTCGCCATCGTCCAGGAAGGCATGAAGGTCCGCGTCAAGGGAATCGAAACGAAGGAACCCGCCTTCGGTCTCCCGGCGGTCTGGGTTCCGGACCGGGAACGGGAGACCCTGCAGGCCCAGGGAGTCGTCGTGGTCGATCCGGCGACGGTCATCACCACGCACCTGACGGAGCTGATCAAGTCCAACGTGGACTCGCTCCTGGGGCGCCAGGAAATCCAGGTGCTCCTGGACAGCCTGGCGGCCTCGGCTCCGCGGCTCGTGGAAGACCTGGTCCCGAAGGTCATCCCCGTGGGGACCCTCCAGAAAGTACTGCAGCGGCTCCTGGGCGAGCGCATTCCGATCCGCGATCTGCAGACGATCCTGGAGACGCTGGCGGATTACGTTCCCCTTACGAAAAACGTCGACGTCCTGACCGGTTATGTTCGGCAGGCCCTGTCGAGGGTGATCACGCGCCTCCACGCGGACGAGCGGGGCGGGCTCCACGTGATCATGATTTCCCCGGAGATCGAGGAGGGCATTCAGCAGACCCTCCAGCACACGGAGTTTGAATCGTTCGCCTCGCCGGATCCCCAGATGGTCCGGAAGATCGTCACGAACATGAAGCGGTTTGTCCCGCTCTTCACGTCCCGCGGACTGCAGCCGATTGTCCTGTGCTCGCCCACCGTCCGCATCCACCTGCGGCGGATCATGGAGCGGTTCGTGCCCAACCTGGTCGTCCTGGCACACAACGAGATCACCCGGGATGCAAAACTGACCTCACTCGGTCTTTTGGAGTTGAGCCATGCAAATGAAACGGTATGAGGTTTCCAGCCTCCAGGAAGCGATGCGCCGGGTCAAGAAAGACCTCGGGCCGGAGGCGATCATCCTGTCCACGAAAACCCTGAGGGATTCGAATCCGCCCCTTCTGGAGGTGGTGGCCGCGCTGGATCGGAAACACGGTGAAGAGCCTCTTCCCGTCGCCCAACGCCAGCCCCCGCCTCCGCCGGCCCCTCCGGCGGGAGAGGCAATGCCCGACTGGGCACGCTCCATCACGGGAGAACTCCGGGAGTTGAAGGGACTGCTTGGGAACGACCGGCCGGATCAGCAGCTCCGGGAGGAGTTGTCGGAAGTCAAGGAAGCCCTCTTCACGCTCTTCGACATGCTCGGGTTCCGGCACGGCGGCGGCGATCCGTCTCCCTACGGGCGCCTGTACCACCGCCTGCTGGCCAACGGGGTCTCCCGGCCGCGTGCCCTCAAGATCGTCGACGGGGTCCGCCAGGAAGGCGGCAGCGGGGAGGAGACCTACGAGGCATCCGTCCGCCGTGCACGGGAAGCGATTCTGCGCTCCATTGCCCGGGAGGAGAACCCCGGCCTGGAGAAGCGGGTGAAAGCTCTTGTCGGGCCGACCGGTGTCGGAAAGACCACGACCCTGGCGAAGCTGGCCGCCCGATTTGCCCTGGAACAGAAGCAGAAGGTCGGGCTGATCACGCTGGACACCTACCGAATCGCCTCGGTGGACCAGCTCCAGACCTATGCGGACATCATGAAGCTTCCCCTGCGGGTGGCCGGGGATGGGGAAGGATTCCGGGAGTCCCTCCGGAGTTTCGATGACCGCGACGTCATCCTCGTGGACACGCCGGGGAGAAATCCCGAAGACACGGAATACCTGAACGAATTGAAGCGTCAGTTCGGCGGGTCGCCCGACCTGGAAGTGAGCCTGCTGTTGACGCCGGCGATGAACAGGGAGGGCCTCCAGGTAACGGCGGACCGTTTCCGTCTCCTGGACTACGATTCGCTCATCCTGACCAAGCTCGATGAATGTCAGCGCTTTGGCGTGGTCTACGACATCCTGGAGCAGGCGGGACGGCCCGTCCGGTATGTGACCTGTGGACAGAACGTGCCGCAGGATATCAAGGAAGTAACCCCGGGATCGCTGGCATCGCTGATTCTCGGGCATTCGATTCATTGACGGGGGATGGTTTGGACCAGGCGGCAACACTCAGACAGGCCATGGAGCGGCGGGAGCGCGGAGGCGTGAAGGTCCCCGGCGGGGGAAAGTCCCACGGCGAGGGCGAGGATACGGAGGTGCGGGACAGGCCCGTCCGCGTCCTGGCTTTCACGAGCGGCAAGGGAGGCGTCGGAAAAACCAACATCGCCGCCAACATCGCCTACATCCTCTCCCAGCGCAACCGGAAGACCATCGTCCTGGACGCGGACATGGGGCTTGCCAACATCGACCTGCTCCTGGGGCTTACGCCCCGGTACAACCTGTACCACGTCCTGAAGGGGGAAAAGACCCTGGCGGAGACGCTGGTGACAGGGCCCGGCGGGATGAAGGTCCTTCCCGCCTCCTCCGGCATTGCGGAGATGACGGATCTTTCGAGAGGGCAGAAGCTGACTCTCCTGGATGCGGTCAATTCGCTGAAGAACAAGCCGGAATTCCTTCTGATCGACACGGCGGCCGGCATTTCGGGAAACGTCACCTATTTCAATTCCTCCGCCCACGAGATCATCATTGTCACCTCCGCAGAGCCGACGGCGCTGACGGATGCCTACGCCCTCATGAAGGTGCTCTACCAGGGATACGACCGGAAGAAGTTCCGTCTCGTCGTCAACATGGTCAACCACCCGACGGAGGCCCGCGAGGCGTACGAGCGGCTGCGGCATGCGACGGACCATTTCCTGACCGTCGCCCTGGACTACCTGGGATTCATCCTCCACGACCCGAGGCTGCCCGAGGCCGTGAAAAAGCAGAAGGCCCTGGCGGAGATCTACCCTTCGTCCCCGGCAAGCCGGTGCCTCCAGGACATTGCCTCGAGGCTGTGCGGAGAGGCGCCCGGAGGGGCGGAGGGGGGAAGCATTCGGTTTTTCAGCAACAGGACCATTCGATCCAGCCGTGAATAGGAACGGGAGAGAAGGACAGATTCTGCAGTATGCGCCCATGGTGAAGCAGGTCGTCAGCCGGCTGACCGCCCGTGTGGTCATGGCGCCGGCGGATCGGGAGGCCCTGATTCAGGCCGGCGTGATCGGCCTGATGGCCGCGCTGGAGAAGTTCGACGAGACAAAAAACGTCCGGTTCGAGACGTACGCGAAGATCCGGATCCGTGGGGCCGTGCTGGACGAGATGCGGGCCGCCGACCGTGTCCCCCGGTCCGTTCGAAGCAAGGATACAAAAATCGAGAAGGCCTTTGCAGCGCTTCAGAGACAGCTTGGCCGCCCCCCCGGCGAGGAGGAGATGGCGGATCACCTGGGCATCCCCCTGGAGGAATACTTCGAGCTCCTCGATGATGCGAAGCTGGTCAAGGTGATCAGCACCGAGGACCTTCCCCCCGATTTCATTGAACGGTACGGATGCGGCAGGCTGCAGGAGGAAATCGACCACGGCGATCCGCTCTCCCTCCTGGAGAGCGAGGAGCTCAAGGAGGGGATCAAGAAGGCCATCGACCGGCTCCCCGAGAAGGAGCGTACGGTCCTGGCCCTGTACTATTACGAGGAACTGAACCTCAAGGAGATCGGACGGGTCCTGAATCTGACGGAGTCAAGGATCTGCCAGATCCATACCCAGGCGGTGCTCCGGCTGCGGGGACTGCTGGGGGAGGTGCGCTGACATGGGTTCGCAGGGAACGGCCATGACCGACGCCCCGGACCGGGGCCTGACCTTCCTGGTGGTGGACGACCAGTATGACGCCCGGAAAAGCATCCGGAAGATGCTTCTTTCCCTCGGACACACCAGCGTGCTGGAGGGCAAGGACGGTGTCGAGGCCTGGCAGCGCCTCCAGTCCGAGCCCGTGGACGTCGCGATCGTGGACCTGTTCATGCCGGGGCTCAGCGGAATCGACCTCCTCCGGCGCGTCCGGAAAGACGAGCGGTTCCGAAGCCTGCCGTTCATCATGGTGACGGGAGATCTGGCGGAAGAGATCGTGGCGGAGGCCGCGGAGACGGATGTGGACGCCTACATCATCAAGCCGTTCGCCGTCCAGACGCTGGAGGAGAAAATCAACGCGGTGCTGGGGAGGCGGACGAATCCGTCCCCGCTGGATGGGCACCTCCAGCTTGCCCAGGCTCTAATCGGGGAAGGGGAATTCAACCGCGCCCTGGGAGAGCTGAAGACGGCCATGGCCATGCAGCCGGACAATCCCCGGGTTTTTCAGACGCTGGGGGAGATGTACGTCTGCCGCGGCATGCTGGAGGACGCGGAGAAGGCCTTCCGGAAGGCGATCCTGTGCGAGCCCCGATTCACCCGGGCCTATGACAGCCTGGCGGACGTATTCGCCCGCAGGGGGGACCGGGAGCAGGAGATCGCCGTCATGCGGAAGGCAACGGCCATCAGTCCGAAGAATGCGAACCGGCAGCTGAATCTCGGCAAGGCCCTCCTGGAGAACGACGCCGTCGAGGAGGCCAGGAAAGCCTTTGCGCAGGCCGTCCGGGTGGCGCCGGCGGATCCGTCCGTCCGCAGGGAGATCGGCGAGACCCTGCTGGCCCGGAACCTGAACAGCGAGGCCGAAGGCATCTTTCGTTCCCTCCTGCAGGAGGACCCGTCGGACGTCCACCTGTACAATCGCCTGGGCATTGCCTTCCGGAAGCAGGGCCGTTTCCGGGAGGCCATCGACCTGTATCGAAAGGCGCTCTGTCTGGATCCCGAGGACGACCATCTCCATTACAACTTGGCCAGGGTCCTGATGGAGGACGGACGCGAGGGCGAGGCGAGGGTGCATGTTCTGAAAGCCCTCGAACTGTATCCGGATTTCATGGAAGCGAAAGACCTGCTGGACTGTCTCGAACAGGGACATGCCGGGGAGCCGCCGGAGCGGGTGATCGACGCCCCGGCCGACCGGGCTGGCGGATAAGGAAGCGCGGGCCGAGGAAGGAGCCGCCATGGCACAGCAAAAGGCCAAACTGGACATTCTGGACATTCCCCTGGACAGCGATTTTGCTCTGGAGACCCCGCCGCCTCCGGATTCCGGAGGGGACCCGAAACCGGAGCCGGCGAAACGGCCCTGGTACAGAAACCGGTGGGTGATCGCGGGAGGTCTCGGCACCGGTCTTCTCGGGATCCTGGCGGCGGCCGTCCTTTTCGTCTGGAACCCGCTGGACCGGGGAAGGCAGCCCGGAACGACGGTTTCCAGTGCGGTCAGGATGCCCGCCGGGGCGTCCGCGGCGGCGTCCCTGGTCGAGGAGTTCTACGTCGACGTGAAGGATGCCTTGGGAGCGCCGAAGCTGGCGGTGGTCAACCTTGCGCTGGATCCGGCGGACCGGAAGGTCCTTCCCGAGATGAACGGACCGGACGTCCGGAAGGCGATCCATGCGATCCTGTCTGCGAAAACGGCGGAAGTGCTGAGAGCGCCCAAGGAAAGGGAAGACCTCCGGAAGGAGATCACCGCCGGCATCAACCAAGTCCTGAAACGCGATGCCGTCAAAACCGTCTGGTTTTCGGATCTCAATGTGTGGTGAGCGGGAAGCGGCCGGCGGCGGAAGAGGGAGCGGGGAAAGCGGACGATGGAATCCAGGAAGGAAACATCCCATACCGCCGATTGGCAGCGCATGATCGTTCATGATATGAAAAGTCCGTTGATGATGGTCGTGGCGAACCTGGATCTGCTTTCCCGATGCCGCCTGCGCGCCCGGGAAGAGGATCTCCTCCGGAGCGCCCTCGAGGGATGCCGGGATCTCCAGCGCATGATCCAGGGGTACCTGCGAATCTCGCGCCTGGGGGAGAGCGGGCCCCCCCTCGAGTTGTCCGTCGTCCGCGTCGGCTCCTTCTTCCGCCGGCTGGAAAGAATGTGGGTGGCCCTGTGCCGGAACAGGGACATCCGCCTCGAGTTCGACCTCGATGAGGCCCCGTCGACGCTGGTCGCAGACGAGCCCCTGTTGGAGAGGGTTCTTTCCAACCTGATGCTGAACGCCGTCGCCCAGGTCGAGCGGGGCGGTCGTATCGGTGTCCGCGTATGGACCGCCTCGACGGGCCGGATCCGCATTTCCGTGATTGACGACGGGGCGGGGATGCCCGGGGCTCTCAAGGCGGCCCTGGTTCGTTGCCTTCCGGGTGAGACGTCCGGCGGTCCTGTGAACGAATCCGGGACCGGGAGGAGCGAGCCCGGGATCGGGCTGGCCTTCTGCCGTCTGGCCTGTGAGCTTCACGGAGGAAAGATCTGGGCGGAAGGGGGGCCGTTACGGGGGACCGTTGTCCACGTGGAACTGCCGGCGGACCTGGTTCCTTCCGGAAGCGGTTTGCTGGATGGACCGGAAGTGTCCAGAAAGAGGGATGGCGATGGAGATGCAAGAGCTTGAGCGTGCCCTGGAAGGGTCCTTCGCGGATACGATGCTGTTCGCCTTTGTGCCGGGGCTTCTTCACAATTTTGCCAATCCGCTCAACGGGATCATGGGGCGGGCGAAGATCCTCGAACGGCGCCTGGAAAACCTGCAGGCGGCCATGGGAAAAGCCGGGGTTCATCTGCCGGGAACGCTGGCGGAGGACTGGTTGAAGATACAGTCCGACGTCCGGCTGCTCAACACCGAATCGGAGCGGTTTGCCGACGTCTTCCAGGATGTGGCCTCCCGTTTCGGGATCCTCTCCCACAAGAAGGAGGAGCGGTTCGATCTGGCGGCCCTGGTGCGCCGGGAGGTTCGTTTCGCGGATCATTACCTGGATTTCAAGCACCGGGTCAAAAAGGTGCTGGACCTGTCCGAAGGGGTTCCTCCGGTGCGGGGTGTCCAGGCCCATTTCGCCATGGCCCTCTGGGCCGTGTTCCGCCATGCGGCGTCCCGCCTTGGATCGCAGGGAGAACAAGAGCTTCACGTGACGGTCGGGAAGGAGAACGATCGGGTTCTGCTTGGAATCCGCCACACCGGAGCGCCCTTCACGGACGAGGAGCGGGAAGACGTCCGGGGAGTCCTGGAGGAGAACCGGATCTCCCGGCTTCAGGACCCCGCCCATGGAGCACTCTGCCTGTCCCTGCTTCTCTTGAGGCATTACGGGGCAGCCGTTTCCGCACAGAGCGGCGGGGAAATCGGAATTTCATTTCCCGCCGGCTGATTGCATGGACATGAGCGATGGATATTCGAAGACCGATTCTTCCGATTCCCGGAGCCGAGGCGGTCGCCCAGGTCCAGTCCCAGGTGCCTGACCGGCAGCGGCACTCCGCCTCCTGGGGGAAGCGGGAGAAAAGAAAGGCCTTTCCCGCCCCGGAGAACGAAGAGCGGGAGGAGACGATGGTCAGCGGGCGGGACGAAGAAGATGCGTCCCCGGAATCGGCTCGAAAAGGACGGGCCATCGAAACGGTGGTGGACGACGGCCATGTTCCGGAGGACGAGCGGATCCAGGGAAGCCGCCTGGACGTGCTTGCCTGACGGAGGATACGGGGGGACAATATGCTGGCAATGACGACAAGGGATTTCCTGCTGCTGCAGCTGGGCATGGATCTGGCCCTGGCTCTCCTCGTTCTCTTCCTCTTCTGGCAGATCCGCCGGGTCGTGGGCCGGAAGCAGGCCCGTCCCGATGAGAAAGAGGTGCAGGCCCTCCGGCAGCTCGTCGAGGACTCCCGCAACGCAACCGATCAATTTCTGGCGGCCGTCCAGGAAAGCAAGACGACGCTCAAGGAGCTGGCCCGGGCCCTGGACGAGCGGGAAAAGCGGATCCGGGAGCTTCTCGCCCTCTACCCGGAGGCGTCGGAACGACAGGAACCGGACACCGCCGCTCCGCCGGCGGGGGATCCGAGGGCCGCACAGATCCTGGCCCTGGCCGCCCGAGGACTCTCGGAGCGCGAGATCGCCCGTCACACCGGCATCCCGGACGGGGAAGTCCACCTCATCCTGAATCTGACCGGGAAGAGGTAAGCCTGGCCGGGGCGTGGCGGACCGATCCCCATGAAACTCATATCCCTCAACGATCCTTCGGTAACTCCCGTATCTCCGGTAAATCGAACCCGGCCGGCCGGCCTTTCCCTGCTCTCGGTCGGCGAGCGGGTGGAGGCGCTGGTTCTCGAAGTCCGCGAGAGGGGCCTGCTGCTTCTGGACATCGGGGGCAACCGGGTCCTGGCGGAGACGAAGCAGACCCTGGGCGAAGGCGCACGGTTTGCCGCCCGGGTCACCCAGAACTCCCCGCAGATCGTGCTCCAGGTTCTGGCGGGCGATGCTCCGGCCGGACAGGAATCCCTCCCGGAGTCTCTCGGTATCTTTCGCAGCCGGCCCGGTCTCCTGGGGGACATGTTCCGGCAGCTGTCCACCCTGGTCGAGTCCCTGGCAGACACCCTTCCAGGAGATATGCCCCCGCAGCTGGCGGCGGCACGGAGCAGCCTGCAGGGTCTCCTTTCCTCGCTTATTTCCCCCGGCTCCGGGAAGCAGTCGTCCGCGGGTGCCGGCGAGGCCCAGGCAGGGCTCCCAGCGCCGGCGGACGGTGACGGGAATCCCGTGGTCCGTCTCCCCGACGGAGGAAATGTTCCGGAAAAAGCAGCCCCGGGAACGCTCCGGGAATCACTGGTGCGCCTGGCCGAGGCGGCCGAGCGGGAGATGGCGGCCATGGATGCCGGCGCTCCCGGTCGGAAAAGCCTGGAGCAGGCGGCATCCACCGCCCGGTCGGCCCTGGAGACCCTCGATGTTCACCGGGATGTCAATATTTTGTCGCGCCGGGAGGGCGGACCGTTTGTGCTTCAGGTCCCCGCGGCGTTTCCCGGCGGGATCCGGGTCCAGGACCTCTTCCTCTATCCCGAGGGCGGACAGGAGGGGGGCGGGGGGGAAGACAAAGAGGCCTTCCGGATGGTCCTCTGCCTCAACATGGAAACCCTCGGGGACATCCTGGTGGATGCCCGGCTGGCCGCGGGGAGGATGAGCGGAACCCTGCGCTGCGGCACGGAAGAGGTCCGGGAGTATCTCCAGTCCGGACTGGACGACCTCCGTGAGCGCCTGGCGGCGTCGGGATTCCCCGACGCGGGGATCGTCTGCCTGACGGACCACGACATTGCCCGGACCATCCTGGACAGAAAGCAGTCCCTGCCCATCTTTCAGAGAGACGCCGTCAATCTGTACGCCTGACGGCCCATGCATGGCGGCGAACCGGACCCGCAAACGGGAGGAGACGGCCGCCGCGAAGGGAACCCATGAACGCGGAACGCCCCGGAGATAAAAAAGAAAAGTCCCCCCTGGCGGCGGCCCTGAAGTACGACGGCAAGCCGGGCTCGGCCCCGCGGGTGACCGCCAAGGGTCGCGGCGAGGTGGCGGAGCGGATCATCGAGACGGCCCGCCTCCACGGAGTCCCGGTTCAGGAAAATTCCGCCCTTGTCCAGTTCCTGTATCGCCTCGACGTTGATGAGGAAATCCCCGTCGAGCTGTATCGGGCCGTCGCGGAGATCCTGGCCTTCGTATACTCCCTGGACGAGCGACGCCGCGCCGGGTTGTAGGGGAGCCCGTCTTTCCATTTCACCCTCCGTTGTTCCTCCCTCCAGGCATGCTCCTTGCTTCATAAATCGGCATCAATCAACGAGGAACATGAACCATGGCACTCGATGTCCGCGACATCGCCGCGGCGGCTGTCCGCAGCATCCGGCAGCTCGATACGGTAACCCAGAACATCGCCCACGCCAACACGCCGGGATTCAAGGCGATCCACCTGAGCTACGAGCTCCAGTCCGACCCGGTCTCCGGGTCGCAGGACCCGGGACTGGAATACAAGCCGTACGGTCGGACGGATTTCTCGCCGGGGACGCTGATGAGGACCGGCGGGGCGCTCGACATCGCCATCGAGGGTGACGGATTCCTGGCGGTGGAGACCCGGCAGGGAACGGCCTACATCCGGGGCGGAAGCTTCCACATCAACCGGAACAACGAGCTGGTCACGTCGACGGGAGAGCGCGTCCTTGGGACTTCGGGTCCCATTACGATCGACGGCCACGATATCCAGATTGGTCAGGACGGGACGATAACCGTCACCGAGACCTCCGGTGACGGGGCAGTGGCCACGAATGTGGGCCAGCTCCGGGTGGTGACCTTCGATCGCCCCCAGAACCTGAAGAAACAGGGAGACAGCCAGTACGTCGATCCGGGAAACGCGGGCATGCAGGTGATGGCGGATCCCCGGGTCGCGGGGCAATCGCTGGAAATGTCCAACGTGAATGCCATCAAGGAAATGGTGAACATGATCGAACTGCAGCGCACGTTCGAAACCTACCAGAAGGTCATCCGGACGATGGCCGACCAGGACAAGCAGGCCACGAACCAGATCGGGAAAGTGGTCTGAAAATAAGGAGGAGCAGATGATTCGCTCGCTATGGATCGCGGCTACCGGCATGCACGCCCAGCAGCTGGAGCAGGATGTAATCGCCAACAACCTGGCCAATGTGAACACGACCGGGTTCAAGAAATCCCGCGTCGACTTCCAGGACCTGATGTACCAGGTGTCTTCCCAGTCGGGATCGGAGACCTCGACGGGGGTCCAGCTGCCTGCGGGCATCCAGGTCGGACTGGGCGTCAAGGCCGTCTCGGTGGCCAAGAACTTCAGCCAGGGCGACTACCAGCAGACGGGCAATTCCTTCGACTGGGCCATCGAGGGGAGCGGCTTTTACCAGCTGGACAACAACGGCACCACGGTCTACACGCGGGCCGGGAACTTCAAGCTCGACAAAGATGGATACCTCTGCAATCCCGAGGGATTGAGGCTGGTGCCCAACGTACAGGTGCCGTCGACCGCCGTCAGCTTCACCATCGACAGTGGCGGGACGTGGTCCTATTCCGACAGCACCGGGGCCTCGACGACGGGCGGACGGATCACCCTGGCGCGCTTCATCAATCCCGCGGGCCTCACCAGCATGGGCCGCAACCTCTTCACCACCTCCAACAGCTCGGGCGATGCCATTGTCAGCAATCCCGGCGAAGAGGGGTGCGGAACGATTACGCAGACGTACCTGGAACAGTCGAACGTCAACGTCATCGACGAGATGGTAAAGATGATCGCCGGCCAGCGGGCCTATGAAATCAACTCCAAGGCCATCCAGACGGCGGACGACATGCTGCAGGTGGCCAACAACATCAAGCAGTAGGGTGTTCCATGAACCGTGCAATGCGATTTTCCATGGTCTTCGTCGCGGCGATTGCTGTTCTTCTGTGCTCGTCTCCTCTTCTGGCGGCCGGAAAGACGGTCAAGATCGGGGCGGCACAGATCCAGGACGACGTCCAGCGGGCCGCGGCAAGCCAGAGTGCCTGGCCCCGGGGGACGGTTCGCATCATCTTTACCAGTCCCGTCCAGGAGATGGAGGCAAAGGGGGAAAAAATTTCCCGGGAAGTCATTCCCGTACGGGGAAATCCCTTCCTCGGCCATGGGCAGTATGCCGTCCGGATCTATGACAACGGTGTTTTCCTGGCGGAGCAGAGGGTCTCGGTCCTGGTCGAGGTCCAGCGGGACGTCGTCCTGAGCACCCGTTCGCTCGGCCGCAACACCCGGCTCGACGGCGGGGACATCCAGGTGGTGAAGCGATGGGTCCGGCGCATCCCGGCCCAGGCGGTAACGGACACCGAGAGTGTCGTCGGCAAGATGCTCCGGGTCAATGTGGCTCCGAACACGGAACTGACCCACTCGATGCTTCGCGAGTTTCCCGTCGTCCGGAAGGGAGCACCCGTGCGGATCATCTATGAAAGCGGTCCGCTCTCCATCGCCACCCTCGGCGTGAGCGAGGAGGACGGACAGGACGGGAGCATGGTCCGGGTGAGGAATACCTCCTCCCGGAAGATCCTTCATGCCCGGGTGGTCGGGGATGCAACGGTTCAACTCGTATTTTAGGAGGTTCGCCATGCGGTTTCTTCCGGGACGCCGGACGACGGGATGCCTGCTGGCCTGCGTTCTGTTCGGCATGACGCTGACGGGCTGTTCGCTCATCACCAAGCCGGACGCGATCCTGTCGGAACCCATTCCGACGCCGGTTCACAGGGCGACGCCGCCCCCGGTGCCGGCCGAGCCCGGGTCGATCTGGCCCGGTGCCAACAGCTACAACATGCTTTTCACGGACAAAAAGGCCGGTTACGTGAATGACATCGTGACCATCATCGTGGAAGAATCCGCCGCCGGTGTCAACAAGGGGACGATCAACACCTCCCGGGACGGCAAGACGGAGATGGGCGTCAGCGCCCTCCTGGGGATCGAGTCCTCCATTCTCCAGCGGAATGCGAACATGGGGGAAGCCATCTCCGTCGGCGGAACGAGCTCCAACACGATGAAGGGAACCGGGGACACGAGCCGCGGGGGGACCCTCCAGGCGCGGATTACGGCCCGCGTCATCAAGGTCTTCGAAAACGGCAACCTTTACATTGAAGGGAGAAGGATGCTGACGGTCAACGCGGAGGACCAGTACCTGGTGCTGAGCGGTATCATCCGGCCCGAGGACATCACGTCGGACAACACCATCTCCTCAAGATACATCGCCGATGCGAAGATCGTCTACACGGGACGCGGCGTCGTGGACGAGAAGATGCGTCCCGGCTGGCTGAGCCGGGCCCTGGATTACGTCTGGCCCTTCTGACAGGAGAAAGACGATGCTGGATCGTAGGAGAACATGGAAATGGGTCGGGGCTCTCGTCCTGCTGGTGCTTCTTGTTGCACCGGCGGCGGCATCGGCCGCCCGCCTCAAGGACATCGCGGCGATCGGCGGTGTGAGGGAGAACCAGCTCTTTGGGTACGGGCTGGTGGTCGGCCTCATGGGAACGGGAGACGACGTGAAGAACGGCTTCACCCGCGACACCATCGCCAACCTGCTGAGCCGCCAGGGGCTGGCCATGCGGGACAAGTCGTCCACCCTGAAGGCCAAGAATGTCGCCGCCGTCATGGTGACGGCCAATCTGCCCCGGTTCGCCAAGGTGGGAAGCCGGATGGACGTGACGGTCTCCTCGATGGGCGACGCCACCAGCCTGCAGGGCGGGACCCTGCTGATGACCCCCCTGAAGGGGGCCGACGGCGAGGTGTACGGCGTGGCCCAGGGGGCTGTGGCCATCGGCGGATTCAGCGCGTCGGGGGCGGGCGCCTCCGCCGTGAAGAACCAGACGAACGTGGGAATCATCACGAACGGCGCTTCTGTGGAGAAAGAGGTCCGCTTCGATTTCGCGCACTCGAAAATGATGACCGTGAACCTGTACCAGCCCGATTTCACGACGGTCAGCCGTGTCGCGGCGGCCCTGAACAAGGCCGTCGGAGGGATCGACGCGAGGCTCAAGGATGCCTCCACCGTCGTGATCAGCGTTCCGGCGTCGTTCAGCGGCAACGTCGTGGCGCTGGCCACGGCCATCGAGAACATCGAGGTGAACGTCGATATGCCGGCGGTAGTGGTCCTGAACGAGAAGACCGGTACCGTCGTCATGGGTGAAAACGTGCGGATCTCCACGGTGGCGGTGGCCCACGGCAACCTGAGTATCCAGATCAAGGAAACCCCGGTCATCTCGCAGCCGCTCCCGTTCGCGCCGCAGCCCGGGCAGGGAACCCGGCCGATCGTGAACCCGAGGGACGGGACAATCGTTGCACCGGGCGGGCAGACCGTCGTGGCGAAGGACACAACGATCGGCGTGACCGAGGAGAAGAACCAGCTGATGCTGCTGCCGAAGGCCGTCACCATCCAGGAGATGGTCCAGGCCCTCAACGCCATCGGCGTCACGCCGCGGGACCTGATCACCATTCTCCAGGCCATCAAGGCGGCCGGGGCGCTCCAGGCGGAGTTGAAGCTCATCTGATTGATAGAAGGAAACGGGACCATGGACAAGACAGCGGGTGTACCCATCCGGCCCGCCGGAAATGCGGCGGCGAAATCCGGCACCGCGGCGACGGATGCGGCGGCGGCCGCGCGCGACAAGAAGCTGCGCAAGGCCTGTGCGGATTTTGAGGCCGTCATGGCGTACCAGATGCTCAAAACCATGCGCAACACCGTTCCCGCGCTGAGTCCACTCAGCAGGTTCCCGGGAAAAGACACCTATGATATGATGATGGACCAGAAGGTGGCCGAGGAACTCTCCCGCCGGGGAAGCGGACTTGGAATCCAGGATCTCCTCTACCGGCAGCTCAAGGGAAGATTCTCTCCCTGAGGGGGGGAATTTTTTTCCTAAAGTTGCGGCGCCCTTCTGCCGATAAGATAGACAAAATGAAGATCAGGGGCATCCCATGAAGATCAGCGACACGAACATGCAGACCACGCAGGGCATTTCTTCCTATGCGCGTGGCGAAACCGCCCGGCCCAACGCGGAGAAGCCGGCCGAGGGCGGAGTGGCGGTTCCCCAGGAGCGAATCGATCTTTCCGGAAAGGCCAGAGAGGTTCAGCAGTTGCAGAAGGCGGTCACCGAGGCGCCGGAGATTCGCGAGGACCGGGTGAACGAACTGAAATCCCGGATACAAAATGGTACGTATCATGTCTCAGCGGAGGACATCGCCTCCAAAATCGTTGGCGATACCCTGACGGACCTGATCCGCTGAGGAAAATTTTTCCCTGAAACAACCCCCCAACGCCTCCCGAGGTCACAAGTTACATGGTCTTGGGAGGCGCCTACCTTTCCGGGTGCCGATTGGATCGAGCTTTCCATTCCGGCCGCCCCTTTCGATCTTCCTGGTACGCCCCTTGCTATAGGCTGAATAGACCCCGGCGATCCGGATGACCGCCGGGAGAAACAAGAAGACGAACAGAGGGGGTCGATGGAGCAATGAACGGTCTTTCCCTTGACGATGCCGGGCAGCGGAAGCGTTTCCTGGAGGTTCTCCCCCTGCTGATCGCCAATCTGCGGGACGAGCTGCGAAGGATCGAGGCCCTGCATGCCTGCCTGCTCCGGGAAAGGGAGATCCTCTGCGGCGGATCCCCCCAGGTCCTGGCGCAGAGCAACAGCGACAAGGAACAGGCTCTCCTGGACCTGGAGGCGACCCGCTCCCTCCGCTCGCCCCTCCTGACGGAATTGTCCGATCTTTCTGGCATTCCGTCGGATCAGATGTCCGTCCGGATGCTGGCCTCCCTGGCGCCGCCACTGGCCCGGCGGGAGCTGACCACCCTTGGGCAGGCGCTCCGGAAACTGGCAGAAGCAATCCGGACGCTCAATGATCGCAACCGCGGACTCATCGAAAACTCGCGCCAGCACGTAAAAAGCTGGCTCACATTTCTTCTCGGCGCGGCCACTACCGCTCCCTGTTATGCAAATTCTGGGGACATCCCCCAGGCGGGGATCAAAGGGCGGTTCTTCCGCACGGAGGGTTGATCGATGGCAATCAGTTCCCTGCTGAACATTTCCCGGGATGCCCTGATGACCTACCAGGGGGCCATCTCCGTTACCGGCTCCAACATCGCGAACGTCAACAACGCTGACTATACCGTCCAGCGGGCGACCATCTCGGCGCGCACCCAGCTTTCGTCCTTTCAGGCAGGGACCGGGGTCGATCTCACCAGCGTGACCCGGGTCTACGACCAATACATCGGGAACCGGATCATCGACGAGACTTCGAACAGCGGATACTGGGACACCCGGAGCGGGATCCTCGGTCAAGTGGAGGTCCTCTACGACGAGACGGACACCGCGGGACTCACGAAGGACCTGGAGGCCTTCTGGGATTCCTGGTCCGACCTGGCTCAGAACCCGACGGGGCTCGTGGAGCAGAATGCCGTGGTTGCGGCGTCGGACAACCTGGCCTCGAACATCCGGGACAAGTACCAGTCCCTCCAGACCATCCTGGCGGGCGTGAATGAAAGCATTGCCGGGACGGTGAACTCAATCAATTCCCTGGCGGCCGACATCGCCGAGCTGAACCGGAGCATTGTCTCCGCATCCAACAGCGGCGCCGGGGTGAACGAGTTGATCGACAAGCGGGACGCCGCGATCCGGTCCCTGTCGGAATTGATCCCGGTCCAGACCGTCGCGGATGAATCCGGTTCCGTCAGCGTCTTTCTGGCAAACGGTCAGATGCTGGTGAGCGGCATTTCGTCCCGGGAACTCGAAGTCGGCGCCACCGGGGACGTGACCTTCAAAGGCAACACCACGCCGTTGGACAGCCTGATCACGGGCGGCAAGCTGGGGGCACTTCTTGAGCTTCGAGACGAAACGCTGCCTGGGTATATGAACAGCCTGGATACCCTGGCCGCCGCCGTCATCACCGAGGTAAACACGCTCCACGGCAGCGGTGTGGACCAGACCGGCGCGGCCGTCACGGGACGGCTCTTCTTTGCCAGCACCCCCGTCGGATCCTCGGCGGCCTTCACCATGTCGGTGGCGAGCGGCATTCTCAGCGACCCCACGACCATTGTGGCCTCCCAGACGGTCGCGGGGGACGGGGCGGTGGCAAGCGCCATCACGGCCCTCCAGAACCAGGGTATCGTCACGAGCGGCACCCAGCAGGTGACAACCTCCGAATACTGGGCCTCCTCCGTATCGACGGTAGCGAAGGATATCTCGCTCGCTGGACAGAAGGCAGAGCAGTCGGCCGCCGTCATGACCCAGCTCGAAAGCCAGCGGGCGAACGTGTCCGGCGTATCGCTGGACGAGGAAATGATTTACCTGATCCAGTACCAGCTGGGCTACTCCGCCGCCGGGCAGCTGTGCGGCACGGCCCAGGAGATGCTCGATACCCTGATGGGCCTGGTGCAATAGGAGGAGGTCTCATGTCGCTGCGCATAACCGACGGAATCCGGTACCAGACGATGCTGGCCAACATGAAGACGGCCCAGAAGGGGACGGGGGACCTCGTCGAACAGCTGGGGACGGGAAAGCGGATCAACCACCCTTCCGACGATCCTGCGGGCGCACAGAGCCTGATCGAATGGAGCTCCGCCCGGAGCGAGATCGCCCAGTACCAGGACCAGATCTCCTCGACGGACCTGTGGCTCCAGACGACCGACCTGGCCCTGGGGCGCGTGGAGGCGCTTGTCGAACAGGTCGCAGACCTCGCGGCGGGAAACGTCTCGTCCGGCACAGGGGAAAGGCAGGCCGCCATCGATACCATTGAGGCGGTCCGGACGGAGCTGTTGAGCCTGGCAAACGAAACATGCGGGGACCGCTATCTCTTCGCCGGGACAAATGCCGATGAAGCTGCCTTTTCCATAGCGACGGACGCCTTCGGCAACAGGACCTATACCTATGAAGGGAGCGGCGACGGCCTCACCGTTGCCGTCGGCAGGCAGGCGACCCTGGAGTACAGCACCACGGGGGACGATGTATTCTACGAAAACGGCACGAGCGTCTTTCGGATCCTGGAGGATCTCTCGACCGCCCTCGCAAGCGGCGATTCCGCAGCCATCGGCCAGGCAGCGGACGACCTCGAGACGCTTTCGACCCGGGTCCTCGAGGCTCAGTCCATCAACGGCATCCGGCAGGACCGGCTGGAGTCGGCAAGGGCATACCTGACGAACCTCGACGCGAAGCTGGCCGACCTGGTGGACAAGACTGAAACCGCCGACACGGCGGCGCTGGCCGTCCAATTCAGCCAGCAGGAGCTGGCCCTCGAGGCGTCTTACAAATTGGCGTCCCGGGTGGGGAATCTCTCCATCCTGGATTTCATGAAATAATCCCTCCCGTCACATCCCTTCACGTTTTTCTATCCCCACAGAACCGCATCGTCATGTTCCCTTCCCGCCGAAGCGGGTGAGGTGCCCGTTTCCGCGGAGTATTTTCTGCTGAAATTTTTTCTCAAGTTTCGCGTCCCGCGTGTCGATAAGAAGATCAAAAGGAACAGTGAGTCAACAAAACATGGACACGGAAAACCGGAGGGGAAAGGGAGAGGGGGTGGAGGCACAGAGAATCCGGATCATTCGATAGCAGCGGCGGGAGCGGGTCCTGAAGGGCCCGGGACGATCAATCATCCATTCAAAAAAAATTTGAAAAACCGGCCAGAACGCCGGTCCAAAAACCCAGAAAAGGAGAAATACAATGTCTTCCAACGCAATTCAGCTTTCCGCGGGAATGAGAAACACCCTGTTGAGCCTTCAGTCAACCAACAACCTGCTCAACCAGACGTCGGAGCGCCTCGCCACGGGCAAGAAGGTGAACAGCGCCCTGGACAACGCCCTCAGCTACTTCACCGCTTCGTCCCACACGAGTCGGGCCAACGACCTGTCAGCCCTGAAAGACTCCATGGGGGAGGCCATCCAGACCATCAAGGCGGCCGACGCCGGCATCGAGGGGATCATCGATCTCATCGAGACCATGAAGGGCCTCGCCAAAGACGCCTATTCCGCCGACACGACGGAAGCGGCAAGCCTGGAGACCCAGTACGACGCCATGGCAACGCAGATCACCAACCTGGCCGCTGATGCAAGCTACGGCGGGATGAACCTCCTGGACAGCGACACGCTGACAGTGACCTTCAACGAGGACGGCACCAACACGATGAGCGTGTCCGGTTTCAACGCGAAAGCGGCCGGCTTGGGCATCGTGGCGGCTGACTTCGCCAGTTCGGGGTCCATCGGCAGCGCCATTGCTCTGCTCGACACGGCCCTGTCCACCCTCAGGACCAAGTCCCAGACCATGTCGGCGAACCTGAGCGTCATCACGGCGCGGCAGGACTTCACCTCCAACATGATCAACGCGCTGACGATCGGCGCGGACAATCTGACGGCGGCGGACACGAACGAGGAAGGGGCCAACATGCTGATGCTCCAGACCCGTCAGTCCCTTGGCACCACATCGCTGAGCCTTGCCTCCCAGGCAGCCCAGTCGGTGCTGGCCCTGTTTTAAGAGACAGGGTGTCGACGATATAACGGAGCGGGGAATGCAGGAAGGGGACGTACCCTACCTCCACTGAAAAAAGCAGGCTTTCCCCGGATCCAGCCACCACGTAGCGACCGGGAGGCAACCGCCTCCCGGTCGATCTCCCGTTTGCAGGGGAGGCGGAACGATGCACATTTCAACCCTTGACCGATACGGCAGTGCCGTCGACCAGGCAACGAAGGAGGCCTCGGTTTCCTCGCCATCCGGCGAGACGAAGTCGAGGGGTTCCACTCAAGCAGCTGCGGAAGGCGGGCAGCCGCATCTTCTCCTCCGCCAGGCCGAGGCAATCGATGCGATCTTCCAGGAGGCTTCCTCGAAGCTCGACCAGATGAAGGACTCCCTCCATGGGATTTTCAAGACCTATCCCCCCTATCCTCCCGGGAGCCAGGAACGTGCTGAAAAGTTGCAGCGGTACGATGCCCTGCGCAGGCAGATCGAGCAGCTCCGGCCCGCGGTAATCCGGGAAGAGGCCGAGAAGGAAGAGAAATCCGTTTCCGTATCTCTGCCGACGACCCAGAAAATATGGGACCTTGCCTTTGACGAACAGGGGCGGATCCGAACCGTCTCCACAGACGAGGCTTCATCCACGGGAAACAGCGGCGATGCCTGGCAGTTTCCCGTCCTTGCTGAAAACGCCCCGGATCAGAAAATCCGCGATACCGCAGACCGGATCGATCAACTGTCCAATGCCGTTCAACGGAAACGAAGCGAGTTCTGGTCATTTCTCGAGCCGTACGCCCTGACGGACCTCTACGCCTGATTCCTCTCGCTCCAGTACTCCGGGAATTTTCTTCCCTCTCGATATTCCTCGGGAGGCATTTTTTTCTCTTTTCCATCCCGCCTTGGTTCATTTTTGCTTAATATCAAAGAATCCGAAAGGTTATGGGTGCGCCCGGCTGGCATGGGGTTTGCTTAAACGTCTGCAAGCACCCTCCGGGGATGGTCGGGGGGTGCGGAAGGTCTGGATCTGGTGCTCGCAATAGATGCGGGCGTGTCAAAGACCCAGGTCGGATGAGACGGCGGGAGGGGAAAGGGGGTGCCGAGGAACCGTTCCCGACTGTCTCGGCTGCGGACATCTAGTTTTACTATTAACCCTGAAACCAACCGGCAAGAATGCCGGCATCAATCCAAGAACAGGAGGAAAAGAAACATGTCGACGAATGGAATTCAGTTAACCACAGGAATGAGAAACACCCTGTTGAGCCTTCAGGCAACCAACAGCCTGCTCAACCAGACGTCGGAGCGCCTCGCCACGGGCAAGAAGGTGAACAGCGCCCTGGACAACGCCCTCAGCTACTTCACGGCAACGTCCCACACGAGCCGGGCCAGCGACCTCTCGGCCCTGAAGGATGCCATGGGGGAAGCCATCCAGACCATCAAGGCGGCCGACGCCGGCATCGAGGGGATCATCGATCTCATCGATACCATGAAGGGTCTCGCCAAGGACGCCTATTCCGCCGACACGACGGAAGCGGCGAGCCTGGAAACCCAGTACGACGCTATGGCAACGCAGATCACCAACCTGGCCGCTGATGCAAGCTACGGCGGGATGAATCTCCTGGACAGCGACACGCTGACAGTGACCTTCAACGAGGACGGCACCAACACGATGAGCGTGTCCGGTTTCAACGCGAAAGCGGCCGGCTTGGGCATCGTGGCGGCTGACTTCGCCAGCTCGGGGTCCATCGGCAGCGCCATTGCCCTGCTCGACGCGGCCCTGGCCACCCTCAGGACCAAGTCCCAGACCATGTCGGCGAACCTGAGCGTCATCACGGCGCGGCAGGACTTCACCTCCAACATGATCAACGCGCTGACGATCGGCGCGGACAATCTGACGGCGGCGGACACGAACGAGGAAGGGGCCAACATGCTGATGCTCCAGACCCGTCAGTCTCTCGGCACCACGTCCCTGAGCCTTGCCTCCCAGGCAGCCCAGTCCGTCCTGCAGCTGTTCTAACCGGTGCCGGGGCGGCGGTGATGACACCGCCGCCCCGGTCATCCACAGGGGGTGTTATGGGCCTGAAAATCGAGCTGAAGCCCCACGAGCGGTTCATCCTCGGGGGAGCCGTCGTCCGGAATGGAGGTTCCAGGACGGAACTGATTATCGAGAACAACGTTCCAATCCTTCGGGGAAAGAACATTCTCTCCGTTGAGGAGGCGGATACCCCCTGCAAGCGGATCTTTTTCGCCGTACAGCTGATGTATGTGGGGGGTGGAGACATGAAAGAGTATCATCGGACCTATTGGGAACTCGTCAATGAAGTGTTGAAAGCGGCTCCCAGCACGACGGGTCTGATTGACACAGTCAGCGAACACATCCTGGGAGGGCAGTATTACCAGGCTCTAAAAGCGGCCCGGGAGTTGATCGAATATGAGGAGAGGTTGGTGAACCATGTACGAGAATCCACTTAAGGCCTACCAGCAGACACAAAAGGCGGGCATGACGGGCCGCGAAATCGAGGCGCACGTACTGACCAAGGCCGCCCTGAAGTTCCGCGAATGCCAGGATAAGTGGAATGAGGGCGGAAGCAATGGGATGCTGGGTGAGGCCATCCGGTACAACCAGCGGATCTGGAGCGTCTTCCAGGGAGAGATGGTCGATCCGGCAAATCCTCTGCCTGTCAAACTGCGGGAGGACATCCTGACCTTGAGCCGATTCATCGACAAGCGGTGCTTCGATGTCCTGGCGTTTCCCAAGCCGGAAAAGCTCGACATTCTGATCCGGATCAACCTGAATCTGGCCGCCGGGCTCAGGGGATCCACCGTAGAGGATACCGAAGAAGCGGGCGAGTAAGAAAAGAAAGATCCGGGAGGTTTCAAACGGCCCGGATTGCAGCAACGGCAGGTCGGGAAGACAAGGGAAGCCGGGGTCAGGAATTGGCCGCCGGCTGGAGGCGGTTCAGCCTCTCCACTGCCGGTCCGTATCCGGGCCGGATGCGGAGGGCCGTCTCCCAACTCAGCATGGCTGCCTGGAGGATCCCCAGGCGGAGAAAGCCGTCCCCCCACAGGACAAGAGCCCTGTAATCGTTCGGATTGTCCTTCATGTGTCTCTCAAAAAACGGAAGCGCTTCGGCTGCTTTGCCCGCTCCGGAGAGCGTCGCTGCGATCTTCAGACAGAGTTCATCCCCACCCTGGTCGAGTTCCACCGCCTTGTTGAAGTATTTTATTGCTCCTTCCGATTTGCCCCGGTGCAGCAGAACATTACCCAGTTCACGATAATAAATACTTTTTTCCGGATGGTGTTCCATCAGACGCTGCAGCTCCGCTTCCGCCCTCTGCCAGTCCTCCAGGGACTTGCAGGCCCGGACGCACCCCAGCCCTGCTTCCTCGTCCCGGGGATCCGACCGGGTCAGGTCATGGAAGAGGTCAAGCGCCGCGGCATAATCCTTCTCCTTCATTTTCAGCCGGGCGAGCCCGAGACGTTGCTCCCGTTCATCTCGAAGCCTTGCGTTTTCCCATTCCCTCTGGACCTGAGTCCCCGCTTCGTGGACTTTCTTTTCCCGTATTTTGAGGGCGTGATCGATCATCTGTCGGACGTCCGGGGCATTGTCATGAATGGTTCGGCAGGCCAACAGGCAACCGACAAAGTCGCCCCGGTCCAGGCAGAGGCGGGCGCGCTCGAGAAGTCGTTCACGCTCCCGTTCCCGTTTGTCCACCAGGAGGTCCTGGAATGCATTTCGCTTCAAATGTCCGGCGGAGAGCCGCTGCAGGCAATGCCCGGCGGTCTCGAACCGGTTCCCGTCCAGGTGCAGGGCGAACAGCTCTTCGAGGGCGGTGTCCCTGCATGCATCCGAAACAGTGGCTCGCTCGAACTCTTCGGTGGCCATTCCGGGATGTCCCATCCTCCGGAGGCAATTCCCCAGGCGAAGGCGTAACTTTGCAATGGTTTCCGTTCCGGGCGGAGCCGCCTCGATGCTCTCGGAAAGAGTTGCGTATTCATCGATCAGGGGATGGACGTTACGAATCTTCTCCAGAATGGGAGGGCATGCCTCTTTCAATCCCTCGCACAGTGCTTCGCAATAGCGGATCGTTCGGCGAGCGGCATCGTGGTTTTCTTCAGGCCTTGCCAGTTGTTCCTCCATTTGGATCAGGAGGTACTTCACCCTCACCGTCGCCAATCGGCTGATCCGGTCTTCCTCGAGGGAATTCAGCAGGGAGGAAAAGGATTTCAAGGCCTTCCTGTTCAGAGCATCAAGCTGGTTCCGTTTCTGCGGCATGGGTTCTCCGTTTTGCGGAAACAGGCTTTTCATTTCGCCGCACATCTGTTCCAGCCTGCTGGCGTTTTTAAGCAGGCGTTCCATGTGATTTCGCGACGTCTCAAGCATCCGGCAGAGCCGGCGCGGATCCACTCCCAGAGGCTGTCGCGCTTCGGCCAGATACTCGGAAACGGGGAATTCCTGCCTGCAACAGGTTTCCAGGACATCCCGCATGGACATTCGCTCTGTTCCGGCGATCCGGGCACCGCCTTCCGTGGCGTTGATGAACCGGCACCCGGGGTGGTGCCTGATCGTATTCTCGATATCCTCGAGGAAGGCCAGCAGACCCGAATGGGTGGGAACCTGGCCGCCGAAATATCCGGGGACCCAGTAGACTTCGTGGTCTCTTGTGTTCTGTCCTCTCTTCATGATGATGCGGGATCCCTGAACCGTCACCTGTTTCCCGTACGTGGCGCCTGCAATGTGACTGGATTCCCCGTAGGACAGATCCTGGCCGGTGAAGATGATCGGGTCCGCCCCGGCCGCCAGGGCAAGGTTCAACGCGGTCTGGGCCACGGTCATGGCGTTGCCGAGCGGAGGGGAGACCTTTCCCGAGGCTGGCAAGAGGATGCTGTTCCGGTCCAGAGGCACGAAGACATCTCCCCGGTACTCCCGGGGGATTCTCGGGTAGACTTGAGGGTGTATCAGGAGGGGCATGTTCGCCATGTCGATCGCGTCCGACATGCTCCGGTAGTTGGGTTCGCCGAAATCGATGGAACAGACGATGTCGGGGTGAATATCGTACGCCAGGAGGATCCGCAGGCTCTGGCCGACGGTGATGATCAGCGCCCTGCCCTGAGCCTCCCGGAGAAGGGAGATATTTCTCTGCAGGGAGGGGCCTGTCGCCACGATGATGGCGGGCCGGTTCCGGAAGGTGCCGCTCAGGAGCCCCTCCGGGTTCCAGCCAAGAAGAGCCCGGGGCAGATTCTCCACCTCGTTCTGGATCACCGTGCCGCCGATCTTCACCACCGTATGGAAGTTCATCAGGACGGTGTTGAACTGGCTATGGCAGATGTCATGCATCCTTGCCGTTCCCGGGTCCAGCAGGCGGGTAAATGATTCCAGAAACAATCGGATCCGGCCGTTCAGAATGGCATTGTCCTGTTCTTTGGCAAATCGCCGCAGCGCTTCTTCCTCGGGAACCACAAACGTTATTTTTCCGCTGCGGATCTCCGCCGAGTAATCGTGAAGGGCCAGGGCGAGGCGGAGGATGTCCGGATCCCTCTCCACGATGTACACCGCGTGGCCGGGCTCCATGGTGCTCAGGATGTGGAGTGCCCTGTAGCCAAGCCCGAGTCCGAACAGGAACGTCAGGCTTCCCTTCGGGAAGGACTGGTCCGCCAGCTCCTTCTGGATGGTCTCGAAAGGATTTTCCCGGTTGTAAAGGATGATCCGTTGCCCCCCGGGACGTACGATTTCGAGGTCCGGCAGGCCCGACAGGCTGGAAAGCAGGTTGTACTCACCCGGCTGGGATGGGCACTTCTCCCACCAGGCGAGAAAATCGGGGCAGCGCTCCCGGAGGGCCGCGAGGTTGGCATCCAGGTGGCCGCTCATTCGGCTCTCGCCTCGGGCGCGGAGGCCTGGAAACGGATATACTTCAGGAGCGCTTTTCCTTCCCGGAAATCCGGCTTCGTCTTCAGCCCCTCCAGGATGGTCTGTTCCGCCTGACCCCAGTCTTTCTTTTCCGCGAAAGCACGGGCGAGGTTGTAATAAAGCCCCTCGTCCTGGGGATGGAAGAAAAGGGCCTTCCTGAACTCGGTGATGGCGCGGTCGAAGTGACCGGCTTTTCGGTATTCGATGCCGGCGGTATTGCAGATCTGCAGGACCATGGCCAGGGCCACTTCGTCGTTCCGGATAAATTCCGAGGCCTTGTTTCCATCTCCCCCTTCCAGCAGGGAGAGGGCCTCCTTGGCCTTCTCTTCCGATGCATCCGGTGCCGGGTTCCCCGCCTTAGCGTCATCGTCAGATTCTTGACGCGTCGTCAGGGGGATCGACATTTCCTCCACCTGGACCTGGAGCATCTGGCGGAGGAAGTCGAGGGAGGTCTTGATATCGTTGTCCCGGAATGAAACGGGGCCGAACTCGTCCAGAAACGCCCGGGATTCGGCGATGTCGTGCTGGAGGGTGTTCACGGCCTCCCGGACCATCTTTTCGTCCGCCGGGATCATTGGTGTCCGCAGGATCCGCTCCAGGGTGTCCCTGAAAAGATGAAGGCATCCGTTGACTTGCCCCTTTTTCATGTGGATCCGGCATTCATCCAGTTTTCTCAGGATCTGTACCGCGTCTTCCCGCCGTACCGCTTCCGCCATGGCATGCCTCTCCGGAATGGATTTTGGACACCCGTATTGTTTCACGATTCGTGCCAGAAAAATTATCCGGAAATGTGGATTCGGGGCTCAAGTCGGGGCGGCCGGGTGCCGATAGTATGAGCAGAAGAAATCTAAACCCAGGTGGTGCAGGAGGCACCCATGACCATTTCAACGTATCAGATAGACAGCGTCATCAAGGCGTACACGAAGCAGTACCGGGAGCGGATCCGCATGGGGCAGTCGGATGAGCCCGCCCGCGACCCGTCCGCGGACGTCGTCAACCTGTCTAACGGAAAAGAGGTCAAGGAAGAGGCCTTCGAGAAGATTTCCTACTCGCTGATGGACGTCCTGGTCGGGAAACGGAACCAGCCGTAAAGGATCGGATGACCATGAATGCTCCTGCTGCTCTCGAAGAAAGACTCTTCGACCGTCGAATCCTGGTGGTGGACGACTACGAGCTTACCCGCCGGATGATCGTCGACGCCCTTCTCCAGACCGGTTACACCAGCGTCGAGGAGGCGACGGACGGGCTGGAAGCCCTCGACCTGTTCAAGGCAGGGAACCATGACCTGATCATCACGGACGTCATGATGCCCCACATGGACGGAATGGAGCTGCTTGACCGTCTTCAGGAGATCCGCGCCGACTCTTCGATCATCCTGGTTACGGGACAGCCGGAAGTCGATGCCGGGGTGGCGGCCATGAAGCGGGGAGCCGTCGATTACGTCCGAAAACCGTTCAATATCCAGGATCTTCTCTACAAGGTCGAAGTCTGCCTGCGGGAGCGGTATCTGCTGCCGGAAGAAGATCATGAGAACGCTCTTGCGACGACCCGGCTGACGGAGAAGAAGAAAGAGCTGTCCGTTCACAGCCATATCTACGATTCGTTCGAGAACATCGAGGGCGAGAACCAGCAGGTCTTTGAGAAAATGGCCGAACTGGCCCTGCGGGTTGTCGACGGGGTGGAGGCGACCATCTGGATCTTTGACGCCGAGGCCGACCAGTTCCATCCCCAGGTGGTCCGCTTTGCCGAGGGCCAGGCTCACGAGCCGGGCGGAAACGTGATCAACGCCATCCCGTTCCTCTACCAGGTAGTGGACAAACGGGGGGCCCTGGTCGTGCAGTCCCCCAACGGGGAGGGCGGCGACGCTTCCCTGCTCTGCGCCCCCCTGGTCATCCGGGGTGCCGTCTTCGGCGTGTTGACGGTGCGGAGAAAGAAATACACGGGAATCTTCACCAGCAAGGATGTCCATTACATCGTCAGCCTGACCAAACGGGCCTCGCTGAACCTGGAGAACAAGCTCCTCTACGAGAGCCTTTTTGCTAATGTTCTGGACACGTTCCAGTCCCTGGTCGCCTGTGTCCAGATGCGGGACAACTACACGCAGGAGCACTGCCGCCGCGTGACCAAGGTGTCCATCCGGACCGCCGATGTCCTGGGGCTCGACACGCAGGACCGCGAGTGCCTGAAGGTGGCCGGCGTTCTTCATGATGTGGGGAAGATCGCCATTCCGGACGCCGTCCTGTTGAAGCCGGGGCGGCTGACGGACGAAGAGTACGAAGTCATCAAGCGGCATTCCGCCCTGGGGGAAAGCGTCCTGAGACCCATCGCCCTCTTCGACCGGGAGCGCGAGATCATCCTGCACCACCACGAGCGGTGGGACGGGAAGGGATACCCCTCCGGCCTGGCCGGGACGGACATTCCGTTCCTGTCCCGGATCATCGCCGTCGTGGATACCTTCGACGCCATGACCAACAACCGGCCATACCGGAAGGCGCTGGACGTCGGCACGGCGCTGGATGAGATTCGGCGTAACCGTGGAACCCAGTTCGATCCGGACGTGGCCGACGCGTTCCTCAGCCTTTACTGACAGACTCTCCTTCCTGATTCGTTTCCCGATTCCAGAATGATATCAAGACCGTTGCGGTTCTGCGCCCTTTCCCGGGAGCGCCGGTTGTGGCGGTTGAAAGCCGTTCGTCCCGCGATGGACTGAAGAATGCGGCATGGAATTTGTATGGATATCCTCGATATCCCCTGGGGAGAGTCTTCCATGGTCGAAATCATGAACAACCAGGAGCCGGGTCTGATCCGAAAGGTCCTCCCGACGGGCAGCAACCCTGCGGCGGGAGCCGGCGGATCGGCATTCCGGGGTGAAGCGGCCTTCGAGACCCTCCTGAAACAGGCCCTGGGCGCAGGGGCAGGTTCGGGCGCGGGAGCGATGCAGGATCCCGCGGCGCTTGCCCGGACGCTCATGGAAAGGATGCAGATCCGCTCAACGGACCGGCTCCTCCGGTTGATGTCCGGAAGCGAAGCGGGGGAGGTTCGGGAGCAGGACGGGAAAGTGCTGGAGCAGCTCCTCGAGGCGGCGGCCCGGACCATTCAGGGGGCGGAGATCCGGCCGGCTCCCGGTGCGCCGCTGCAATCCGTTCCGGGACCGGCGGTAACCCCCGCCCAGGCCGGAGGCACAAGAAAAGGCAGCCTGGCGGCCTCGCCGGAGCTGAACTCGATCATCGAAAAGGCGGCGGATCGCTACGGGGTCGACCCCCTCCTGGTCCGGTGCGTAATCCGCGCGGAGAGCGCTTTCCGTCCCCAGAGCACCTCTCCCAAGGGCGCCATGGGGCTCATGCAGCTCATGCCCGCCACCGCGCGCGACCTGGGGGTCACGAACGCCTATGATCCCGAGCAGAACGTCTTTGCCGGTACACGGTACCTGAAATCCCTCCTGGATCGTTACAGCGGGGACGTTCCACGGGCACTGGCCGCCTACAACTGGGGCATGGGAAACGTGGACCGCCGCCCCGACCGCCTCCCGTCGGAAACCAGAGAATACGTGGCCGGAATCATGCGGGATTATCGGAAACCGTCGACATGACGGGAGGCGCCGCTCCAACCTCTTCCACGCCCGTCTTCCTGTGCAGATCCCGAGGAATTGTTTGACTTCTTCGGAAAAAACAGAGTAGAAGGGCTCTCGCACACGGAGGAGGAAGGGAATGCCGGATTACTGGGTAAAAATCACCGAACGGGAAGAGGAAGAGATTCAGCACCACCACTATCTGGTTGCGGCGAAGAGTGATGTCGAGGCCAGGAGGATGGCCATGCGGTTCGTAGAGCGGTTTTTTGACGACGACGAGAGCCCCGAACAGATTGACGGCGGCTTTTCCTTCTACAACCGGGCGATCGATGTCCAGATCAGCGACATCAAGGAGACGACCCGGGACCGGTTCAAGGATTTTCTCCTGAAGCTGCACACCATCGGCTGAAGATCAGTCGCGGGGAGGGGCCGCCCGGCTCTTCTCCCGGCGATTCACTGCACGTCCTTCCCTTTCATTCCAACTTCATCATGATTCCAGGCAGTTACATCTTGATCGCCAGGGGATTCCCCTGTGCAGGCAGCAGAAAAACGCCGGGTTCCGTTGACGGAAACCCGGCGGGTATTTGACGCTATGTTTGCAATCCGGAGGGATGGGAAGCCTTATTTGAAGGCGGCCTTGACGCCGGGGTCTCTCAGGACGGCCACGACGGCCTGGTTGACCGTGGCATAGGCGTTCTTCTCCTTCTGGGCGAAATCCTTCGGATCGCTCACCTGGGCCGTCTTGATCGTGTACTGGTTCTTGTACTTCAGGACCCCGTCCCGCTCGATCCGGATGCTGAAGGTGAACTCTTCCTCGGTCCAGCGGTCGATGATCAACTTAAGATCCGGAATCTGGCTGATCGGGCTGAGGTGGGCGACCTGCATGCCCGCCATCCACATGGCGTCCCGGAAACAGTCCATGACAAAGTAGTCCAGCGGCACGGAGACCTCGTAGGCCGTCTTGGTGTCGGTACTGAAGTAGGCATACCTCTTCGTCTTCTGGTCGTTGTTGACGAAGTCGTTCAGGTCGACGGACTTTCCACTGTAAAACGAAACGATGTCCTTGGGGATTTCCGGTTTGTACAGGTGCCGCTGCAGTGAGATCTTGTGTTCCGCCACAACGCAACCCGCCAGCATCCAGACCGCCGCGAGCAGAAGGGAAAAAAACATGACGCCGCGGTTCGTGCTTCGCCGCTTGCCGATTCGATCCATGATGTCCGCCTCCTTGGGATGGGATTGACTGGCCCGGACTCTATCACATCTGCCGGGAAATGGGAAAAGGGATTCCGGGGAGGATTCCCGGATCCGACAGACAGACAACCGCCTTGAAAGGGAGGGCCTGGTAGGGTATATGTTGCCAGAACCCTTGGCAACCGGACAGAGCCTCCCGTTTTTCCGCAGGACCTCGATTCTCCCTCTTGCTGTTCTGAAATTCGCCGCCGTCCCTTTTGTCTGCTGGATTCTTTTCCACCATAAAGGGCATGCCCGCCCGACAGGATCGGCAGAATGCCGGTTTCGGAGGAGGTATCCATGAGACGAACCATCATGCTCTTTGCCGCGGCATTTCTGATTGCGGCCTCTCCGGCGGGGGCATCCCCGCAGGCGGATTCGCCGGTCCCGCGCCCGGATGCGGGGCTCACCAAGGAAACCAAGGCGTTACTCCTGAATGCGACCGCGGTCGTGGCGGTCATGGGCTGGGGAATCGCCGTGTGGGATTACGGGCAGCGGAGTCCCCGATTCCGGGACGAGGGCTGGTTCGAGCGGACCTCCAACGAGGGCGGAGCCGACAAGCTGGGGCATCTCTACTCCGGATATGCCCTGAGCCACCTCTTCGAGTCCCTCTACCGGCGCTGGGGCTACGACCGGGAGCAGGCGATCCGCCTGGGGGTGCTCTCCTCCGCAGGCCTCACCATGCTCGTTGAGCTGGGCGATTCCTTCAGCGAGTTCGGCTTCTCCTGCCAGGACGCCCTTTTCAGCCTTCTCGGAGCCGCCGTCGGCTATGGCATGGTCCGCTTTCCCGAGGTGGCGAAAAGGGTTGACTTCCGCGTCGAGTACGACCCCTTCCGATCCACCACCCGCAAGACCGATGTAACCACCGACTACGACCGCCACAAGTACCTGCTGGCCTTCAAGCTGGACGGTTTTGACACCTTCCGGGACACACCCCTCAAGTACCTGGAGCTGCACCTGGGGTATTACGCCCGGGGGTACGACCAGTACGACGGGCTGCCGTGGCAGGTTGACGAACGCTCCCGGACGGTCTACGTCGGGGTCGGCTTGAACGTGGGAAGGCTGCTGAAACCGCTCTGGGACACACGGCTGTTCCATTACATCCAGATGCCGTACACCTATGTGCCCTACAACCACCGGCTGGATTGAGGGTCGGGGGCTTTGGCCCGACCTCGCCTCAGGGACGGGCCGGAAACAGGGGTGACCGGGATCCCGTGCCGGGAAGACGCCTGTGACGGATCTGCGGTCAGACGGACTTGAGCAGCCGGTTGGACGGGGATTCCCGGAGGGCCGTCTCGAAGTCCCGCAGGCCGGCGGACAGCTCTTCCAGCGCCTCCGTCTGGAGGATGGGAATATCGTCCGATCCCCGCCTGTCCATGGCGGCCAGGACGTACGAAACAGTCAGGAGGTCCGGATCCACGGCCGGCTGGAATCCCGGTTCGCCCGGCCGCTCCAGCGACACATCCGCCAGGATGCCGCAGGCTTTCAGCTCCTCCAGGATCGATGCCAGGAGCTTCGGAGGGATTCCCGTCAGGGCGTTGAGTCCCGACGCCGTGAGGGGCTCCCCCGGCTCGGAGAAGTTCCGGCAGACGCGGTTCACCACCCAGAGGGCGAGGGTCTTGCGGAATGCCGGGCTGATCCGCTCCGCATCGGGACCGAATTCCAGGAAATCGGCATGCTGGTGCGCCTGGGAGACCTCGGCGCCGGCCAGGACGATGAGCCAGCTGATCTGCAGCCAGGCCAGGAGAAGAGGCAGGGCGGCGAAGCTGCCGTAGATGGCGTTGTACTCGGCGACGCCCACCTGGAATGTGATGTAGGCCCACTGGACGAGCTGGTAGACCGTCCCGGCCAGGATCCCCGCGAAGAGTCCCGACTGCCAGCGGACTTTCGTGTTCGGCAGAAACATGTACAGAAATGTGAACAGGCCCCACATGACGCCGTACGGCGCGTACTTGAGCGCGAACAGGACGAGCGGCTGGAGGGCGCCGAGAACCTCGATTTTCTGCGACAGCATCCGGGCCTGCGAGGCGAGGAAGACCGTCACGCTGCCCGACACCACCAGAAGCACCGGGCCCACGAACATGACCGAGAGGTAGTCCGTGATCTTCCGGGAGAGGGCGCGGTCTTTCCGGACGCCCCAGATGGCGTTGAAGGCCCTCTCGATGTTGCCGACGAGCTTGATGATCGTCCAGAACAGGAGCCCCACACCGACGCCGGCCACGAGCCCCCCCTTCGTCCTGGCCAGGAGGGAGTTTGCGAAGGAGAAGACATTGGTCAGGATCTCCTCCTGTCCCGGAAACTTCTCCAGGAGCCGCTGCTGGAGCACGGACTGGAAGTCGAAGCCCTTGGCGATGCCGAAGGCCAGGGCCACGACCGGGACGATGGAGAGAAGGGTGTAGAAGGTCAGCGCACTGGCCTGGAGAGGGCCGCGATGCTCTCCGAACCCCCTTCCGGCGGCCAGCAGGATCCGCAGGTTGCCGATGAGGAGAGCCTTTCCCCGGGGCAGGTCCCGGAGGCGGATCCGCCAGATGTCGCTCCCGAGGAATCGAATCAGTCGGCTGATCAAGGAAACTTCATCCTTTCCGGCGATCCCGCCCGGTCGCCGTTGGGGAGCCGTCCGCCGGGCGGGGAGGGCATCAATCCATTTCCAGCATCCTGTAGCCCTGCACGTCGAACACGTGCAGGCAGGCGTCCACGACGTCCTGGTCGAAGAGGTTGCCCCGGTCACCCTTCATGGAATAGATGGCCACGTGAACCTCCCGGGCCGGCCGGTAGGCCCGCGGGGACGTGATTGCATCCACCACGTCCGCAACCCCCAGGATGCGTGATTCCAGGAGGATGCGCTTCCCCTTCAGCCCTCTCGGGTATCCGGAGCCGTCCATTCTCTCGTGGTGCTCCCAGATCATTCTCGCCACCGGCCAGGGGAAGCGGATTCCCTTCACCATGTTGTGCCCGATCTCGACATGGGTCTGCATCATCCGGGACTCGTTTTCGTCCAGCCTCATCTCCTTGTTGAGGATCGCCCCCGGAACATCGATCTTGCCGATGTCGTGAATCAGGCCCGCCAGCCTGAGGCCCGTGATCCGGTTCTTGTCCAGATTCATCTTTTCGCCGATGGCGCGGGCGAGGTCGGCCACGCGGAACTGGTGTCCTTCCTTGTATGTATCCCGGACTTCGTGACTGACAGCGATGGCCCTGGCCAGGGCGAAGGCCCGCTGGAGGCTCCTCTCCGGGCTGAGTATCGACTTCTTTTTGGAGAAAAGCTGCTGCATCTCCTCCAGCCGCTCCCCGATTTCCATCTTCATGCGTTCTACGTCGATCATGTGCTTTACCTCCATCGAAGGGAAGGCAGCCCCCTGTCTTCCCGTTCTTCTGCCGGGGCATGAACCTGCCACCGGTGAATCAGCTTCCCTCTGCCAGCCTCACGAGCGCCTGTCGGTCCGGCATGTGGATCAACCTTCCGTCCGTGCGTAGGAGTCCTTCCGTGCTCATCTTTTTGATCGCCCTCGAGAGGGCTTCCGGTGTGGAACCCAGAATTTTTGCCAGTTCGCGCTGGGTAACGGGCAGCGTGACGGACTTATCGGCTGCCCCCGGGGACAGGCTCAGCAGATACGTGGCCAGGCGCTGGGGGATTTCCATCAGCGACAGCGACTCCACGAGCGCCATGGAATCCTTCAGGCGGCGGGAGAGCACCCGGATGATGTTCAGGAGAAGGGACGGTTCCCGACCGGCGATCTCCTCGATGACGGGACCGGGAATGACCAGCAGGGACCCTTCTTCGAGAGCCATGGCGCTTGCGGGAAAGGACTCGACGGCGAAGGCCGTGCAGAGTCCGAAAGGTTCCCCCGGGCCGAGTACGTAGAGCGTCTGTTCCTTTCCCTCCGCGGAACTCTTGTAGAGTTTCACCTTCCCCGAGAGAACCACAAAGAAAGCCCGGGCGGGATCTTCCTCCCCGATGATCAGGTCTCCCGGGCGAAAGGGCCTTCGGGCGACCTTTTGCGCCAGGGAATTCAGCCGTTCCCGGCCGATTCCCTCGAACAGGGCGATATCACGAATCTGTGCAATGGTGTCCATGAAAAATTTGCCGGCGTTGATCCAGATCAATGACGCGTTCCTCATCTTCCTGTAGGAACGAAATCAACGGACGGCAAATTATTAACACAGCCGTCCCGCTGAAACCAAGAAAGTTTCCATGCAAGGAGGAAGGAATGATGAACGCGAAAGAACATTTGAAATCCGTGAGTGATGCGTCCTTCGATGCGGAGGTACTGAAGGCGGAGCAGCCGACGCTGGTCGACTTCTGGGCTCCCTGGTGCGGCCCCTGCCGGGCGATGGGGCCTGTCCTGGAGGAAATCGCCCGGGATTACGAAGGGCGCCTGAACGTGGTGAAGGTCAACGTAGATGAGAATCCAAAGATTTCGCTCCTGTACGGAGTGCGCAGCATCCCGACGCTCCTTCTGATCAAGGATGGTGAGATTCGGGAGACCCGGGTCGGCATGCTTCCCCGGGAGCAGCTCGCCGCCATCGTGGACCGCAGTCTCCAGTGAGAGTGCGACCCGGTCCCGGTCCCGCCGGGCCGATCGCTTCCTTATGCCTGAAGGTCCCTTCGCGGCGCCCGGGTTCCGGGTGCCGCGAAGCGGGCGGGAAACCCTTCCAACACGGGGATTGAATGATGATGAAGATCCTTGGAACCCTGAACCGGAACCTGGCGGTGGCGATCCCAGCGGCCATGGCGCTGGGATTCGCCGCCGGCATGGCGGCGGATGCGCGGGCCCTGAAAGGGTGGATCCTGCCCCTCACCTTCCTCATGGTCTATCCCATGATGGTGACGATGAAGCTCCGGAAGATCCTGGAGGGCGGGGATGGAAGGGCCCAGGCGATGGCCCAGGCCGTGAACTTCGGGATCATTCCCTTTGCCGCCTTCGGGCTGGCGATGATCTTTTTCCCGGGCCGGCCGTTCCTCGCCTTGGGCCTGCTCCTGGCGGCACTCGTGCCGACGAGCGGGATGACCATCGCCTGGACGGGCTTCGCGAAGGGGAATGTCGAGGCGGCGGTGAAGATGACCGTTGTGGGGCTGATCCTGGGTTCGCTCCTGACGCCCCTCTATCTCAACGCCCTCATGGGGGCGAAGGTTGCCGTCGACCTCGTGGCCGTGTTCGGGCAGATCCTCCTGACGGTGTTTCTGCCCATGGCGGCGGGGTACGCAACCCAGCACACCCTGGTCCGGCGCTTCGGCCGGCGGGAGTTTGAGCAGCGCCTGGCACCACGCTTTCCCGCCCTTTCGACCCTGGGGGTCCTGGGGATCGTCTTTGTCGCCATGGCCCTGAAGGCGCGGGAGATCGCCGCCCACCCGCTCCTGCTCGGGGAGATTCTTGTTCCGGTGGTTCTCCTCTACGGGGGGAATTACATTCTGGGAGCGCTCCTGGGGAAGGCCTTTCTGAAGCGGGAAGACGCTGTTTCACTCGTTTACGGGACGGTCATGCGGAACCTGTCCATCGCCATGGCCGTGGCCATGAACGCCTTCGGAGAAGGGGGCGCCGAGGCGGCCCTGGTCATCTGTGCGGCCTATCTCGTTCAGGTCCAGTCCGCCGCCTGGTCCGTCGGCTGGGTAAAGCGTTTCTTCGAGCCGCGTGTTCTTCCCGTCGCCGCGGCCGAAGAATCCTGACACGAGGTGACGGGTTCGCGGGCCGTGTCGAAACACCGCCATCTTTATGGCCGCTTCGGCCGGGTCAGCCGGAAATCCTGCCGGGGCAGGCCCGGATCGCGGTTCGGGTCGTAGGTCGTGTCGTTCGAATAGATGTAATCGCCGTTCGCGTTGACCCAGCGGCGGCTCCAGTCGCTCGTGTCCCGTTCGACCTTCCCGGTGATGGGATTGACGTAATCCTCCTGGCCGGTGAGGGTCAGGTACTGGTCCCTCTGGATGGACTGCTGGGTGCGGGTCCGGTGAGCCGTGATCTCGCGGTCGATCCGGTTCAGGTCCTCGATGACCTTCCGGGAGATCTCCGCCCTCTCCCCCTGCCCCCTCAGCTCTCCCGCCACCCACTGCGGATTCAGGCGGATGGAGTTGGAAACGATGTCCAGCACGGGTTTCCAGCGGTCCACCTCGGCTGCCGGTGAGCGCATCGCCGTTGTGAAGTCGTTCGCCCACAGGCCCATGGATCGGCGGGCGTCGACCAGGACCGTGTAGAGCAGTTCCTTGTAGGCCCTGCCGTTCTCCGTGTATTCGACGATGACGAACCCCGCCTGGTAGGTCGGAGGCTGGACGCCGACCTGCATCAGCGCACGGGCGACCGGCTCCGACAGGCGGCTCACAACCTGGGCGAGCTTCGGCAGCGGCTCCTTCTGCACGACCCGGACGCCGGCTGCTCCCTGCCTGGTCTGTGAAAATACGTACAGGAGGTACTCCTCCCAGCCGGGCATGCGGACGACGGTCATCCCGTTGTAGTTCATCCCGGGGCCGTGCGTCGGCGGGATCATGGGGCCGTCGGCGTAGTGGATCTTGGGCAGCCTCCGCAGCATGACCGTGCCGCCGGCATCGCTCTTGACCGCGATGTCGCACTTGGCCTCGATGGAATTCCCGGTTCCGCCGGCTACATTCGGGTCCACGCGGAAGATCCCTCCCTCCACGATCCATCCCCTCGGCACCAGCATCGTGAAGGCGTGCTCCCGAGGCTCTGCAACACGGGTGAAGGCGACGGTCCGGGGGACGTTCCTGACGGACGATGCCTGCCTTGCGCTTTTCCTGGAATCGGACGCGGCAGCCGGTGCGGATGCCCCCGCGAAAGACATGGATAGAACCGCCGCAACGGCGAGCATCAGCAACGGTTTCCGCACGGACTCACCTCCCGGGGGCAAATCGCCCGGCCGGCATTTTACCCGTCATCGGGAAGAATTGAAAGCCGATCGTGGGAACGGGACGGTGCATCGGCCGCCTCCACCGGTCGTTTCCCATTGCATTGACGAATGCCGAGAATGGCATTATGATTGTGCAAAGGCTGCATATGTCCCCGCGTTTATTTCCATAACCTTCCGAAAAACGCTCGATACACCGGCAACGATCGGACCCGTTCATCACCTCAACGAGACTCGCAAGCGGCAACCAGTGAAGGATTCCTCGCAAACATTGGTGCATCATGGAGTCCGTGAAAGGAACGTTCCAGGACAAGGAGGTGCTGAAATGGAAAAGCGCATCGAGAGCTACTACCAGAGCCTGTACGAAGCGGCGGCCGTCCTGAATTCCACCCGCCAGATCCGGGACATCCTCCATTCCATCGTGGAGAACGTCGCCAGGACGATTGCGGCCAAGGGGTGCTCGCTGATGCTCCTGTCGCAGAACAGGAGGGTGCTCAGCCATGTGGCGTCGTACGGGCTGAGCGAGGGCTACCGGACGAAAGGCCCCGTGCTGGCGGACAAGAGTCTCTCGGAAGCCCTGGGGGGCAAGGTGGTGAATGTCCTCCATGCATCGGACGACGACCGGATCCAGTACCCCGAGGAGGCCCGGAAGGAGGGGATCGAGTCGATCCTGTCCGTGCCGGTGATGCTGCGGGATGAGATCGTCGGCGTAATCCGGGTATATGCGGCGGAGCCCCGGCAGTTCACCATCGACGACATCTATTTCATCGGGGCCGTCGCCAACCTGGGGGCGATCGCCATCGAAAACTGCAGGCTCTACAGGACCCTGAAGAAAGACTACGAGACGTTCCGGCGGGAGTACTTCAGCCACATCGGCGAAGACCGGGCATGGTAGGGAGCGGCCCGGGACTTCGGCGGAAGGGTTCAGAGAGGATTCCCGCACACCGGGCACCTGCCGCCCGGCGGGAGATCCGTTCTCCTGAACTCCATGGTGCAGTGCGGGCAGGTGACAAACGGAGATGTCTCGACGGGGCGCGGGACCTGTTCCTTGGTTTGAGCGGCCCGCTCCCTGGCCTTCGCGGCCCGCTCCGCCAGCTCTTCCCTCACGTCGGGGATCCGCGCGCGCTCGATTGTGCCGAGCGTGTGGTTGGCCAGGATGCGCGACGGAAGCCGGATATGGGTGAAGTGGTAGCCGCCATCGGGGTCCTTCCACTGAATGGTGAGCCGGTAGGACTCGCGGACGGTTTTGCGGGGAAACAGGAGCGCCAGCGGTCCCAGAAACAGGAACCGGCCCAGGGGATACCTTTTTTCGACTTTTGAATCGTCGGCGAGCGAGACCTCGGTGATTCCGTCGAGGGGTATGCGGCCGAGTTCCCTTTCTCCGTCGTGCAGGATGAGGGATTCGTGGGTCGGCACACAGGCGACCAGCCTGTCGGAAGGAACTTCGTCCAGCAGGGTCTGCAGGTCGGGGGAGCTCCCCCCGGCGGCCGTGTTCATAACGCCTCCCCATCAAAGGAGATCATGGCATCGTGCCTCCGGATTCCGTGGAGAGAAAACTCCAGACCGGGAAAACCGATGTCATGGTTCTCTCCCTTTTCGCAGCAACTTCCTCAAGCAGCAACCATTATTTTCCGGCATCCGGCTGCAACCGCCGGATTTTGAATCTTCGGCACCCGCGTCGTTGAGGAACATCTCAGTCGGGACAGGCCGGCGGCGGGAGGCGGACCTCCCCTATTTCCCCCCGGCCGAACATGAGCCATTCGGCAGGATGTAACCCGGGCGATCCCCCGGCGTTGTGCCGTGCTTGACAGGATCTCTGTTTTTCCGTAAGCATCGAACAGGCAATCCCAAAAGCCTGTAATTTCCATGATTCGAGAGAGGTGGACGCAAATATGCGTACGATTGCCGAGCTTCCGATCCTGTTCTCCCGCTTCATTCCCGCCACCGCAAATAGCGATACGTGCAGAAGGATATCGATATGTTGAGCATCGTCCACCGTTTCTCAAAACTTCCGAGCATCCGGCAACTCCCCTTCAAGCAGAATCTGATCGACTTCTCCCTGGATCGCCTCGTTCGCGGAGTGGACAACATTCATATTGACGTTCACATCAGCCCCCAGGTTCAAAACGCCGTCAAGCGGGTGGTTTCTCTTTTAATGATCAAGCACAGCGATACGGAAACCTATTTCAAGGATTACCAGAGAGAGACCCTGAAGAATGAAATCAATGCGTTAAGGAATCTCTGCACGGATGTCCTCCTGGACGGGATCAACAGGGCCAAGTCGCTCTCGGAAGTGCAGATCGACTATCTGGGGCAGGTTTCTCTAGCCAAGTTGTTCCTGCAGGAAATCAGGAACCAGTATGAGGTCTTCCTGGCCAACTTCAAAGACATCATCCGAAGCGGCGAACTGTCCCTGGAGCGCGACTCCTTCGAATCGTTCAAAATGAAGGAGAAGCTGAATGAATTGAAGTACAACCAAAGGCGAACCCTTCTTCGCGCGGGCGACGAGCTGTTCCGGATCCTGGCGGACGTCAGCGCAAAGAACCTGCGGATGCTCCGTGAATCGAATTTCCATTCCGACCGCATCCTGCCGGACGATCTCTTCCTCAATCCGATTCTTTACACGGACAACGCGCTGGACGATCTCTTCCTGGTCGAGGCCTATGTGATCATCGGCCAGCGGTCCGAAGATCCCGACAATTATCCGAATATCAAGAATATGATTTACGGCCTGCTGGAGCAGACGGACCTGGCCGGCGGGATCGCCGAAGGAGAGGAAACCGCCGGTGAAAACGAACCGGGGCTGAAAGAGGTGGAAAAAAGGCTGCTGACGGGGAGGCATGCCTTCGATGCATGGATGATGGAAGAGGAAAACATCGACCTGCTGTTCAACTGCTTCGAGAGCGAGGATCGGTACGACCGTCTGAAAAGGAGCAGGGAATCCCGGGAGGTTCTTGACGGGATCAAGGCCCGGTTGCATGTCCAGGAGAGCCTGCTGGACCTGTTCTACCGACGATTCGATGAGTCGCCCGTGATGAAGAGGCTCGTGGCGGCTTACGAAATCAAGGGCATCTATGGCCGCTACTGTCCTCCCCTGCGTGTCCATCAGCTGCGGGAATTCCTCATCGAGCCGGACGCGGGGGAGCCCATCACACGGCAGTTCAAGAACAGGAAAGCGGATTTTCTGGATCCCGTTTACCAGGCGGTCAGTGAAATACGGGGATGCTCGACCCGGAAAAAGAAGCAGCACCTCATCCAGTTTTTGAAAGACTTCTCCCGTTATCACCGGGATCTCCGCAATTACCATCTCCTGAAGGGGATCATGGACGCGGTCCACCTCATCCGGGAAGACAAAAAACTCCTGCTGTCAAAGGAAAACCGGTCCCTGTACGAGTTTCTGCTTCCCAGTGAACGGGTCATGGGGGAAAGGCCGATCGTCAACCACGTCATCATGAAGGCGGATATCCGGGGCTCCGTGGACATCACCTACACGATGATCGAACGGGGGCTGAACCCGGCGTCCTATTTCAGCCTCAATTTCTTCGACCCGATCTCCGAAATTCTGTTCGACTATGGCGGGGCCAAGGAATTCATCGAAGGGGACGCGATCATCATGTCGCTCTTCGAACACGAGGACACCCCCGAGGGCTGGTACAGCGTGGCCCGCGCCTGCGGCCTCGCCGTCCGGCTGCTGCAGATCGTACAGCAGTACAATGTGACGAGCCAGAAGCACAAGCTGCCGGTCCTCGAGCTGGGGATCGGGATCTGCTTTCATCAGAGCCCTCCCTCGTTCCTGTTCGATGGGGATTCCAGGATCATCATTTCTCCGGCCATCAATCTGGCGGACCGGCTGTCGAGCTGCAGCAAGACCCTGCGCAAACAGCTCCGGGACGAGAACCGGCTCTTCAACCTGTTCGTGTTCCAGGATATCCCCGACGAAGAACTCAAGGCCACGGCGGACGACCTTTCCCTTCGTTACAACGTCAACGGGATCGAGTTGAGCCCCGAGGGGTTTATCAAACTGTCAAAGGAGATCAGCCTGAAAAGGCTGGAATATCCGATGAACGGCAGTGGCAGGGTGACCCTCCACACTGGAACGTTCCCCACTCTGTCCGGAGGGTCCCAGCGCCTCGTTATCCGGGAAGCGGAGGTCTTGCGGGTCAAGCCGAAAACCGTTGACGTGATCGAAAAGACGTCCCGGAAATACTACGAGGTCTGCAGCCAACCGGAAATCTACGAGTTCATAAAAAAACACCTTTAGTCCGTGCTTGACGTGCCGCCTCGATGAAATTATGGTGCCTTTATGAAAATTCAACTGGTTCGCGTTCTTCATCGTCCCTTTCGCCCGGAAGCTGAGAAATTCCGTCCTCCCCGTTTCCAGGTCCTGGTCCTTCTTCTTGTCACCTTATTCAGTATGTTCCTCTGGTCCTGCATGGAGGAAGGCGAGCCCACCGACCAGCCGGAACAGGTCACCCGCACCTTCGAGGCCAAGGAGAGATTTGTGCTGCAGGCTTTGGCCCGCGTCTTCAACGAAAAGAACCTCGGGAAAGCCACCATCAACGCGGAAGCGCACGAAGTGACGTCGGACTACGTCTACGATGGGGAATGGAGAACCAAGAGCCTCGCCCGCACCCGTCAGGTCAACTGGAAGGAGACGGAAGTGACGCTCACCGTCACCACCGAGAAGAAGACGTCCACGGGATGGCAGTTGAGGCGGCTGCTTGGATCGGACCAGTACAAGAAGATTTTCAAGGCCATCGAGTCCCAGATCTTCCGGGAGATGTACAAAACCGAGTGAAGCCGGCCCGTCGGATCGGTCCCGGCTGTGGCGGGATACTTCCGGCACAGCCCCGCGGAAGGCTACATCCGCCGGATCCGTCCTGCCTGAGCCAGGCACTCTCCCGCCTTTTGATATCCCATCTCGATCATCTCCGCCGCCCGGTCGAATTCCAGCGTCTGGCATGCGTTTCTGGGAATCTCGATGACGATGTCCGGCGGGTAGGCCGCGAGCTTCTGCCGGGCGATGCTGCTCTGCATGGCTTCAAACGCCTGCATGGCGATATCGTACGCACCCCAGTCCCGGCCGCTGGCTGCCGCGGATCGCTGCAGGCGGTTGATGAAACGGTTGATCTTCTCGTGCAGCGGCGACGGGTGGACCGCCGGTGACGGATCCGCGCTTTCCGGGTTTTCCGGACTCTCCTCGGCGCCGGCCAGGTTGACGGCAATCGTGATGTCCGTTTCGTCGCCGATTGTCGGGGCGACCGGCACCGGGTTCAGGACCCCTCCGTCGATCAGGTCGATCCCTCTCTTCCGGAAGGGAGTGAAGAGAAGGGGGATCGAGATGGAGGCCCGGATCGCATCGAAAAGCTTTCCCGATTTTATCCAGATTTCCCTCTGATTCCTCACGTCGGTGGCCACGGCTGTATATTGGATCGGGAGTTCCTCGATCCGTTTCTCGCCGACGAGCTTGACCAGGGTGTTGATGATCTTGTCGCCCTTGACCAGCCCGCTCTTGCCCCATGAAAGGTCCAGCATGGTGACGATGTCGACTTTCGTGACGGCGCGGACCCATTGCTCGTATTCGTCCAGGTTTCCCGCTGCGTGGATGCCGCCGATCAGCGCGCCGATGGAGGAGCCGGCGATGGACCGAATCACGAACCCGTTTTCCTCGAGCCGGTGAATCACGCCGATGTGCGCCAGCCCACGGGCGCCGCCGCTTCCAAGTACGAGAGATACGGTTTTCATCTTTGCTTCACTCCAGTGGAATCGGTTCCGGTTTCCGGTTGTCCGGGATCTATCCGGGAAGGACTGCCGTTTCCCCCGAAATTAGCGCAGCAGCATGGGGAAGTCCAGGCGATTCCGGCGCCCGTATGAGCGGAGAAGAAGCGGATTCCGGGTGTCCGCCGGCGCCTGCCTCAACCGTCCGTTCGGACCGACGTCTGTTGTTGGACGTCCTTCCGGAGCGGGGTTCTTGTGCTTTCCCCGGGGGTGATGTATTGAATATCCGTTACAACGGAAGCGGCAACAGCCTCTCCCGGGGAGACCGTATCACCCTTCCCCGGCGGGAGGATTCTTCTTTGTGGTGGCGGTCATGGACGATCGGGCGGTTCCGAAGCTGGGCCTTCGGGTTTTCTTCACGGGTGTGAGGCCGGGATGTTTTGTCGCCATTCTCCTTGTTCTGGCGGGGGTCTCGGTCCTGCTTCCCGCCGCGGAGGCCGGCCAGTCCCGGGAATCGTGGAAAATCCTGGCCAGAGGCGTCGAATACGGCATCTTCAGCGTGAACCGGCTGCCGGACATCGGAAGCGTGAAAATCCATGTGGTCCGCATCGATCCCGCACGGGCGAAACTGAAGCTGGTCCTTGCCTCGGAGCATGAAGGCAGGAGTCGCTCGACGGGGGAGTGGTGCAGGGATTTCAAGCTGGTCGCGGCAATCAACGCCGGGATGTTCTACAAGGACTATGTAACCAACGTGGGGTATCTCCGCAACGGGTCCCGCGTCCAGAACCGGCGCTGGAACAGGAAGTACAAGACCGCCCTTGCCTTCGGCCCCCGGAAGGCCGGAATCCCCGGGGCCGTCATGGTCGATCTCGACACGCCCGATGCGATCGGGCGCGTGGATGACTACGACGCCGTGGTTCAGAACCTTCGCCTGATCAAGGGGAACGGGGTGAGTGTCTGGAACCGGGCGGACAGGCAGTGGAGTGAATCGGCCGCGGGCATGGACGGGGAGGGGCGCGTTCTTTTCCTGTTCTGCCGGTCGCCGCTGACCATGAGGGATTTCAATCAGGTGGTGAACTCGCTGGGCCTGGGGGTTGTCCGGATGATGCACATGGAGGGCGGACCCCTGGCCAGCCTGTCGATCCGGACCCGGGATATATCCGTCAACCTCGCCGGCAGTTACGAAACCGGTTTTCTTCAAAACGACACCAACATGCATCAGTGGCCCATCCCGAATGTGATCGGGGTCCAGGGCGACTGACGGACGGCGGCATCGATCCGTCCCGCTGGGCATGAACTGCATTCAGTGCAACAGGGTATTCTCGCGGGAAGACTGCATCGCTTCCATCTCCGGAAGCATCTTCGGAGACGAGTGCACGGAATCCTACTTTTTCTGTGTGCGCTGCGGCGTCTACACGAAGGAGATATTCTGGGACTGCTTCTCCGGAGAGGAGTCCGTTTCTGTGTCCGGTCCGATCATGAAGGCGGACGGTGATGCGAAGGTCGCACAGATCGGGAACTGCTCCGAGCCCTGGAACAAGAAGTGCCGTTGCGAGGCGCACCGGTCCTATTTCAACGGATCGCTTGACTGACATCTACAGCCGCCCCGAGAGGGGAGCCTTTTCTTCCTGACGACCGTCTTCCCGAAGCCTGCTCTCCCGGCCCAGCGCGGCCGTGCCGCTTCATTCCCCCGTCCAGGCATCGTTGTGTGAAAAGGTATAATAGTGCCAGTACTGGACGAGTGCGGGAACCGCCTTCGAGATGAGGCGGGGATTGATTTCCCACGCCGCCTTGATGACGTTCCGGAACATGGTCCGGACGGGCGGGGGGACCCGAAGCGTGAAATGATGGAATATCTTCAGAATCATGACGATTCGGAAGAGATCCTTCCTTCGGGTAGAATACAGGCCCGTCAGGTATTTGACGTTCTTCAGCCATCCGATCATGCGCCGCTCGAAGCACTCTGGTTCGTAGATTTTCCGGAAGAGCGCCATCCGGCCGTTCTGCAGGTCATCCGGGCTGATCTGCTTCGGCATGATATTCGATGATAGATGCCAGAAGCCGCTGAAATCCTCGATGAGACGCCCCTCATGTTTCATTCTCTCGTACAGGGGCGTTCCGTTGGGGGCGTTGAGTATGCTGATCGAGGCAAAGGGGCTGGACGTCGCCTCGAGAAAATCCTCGATTTCCCGGAATACCGACGGTGCGTCGTGGTCGAAGCCGACGATCATTCCAAGGAATGGAAGGATCCCGTGGCTGGAGATGCGGGGAATGACCTGGAAGGGGTTGTACCGGGCCATCTGTCCCTTGTTCACCTCTTCGAGGCATTCATGGTTAATGGTCTCCAGCCCGAGAAAGATGACGCTGAAGCGTGCATCGGCGAGAAGCTTCACGATCTCGTCGTCCGCGCCGATCATGACGGTTGCCTGGGTGGCGAACGACACGGGCCGGGAGAGAGTCCTGTTCCACCGGATGATTTCCTGGAGCAGTTCCATCGTGAATGTCCGGTTCACGACGAAGTTGTCATCGGAAAAGAAGACGGTCTCCGCTCCCCAAGCCTGGGCGTTTCGAAGCTCCAGCATGATCCGGTCGATGGGCTTGCTGCGGTATTTCCTTCCCGAAACGCGGATGACGTCGCAGAAGTCGCAGCGGTTGGGGCAGCCGCGGCTTGTCTGCAGGGAGTAGTAGTGGTAGTCCCTCCTGTCGATCAAGGCGAGGTCCGGAACGGGCGTGTCCTTCAGATCGACGAACGATTCCTGCCGGTAAACGGTTTTGGCCCCGCCCTGAAAACAATCCCTCAGGAACTGCGGCCATGTGTACTCCGCCTCACCGATGAACAGGTGATCCGCTATGTCGCCCGCGCGGTCCGGCTGGATGGTGGCGTAGATTCCGCCGACAGCGACCGGTATGCCCCGTTCCCGGAACCGGCAGCTGACGGCCTCCATCCTCTCGGCCTGAAGGGTGTAGCCCGTGATGCCCACCAGGTCGCACTCCAGATTCCAGTCAATAGGGGAGATGTTCTCGTCACAGAGGGCGTATTCGACATCCAGGTCATTGGGCGTCAGTGCGATCAGGGTCAGAAGAGCGGTGTTCTGCATGAGGGTCTTGTGCCGGCCCACGATGTCGAGGGCTCCCCGCATGGCCCAGAAATTCTCCGGTGTCTTCGGATTGATCAGATAGATCTTCATCGGTTGTCGGACTTGTGGAGCGGCCGCTGTTCATCCTCCTGTAATCACTGCGATCCTGCATGGCACCTGTCTTTGCGAATCGCCGGATCAGGATAGCAGAAAGAAAGAGGGGCTGCAGCCTTTTTGACCGCAACCCCTCGTGGAATGACCCGCCGGGGTGGTATTGAATGATTCTGTTCCCCCAACACCCGAACAGGTATCAGGTCCGCAAGAACGGGGCAACGAGGATCGTCTCTATCGCAAAACCACCTTCGCCGTCAGAAAGGCGAAACGATCGGACGGTGAAGCCCAGATCGAGAAGGCCTGGTTGCCGAACTTGCGATTCAGATCCTTTTGGGGATGCCAGGGATTCGGCTGGACGGTAACGGCATCTTTCGGAGAGGCGGCGGCCACAGCCGGCAGATACCAGTCGGCCCGTTCGCCCGGCCTGTAAACCCTCCAAGACTGCTGATCCGTCTTGAACACGACCCTGCCGGATTCATCAACGGCGACGAGCATGAACCCAAAACTGCCCCCGCGGCGGCCCCCGACGGTGAATACGTCGCCGTTCCGCAGGGTGGCCGGGGCGGAAAAGGCCGGAAGTGGGGCCTCATCGCCGCGGGTTCGGAAAGAGGGCTGGTACCTCCTGAGTGGAACCCCGTTCAGGTAGACATCGGCATCGTCTGCCATGTGCCAGTAAAGAGTCACCGGGATTCCGGACGAAAGCCGTGGCTGAGGCTCCGGAGTGGAGGGCATTCCCATCACTTCGCCGGGGCTCTTGTCGAAGACGATTCCCATGATTTCGTTCTTGTTGACCTGGACCGAAATGACGCGACCGTCTTCGAGCAGAATGTTCATCGCTCCGATCGCCTGTGCCGCGATCACCAGAAGAGCAAGAACGGCAGCCGCTGCAACTGCTATCGCTTTTTTCCGTCCCATGAAATCTTTCCTCCCTTCCGAGCATATGATGGGTGTTCTTTTGCCTTGCCGGACTCAAAGCGTACTGTCACGTTGAATCCATATAGGATTGTTTCTTCGATTTCCAGAGAATAGGGCATCTTCCCCAATAAAGGGGCTTTCCCCGAATCTTGCTTTAAACCGGATTTATGACGCTTGGTGATTATGCCTGAATGGCTGTCCGGTCCATCATACCCTGTCACGACACCTCACGTTCCGCCGTTGGCGAAAAGCAGGAGGAAGCGCTCAAAGATATCCTTTTGAAAATGATTGGACATCTTCGTTTTCATCATGACGAGTGCGTCATACGGTTTCATCGGGAGCTTGTAAGGCCTTTCGGCTGTCAGCGCCTCGTAGACATCGGCGATGGCGCAGATCTTGGCATACTGATGGATGTCACTCCCCCGGAGTCTCTTGGGATAACCCGTTCCGTCATTCCGTTCATGGTGCTGGAGGGTGATCTCCCTGCACTCGACGGTCAACTGGTCGGTCTCCCGGAGGACCTGATACCCGAAAGACGGGTGCTTGCGCATCGCGTCCATCTCTTCCTCGGAGAGTCTCCCGGGTTTGTTGATGATGGCGGTATCTACGCGCACCTTGCCGATGTCATGGAGAAAGAACGCGGCTCCCAGCTCATGCAGATCGTGCTCGTCGGAATCCCGGAAGAGGACCTTGGAGAGCGCTACGCCCAGAAGGCCCACTGTCACTGAGTGGGTGTACGTGTTGAAATCGTGCGAGGTGATCTGCACCAGGTGCGAAGTGATCGAATGATTCTGAAGAATCAGGTCGACGATCCTGGCGATGGTCTGTTTGGCCTGCACGATGTTGGCAGCGGTCGGCTTGTCCATCAGATCGTGCATCATGTGGATGGACATATCCTGGACGGCCCGCACTTTCTCCTCCGGCGGGGCCTTCCGGTCGCGGACGATCTCGTCGATGGCCTCATGGACCCGGATCTGCTCGGCGGATGGAGTTGTGCTTTCGACGGCCTGCTCCTTCCGTCCGTCCGGCGGCTGGGTGTCGGCCGCGATCTGGAATTCATCCTTCGGGGAAACCTCTTTTCCCGGATGGATCACCGGTGAGGGCGTTGTACGTTTGACGTCCTGCCCTTCCCGGCCGGTGGACGGCTGGGAGTTGTCTCCGGTCTGGATTCTCTGCTTCGGGGAAAGCGTCTTTTCCGGATCGATCACCACCATCCGGATCCTGTGATCGACGATCTTCCGGATCTGACTCTCCGACTCGATGTGAAAACTGTTCGACAGAAACGGGTGTTTAAACCAGGCCTTCTCCAGATGGACAAACATGCCGACTTTCAACTGATCTACAGGAATGGTCTTCTTCATCTCTTGCTCTCACGGGGAATGGCTGTGAACGGCATCACCTCTATATCCCCTATCGAAAGAAAGATTGTCGTTCTTTAGGCCTTCGGTAAGTATTTTTTCCTTTCCCCTTGAGCGAGCCTGTTTTGGGGGAAGGTCAACATTCTTGTCTTGGAAAACACAGACATTTTTTCTATAGTGCCCCATCCGAACATCACGTTTTCGGAATGCAAATAGACCATCACTCACGCGCGAAGGGAGATACGCTCATGTCCAAGGTCGGTCTATGTGTGGCTGAAACGGTGATCGCGTTTACCCTGCTGGTCCTGGCAACCTACTGGATGAAGAGAAAGGGCGTGCTGAAACAGGAAGACAGTCCTGTGTTCGCGAGGCTGCTCACCCAGGCCGTCCTGCCCGCCACCATCCTGTACCAGCTGTGGACCCATCCCATGTCGAGCGAAAGCTTCACGCCTGTTCTCGTCATGTTTGCATCGGGGACCGCCGCTCTGGCGATCAGCTGGCTTGCGGGAGTCCTTCTGAAATTCGACCGCGAGAGCACGGGGGCGCTGATGATCGTCTCGTCTTTCGGCTCTTCGGCGCTGATCGGCTATCCCATCATCCAGTTCGCCTTCGAGAACAACACCTGGGCGCTCGCCGAAGGCATCGTCATCAGCGAACTGGGCGTGGGCCTGCCGATCTTTATCTTTTGCCCGGCCGTGGCCATGTACTTCGGGGGGACCTTCCGGGGGACGGAGGACCTGAAAAAACTGGCGAAAGAGTATTTCACGTCGCCCATCCTGATCGCGGTCGTCCTGGGGCTGGCCGGCGCCCAGATGCGCATTCCGGAAGGAATACCGGTGGTTGATACGCTCCGGGAGGCCCTGAAGATGGCCCAGGGCGCGACGGTGGTGGTTTCCGCGATCATTTTGGGCCTTCAGCTTTCCGTGCAGCCGCCGCGCGGCTTCTGGGCGCTGATCGTGGTGTCCATTGTCGTGCAGATGCTGTTTCAGCCCTGGATGTGCAATACGGTGTCGAACCTACTGGAGGTGGGGGCGGAAAACCGGCAGATCCTGATCCTGATCAGCACCATGCCCGCGGCGATTCTGGGGCCTGTTTTCGCCTCCCGTTACAACTGCGCAGCGAAAACCGCCACCATGCTCACCTTCACACACATCGTCATCAGCCCGGTCCTGGTGCCGGTCGTGTTTTCGTCGCTTGCTTAGCTGCCTGACCCCATGTTTGCATGGCGGGCCAGGACGGAATGGAACGGTATACATCGTTCATGACAAGGGGCGGGATTTCCGCCGGATTTCCCGCCGCTTAGGGGATCATCTCGAAAACGTCGGTCTGCACCCGCTTTTCTTCCTTCGTGTCCCTGTGAACGGTGAACCATTCCACCCGCCAGGTGCCGGCCTTGCCGTCCTGCACGTCCGCAAGAAAGAAGGTCGCAAAGCCGGGGAGGTAGAAATTGTAAGGCCCCTCCGTCCGGGATTCCCCGCGTGGATTCGTAATGCGCACCTTGTACAGGAACGCAGGCAGTCCGGATCGGTTCTTGAAGGTGTCCGTGGGGGGGCCCTGCAGCCAGGCGCCGAAGACCTTCGGGCCGTTGGTCCTGAACGCCCCCATGTCTGCGAGCTCCTGAAGGGACCAGCGATCTCCGGCCTGAACAACACGAAGTGTCCGGTCATAATCGGAGCGGCTCCCGTCGTATAAACCCACCCCGTGGCCATGCAGGAACCAGTCTTGTGCTCCAAGGCCGGTGGCGGCAAAGAGCACCAGGACGCAACAAGCGATCGAAAGACGGAATGATTTCACGGCAAATACCTCTCTTATTGCGCGATGAGATGGAACCGTACCGTCGACGCGATGCCCGTCTCGTCAAAGGCCCGAACGACGATGGCATGGCGGCCGGGCGTGAGCCGGACCCGTGCCTCCCAGAAGGACGTCCCTTCTGCTGCCCGAAACCTGTCTTCTCCGTCCACACGGAACTCCACCCGCTCGATTCCGACCGAATCCTTGACGAATCCCAGGATGCTCGTGGTCCGGCCTGCCGGAACCACCTGGTTCTCCGCATGGGAAGAGACAAGAATCTTCGGAGGGTCCAGGAGATCCGTCCCGTCGGCGGGCAGGGCGTCCAGGAAACCCAGCGCCCCGGCCACGGTGGGCGCGATGTCGTCGATCTCGACCACCGAGCGCACGATGCTTTGCCGACCTCCGGAGGGATTCATGATCAGGAGGGGGACCTGGTCTTCCACGCGCTCGCCGCGGCCGTGCTGTCCCAGGTAGATGCTTCCGCGGGGAGAGAAGTAATAGGGGCTCTTCGCCTCCACCAGCAGGTCCCCCGAGCGGCCGGAACCCGACAGCCCCAGGGCCCGCGTGTTGAGGCGCTCCTCGCTCTCCCGCTCCAGCCTTTTTGTCACGATCTTTCCGTCGTTCCCGCTCATCAGGAAGACGGCGGGCTCTTTGCCGGGGATGCCGGTCTCGCTGAAGAAGATCCGGGACACGTAAGGCTCCTTCAGCAGGAGGGCCGAAACCGCCTCGATGTCCGACCGGGCCGGTAGGGTAGACCACGGGGCTCCGGGGGGCCGGATGGAGACAAGGGCTGCATTGCCGTTGGAGTCGGCCATGACGGCAATGTCGAAGTCCGTGGCGTTTTCATCCAGGCGTCCCGACTTGTCCAGGGGAGGACGGTACGGGCTTCCGGCCAGGGCATGATAAACCCTCTCCGCATCGACGGTGATTTCGTCCTTCGCCACCGCGTCCGCCTGCCCATGGTCGGATGCCAGGAAGATCATCGTCTCGTCCAGCAATCCGCGGTCTTCCAGGGCCTTAATAATTTCTCCGATCAGCGGATCGAGATGCTCTGCCAGGTAGTCCGCCTGCCGGTCTCCGGCGCCTCCAATGGGGCCGGGACCTTTCGCGTGGGACAGCCCGTCCAGCCCTGATAGCCATATGCCCATCAGCTCCGGCGGATTCTCGCTCCGGATCAGCGCCACGGCTTTCCGCGCGGCGGAGGCATCGAGGAGGGCGTACTGGTTGACGAAAGGCAGAACGTCGAGACTGATGAGGGCGTCGAAGAGGTCCGGGTTCACGACCACGTCAGCGCCTCGTCTCACGGGATCGAAAACGACGGCCGACCGGGTCGTGCGGCCCCTCGCCGTCTCCGCCTCCTTGAACGCCTCGTAAATCGTCCGCACGTCCCGGGAAAGGTCCTGGTCGTGAACGGGAATGCCCCCGAAGGACCAGGCGCGCCCCAGGCCGGGATCGTCCTCGCTGCCGTATTTCACGTATTCCCGCGTCCGCCGGTACAGGGGCACATTGGCGTCGAGGGTCCGGTCGAACCATTCATTGCCCGGAACTCCGTGACGGCCCGGGTAGACGCCCGTGAAAATCGTCGTGTGGTTGGGAAGGGTGATGGAAGGGAGGGCGGAAAGGCACTTCGCGAAGCGTACGACCCCCCGCTCCCGGATCAGACGCTCCAGGTTCGGGAGCCTCTTCGCGTCAAGGGCGTTGTACGCCGACTCGCCCCGCAATGCGTCCACGACGATTACAATGGCCCGGCTTCGGGAGTCCAGGCGCTTTCGCAAAAGGCGGAAGGCCTGGAGGGACTCGACGCCCGTGATCGGTTTGATCGGCTGAAATCTCGGGGGAGCGCCGGGACCGGGAGCGAAGAGGCCGAGGCTCAGCGCGAGATCGGCGGCACTCTTGTACCAGGCGCTGGCTTCCACGTCCTCGAAGCGGGAGGCCTTGTCCATCATCTGCGTGGCAAGCGTCTCGTCGCGGGTGGCCCTGGAAAGAACGTCCTCCAGGATGACGGCGAACTCGGCGCGGCTCACCGCGTCGGAGGGACGGAACGTTCCGTCGGGAAAGGGCTCGAGACCCCGGATGCCCAGAGCGAGAACGCGCCGGATGTCGTCCCGATAGGCACTGTCCTCGATGTCTTTCACCGCAGGCGCCGCCGCCTGCTTCTCGACGTAGGGTCGCCAGGTCGCCGATCCCCGGATCGTCCGGATCCGATCCACGCGCAGCTCATGTACCAGCAGGGCCGCCAGCTCGCCCCTGGTCACCTGGGGCAGGAGCCCCAGTCTCTTCCCCAGGTCGCTGCGGGGCGCAAAAGAGTATACGGACCGGATGTGCTCGACCCGGCGATCGAGATCGACCTTCCCGGAGGGGTGCGCTATGCGGCGGGCGCGTTCCAGGGCCTCGATGGCCCTGGAAAGGTAAAGACCGCGCTGAAAGAGGTCTCCCAGCCGAAGAAGGCTCTCCCTGTCCTCGGCCTTGTACCGGTTGAGGACTTCCCACTCCCGCTCGGCCAGGTCAAGGCCGTATGGCGGCAGCTCCCCGTGATGGCTTGCTGCGGCCAGGATCCGGATCGTCACCCTGGAGGTCCGGATGCGCTCCTCCCCGGACTCGGAGCGGATCATGGCCTGTCGCACCTCCGACAGGGCCTCCCCGGTCTTTCCCGTATTCCCCAGGGCTTCGGACAGCCCCAGGCGCGCCTCGACCAGATCCGGGCCCTTCTGCAGCACCGCCTGGAAGCGCGGGATAGCCTTCTCGTCCATTCCCGCCGCGAGAAGGCGGTTTCCGGCCTCGAGATCCATTTCCACTCCCGGCGTCATGCGGAACTTGGTTTTCCTGCCTCCTGCCTCCGAATAGGACAGCACGGACTTCTTCAGATCGAGGAACTGCCCGCCGAAACCGAAGGCCTTCATCTCCGCCACGGCCGCCTCCAGCGGCCAGCCCTGGACCTGCATGCGGTAGATCGCGGCCATCACCCCGGTCCGGTCTTCTCCCTGCCGGCAGTGGAAGAAAACCGGCCGGAGGGCGGGATCGGTAACGATGTCCAGAAAACGAAGGATCGACTCGCGGCTCGGAGTATCCAGCGCGGACAGCGGGATGTGCTCGATGCGAAGGCCCAAAACGCCCGCCGTTTCGCGGTAGGGGACGTCATCCCGGAGACAGACCAGCGTCCTGACGCCGGCCCGCTTCAGCGACTTGAGCCCGCTATCGGTGGGAGAGCCGCCCCGGTAAACGTCCGTGTCGATGCGGGCGAACCGCTCGATGCCGTCCACTTTCATGGTCTCGGCCATACCCGGAGGTTCTGTCATCTCTTTCCGGACCGCCGGGGTGCTGCTGCAGCCTGCCTGAAGGATGAGCAGAAAGGAAATAGCCAGATACAGGGGGCCAACCATGAAAGGCTTCTTTGATTCCATGATTTGCACCGATTCATACCTCCTTTTGAAAAGACGACGGTGCCGTTGTCGGACGGGCACTCAGGAGAAGACAGGGGAATGGATTGACGTTTCAGCGATACAGCAGCATTGCAAGGTTTCCGTGACGTTACCACAGACGTCACCGGGGGAGCAAACGCCATTTGGCCGATGGGAAACATGCCTTTGTCATCACAACGGACTCATTTATGGACCGGGAAGACGGTGTTGGACTCCATCTTACAGCCGACGTCCCTTCTTTCGCTCCCTCATGATCCTGAAATCCTGCGTGCAGACCGGATCTGCATCGGACAAGCAGGTCGTCATTGACAATCACTACATGTTGTGGTTATGTGCAGGGCCTCATACAACATGTGGTGTTGATCTGTCGAACTTTCTCTTCTCTTTCCAAGGGGTTAATCTGCCATGAGAACAATGTCTGATTCTTTCGATAAGCCGGAGTTGGCAAAGAATGCCGTCACAGTGCTGGAAAGGCGGTATCTGAAACGGGATCTGGATGGCAACGTTCTGGAAGAGCCGGCGGATATGTTTCGAAGGGTAGCGCAAACCGTTGCCGAGGCAGATCGGAAATTCAGCAGGAAAAACGGCGTATCTCAACTTGCAAAGGAATTCTACCGCATGATGGCTTCCATGGAATTTCTGCCCAACTCGCCGACCCTGATGAATGCCGGGCGTGAACTGGGGCAATTGTCCGCCTGCTTTGTGCTGCCGGTGGGTGATTCCATGGAGGAGATTTTCGATGCCGTGAAATACACCGCCCTGATTCACAAATCCGGAGGAGGCACCGGTTTTGCCTTTTCCAGGCTGCGCCCCGCCAATGACGTTGTCCTGACGACGACCGGCATTTCCAGCGGTCCGATATCGTTTATGCGCGTTTTTGACATCGTCACGGAAACCATCAAGCAGGGCGGCACGCGGCGTGGCGCGAACATGGGCATCCTGCGTGTCGATCATCCGGACATCATGAATTTCATCATGTGCAAAGCCGACAAGAAGCAGCTCAACAACTTCAACATTTCCGTGGGGCTTACGGAAGCCTTCATGAAGGCCGTGGAGAAGGACGAAAATTACGAGCTGATCAATCCCCGTGACGGGCACGTCACCGGAACGCTCAATGCCCCAAAAGTATTCCATCGGATCATTTCTCAGGCCTGGGAAAACGGCGAGCCGGGGATCGTATTCCTGGATCGACTCAATCGCGACAATCCCACGCCCCACATCGGGGAGATCGAATCCACCAATCCCTGCGGTGAGCAGCCCCTTTTGCCCTACGAGTCATGCAACCTTGGCTCGATCAATCTATCCAGGATGGTGAAGGGAGACAAGGTCGATTGGGAGCGGCTGAAGAAGGTTGTTCACCTGGCCGTTCATTTTCTCGACAACGTGGTGGAAATCAACAAATACCCCTTGCCGCAGATCGCCGAGATGACCCTCGCCAATCGCAAGATCGGGCTTGGAGTCATGGGATGGGCGGACATGCTGATTCTGCTGGGGATTCCTTACAATGCGGAAGAGGCGCTGGAACTTGCCGGAAGGGTCATGAATTTTATCAATGAGGAGGGGCACAGGGCCTCGCATGCATTGGCCGAAACCCGCGGGCCGTTCCCGAACTTCAAGGGATCAATCTATGATCAAAAAAGGATGCCGTCCATGCGCAACGCAACGGTCACGACCATCGCGCCCACCGGCACGATCTCGCTCATTGCCAATGCCTCGTCAGGCGTGGAGCCGCTCTTCGCGGTCTCGTTCGTCCGGCAGGTCATGGATAACGACGTCCTCCTGGAAGTGCACCCGCATTTTGAAGCCATCGCGAAACGCCGGGGTTTCTACTCGCCGGAATTGATGAAGCGAATTGCCGAAGAAGGATCTATTCACAATATGGAAGACATCCCGGAAGATATCCGCAATCTGTTTGTTACGGCCCACGACATAACACCGGACGTGCATATTCGTATGCAGGCGGTCTTTCAGAAATATACGGACAACGCGGTGAGCAAGACCGTGAATTTCCCGAACGGTGCAACCATTCAGGATGTCGCCCGCGTCTATGAGCTGGCCTATCAGCTCGATTGCAAAGGGGTTACGATCTATCGTGACGGCTCGCGGGATCAGCAGGTATTGAGTAGAGGCAGCAAGGAAGGGCAGGCGATTCCGGAAACCCCGGCTCCTGAGAAGCCAACGACCAAGCGCGAGCGTCCCAAAGTGCTCAAAGGCTGGACCTACCAGATGCAGACCGGATGCGGACCCCTGTATGTAACCGTCAACCAGGACAGCTCGGGTCTCTTTGAACTTTTCACCACGATGGGGAAGGCGGGAGGCTGTGCGGCCTCACAGAGTGAAGCGATCGGCAGGATGGTGTCTCTGGCCTGGCGCAGCGGACTCCAGGCAAAACAGGTTATCAAGCAGCTTCATGGCATTTCCTGCCACTCGCCATCGGGCTTTGGCGAGAATAGAGTCCTGTCTTGTGCGGATGCCGTGGCCAAGGCGATTCAGTACCATCTGTCGGACAATGGAGGCAGCGGCAAGATTCCGTATCAGGAAAAGAGTGTTCTGTTCAAGGGAGCTTGCCCCGAATGCGGGGGAATCGTAGCACATGAGGGCGGTTGTATGGTTTGCCGCATATGCGGCTATAGCGAGTGTGCATGAGGAAAGCCCGCCGGGGTAAGCCAGCCTGGAGAGAATGAAAAAATCAATCAGCCTTTTGAGAAAAAAGCGGGCTCGATTGGCCTCCCCGGGACGCTTTCCATGCATCCTTCCCTCACTTGGCGGGCCAGGGCAGGATGGAACGGCCGAAACGCGGATCCCATCGTTGCAGCATCTCCTCACATCCAACCTTCCGGGTTTCCTGCAGTAGCACTGTCCCTCTCATGCCCCCCTCCCTGGGGCTCTATGCCAACCGGACAATTTATGTGTTACAACCCCCGTACTTATTACGTATTCTCTGCGGGACAATATGTTTTCATTGACAATTCTTTTGTTTTCAGATACTTCGCCACCATTCTTCCAAAGGAGGTAATAAATGAAAAGCAAATCGTTGCGGTTGCTTGGTTGCGTGGCGGTAGCAGCGGTACTGTGCCTGTTGCTCGCGGCAGGTCCGGCGGCAGCCCAGCAAAAAGTGATCAAGATCGGTACTATTTTCCCCTTGACCGGCCCGGTAGCAAACGCGGGGCAGCGTTGCCAGGCCGCGGTCCAGACGGCGGTTGAAATCGTCAACGGCCAGCATCCCGGAGTGAAAATCCCCCTGGCAAAGAAGGGTGGGCTGTTGGGCGGATACAAGATCCAGCTGGTCCATGCGGACAGCCAGGGCAAGCCGGACATCGGCAAGGCCGAGGCCGAGCGGCTCATCAACCAGGAAGGCGTATGGGCCCTCATCGGGTCTTATAACAGCTCCGTGAGCGGACCGGCGAGCCTGGTCGCCGAGCGCGCGAAAAAGATCTTCATGTGCGGTGCCTCCAGCAGTTCGGCATTGACCAATCGTAACCTGAACTACTTCTTCCGCCTGGCGCCGACCGACGCGACCGAGTCGGCGGAATTCGTCGAAGTCCTCAAATGGCTCAACCAGAAGCAGAAGGCCAATATCAGGACGATCGGGATCATTTACGAGAATACCCTCTTCGGAAAGGGCGCCGCCGGTGAGGCGAAGAAAGCCGCCACCGCCGCGGGATTCAGCGTAGTGGCGGACGTTCCCTATACCCCCGGGGCGACCAACCTCAACAGCGAGGTTCAGACTCTGAAGACCAAGAACCCCGATGCCCTCTTCGGAGCGGTGCTGGGTGCCGATTACGCCCTCATGGTGAAGACCATGAAGCAGTCAAACTGGGTCCCCAGAATGTCGATCAACTACTGCTCGGGCTACCAGGATCCGATCATTGCCAAACAGCTGGGCAAGGACGCCGACCTGTTCATGGGCTCCAACGCCTATACCCCGCAGTTCGCGTCCCTGTTGCCGGCCGTTGCCGCGGTTGAGAAGATCTTCAAGACCAAGACGAAGGGCGTGCCGTTCGACGGCGACAGCATTCAGGAAGCCGTGGCCGTGATCGTGCTGGCCCAGGCGATCGAGAAGGCCGGAAGCCTCGACCCGGAAAAGGTCGTCAAGGTGCTCCACGAGAGCACGTTCGACTCCCCGCTGTCCCTGGGCGGGAAGGTTCAATTCGCGAAGGGTGGCCAGAACATCAAGGCATTCAGCATCGTGACGCAGCTTCAGAATGGTGAATACAAAAGGCTTTATCCCGCCGATCTGGCGGATCCGAAGGCCAAGGTCGTGTTCCCCATGAAGCCCTGGGACAAGAGGTAACAAGGTGACCCGCGGGGGCGACCGGCCGGTTGCCCCCGCAGCCCATCATATCCGATATCCGGTTTGCTCACCTCGACAACGGATCGAGTGGACTTCGTATGGGAGCCTTTGGGAGCCCGATACACTACTCCCAAAGGCTCCTGTCTGTGCATTGAATGGAAACGGTTCTCCAGGTACTCATTGACGGAATTTTAAGCGGGCTCCTGTACGCACTGGTGGCCGCCGGCCTGTGCCTTATCTGGGGCGTCATGGACGTCATCAATTTCGCCCACGGCGAGTTCCTGATGGCGGCCATGTATGTCAGCTACTGGCTGGGGTTCCTGGCCGGTGTGGATCCCCTGGTGTCTCTTCTCGCCGCCGGCGTGTTTGTCTTTCTCCTCGGGGTGCTGACCTACCAGCTGATCGTCAAATACACCGTCGGCAAACCATCGCTCGCGGCGCTCCTGGCCACCTTCGGGCTGGCCATGCTCATCAAGAATCTCTGCCTGAACCTCTTCTCGCCGAATTTCCGCATCCTCACCGATACGTGGCTCGGCGACAAGACCTATCACCTGGGGGCGCTGATCATCCCCATTCCGCAACTGGTGACAGGCATCATCGCGCTGCTCGTCATCGCGCTTATCTATGCACTGATCAACTCCACCCGGTTCGGCTGGGCCGTCCAGGCGACCGCCATGGACAAGGAAGCGGCCGAGCTGATGGGCATCAACACGGAACGAATCTACCTCCTGATCTTCGGTATCGGCGGGGCGTGCGTGGGCATTGCCGGCGGCATCATGCCGACGTATCTTGCCGTGCATCCCGAGGTGGGCTCGCTTTTCGGGCTTATTGCCTTCATCTGCGTGGCGATGGGGGGGTTCGGGAGCATCCCGGGGGCGCTGTGTGCGGGCCTGCTCGTGGGGGTTGTGGAGTCGTTCGCAGGGTTTTACATCGCGCCCGTGTTCAAATACGTGGCCGTGTTCAGCCTGTACCTGGCAGTTGTCGCCTTTCGAAGGAAGGGGTTTTTCGGTTGGTAGATCCGGCGAAAAACAGAATCTTCGGCAAGGATGCCGTGTGGCTGCTGTTCATTGCGGTCGTGGCCGTCCTGCCCCTTGTACCGGGTTTTGCGGACAATTCCTTCCGCATGCATGTCTTCATCCTGATCCTGTTGTACGCCAGCATGGCGCAGGCCTGGAACATCATCGGCGGCTACTGCGGCCAAGTGTCCTTCGGCCATTCGGTGTTTTTCGGAATCGGCGCCTACGGGGCGTCCATGGCCCTGGTGACGTACGGGACGGCGCCCTGGCCCGGCATCCTGATCGGCATGGCGGCGGCCGGCCTGGTGGCGGTCATCATCAGCTATCCCTGCTTCAAGCTGAGCGGCCATTATTTTGCCATTGCCACCTTTGCCATCGTGGAGATTTTTTTCCGCATGTTCCAGGTATGGGACTGGATTGGCGGGGCCATCGGGCTGGACTATCCCGTTGTTGAAGAGGGGCTCTGGAACCTGGTCTGGTATTCGAAGACCGGGTATTATTACTTCGCCCTGATCCTGTTTGTGGTTGTCTTCGGAGTCGTGCGCTGGCTGGAAGGGCACCGGTTCGGGTATTACATGAAGGCCGTGCGGGAAGGGCAGGAGACGGCCGAATCGCTGGGCGTCAACAGCACCATGGTAAAACTCACGGCAATGGCCATCTCGGCCGTCCTGGCGGCCCTTTGCGGTGTTTTCTTCGTGCAGTACAACCTGCGGGTGGACCCGTCCATGGTCATATCCCTCGACATGGCGATGAAGTTCGTCCTCATCACCATCCTGGGCGGGGCCGGCACCCTCCTGGGGCCTCTGGCCGGTGCGGCGGTCCTCATCCCGCTGCAGGAGTACACCCGCGCGTTCTGGGGCGGACTGGGCGGCGGCATCGACCTGATCGTTTTCGGACTGATCATCATCCTCATGGTCATCAAGCAGCCCGCCGGGATCGTCGGAATTTTCCAGGGGATCCGGCAGAGGATTGCGAAAGCCCGCGGCAAGGGAGGTGAGGAAGTTGGCGCTCCTTGAACTGAATGAAGTGACCATGAAGTTCGGCGAGCTCGTCGCCAACGACCGGGTCAGCTTTACCGTGGAAGCCGGCTCGATTGTCGGGCTCATCGGCCCCAACGGCGCGGGGAAAACGACCCTGTTCAGCTGCATTTCCGGGCTCTACAAGCCGTTCAGCGGACGCATTTCCTTCGACGGCGAGGATATAACCGGGCTCACGCCATATCAAATCGCCCGCAAAGGGGCGGTGCGCACCTTCCAGGTCGTTCGGCCCCTCAAGGAAATGACGGTTTTCGACAATGTGCTCGTCGGCGCTTTCCTGAAATGCCATGACAACAAGGCGGCATTTGAAAAAGCCGCGGAATGCATCAGGCTGTGCGAGCTCACCCCATTCCAGGACAAGCTGGCCGGGGGGTTGCCCATCGCCGGCAAGAAACGCCTGGAAATGGCGAGGGCGCTGGCTGCGGGTCCCAAGCTGCTCATGCTGGACGAGGTGATGGCGGGCCTCACGTCGACGGAAGTGAAGGCGGCCGCGGAAGTCATCCTGCGCCTGAAAGAAAGCGGCATGACCATGATGATCGTGGAGCACGTCATGGAGGCCATTATGCCGATCGCCGACAAGGTCGTGGTGCTCGACAGCGGCCTCAAGATCGCCGAGGACGTGCCCGAGCGCATCGTCAACGATGACAAGGTCATCGAGGCCTATCTCGGGGCGAAATACGCCCAGCGCATGAAGGAACAGAGGAGTGGAGCCGGTGCCTGAGCCCATCCTGAACGTTTCCGGCCTGGATGCGGGATATGACGGCATCCCCGTCGTCTTTGACGCCTCCCTGGAGGTCTTGCCGGGTGAGCTGGTCGCGATCGTGGGCGCGAACGGGGCGGGGAAGTCCACGATCATGCGGACAATCTGCGGCCTCATGCACCCTCTGAAAGGGAGCATCCTCTTCGAGGGAGCCGATATTTCCCGGCTTCCGGCGAACCGCACCGTCAAGCTCGGCATCAGCTACGTCCCGGAAGGCCGCCGGATTTTCGCCAAGCTCTCGGTTGAGCAAAACCTCGCCCTGGGGGCGTATGCCGAAGACTCCAAGACGGAGGTCAAGCGCCGCGTCGAGGAAATATTGCAGATATTCCCCGTGCTCAGGGAGCGCGCCAGGCAAGTCGGCGAGACGCTGAGCGGCGGGGAGCAGCAGATGCTGGCCATCGCACGCGGGCTCATGTCGCACCCCAAGCTGCTCATGCTCGACGAGATGTCGCTGGGCCTCATGCCTACCATGGTGGAGAAAATGATGGAGACCGTCATCGGCATCAACAAGGCCGGGACCACGGTCCTGCTGGTCGAACAGATGGTCCAGGAGGCGCTCGAAATCGCCCACCGAGGCTATGTCATCCAGAGCGGGAATGTCGTCCAGTCCGGCACGGGACGCGAACTGCTCGATTCTCCCGATGTCCGCAAGGCATACCTCGGAATGTAAGCCATCAACTCCTTTCCGTTTATAAGCAAAAAAAGAGTGACAGTGCCGTCAAGACAACCCTGCTGATTTGTGTACAGAGCTTACACATCATGCCGACGGATGCAGAAATAGGTTGTTTTCTGGTAGGCGTCATCCTTGCTTTCTACGGATTCGTTGATGGTGTGTTCAACTTCTTCGATTGGCGCCGTGATGAAAAGCTGCTCCGCACCGGGATCGAAACCACGGGAAAGATCACGGATGCAGCCACGTATCCGCAGATAGAGAACGTCAACTCCGGCCAATACCGCTTTTATGCGGAATTCAAGGCTGCTGACAATACTACCCATGTAGCGGCATCGCATTTTGCCAGCAGTTCTCCAGAAAAATTTTTGAACACCGAGGTTGCCGTTATATATGATCCCAAGAATCCGGATCATTCCCGTTTTAAAAACGATATCCGTCTCATTCGTGAAGTCGCCATCAATATCAGTGTGTTCCTTATCGGTCTGGGACTGATCATTTACGCGGCGTTATAGCATCGAAGGCCGGCTGTTCAGGATGGTCGGATCATGGTGTCGCGGGAACCGGGTGATCTTCTCAAATAATGGGGTTCATGATTGAAACTTGTGCTGGTATTGTTGATGATGTGCCTGTTACAATGAATTGTCCGACGAAGTAGTATGTAGTAAGAAATTCACTTGTTAATGGATATTTATGCAGGAGGTGGCTTAAGATGAAAAAGCGATTATTTATTATATTTGGAATTGTATTGTTGGTTGCTTATTGGGCTGCAAACGCTGCCGCAGCAGAAGCGCAACGCAATGTTAAGGTAAAAGAAAAGCAGATAATATTAAAAGGTTTAAGTATCGGAATGGATATCAATGAAGCACGGAAGGTGTGTGTAAACTTAATAGGCAAAAACTGGACTGTCAGTCCAGTTGAAGACTCTAATACTTTGATGTCGCATGATAGGGAGTTTTTCAAAAAGAACAAAATGCGCATGTTTGGTAAGCAAGGCTTTCTTATGAAAAATAAAGAAGGCAATCTTACCGGATACGGGTTCATCATCGACGAAGACGGACACGGAAAGGTTACGGAGATTTTTTTAAGCGGGGAATTAACGGATTACATCTTTCTTACAAATGATGTTCACGCAGATTATTTTGTCGATGAATTCAAGAAAAATTTTGGATTGCCGAATCTTCCGTGGATCTTTCGCGGATGGCAATACTCGAGTCCATTTGGGTATGAGTTAACGATCATGACCGACAAATCAATTGATATAAAGAGAAACAAGCCGAGTATCCCTCGCAGACCGAAAATAAATTTTGATTAAGATGGGCCTTGGCGGACGCCCTTGTAACTCCGTCGCTTATTGTCCCTTATTACGGGTAGAAACAGGGCAGCAAAAAGAAAGGGGTCACAGACCGTAATCTGTGACCCCTTTTGTGTCATGGTGGGCCAGGGCAGAATTGAACTGCCGACACCCGGATTTTCAGTCCGGTGCTCTACCGACTGAGCTACCGGCCCGTTTTTGCATCGGTTGCTCCCCCGTTGGGGATGCGATTTGTAGTAAATCTCCCTTTTCTTGTCAAGCGCTTTTTATCCCGAATATGGGCCGAGAGGCAGCGCCATCTGGGCGCTCTCGCGGCGCTCGCCGACCACCACGACCGTTCCGGCGATCTTGTCGTGCCAGCCCTGCTTGCGGGGATCCACGGCCACCCAGAGAAAGCCCAGGAGAAAAATGGACGAGAAGTGGTATCCCACCCAGCGGAGGAAGGCGATGCCGGGTGTCACCGGCGTCCCGTCCTGGCAGACGACCCGGATCCGGAAGAGCATCTTCCCGGGGGTCTGCCCGGTGAGGCCGTGGAAATACGTGAAGTAGAAGCAGTTCATGCACAGGAGGGCGAGCGAGTACAGGAGCATAAAGGTGGAGACCGACGCGAAGATGTCCTCCGGCCAGGCCAATCCCCCCTGAAGCCAGGAGAGATTGAGGGCCGCGGCCCCCGTGATGAACAGAAATACGGCGATGGTGGAGAGGATCGTCCAGTCGATCGACATGGCGAAGGCCCGCCTCCAGAATCCGGCATAGGGGTTCATCGAATTCAAGAGACCTCCTCCGGGATTGTTTCTCCTGCGGCCGCACCGAGCCCGCCGATCTCGTACTGCAGCATGGCCACGACGGCCGGGGCCGCCGTCTCCACCTTGAGGACGTTCCGCCCCAGGCTGACGGACCGGAATCCCGCCTCCCGGGCCTGGCTGACCTCGTCGGCCGTGAGCCCGCCCTCGGGTCCGACGATCAGGCAGTAGGCCGCGGCTGTTTCTCCGATGCCCCGCAGGGCCTCCCGGAATCCCGCCTCCTTCTCCTCCTCCCAGAAAATCAGGCGGCAGGCGCCCTCCGGAAGGGCCATCCGGACCAGCGCTTCGAAGGAGAGGATGAGATCGATCTGTGGGATGTGGGCACGGCCGGTCTGGCGGGCCGATTCCTCGGCGATTCGCTGCCACCGGGCGACCCGCGCCGCGCCCTTGTCGGCGGAGAGCCGGGGTATGCTGCGGGCCGAGCGGTAGGGGACGATCCGCCGGACGCCCAACTCCACGACCTGCCGGATGATGGCGTCCATCTTGTCCCCCTTCGGGAGGGACTGGGCAACGATGATCGGGACCGCCCGGGCTTTCCGGGTGGCCCGGGTCCGGATTGTCAACTCCGCCCGTCCGCCGTCGGAATACGAAACCACGGCCTCGCACTCGGCGCCTCGTCCGTCGCTGAGGACGATCTCCTCCCCCTCCTTGAGGCGGAGGACGTTCTTCAGGTAGTGGCTCCGGGAATCGTCGATGGTCCGGGTATCCCCGGGCTCCGGCAGGGAATCCAGGAAAATGCGCGGGCGGGTCACGCGCCGCCCCCTCCCTTTCTCAGGGCGAAGCAGATCCATTCCTTTTCCGTCACGAGCCGCTGGATCGTGAGCTGGTCGGTGACGAAGTGCTCTTCGATGGCGCCCCGCTGCTGCTCCAGGATGCCCGACAGGATGAGCCATCCCCCGTCATCCAGGAGGGATGTCAGGTGGGCGCGCAGCTTGAGGAGGAGCTTGGCCGTCAGGTTGGCCACGATCAGGTTGAAGGAGTCCCGGATGGTCGCCACGTCCCGGTTGACCACGGCCACCCGATCGGCCACCTGGTTGATGGCCACGTTCTCCCGGGCGACCTCGACGGCCTTCCGGTCGACGTCGACGCACAGGACGCGCTCGGCGCCGAGCCTGGCCGTGGTGATCCCGAGGATCCCTGTTCCGGTCCCCACGTCGAGGACGTGCCATTTCAGCTCGTGGCGGCCGTGCAGCATCAGGTCTTCAATGGCCTCCAGGCACATGCGGGTGGACGGGTGCTGCCCCGTTCCGAAGGCCATGCCCGGATCGATCTCGATGATGATGTCCCGGCCCGAGGATGCGTAGCGTTCCCAGGTGGGTTTGACGACGATGCTGCGGCTCATCCGGATGGGTTTGAAGTACTTCTTCCAGGCCTCCCCCCAGTCCGGGTTCTCGATGATCTCCCGGTTCAGGCGGACGGCGGGCAGGTCGGGAAAGAGCTCCGCGAGGTCTTCCAGGTAGACCGTAAGCGATGCGATCCGGTTCTCCATCCGGACGTCCACCGGCAGGAAGGCATAGATGGTCTCCTCCGGGGACAGGCCGGGGAAATCCTCGTTTTCGTCCTGGATCACGGGGGTTTCCTGGTAGATGCCCTGGGCGCCCAGCTCGGTCATGAAATTCGACAGGGCGTCCGACAGCTCCGGCGGGCTCAGGAGCGACACCTTCAGCCATCGTTCGTGCTTTCCCTCCCCCTTGGACGATCGTTCCGGCATGTCCTCTCCCTTCGCTGAAAGATGCCTTCTCATAACCTGTTTCCCATGACATTTCAAGCAGCTTGAATTTTCAAACCCGGCATGGTAGCGTCTCGACGCGGTTTTTCACCGTCCGTGCCGGAGCCCTTCCAGGCGGTCCGGACCTCAAAGGGGACAACCATGGTTTACTATCCCGTCAATCTGGACATCGCCGGCAGAAGGTGCATTGTCGTCGGGGGCGGCCAAGTGGCGGAGCGCAAGGTGGAGCGCCTCGTGGAGTGCGGCGCCCGGGTGGCCGTGCTGTCGCGGCGGCTGACGGCGCGCCTGGCGGACATGGCCCGCGCCGGGACGGTGGAGCACGTCGATTCCGAGTACGAGCCGTCGAAGCTGGACGGGGCCATGCTGGTCATAGGGGCGACGGACCGGGAGGATGTCAACGACGCCGTCAGCCGGGAGTGCCGCCGCCGGGGCATCCTGGTCAACATCGTGGACGACCCGGAGCGCTGCGATTTTATCCTGCCGTCGATCCTCCAGCGGGGCGACCTGATGGTGGCCGTTTCCACCGGCGGGAGCAGCCCCGCCCTGGCGAAGCGGATCCGGGAGGAACTGGAGGAATGCTTCGGACCGGAATACGCCGTCCTCCTGGAGATCATGGCGGAGCTCCGGCGGAAGGTGACCGCCCGGGGGCGGTCCGCTGCCGAGAACAAGGTCCTGTTCGAGTCCGTGGTCCGCTCCGGGGTGCTGGACCGGATCCGGACCGGCGACTGGGAGGGCGTCCGGGCCCTGGTCCGGGATCTGACCGGGGAAGACATCGACTCGAGGCCCTGAATACATGGACATCCTGGTTTTCAAGGCGGCCCTGGCCGCCTATCTTTTCAGCGCCCTGGCATATGTCGCCTCGGTCGTGGTGCGGCGCGTCCATGTGGCGCGAATCGCAACCTGGCTGCTGGCCGCGGCCTTTGTCATCCATGCGGGAGCCCTGGTCCTGCGGTGCATGGCCATCGGGCGCGCTCCTGTGGTGGGCCTGTACGACATGCATTCCCTGATCGCCTGGATCATGACGGGCGGATACCTGGCCTTCCAGTTCAGGACCAAGACCCGCGTCCTGGGGATTTTCGTGGCCCCGGTGGCGTCGGTGATGATGATCGTCTCCTCCACGGGACTCGGCGGGGCCGTCGCGGCGTCGCCCCAGCTGGAGCACTCCCTGGTCACGATCCATGTGATCCTGTCGCTGGCAGGAGAGACCCTGTTCGTCCTGGCCGCCCTGGCGGGCCTGATGTACCTGATCCAGGACAAGCGGATCAAAGAGAAGAAAATTACCCGCCTGAGCCGCTTCCTGCCCCCGCTCAGGGACCTGGACCGGATCAACGAGCTTTGCCTCCTGTGGGGATTCCCCCTGCTCACCCTCGGCGTCCTGGCCGGCTCCGTCTGGGCCCGCGTGGTCTGGGGCAGCGCCTGGCAGTGGGACGCGAAGATGGTCTGGACGATCCTGGCGTGGGCCATTCTGGCGCTCCTCCTCCACCAGCGCCTGGCCATCGGCTGGCGGGGCCACAAGGCGGCCCTCTACTCGGTGGCGGCCCTGCTCGTCCTGCTCCTGACCTTCGTCGTGGAAAAGACCTTCTTCACGACGGTCCACCGCTTTCTGTGAAGCCATGAGCCTGATTCTCGTCGGCATGAACCACAAGACGGCACCCCTGGAGATCCGGGAGCGCCTGAGCATCACCTGCGAGGACGGGAGCGATCCCCTGGCGGAGGTCCTGCGGGTGCCCGGTGTCGAGGAGGCCCTGTTTCTCTCCACCTGCAACCGGGTGGAGCTCCTGGCCCGCGCCGGGGGCCGGGAGGCCGCGGAGGGGCTCCACGGGTTCGTGTTTCGCTACGGGAACCTGGACCGGCAGGAGATGGACCGCTGCCTCTACACGCATTACGACCGGGAGGCGGTGCGGCACCTCTTCCGGGTGACTGCGAGCCTCGATTCGCTCGTCATGGGAGAGCCGCAGATCCTGGGGCAGGTGAAGGACGCCTACCGCCTGGCGGTGGAGCGGAAGGCCGCGGGGGCCGTCCTGAACAAGCTCCTGCACCACGCCTTCCGGACGGCCAAGCGGATCCGGACCGAGACGGGCATTGCCGCCAACGCCGTGTCGGTGAGCTTCGCGGCGGTGGAGCTGGCGAAGAAGATCTTCGGGACCCTCAGGGGCAAGACGATCCTCCTCATCGGTGCCGGCGAGATGTCGGAGCTGGCGGCACGGCACCTGATCGGCCAGGGTGCCCCGCGGATCCTCGTCGTCAACCGGACCCACGCGCGGGCCGTCAGCATGGCGGAGGAGTTCCGGGGCGAGGCGGTTCTTATCGACGAGCTGGCCCGGGCGCTCCAGGAGGCGGACATCGTCATCAGCTCCACCGGCGCGGCCGGATGGGTCGTCACGGCCCCGATGGTGGCGGCGGCCCTGAGGCGCCGGAAGAACCGGCTCCTGTTCCTCATCGACATCGCCGTCCCCCGGGACATCGAGCCCGCCGCGGGGGACATCGACAACGTCTACCTGTACAACATCGACCACCTCCAGGAGGTGGTGGACGAGAACATCCGAGGCCGGCTGGCCGAGGCGCGGAAGGCCGAGGACATCGTCGCCGAGGAGCTGGACCGGTACGAAGGGTGGTACCAGACCCTGGAGGTCGTGCCCACGATCGTCTCCCTGCGGGAGAAGATGGATGGCATCGTCCGGGGCGAGATGGAGCGCGTCTCCTCCTGGCTGGAGGGGCTGAGCGAGGCCGATCGCGAGCGGGTGCAGATCCTGGCCTCCTCCATCGTGAACAAGATCCTTCACGACCCCATCACGGGGCTCAAGGAGGAGACCCATGAGAACGGCGCCGCGGTGTACACGGAGGTCCTGCGCCGCCTGTTCCGCCTGGACGGGGAGACGTGAAGGCGGACGGCGGACATAGATAAATGGAGGATGTTCTGGAAGCGAACGTGCTGAGAATCGGGACCCGGGGCAGTGCCCTGGCCCTGAAACAGAGCGGCTGGGTGGCCGACCGGATCCGGGAGCGCCACCCGGGCCTTGCCGTGGAGCTGGTCGTCATCAAGACGAAGGGCGACATCATGCAGGACGTGGCCCTCGTCAAGATCGGCGGGAAAGGGGTCTTCGTCAAGGAGATCGAGGAGTCCATGCTCCGGGGGGAGGTGGACCTGGCCGTCCACAGCATGAAGGACATGCCGGCGGAGCTGCCGGAGGGCCTCACGATCTCCGTCACACCGAAGCGGGAAGACCCGAGGGACGTCCTGATCTCCAGGGGGAACGTCAAGTTCGAGCACCTCCGCCGCGGGAGCCGCATCGGCACGGGGTCCCTTCGCCGCCGGTGCCAGCTCGTCAGCATCTACCCGGACCTGGAGATCGTTCCCCTGCGGGGGAACCTGGACACGCGAATCCGGAAAGTCGAGACGGAGGGCCTGGACGGGATCATCGTCGCGGCGGCGGGGATCCGCCGGATGGGGTGGATGGACCGGGTAACCCAGTTCCTGCCGGAAGAGCTCATCCTGCCGGCGGCGGGCCAGGGGGTCCTCGCCCTCGAGACCCGGACGGGCGACGGGAGGACGGGGGAGGCCCTGGCCTTCCTGAACGATCCGGTCACGTGGGGCGAGGCGGGGGCCGAGCGGGCCTTTCTTCAGCGCCTCGGCGGCGGATGCCAGGTTCCCGTGGCGGCTCATGCGAAGAAGAAGGGCGGCGACGTGGTCATCCAGGGACTCATCAGCAACCTGGACGGCCGGCTGGTCGTCCGGGACGAGGTCCGCAGACCCTTCGGGGAGTACGAGGCGGCGGGCACGCAGCTTGCCGAGAACCTGCTCTCCCGGGGCGGGCGGGCCATCCTGGATCTGGTCTACCGCCAGTGTTGAGCGCCTGATATAAAGAAGAAGGAAGGTATTCGATGGCGGAGAAGGGAATCGTCTACATCATCGGCGCGGGGCCCGGGGACGCGGGGCTGATCACCCTCAAGGGCGTGCGGTGCATCGCCCGGGCCGATGTGATCGTCTACGACCACCTGGTCAACGAGGAGATCCTCGTCCACGCGAAGCCCGGTGCAAGGCTGATCTATGCCGGGAAGGAAGGGGGCGACCACACCCTCGTTCAGGACGAGATCAACCGGATCCTCGTGGAGGAGGCCCGGCAGGGCCGCGTGGTGGCCCGGGTCAAGGGCGGTGATCCCTATATCTTCGGCCGCGGCGGGGAAGAGGCGCTGGTCGTGGCCGCGGCGGGGCTGCCCTTCGAGGTCGTCCCGGGGGTGTCCTCGGCGGTGGCCGTGCCGGCCTACGCGGGCATCTCGCTGACCCAGCGGGGGTACACATCCACGCTCGCCTTCGTGACGGGGCACGAGGATCCCACGAAGGAGCAGAGCGACATCGACTGGAAGGCCCTGGCGGGCATCGGTACATTGGTTTTCCTGATGGGCGTGAAGAATCTCCACCTGATCGTCGCGAGCCTCGTCGGGAACGGAAAAAAGCCGGAGACCCCGGCGGCCCTGATCCGCTGGGGGACGACGCCGGACCAGCGGACCCTGGCGGGGACCCTGGGAACCATCGTCGAACTGGCCCGGGAGCGGAAGTTCAAGCCGCCGGCGATCTTCGTCGTCGGCGAGGTGGTCGCCCTGCGGGAGAAGCTCTCGTGGTTCGAGAACCGGCCCCTCTTCGGCCGGGGTGTCATCATCACCCGGCCGGAGGCCCAGGCGGAATCGTTCGCCGCCCTCTTGGACGAGAAGGGCGCCCGGGTCGTCCACTTCCCCGTCATCCGGATCGCGGAGCCGGAGGACTGGTCAGGGCTGGACAAGGCCCTGGACAGCCTGTCCGCCTATGCCTGGATCGTCTTCACCAGCGCCAACGGTGTGCGGCACTTCTTCGACCGCCTCCGCATGCGAGGCGGCGACGTCCGGGACCTGCGGGGCATCCGGATCGCCACCATCGGACCCGCCTCGGCGGCGGCCGTCGAGGGCCGGGGAATCCGCGTCGACATCGTTCCGGAGGAGTACATCTCGGAGGGTGTGGTCAAGGCGTTCGAGAAGGTGGACCTGAAGGGCGCCCGGGTCCTCCTGCCCCGGGCGGCGGAGGCCCGGGACGTGATCCCCGAGGGGCTCGCCGCCATGGGGGCGACCGTGGACGTCGTCACGGCCTACCGGACCGTCCGCTCGGAGAAGACCCGGGAAGAACTGGAGGCGATCTTCGCGGAGGGCAAGGCCGACGTCGTGACCTTCACAAGCCCATCCACGGTCAGGCACTTCCTGGACATTTTGGGCGGAGTGGAGGCCCTGCCCGCGGGCCTCAAGGTCGCCTGCATCGGCCCCATCACCGCCGCCGCAGCCCGGAAGGCCGGCCTGCCCATCCACATCCATCAGCAGGAGTATACGATCCCCGGAATGGTGGCAGCTATCGAAGCCCACTTCTCGGGGACGGACTGTTGAAAAAGGGCGTCTGCTGCGTTGCCCTTGTCCCGCGCCACTCGACGTACCAGACAGTACGCCTCGCGGCTCAGGACTGCAGGCGCCTTGCATTCAACCCTTTTTGAACAGCTCGTTTTGCGGTGTAGTGTTGGCGCGCTGTTGAAAAAGGGCGTCTGCTGCGTTGCCCTTGTCCCGCGCCGCTCGACGTACCAGACAGTACGCCTCGCGGCTCAGGACTGCAGGCGCCTTGCATTCAACCCTTTTTGAACAGTCCGTTTCGATGCAGTTGCGACGGGATATCGCATATAAAAATGAATCCGCCTGTTTTTTCCGGGAACTTTTTCCTTCTTCCTCCTGTCCAATCCCCCAAAAGGCAGCACCCAAAATCCCAGGATGGAAGAAGGAGGAAGTCATGAAAACCCTGTTTGCAGTCTTTGCTGCGCTGTTGGTCCTGGCCGGGGGCCCCGCCTGGGCCTCCATCGGCGACTCGGTGGACGTGAGCATCGTCACCGACGATGGCCGAACCCTGCCCCTCCACATGCAGAAGAGCCGGTATGGACTGAAGAAGGTCTATGCCGAGGCCGTCCGGGGCGATCACTACCGGATCGTTGTCCACAACCGGCTGGACCGGCGGGTCGGCGTCGTCGTCGCCGTGGACGGCCGGAACATCATCTCCGGCGGGAAGTCGTGGCTCCGGAACACGGAGCGGATGTACATCCTCGAACCCTATGCAACCAACGAGTACAGCGGCTGGCGGAGCGGCCGGGACCGCGTGAATCGCTTCTACTTCACCGATGTCCCCGACTCCTATGCCGCCGCCTTTGGCGACACCTCCGCCATGGGCGTCATCGCCGTGGCGGTCTATCCGGAGATCCGGCGTTACGAGCCGCAGATGGACTTCTCCATGTCGGCGCCCCTGGGCAAAGGGAAGCATGATGCGGCCCGCCGGCAGGCCGCACCGTCGATGAAGATGGAAGAGTCCAAGAGCGCCGGCACCGGCTACGGCCGGGAAGAGTATTCGCCCTCGCGGCAGGTGCGATTCGACCCGGAGGCGAGGGCCGTCGAGACGATCCTGGTGAAGTACGAGTGGCGGGAGACCCTCTGCCGGAAGCACGTCATCTCCTGCGGCCATGGGTACCGGGAGCACGGAAACCGCCTGTGGGACGGCTACGGCTTCGCCCCGCCCCCTCCGGGGCGCTACTGATCAAGACTGTCATGTGGGGAAACGTCACGCCCCGGCCGTGGTCATCCCGTTGCGAAGTCCTCGGGGTTGATTTCCGGCCGGGGTTCCGGTAGGTAGATGTTTCCCTTTCGGGACGGGAAGGCAATATGATCGGAATTTCGAAACTATACTGCGGCGCCGTGGAGGCCGCCGACGTCCTCCGCTACAACCGGGAATCGAAGCGCCTGCCTTCGCACCTGCTCCAGTTCTCCGCCGACAAGCGGCCGGTGGTGGTCTGGAACATGACCCGGCGCTGCAACCTGAAGTGCATCCACTGCTACTCCAGCTCCCGCAACATCCCCTACCGGGACGAGCTGACGACGGAGGAGGGGAAGGCCCTGATCGCCGACCTGGCGTCCTTCGGCTCCCCGGTGATCCTCTTCTCCGGCGGCGAGCCCCTGATCCGCAAGGACCTGCCGGAGTTGGCGCAGTTCGCCGTGGACCGGGGCATGCGGGCCGTCATCTCCACGAACGGCACCCTGCTCACGCCGGAGCGCATCCGCACGTTCCGGGCGATCGGCCTGTCCTACATCGGGGTGAGCCTCGACGGCCTGAAGGAGACCCACGACTTCTTCCGGGGCGTCCCCGGGACCTTCGAGCGGACGATCCGGGGAATCCGGGACTCCCGCGATGCCGGCATCAAGGTGGGCGTCCGGTTTACCGTGAACCGCCACAACGTGAAGGACGTCCCCGCCATCTTCGACCTGCTCGAAGCGGAGGACATCCCCCGCTGCTGCTTCTACCACCTCGTCTATTCCGGCCGTGGCTCGGCCCTCGTGGAGGAGGACCTTTCCCACGAAGAGACGCGGTGGCTCCTGGACCTGATCATGGACCGGACGCGGGACCTCTTCGCGAAGGGCCTCGAGAAGGAGATCCTCACGGTGGACAACCACGCCGACGGCCCCTACGTCTACCTGCGCCTCCTCCGGGAAGACCCGGCCCGGGCCGCGGAGGTCCTGGAGCTCCTGAAGATGAACGAAGGAAACAGCTCCGGCAACGGCATCGGCTGCGTGAGCTGGGACGGTGCCGTCCACGCGGACCAGTTCTGGCGGGGCGTATCCTTCGGGAACGTCCGGGAGCGGCCCTTCAGCGCCATCTGGACCGACACCTCGAACGAATTGATGGCGAAGCTCAAGGACAAGAAGCCCAACGTCAAGGGCCGCTGCGCCACCTGCCGGTGGCTGGGCGTATGCGGCGGGAACTTCCGGGCCCGGGCGGAGGCCGTCGCGGGCGACATCTGGGCGCCCGATCCGGCGTGTTACCTGTCGGACCGGGAAATCGCGTAAAAAAAGGAGGAGGCGACGATGCAGTTCCCCCTGTACCGGCCGAGACGGCTGAGAAAAAACGAGCATTTCCGGCGCATGGTCCGGGAGACGAGGCTTTCCGCGGACGATTTCGTGTACCCGCTCTTCGCCGTCCCGGGAAAGAGCGTCAAGAAGCCCATCCACTCCATGCCGGGGAACTTCCAGATGTCCGCGGACTATCTCGTCCAGGAGGCGAAGGCGGCGAAGGAGCTGGGGATCCCGGCGGTCCTCCTCTTCGGCATCCCCGACAAAAAGGACGAGCTGGCCACGGGGGCCTTCGCGAAGGACGGCGTCGTCCAGCGGGCCGTCCGCGAGATCAAGAGCCGCGTCCCGGACATCCTCGTCATCACCGACGTCTGCCTCTGCGAGTACACGAGCCATGGCCACTGCGGCATGCTGGAGAAGGGGTCCGTGGACAACGACTCGACCCTGGAGGTCCTGGCGGAGACGGCGGTGTCCCACGCCAGGGCCGGGGCAGACATGGTGGCACCCTCGGCCATGATGGACGGCCAGGTGGGGGCCATCCGGGACGGCCTCGACGAGGCGGGCTTCGACGATCTTCCGATCATGGCCTATTCCGCCAAGTATGCATCCTGCTTTTACGGGCCGTTCCGGGAGGCCGCGGAGAGCGCCCCGCAGTTCGGCGACCGGAAGGCCTACCAGATGGACCCCGCCAACGGGGACGAGGCGATCCGGGAGATCACCCTGGACGTGGAGGAGGGGGCCGACATCATCATGGTCAAGCCCGCCCTGGCCTACTTAGACGTGATCCGCCGGGCTCGGGAGGAGTTCGACCTGCCCATCGCCGCCTACAACGTGAGCGGCGAGTTCGCCATGATCAAGGCCGCCGCCCAGATGGGCTGGCTGGACGGCGAGCGGGCCATGATGGAGTGCCTGACCTCGATCCGGCGGGCCGGGGCGGACATCATCATCACCTATTTCGCCCCCGAGGCGGCGAAGGTCCTCGCCCGCTGAGTTTTTCCGAAGGGATTCCGTCATCCGCTCCCGGCGTCCGGGAGCGGCGAAGAAACGGATTGTGAATGGCTGACACCGGAAAAGACAGGCGCCTGCCCATCCTGGAGGATACGCTCCGCATGGTGGCCTGGGAGATCACCCGGCGCTGCAACCTGGCCTGTGTCCACTGCCGGGCCTCCTCCGAGCGGGGACCCTACCCGGGCGAGCTGACCACGGAAGAGGGGCTTCGGCTCCTGGACGACATCGCCGCCTTCAGCCGGCCCGTCATCATCCTCACGGGGGGTGAGCCCCTGCTCCGGGATGACGTCTACGACCTGGCCGCGTACGGGACGAAAAAGGGCCTGCGCATGGTCCTCGCCACCAACGGTACCCTCGTGACAGAGGACGTGGCCCGGCGGATGATCGGGGCTGGCATCCAGCGGGTCAGCATCAGCCTCGACGGGGCCGACGCGGCGAGCCACGACTCCTTCCGCTGCGTCCCCGGGGCCTTCGCGGGTGCCATGGCGGGCATCGAGGCCATGAAGCGGGCGGGCCTTGAATTCCAGATCAACACGACGATCACCCGGGCGAACCGGGCTTCGATTGCGCAAATTCTCGATCTGGCCGTCCGGATTGGGGCGGCGGCCCACCATATCTTCCTCCTCGTCCCGACGGGCCGGGGACGGGAGATGGCCGACCAGGCCATCTCGGCGGAGGAGTATGAAGAGACCCTGAAGTGGTTCGCCGAGCAGGAGCATCGGGCGCCCATCCAGCTCAAGGCCACCTGCGCCCCCCACTATTTCCGGGTCGTGCGCCAGCGGAAGAAGACGTCGGGAGATGAGGGCGCCGGTCCGGCCGGGACGGCACGCGGCGGTGCAGCGGGATCGGCTCCCCAGGGCCACCCCCTCCACGCCGTGACCCGGGGCTGCCTGGGGGGAAGCGCCTTCTGCTTCATCTCGCACACCGGCCAGGTCCAGCCCTGCGGCTACCTGGAGGTGGACTGCGGGCAGATTCGGGAGCGGGGGTTCGAGGCGGTGTGGAAGGACTCGGCGGTCTTCCGGGACTTGCGGGACCTGAACCGCTACGGCGGCAAGTGCGGGCGCTGCGAGTTCATCCGGGTCTGCGGCGGTTGCCGCGCCCGGGCCTACGAGGCGACGGGGGATTACCTGGCGGAGGAGCCTCTCTGCATTTACGAGCCGGGAGGCGTTTGATAGAAGGCGGGCCGGGAGCATGCCCGGACCGGAGGAAGCGGAACAACGGGGCGCAGGGGATGCGCCGATGGGGAGAACGGAGCGAGACGATGAAAAACGTGTGGCTGACGGTGGTGTTGATCCTTACCTTTCTGGCCGGGACGGCCCTGGCCGCGGGGCCTTCCTTTCAGGACATGGACGCGGACAAGGACGGAAAGCTGTCCCGCCAGGAGATCGACGCGGCGGCGGAAAAGGTGTTTCAGGATGCCGACAGGGACCGGGACGGATACCTGAGCGAGCAGGAGTTCAAGGCCATCCAGGGAGCGCGATCGAAGTTCAAGGACCTGGACAGGAACAAGGACGGCAAGCTTTCCATGGACGAGCTCAGGAAATCGGCAGACAAACGATTCCAGTACCTGGACCGGAACCGGGACGGCTCCATTGACGTGCCGGAAAGCAAAGTCCGCCGGGCGCCCGAGATCAGTCCCCTGTTCCGCGTTTATTTCTGACGATTGCCTTGACGGGCGGCCGGGCCGCTCAACACCACCGGGGAACAATGGACGGGAAAGACCGGGAAATTCTGAACATCCTCCAGAAGGAATTCCCCCTGGAGGCATCGCCTTTCCGGGCGGTCGGGGAGAACGTGGGCCTCCCGGAGGGCGAGGTCCTGCGCCGGGTCCGTGTGCTCCGGGAGAAAGGGGTGATCCGGCGCATCGGGGCCTCCTTCAATCCCCGGAAGCTGGGATTCGTCAGCACCCTCTGCGCCGCCCGGGTCCCCGAAGGAAAGGCCGGCGCCTTCGTGAATACCGTCAACGCCTATCCCGGCGTCACCCACCACTACCGCCGGGACCACGACTACAACTGCTGGTTCACCTTCATCGCCCCGTCCGAGGAGGCCCTGGAGACGGCCCTTGCGGAAATCCGGGAGAAGACGGGGATCGAGATCCTGAGCCTTCGAGCGGTCAAAACCTACAAGATCGACGCCACCTTCGAGCTGTAAATCCGGGGTGTCAAAACGGGAGGGGCCGGTGAAGCCTGCTCACCGGAGCAGGCTTTGGGACACATCCGCTGCATTTGAATCGCTTCGCGCAAAACCGGGTCCGCCTCAATCCTCTGTCGATCGCCCGTTCTCGCCTTCCGGGATCGTCTTTCGGATCTTTTCCATCGCCCAGTCCTTCCTGGTCCGAACCAGCTCCATCAGCTCGCGGCGCTGCTTCGCCGTGAGTTCCTTCAGGGCCTTGAACTGGATCTCCGCCTCGATTTTCGTGAACCCGGCCAGGACCGACAGCAGCTTTTCCGTCTGACGAAGGACGGCCTTCTCGTCCAGCTTCTCCGCGGCAACCAGTTGATCCAGGGTGTCCTGCTCCTGCCGGAAGGCCTTTTTCAGCTCGGCGCTTTTCCGGAGGTCGCTCCGGGTCGCCTGCCGGATGCGGCCGACCTGTTCCTCCGAGATCTGCAGCATCTTGACGACTTTCGGCCGCTCCCACCAGTGCCGGTCGGCGTTGTCGCCCTTCCGGGCGGGGGCCGCGGAGGCGGCCGTCACGGCGGCCAGCAGGATCAGAAGAACCGCCGCCGCTCCGGACAGGATTCTCCACTGAAGGATGCCGCTTCTCATGGTTCTCCTCCTTCTCGATCGATCCGTACTCATCGCCGGTATTTCTCGTCCAGTTGTGCATTGATCGACTTCATGATGACGGTAGTGGCCCCTTCGAACTGTTCCCGGTACTTCTGCTGCGACTCCCTGGACAGGAGCTGGAATTTCTCTGAAATGCGGAACTCCTTCAACTGATTGTCCAGCGTGATGGGCTCGCCGATCCGGTAGTTGATCCATCCGCTCCGGGCGATCGGGCTGCTGCCGGGATACACGGCGTCGGAGTTGTTGCACCCCACCGGCACGATCGTCTTCCCCGTGTGCAGCGCCACCTGGGCGATCCCCGTCCGCCCTTCCCCGAGCTGGGATCCCCGGGTTCCCTCGGGGAAGATGATGACACTCAGCCCCTTCTCGAAGAGGGCGTAGATGCTCAGGTCCGCCACCCTGGCCATGATTTTTTCGTAAAGATCGCGGATAAACTCGACAAAGGAATCCCCCATCAGGTGGGCCGTTTCCGCCAGGGCCTTCCGGTGCGCCTCCAGGTCCTCAAACTTCCCGTCGATGACGTCCCGGATCTTCCGGTATTCCTCCCGGTCGATCTTCTTCCCGAAGCGCTTCTTGTAGAACTCCTCGATGAGGTAGCCCATGGAGGGCACCGGGATCAGGTTGCAGAGGTCCAGACCCTTGGCCAGATATGCGTTCCGGTAGTACTTGCCCTTCACCCAGACCGTCGTGAACGGGTATTCCATCCGCCACAGCTTGTACTGGAAGGGCCAGTAGTTGAAGCGGTCCGTGTGGTTCATGGCGAAGATGACGTTCTCGTTGCGGGGGATGCGCTCGATGTTCTCGAACCGGATGTCCAGCTTGCGGAAGATCTCGTAGTTCGGCGTCAGGAAAAGCCTGGCCACGAGTTTCTGCGACCGCGGATTGGACACCAGCCGGATGTTCTTCAGATACTCCAGGTCCACCATGGATTCCGTTCCCTCCTTCCCGGTTCCTGCCTCCTTCAGGATGATCCGCCTTCTTCCAGAAGCCGCCGGATCCGGTCCAGCTCCTGGGGCGTGTCCACTTCAATGGAGTCGTGCTCCGTGATGACAACCCGGATGCGGTAGCCGTGCTCCAGTGCCCGGAGCTGCTCCAGGGATTCGAGGCGCTCCAGGGTCCCCTCGGGGAGTCTGGTGAACGTGTCCAGAAAGTGCTTCCGGTAGGCGTAGATGCCGTGATGCTTGAAGTAATCCGCCGTCTTTCCCCGGTCCCGGACGAAGGGGATGGTGGAGCGGGAGAAGTAGAGGGCGTTCCCGTTCCGGTCGAAGACCGTCTTCACGGCGTTCGGGTGGGTAATCTCCTCGTTCCGCCGGATCCGGTAGATGAGGGTGGACATGGGCAGGGAGGGGTCGCTCACGAGCGGCGCGACGACCTCGTCGATCTGGACCGGCTCGAAGACGGGCTGGTCGCCCTGGACGTTCACGACGATGTCGTCGTCCGCGAGGCCCAGGATCCCCGCCGCCTCGGCGATCCGGTCCGAGCCGGAGCGGTGCGTTTCCGCCGTCATGACGGCCCGCCCTCCGAAGGCCGTGACGGCCGCAAAGATGCGGGGATCGTCTGTGGCGACGGCGGCGAGGCTTGCCGTGCCGGACTGAAGGACGCGCTCATAGACGTGCCGGATCATGGGCTTCCCCGCCAGATCCGCCAGGGGCTTGCCCGGGAAGCGCGTCGATTCGTATCGCGAGGGGATGATGACGGCGATGGTCATGGTCACTGGATGGCGCAGCACATGCCCAGGTGCGGGTCGCGCTGCGCAAGGTGGTTTGCGACATAATCCTGCACGGCATCCTCCAGGGAGGTGGACGGGACAGGACAACCCGTTCCGGCGAGGCGCTCCGTCTTCGCTTCCGTGAAGTACTGGTACTGCTCGTCCAGCCCCGGGGGCATGTCGATGTAGTCGATGGCCGGGTGACGGTCCATGGACCGGAAGACCGCCGCCATCAGGTCGTTCCAGGTCCGGGCCTTTCCGCTCCCCAGGTTGAAGATCCCGTTGGCCTCCCGGTGGTTCAGGAGCCACCACATCGCCTCCGCACAGTCCTTCACGTAGACGAAGTCCCGCATCTGCCCGCCGTCGGGATACTCCGGCCGGTACGACTTGAACAGCCGGACCTTCCCGGTGGCGCGGATCTGGTGGAAGGCCTTGAAGACGACGCTCGTCATGTCGCCCTTGTGGTATTCGTTGGGGCCGAAGACGTTGAAGAACTTCAGGCCCGCCATATGCTGGTCGGCCCCGCGCTTGAGTGCCCAGAGGTCGAAGACCTGTTTCGAGTAGCCGTACATGTTGATGGGCCGGAGGAGCGCTGTGGTCTCGTCGTCGTCGGAGAAGCCCAGGGAGCCGTCGCCGTAGGTGGCCGCGGAGCTGGCGTAGAGGAAGCGGATGCCGTTCCGGATCGCCCAGTCGGCGAGGCGGCAGGAGTAGAGGTAGTTGTTCGTCCAGAGGTAGTCGGCGTCCTTCTCTGTCGTGGACGAGCAGGCGCCCATGTGGACTATGGCCCGGACGGTGAAGGGCACCTGGTCGGCGTAGATCATCTTGAGGAAGTCGTCCTTGTGGATGTACTCGACGAACCGCCGGTTCACGAGGTTCTTCCACTTGTCGGAGGTCCCCAGGCGGTCGACGACGACGATGTCCTCGATTCCCTCGCTGTTGAGCTTCCACACGAAGGCGCTGCCGATAAAGCCGGCGCCGCCGGTGACGACGATCATGCCCGCATCTTCCTTCCGCATGGTTGTAACGCCTCTCGCGCTTCCCGGCCCCGCTACAGGGCCTCGGCCGCCTTCTTCACCGCCGCCCGGATCTGCTCCAGGCGCCCCTCGGGCATCCGGATCGGGAGGCCCAGGAAGAGGGTCCGCCCCAGGAGGTCGTGGGCCTGCGGGTACTGGCGGATGCTGTAGTCCACCTTCCCCCGGTAGATGGGGTTCGTGAAGGGGAAGCTCTTCGGGTTGGCCGTAGACCAGGCGATCAGGTGCTCCCAGTTGGCCAGGTAGTGCCACTTGTTCTTCTTGAAGCAGACCGTGTCGACGCCCCCCGCGCCGAGGGCCGCCTGGAAGGCCTCCGCCTGCGCCTCCGTGGGGAAATGGAAGGACAGGTGCGTCGCCGTGTCGCCGTCCGGGTCCGGGATCGCCCGGAAGCCGATCCCGGGGATGCCCGCCAGCATTTCCTTCACGGCGGCCTTGTTCTTCTTCTGCTCCGCGATGATGAAGTCGAGCTTCCGGAGCTGGGCGAGGCCCAGGGCTCCCTGCAATTCGTTCATCCGGAAGTTGAAGCCGAGGATGGTGCGGCCTTCCATGGCCCGGCTGACGTTCGGGTTGTGGTCGTGTCCGTGGTCGTGGTACCAGTCGGCCCGGTCGTAGAGGTCCTTCCGGTCCGTCAGGATCATCCCGCCCTCGCCGGTGGTCAGGGTCTTGTAATAATCAAAGCTGAACGTGCCCATCTCCCCGAAGGTGCCGAGCTTTTTCCCCTTGTAGCTGCCGCCGACGGACTGGGCGTTGTCCTCCAGGACCATCAGCTGGGAGCTGCGGCAGGTCTCCAGGATCCGGCCGATGTCCGCCGGGGCGCCGCACATGTGGACGGGGATGACGGCCTTCGTATAGGGAGTCATCTTCCGGATGATGTCATCGGGGTCCATGTTCAGGGATGCGTCGATGTCCGCGGCGACGGGGATGGCCCCCACCTCCAGGACGGCCTCGTACGTTGCGATAAAGGTGAAGGCCGGGACGATGACTTCATCGCCGGGGCCCACGCCCATGGCGGAGAGAGCCACCGACAGCGCCGTCGACCCGGACGTGACGCCCAGGGCATGGGCGGCTCCGTGATAACGCTTGAACTCCTCCTCGAACTGGCGGACCTTGAAGATGCCCTTCCGCTCCTTATCGAATCCGTAACGCGTGAAGACGCCCGTCTCCAGGACGTCCAGAACTTCCTTTTTCTCCTCGTTGCCGATCAGTTCCATTCCGGACATGGCTTTTTCTCCATCCTTGTCGTTTTTGATCGTGGGAAGGGACGCTCAGAGGGCATCCCGGTAAATGTCGATGGCGTCCTCCCGGGTGACGTTCCGGGGGTTGTTGGCCAGGGGGCGCGCCACGGTGAGGGCCACGTCCGCCAGGGCCGGCAGGTCCTTCTCGGCGATGCCGAATTCCTCCAGGGTCATCGCGAGGCCGCAGTCCTCGATGAGGAGCTCCACCGCGTCCAGGGCGAGCGTTGCGGCGTCCCGCATCGAGAGATCCTCCACTTCCTGTCCCATGGCATCGGCCAGGACGGCGAACTTCTCGATGGCGCCGGGGAGGTTGTAGGCCATCACGGCGGGAAGCATCAGGGTGTTGGCCATCCCGTGGGGGATGCCCCAGGCGCCGCCGAGGGGATAGGAGAGGGAGTGGACCGCCGTGACGCCGGCGTTCGCCAGGCCGAGGCCCGCGTAAAGGCTCCCCAGGAGCATGCGCTCCCGGGCTTCCAGGTCGCTTCCGTTGTGGACGCAGGTCCTGAGGTTTTCGGCGATGAGGACGACGGCTTCCAGGGAGATCATCTCGCTCATGGGTGACGCGTTGATGGAGGTGTACGACTCGATGGCGTGGCAGAGGGCGTCGATCCCCGTGGAGGCGGTGGCCTGCGCGGGCAGGCTGAGTGTCAGTTCCGGGTCCAGGAGGGCGACTTCGGGGTACAGGTAGGGGCTGTTCATGCCCTCTTTCTTCTTCAGGTTCTTTCGGACGAAGACGGCCGTGAACGTGACTTCGCTGCCGGTGCCGGCGGTGGTGGGGACCATGATGGTCGGGAGTCCCGGGCCGGGGACCTTGTTCAGGCCCAGGTAATCGACGGCTTTGCCCTTGTTGCCGGCCAGCGCGGCCACGGCCTTGGCCACGTCCATGGAGCTGCCGCCTCCGATCCCCACGACGAGATCGCATTTGCCCTTCAGCGCGGCCTTGGCGCCTTCGTCGGCCCGCTCCAGGGCCGGCTCCGGCTCCACTCCGTCGAAGAGCGTATAGCGCAGGCCGCTCTTGTCGAGCAGGTCCTTCACGGTTTTCCGGAAGCCCGCCTCGGCAAGGGCGTGATCGAGAACGACCAGGGGACGTACCCCCCCCAGTTCCCGGATGTGGTCAGTCAGGCCGCGGAAGGAGCCCGTGCCGAAAACGATTTTTTTTGCCCCCGTATAGGTAAACGGTCGGATCATCGTTTTTTTCCTCCAGTTCCGCCGCCGAAGCGGCCAAGGTGTTGAAACAAGGGATGCTTATACATGATGAGGGACTCGATGGAAAGGGAAAAAACGGGACCGCCGGTCCGGGCAAACCCCGGGTTGCTTTGCCTTTTCCGGGAGGTGTGATAGGAGGGGACCCATGAATCCCTGGAAGACGTCGCGCCGCATCGTCCTCACCTGTGCCCGGGGCATGGTTCCTTACCTCCTTGAGGAAGTCGCCGGGCTGGGTGTTCCCGTCCGCATGGAGACGGACACGGCCGTGGAAGCGGAAGGCACCCTTCTGGACTGCCTGCGGCTGAACCTCCGGCTCCGGACGGCCCACCGGGTCCTGTATCATCTCGATACCGTCGCGGCCGACGGCCCGGGCGCACTCTACGGGGGGATCACCGACCTCCCGTGGGAAGAATACATCCGGGAGGACGGCTACCTGACGGTGACCTGCACGGTGAACCACCCCACCATCAAGGATTCCCGCTTTGTGAACATGAAGGCGAAGGACGCCATCGTGGACCGCATGACCGCCCGGAAAGGCCGCCGGCCGGATTCCGGACCGGAGCGGACCGGGGCGGTGGTTCACGTCCACTGGCAGGGCGACCGGGCCGACATTTTTCTCCACACGTCCGGGGAGCCCCTGTCCCGCCGCGGATACCGGCGGATCCCCATGGCCGCGCCCATGCAGGAGACCCTGGCGGCGGGAGTCCTGATGGCGGCGGGCTGGAAGGGGGAGGGGAACCTCGTCAACCCCATGTGCGGAAGCGGAACCCTGGCCGTCGAGGGAGCCCTGATGGCCCTGAACCGGGCTCCGGGACTGCATCGTGAGCATTTCGGGTTCATGTCCGTCCGGGGTTTCCCGGACAAGGAATGGGACGCCCTCCTCCGCCAGGCCCGGAAAGAAGCGAGGCGCAGTTTCCGGGGTCGGATCGTCGCCACCGACATCGACCGCGAGGCCGTGGCAGCGGCCCGGCAGAACGCCCGGCGGGCCGGGGTGGAGGAGCACATCTCCTTCTCCGCCGGCGATTTCATGCGGACGGAGGTGCCTCCGGGAGGCGGCCTCGCTGTTTTCAACCCGCCCTACGGGGAGCGCCTGGGCGACCAGGCCGGCCTGGGGGAATTGTACCGTCGCGTCGGCGACTTTCTCAAAAAATCCTGCCGGGGCTACACCGGGGCCGTCTTCACGGGGAACCTGGCCCTGGCCAAGCGGGTCGGACTCCGAACCAGCCGGAGAATCCCCTTCTACAACGGGGACATCGAGTGCCGGCTCCTCCTGTACGATCTGTATGAAGGCAGCCGGAAGCCGGACCGCGGCGTTTGAATTTTCGCCGTTCGTAGGGTAAGAAGAAAAGGACGGTTTCGGCGAGGAGCGATTTATGGGAGACATGACAAGGCAGCCGATCGGCGTGTTCGACTCCGGCGTGGGGGGGCTGACGGTGGTGCGGGCCCTCATGGAGCGGCTGCCCTTCGAGAATATCATCTATTTCGGGGACACGGCCCGCGTTCCCTACGGCGTCAAGTCCGTCGAGACGGTGTCTCAATACGCCATCGAGATCTCCGACTTCCTCCTGAAGAAGGGGGTCAAGCTCCTCGTCATCGCCTGCAACACCGTCGCCGCCGTGGCCGGCGATGCCGTGCGGAGCCGCTCGCCCGTGCCGGTCCTGGACGTTATCGATGCCGGAGCCCGTTCCGCCGTCCGGGAGACTCGCTCCCGCCATATCGGTGTCATCGGGACTCCCGCCACGATCAACAGCAACGCCTATGCCCGGGCCATCCATGCCCTCGATCCGGCGACCCGCATCTATTCCCAGGCATGTCCGCTGTTCGTACCGCTGGTGGAGGAGGGATGGCTTGATCACCCGGTGACGCGGATCACGGCCAACGAATACCTGAAGCCGGTTCTGGCGGAGCACCTGGACACCCTCGTCCTGGGGTGCACCCACTATCCGCTGCTGAAGCCCCTGCTCGGAGAGATCGCCGGTCCCGAGGTTCACCTGGTGGATTCGGGGGAGGCAATGGCGGAGGCCACGGCGGACCTCCTGGCGGAACTGCACCTGGGAAACCCGCTCCGGGAGAAGCCGTCCTATTCCTGCTACGTCAGCGACGTTCCTTTCCGGTTCCAGACCATGGCCGAGCGGTTTCTCGGCAGGACGATCGCCCACGTCGAGCTGGTGAAACTCTAAGCGATGGAACGGGTCGTCGTCACCGGACTGGGAACCCTCAATGCCATCGCCAGGAGCGCCCCGGAATTCGCCGGGGCCCTGCGGGGGGGCCGCTGCGGCATCGGACCGTTTTCGGTCTTCGACCCCTCGGCCTTCCGGACGCAGATCGCCGCCGAAGTGAAGGACTTCAACCCCCGCGACCACATCCCCCGGCAATACCCGATCAAGCGCATGTCCCGTGCGGATCTTCTCGGATTCGCCGCCACCCTGGAGGCCATGAAAGATGCCGGGCTGGACCCGCTTCCACCGGAGCTGGCGGAGGAGACGGGCGTCGTCATCGGCGGAGGGGGCGGCGGGCTCCTGGAGGGGGAGCGGTTCTACGGGGACTACCTGCGGACCGGGGGCCGGCTGGCCCGTTTCTCCGCCCTGTCGGCGGTCTACTGCGCCTCCTCGGCCGACCGGATTGCCACTCTCCTTAGGCTCTGGGGGCCCAAAACATCCTTCATGACGGCCTGCTCGTCCGGGGCCACGGCGATCGGCTACGCCCGGGACCTGATCCGGGGTGGAAAGGCGCCCGTTGTCATCGCCGGCGGGACCGAGCCCCTCTGCCGCATAACCTACGCGGCCTTCAACGCCCTCCAGGCAGTGGACCCGGAGCCCTGCAAGCCCTTCGCCGGCAACCGGGCCGGCCTCTCCCTGGGGGAGGCGGCGGGGATCCTGATCCTGGAATCCCTCTCCCATGCCCGGGGACGGGGGGCCCGGATCTATGCCGAGGTGCTGGGATACGGCGTCACCTGCGACTCGCACCACATGACGGCCCCCGACCCGGAGGCCTCCGGGGCGGTCCGGTCGATGCGGGAGTCTCTGCGCGATGCCGGCGTCTCCCTGGAGCGAGTCGACTACGTCAACGCCCACGGCACCGCCACGCCGGCCAACGACGCCATGGAAAGCCGGGCCATCCGGCACGTCTTCGGAGACCGGGCCGAGCGGATTCCCGTCAGCTCCACGAAGTCCATGACAGGCCACACCCTGGGCGCCTCGGGGGCCCTCGAGGCGGTGGCGTCCGTCCTGGCGATTTGCCACCGTTTCATCCCGCCGACGATCCACTGCACCGTGCCGGATCCCCAGTGCGACCTCGACTACGTTACGGAAGGGGCCCGGGAGGCGGACCTCTCGGTGGTCCTGTCCAATTCCTTCGCCTTCGGCGGGAACAACACCTCCCTCGTCATCGGGCGATTCGAAGGAGGGAACGGGTAGCATGGACCGGCGCGTCGCGATCACCGGCATCGGCATCGTCTCCCCCTTGGGCTCCGGCCGCGAGGCTTTCGGGAAGGCTCTCCTCGCCGGGGCATCCGGAATCGCATCCGTGGCTGCATTCCCCGTGGAGTCGCTTCCCTGCCGGCTGGCCGCGGAGATCCGCGATTTCCAGGCGAGGGACTTCGTCTCCGTCAAAAACCTCCGGCGGATGGACCGCCTCTCCGCCGTGGCGACGGCGGCGGCCCGGATGGCCCTGGACGACGCGGGGCTTGCCGTGACGCCGGCCAACCGGGACCGCACGGGCTTGATCCTGGGGACGGCCTGGGGCGGCACCGATGTGACGGTCTCCTTTGCCCGGGTCCTGGTGACAGAGGGACCCGGATCGGCCAACCCCATCCTCGTGCCCAACGTGGTCATGAACGCCCCGGCGGGGCATGCCTCCATCGAGCTGGGATTCCGGGGGATCAACACGACGGTCAACCACTACGCCGTCTCGGCGGAGTCGGCCCTGGCCTACGGGGCCCAGGAGATCCGGCGGGGAGCCGCGGACGTCCTTCTTGCCGGCGGGGCCGACGTCCTGGCCCCTTTCTATTTCGAATCCCTGACGCGCTTCAAGGCCCTGTCACCGCTCCAGGGAGGCGGCCCCGAGGGGGCGCGCCCCTTCGACCTCCGGCGGAACGGGCCGGTGGCCGGGGAGGGCTGCGGCATCCTCTGCCTGGAGCCGCTGGAGGCGGCCCGGGAGCGGGGCGCGACTGTCTATGCGGAGATTGCCGGGGAGGGCATGGCCTCTTCGCCGGCGCCCATGACCGGCTGGCCGGAGGACCCGCGGGGCCTTGTTCTGGCGGTCCGCCGGGCGCTCCGGTCCGCCGGGTGCGGGCCGGAGGATGTGGATGCGGTCTTCGCCGCGGCCAGCGGCGGCCTCAAGCCGGATCTCCTGGAGGCGGAAGGGCTGGCGCAGGTGTTCGGACCGGCTGGAAAGAGGCCGCTCGTGACGGCCCTGAAGGGTGCCCTCGGGGAGAGCTTCACCTCCGGGGGGATGCGGGCGGCGGCTTTGGCCCTGGCGCTCCGGGACGGTGCCGTCCCTCCCACCCTGAGCCTGGAGGAGCCGGTCCGGCCGCTGCATTTCGTGACAGGACAGGCTGCCCGGGCGAAGGTGCAAAGAGGACTCCTGAACGGGATCTCCCACGGGGGGACGTACGTCTCCCTCCTGTTTTCCAATATCGGGGAAGAATCATGAACATCGGAGAATGGATTGAAAAGAGGGCCTTCACCCACCCGGACCGGGAATTCCTGAAGGACGGGAAGCGGGTCTTCAGCAACCGGGCCTTCAACGAGCGCGTCAACCGGACGGCCCGGGCGCTTCAGCACCTGGATATCGTGAAGGGCGAGCGCCTGGCGCTCATCATGGGCAATACGAGCGAGTTCCTGGAGATCTTCTTCGCCTGCGCCAAGACAGGGGCCATTCTGGTGCCCGTCAACCATCGCCTGGCGGGACCGGAGATCGAATACATCCTCCGCGACGCGGCCCCCCGGGGGCTCGTCTACGCCGCCGAGTTTGCCGGGAAGGCCCTGCCCCTGAAAGACGCGAACCTGGGGATTCGCCACTGGATCCGCCACGAAGGGGAGCCCCTCCCCGGCGAATCGCTCCTGTCGGACCTGACGGCGGCGGAATCGGAGGGCGAGCCGTCCCCGGTGGAGGAGGTCACAGACGAAGATCCGCTCTTCATCATGTACACCTCCGGGACGACGGGCGATCCCAAGGGGGCCGTGCTGACCCACGGGAACATCCTCTTCGGGGCGGTCCATTCCCTCATCGGCTACGGCGTCAACCGGACCTACCGGTCCCTCGTCGTGGCGCCCCTCTTCCACATCGGTGCCCTGGCGGCGTCGGTCACGCCGGTCATCTACGCCGGCGGGTCCGTCGTCCTGTCGGGATTCTTCAACGCCTCGGAGGTCCTCCAGGCCATTGTCCGGGAGCGGATCAACTACATGTTCGCCGTTCCGGTCATGTTCCAGCTCATGGCGGACACACCTGAATGGGCCGGGGCTGACCTTTCGCACGTCCACTTCTTCATCTCCGGTGGCGCGCCGATCCCGCTCCCGGTCATCCGGAAGTACCAGGACGAGAAGGGGATCGGCTTCGTCCAGGGCTACGCCCTCACGGAGACGGGGCGGCTCACGTCGCTGGACCTGGAGGACGCCGTCCGGAAGGCCGGGTCCGTGGGCAAGGAGGTCTTCCACGTGCGGCTCCGCATCGTCGACGAGGAGGACCGGGACGTCGCCCCGGGGGATCCCGGGGAGATCGTCGTGAAAGGTCCCAACGTCTTCTCCGGCTACTGGCGGAAGCCGAAGGAGACCGCGGAGGCCAGGAAGGGCGGCTGGTTTCGGACAGGTGACATGGGGCGGCGGGACGAGGACGGGTTTCTCTACATCATCGGCCGCAAGGTGGAGATGATCATTTCCTCCGGGGAGAACATCTACCCCGCCGAGGTCGAGCGGGCGATCCAGTCCCTCCCGGCGGTGAAGGAGGCGGCGGCCGTGGGCATGCCGGACCCCAGGCGGGGCGAGGTGGTGGCGGCCTTCGTGCTGCTCAGGGAGGGCGAGGTCGTGACGGAGGACGAGATCCTGGCGGGGCTTCAGGGGAAGATCGCCCCCTTCAAAATGCCGAAGCGTGTCTTCTTCGTCGATTCCTTCCCCCGGAATCCCGGCGGCAAGGTCCTCAAGCGCATCCTCCAGAAGCGCCTGCGGGAGGGATGATGGAGATCCTGCCCTGGACCGGCGAGCACCGGACCTTCCGCGAGGACTTCCGCGGGTTCCTCGCTAGAGAGGTCATCCCCTTCGTGGACCGGTGGGAGGCCGACGGCATCGTCCCGCGGTCGGCCTGGCGGGCCATGGGCGCGGCGGGCTTTCTCTGCACCGACATTCCCCGGGAGTACGGCGGCCGGGGCCTCGACTTCCTCCATTCCGTCATCGTCGTGGACGAGATGGCGAAGACCAACTGCTACGGCCTCTCCCCGCGGCTCCACAGCAACGTGGTCGTCCCCTACATCACGTCCTTCGCCTCGGAGGAGCTCAAGCACCGCTATCTTCCCGGGTGCATCGCCGGCGAGATCGTCACCGGCATCGCCATGACGGAGCCCCACGCCGGGAGCGACGTGGCGGCCATCCGGACAAGCGCCGTGGAGGACGGCGACTTCATGGTCCTGAACGGCCAGAAGACCTTCATCTCCAATGGAACCAACGGCGACCTCTTCGTGGTGGCCGCGAAGGACCCGGCCACGGAGGACCCCCACCGGGCCGTGGACATCTACCTGGTGGAGGGGAAGACCCCGGGCTTCGAGCGGGGACGGCGCCTGAAGAAGGCGGGCTGGCACAGCCAGGACACGACGGAGATCTTCTTCCACGACTGCCGGGTGCCCCTGACCCACCGCCTCGGAGGGAAGGGCTCGGGGTTCAAGAACCTGATGCGGCACCTCCAGCCGGAGCGCCTCGTTGTGGCCATCGGCGCCGTCTCCGCGGCGGAGTGGGTCCTGGAGCACACGATTTCCCACGTGAAGGGAACGGATATCTCGGGGAGGGCCCTGTCGTCGTTCCAGCACGTCCGCTTCGAGATCGCCGAGATGGCGACGGAGGTCCGAATCGGCCGGACGTTCGTGGACAAGCTCATCGCCGACCACATCGAGGGGATGAATGTCGTCCGGGAGGTCTCCATGGCCAAGTGGTGGACCACCGAGACGGCCTGGCGGATCGCCGACCGGTGCCTCCAGCTCCACGGCCGCCTGGGCCTCGACGAGAGCGGCCCCCTCGCCCGGGCCTGGCGGGACCTCCGCGTCACCCGCATCCTCGCCGGCACCAACGAGATCATGAAGGGCATCATCGCCCGGATGTCGGGGGTATGAACAAGAATAAAAGGAGCAAATGCCCGATCAACAATCGTCCGGCATCGATTGACGATTTGCCCGGTTGATCTTCTTTCAATAATTGTTTCCATATGATACAAGGCAGCATCCAACCGTCAACCGACAGGAGTTTATCATGACAATCAAAGCGCCGATCGGCCAGAGCGTGCCACGCATTGAATATCTGAAGGTCAAGAATTATCGTGCGCTATGTGATCTCGAATTGAAGGATATTACACCGTTCACTGTATTTCTCGGGCCGAACGGCAGCGGCAAGTCAACCATCTTTGACGTGTTTGCTTTTCTGTCGGAGTGCTTCGTCACCGGTTTGCGCCGGGCATGGGACAAACGAGGGCGTTTCCGGGAATTGCGGACACGGGGGGAAGAGGGACCTGTCGTTATTCAATTGAAATACCGTGAAAAACCAAGGCTGCCTGTTGTCACCTACCACCTTGCAATCGATGAGAATTCGAAAGGTCCTTATGTTGCGGAAGAATGGCTGCAGTGGCGCAGAGGCGGCCACGGCAAGCCTTTTCGGTTTCTTGACTTTGGAAAAGGCCGGGGGCGGGTCATTTCGGGGGAATTGCCGGATGATCGGGACGAGCGAATCGACGAGCAGCTGGATTCCCCGGAAATGCTGGCCGTCAACACCCTGGGACAGTTTGCCAAGCATCCTCGTGTCAGCGCACTGCGCAGGTTCGTCACGGGCTGGTATCTTTCCTATCTGAGCGCCGATACCACGAGGGGGCTTCCGGAAGCCGGGCCGCAGGAGCGCCTGAGTTCCATCGGCGATAATCTCCCGAATGTAATCCAGTACCTGAAAGAACAGCGACCGGATCGACTGGACCAGATTCTGAAAACGCTTTCCGCCAGGGTCCCGCGGCTGGAGAAGGTTGAGGCGGAGCCGATGCAGGATGGGAGGCTCCTCCTGCAGATCAAGGATGCGCCGTTTGAGCGGCCGGTATTGGCCCGTTTTGCCTCGGACGGTACCTTGAAGATGCTGGCTTATCTTACTTTGCTGTATGACCCGGAACCGCCGCAACTGATCGGGATAGAGGAACCGGAGAATCAGTTGCACCCAAGGCTGTTGCCTGAATTGGCCGAAGAATGCAGAAATGCTGCAGCAAGATCCCAGCTATTCATTACGACGCATTCGCCCTACTTTGTGAACAGCCTGCGACCCCGGGAACTATGGGTTCTCTACCGCGACGAACGGGGTTTCACTCAGGCCAGGCGGGCGTTCGATATGCCGGGTGTCAACGCTTTCATGGAGAACGGCGCACAACTGGGACAATTGTGGATGGAAGGGCATTTTGACGTCGGTGATCCGTTGAACGGTGCCGGCGGTCCAAAGAGCAGGCCGAAGCTCCTGCACCGATCGGTGAAGGAGTAAAGCATCCATGCATGTTGAATTCCTGGTGGAGGAATACTCGGCGGAAGAAGCACTAAGGAACATTCTTCCTCTGATTCTTCAAGGGAAGATGACCTTTGATATACATGCTTTCAATGGGAAACATGATTTGTTGGCCTGTCTGCCGAATCGGCTGAAAGGCTACCGGGCATGGTTACCGGAAGATTCCCGGATTGTTGTTCTGGTCGATCGGGACACGGACGATTGCTATAAATTGAAGGCTGAACTGGAAAGGATGGTTCGCCAAGCCGGCTTCACATCAAAAACGGCCGCGGCGGTGAGCGGACAGTTTGAGGTTTTGAACCGAATCGCGATTGAAGAGTTGGAGGCGTGGTTCTTTGGTGATCCAATAGCGCTGAAAGAGGCATATCCGAGGGTATCCGGCAATATTGGCAATAGAGCCCCGTATCGCGAACCTGACGCGATTGCCGGTGGCACATGGGAGGCATTGGAACGCGTTTTGATGAAAGCCGGCTATTATCCCGGTGGAATGCCAAAGGTGGAAGTGGCAAGAAATATTTCAAAGAACATGCAACCCCTCCGAAACACTTCGAAAAGCTTTCAAATTTTCAGGGATGCACTTCATGAACTATCTCCCGGTGCATCGTCTTGAATGGAAATGATTCTCCAGGTTTCCTGAAAGAAAAATCCCGGTTCAGTCTTCCAAGCGATTTCAGCATTTGTTGAAATGCAGGTATTGATTGAAATTCATGGTTGATAACGGATTGATGATCTGATGAAAGTGGCACCCATGAAACAAGTCGGATGGGATGGCCAGCCATGAACGTCCGGATCATCAATCTTCACCCGGGGTGCGAGAACAACGCCCTGTTTCTTTCCCGGGCACGGCGGTACTTCGAGCGGAACGGCCACCAGGTTGACGGAGAGAGGGAGGCGGACCTGGTTTTCGTGGGGGCCTGCGTCGTGACCGACCGGATGCGCCGGCGTTGCGAGGAGGCCATCGCCGGGGCTATGCAAAGCCATCCACAGGCGCGCATCGTTGTCTTCGGCTGCCTGGCGGCCTTTCCCGCGGATCTGCAGGCGGCCCTCGGCAGGGATGCAGACAGGGTTCGATTCATCCCGTACCAGGCGAGTGCTGAGTTGGATGCTTTCATCGGGGCGTGCGTCCCGTTCGAGGCCGTCCACGTCTCGCGCCTGGACGGGCACCGGCCCTACCAGCCCTGCATGGGACCGGACGACCGCTATCTCCTGATCGCCCAGGGGTGCGTCAACGACTGCAGCTACTGCAGCATCCGCCTTGCCAAGGGACGGGTCCGGAGCCGGCCGGCGGAGGAGATCGAAGCGGATGCCCGCGAGCTGTATGAAGAGGGCGTCCGGACCGTGACCTTACTCGCGGACGACTGCGGCTCCTACGGTCTCGACCGGGCCGACGACCTGCCGGGGCTGCTCGGGCGGATCTGCGGAATCGCCCCGGACCTCCGGATCAAGCTCTACACGGTGTTTCCGGCCCTGTTCCTGAACTACGCCGATCGGCTGGAGCCGTTTTTCGCCGCCGGCCGCATCCCCTATGTCTGCCTGCCGACCCAGTCCGCCTCGCCGCGCATCCTGGCCCTGATGAACCGCCGCTACGACCCGAGTTGTCTGTCGGATGCGGTTCTCCGGATCCGCTCCCTCGATCCCGGCGTCTTCGTCTATTCCCACTTCATCTTCGCGTTTCCCACGGAGACCTGGGAGGAACTGGCGGAGAGCGTCTCCTTTGCCGGCCTGTTCGACCACTCCGTCTTCATCGGTTACGGCGGAAACCGGGCGACCCGGGCGGCGGCCCTGGCCTCCCGGTACGACGACCGGGACCGGCAGGCGAAGGCGGATTACCTGGGGCGGCTGGCGGCGGAAGGGAAGCTTGCTTCGTTCGTGGTGCCCTATGCCTGATCCCGGCGCATCTCAGAAGCCCGGCATCTTCGTCTTCAACCCGAGCCGGCGCTGCGCCCCCGGTGCATACCTCTTCACCCAGGCGGTCCGCTTCTTCCTCCTGAACGGTCACCCCCCCGTGAGGGACGTCCGGGAGGCCGGGATTATCCTTGTGAACTCCTGCTGTGTCACGGAGGGGAAGATCGCCACGTCCCTGGCGGCGCTGGAGGTGGCGAGGGCTCACGGGAAGGGGAAGACCGTGGTTTTCCTCGGCTGCCTGGCCGGCCTGCCGGATGCCCCGTTCGATCCGGAGGGGGTGCTGTGCATTGGTCCGAAGGAACTGGACCTTCTCGATGCGCGCTTCCCCCACCGGATTTCCGTCCGGGCGGCCGCGGCGAGCCGCCTGCCGCCGGAGTTTTTCCTGTCGGGCCAGCACCTCGGACCGCAGGACTCCTTCCTCTTCATCGGCCAGGGATGCGTCAACGGCTGCTCCTACTGCAACATCCGCCGCGCGAAGGGCGGCCTGGCCAGCGTGCCCGTCGATTCGATCCTCTCCCGGGCCCGGCGCGGGCTCGAACAGGGCGTGCGCGATTTCGCCCTGCTGGCGGACGACTGCGGCAGTTACGGCCGGGACGTCGGGAGCGATCTGGTCGATCTTGCCGGACGTCTCCTCGGGCTGGACGGCGGCCTGACGCTCAAGCTTAGCTACGTGTTTCCGGCTTTCGTGGAGGAGCGCTTCGACGATCTGGCTCCCCTCTTCGCCACCGGTCGTATCCGCTACGCCAACATCCCGCTCCAGTCGGGCTCGCAGCGCATCCTGGGCCTGATGAACCGGCGCTATCCGATCGGCCGGGTCGTGGAGCGCGTGCAGCGGCTCCGGGAGATCGCCCCCGGGTCCCTCCTCTGCACGCACGTCCTCGTCAACTTTCCCACGGAGACCCGGGAGGACTTCCGGGCGTCCCTCGCCCTGGCGGACGCCTTCAACGACACGTACTTTCTCCACTATTCGGACAACCGGGGGACCCCGGCGGCCCTGCTGGAGCCGAAGGTCCAGACGGAGGAGGCGCTGTGGCGGCTGGACGCCGCCGCGGACTACGTAAACGCCCGGGGGAGGGGGGTGGTGATCCGGGATTTCGACTGCGACCTGCCCTACAACCTCAGCCGGGATCGGGGTGCCTGACATGGCCCTGCCGCTCATCAAAGTCGTCCAGCTCACCCTCACCAACCGCTGCCAACTGAACTGCGGGCACTGCGGGGTGGCGGAGCTCCGGAGCGTCATGCCCGGCGAGCTGACCCTGGAGCAGATCGACGACGTCTTCCGGGACCTCCGGCTGGCGGGCTGCCTGGTGGTGGACCTCTTCGGCGGCGAGCCGACGCTCCGGAAGGACCTGTTCGAGATCATCCGGCGCGGGAAGTCCTCCGGATTCATGATGTCCCTGGAGACGAACGGCTGGCTCCTGGACGGGGCCTTTGTCCGGGGACTGGAAGCGGCGGGCCTGGACCAGATCTACCTCAGCCTGGACGATTATCGCCCGGAAGAGCACGACCGGCGGAGAGGGAGGGCGGGGAGCTTCGAGCGGGCCGTCCGGGCGCTGGAGCTGGGTGCGGCGACCTCCATGGCCGTGCATGTCTCCATCGTGCCGCAGACGGCCGAATTCTTCACCGGCGGCGACATGAACCGGTTCATGGCCTTCGTCCTTGAGAAGGGAGCCGGGAAGGTGCGGCTCCTCCTGCCCCGCTTTTCCGGCCGGTCGGCCCGTCCCGACGGATCCCCCTTTGCCGCGCGCCGGGAGCGGGATCTCTTCGCCTGCATCGCCCCGGAGTACGCCCCCCACATTTATGTTCACACGCCGGGGACGCCGGTGGGGGAGACGAACAAGTGCACGGCCAAGAACATCTTCTGCCACATCATGAGCAACGGCTGGATCGCCCCCTGCCCGTACCTTCCCCTCGTATTCGGCGACGCGACGCGCGAGTCCGTGGTGGAGGTGTTCGAGCGGATGCAGTCCCATCCGCTGGTCCGGCTGGGCGGGGACACCTGCCCGATGCGGAACCCCGACTACATCGAGGAGCACATCCGGCCCATGGGCCCGGGGCGCCCCTTCTATCCCATCGCCTCGGAAAACCAGGTGAACCTTGGCGCCCCCTGCCCGCCGGACTGCCGCGGCTGCGATGCCGCCGGAAGGCCGTCGCGCAGGCCCGCCGAGGCGGTGATCCGCGACCTTCAGGCCGTGGACCCGAACTACCGGAGCATCGAGTTCTACGGCGGGGACGCGCTACTCCGGGCCGATCTGATCGGCATCCTCGGCAGGGTTCCCTCCGGTGCGGACATCCGCCTCTGGACGACGGGAAGCTGGCTGCCGGAGGATCCGGGGTTCCGGGAACGGCTGCGCTCCTTTCCCGTCCGCGCCATCCGGGTGATGATGCCTCTGGACGATGCGGGGACGCCGGGTGGCCTTGGGGGCGCCCTGGGACGGATCCGGTCCGTTCAGGGGCTGGGCATCCCCGTCCATCTGTACATGCCCGCCGACGCCCCGGCGGAGCTGCACCGGGTGATGGCCGAAAACGCGGTCCGTCTGGGGGTGGAACGGATCTATCTCTTTCAACGCGATCCGGCGGCGCCGCTGCCGAACGCGGCCGCCTGTTTCGGCAGGGCCTTGGGCCGGGCGCGGCTGGCCTGGACCGCCCGCCCCCCGGCATAGGTCAAATGCATTTAGGGGATGGAAATGGAAGAATGCCTTGCCTTCCTGGGCGGTGGAACGGCTCGAATTTACGGGACGATGCCTGATCGTGATCCAGGCGGGGGGAGTTTTTCGTTGTGTTTTGGAAGACGGATAGGTATACGGCCATACTGATCGTCCGGAAACACCCGGCCTTCGCGTAGAGGGATCATCGGCGGGGGCCGCAGGAATCCACGCTGGGAGGGAAGGTTCCGAAATGCAGGAAATCTTGACGGCCGTCACCTACCTGGTGGTCTGGCTCCTCTGTGAGCGGGTCATCGGGATCGAGAGCGGGCTGGTGAACCTGATCATCTCGCTGGGGGCGGCCGTGGGCGTTTATGTCTTCATCGCCGTCCGGGAACACCGCAAGAAGAAGGAAAGCGGAGACCAATAGCAGACGCAAGCGGATCCGGAACGACCCGGCGGGCCTCCTTATTCTTTGACGGGAGAAGCTCCCCGGCCATTGACCGGACGCTCCGTATGCGGGTCCATCCACAGCCGGTGTCGCGGACCCGCCGCATCAATCCCCCATCACGAGCACCTTCGCCCCCCGGATCTTTCCTTCCTTCAATTCCACCAGAGCGCGGTTCGCCTCCGCCAGGGGATACGCCTGCACCTCCGGCCGGATGGGAATCTCCGCCGCCATGGCCAGGAATTCCGAGATGTCCCGCCGGGCCACGTTGGCCACGCTTTTGATCTCCTTCTCCATCCAGAGATGCTCGGGATAATGGAGAGCGAGGAGAGCCGTTTTGTCACCCTCCTCCTTGCGGATCGCGTTGATCACCAGGCGGCCTCCCGGGGCCAGGTTTCTCATGGCCTCCACGACGGGCCTCCAGGCCGGCGTCGTGTCGATGACGGCGTCGAGCCTCTCCGGGGCTGTATCGGCGGTATCCCCCGCCCAGACGGCGCCCAGTTCCCGGGCGAAGGCCCGCTCCCGATCGCTCCGGGCGAAGACGAAGACGGGCGTGTCGGGGAAGCGGTGCCGCACCAGCCGCAGCACCAGGTGGGCCGAGGCGCCGAATCCCGTCAGGCCGAGGCGTTGTCCGTTCCGCAGGCCCGTCAGCCGGAGGGACCGCCAGCCGATGGCCCCGGCGCACAGGAGCGGAGCCGCCTCGACGTCGGTAAAGGCCGGCGGCAGGGGATGGACGAAGGCCTCCGGAACGGTCATGTATTCCGCGTACCCTCCATCCGTGTCCCGTCCCGTCGCCTCGAAGCCCGGGCATAGATTTTCGTTTCCCTCCAGGCAGAACGAGCAGCGGCCGCAGGCCCGGTAGATCCAGCCGACACCGACCCGTTCTCCGGCTGGAAACCGCTCCGCCCCGCGTCCGTGCCCGACGACCCGGCCGACCACCTGGTGGCCCGGGATGACGGGGAAGCGGGGCGGCGTCGTCCGGCCTTCGATCTCGTCCAGTTCCGTGTGGCAGACGCCGCAGGCGGAGACCCTGAGAAGGACCTCCCCGTCGCCCGGCTCCGGATGGGGTACATCTGCGGGCTCCAGGGGCGCGGGGTTCTCCCGAAGACTGGATATGCCCTTCAGGATCATCGCCTTCATGGGAGTTTCTCTACTTTCCTTTCTTCATGGCCAGCTTGATGGCTGTGAACAGCCCCTTTTCCCGGATGGCCTTCGCGGCGATCCCCCCGGGGGTGATCTCGAAGAACTTCTCCCCGTAGTGGGCGAGCCTGTCCTCGTCCAGAACGATGCCGAGGCCGGGTCCCTTCGGGAGTTCCACGGTGCCTTCGGGCGAGACCCGGATCGGCTCCGCCAGGATCCCGTCCCGGTACTCGGGGATCCAGGCGGGCGGTTCGTAAGGGTACTCGAGGGGGTGCTTCCGGGGGCTCGCGGCATAAAGATGCAGATTGATGAGGAAGCCGAGGCCGTTCGTCCAGGTGTGGGGGCTGAAGTCCAGTCCCTGAGCCATGCAGGCGTCCAGGACCTTCTTCGAGTCGCCGATGCCGCCGCCCATGGTGGCGTCGGGCTGGTAGATGTCGAAACTCCCCTTTTCCAGCATGATCCTGTACTCCTGCCAGCCGGCGTTGAGCTCCGCCCCGGCAATGGGGACGAGCGCCAACCGGCGGAGCTCCGCCAGCTCGTCCCAGGCGTACATGTCCAGGGGCTCCTCAAGCCAGGAGACGTTCAGGTCCTTGCAGGCCCGGGCGAACCCGGTCGCCCGCTCGAGATCCCAGATCGGCGGCTTTTCGATGATCGTGACAGGCCAGCCCTGGTTGGCGTCGACTCCGATTTCCATTGTGTCGCCGACCGCCCGGCGAACCGCCTCCACCTGGGCGATGTCCTCCTGGATCGTGGCGCTGTGGACCCGGAGCTTCACCGTCCGGAAACCCATCTCCCGGAGACGGAGCACCTCCCCGGCCCGCTGTGCCGGTGGATGGACCTCGCCGGTGGAGGCGTAAACGGGGACGGGCCGGTCATCTGTGCCGCCCAGGAGCGCCCACACGGGCTTTCCCTCCGCCTTGCCCCGGATGTCCCAGCAGGCCGCCTCGATCCAGTAGTTCCGCCAGCCCAGGTAGCCGACCTCCCGGAGCCGCCGCCGGACGAGGTCGATGTCCGTCGGGTCCAGGCCGATCAGGTACGGCCCGATGAGGCCGCCCAGGCCTTCCCGCTCCCGCTCGAAGGCCATGCCCGCCGCCAGGCCCTGGAGCCCCCCGTCGGTGGTGAGGCGGATCAGGGTGAAGCGGTTCACCGTCTGTGGATAGCCGGGGATCCAGGACGGCCAGAAGGGCTTGGGAAGGGGAACGGCGACGTGAAAGAGCTCAATGCGGTCGATTTTCATGGCAGCCTCCTTTTTCTGCGGAGAGATTGTAATCATGCTCCGGCCTGAACGGCCGTTGCGCAAAGGGTCGAAAACCGGGGACGGGCCGGTCAGGCGATGCGCCCGATCAGTTCCGCCAACTCCTCCCGGCTGAACCGGTAGACGGTCCGGCAGAACTGGCAACTCACCTCGGCCTCTCCCCGCTCCTCCAGCATTTCTTTCAGCTCCTGAACTCCCAGGCTGACCAGCACCCGTTCGATCCGGCTGCGGCTGCAGGAGCACCGGAGCGTCAGGGGCTGCGTCTCCAGGATGCGGAACGGGATGTCGGAGAAGATGTCCCGGAGCAGGTCTTCCGGTGTCTTTCCCTGCCTGAGCAGGGTGGTTACGGGGGGCATCGCCTCCAGGCGGGAGGCGATGCGCTCCACCGCGTCCGGATCCGGCGGGGGGAGCGACTGGACCAGGAATCCCCCGGCGGCCGACACGCGGCCGTCGGCCTCCACGTACGTGCCCAGGGCAACGGCGGAGGGGATCTGCTCCGAATCGAGGAGGTAGTGGGCGATGTCCTGGGCGATCTCGCCGGAGCAGAGGCGGACGATCCCCTGGTAGGGTTCCTTCAGGCCGAGGTCTTTCAGGACCGTCAGGAAACCGTTTGTTCCCAGGGCCCCGGAGACGTCCAGCTTGCCTTCCCGGTCCGGCACATCGGCGCCCGGATTCTGGACGTATCCCCGGACATGACCGTTCCGTTCGGCCTCCGCCACGATCCTGCCCAGCGGGCCTTCGGCCTCGAACTTCAGGGCCACGCTCTGTCCTTCCTTGAGAAGGGAGGCCAGGAGCGCCCCGCCGGTGAGGGCCCGTCCAAGGGCGGCGGCGGCGACGGGAGAGGCCCCGTGACGGCCGGCGGAGCGGGCGGCCGGTTCCGTGGTGTCGCAGGCCAGGGCCAGAATTGCGCCGTCTTCGGAAATGGCCCGGACCAGGCGGCTCCCTGCAGGTTCCTTTTGTATAGATGATTTTGTCATGATTTCCGCCGTGGCGGCAATGGGCGTTTCGCGTCTCTCCGGGGGCTTCCGCGGGCGGCCGCCGCGCCTCGGGGATGTAACAAAAAAACCTTTATGTTGCAAGTGGTTGTTCTTCTTCGGGGGGTGTGTATCCGGGTTCCCCGGAGGGGTGAAATCGACTTGACAGAACGCCCTAATCATGGTAGCGGCACCGACGGTTCAGCCCCCATCAACAGGTGGCTGGGTGTCAAGCATGTTCTCTCAATAAGGTCCGCATTCCCGCCCATTTCAGATTCAGGATCTTCCCCGGGCGCGATGACGGGACGGACGCAAACATTCTGAGATATCCCGAGGTGGTGTCCAGTGGCTCAATCAAATGAAAAAATCGGTGCGGTCATGGTGGTGGGATCCGGTATCGCCGGCATTCAGGCGTCCCTGGATCTGGCGAACTCAGGCCTGAAGGTCTACCTGGTGGAAAAAGGGATCAGTATCGGCGGCGTCATGGCACAGCTGGACAAGACCTTTCCCACCAACGACTGTTCCGCCTGCATCCTCTCCCCGAAACTGGTGGAAGTAGGCCGCCATCCCAACGTGGAGATCCTCACCCGGCGGACCGTGGAATCCGTCGAGGGCGAACCGGGCCACTTCAAGGTCCGAATGACGAAGGCGCCGCGCTTCATCGACCTCTCCAAGTGCACCGGCTGCGGCGACTGCGCCAACGTCTGCCCCATCTCGGTACCCTCCGACTTCAACGAGAACCTGAGCGAGCGGAAAGCCACCTACCGGCATTTCCCCCAGGCCATTCCCAGCGGCTTCGCCATCGACAAGCTCGGCACCTCCCCCTGCAAGGCGAGTTGCCCGACCCACATCAGCGTCCAGGGGTATGTCGCCCTCATCGCTACGGGGAAATTCAAGGAAGCCCTGAAGCTCATCAAGAAGGACAACCCGTTCCCCATCGTATGCGGCCGGGTCTGCAACCACCCCTGCGAGACGGCCTGCATGCGCGGCAAGGTTGATGAGCCCATCGACATCATGCACCTGAAGCGCTTCGTCGCCGACCTGGACCTGAAGGACGAGACCCGCTACATCCCCGAGAAGAAGGAGAGCAAGGGGAAGAAGGTGGCCATCGTCGGCGCCGGGCCCGCGGGCCTCACCTGCGCCTACTACCTGGCTGCCGAAGGCTACGACTGCGAGGTCTTCGAGTCCCTGCCCGTGGCGGGCGGCTGGCTGGCGGTCGGCATTCCCGAGTACCGTCTCCCCAAGGACGTCCTGAAGGCCGAGATCAAGGTCATCGAGGACCTGGGGGTCAAGATCCATCTGAACAGGCCTGTGGGCAAGGATCTCCCCTTCGCCCAGCTCCAGAAGGACTTCGATGCCGTCTTCATCGGCTGCGGCACCGTCAACAGCAGCAAGCTGAACATCCCCGGGGAGGACATGCAGGGCGTCATCCACGGCGTGGATTACCTGAAGCGGGTGAACCTGGGCGAGAAGGTCTTCCTGGGCGACAAGGTCGCCGTCGTCGGCGGCGGGAACGTGGCCATGGACGCCGTCCGGACGGCCATCCGTACGGGCTCGAAAGACGTCTTCATCCTCTACCGCCGGTCCCGGGCTGAAATGCCCGCTTCTCCGGAGGAGATCGAGGAGGCCTTGGAAGAGGGCATCAAGATGGAATTCCTCGTGGCCCCCAAGCGGGTCGTCGGGGAGAACGGAAAGGTGACGGGCATCGAGTGCACCCGGATGGAACTGGGCGAGCCCGACGCCAGCGGCCGTCGGCGCCCCATCGAGATCAAGGGCTCCGAGTTCGTCGTTCCCTGCGATGCCCTGATCCCGGCCATCGGCCAGGAGGCGGACCTTGATTTCGTTCCCGCCGAGAGCGGCATCTCCATCAACAAGTGGAAAAACTTCGACGTCGACGCGGTCACCTTCGCGACGAACGTCCCCGGTGTCTTCGCCGGCGGCGACGTGGTCACGGGACCCCAGACGGTCGTCAAGGCCGTCTTCGCCGGGAAGGAAGCGGCCGTGTCCATCGACCGGTATCTCCAGGGCGAGGACATGGCAGCCGGACGGGCGAAGGACTGGACGAAAGATCTGGCCGACAAGGCCGACGTGAGCGCCGTTCCGAAGGCTCCCCGGGCGAAATATCCGCACATGAAGCCGGACGAGCGGAGGACCAATTTCCAGGAAGTCGGCATCGGCTTCGGCGAGGAAGAGGCCGTCCGCGAGGCCCAGCGCTGCCTGGCCTGCGGCATCTGCTCCGAGTGCTATCAGTGCGTCGACGCCTGTATCGCGAAGGCGATCAACCATGACGATACCTTCGAGGAAGAGACCATCGAGGTCGGGGCCGTCATCGCTGCCCCGGGCTTCGAGACCTTTGATGCATCCATCCGCGGCGAGTATGGATTCGGCACCTACGCCAACGTTGTGACGGCGATCCAGTTCGAGCGCATCCTCTCCGCGTCGGGTCCCTACTTCGGACACGTCCAGCGCATCTCCGACGGCAAGGAGCCCCGGAAGATCGCCTTCATCCAGTGCGTGGGCTCCCGGGACACCTCCTGCGGCAACAGCTGGTGCTCCTCCGTTTGCTGCATGTATGCCACGAAGGAGGCCATCATCGGCAAGGAGCACGCCAAGGACCTGGAGCCGACCATCTTCTTCATGGACATCCGGGCCCACGGCAAGGACTTCGACCGGTTCGTCAACCGGGCGAAGAACGAGTACGGGATCCGTTACGTCCGCTCCATGCCCTCCAGCGTGAAGGAACTCCAGCAGTCCAAGAACCTGCTGATGAAATACGTGACCGAGGACGGCAAGCTTGTCGAGGAAGAGTTTGAAATGGTGGTCCTCTCGGTCGGTCTGACGCCTCCCCCGGAGGCGGCGAAACTTGCCAAGGCTCTGGGAATCAATCTCGAAGAGCACGGCTTCTGCCAGACCGCCCTCGATAACCCCGTTCAGACCAGCCGGAGTGGCGTCTTCGTCTGCGGCGCCTTCGGCGGGCCCAAGGACATTCCCGAGACGGTCATGGAGGCGTCGAGCGCCGCGGCCTGCGCCGCCGGCCTCCTGTCGGAGCGCCGGGGTACGATGATCACCGAGGAGGAACTTCCCCTGGAGTCGGATATCCGCGGGGTCGGCCCCCGGACGGGCGTTTTTGTCTGCCACTGCGGCATCAACATCGGCGGCGTGGTCAACGTTCCGGAGGTCGTCGAGTACGCCAAGAGCCTGCCCAACGTGGTCTTTGCCACGGACAACCTCTTCACCTGCTCCCAGGATACAGCCGTGAAAATGGGCGAGGTCATCAAGGAGCAGAACCTGACCCGCGTCGTCGTCGCCTCCTGCTCCCCCCGGACCCACGAGGGGCTCTTCCAGGAGAACTGCGAGAAGGCGGGACTCAACCGCTACCTCTTCGAGATGGCGAACATCCGGGACCAGGATTCTTGGGTTCACATGCACGAGCCCGAGGCGGCCACCGAGAAGGCCAAGGACCTGGTGAGGATGTCCATCGCCAAGGCCCAGTTCCTTAAGCCCCTGAAGCCGGGTCAGCTGAACGTCAACAAGAACGTCCTCATCATCGGCGGCGGGCTGGCGGGCATCACGGCGGCCCTCTCTTTCGCGGACCAGGGATTCAAGTCCTACATCGTAGAGAAGAAACCGTCCCTCGGCGGCAACTATGCAAACCTTTACTTCACCCTCGAAGGCCTGGATACGAAGAAGCACCTGACGGGCCTGATCGATCGCGTGAAGAAGAACGACCTGATCACGGTCTTCACGGGAACGGAAATCGCGAAGATCGAGGGCTTCATCGGCAACTACAAGACCACCGTCAAGACGAAGGACGGGGAAGAGCAGTTCGAGCACGGAGTGGTCATCGTGGCCACCGGCGGGTACGAGCTGGAGACGAAAGAGTACCTCTACGGCCAGTCGGACCGCGTCCTGACCCAGCGGGAGCTCGAGAAGCTGATCGCCGAGAAGGATGCCAAGGCGGCGGCGGCCAAGAGCGTCACCATGATCCAGTGCGTTGGTTCCCGCATCCCCGAGCGGCCTTACTGCAGCCGCTACTGCTGCTCCGAGGCGATCAAGAACGCCCTGAAGCTCAAGGAAGCGGACCCGGAGAAGGACGTCACGATTCTCTATCGCGACATCCGGACCTTCGGCCTCAAGGAGGACTACTACAAGAAGGCCCGCGAGCTGAACGTCAAGTTCGTCCGCTACGATGAGGACCGGAAGCCCGAGGTCAGGACCGAGGGTGACAAGGTGGTGATCCGCCTGCTCGACCCCATCCTCAACGAGACGGTGGAGTTCAAGACGGATCTCCTGGCCCTCAGCGTCGGTACCGTTCCGAACCCGGAGAACGAGGAAATCGGAAAGATGCTGAAGGTGCCGACCAACCAGGACGGGTTCTTCCTGGAGGCCCACGTGAAGCTCCGTCCGGTCGATTTCGCCACCGACGGCGTCTTCATGTGCGGCATGTCCCACGCGCCGAAACTGAGCGAGGACTCCATCGTCCAGGCCAACGCGGCGGTCTCCCGGGCCTGCACGATCCTCACGAAGGACTTCATCGAGGCCGAGGGCAAGACGGCCTATGTCAACAAGGAGCGGTGCGCCGCCTGTGGGCTCTGCGAGGTCAACTGCCCCTTCAGGGCCATTGCCGTGGACCTCGCCGAGGGGTGCGCGGTGGTCAACACCGTCCTCTGCAAGGGCTGCGGGGTCTGCACAGCCTCCTGCCGCATGAACGCCGTGGACCTGAACGGCTTCAACAACGAGGAAGTGCTGGCGCAGATCGCTGCCATGTAGCGCGATAGCAAGGATTGAATCCCAATAGAAACGGAGCCGATATGTCTGGACAAGAAGCCAAGGGAAACTGGGAGCCGAAAATCGTGGCCATCGTCTGCAACTGGTGCACCTACGCCGGGGCGGACCTGGCCGGGATCAGCCGGATCCAGTATCCCCCGAACGTTCGCATCATCCGCGTCCCCTGCACGGGACGGATCAATCCCTTTTACGTCGTGAAGGCCCTCCAGGAAGGGGCCGACGGCGTTCTGATTTCCGGCTGCCACCCCGGGGAATGCCACTACCTGACGGGCAACCTCTCGGCCCGGCGGAAATTCGCCGCGCTGAAACGTTTCCTTTCCTACATCGGCGTGGAGGGAGACCGGACGATCTTCACCTGGGTGTCCGCCTCCGAAGGGGAGCGGTTCGCCAAGGTCATCAAGGGAGTGACGGAGCGGGTGACCTCCCTCGGTCCGGCGAACAAGCTGGTGAAGAAACTCTAAGCCGCGCGGGCCGTCCCGGATGATCTGGAGATCCATATCCGGAACGGTTGTGCGGGGCTCAGGGTGCCAGACATCATTTCGTATATAACTCGAAGACGAGGACTCGAACAAAGTGGAAAACATTCAGAAAAAGCTGCGGGAAGAGGCAGGCAGGCTCCTGGAGGAGAAGAAGGTGGATGTCATCGTCGGCTACGAAGCGGGAACACTGCCCGCAACGGCGACCCCCTGCTTCATCACCCTCCCGGAAGAAGCCCAGAAGCTGGTGTGGAACTCCTTCTGCACCCAGAACCTCGCCAAGTTCGTCCACGACCTGATCTCCCAGCACCGCAACGCACAGAAGCGGGTCAAGCCGGAGGACCGCAAGAAAAAGGTCGTCGGTGTCGTGGCCCGGGGGTGTACGACCCGGTCGATCGTTCTGTGTCTTCAGGAAAGGCAGTATGAACGGGACGAGGTCGTGATCCTTGGCGTGCCCTGCACAGGTTATATCGAGCGCAAGAAATTTTCCGCCGCCCTGGGAGGGGAAGAGGTCCTCGATGCGGCGGTGTCGGGTGACTCCATCACCGTGAAAACCGCCGCCGGCGATAAGAAACTGGCCCTGAAGGACGCCCTGGCGGACTGCTGCCTCACCTGCCGCTTCAACAATCCGGTGATCTCGGACGTGATGCTGGGAGAGAAGGCCCCGCCTATGGATGCAGACCGGGAATACGACGAGGTGACGGCCTTCGAAAACCTGCCGATCGAGGAGCGCTGGGCCTATTTCACGAAGGAAATGGCCAAGTGCATCCGCTGCTATGCATGCCGCCAGGCCTGTCCTTCCTGCTACTGCGCCATCTGTTTCCAGGACCAGAGCCAGCCGCAGTGGGTCGGCATCGGCGAGGACGCCACCGACACCCAGGTCTTCCAGTTCATGCGCCTCTTTCACATGGTGGGGCGCTGTGTGGACTGCGGCTCCTGTGTGTCCGTCTGCCCCATGGGGGTGGACCTGAGAAAGTTCCTCAAGAAGCTCGACAAGGACTGCCTGGAGATGTTCAACAACCGGGCCGGCTCCTCGATGGAGGATGTCCCGCCGCTGTCGGCCTACAGCGAAAACGACAAGGACGATTTTATCTTCAACCCGTAGAGAAATGAGCAAGGTACTGGTCAAATCCTTCGGGTGCTGGCCGCTGACCGAAGATAGCGAGACGAACGGAGAGGACATGAAGACATTTCTCGATGAAGTGAACGAAAGAATAAACGGCGTTCCGATCCAGCGATGCTACCACTGCCGGAAATGCACCGCCGGCTGCCCCCTGGCCTCCGTCATGGAATACAATCCCAACAAGATCATCAAGATGATCCAGCTGGGGATGAGGGACAAGGTGCTGGGCAGCTCCACCATCTGGCTGTGCGCCTCCTGCGAGACCTGCATCACCCGCTGCCCGAACGAGGTGGACATTGCCCGCATGATGGACGCCCTCCGCGAGATGGCCATCGTCTCCGGCGTCGGAGCCCGGGAGAAGAACGTTCTCCATTTCCACGAGGCCTTCCTGGCGAACATCCGTTCCAATGGCCGCATCAACGAGACGATGATGACAGTCAACTACAAGCTCAAGTCGGGAGATCTCTTCTCGGATGCCGCGATGGGGTTGAGCATGTTCATGAAAGGGAAGCTCGCCCTCATTTCTCCCAAGACAAAGGATATCCAGTCCGTGCGGGGCATCTTCGACAAGACGAAGAATGCCTGATGCAACAGTCCACCTGAAGGAGGCACGCGTTGAAAGTTCAATATTATCCGGGATGTTCCCTCCATGGGACGGCGAAGGAATATGACCAGTCCGTCAAGGCGGTCAGTCGGGCTCTCGGGATCGAGCTAAAGGAAGTGGAGGACTGGTCCTGCTGCGGGGCGACATCGGCCCACGCCACGAATTTCAGGCTGTCCGTGGCTCTTCCCGCCCGGAACCTGGCGGCTGCCGAAAAGTCGGACCTGAAGGACGTCATGGTCCCCTGCGCCGCCTGCTTCAACCGCTTCAAATCGGCACAGCACCACCTGGGGCACGATGCCGCTCTGAAGACGGACATCGAGAAGATCCTGGGGCGGAAAGTCGAGGGGACGGTCTCCGTTCGCAACCCCATCGATATCTTCTGCAAGGACATCGGGCTGGACACCCTGGAAGGCAAGGTTACCCGGAAACTCACCGGCCTGAAGCCCGTTTCCTATTACGGCTGCCTCCTGCTGCGACCGCCGGAGGTCTGCCAGTTTGATGATTACGAAAACCCGGTGCTTCTGGACAAACTGCTCGGGGCGATGGGAGCCGACGTGCGTCCCTGGTCCTACAAGACCGACTGCTGCGGCGGCAGCCTGACCATCAGCAGGACGGACATCGTGATCAAGATGGTGGACAAACTGGTCTCCATGGCCCGGGAGGCGGGGGCCAACTGCATCGTGACCGCCTGTCCGGTCTGCATGGCCAACGTGGACATGAGGGCCAGCGAGAATGTCCGCCTGCCCGTCTTCTATTTCACGGAACTGGTGGCCCTGGCCATGGGGCTCCAGGGGCCTGCGTCCTGGTTCAAGCTCCACAACGTGGACCCGACCCCCCTGGTGAGCGGTCTGGGCCTCCTGTAGCGATAAGACCCTTTCGGACGGCCGCCGCGAACCGGCGGTGACAAACATCTTTCAGACAGAAGAAAAAGGGACGTTATGGAAAAACGGTTGATCAAGAAGGACGCCCTCGGGGGCATCATCAGGAAGATCGGTGAGGACGGACCCGTGTTCGCGCCGGTGAAAGTGGAGGACAACGTCCTCTTCAAGCTGCTGGAAAAAGGGGACGAGCCCCTCACATCCTTCTCCAACAGCAAAAACGCACCGAAAAACTTCTTTTTCCCGCGGACGGAAGTGATGATGCGCTACACGAGGACGCCGAAGGGAACGGAGTTTGCGAGCCTGGAAGCGGAAAGCGGACAGGCGGTACTCTTCGGTGTGCGCCCCTGCGACGCCCGGAGCTTTGCCCTCCTGGACATGCTCTTCGATCAGGAAAAATACAGGGATCCCTTCTGGATCGACAAGCGGAACAAGACGACCATCGTGGCCATGGCCTGCAGCCGTCCTCCCTACACGACCTGCTTCTGCACGTCCGTGGGGGGACACCCGGTTTCATCCGAGGGGGCCGACGTCCTCCTGACGGACCTGGGAGATCAGTTCCTGGCGGAATTCGTGACCGAAAAGGGGTCGAAACTCCTGAAGTATTTCGGTGATGTCCAGGCCGACGAAGGGGCGGCGAAGAAGAAGGAAGAGATCGCCGCGCAGGCCGAGCAGGCCATTTCGTCGAAGATCCCCGCGAAGGAGATCAAGCCGATCCTGGATGTGAACTTCGAGCATCCCTTCTGGAACACGATCCACCAGAAATGCCTTGCCTGCGGGACCTGTACGTACCTGTGCCCCACATGCCATTGCTTCGACATCAGCGACGAAATGAAGTACGGCGACGGCCGGCGCCTGCGGAACTGGGACTCCTGCATGTACTGGCTGTTTACGAAGGAGACGTCAGGGCACAACCCGAGGATGACCCAGAAGGAGCGCTGGCGCCAGCGGACGATGCACAAGTTCAAGTATTATGTGGACAATTTCGATGCCATCGCCTGCGTGGGCTGCGGGCGTTGCGTGATGTACTGCCCCGTCAACATCGACATCCGGAAAATCGTCGAGGATATTTCGAAACTATAATTTCGGGAGAGCGCAATGCAGAATCCATATGTACCCTACCCCGTGGAAGTGATCAAGATCGTCACCGAGGTGGACACCAAGGACATCAAGACCTTCCGCTTCGCCTTCCTCAATAAGGAGGACGAGGAAAAGTTCCGGTACACCCCCGGCCAGTTCGGGGAGCTGTCCATCTTCGGCAAGGGCGAGTCCCCCATCGGAATCGCGTCATCTCCCACCCAGCAGGGATACGTCGAATTCACGGTTCAGAAGGCCGGCGTCGTCACGTCGGCCCTCCACGAAATGGAGGAAGGAACCCGGATGGGGCTCCGCGGGCCCCTGGGCAACTCCTGGCCCATCGAATTCCTGGAGGGCAAGAACATCGTCATCGTGGGCGGCGGATTCGCCTTCACGACGTTGCGCTCCCTGATCAATTACATGATCCACGGGGACAACCGGAAGCGCTTCGGCAAGATCACCGTCGTCTATGGCGCCCGCAACCCGGGACTTCTCATCTACAAGGATGAGTTGGAAGCCTGGTCCAAGAGGGACGATATCGACCTGAACGTGACCGTCGACAAGGGAGACGCTGGCTGGAAGGGGCGGGAGGGATTCGTTCCCACGGTCTGCAAGGAGGTGGCGCCCAGTTCGGAGAACGCCGTGACGGTCATCTGCGGTCCGCCGGTCATGATCCGCTTCACCCTGCCGGTCTTCTTCGATCTTGGGTTCTCCAAGGAGAACATCATCACGTCCCTCGAAATGAGGATGAAGTGCGGCATCGGGAAGTGCGGTCGCTGCAACGTCGGCAGCAAGTACGTCTGCAAGGACGGCCCCGTGTTCACCCTGGCGGAGCTGGACAAGCTGACGAAAGAATACTGAAGCGGCGGGCCTTTCGAAAAACGTCGGCTGTATTCCAAAGCCGCAAAGGGAGTCGACTCCGGGGAGCTTCAGGGCTCCCCTTTTTATGTCAGGGGGGATATGACTTTGTACACGGTGGTGGAAGCGCGGCAATTGTCCGAGGCGGTCTTCCGGATGGAGATTCTGGCACCGGAGATTGCCCGGAAAAGAAAAGCCGGTCAGTTCGTGATCCTCAAGATCGACGAGAGGGGAGAGCGCATCCCGCTGACCATTGTCGAGTCGGACGCAGGCCGGGGTACGATTACGATCATTTACCAGGTCGTGGGGAAGACGACGGCGGCCATGTCCGCCCTGAAGGCGGGGGATGCCTTCCAGGATGTTCAGGGTCCCCTGGGAAATCCAACGGACATTGAGATCTTCGGCCATGTCGTCTGCGTCGGCGGAGGCGTCGGCGTCGGGGTTATCTACCCCATCACGAAGGCCCTCAAGGAAAAGGGGAACCGGGTGACCTCCATCATCGGTGCCCGGACGAAGGACCTGATCATTCTCGAAGAGGAAATGCGCGCCGCCAGCGACGAACTCGTGGTCTGCACGGATGACGGGAGCTATGGATTCCATGGATTCGTCAGCACCGTCCTGCAGCAGATCATCGACCGCGGCGAAAAGGTCGACCATGTCTTCGCCATCGGACCGGTGCCCATGATGAGGGTGGTGGCAAATCTGACACGGCCTTACGCCATTCCGACGACCGTCAGCCTGAACCCGATCATGGTGGACGCCACCGGGATGTGTGGTGCCTGCCGGGTGGAAGTCGGCGGGAAGACGAAATTCACCTGCGTTGATGGACCGGAGTTTGACGGGCACCAGGTGAACTTCGACCTTCTTGCCAGCCGGCTCAGGATGTACTGCGAAGAGGAAAAGCAGTCCTACGAAAAGCACAGGTGCGGGTCGCATGGAAACTGAACCGAAAAAGGAAAAGAAGGAGAAGATCCCCCGGCAGGCGATGCCGGAGCAGGCCCCGGCGGACCGGATCAGGAACTTCGACGAGGTTCCTCTCGGATATGATACCGAGACGGCGATTCTCGAGGCGAAGCGCTGCATCCAGTGCAAGAAGCCCGGGTGCATCGAGGGATGTCCCGTCGACGTCCGGATTCCCGAGTTCATCAAGCGGATCGCCGATGGGGATTTCCTGGGCGCCGCCCGCACGCTGAAGGAAACGAACAGCCTGCCCGCCGTCTGCGGGCGGGTCTGCCCGCAGGAAGACCAGTGCGAGAAGTTCTGCATCCTCGGGAAGAAGGGCGAGCCGGTGGCCATCGGCCGCCTCGAGCGGTTCGCGGCGGACTACGAACGGAACACGGGCCAGGTGGCTGCCCCGGAAAAGCCGGCTTCGAACGGCAGGAAGATCGCCGTTGTGGGAGCGGGTCCGTCCGGACTGACCATCGCCGGAGACCTGGTGAAACTGGGCTACGAGGTCACCATTTATGAGGCCCTCCACAAGGCGGGCGGCGTCCTGGTGTATGGGATTCCCGAGTTCCGGCTGCCCAAGGCCATCGTGGAGGCGGAGGTGGACTACCTTCGCAGCCTGGGAGTCAAGATCGTCCTGAATGCTCTGGTCGGACGGATCAAGACGGTGGACGAACTTTTCGAAGAGGGCTATGACGCCGTCTATCTTGCAGTGGGTGCCGGCGCCCCTGTCTTCATGAACATTCCCGGGGAGAACCTGAGCGGCATCTACTCGGCCAACGAGTACCTGACCCGGTCGAACCTCATGAAGGCTTACCGGTTTCCCGAGTACGACACCCCCATCGTCCGAGGGAAGAACGTGGCTGTCATCGGCGGGGGCAACGTGGCCATGGATTCCGTGAGAACGGCCCTGCGCCTGGGGGCGGAGAATGCCTACATTATCTACCGGCGGAGCGAGGCGGAGATGCCCGCCCGGATCGAAGAAGTTCACCACGCCAAGGAAGAGGGCGTACAGTTCAAACTGCTGACGAATCCGGTCGAATATATCGGCGACAAGGACGGATGGGTGACGGGGATCCGTTGCCTGCGCATGGAACTGGGTGAACCGGATGCCTCGGGGAGGAGAAGTCCAGTTCCTGTCCCGGGTTCTGAATTCGTCATCGACGTCGATACGGTGGTCGTGGCCGTGGGGACCATGGCCAATCCCATCGTTCCCTCCACAACCCCGGGTCTCGAGACGAACCGCTGGGGCTATATTATCACGAGGGGGGAGTCCGGGGAGACGACGCGAAAGGGCGTCTATGCCGGCGGAGACATCGTTACCGGCTCGGCCACGGTCATCCTGGCCATGGGGGCGGGTCGGAAAGCGGCCCAGGCCATCGACGCCTATCTCTCTGGGAAATAGAAGTTCCGAGGGGAGAATTCGTCCCGGTTCGGGAAGGCGATTCCCGGAGCCGATGGAACGGGAAGCCATCCCGCGAAAAGACGGAACCCCGGGACAGCGGAAAGAAATAAAAAAAGCGCCTCACATCGAGGCGCTTTTTTGTTGCGTTGATTTCTGCCGGATCAGTGATGCTCTTCCATGGCCCCTGCAATGTACATCATGGAAAGAAGCATGAATACGAGGGTCTGGATGAAGGAGATCAGAACCTTCAGGATGTAGATGGGCAGCGGGATCAGGAGTGGAACGAGGATCAACAGAACGATGATCACGATGTGCCCGCCTTCGATGTTCCCGAAGAGCCGCACCGACAGGGACAGGGGACGGGACAGGTGGCTGATGATCTCGATGGGCAGCATCAGGGGGATGAGCCACCAGACCGGTCCGAGGAACTGTTTGAAGTACTTGAGGCCCTGGATCTGGACGCCCACCACGTGAGTCAACACGAATACGATGAGCGCCATGGCGATGGTCATGTTCAAGCTTGATGTCGGAGAGACGAATCCGGGGACAAGACCGAGGAGGTTGGAAACCAGAATGAAGAGTCCCAGCGTCGCGATCAGCGGGAAGAATTTTTTGCCCTGTTCCCCCATGGTATCGACGAGCAGCGAGTTGAGGGCTCCCACGACGACCTCCATGACGTTCTGGAAACGCCCCGGATAAACCGACATTCTACGGGTGGCCAGAAAACCGCAGAGAGCCAGAAGCGCCATAATCAGCCACGTATGCGTGACATGGTCGGCAACGCCGGGAATGTGAACAAACAGAAATTCGCCGTGCATGTTCTATAAAACCTCCTCAACGCAATTTTTTTTTGAGAATACCAGAACCGCCGTCAGCACGATGTTCATCACCACCACGGAAAGACCGACAAGCAGGCCGATGATATCCACAAGGGACTGGCTGATCAGGATGTAAAGCACCACGGCCGTAACGGCGAGGCGCAGGTAGTATTTCAAGAGCAGGGCGGACTTGGCTTTCCCGGAGAGGTTGGAGAATATCTTCCGCAGGTCCCGGTCGAGCCAGTGGAAATTGACGATGCTGATGAAACCGCCCAGAAGGATTCCATAGGTGAACGGTGCGGACATCAGCAAAACACTGATGATCAGACAAACCGCCAGCACGAGCCAGTTTGTGATTTCAAGTCTTGCCTGGAGGGGGTCTTTTTCGATGCGGTTCACTTTTAATGTATCGGATGACGGGTTCCTCATCCGTCGCGCTTCTCTGGATCATCAGGTAGATGTTCCGGAATCCGACGATCACGCCGACCGCCAGAAACAGGAACATGAAGTAATGATTATCCGTTCCCAGTTTCCGGTCCAGCCAGGCTCCGAAATAGAGCCCACCGAAAATGGTCAATACCATCGCGATTCCGATGGTGCTTGCGTATGCCAACTGGATCAGGGACTGCCTGTCTGATTTGTCCCATTTCATCGCGCCCCCTATCATGGCCACCGGCGAATGTCAACGAAAATAAGGTCGAGAAATTATACTGTTATTTCGGGTCGATAGGTATCGAAAATGGCACGTCGGGAAGCCTCCCGGCGGCTCGTTTCGTCTTGCCTGCAACACTTCTCTATGATATTGACGGTTTCGAGTCAATGCGCGGCAAAAAAGAAAAAACCTGGTGCAAACAGGGTCCGTTGCGGGAGGTGAACGGGAATGACTCTTCTCATTGGCGGCGCCGTTGCCACGGTCTGCGGTCTCATCGGGATCATGTTCTGGGGGCACCAGTTTCTCGTCATTGTCCAGGGCGGGCTGCCCGTTGTTCTGATCATGGGCGGCATTCTTGCCATGTATGTCGGATTCGACGATATTCAGGACAAGATCCGGGAGGATCGCCACAAGAACGAAGAAAAGCTGGACAAGGCCCGGGAAGAGATCGAGCTCGCCAAGGCCAGGGCCGAGCAGTACAGGGAAGAAGTGGAGCGGCTGCGCCGCGAGGTCAGCCAGCAGAATCAATCCCGGACGGATAATAATGCTTGACAGGTAACGGTCGATCCCATAGGAGTGAAAACCTATTTTTTGTTTTGAGGAACCAGACGTGATTTCGGACACCACATTCCGAGCATCCATGAAAACCCTTCTCGCCCAGCCTTATATGTATTGATGCCTGCTTCCTGCCGCTGCCCGGTGGGAAAGCAGGCTTCTCCCAGCTTTATCGTCCGTCCCTTTCACCCTACAAATTCATAACCCGAAGCGGGAAATTGCGGTTTCATGATGTTTTACAGCATCCAGGCCCGATATTATTTCTGTTCCACGTGTTACGCCTACCGGCGGCCTGCCTGTCCGACCGTCGAGCGAACAGGCAGGCCTTCCATGAGTGGAAACGGCGGCTGCGGCACGGATCCCCGGAATCCGGAAACCATGCCGGCCGGCTGACATGACGACCATTCTTCATTACCAGGAGGGAGAGAAATCATGAAAAGAATCATCCGGATCGCATTGGCAGTCCTCTTGCTGGGGGTGTTCTCCGGCCTGACCACCGCCTGGGCGGGGCCGACCCAGTTGACCTACAGCATCTTTTTCCCGCCGAATCACGGCCAGAAAGTGGCTGCCGACGCATGGGCCAAGGAAGTGGAAAAGCGGACCCAGGGGCAGGTGAAAATCCAGGTCTTCGCCGGAGGATCCCTTACCCAGGCGGATCAGTGCTACGATGGCGTCGTAAAGGGAATCTCCGACATGTGCATGTCCGCGTTCGCATACACCCGCGGCCGTTTTCCCGTCATGGAGGCGCTGGATCTTCCTCTCGGGTACCCGAACGGCCGGACCGCGACCAGGGTGGCCAACGAGTTCTATCAGAAACTGAAGCCCCGGGAACTGAATCAGGTCAAGGTTCTCTATCTGCATGCTCACGGACCGGGGCTCCTGCATACCGTAAAGCCGGTACGGAAACTGGAAGACCTGAGGGGTATGAAGATCCGTTCGACGGGTCTCAGCGCGAAGGTCATCAAAGCCCTGGGAGCCGTTCCGGTTGCCATGCCCCAGGGGTCGACCTATGAATCCCTGCAGAAGGGGGTTGTGGAAGGGACGATCGGTCCCATTGAGGTTCTCAAGGGATGGAAGCAGGCGGAGGTGATCAAGAATACGACGGAATGCCGTGATATCGGCTACACCACGGCGATGTTCGTTGTCATGAACCTAAAAAAATGGAACTCCCTGCCTCCGAATGTCCGTAAGGCCATGGAGGATGTGAGCACCGAATGGATTGACGTACACGGCAAGGCCTGGGACGACCTCGATGCCGAGGGGAGGGCATACAGCCTCAAGCTTGGCAATAAAATCCTCCCGCTTTCGAAGGCCGAGAGTCTTCGCTGGAGGAAGGCCGTTGATCCCGTGATCGACGAATACGTAAATACCGTGAAGGCGAGCGGGGTGTCCGGGAAATCAGTGGTCCAGGAAGCCGAACTCCTGATTGGGAAGTCGGGTCGTCCAGCCAAGAAGAAGTAGTAGCGGACCGCCCGGAGACGTGCAGCAGAGGGGAGCACCATGCCCTGGAAACGGAGATACCTGAAGACAATCGGGTTTGCGAACGGCATTGCCTGCGCGGGCATTGTGGCCATGATGTTCCTGACCTGCGCGGATGTCATCCTGCGCCTGGCCCGGTATCCCATTCCCGGGACGTATGAAATCGTGGGTTTTCTGGGAACGGTCGTCACGGCGTTTGCCCTGGGGCAGACATCCATCGAGCGGGGACATATTGCCGTGGAGTTTCTGACCTCCAGGCTGCCGGTCCGATGGCAGCTCTACATCGACGGCCTGGAGGCCGTGGCCGGCGCATTGCTGTTCGGTATCCTGGCCTGGCAGAGCGCTGTCTACGCACGGGACCTGCAGGCCAGCGGCGAGGTGTCCCTGACCCTGGCCATGCCGATTTCGCCGTTTGCCTGGGGAATCGCCGTCGGCTGTGCTCTCCTCTGCTGTGTCCTCATTGTTGACCTGGTTCGTTTTGCCAGGAGGGTCTGGTTTTCGTGACGCCCATCACTACCGGTTTTGCCGGCTTTATTTTGCTCATCCTGCTGATGTTCCTGCGGATCCCCGTCGGGTTCACGATGGCCATCGTGGGATTCCTCGGCTTCGGGGTCCTCGTCTCCTGGGATGCGGCCCTGCATCTCATGGCCCGGGATGTCTTTTCCGTCTTCAGTTCCTACAACCTCACGGTCATTCCTCTGTTCGTGCTCATGGGCCAGGTGGCCTTCCACTCTGGGATCAGCGGGCGCCTGTTCAATTCCGCCCACAAGTTCTTCGGACATCTGCGGGGCGGCCTGGCGATCGCCACCATCGGCGCCTGCGCCGCCTTTTCGGCCATTTGCGGTTCCACGAGCGCCACGGCGGCCACCATGTCGTCCGTAGCCTTGCCGGAGATGAAAAAGCGGGGCTACGACCCGGCCCTGGCAACGGGTGTGGTTGCGGCGGGAGGGAGCCTCGGCATCCTGATCCCGCCCAGCACGATCTTCATCGTCTATGGGATCATGACGGAGCAATCCATCGGGAAGCTCTTTCTGGCGGGCGTCCTGCCGGGGATCCTGCTTGCGCTTTTCTTTGTTCTCGTCGTCGTAATCTGGACCACACTCCGTCCGGATCTATGCCGGAAGGACGTCCGGGCTCCCTGGAGCGAGAAGATTTCCTCGCTGGCCGGTGTGATCGAGACGCTGGCCCTGTTTGTGATGGTCATGGGAGGGCTGTTCATCGGCATCTTCACTCCCACGGAAGCGGCCGGCATCGGTTCTCTGGGCACGATCCTCATCGCCCTGGTGGGGAGAAACATCACCTGGCGGAAATTCGTCCTGTCCCTCCAGGAGACGGCAAGGATCTCCTGCATGATTATGGTCATCGTGGCGGGGGCCACGGTCTTCGGCCATTTCCTGGCCGTGACGACCATTCCCTCCGAGGTGGGCGGCTGGGTGGCGGGTCTGGACCTTCCGCCGCCCCTGATCATCGGCCTCATCATCCTGACGTATCTCCTGCTGGGGTGCCTGATGGACTCCCTGGCCATGATCATGCTCACGATCCCGATCTTCTTCCCCGTGGTTACCACCCTGGGTTATGATCCGGTCTGGTTCGGCGTTGTCATCGTTCTGGTCACGGGCATGGGCGTCATCACGCCACCGGTCGGCATCAACGTTTACGTCGTGGCCGGTGTGGCCAAGGATGTGCCGCTCCAGGTCATCTTCAGCGGAGCAACGAAACTCCTCCTGGCGCAGCTGGTGATGGCTCTCCTGTTGATCTTGTTTCCAGCCATCGCCCTGTGGCTGCCGGGTTTCGTTCAATGACCCAAAAAACGGGGGAGCCCTTTCAGGCCCCCCCGTGTATTCTCCCGCTGCTTTCCTGCCGGCAGGGAGGTTGATTCCCCATGCCGGCTCAGAAGGTCTTTTTCTTGATCAGGCCCCGTTCCCGACCCGCCTTTTCCAGTTCTTCCCGGAATTTCGGATGGGCGATCTTGATCAGTTCCTCCGCCCGCTCCGGTTCCGTCCGGCCGTAAAGGTCCGCTGCCCCGTATTCTGTGACGATGAATCCCGCGTAATGACGGGGCACTGTGACCCTGGAACCCCACGAGATATAGGGGACAATTCTGGAGACCGTGTCATTCAGCGTAGTCGACGGCACCAGATTGATGGCCCGGCCGCCCTTGGACCAGAAGGAGCCGATGACGAAGTCCAACTGGCCGCCTGAACCAGTCCGCATCAAATTTCCGACGGACTCGGAGACGATCTGCCCCGTCAGGTCTACTTCGATGGAGCCATTGATGGCCACCACGTTCTCCTCCTGGGCAAGGGTCGGGATGTAGTTCGCGTAGATGGTCGGGCGGTATTCCACCATGGGGTTGTTGGCCAGGAAGTCGTAGAGTTCCTTGTCCCCCATGGTGAAGGCCAGGATGATCTTGCCGTTGTTCACTTTCTTGTACTTGCAGGTAACGACCCCCTTCTCGACCAGTTTGTGGGTTCCCGCCGGGGCCATCTCTGTGTGGATGCCCATGTCCTTGAGCCCCGAGTGCTCCAGGAGCTTGCTGATCATGGCCGGAACGGCGCCGATGCCCACCTGGATGCAGTCCCGATCCCGAAGGAGCTTCACGACGTTTTCCGCCATCTTGATTTCCACATCCGAAGGCGGAGGGGTGGGGACGGCAATGACCGGGTTGGGATTTTCAACGAAGGCGGTGAAGCGGGAGACGTGGAAGTTTGTCTGTCCGTAGGTCCGGGGCATGTTCTCGTTCACCTCGGCGATGATCCAGTCCGACTGATCCATGATCTGCTCTGTGTAGAACGTATCCAGCCCGAGGTTCACGTAGCCGTGCTCGTCCGGGGGCGTGACCTGCATGACGATGCCTCCGCGGCGGGGATAGGTCCGCTGGCGGTGCAAGTTTTTGATGGAGATATCCGAGCTCTGGGCGGGCCAGAAGTTGGACCATTCCGTCTTGGCAAGCTCCTGGAGATGCGGCGTGCTGTAGAATCCGCAGACCAGCTTGAAGGCATCCCGGTATTCCGGCTTGAAGAGTTTGTAGGGTCGGAGAACGAGAGCGAAACAGTACTCCACGTCCTTGAGTTCGTCCTTACGGTCTGCGATGGCGTCCATGATCAGCATGGACGGCTGTCCCAGAAGCAAAGGGGTCCAAAAACGGTCGCCTGATTGAACGATCTTAGCTGCGTCCTGTGCCGACATCAGCCTGCTGTTGTAAACATCCTTCCAGCTCATGCGATCCCTCCTTAATCCGTTCCGATGGTGAATGGATTGGTCGACATTGATTGAGTGGACGTTTCCCCCTTGTGTCGGTCAGCTGGCTCCATGCAAGATCTCTGGCTTCTTCACCTCCTTCCCGATTGTGCTTGAATCCTGCAGACTTATTGTTCCTGGACGACTCTCGAAAGAAGAAATTGCAGAACGCAATTCATGATTCTCATAGCACAGGATACCTCCGGCTGTCCAATCGAAGCCTGCGATGATTCAACCTTCTGCGGACTTCCATTCATCCCCGTTTTGTAATACGGATACACGTCGCTCATTCATTCATCGGGAGGAATCGTATGAAATTCTTTTTTGAACCCCGGGGAATCGCCGTTGTGGGGGCCACCCCGAACCCCTCGAAGGGAGGAAACGCCATCCTGAAGAACCTGATCACGGGTTATCGGGGAGTAATTTGCCCGGTTAACCCGAAGTACTCAGAAATCGAGGGGATCCCTTGCGTTCCTTCCCTTCGGGAGGTTCCCGATGCCGTGGATCTGGCGATTTTGTTTGTTCCGGCCCCGCAGGTTCTCACGGCTCTGGACGAGTGTGCCGGCAGGGGAATCCGGGGTGTGATCGTCGAGTCCGGGGGATTCGCCGAGACGGGCCCGGAAGGCCGGAACTTGCAGGACCGGATGGTCGCCAGGGGACGGGAACTGGGGATCCGGATCTGGGGCCCCAACTGCATGGGCCTTGTCGATGCCGTTCGAAGCCATGTGTTTTCCTTTATGGATCCCAACGCCCTCCTCCGGGGCCTGGTTCCGGGGGACGTGTCCCTGGTCGTTCAGAGCGGTCTTCTCTCGGCGGGATTCCTGGTGGACCTCATGACCCACGGAGTGATGGGCATCAGCAAGGCATGCTCCATCGGAAACAAGGCCGACGTGGACGAAAACGACCTGCTGGAGTACCTGGCCGGGGATCCGGACACGAGGGTGATCGGCCTGTACCTGGAATCCTTCCGGGACGGCCGCCGGTTCCTGGAGCTTTGCCGCTCATGCTCCAAACCGGTCGTCGTGTTGAAGGGCGGGAGGAGCAGTCGGGGCGCAAAGGCCGCCATGAGCCATACCGCCTCCCTGGCGGGAAACCATGCCGTCATCTCCGGTGCCCTGGCCCAGGCTGGAGTTACCGAGGCAAGGGACTTCAAGCAATGGATGGATCTCTGCCGGTCTCTGGCCGCCGCTCCATCGGCGGCTTCCGGGAAGGGGAGGATCGCCGTTCTCACCTTCAGCGGTGGAGCGGGGATCATGGCGGCGGATTTCTTCGAGGACGTGGGGCTGGAAGTAGCCGACCTGTCCGAAGAGACCACCACCGCCGTGCAGGAGCTTTTCCCTTCCTGGATGCCCGTCGCCAATCCGGTGGATGTCTGGCCCGCCATGGAAAAGAACATGGGGACCGGCGTGGATGTATACGGCACGGCCCTGCGGTCCATCCTGGCGGATCCGGGGGTGGACGGTGTCCTGCTTCTGGCTTTCGTCGGCAATTTTCGCATCACCATGGATCTGGAAGACTTGGCCGCCCAGTCGCGGAAGGCGGGGAAGCCCGTGTTTCTATGGCTCCTGGGAACGCGAGACAAGGTCTCCGAGTTTCAGCAGCAGGCCCGCTCCTTCGGCGTGCTGGCGTTTCAGGAGCTGTATCGCGCCGTGGAATGCCTCGAAGCCGTTTTGAGGAGGCGGCCCGCCGGGGAAGCGATATCGCCGAAGCATCCGCTGCCGTCACCGGGACGGATCGCACCGGAAATCGAGATGTTGATTCGAAACGCCCGGGGAGCCCTGGATGAGGAGGTGTCCAAACGGATTCTCCGTTCCCGGGGGATTCCAACCGTGGAAGAGACGAGGGTCGCAAGCGAGGAGGCCTGTCTGAAGGAAGCGGATCGGATCGGCTATCCCGTGGTGCTCAAAGGCCTGCAGCCCGGCCTTGTGCACAAGAGCGAAGCCGGGCTGGTGCGCCTGAACATCAAGGATGCGCAGGGACTCCGTGAGGCATACGGCATGATCCGGAACGGCCTGTCGGATGACGGGGAGGTCCTGGTCCAGCGGCAGGTACGGGGGGAGGGGGAACTGATCGCGGGACTGGTCCGGGATTCCCAGTTCGGTCCCTGCGTCCTGATCGGCCTCGGCGGAACGCTGACGGAGGTCCTCCGGGACACCGCCTTCGCCGTGGCTCCGCTCGGCATGGACGAGGCGCTCAGGCTCATCGGGCGCATCCGGGGACAGGCCCTTCTCAACGGCTATCGCGGCGCCCCGCCGGTTGACCGGGAGCATCTGGCCAGGGTACTGATCGCCCTGGGAGACCTCGGGCTGGCGGTTCCGCGGATCCGGGAGATCGATATCAATCCGCTCCTCGTCACGCGGGATGGACTCTGTGCCGTGGATGCCACGATCATCCTGGACGGGAGCGAAAAGCCGGGAAAGGCGGCGTCGTAACGCCGGTTGTTCCGGCTCACTTGATCTTCTCGATATCCCTGTCCCTCCCGACCACGACCAGGGCCTCGCCGTCCTTGAGCACGTAACCGGCGGTGGGGACCATGGAAATCCGGTCCGTGAGGACGTCCCGCACCGCGATGACCTCGATGTTGTACCGGCCGCGGAGCTGCAGCTCACCGATGGATTTCCCGAGAAAGCCGGACGGGGGGGCGATCTCGGAGATCATGTAATCGTCCGAGAGGGGAATGTAATCCAGAACGTTCGGGTACCGGAGGCTTCTGGCCAGTTTGGCGGCCATGACCTTTTCCGGGATGATCGCCTCGGTGGCACCCACACGTTCCAGGATCAGCTTGTGGTCCTCGCTGACGGCCTTGGTGATGATGGTCTTCACGCCCAGCTGCTTCAGGTGCAGCGTGATGAGCGTGCTGGCGGCCAGGTCTTCTCCGAAGGACACGATCACCAGATCGTCTTCCTGGATCCCGATCATGTCCATGATATCCCGGTCCGTCCCGTCGGCGAGCACGGCCTTCGTGGCATAGTCACGGATCCGCTGGACGGCGTCCTTGCTTTTGTCGACGGCGATGACCTCGAAGCCGTGCTCGAATAGCTCCTTCGCGATGTTGAAGCCGAAAATGCCCAGCCCGATCACGATGACCCGTTTCATCGAGACACCTCCTTATCCAACCATGACGGATTCTTCCGCATAGGTCACTCCCCGTTTCGTCCGGCTCCAGGAGAAGGCCAGGGTGAGGGGCCCCAGCCGGCCGGCAAACATCATGAAGACAATGGCCAGTTTCTGAAGGTCGCTCAGCTTCGACGTGATGCCCATGGACAGCCCCACGGTCCCGAATGCGGAGACGGTTTCAAAACTGTATTCGACAAAGAAATGGCGGGTCAGTGCGGGGTCCTGTCCCGGATTGGACCCCACCAGCAGGAGAAACGAGGTAATGAGGCAGACCGAGAAAGCCGAGGCGAAAATGATCAGGATTGTCTTGGTGAGGATCTCCGCCGGCATGGTCCGGTTGTAGATGCTGACCGCATCGAATCCCTTCATCCGGTTCCAGATCATGAGCATCAGCAGGGCGAAGCTGGTGGTCTTGACCCCTCCGCCGGTCGATCCCGGGGATGCCCCGATGAACATCAGGATCATCATGACGAGAATCGTTCCGTTGGTCAGTTGACCGATATCCACCGTGTTGAATCCCGCCGTCCGGGTCGTCACGGACTGGAAAACGGCGACCAGGAACTGCTCGTCCACCGGCATGCCCTTCAGTACGTGGCTGAATTCGAAGAGGTAGAAAAACAGGGCCCCGGCGACGATCAGGATGGAGGTCGTCAACAGGACGATCCGGGTGTGCACCGACAGGCGCTGCTGCCGCCCCCGGAATTTCGTGAAGATCTCGTACTGGACGATGAATCCGATCCCGCCCAGGACGATGAGGGCCATGACGGTGGCATTCACCAGCCAGTCCCCCTGGTACCGGACAAGGCTGTCCGTGAACAGGGTGTAGCCGCAGTTGTTGAAGGCCGATACGGCGTGGTAGATCGCCGAGTAGGCCGCCTGCCCGGCGGGCTGTTCCCGGATGAAGCGGAGAAAGAGCAGCACCGCTCCGGCGCTCTCGATCACGAGGGTGTACAGAAGGACCCACTTCGCAATCATCAGGAAATCGCGGCGCGGCGTGTGGAGAAAGGTGGACTGGATGATTTCCCGCCCCTTGAAGGGGACTCCCAGGCCCACGATACCGAGAAGAACGGTGGAGAACGTGATGATGCCCAGCCCTCCGAGCTGAAAGAGGACCAGCGTCACGATCTGGCCGGTCAGAGAGAGATCCCGTCCGATGTCGACGGTGGCCAGCCCCGTGACGCAGACGGCGGAAGCCGACATGAACAGGGCATCGACGAAAGAGAGCGGGGTCTTCGCGGCGCAGACGGGGTGCCACAGGAACAGTGCGCCCGCCAGGATCAGAAGCGCAAAGCTCAGGATGAACAGCCTTGCCGATGACAGGAGCCTGGAGAGAAACAGTGCCGGCCTGAAGGACATGGCTGTAGATCCCTTCGGGAATCAGGAACCTGCCTCGAGGACGTCCTTTTCACCCCGGAAGGCAAGGATCGTGAGCAGGACGGCTCCCACCGTAATGGCGGAATCGGCCACATTGAAGGCAGGCCAGTGCGCCGATCCGATATAGAAATCCAGGAAGTCGATGACCTCCCCGAAGCGGACCCGGTCGGCCAGGTTGCCCAGTGCCCCGGACAGGATGAGGACCAGGGGGATTCTCCAGGATGCCTGGATGAACCGGTCCTTGAAGAGGGAGTACAGGATCAGGCCGATGGCGAGGAGGGTCACCGCGATGAAGAAAGTGAGACGGACCAGCGGCGACGCCCCGGCCAGGAAACCGAAGGCCGCCCCGGGGTTGCGAACGTAGGTGATGCTGAACAGGCCGGGAATGACCTGGATGGACTCGTGAAGGTTCATGGCGGTGGTCACCCATGCCTTGGTGACCTGGTCGGCCAGTACCACCAGAATCACGATCGCCAGAAGAGGCGCCTGTTTCCTTAGAGTCGTCATGTCCGTTGCCTTCGGCCTGCGGGGAAACGTTCCCGGATCCCTTGAGAGACCGTTCCGTTTCTACGGCAGGTTGCTCAGGCAGCGATCACACAGGTCAGGGTGAGCGGCGGCCGTTCCCACCGTGTCGCTGTAGTTCCAGCAGCGCTGGCATTTGTTTCCCGTAGCACGGACCACGCCAACCGCCAGCCCCTCGATTTCCTGGCTTTCGTAAGGGTTCTCAAGGGCGTTCCGCTCGCTCAGCTCGATCTGGGAGACAATTAGGAGCGCCCGCAGATCCTCCAGGTGCGACGCCAGGAGGGACCGGTGTCCTTCCGGAGGAGCAATCCGGACCCGGGCATCGAGGGAGTGGCCGATCGTTTTTTCCTTTCTGGCCAGCTCCAGGGCCTTGGCGATTTCGCCCTTCAGGGTGATCAAGGCTTTCCACTGCTCTCCGAGCTCCGCTTTCAGGAGCGCCGGGTCGGCCTTCGGGAAATCCGTCAGGTGGACGCTGGCGGCCTTTCCGTCCCAGGCCGGCAGGGCGGACCAGATCTCTTCCGCAGTGAACGTCATGATCGGAGCCAGCAGGCGGGCCATGGCGTCAAGAATGATCGTGACGGCCGTCTGGGCGGAGCGGCGCTCCCGGGACGCCGCCCTGGATGTGTAGAAGCGGTCCTTCAGGACATCCAGGTACAGGGCACTCAAGTCCACCGTACAGAAGTTGTGCAGGGTGTAAAAGGCGACGTGGAACTGGAAGTTTTCGTATGCGTCCACGACCCTCTGTGTGATCTCCTGGAGGCGATGGAGGGCCCAGCGGTCCATTTCCTCCATGTCGTCGTAAGCGACCGAATCTTTCCGGCGGTCGAAATCGTAAAGGTTTCCGAGGATGAACCGGCTCGTGTTGCGGATACGCCGGTAGGCCTCGACGAGGCGCTTGAGAATCTCTTCAGAGATCCGGATATCCACCGTGTAGTCCTCGGCGGCCACCCACAGGCGGAGGATTTCGGCGCCGTATTTGTCGATGATGTCCTGGGGATCCACGACGTTGCCGACGGACTTGGACATTTTCTTACCCTCTCCGTCGACGACGAATCCATGGGTCAGGACGTTCCGGTAGGGAGCCCGGTTCCTGCTTCCGACGGATTCCAGCAGGGACGAGTGGAACCAGCCCCGGTGCTGGTCGCTTCCTTCCAGGTACATGTCCGCGGGGGAGTGAAGGTTCGACCATGTTTCCAGAACCGCGGCATGGCTGACTCCGGAGTCGAACCAGACATCCAGGATGTTGGTCTCCTTGCGGAATTCGGTTCCCTGGCAGTGGGGGCAGACCGTCCCGGACGGCATCAGATCCTTGGCCTCCCGCTCGTACCAGACGTCCGCCCCGTATTGGCGGACGAGGGAGACAACGTGATCCAGCATCTCCTTCGTCAGGAATTCATTCTGGCACGCCGTGCAGTAGAAAATTGTGATCGGCACTCCCCACAGGCGCTGGCGGGAGATGCACCAGTCCGGGCGGTTCTCGACCATGCCGTAGATCCGGTCCCGTCCCCAGGAGGGGATCCAGCGCACTGTGTCGATGGCTTCCAGGGTTTTCTTCCGCAGGTCGTTGCGCTCCATGGAGATGAACCACTGCTCCGTGGACCGGAAGATGATGGGCTGTTTGCAGCGCCAGCAGTGGGGATAGGAATGCTCGATGTCCACCAGGCCGAGGAGGGCGCCCTTCTCCCGCAGCTTCTCGTTGACCGGGCCGTTGGCGTCGAAGACGAACTGGCCGGCAAAGTCTGCCACGTCGGGGGTAAACTTGCCGTCCTCGTCCACGGGGGCATAGTTGTCCAGCCCGTATTCCATTCCGATCTCATAGTCTTCCTGTCCGTGTCCCGGGGCGATGTGGACGCATCCGGTCCCCGCTTCCAGGGTAACGAAGGGGGCGAGGATGAGAAGGCTCTCGCGATCGATGAGAGGATGGCGGCACTTGAGCCCTTCCATTTCCCGGCCGGGAAACTCGTCCAGGATCTCATAGGGCTTTCCCTTCCAGCCGAAAGCATCCAGGCAGTAGTCCAGGAGGTCTTTGGCCAGGATCAGGACTTCATTCTCGATCTTGACCGCAACGTAGAGGAACTCTTCGTGAAAGGCGATGGCCAGGTTGGCGGGAATCGTCCAGGGAGTGGTCGTCCAGATAACAACACTGACCTTTTCGCCCTTCAGGGCGGGCCGAACCGCGCTGATGTCGGAAATCATGGGGAACTTTACATAGATGGAGGGCGTTGTATGGTCGCCGTACTCCACTTCGGCCTCGGCGAGTGCCGTTTTGCAGGAAGCGCACCAGTAAACCGGTTTCTTTCCCTTGTAGACGCTTCCGCCCAGCCAGAGCTTCCCGAATTCGGCAACCGTTATGGCTTCGTAGTCATAGGTCATGGTCAGGTAGGGATTCGGCCAATCGCCGAAGACCCCTAGCCGCTTGAACTGCTGCCGCTGGATGTCCACGAACTTCTCTGCATAGGCCCGGCAGAATCTCCGTTTGTCCGCCTGGGACATTTCGTAGCGCTTCTCACCCAGTTCCTTGTCGACCTGGTGTTCGATGGGCAGACCGTGACAGTCCCAGCCGGGTACGTAAATGCTGTCGAATCCCGACATGTTCCTTGACTTGATGACCATGTCCTTGATGATCTTGTTGAGCGCGGTTCCAAGATGGATGTTCCCGTTCGCATAGGGAGGCCCGTCGTGGAGGATGTATGCCGGCCGTCCCTTGGAGACATCGCGGATTTTGCCGTAGATATCCGCTTCGTCCCAGGCACGCAGCATTTCAGGTTCCCGCTGCGCCAGGTTGGCCTTCATCGGGAAATCCGTCTTCGGTAGGTTCAGGCTGCCCTTGTAGTCCATCATCTGCTCCTGTTTCAGGGTTTTATGTCCGATGACGCCTACCACAGAAAGGTATGGATTTTCAAGAATAAGAAAGGGCCCCCGGCGGTCGGCCGGGAGCCCTTCAGAGGGAACGGTTCGGTTTGCTGCAGATTTCTTACATGCCCATGCCGGGATATCCTCCGCCGGGCATGGGGGGCATTCCCGCACCCTTCTCTTCCGGCTTGTCCGCGATCATGCACTGGGTCGTCAGCATCAGGGACGCCACGGAGGCGGCATTCTGGAGGGCGAAACGGGTGACCTTGGTGGGATCGATGACGCCGGCCTGGATCATGTCCTCGAATTTTTCGTTGGCCGCGTTGAACCCGAAGGCTCCCTTCTTTTCCTTGACCTTTTCCACCACGATGGAGCCTTCCCACCCGGCATTGGAGGCAATCATCTTGAGAGGCTCCTCCAGGGACTTCTTGACAATGTTGATGCCGATCTGCTGGTCCCCGGTAAGTTTCAGCTTGTCCAAGGCCTGGACGCAGCGGACATAAGCCACACCGCCTCCGGGGACGATGCCTTCCTCAACCGCCGCACGGGTCGCGTTCAGGGCGTCTTCGACGCGGGCCTTCTTTTCCTTCATTTCGGTCTCCGTGGCGGCGCCTACGCGGATCACGGCCACCCCGCCGACGAGCTTCGCCAGGCGTTCCTGGAGTTTTTCGCGGTCGTAATCGGAAGTGGTTTCTTCAACCTGTGCGCGGATCTGTTTCACCCGACCCTCGAGGGACTTGCGGTCTCCCGCCCCATCGATGACCGTTGTGTTGTCCTTGTCGATGATGATCTTCTTGGCCCGTCCGAGGTCCTCAACCCGGGCGTTCTCAAGCTTGGAGCCGAGGTCTTCGGAGAGCATCTTTCCACCGGTGAGGATGGCGATGTCTTCGAGCATGGCCTTTCGCCGGTCGCCGAAGCCTGGTGCCTTGACTGCGGCCACATGGAGGGTTCCGCGGATCTTGTTCACCACCAGTGTAGCCAGTGCTTCGCCCTCAATATCCTCGGCGATGATCAGGAGGGGTCGTCCCATCTTGGCGATCTGTTCGAGGATGGGGAGTAGGTCCTTCATGCCGCTGATCTTCTTCTCGTTGATGAGGATGAAGGCATCTTCGAGGACCACTTCCATTTTTTCGGGATTGGTTACGAAATAGGGGGAGATATAGCCGCGGTCGAACTGCATGCCTTCCACGATCTCCAACTCCGTCTCAAGACCTTTCGCCTCTTCCACGGTGATAACACCTTCCTTGCCGACCTTGCTCATGGCCTCGGCAATGATGTTTCCGATCCCCGCATCGTTATTGGCGGAGATCGTTCCCACCTGGGCGATTTCCTTTTGATCTTTCGTGGGTTTGCTGAGTTTCTTCAGTTCGCCGACCACGGTTTCCACGGCCTTGTCGATTCCCCGCTTGAGGTCCATCGGATTGCTTCCGGCGGCTACGGTTTTTGCGCCTTCACGGTAAATGGCCTGAGCCAGGATGGTGGCGGTCGTCGTCCCGTCTCCGGCAACGTCGCTGGTCTTGCTGGCAACCTCGCGGACCATCTGGGCGCCCATGTTCTCGAATTTGTCTTCCAACTCGATTTCCTTGGCTACGGTAACGCCGTCCTTTGTCACGGTTGGGGCACCGAATGATTTATCCAGAATTACGTTTCTTCCCTTGGGTCCCAGTGTGACCTTTACGGCATCGGCCAGGGTATTGACACCCTTGAGGATCGACTTCCTGGCCTCCTCGTCGTACTGTAAAACTTTTGATCCCATTCTATCCTCCTCCTTCTGACCTTTATTTACTTTTCAATGACTCCCAGAATGTCATCCTCTCGCATAATGAGGTATTCCTTGCCTTCCACCTTGACTTCCGTACCGGCGTACTTGCTGAAGAGGATTCGGTCACCGGCCTTGACATCCAGCTTGATCAGCTTTCCATCCTCCGCGGTGCGGCCTTTTCCCACGGCTACGACCTTGCCTTCCATCGGCTTTTCTTTGGCGGTGTCGGGGATGATGATGCCTCCCTTGGTCTTCTGCTCCTCGTCCACCCTCTCGACGATGACCCGATCTTGAAGCGGCCTGATCTTCATTCTCCAACCTCTCCTTTCTTTGGTTAATCTCTTATTTTTACAAGAATTTCTGACAGGATGTAGTAATTCGCGGATATATTAAACATCAATTTTCCCCTGTCAAGTCAGGTGGGCAAGTTTTTCCCGTGTCGGCGCGGAAATATGGCTTGACATTTTTGTCAACGGGGGCTAGGAATGTGGCACTCGGCCGCGAAGCTTCACCAGATAAGGATTGGCGGCGCTTCGACGGGACGGGAAAATCCTTCAAGGAGGTAGATGATGAGGAAAAAAAGGATGGTGTATGCAGCTGCTGGTTTGTTGATCGTGTTGCTGTGGGCTCCGTTGGCCATGGCGGCGGAAGCGGCGGCTCCGGGAGCGGCGGTGAACTACACGAAGGCCATCATTATCGGTTGCAGCGTGCTGGCGGCCGGCCTTGGTGTTGGAATCGCGGCAAACGGAACCGGAACCGGTATGGGACATGGTCTTGGCGGAGCCACGAGCGCCGTTGGTCGTAACCCCGAAGCCCAGGGCAAGATCCTCCTCACCATGATGGTTGGTCTGGCCATGATCGAATCGCTGGCTATTTACGCCCTGGTTATCGCGCTGATTCTGCTTTATGCGAATCCGCTGCTGAAGCTCATTGCATAGAGCAAGAGCGATCCTGTTATCATAGAAAAAACGGGAGAAGGAGCGCCGCAAATAATGCTCCTTGCTCCCGTTTTTTTTTGCCCTTAACGGCGTTCGTCATCTGGCGCGGACGAGCGGAGGCGCTTTTTCTCGGACTGGTGGTGCTTATCCTGCAACATTCTCTCCTTGGCACGCTGCGACCGGCGTCGCTTCTGCCGACGGATTCTTTCCCACCTCCGTCTCTCTTCACTTAAGATCCCCTTCTGCCGGTTCTCGATCCGGTCCAGCAGAATCCGCCGGGCGAGAAAACGGTTCAGTGCCTGGGAGCGCTCCTCCTGGCACTTCACGGACAGGCCGGTGGGAACATGAACGAGGTGTACGCAGGTGGCAGTCTTATTGGTCTTTTGCCCTCCGGGACCCGAAGAGCGGGTGAAGTGCTCCCGGAAATCGCTTTCCGAAACTCCGAGACTGGCCATCCGCTCGGTCAGTTCCTGATATTTTTCACGGCGTATGGGCATGATCACAGTTCTCCTCTTTCGGATTGCAGCGGAATCCATACAGAGGGCATCCGCTCGCGGCGGCTCGCCCTTTCTTTGACATGTGTCCGGGGGACGCCCCGGGGCATTCTCCCCTGGCTTGGAAAGGGGCAGATGTCCTGAAATCCTGTAGCATTTTCGGTTGAATTTTTGGAGGCCCCCCTGTAGTATGCCGACACTGTTGGAGTTTGCATCCGTCGGGACCAGCGGATGACAAGCTGGCCCGTCAGGACCCGATCGCTCTGTATGCCGTCATGGGAAAGCCCGATAACCGGATGCTTCAGCGACCCAATATCAAATTTCCCGTCTGGCTGACGACCTTTTTCCTTCTGCTCTTCCTGGTCCTCATGGCATTGACGGTGAATCATGCCCTGCGTAAAGGGGTGGCGGAACCGTTCAGCCGGCAGGAGCTGACCTTCGCCCTTGTCGCAGCGGGGCTGATCCTTGTCCTGTTCACGGGCGGAGTCACCCTGGCTTACATGGCCCGGCGAAGGAAGTTCATTCGTGAGGAACTGGCCCGCCTTCAGGAAGTGGAAGCCTGGGAGGAACGCCTCCTCCGCGAGAAAAAGACTGTCGAGGGAATCATAGAGGGTTCCCCCATTCCCACCTTTGTCATTGACCGCAACCACCGTATCATTCTCTGGAACAAGGCCTGTGCCGATCTGACCGGCCTGGAGCAGGCCGACATGATCGGAACCGACAAGCAGTATATTCCTTTTTATGGTCCGGACCAGAAGCGTCCGGTGATTGCCGACCTGATCGTGGATCAGGATATGCCGGGACTGGAGCAATTTTATGGCACGAAGAAAGTTCAGCCGTCCAAACAGGTGGAGGGAGCCTACGAAGCCAGAGACTATTATAACAATCTGGGAGGCAAGCCCCGGCACCTCTATTTTCTTGCCGCGCCGATCTTTGACGAGAAGGGCCAGATCATCGCCGCCATTGAGACCCTTCAGGATGTAACCCCGGAAGTGGAGATGGCACAGCACCTCAGGGATTCGCAGGAGCAGCTGGCCAGGGAAAAGAAAACCGTTGAGGGAGTCATCGAGGGCTCACCCATCCCGATGTTCGTTATCGACCGCTCCCATCGAATCATCTTCTGGAATCGTGCACTGACGGAAATGAGCGGTTACGGTGTCAATGAAATGATCGGGACGGACAAGCAGTACCTCCCGTTTTACAAGGAAAAGCGTCCGCTCATTGCCGACCTGATCGTGGATAACAATATTGCGGAGCTGGATCGTTATTACGCAAAAAAAATGGTCCGTCCCTCCACCGTGGTCAAGGGCGCTTACGAGGCCCGGGATTACTACGAGGATCTCGGCGGCAAGCCGCGCCACCTGTATTTCCTGGCGGCGCCGATCTTCGACGAAAAGGGACAGGTCATCGCGGCCATCGAAACGCTTCAGGACGTCACCCGCGAAGTGGAGATGTCCAACAACATGAAAGAATACGCCGAGACCCTGGAGAACGAGGTCACGGAGAACGTCAACCTCCGCCATCAGATCGAAGCGGTCCATAATTATCTGCGGTCCATTGTTGAAAGCTCTCCGGATAACCTCTTTGATCTGGGACCCGATGGAACGGTCAACTTCATCAGCCGCATCCCGAAGTTCATGAATGGACTGACAGCCGAAGAAATGAAGGGCCGGCACTTCACGGATTTTGTGGGATCCGAACATCGGGACGATCTGCTGGCCCGGTTCGAGGATGCCAAAAGAGGGGTATTCACACCGTTTGAAATGGAGGTGGCCCTGAGTGACGGAACCCGCCGGAACCTTCTTCTCACCGCACGTCCTCTCCGCGGAACGGAACGGCTCGTGGTGGTCGAGCGGGACATTACGGAGTTCAAGGAGCTGGAGGAGAAGTTCTACGAGAGCCAGAAACTGGCGGCTGTCGGCCAGCTTTCGGCCGGCATTGCCCACGAAGTCCGGAATCCCCTTTCTTCCATCAAGATGAGCCTGCAGATTCTCGAAAAGAGGCTGCAGCCTACCGGAAACGATCTCAAACGCTTCAAAATCGCGCAGCGGGAAGTGGAGCACCTGGAACACCTGGTGAACGACGTGCTCATTTTCGCGCGCCCGGAGGAGCCGAGAAAGAGGATGACCGACATCCGCCGGGTTCTGGAAAATGCCATGGAGATGGTGGAAAAATCCCTGGCGGACAAGAATATACAGGTCGAATACCGCTTCGCCGAGGATGTTCCCGTCGCCGCCGTCGATGGGGCCATGCTGGAGCAGCTTTTCCAAAACCTGTACCGGAATGCAATCGATGCCATGGAGGCTGACGGCAGGCTGGTCGTAAGCACAATGATGCGGGCAGAGGAAGGACAACCCGTGCTGGTCGTGGAGGTGGAAGACAACGGCTGCGGGATCGATGAGGAAGCGATGCCGCATGTGTTCAATCCCTTTTTTACCCGGAAAAGCTACGGAACGGGGTTGGGGCTGACACAGGTCAAGAAGATCGTGGATCTTCATCGGGGAAACATTGAGATCCGGAGCCGCAGGGGAGAGGGGACCCGGGTGATCGTGACGCTTCCGCTTGGCATGGGAAACGGCAAAGCGGCCGGCGCTGCGGTTGAGAGGAACGGGAATTGAGCCGGATCCAGAGGAGCGACGGAATGGCCAAGATTCTTGTCATCGATGACGACGAATCCATCTGTGAAACCCTCGAGATGTACCTCTCGGAAGAGGGATATGAAGTGGTGACGGCCAATACCGGGACGTCCGGTCTCAACCGATACGTGGAGGGTCCCACCGATGTGGTGATCCTGGACATCCGTCTGCCGGACATTGACGGCTTCACCGTCCTGGAGGATCTCCGGGAAGAAAACGAGAATGTGAAAGTCATCATGATCACGGCCCACCACGACATGGACTCGACCATCAAGGCCATGAAGGGCGGCGCCTTCGATTACATCCACAAGCCGGTTAATGTCGACGAACTGGACGTGGCCATCAAAAAGGCCCTCAAGACCAACGAGATGGAAAAGAAGATCGACGGCCTCCTCATGGAGCCCTCCCGGCGCTTCAAGGTGGGAGACATCATCGGCGCGGGACGGCTGATGAGGGAGATTTTCAAGACCATCGGCGTGGTCTCCCAGAGCAAGACCACGGTGATGGTCCAGGGCGAGAGCGGTACCGGCAAGGAGCTGATCGCCCGGGTCATACACAACAATACGTCGCCCGACGAACCGTATATCGCCATCAACTGTTCCGCCATCGTCGAGACCCTGCTGGAATCGGAGCTCTTCGGCCACGAGAAGGGATCCTTCACAGGCGCGTTCACGCGCAAACTCGGGAAATTTGAGTTGGCCAGGCAGGGAACGGTTTTCCTCGACGAGATCAGCGAGATGTCCCTCAATCTTCAGGCCAAGCTCCTCCGGGTCCTTCAGGAGATGGAGTTCGAGCGGGTCGGGGGAAAGGACCGGGTGGCCGTCCACGCCCGGGTCATCGCCGCGACCAACCGGGATCTGAAGACCCTGGTGGAGGAGGGGAAATTCCGGGAGGATCTCTATTACCGGCTGAACATCGTGTCGATCCGTATTCCCGCCCTGCGAGAGCGCAGGGAGGATATCCCCTCCCTCGTCGACTACCTCCTGGCGAAGATCAATGTGGACCTCCACAAGCGAATCGTGAGCGTGTCCGAGGAAATGATGGACGTCTTCATGAAGTATGACTGGCCCGGCAACGTCCGGGAGCTGGAAAACCTGCTGGTCCGGGCGGCGGTTGTTGCCAAGGGGCAGGTCCTGGGAAAGAGCGATTTCCCGGAACTCCTGGAGGACGAGAAGGCCGGGGCGGGCCCCGGAGAAAAAGCGGAGAAAGCAAAGCTGCCGTACCGGAGTTTTTCGGGGAAGATCATGACCCTGGATGAACTGGAGGAGGACCAGATCCGGAGGATTCTGGCCGACGGAGGCCGGAACAAGGGGGAAATCTGTGAAAGCCTCGGCATCTCCCGGCCCACATTCGAGCGGAAGCTCGAGAAGTACGGCATCAACTTTGAAAAGGAATGATTCGGGAGGCTCAAGAGCCGGCCGATCCAAACTGGAAAGTCTTTCAGAATGACCCAGGCCGTTTTTGCAGGAACCGCCGCCGATCCTTCTCAGTTCCCCCGGGAGGGGCTCCCCGAGATCGCATTTGCCGGCCGCTCCAATGTCGGGAAATCATCCCTGATCAACGCTCTTCTGAATCGCCGGGGCCTGGCCAGAACGAGCAAGGCACCCGGGAAGACAAGGGCGATCCAGTTTTTCCGCGTCGACAGCGAGTTGCTGTTTGCGGACCTTCCCGGGTATGGCTTCGCCCGGGTCGCCCGGTCCATTCGGGAGGACTGGGGTCCCCTGATCGAGGGGTACCTGACGGACAGGGGACCCTTGAAACTCCTTATTCTCCTGCTGGATATCCGCCGCGACGTCACCCCCGACGATCAGGCGTTATTGGAGTGGCTCGCTCTCATGAAGAATCCAACGCTGGTCGTCCTGACGAAAGTCGACACCCTTTCGCGAACACAACAGCTGGCGCGGGAGCGATTGATCCGCTCTGCGATTGGATGGGCGGATCCTCTCCCGATGGTTTCAGCCCGGACGGGAGCCGGCAAGAACGCCCTGTGGGGAGAAATCCGCCGGCGGGCGCTCTGAACGTTGCTGCAGAAAATGGATTTTCCCTTTGGGGTGCGAAAAAGGCGGGCCTGCCTTCTGAAACGATGCTGAGGGTTCCGCGACGAACCCCACGCCGTGGCACAAAGAACAAAAGGGAACGGATTCCGAATCGTTCCCTTTTTTATGATGCGGAAGTATGTAGTGTGTTTCCCGTGTCGACCGGGGTGGAGCCGGGGCGTTGAAGCGGACGTTTTTCAGCGTCCCGTCACAGGGAGTATATCTCTTCGCCCACGATGCGCACCCAGTTCTGCTTCAGGATTCGGGCCGCTTCTTCGATCTTGTCCACGCCCAGGATCACAATGGTCTCCCGGCCGATTCGGTTGATGGTCGTATAGAGGTAATGGACGTTGACGTCGCTGCCGGCCAGGGGTTTGAGGATGGCGTTCATTCCTCCCGGGTGGTCGGGTACCTCCGCCGCCAGAACCGCCGTTACTTCATAATTGTACCCGAATGTCGTCAGGATGGCGGCGGCCCGTTCCGGCTCGTTCACCACCAGCCGGACCATGCTGCTTTCGGCCGTACTGGCCGTGAGCAGCGCCTTGGCGCTGACGCCTTCGTTGTCCAGGATGTTCGAGAGCTTCAGAAGCGTTCCCGGGACATTGTCCAGCAGAACCGAGATCTGGTTGACGATCTTCATCGGCCGGCCCCCCCGTCGACGGATTCGAGAAAGCGGAACCCGGCATCAAAGGCTTTCCGGTTCGAATCGTGCATCGCCTTCTTCTTGCTTCCCATGATGGTCTCCAGGCTCTTCATGTATGTCTCCGGCCGGATGATCCCCGTCTTCTGCAGGAAAGCCCCCATCATGACGACATTGGCGGCCCTCGGGTTGCCGACTTCCTCCGCCATCTCCGCGCAGGGAACGGCGTAGAAGGTGATGTCCCGGCGGGTCGGCCGGGTCTCGATGATGGATGCGTTCAGGAACAGGATGCCGCCCTTGGCCAGTCGGTTCTGGAACGTGTAAAGGGATGGCGCGTTCATGACGACCAGGTAATCCGGCTCCGAGGCGATGGGGGAGGCGATTTCCTCATCCCCCAGGGAGATCGTACAGTTGGCCGTTCCGCCTCGCATCTCGGCGCCATAGGCGGGCAGGTAGGTTACGTGAAAACCTTGCGACATGGCCCCATGGGCGAGGCTGTAGCCCATCATGAGTACGCCCTGGCCGCCGAAACCCGAGAAGATGGTCTTGACGTTCATGACTGCTTCTCCTTCCCGGCTTCTTTGGCGCCGATGTCCTTGAGGACACCCAGGGGGAATTCCTTCGTCATGACCTCGTCGATCCACTTGCAGGCGTCAACGGCGCTCATCTTCCAGTTCGTGGGGCAGGGGGAGAGGATTTCCACCATGCTGAAACCGCGGTTGTCCATCTGATACTGGAAGGCCTTCCGAATGGACCGTTTGGTCTTCATGACCGCGGCGGGACTGTTGACGGCGCAGCGCTCTATGTAGGCCGACCCCCTGAGCTGGGCAAGGATCTCGCTGATCCGTACGGGGTATCCGTCCAGCAGCGGGGTCCGGCCCGGGGGGGACGTCGTGGTCTTCTGTCCGAGGATGGTTGTAGGGGCCATCTGGCCGCCCGTCATCCCGTAGACCGCGTTGTTGATGAAAATGATGGTGATGTTTTCTCCCCGGTTGGCGGCATGGAAGCTCTCGGCGGTGCCGATGGCCGCGAGGTCGCCGTCGCCCTGGTACGAAAAGACGAGGTGTTTCGGCAGGACTCGCTTGACCCCCGTGGCCAGGGCCGGTCCGCGGCCGTGGGGAGCCTCGATCATGTCGATATCAAAGTAGAAGTATGCCAGAACGGCACATCCCGCCGGGGGAACGCCGATGGAACTGCCGCGCATGTCCATTTCGTCGATGACTTCGGCCACCAGACGATGGACGATGCTGTGCCCGCACCCCGGACAGTAATGGTAGGGGGCGGCTTTGAGGCTTCTGGGTCTTCCGAAGATCTTTTTCATGACTTGTCGGATCCTTGACAGGCTGGTCCGGGATTATGGTCCGAACGGACCTTCCACAACCTTGAATCGGAGGAAGCGATCCACGTAGGCATCCTTCTGCGGATACCGGCGGGATACGACGTTGGACAGTTCCGCCGGAGTCGGGACGACACCGCCGGGACGACCGAAGAAATCGATGTTGGCGAATCCCTGGAGGGCAAGGCGGACGTCGTCCAGCATCTGTCCCGTGCTCATCTCGAAGACGATGAAGTGCTTGATATGCTCCGACAGCTCCCGGAGTTCGCGGGTGGGAAAAGGCCACAGGCTGATGGGGCGGAACAGCCCCACCTTCAGGTCCATGCCGCGGAGGCGACGGATGGCGCCCTTGGCGACCCGGGCGGCGGTTCCATAGGCGACGATCATCATCTCCGCGTCCTTCGCCTCGTGGATTTCACAGCGGGTCTCCTGTCGGCTGATCAGGTTGTATTTCCGGGCCAGCTTCCAGTTGTGCTCCTCCATCTCGATGGCGTCCAGAATGAGTCCACGGATGAACTTGCTCTTTCCGTCGCCCGCCCCCTTCAGGACATAGCAATCCGGGTACTGCCGGGGCTTGGGTTTCCGGAACACCACGGGCTCCATCATCTGGCCCATCATTCCGTCGGCGAGGATCATGACCGGCGTCCGGTACTTGTCCGCCAGGTCGAAGGCGTCCATGGTCAGGTCCGCCAATTCCTGGCCCGTGGCGGGTGCCAGGACGATCGTCCGGTAGTCGCCATGACCGCCCCCGCGGGTGGCCTGGAAATAGTCACCCTGGGAGGGTCGGATGTTCCCCAGACCGGGGCCGCCGCGCATCATGTTGACGATCACGCCGGGAAGTTCGCAGGCGGCCATGGAGGAGATGCCTTCCTGCTTGAGGGATATGCCAGGGCTGGAGGACGATGTCATCGCCCGGGCTCCGGCGGCGCTGGCTCCGGCGATCATGTTGATCGCGGCGATCTCGCTCTCCGACTGGATGAAAACACCGCCATCCGCCTTGCGGAGGTTCTCCGCCATGTACTCCGTCAACTCGTTCTGGGGGGTGATGGGATAACCGGCATAGAAGCAGCAGCCCGCACGGATGGCGGCCTCGCCGATCACGCAGTTTCCCTGCATCAGGACCTTATTCACGGTACACCTCGATGGCCACCTCCGGACAGATCACGCCGCACAGGGCGCAGCCGGTGCATTTACCGTCCTCCACCGCCTCCACGGGGCGGTACCCTTTCTGGTTGAATTCCTTGCCCGGATGTATGTTTCCCTGCTTGCAGGCCTGGATGCAGAGGTGGCATTCCTTGCACAGGTTCCGGTCAATGACGATCTTTCCCTTCGGTGCCATTCCGTCTCCTGTAGGGGGGAGAATAGGTACAAAACAGGAGGGCCTTTATTCAAAAACCGGCCCGAAAGTCAAGGCGAAACTTCGGATCAGATCCTTGCCACCTGGAAGCCCTCCAGCCGGATTGCCACGGAACGCTGAAGGAGCTCAATGGAAACCACGAACATCTCCTGCTGGTAGTCGGCCTTCAGGACGACGCCCTCGATGCCTAGGAAAGGGCCGTCGACAATGCAGGCCCGCTCTCCCACCTTCGGGTACTGGATCTGCCGGATTTCCACGCGGGAGGTAACCAGGCGCTGGATGGCGTCGATCTTGTCGTCTGGAACGGGGATCGGATCCTGGCCGTTCGGCCGGCCGAGGATGCGCACGACGCCGGCCGTCTTGAGGATGTCGAGGCGGGTCTGGTTGTCCATCTCGGCTGTTTCGGCAAAGATGTATCCCGAAAACATGGGGATATGGATCTTTTTCCGCCGGTCTTTGCGTTTGCTCCATACCTCCATTTTCGGCAGAAAGGCGTGGATTGCCTTCTGGGTCAGCCCCAGGAGGACCTTGTCTTCGTGCCGGCTTTTGGTATGGATGGCATACCAGGGCATGTCCTGGGAGTCCTTATTTTTGTAAGTTTTCAGAATTGCCGGAGAGAACGTCCGGAGTTCTCGGCGGCATCGGACGGTCCCGGAGGCGGCCGTCGAAGATCATGTCGTCTCCCCGCCGGAAGATCCTTCGCCAGGTGAGCCCGAGGGAATCCTCCATCTTTTTAATGCCCAGGTCTCCCACCGCTTCGATCCCCCTGCCTACGATCTTCGGAGCGACCACGACGACAATCCGGTCTGCCAAGCGTTCCCGAAGGACCGACGTGATCACCCCCGCTCCGCCCTCCACGAGCACCGACGTGATTCCCTTGCGTCCCAGAGCCATAAAGAGATTGTACAGATCGACATGGCCCGCCGCATCTTTTGAAACCTGCAAAACATCAGCGCCCTTCCGCCTGATCTGATCGATCTTCCGTCGGGAGGCACGTTCGGTAACGGCGACGAGGGTCCCTGCGGTGCTCAGATCCTGAAGAATCCGGGCCTCAGAGGGAATACGCAGGGAGCCGTCGACAACGATCCGGAGAGGGTTGCGTCCCCTCACCAGGCGGACTGTCAGTTCCGGATCGTCCGCCAGGACGGTTCCGGCTCCGACGAGAATCGCATCGTGGACGCTGCGCAGGCGATGGGCGAATGCGAGGGAGGGGGGAGAGCTGATCCAGCGCGAATGGCCGGTACAGGTGGCGATCCGGCCGTCCAGCGTCTGGGCGAATTTCAGCGTGACGAAGGGTTGCCCCGTTTCCATATACTTGAAGAAGCGCTCGTTCAGCGCGCGGCATCGGGATTCCAGGACACCCACGGTTGTCCGGATGCCGGCCCGCTCCAGGGCGGCGATTCCGGCGCCTGCAACAAGGGGATTCGGATCCTTCGTGCCGATGACGACGCGGGCCGGTTTGTGTTTTGTCAGAGCTTCAACGCACGGTGGGGTCCGGCCGTAATGACTGCATGGTTCCAGCGTGACATAGACGGTCGCCCCCTCGACAGGCTCCGAGGCCGCTTGAAGAGCGTTGATCTCCGCATGTTCTCTGCCGCAGCATCGGTGGTACCCTTCTCCGATGATCCGGCCGCCCCGGACGATGACGGCGCCCACCATCGGATTTGGAGTGACCCGGCATTCGCCTCTCCCTGCAAGGGAAAGGGCTCTCTGCATATAACGTTCGTCGCTGTTCATCCGGATCTTCTCCTTCGCTGCCGCGGTCGCCGACCTATATCACGCGCGGCCTGGAAGGAAAAATGCTTTTTGTTGGGCATCCGGGGGATTTATGGTATACATCCCGCGCCATTGAAAGAACCGGTGTAATGAAAGGAGACTCTGCATGAAAGGGATTGTCCTGGCGGGAGGGCTGGGGACCCGGATGTTTCCCCTGACCAAGGTGACCAACAAGCATCTCCTGCCCGTCTATAACGAACCGATGATTTATTATCCCATCAAGACCCTCGTCAATGCGGGCATCGACGAGATCCTGATCGTGACAGGCGGCGGGAATTCAGGCGATTTTCTCAGGCTGCTGGGCAACGGCAAGGACTTCGGACTCAGGCACATCAACTATACCTACCAGGAAGGAGAAGGGGGCATTGCCGCCGCCCTGAGCCTGGCGGAGTACTTTGCCGATGATGACCGCATCATCGTCATCCTGGGCGACAACGTCATTGAGAAAAACATCCACCAGGCCGTACAGGCCTTCCGGGAGCAGAAGGAAGGTGCCCGGATCCTGCTCAAGGAAGTTTCCGATCCCCAGCGGTTCGGGGTTCCCGTGTTCGAAGGGGACCGCATCGTCCGAGTGGAAGAGAAGCCGGCGAATCCGGCTTCTTCGTATGCCGTCATCGGCATTTATATGTACGACCGCCGCGTGTTTGATTTCATCAAGACCCTGAAGCCTTCCCAGCGGGGGGAGCTGGAGATCACCGACGTGAACAACTTCTACATCCGGGAAGGAAAGATGGAGTGGAACATCCTGGACGGCTGGTGGTCCGATGCGGGTACCTTCGAATCCCTTCTCTATGCCTCCAATATGGTGGCCAAGACGGGGGCGAACCGCCTTGCGTGAAGGGGTGGGATGGAAAGTGAATGGAGAGGCGTCATGATCGACGGCGTCAAGATCAAGAAGCTCAAGGTGATCCCCGACGAGCGGGGACGGCTCATGGAGATCCTCCGTGCGGACGACGATATGTTCCGGACCTTCGGACAGGTCTACATGACCACCGCCTATCCCGGGGTTGTCAAAGGCTGGCATTATCACAAGGAGCAGTCGGACAACATGGCCGTCGTCCGAGGGATGATGAAGATCGTTCTCTACGATTCCCGAAAGGATTCCCCGACCTGCGGGGAAGTGAATCAGTTCTTTGCCGGGGAGCACAACCCCATCCTGGTCCACATTCCACCTTACGTCTACCACGGCTTCAAGTGCATCTCCGGGGAGGAAGCGATCGTGGTGAACGTGCCCGACCGGGTGTACCGCTACGACGACCCGGATGAATACCGGGCCGATCCCCATAACAACGACATTCCGTACAGCTGGGACCGGAAGGACGGATAGCGAAAGGCGACCATGGCCGTATTCATGGACATCTTCATCACGGTCGCGGCAGCCTGCATCGGCAGCTTTCTCAACGTCTGCATCGCCCGGATGCCCGTCGAAGGACAGTCCATCGTGAAGCCCGCGTCGCGGTGCCCCCGGTGCGGGCACCCGATTCGCATCTACGATAACATCCCGATCATCAGCTGGCTGATTTTGAGGGGGAAATGCCGGGACTGCGGAGAGCCCATCTCCTTCCGGTATCCCCTGGTGGAGGCGTTGACGGCCCTGCTGGGGTGGCTGCTTTTCAACATGTTCGGCCTCGGCCTCCCCTTTCTGGCTGCCTTCGTGTTTGTCTGTGCCCTCATCGTCATCACCTTCATCGACCTGGACCACCAGATCATCCCCCATGCGATCACCCTGCCCGGGATTCCGCTCTGTCTCCTGGCGGCCGTCTTCATCATGCGGGTCCCGGTGGTGGATTCGTTTCTGGGGATCATGATCGGAGCGGGCACCCTCTATTTCGTGGCGGTGTACTTTGAGGCCATTACGGGAAAAGAGGGCATGGGCGGCGGAGACGTCAACCTGCTGGCCATGCTGGGCGCTTTTTTCGGCTGGAAATCATTGCTCTTCATTATTCTGGCGAGTTCCTTCACCGGAGCGCTGGCCGGGGTAGGATACATCCTGCTGAAAAAGAAGGGCCGGGAGACTCCCATCCCGTTCGGCCCTTTCCTCTGCCTTGGGGCCCTGGGTTATCTTTTTGCCGGGGAGCCTTTTCTGCGCTGGCTCCTGACGCGCGCGTAAGGCTCAAAAAGGCTTGACTTCATCGGGTGGTGCGGATAGATGTATCGCCCGAGCGGTAAGGAATCGGCGCCTGTTGCGGGTTGATTTCCGGACGCGAAGTTGATCGAAGGCTGAAAAGGGGGATCTCAATGGGAACGGATAAAAAATACTGTGCGATCTGTGCGTGGCGAGGCACCTGCCAGAAGCGGTTCAGCGTCTCGACGGATTCCTCGGGGAACGTGCATTGTCCCGATTACACGAGGGATCTGGCGATCAAGGACCAGGATATCGAAACGGCGAAGAAGAAATTCGACGGATAGGAACGGACCCCCGGCGGGATCCGGGCCTGAAAGCATTGGATTTCTCGATGCGGATCCCAATGGTGAGTTTCTGAACCAGCAGTTTTGAAAAGGTTGGCCCCGTGCCAGCCTTTTTGCTGTCCTGAAGGGGATATTATTTAAAAACCGGTATGAAACGAACGCTGCAAAACATGCTCTCCGAGGCCCTGACGGCCTCTTTCCGGGAAGGGCTCCTGCCGTCGTGTGACGTTCCCGTCCTTGAAGTGGACTGGACGAAAGACCCCGTCCACGGTGACTATGCCTCCAACGCGGCCATGGTCCTGGCCTCCCGCCTGAAGAGAAAGCCGCGCCAGATCGCGGAGATCCTCGTGGCGAAGCTCGGCGATTCCGGGGGTGTCATTCAGAAGATGGAAATCGCCGGTCCCGGTTTCATCAACTTTTTCGTTGCGCCGGTCCAATGGTACCAGAAGCTCGGGGAGGTTGAGGAGAGGGGTGAACGGTACGGAATGTCGGACCTCGGACGGAACCGGAGAATGCAGGTTGAATTCGTCAGTGCCAATCCGACCGGGCCCCTGCACATCGGGCATGCCCGCGGTGCCGTGGTGGGTGACGTCGTCGCAAACATCCTTGCCGCCACCGGGCACTCGGTTTTCCGGGAGTACTACATCAACGATGCGGGCAACCAGATGAACAACCTGGGGCGCTCCGTTTATTACCGATACCTGCAACTCCTGGGAGAGGACGTCATATTCCCGGAAAACGGGTACCAGGGAGATTACATCACGGAACTCGCCCGGGAGATCCTGGACCGGGACGGCGATCGCTACCGGACCTTGGGAGAACAGGAGTCCGTGCCGCTCCTGTCTTCCGACGCCGGTGGCGTGATCCTGGAGGGGATCAAGGACGACCTGAAGGCCTTCGGCGTGGTTTTCGATCTCTATTTCAGCGAACGGGAACTCTACAAGGACGATGGTGTTGCAAGACTTCTTGAGGAGTTGAAGCAAAAGGGATTCATCTACGAAGAGGAAGGCACCCTTTGGTTCCGGACGACCTCGTATGGAGATGAGAAGGACCGGGTGGTGGTGCGTCAGAACGGCGAGCCGACGTATTTTGCCGCCGACATCGCCTATCACAGGAACAAGTTCGCCCGGGGGTTCGATACGGTCATCGACATCTGGGGTGCCGATCACCACGGATACATTCCACGGATGATGGCTGGCGTCCAGGCCATCGGTCACGAGCGCGAAGCACTACAGGTGATCCTCGTGCAACTCGTCAACCTGCTCCGCGACGGGAAACCGGTGGCCATGTCCACCCGGGCCGGCGAGTTCGTTACGCTCAGGCAGGTTGTCGACGAGGTGGGGAAGGACGCGGCCCGGTACAATTTCCTCATGCGCCGCTCCGACAGCCACCTTGATTTCGATCTGGAAGTGGCGAAGCGCCAGTCCAACGAGAACCCCGTTTATTACGTCCAGTACGCCCATGCCCGGATCTGTAGCATCTTCAGGACCGCGGTGGAACGGAATGTCGTCAGGCCCGTGCGCCGGGAGGTGGATCCGTCGGCCCTGAATCTGGACGAGGAAATTGCCCTCATCAAGACGATTGTCCGCTATCCGGAGGTCGTGGAAGCGGCGTCCCTGACCCTGGAACCGCACCGCCTGACCTTTTATCTGAACGATCTCGCAGGGTTGTTTCACAGTTACTACAACCGGAACAAGGTGCTTTCCGAGGACGAGTCCCTGAGCAGGGCGCGTCTCTTCCTGGTCGCCTGTATCCAGACGGTGATCCAAAACGGATTGAACCTGCTCGGTGTGGCGGCGCCCGAAGCGATGTAACATCCGGTTTTTCCCGCAGCGGCAAGGAGAACGGCGGCATGCCCCCGAGGAACGAAAAGCGATTCGAATTCCGGCTGGGAAAGCGCGGATTGCTGCTCTTTGCCGCGGGAATGTCGGTTCTCATCTTCGCCTCCTTCTGGGTGGGACTGCAGATGGGCCGGGATATGGAGAATCCGGCCATCCGGATCAGCCGCTCATCCCCGGCCGGGGCAGAAAAGGTAGGAACGACGGCGACGGCTCCGGCAAAAGCCGTTGAGACACCGCCCATGGGAGGGGAGAAGGCTGCAGCAGTGTCACCCGGTATCACCCCGGTGGGGCAGGCGGCATCATCCGGTGCGGTTCCTCCACCGGCCCAGGCGGCTCAGCCGGCCGGCCGGCCGCCGGTGCCCTTGCCGGCTGCCGTACCCTCTCCACCGTCAGGTGCTGCGGCAGCGCAGAAAGGGGCGGCCCCATCGACGAGTGCGACGGAACGTGCAGCGGCGGGTTCGAAGGATGCGGCTGCGGAGAAAAAGGCCGCAAAGGCGATTGCGCCGCCTGCACCTGCCCCTGGGGCGACGACGGGGAGCGTGACTCCCGGAAAATCGTCAGAACCGGCGAAGGAGACCGGGAAGGGGAAAGAATCCTTCAGCCTGCAGGTCGCCTCCTACAAGGAAAAAGCGAAGGCTGACGAGACGGCGAAAAAACTGGGGTCCCTCGGATTCAAGCCGCGCGTTCTGGCTGTTGACCTGCCGGCGAAAGGGCGCTGGTACCGTATCGTCGTCGGTGGATTTGAGTCCAGGGAGGCGGCGCAAAAGGCCGCTGATCGGATCGCGAAGAAGATCCAAGGAGCAAGCTGCATCATCCGCAAAATCTGATTTTTTCAGGGTGACGGGCTGTCTCTGCGAAGGTCCGGAGACGGTTGCGTGCCGTGTCGCATGCATTCCGGAACAAAAGTGCCGAAAGCATGCAGCGAAGGCTGACGATCATGTTCGAAAATCTGACGGAAAAGCTGGAAGGAATCTTCAAGAAGCTCAGGGGCCGCGGCGTATTGACGGAGGAGAACATCCAGGAGGCCATGCGGGAGATCCGCATGGCTCTTCTCGAAGCGGATGTAAACTTCCGGGTCGTTCGCGATTTCGTTGAGGACGTCCGCACCCGCGCGGTCGGCCAGCACGTTCTGGAAAGCCTGTCACCGGGGCAGCAGGTCGTCAAGATCGTCCACGACCGCCTCGTGGAGCTCATGGGCACAACGGGAAGCGCGATGCGCTTCGGGAACAGGATCCCAACGCCGGTCATGATGGTGGGTCTCCAGGGGTGCGGAAAGACGACAACGTCCGTGAAACTGGCCCGTTTCCTGGCGGCTCAGGGGAAACGGGTATCCCTCGTTTCCGCCGACGTCTATCGGCCCGCTGCCATCGAACAGCTGCGGGTCCTTACTGGGTCCATCGGTGCCGGTTTCCACCGGGCGGATGACATGAAGGATCCCGTGAAAATCTGCCTGAACGCCGTCGATGAGGCCCGTTCGAAAGGGTATGAAGTCCTGATCATCGACACCGCGGGTCGACTGCACATCGACGAGGAAATGATGGACGAGCTGCGGCGCATCAAGGAGGCCGTCCAACCCGGGGAGATTCTTTTCGTGGCCGATGCGATGACCGGTCAGGAAGCGGTAAACGTGGCGGCAAAGTTCAACGAGAGCCTCGGCATCGACGGTGTCATCATGACGAAGATGGACGGGGATGCAAGGGGCGGTGCGGCCCTTTCGCTGCGCGCGGTCATTGGAAAGCCGATCAAATTTGTCGGTGTCGGGGAGAAGGTGGACGCGCTGGAGCCGTTCCACCCGGAGCGGATGGCTTCCCGGATCCTCGGGATGGGCGATATTCTGACCCTGGTGGAGAAGGCCCAGACGGTCGTCGATCAGAAGAAGGCCCTTGAACTGGAGCGGAAAATCCGTAAGAATGAATTCACCCTTGAAGATTTCCGCGACCAGTTGTCTCAGATCCGAAAGATGGGATCGCTCCAGGACATTCTGGGCATGATTCCTGGCCTGGGGCGAATGAAGGCGATGAAGGATACCATGCCCGATGAAAAGGAACTCGTACGGATCTCTGCCATCATCGATTCCATGACCCGGCAGGAAAGGGCGAACTACCTTATCATCGAAGGCTCAAGGCGCAAAAGGATTGCCCGGGGAAGCGGGACCTCCGTACAGGACGTGAACCGGCTGTTGAAAAATTACATTGAGATGAGAAAAATGATGAAACGGATGACCTCCAAGGACGGGATGAAGGCCCTCCGAAGGGGGAATTTTCCCTTTTCATTCTGAAAAAGATATGTTAATCAATCACCCTTTTCGTTGGCAAAACCATTTTCGGAGGAGGTTACAAGCAGATAGGATGGCGACAAAGATAAGACTGGCACGCATGGGATCACGGAGCAGGCCTTTCTACCGTATCGTAGTAGCCGATTCCGAATTTCCCAGAGACGGGAGATTCATTGAGATCGTCGGTCACTACGACCCGAAAAAAGAGCCGGCCGAAGTAACCGTAAAGGATGAGCGCGTCCGGGATTGGCTTTCCAAGGGAGCGAAACCGACGCTTACCGTTTCCCAGCTGCTGAAGAAAAAGGGAATCCCACTGAAAGGATAGTTGCTGCCCGTTATCCCCGGACCAACGGCATGTTTCGGGCGCTTCCGACCCACGATCGATCGTGCACGCAGGAGATCCCAGGCTGCCGATGGGCAGCCGGCGAGAATCGATATTCGTGACGCTTCAATCTTTGCAGACATCACGGAGGTGGGAACGATGAAGGAGCTCATCAAGTACATGGCGCAGGCTTTGGTGGATCATCCTGATCAGGTGGAAGTGAATGAAATCGTTGGCGAACAAACCTCGGTGATCGAATTGAGAGTGGCCAAGGAGGACTTGGGGAAAGTCATCGGAAAACAGGGACGAACCGCCAAGGCAATGCGGGCCATATTGAGCGCCGCGTCCACGAAAATCCGCAAGAGAACGGTCCTAGAGATCATCGAATGATGCATGAAGCTGCTGGAAATAGGACGCATCGTCAAATGTCACGGGCTGCAGGGAGCCGTGAAGGTACTCTCCTTCCTGGAGGGAAAGCGGACACTGGAAGTCATCCGTGAAGTGTATATCGGGAAGGATGACGCATCGGCCGTTCTGTACCGGATCAAGACGATAGACCCGCTCAAGCGGGCATTTTTGCTTGCCGTGGAGGGAGTTGCCCGGATTGAACAGGCGGATTCCCTTCTGGGATGCAGCGTCTGGATACCGGCGGATCGCCTGGAGAAACTGCCCGAGGGTGAGTATTACTGGTGGCAGCTCATCGGCCTGGAGGTCCGATCGGAAGAAGGCCGATTTCTAGGATTCATCGAAGAGATCCTTCCCACGGGCAGCAACGATGTTTACGTCTGCCGGGGGGGTGAAAGGGAGATCCTGCTCCCGGCCATTGCAGACGTGATTCGGGAGATTGACATGGAAAGAGGATTCATGAGCGTCCGGATCCTCGAGGGACTTTGATCCACCATGCTCCGCTTCGATGTCCTGTCGATTTTCCCCGAGATGTTTCAATCTCCCTTCGATGCCAGCCTCATCGGGAAGGCCAGGGATAAGGGGATAATCCAGATCCACCTGCATGACATCCGGGATTACGCCGAGGGAAAACACCGGATGACCGATGACTATCCATATGGCGGTGGCGGCGGGATGGTCATGAAGGTGGAGCCGGTGGCTCGGGCGCTGGAAGCCGTTGTGCCGGACCGGGAAGGGGCTCTCGTCGTGCTCCTCACTCCCCAGGGAGAGCCGCTTCGGCAGGAACTGGTTCGGGAACTGGCCTCGTGGTCCAGGCTGGTCATGATCTGCGGGCATTACGAGGGGGTGGACGAGCGCATCCGGACGCATCTGGTCGACCGGGAGATCTCCATCGGTGACTATATCCTGACGGGAGGGGAACTGGCGGCCATGGTCCTTGTGGATGCCGTTGCCCGCCTGGTTCCCGGTGTTCTGGGAAACAGCACGTCTCCCCAGGCCGACTCCTTTTCCGACGGGCTTCTAGAATACCCGCAGTATACGAGACCGGAGAATTTCCGGGAATGGAAAGTCCCGGACGTTCTGTTGTCGGGCCATCACAAGGCCATTGAAGACTGGAGGAGAAGGGAAGCGTTGAAGAGGACCTGGCAGAGGCGCAGGGACCTCCTTGAATCAGCACCGCTGCGGGACGAAGACCGGGAAATGCTGCAGAGCCTGGTCCTGGAGAAGGAGCGGGAAGGTCTGTAACGCCGGTTTTCGATTCCATGACGGCGGGCAGAGAGCAAGAGAGAGACAGGTCGACCAAAGGCTTATTACAGGGATTGCCTTGAAGGGATAGAAGGAGGTTTTAGCCATGAATGTATTGGATATGATTGAAAAGGAACAAATGCGGGGCGACATCCCCGAGTTCAAGTCCGGTGATACGGTGAAAGTGTACGTCCGGATCGTGGAAGGCCAGAAACAGCGAATTCAGGCCTTCGAAGGAGTTGTGATCCGGAAAAGGCGTGGAAGCAACCGTTCCAGCTTCACCGTCCGGAAGATCTCCTACGGTATCGGAGTCGAACGAACGTTTCCGCTTCATTCCCCCGTCATCGACCGAATCGAGGTGATCAGCCGCGGCAAGGTCCGCCGGTCCCGGCTCTACTACCTGAGGGGCCTGAGAGGGAAGAAGGCCCGGATCAAGGACGCAAGCAGGATCTGAAACAGCGGGACAGGCGCACTCCATCCCGCGGCGGCGGGGTCTCTTACGGGGACCTCCGCCGAAGGGAGCGATGGATCATTTCGAACGCAAGGCTCTTCAGGAGGGTTTTTTCTCCATTGCCGGCGTTGACGAGGCCGGTCGGGGGGCTCTTTGCGGACCCGTCGTTGCCGCCGCCGTCATTTTTCCTTCCGGATACAGGAATCCCGACATTAAAGACTCCAAGCTGCTTCGCCCGCAGGTCCGGGAAACTCTCCATGACCGGATCCACCAGGACGCTCTGGCGGTCGGCATTGGAGTGATCGAAGCGCAGGTGATCGACCGGATCAACATCCTGCAGGCGACGCTGGCCGCGATGAAGGATGCCGTCCTCAGCCTGTCCCGGCGGCCGGATTACCTCCTGATCGACGGCCGGAATGCAATTCCCCTGGACTTTCATCAGAAGGTCATCGTCGGAGGAGACCGCCTGAGCGTGTCCATTGCCGCGGCTTCCATTGTGGCCAAGGTCTCCCGCGACAAGATCATGGAAATCTATCATCACCAGTTTCCGCAGTACAATTTTCTCCGGAACAAGGGATACGGAACGGAGGAACACCGGAACGCCATCCAGGTTTACGGGGCCTCCAAGATTCACCGCAAATCCTTTCACCTGAAGGGGAAGGCCTCTTCCTCTCCCTCGGAGCTTCTCCCCTTTTCATGAGGCGCCAGTCGGAAACGAAAAAAGAGGCGCCGACTCCGCGAAGAGGCGCCATTGGGGAAGAACTGGCGGCAGCTCATCTGAAAAAAGCCGGATATGTGATCGTCGAGAGAAATTATCGGTGTTCAGCCGGCGAGATGGATATCATCGCCAGGGAAGGCGATGTTCTTGTTTTCGTGGAGGTGAAAACACGGCGCTCCGGGGCCTTCGGGGAGCCGGAGGAGTCCGTGGGGCCGGAAAAACAGCGGAGGCTGACGAGGATTTCCCTTCATTACCTGAACTGGAAGGGACTCGTGAACGAGAAGTGCCGTTTTGACGTCGTATCGGTCAAGATGGATGTCTCGGGGACCCGGATTGAGGTTTTCCGGGATGCCTTTGACGGTCTCTGGTAGAAAAGAGGGTGCCGGACCAGATCGTAAGCCGAGTTCTGTTCCGTACGGCCGTTGCCGGCCGGGCGGTGGTGGCCATTCATCTGGGACGGCAGTTGCCTGCCGCCTCAAGCGACGCTACCCGAGAACCTCGGACGGGCCGTCCTCAAGCGTTCTCCTATTCGGTCTTGCTCCGGATGGGGTTTACCAAGCTTTCCCGGTCACCCGGGAAACTGGTGAGCTCTTACCTCGCCTTTTCACCCTTACCTGCAATGCAGGCGGTATATTTTCTGTGGCACTTTCCTTAGGGTTGCCCCCAGTCGCCGTTAGCGACCATCCTGCCCTGTGGAGCTCGGACTTTCCTCCGTTCCCTCAGGGGAACGGCGACCACCTGATCTGCTCCGGCACCTTTTCAAAGATCCCTTCCTGCTCCGCTTCAACATGCGGAATAAGCCTGTTCCGTAAAATATCCCATCAGGAAGGCGGAATCAAGAGCCCCGATTGTTCTTGTCATGATTCCCGTTGCTCTGGTCGTCCCAGTAGAGGATCCGGTTGCAATTGGGACAGAACCGGATCTCTTCCTCTCTCTGTATCTCGTTGTAGAGTTGGGGAGGGAGATTCATCCGGCATCCCTGGCAGACTTCCTTCCAGACGCCGATGACAGCTACGCCGGCACTGGCGTTGCGGATCGTTTCGTACCTTTTGAGGATGTCAGGGGGGACCTTTTCTCGCAATGCCTGGCTCTTTTCTCTGGTCGCACGCAGATCTTCATCGGCAAGGGCGAGTTCCTCGGTCCGTTCTTTCCGCTCCCCCTCGTAGCGCAACCTGGCCTGATCGAAGTCCCGCTCGATGTTCTGTACGAGGCCGCGTACCCGGTCCATTTCTTCCATCGCCTCGAGAATCTCGTCCTCGATCTGGCTGTTTCTCATTTCCAGGGTCTCGACTTCCTTCAGGATGGCCTCGTACTCCTTATTGGTCTTGACTTCAAACTGGCGAGCCTTGGCTTTCTTCAGGGAATCCTGCCCTCTACGAAGGAGTTCTTCCTTTTCCCTGTGTTTTTTTGTTGCTTCCTGAAGCCTTTCTTTCTGTTCGACCATCTCCGTCTGGGACGCCGTGAATATCCCATCCAGCGCCTCCAGCAGGCTGGGTAATTGGGTCTTACGACCCTGAATCTTCTCGATTGCGGAATCGACTTTCTGCAGATCTCTTAAGAGAGAAAGCAGTTCTTTCAAGGATCATTCCCCTTTCAAACAAAGAGTCAAAAAAAAATGCACCGGAGCCGGTGCATTGATTTATTCTTGCGGGACGGAGGTTCCCTGTCGGGAACTTGCACCGCCGGCGATTGTCGACCGACTGGTCCGCCCCTTCCTGCCGCTTGCGGTTGAAACCGCCGATGAGTGTTCTGGTATCTTCATGGCCTTGAATAAACGAATGGTGGGCCCACCTGGGATCGAACCAGGGACCGACCGGTTATGAGCCGGTGGCTCTACCAGTTGAGCTATGGGCCCTCTCAATTTACTCTGCGTCCGTGAACGTATGGTCCATCCGTCCACGGCGCGTCTGTTTGCTATACCCGATGGTTGGCGCTGTCAATGGTCTATTTTGTCACAAGCTTGAGGACTCGTCTCCGGGGCGGGTTGATCATTTTCTTCCCCGTAGATGCCGGCAGCGGACGCGGTGTCTCACGCCGCGAGGATTCGAGAAGCTCTCGGGTTTCCTCGTCGGTATAGTCCATGCGCTCACTGATGCCGAACCGCATGCGGAGCACCTTCTCTTCCCGCGGGGTCAGGGTCGCCAGGATTTTTCTTGTCTGCTCCGCGAGGTCCATGCTGATGGTTGCCTCGGAAGGGGACATGATCTTCTTGTCCTCGATGAAGTCACCGAGATGGCTGTCCTCCTCCTCTCCGATGGGAGTCTCCAGGGAGATGGGCTCCTTGGCAATTTTCAATACCTTGCGGACCTTTTCCAGCGGGTACTCCATCTTGTTGGCGATTTCCTCGGGTGTGGGTTCCCGACCCAGTTCCTGCACAAGGTACCGGGAGGTGCGGATCAGCTTGTTGATCGTCTCGATCATATGCACCGGGATCCGGATCGTTCGGGCCTGGTCCGCGATGGCCCTCGTAATGGCCTGGCGGATCCACCAGGTGGCATATGTGGAGAACTTGTAGCCCCGCTGGTATTCGAACTTGTCCACAGCCTTCATGAGGCCGATGTTTCCTTCCTGGATCAGATCCAGAAACTGAAGGCCCCGATTCGTGTACTTCTTCGCAATGCTGACCACAAGCCGGAGATTCGCCTCAACGAGTTTCCGCTTGGCGATCTCCGCATCAAATTCTCCCGTTTCGATCAGGTAGACAACCTTCTTCAGCGTAGCCGCCGGGAGGCCCGTCGCCAGGGTCACGGCCTTGATCTTCCGGGCCGCTTCCCGGTACTGCTCCTCGCACTCCCTGAGGCGCTCCTGCGAAATCCGCAGGCTCTTTGCGATGGCCTTGGCCTCCTTAGGGGATTGCCGCAGGCGGGACCAGGTCTTCTCCATTTCCTTGACAGGAAGACCCGTTCTTTCCTTGCACTGGCGGATCATCCAGTCAGCCTCCTCCACTCCGGCGATATACTCCTTCAGCATGGCAACCATGGAATGGGTCTGCCTTTTGCTGAACCGGACCTTACGGCAGAGGCGAACGATGTTCTTCCTGTTCTTCTCCAGATCGTCGCGGAGTTCTTTGCGGATTTCCTCCTCGAGACCCTTTTCCTTGAGTCGTTTGTGAATCTGGTCATTTTTCCGGTCCACGGTGGCGACCCGGTCGATCAGCTTGACGACTCTCTGTTTGTGTAGGTCTTCCTCGACGAAACCGTCCTCATCTTCCAGATTGTCGATGACGCTTTTGATGCGGATCTCGTCCCGTTTCAGTTTTGCGCCCAGCTCGACCACATATTTGATGCAACAGTCCACGCTGAAGACCGAGTCCATGACGACCTTGTCGCCCGCCTCAATCTTCTTGGCGATCTCAACCTCACCCTCGCGGCTGAGCAGGGACACCATTCCCATCTCCCGAAGATACATTTTTACCGGGTCACCGGTCTTCCCGGCGATCGGCATCAGGGTGAGAACGTCTTCCTCCTTCGTTTCGATGTTTTCTTCGGCTGCCTTCTTGACAATCAGCTTGTCGCCCTTGTCCGTATCGATGATATCGATGTTCTTTTCTCCAAAAAGCATAATGATGTCATCGATCTGATCGGAGGAGACGATATCCGACGGCAACAGATCGTTCACGTCGTCGTATGTGAGAAAACCCTTCTCCTCGCCGAGGGAAATCAGCTTTTTGAACTCATCGGACTGAATGTCTTTCGCCATATGTTCTCTCCCTGTTTTTTTACGGATCATCAAACTGGAGGGAAACGAGCCGTCAGATTCCCTTCCGCAGATTCCTTTCCATGTTCAGCAGCCGCTCTTTCTCCCGGAGCAGGGCTTCACAAAGGACTCCGTCTTGCCGTTCCTGAGCGCCGAGCAGGCGTTGCCTTAACTGTTCGTGCTGCCTGCGGAACCATTTCCGGTGAATCTGTCCGATGCTGTCCCTGAGGAACCGTTCCACCAGGGTTTCATCCAGCGGCTGCTTCTGGACGAGCGATTTCAATATGTTCTGTCGGACCCCTTCCTCGGGGATTTCCATGGCCAGCGTGGCCACGTCGATCCGTCCGTCTCTGCTGAAAGCGTTGGAAAGGGTCTCCGCAAAGGCATGCAAGGCTCCGTCGGCAAAGTGGTCCAGAACGCCCGATCCGATCACGTCGGGAATCCGGAACGGATGCTCGATCATGAGCAGAACCAGATTCAACTCCAGCGGGTCCGATTCAGGTCGCGGGTCCTTTGGATTCCCTCCGGATACGGTCGTTTCCCGGGTGCCCACGGTTTTTCCGACCTGCCTTTTCAACACCGACTGGTCGAGGCCCGTCTTTTCGGACACCCGTTTCAAAAGCAGGTTCCGCTTGATGGGATCATCCACTTTGGCCAGCATGGCCACGGCGCCCTGTGCCGCCGCCGTCCTTGCGCTGACGGTGCTTCCGCTGCCGGCCAGCGTCTCCAGGTAGTAATCCATGAACGTCGGGGATCGCTGCACCAGTTCTTCCAGCGCCTCCGCCCCGGAAGCCCGGACGAAGTCGTCCGGATCCGCTCCGTCGGGCAGAAACACGGCCCGGGCCTCCACGTCGGCCGCCAGAAACAATTCCAGGCTCCGGTCCAGGGCCTTGCGGCCCGCCGGATCGGAATCGAATATCACGGCAACGTCCCTTGTATAGCGCTTGAGCAGGTGAACCTGATCCGATGTCAGGGCCGTACCCAGAGAGGCAAGGGCGTTCCGTACTCCGGCGTTCCAAAGGGAGATGACGTCGAAGTATCCTTCCACGAGAACAGCGCAACTTTTGCGTCGGATCGTCTCCTTTGCCTGCCGGATCCCGAACAGGTTGCGCCCCTTGATGAAGACGGCCGTCTCCGGTGAATTCAGATACTTTGGCTCACCGTCGCCAATCATGCGGCCGCCGAAGGCGATCACGCGGCCCGAGGCATCTTCGATCGGAAACATGACGCGTCCCCGGAAGCGGTCGTAGGAACCGCCGTCTTCCCGGGATAGAAGCAGTCCCGCCTGCTTCGCTACATCCAGGGAGACCCCCTCCCTCTCAAGAGCTTTGCGAAGACCCGTCCACTCGTTTCTTGCGAAGCCGAGGCGAAAGGCCTTCCGCGTCTCCTCGCGGATCCCCCTTCTTTCAAGGTACTTGCGGGCATCCATCCCTCCCGGACTTTGAAGGTTGCCCGTAAAGAAGGCGGCGGCCTTCTCGTTCATGTCCAGGATGGCGCTGCGCAACCCCCGGTTTTCCCCGGGGGGCGGAGGCTTTCGGGGGATCTGGATCCCCATCTTGCCCGCCAGGTGCCGCAGGGCCTCCGGGTAGGTCATGGCGTTCACCTTCATCAGGAAGGTGACGGCGTTTCCTCCCTCACCGCAACCGAAGCAATGAAAGATCTGTTTTTCCGGATTGACCGTGAAGGACGGGGTTTTCTCCTGGTGGAAAGGGCACAGGCCCACATAGTTCCGACCGGCCTTCCGCAGGGTCACAAAATCCGATACGACCTCCACGATGTCCGCGCGGCTTTTGATTTCCTCCACTTTCTCTTCGGGTATCAAGCCCATGGATATGTTTCGCCCCTTGCTTGAATCCCTGTTGCCGATCGATCCTCTTCGGCAGGAGCCTCTCCTTCGTGCAGTCCGTCACCGGTGTACGCCCCGCGGACAGAATCACGTTTTCAACGGCCCGTGGGCTAACCGGCCAGCCTGGCCTTGACCAGGTCTCCCACCAATTTGCCGTCCGCCTTGCCGGTGATTCGGGGCATCAGGACCTTCATGACCTTGCCCATATCCTTGACGGACGAAGCCCCCGCTTCACCGACCGCCTTGTCGATTTCCACCTCGAGCTCCTCCCGGGATAGCTGCTGGGGCATGAAGGACTGGATGATCGCGAGCTCAGCCTCTTCCTGGGCCACCAAGTCCATCCGTCCGCCCTTGGCAAACTGCTCGATCGAGTCTTTCCTCTGCTTCGCCATTCCGGAGAGAACCTGCAGGATCTCGGTTTCGTTCAGTTCACGCCTGAGGTCGATCTCCCGGTTATGCATGGCCGTCTTGATCAGGCGCAGCGCGGAAAGCCGGATCTTGTCCCTGGCTTTCGCGGCCTCGATCATTCCCTGTTCCACCTGCTTTTTCATTGTCATCGCACGCACCTGTTTCTTAAATTTGTTTCCCGTTGCCCCGGTTGTCAACAGGGGCCGGATGGTTCCTTACATATCCTTCATGCGGATCGGTCCGCCTCCTACAACGTGGACATGGAGGTGAAAGATGACCTGTCCGCCTTCCTTATTGGTATTGATGACGGTCTTGAAACCCCGCTGGTCGATTCCCTTGAGCCGGGCTACTTCCTGAACCGCATGGATAAGATGCGGGAGCAGCTTTGTGTTTTCGTCCTTTACGTCGAGGAGGGTGGGAACGTGTTTCTTCGGGACGATCACGACATGAGCCGGGGCTACCGGATGGATGTCGTCGAAGGCGAGGACCCATTCGTCCTCGTAGACCTTGGTGCAGGGGATCGATCCGGCGATGATTTTGCAGAAAATGCAGTCGTCCATGGCTTCAATCCTCCTTCCTGGCTTCTGCGGCGTTGGTTTTGAGCGTCTCGGCGATGGCGTCCTCCAGGCGCAGGGCGCCTGTATAAAGTGCCCGGCCCACGATAACCCCCAGGATGCCGGGACCTCCGGATGCCAGCAGTCGCTGGATGTCCTTCATCCCGGATACGCCCCCGGAGGCGATGACCGGGAGACCCGTCTCATCCGCCAAGGCGCGCGTGGCCTCGACGTTGACTCCCTGTTCCATGCCGTCCCGGTGAATGTCCGTGTAGACGATGGCATGCAGGGCCTCCTGCCTATACCGGTTCGCCAACTCGACGGCAGGAATGTCCGATTGTTCCGTCCAGCCTTCGACGGAGACCCGGCCTCCGCGGGCGTCGATCCCCAGGATGATCCGGCCCGGATAGCGCCGGCAGGCTTCCCGGACCAGGGATTCATCTTTCAGGAGCGCGCTACCCAGAATGACCCAGGCAACACCGGCCTCGATGTAGGAAACGATGGTTTCCATGCTGCGAATGCCGCCGCCGACCTGAACCGGAAGCCCGGTGGCTTTGACGACGGCCTCGACGGCTTCACCGTTCCTGGGCTTTCCCGCCAGGGACCCGTCCAGATCGACCATGTGCAGCCGGGAGGCTCCTCCGTCCTTCCACATCCGGGCCACCTGGGCGGGATCTTCCCCGTACACGGTTACCCGCTGGAAGTCTCCCTGGGCCAGCCGGACGCAGCGGCCGTCTTTCAGATCAATGGCGGGAATGATGATCAAAATGAAATCTCCCTTCCGGACGCCGGAGCCGATCCCTTATCGCGCCCAACCGCGCCTTGCTCAAGGCGTTGCCGGGAATGTCTTGCACACTTCCTCCATGCCGGCTGCGGTCAGCTCTTCGGCGGTGAGCCACCTCCCCTTTTCCTTGAAGAAGAAGGGAATCTGAAGCATGTCCTCCATCAGCGACGCCTGGGTCTGGTCGAAGAGGCCGCGCCAGAGAAGGGCGCCGTCACCGGCCCGGTACAGGTGGATGTCGAAGGCGACGGAGGCCGGTTTCTCGACGGAGTAGGCGAGACCTTTCCGCTCGCGCCAGCGATATATGTAACCCACAACGATGCCGTCAACTTCCAGGTCGCTGCCCATCTTGCGAAGGATCTCGGCGGCTTTCATTGTGAAAGAACCGGACGATGCGCTCTGGTAAGCGGCACCCGCCCGATCCGGATATACGATCTGGATTCTGCCCAGGGCTTTCTGGCGGTCGAGGAAAATCCGTTCTGTGATTCGTTCCGGTGAGTCTTCCGGCCGGTCGGCTCCCATGTCTCCCAGGATGACCGGCTCTCTTGCCACCCGGACTGCCACTTCCGACGGAGAGGCCTTCTGGAACGGCAGCACGGCGATCCGGTGGACGGTGATCTCCCCTCCCGCTGCCGGGACGGAGGTCCGGGAAGAGGCGCAGCCGGCGATCACTAGTACCGGGATAATCGCGATCAGGATACGGGCAAACCGCTCCGCGATGGTTGATCTGTGCAAAAGGTCACCTCCTTACGGACGGGCAAGTCCGACGGTCGGGACCGGTCAGAGGCTGCCCTTTGTGGACGGAATCCCTTGGATCCGTTCGTTGGGGGTAACGGCCTTTCTCAGGGCACGGGCGAACGCCTTGAAGATCGCCTCGGCCATATGGTGGCTGTTTCCGCCGTGGATAATCTGGATGTGAAGCGTCGTTCCGCTGTGGTCTGCAAACGCCTTGAAGAATTCGCGGAGGAGCGAGGGATCGAAATCCCCGATCCGGCCGTCTCCGAAATCGGCTTCGAAAACCAGGAAGGGCCGGCCCGACAGGTCCATCACGACCCTGCACAGGCTCTCATCCATGGGCACGGTGGCCTCGCCGAAGCGTTCCAGGCCGCGCTTATTTCCAAGGGACTGCTTCAGGGCCTCTCCCATGCAAATGCCGAGATCTTCCACGAGGTGATGGTCGTCGACTTCGCGGTCCCCTTTTCCCCGTATGGTCAGGTCGAACAGGCCGTGCCGGCTGAAAAGGTTCAGCATATGGTCCAGAAAAGGGATGGAGGTGGAGAGAGTCCCTTCCCCCGATCCATCCAGCCCCAGTTCCAGGGCGATGTCGGTCTCCGTGGTTTTCCGCTTGATCTTCGCCTTCCTCGCCATGGGAATCCCTTCCGGTCAGATGACCTTGTTGAGAGAATATTCGATGATTCCCTCCGCCCCGGCTTCCTTGAGAAGCGGAATCAGGTCCCGGACGATGCCCGCGTCCACGATCGTTTCCACGGCATGCCATTCTTCGGAAAACAGGCTCGAAATGGTGGGAGCCTTTAGGGACGGGAGGAGAAGGATCACCCGTCCCAGGTTTTCTTTTGATACGTTCAGCTTGATGCCCACCTTTCCCATGGCCAGCAGCGATCCAACGAGAAGCGTCCGGATCTGTTCGATTTTCTGTCGCTTCCATGAATCCTCGAAGGCATCCCGATTGGCCACAAGCTGCGTATTGGTTCTCATCATTTCCTCGACGATACGCAGTTTGTTGGCCCGCAGGGTGGAACCCGTCTCCGTCACCTCCACGATGGCGTCCACGAGACCGTCAGCCACCTTGGCCTCTGTGGCACCCCAGGAGAATTCGACATGGACGCGGATGTTCCGTTCCTGGAAATATTTCTTTGTGAAGTTCACCAACTCGGTTGAGATGCGTTTTCCCTCCAGATCCTCGATGGAGCGAATGGGCGAATCCTCCCGGACGACCAGCACCCAGCGGGCCTGGCGTGCGGATACCTTTGAATAGACAAGGTTTTCAACGACAACAACATCCGACTCGTTTTCGAGGATCCAGTCCCGACCCGTGAGGCCGAGATCGAGAACCCCGCTTTCAATGTAACGGGACATCTCCTGCGCCCGGACCAGGGAGCAGGAAATCTCGTCGTCATCGATATCGGGGAAATAACTGCGGCCGTCGTAGGTGATCCGCCAGCCCGCCTTCCGGAACAGGTCGACTGTGCTTGCCTCCAGGCTTCCCTTCGGGATCCCGAGCTTCAGCGTCCTCATCGGTAGACCTCTTCCGGGTTGAACACGCGCTCACCTACGATTTCCTCGCCGTCGGGGAAGACGCGGCGGTAGAAACAGGAGCGGTATCCCGTGTGGCAGGCCGCTCCTCCCACCTGGTCGACCTTCAGGAGGACCGTGTCGCTGTCGCAGTCGATATAGACGGCATGCACTTTCTGCGTGTTGCCGGACGTTTCGCCTTTCACCCACAGGGAGTTCCGCGACCGGCTCCAGTAGGTGGCAATGCCCGTCTCCAGGGTTTTCTGCCAGGCCAGGCGATTCATGTAGGCCATCATCAGGACTTCACCGGTGGACGCATCCTGGACCACCGCCGGGACCAATCCTTGCCCTTTGTCAAAATCAGGTTCCGTCACCAGGGACCTCCAAGCCATCCGGGAGCATGTTTCAATAAAGTATTTACACCTAATCGAATCGTTTCCGTTCGGCAAGCATTTTTTTATTCATTGGATATCGACAGGAAGGCAGAGATGCACGACCCCGTCATCCAGTTTTTTCTTTACAAAGAATCACCGTTTATGTATGACGAATTCCCCTTTTGGGTTCCATTAGCGTGAGGTGTTGCCAATGTCTTCCCTGAAGCCGGATAAACTGTTATATTTCAGGAACTTGTTGATATCGAAAATCAACGAGCTTCTCAATGAAGCGGAAAAAACCGTTTCTGAAATGACCGACGGCAAGGAAAACTATCCAGATCCCACAGACCGGGCTTCCCTGGAAGCGGACCGGAATTTTGAGTTGCGAATCCGGGACCGGGAGCGGAAGCTCATCGCCAAGATGCAGGAAGCCATCAAGCGGATCGATGATGGCACGTACGGCATCTGCGAGATGTGTGGCAATCCCATCTCCGAAAAACGCCTCCAGGCCAGGCCGGTCACGACCTCCTGCATCGACTGCAAGACGAAGCAGGAACGTCTCGAAAAGCTCAAGGGCGAGTAGCGTCCGTCTTCAGGCTCGATCGATAGCCGGGCGGCGGAACGGCCTGGACGATCCGGTATTGTGATGCGGCGGCTTCAGAACGGAGCCTTCGAGCCGTTTCCCTCCCTCCGATCCTGTCCTTGAAATCCTTCTGGGATTTCATCTCCGGGAATGAATCATGTCCTTTGTTCAGGTGGCACTCAACGTTCCGGCACGGCAGACGTTTACGTACCGGGTGCCGGAGGGAATGGACCCCTTCGCCGCCGTGGGCAAGCGCGTTCTGGTCCCCCTGGGCCGCAGAAGGCTGACGGGATACATCGTCGGGATCCTGACGGCACCTGATTGCGACTCCGTCCGGGATGTCCTTGAGATCCTTGATGAGGACCCTCTCTTCTCCCGGGAGGATTTCCTGTTCTATGCCTGGGTTGCCGATTATTACTTGTATCCCGTCGGAAGAGCACTGGGAGAGATTCTTCCCGGCAGCATTCCCGCGCGGGACCGCACCCGGGTGACCCTCACCCGCGGATTTTCCCCGGCAGATACCGGAACCATCTCCCCCCAGGAAGAGCAAATCCTGCAGATCCTCCGGGAATCTCCCCGTGGGCTGAGCGTACAGCGGCTGAAGGAGATGGTGAAGATCCGGGAGATTGCGAAGCTCCTGGAAGAGATGGAAGATCAAGGGTGGATCCGTCTCTCCGAGGGTGCCCGCGGGCCGGCCATCCGACATCGCACGGAACGGGTGTTGTCCCTGGCGTCGGGAAGCCTGGAAGGGCTGTCGCCGCGACAGGAGGAGGCCGTCCGGATTCTCCGGGGGCTCGGCGCCGTGCCTGCCGCCGAATTCTCCCGGATTCTCCCGGGAAGCGGGACCGTCCTCGCCGGCCTGAAAAAGAAGGGGATCGTCCTTGTCGAGGAGAGGCCGCTTGTCCACCTGCCTGGTCTGATTCCCCTTATCGAGGGGCCTCGGATCGATCTCTCGCTCAGCCCGGATCAGGCCTCCGCCCTGGAGACCGTGCGCTCGGACCTTGCCGGGAACTCAGCATCCGTTGTCCTGCTTCACGGGGTGACCGGCAGCGGAAAGACGGAAGTGTATCTCCGGGCCGCCGCCGAGGTGCTTGAGAGGGGGGGGAGCGTCCTTTTCCTGGTGCCGGAGATCGCCCTGACTCCACAGCTTTTGAACCGGGTGGCATCCTTCTTCGATGCGGGCCGGATCGCCGTTCTCCACAGCGGAGTCTCGCGGGCCGACCGTTATTCCCAATGGCGGCGCATCCAGCGGGGAGACGTGGACGTCGTCGTGGGTGCCCGCTCGGCCCTCTTTGCACCCCTGAAAAACCTGAAGCTCATCATCGTGGACGAGGAGCACGATCCCTCTTATAAGCAGGACGAGCGGTTGTGCTACTCCGCCCGGGACATGGCCGTCGTCCGGGGGAAGGTGGCCGCCGCCACGGTGATCCTGGGATCTGCGACTCCTTCCATCCAGACGTATTTCAATGCCGAATCGGGACGATACCTGCGCCGGACCCTGCCCCTCCGGGTGGAGGACCGGGATCTGCCAACCGTGGAGATTGTGGACATGAGGGTGGAAGGATTGAGGGCCGGCGAATTGCCGATTCTCTCCTATACACTTCAGGAAGCATTGCGGGACAACCTCACCACCCGGGGACAGACCCTCCTCTTCCTGAACAGGCGGGGTTTCCACACGCACCTGTTTTGTGCCTCCTGCGGCCACGTCTTTGCCTGCAGGAACTGCAGCCTTTCACTGATCTCGCATGCTCGGGCAAATGTTCTCCGCTGTCATGCCTGCGATTTCACCATGCCTTCGCCCGCCGCCTGTCCCGCCTGCGGCAGTCCCGGCCTCGTTCGCCACGGTCTTGGAACGGAGCGGGTCGAGGGGGCCGTCCGGACCCTGTTCCCGCAGGCGCGGGTGGGGCGCATGGACAGCGACACAACGTCACGGAAGGGCGCTTCCGCCGATATCCTGCGGCGGCTCCTGCGAGGAGAGATCGACATTCTCGTGGGAACCCAGATGATCACCAAGGGCCATGACATCCCGGGCATTACCCTCGTGGGGGTTGTCTCCGCCGATACGAGTCTGCACACGGCCGATTTCCGGGCCGCCGAGCGGACCTTTCAGCTCCTCACGCAGGTGTCCGGGCGCAGCGGCCGCGGAGAAAAGCCGGGCCGGGTGGTCATTCAGACCTACAACCCGGGACATTACGCGGTCCGGCATGCCCGCAGTCACGATTTTGAAGCCTTTTACCGCGAGGAGATCCCCCAGCGGCAATCCCTGTCCTATCCGCCTTTTTCCCGGCTGGCCCAGGTGAGGCTCTCGGGACTGGATCCGCAGAGGACCCGGGCGGAAGCCGGGGCGGCGGCCTCCTTTGCATACCGTTTCACGGCCGGACAGGGCCTGTCGGGAAGGGTTGAAATCCTGGGACCCGCGGAGGCTCCCGTAGCCCGGGTCAGGAACCGGCACCGTTGGCAGATCCTGCTGAAGGGGAAGGACAGCCGGGCCGTCCATGCCGTCGCGGAGGCGCTGCTGGCCCGTCGGTTCAAGGGTGTGGAATTGAAAATAGACGTGGATCCGATGGATTTCCTGTAACTACGGATTCCGGTTTCTTCTTGACCGTCGTGGCCCGAGCAAGTAGGCTGATTCTGCCGGCCGCGCGCCATGCAGACCGAGGTGGGGCCGAAGCCTGCAGAGGGGAGGAAAAGACCTGATGAAGGGTTCCGGGCGATGGGTCCTTGCCGCCGCGATCGTCATGTTCCTGGCCGGTGCAGCCGGGGCCGAGGAGAAAAAGTCGATATCCCTGCTCAAGCCCCAGATGGACAGCGGACGGCTCCTCATGCACGTCCTGAAGGAGCGCAAATCTTCCCGGTCTTTCAGCAAGGCAAAACTTCCCATCCGCGTTCTTTCCGGACTCCTGTGGGCCGCCAACGGCGTCAACCGTCCGGGTACGGACGGCAGAACGGTCCCGTCGGCCAGAAACATGCAGGAAGTGGACGTCTACGTGGCGCTTCCCAAGGGGGTTTACCTGTATGACGGGAAGAACCATATCCTGAACCTCGTGTCGGAACGGGACATCCGGGCTCTCACGGGTACGCAGCCGTATGTCAGGGATGCCGCCCTAAACCTCGTCTTTGTGTCCGACGGCCGGAGAATGGAAGGCGTGGCACCGGAGGAACGCGATCTGCTCTCTTCCGTAACAGCCGGCGCCATGGCCGAGAACGTCTATCTGTATTGCGCTTCCGAGGGACTGGCCACGGTCGTCCGGGCCTCCATCGATCGCTCCACCCTGGCCGCGGCCATGGGGTTGCGACCAGAACAGAAGATCCTGCTTGCCCAGTCCGTCGGATATCCCCGGAAATGACCCTCCATCCTCCGGCGACCCGGGAGCGCCCTGGCATGAACCGGATCATCCTTTCCCGTTTCGGGCCGCTGGCCGTCTTCCTGGCCCTCCTGGCTTCATCCTCGTCCTTCGCGCTGCCCTGCGCGGATTCCGATCAAGCCTGTCTGCGACGGGTGGTGGAGGGGCATGCCGTCCGCCGGATCGCTTTCTGGAGGCCCTTCATGAAGGGTGTGCCGGCGGACCGGGTCCGCAGGGCGCCGGCGGAGCTCATCGATTACCTGGTTCTGGACAACCGGTTGAACGGGTTTGCGGAAACCCCCGAACCGGTCGATGTTTCTCCCGGATTCGAAGCCGATCTGAAGGCGGCCCTCGAGGAGTTGCCGGCCGTCGTTCACAGGCTCATGGAACCGAAGCTTGTCGGCATCTTCGTCGTACGAAATCTCGGCGGCACCGGCTACCTGGAGGCCGTTCTCGATGAGCGCGACACCCCGGCGGCGGGTTTCATCGTCCTGGATGAAAGCGTCCTGACAAAAACGGCCAATGCCTGGTTCATCTGGCGGGAAAACACGCCGTTTCGGCCCGATCCAGAGTACCGCCTGGAAGGAAGGATCGAAACCAGGGCCGGCGACAACCGCAAGAACGCCATCCAGTTCATCCTGCTCCACGAGATCGGCCATCTCCTGTCCGTGGGGGAGCGTTTCCATCCCTTCTGGTTTGCGGGTCCGCAGGCCGTCCATAGAGAGGGGGAATATCCCTTCCTGGACGTCTCCTGGACGGTCGCCCCCGGGCGAAAGGAGTTTGCGTCCCGGTATGAAAAAGAGTTTCCATACCGGAAAGACGTGGTTTTCTATGGGACACCGAGGCTGGATGGGGCGGCCGCCCAGGAGGTCTACCGGGCACTTGCGGCGACGAACTTCGCGACTCTCTACGGAGCGACCAGTCCCTACGACGACTTTGCCGAGGCGTTCGCCACCTACGTTCATGGCGTCATGATGAGGAAGCCTTACGAGATTCGGATATTAAAGGACGGGGTGGAACGGATGGTATTCCGTTCCTGCTGGGCCGGGAAGAGGTGTGAGGCAAAGCGCCGGATCCTCTCGGAGATGCTGCAGGCGGACTAAGTCGTTCTTCCCGGCGGAAGTCCGTTTCGATGGAAGCGCATGCTCAACCATTTCGACTGGATCGCCTTCGCCTACGACCGGCTTCTGGGAAAGCCGGACATCAATCGGCTGAAACGGCTGCTTCGGCTGCCCGCGCCGGGATGGCTGCTGGATGCCGGGGGAGGGACGGGGCGCGTGGCATTTCACCTGCGGCCCTGGACAGGAGGGGTCGTGGTCAGCGACCTGTCCTGGGGAATGCTGAAGCGGGCCGGCATGAAAAAGGCGATCCATCCCGTGAGGGCCCATGCCGAACGCCTCCCCTTCCGGGACGGATCTTTCGACCGCGTCATGGTGGTTGATGCCCTGCACCATTTCTGTGATGCCGGGGAGGCGGTTGCCGACCTGCTCCGGGTTCTCGGACCCGGCGGCCGGATTCTCATCGAGGAGCCGGACCTGAGGCTGCCCGTCGTGAAGGCCGTGGCGGTTCTGGAAAAGATGTTCCTGATGAGGAGCCGCTTCGAGACACCGGAGAGGATCCGGGAGCGCATCGAGTCCCATGGCATGACGGCGGCCATCGAGCGGGGAGGGGGATTCAGGGCCTGGGTGTGGGCTGAAAAGCCGTAAAGACGGAAGGCTGTTGAAAAAGGGCGTCTGCTGCGTTGCCCTCATCCCGTCCCGCTCGACGTACAAAAGAGTACGACTCGCGGTACGGGATTTCGGGCGCCTTGCATTCAACCCTTTTTGAACAGCATTCGGATGGTGGACTGAGCAGGCTTTTCCTGCCCCTTTTGATACATCCGGCCGCGCCCCCGCATCACAGAGCCGCGGAATAGAGACGATCAACGATAGAAGGAGGTACGATGCGATTTTCCGAGGATGTTTACACGTACGAGTGGACCGACTATTTCGACAATAATTGCAACAGTTTCTACATCGGCGGCGAGGTCGGGGCCCTCATCGATCCCGGCCTGTCCCGCTACGTTCCCCAGCTCCTGGAGCAGATGCGCCTGGACGGGATCGATCCGGACGACATCCGGTACATCGTCAACACCCACTCCCACCCGGACCATTTCGAGGGTTCGTCGTTCTTTGCCGGATCGAAGGTGAAGATCGCCCTGCACCAGAAGGAGATCGAATTCCTGAACGGCCCCGGCGTGCAGCTCTATTCCCTCTTCGGGATGCCGCGGCCCCGGACTCAGATCGATCTGCCGCTGGACGGCGAGGAGTTGGTCCTGGGCGGGGAAACGTTCCAGGTACTCCTCCTGCCGGGGCACTCGCCCGGATCCATCGGCCTCTACAGCCCGGAGCGCAGGATCGTCTTCTGTGGCGACGTGATTTTCGAGCAGAACGTCGGACGCACCGATTTCCCCGGCGGCGACGGGGCTCTCCTGAAAAAGAGCATTCGCTCCCTGGCGGGACTGGATCTGGATGCCCTCCTGCCCGGGCACATGGGCATCGTGGACGGGGCGGAGGCGGTCAAGCGGAACTTCGAGATCGTGATCCGGAACGTGTTTCCTTACATTTGAGAAACCGGAAGGCAGGTTCATACCAGGCGGACGCGGAGATGGAGCGGACCGGAAACGGCCCCTCGCAGGCGCCCCGGTCCGGAGCGAAAACCGGTCCCGCGGCTCCCGAAGTCTTTTACCGTTCGGGCATCCCGGTCCGCCAGGAGGCGTCGAGAATCATGTACGTGGCGAGGCCTTTCGCCACGAGGTTTCCCTCATCGTCCCGGACGTCCACCTCACCCAGGGCCGTCCGACTGCCCTTGTGGGTGATGACGGCCTCCGCCGTGATGGCGCCCCGCTCGAAAGGCTTCAGGTAGTTCAGTTTCATTTCAATGGTGGTGAATGTCTCCGAGCGGTCCACCAGCCCGATGAGGGCCATGGCCACCGCGGAGTCCGCGGCAGAAAAGACGGCCCCGCCGTGGGCGATGCCCAGGGGGTGGACAAGCTTCCGGTCGAAAGCGAGTCGAACCCGGGCCCATCCTTTTTTTACGTCCGTCAGTTCCAGGCCCAGGAGTTCCCAGTACGGCGAGGCGGTCCGCATTTTCACGAGCAGGGCGTCCCGGAATACCGGAGCCAGCTCTTCATGGGTCTTCATGAGAAACCTCCCTGTAAAGTGCCATCCCTGTAGCAGACCGGAGTACCGCTGAAAAGGGCAAATGCGGATCTCTTCCTTTACAACGAGACTGTGGCGGCCTATTTTTGATTCCAGACGTTTGTGAAAGGAGGCGAAAAGCCATGAAGACGATTCGCATTGAAGGGATGAGCTGCCAGCACTGTGTCATGGCCGTCACGAAGGCCTTGAGCGCCGTTGCGGGCGTCGGGAACGTGAAGGTCGATCTGGCGCGGGGAGAGGCGACCTACGAGGAAAAGGGAGCTGTCGATCCGGAGGCGATCCGCGAGGCCGTCCGGAAAGCGGGTTATAAAGCGGGGTAAGGGATTATGGAATCGACGACCGTCTCGGTCGGCGGGATGACCTGCGCCGCCTGCGTCCGCCGGGTGGAAAACGCCCTGAAGGAGATCCCCGGCGTGACGGACGTCTCGGTGAACCTGGCCACCGCCCGGGCCACCCTTGTTCACGAGGGGGCCTGGGCAGGCGTGGAGGCCGTCCGGGAGGTCGTCACCGACAGCGGCTACGAGTACCTGGGCGTTCCCGACGAAGACCGGGAGGACCCCATCACGGAGGCCCGGGAGCGGGAGATCCGGGACCTGACGGTCCGCTTCTCCGTCGGGATCGTCCTGAGCGTTGTGATTTTTCTGGGGTCCATGCAGCACTGGTTCCCCTTTCTCAGGGAAATCCCCCATACTCCTCTTCGGGTGGTCCTGTTCTTCCTGACCGTTCCGGTGATCTTCTGGGTCGGGGAGCGGTTTCTGGTTGGCGCCTGGAAGGCCGCCCTCCAGAAGACCAGCGACATGAACACCCTGGTGGCCGTGGGGGCCCTTTCGGCGTTCCTCTATTCCACCGGAGCCACGTTCTTCCCCGGCTTTTTCGCCGCGGCCGGCGTGGCGCCGCACGTCTACTTCGACGGCGCCGCATTTATCGTGACCCTCATCCTCCTGGGACGGCTCCTGGAGGCAAGAGCCAAGGGAAGGACTTCCCGGGCGATTCAGCGCCTCGTGGGCCTGAAGCCGAAGACGGCCCGGGTCCTCCGGGGAGAGGAGGAAACGGACCTTCCCGTGGAGGCCGTCGTTCCCGGAGACCGAATCCGGGTGCGGCCGGGCGAGAAGATCCCCGTCGACGGTGTCGTGCTTTCGGGCGCCTCCGCCGTGGACGAATCGATGCTCACCGGTGAAAGCCTTCCCGTATCCAAGGAGGAGGGGGCGGAGGTCTTTGCCGCCACGCTGAACCGGACGGGAACCTTTACCTTCCGGGCGACCCGGGTGGGGAGGGAGACAGTCCTGGCCCAGATCATCCGGCTTGTGGAGGCTGCCCAGGGATCGAAGGCGCCGGTCCAGCGCCTGGCCGATCGGGTGGCATCGATTTTCGTTCCCGTCGTGTTCGCCATCGCCCTCGTCACCTTCGCCGTGTGGATGTTTTTCGTTCCGGACCCGCTCTTCAGCCTGGCCCTTCTGAACTTCGTATCCGTGCTCGTCATTGCCTGCCCCTGCGCCCTCGGCCTGGCCACCCCCACGGCGGTCATGGTCGGCACCGGCCTCGGTGCGGAGAACGGCATTCTCATCAAGGGCGGCGAGAGCCTGGAGCGGGCGGGCCGGCTGACGACGGTCGTCTTCGACAAGACGGGCACCCTGACGAAGGGGGAGCCGGAGGTGACGGACATCATTCCCGCTCCCGGCTTTGTCCGGGAGGACGTTCTGCAGGCGGCCATGTCCCTGGAGGTCGGATCGGAGCATCCCCTGGCGGCGGCGATCCTGGCCAGGGGAAAAGAGGAAGGACTGGCTCCACAGCCGCTGGAGGAATTTGAGGCCCTTCCCGGACTGGGCGCGCGGGCCGTGCTGGCAGGCGACCGGCATCTCATCGGGAACCTCCGCCTGATGGAGCAGGAGGGGATCGATCTCTCGGGGCTTCGGGAGGTCGGGGAACGGCTGTCCGGGGAGGGGAAGACCTCCGTCTTCCTGGCCGCCGGAGGCCGCGCCGCCGGAATCATCGCCCTGGCGGACACCCCCCGGGAGACGTCAGGGGCCGCCGTTGTCGCCCTGAAGAAAATGGGACTCCGGGTCGCCCTGATCACGGGGGACAACCGGGCGGCCGGGGAGGCGGCGGGACGCGCCCTCGGGATCGACCGTGTCCTGGCGGAAGTCCTGCCGGGAGACAAGGCACAGGAGATCCGGCGACTCCAGGAGGCGGGAGAGGTGGTGGCCATGGTGGGAGACGGGATAAACGACGCCCCGGCTCTGGCCGCGGCGGACATCGGCATCGCCATCGGTACGGGAACGGACGTGGCCGTCGAGGCGAGCGACCTGACCCTCATGCGGAGCGACCTGACCCTTGTAGCCCGGTCCATCGGCCTTTCCCTGGCGACAATGCGAGTCATCCGCCAGAACCTCTTCTGGGCCTTCATTTACAACGTCATCGGCATCCCCGTGGCGGCAGGCGTTCTCTATCCCTTTTTCGGAGTCCTCCTGAACCCGGAGTTCGCCGCCGCGGCCATGGCCTTCAGCTCCGTCTCCGTGGTCACCAACTCCCTGCGCCTCCGGCGGGTCTGGAAGAACCGGTAGCACGGCGGGCGATCCGGAAAAGCACAAGGGAAACGGATTTCAAATCCGTTCCTCTTTCCTTATTTTTTTCTTTTTCCAAGAAACCATGACGCGGATGAAACGCCAGCATGTGGGAGAGGGGCTTCCCTCGCGCTCAGAAGCGTTTTTTCGACCCTGCAACGTCTCGCTCCGCTGCAAAGTCATAACTCGCGCCCAGGGGCGCTCAGACAGATGACTTTGCGGGCGCTTCGCTGCGACGGCAGGGTACCCCGAAAAAGCCGCTATTCGCGCTCCGGGAAGCCCACTCTCCCCGGCGGACGTTCGCGGGGGCGCGACCGGGGGTTTCCAGAGGAGCAATCAGGACGTTTTTCCCATCCCTCTTGCCTGACAAACCGTCGACGACGGGTCGCGGGAAAAACGGCCGCGACAGCGGAAGCCCCCGTGGCAGCCCCCGCGCCCCGATGCTTGAAAGAGAAGAAATGGCGATCCTGCTTGGAGAGGGAGTTAAGAAAAAGGAAAGAGGAACGGATTTGAAATCCGTTTGCTTTTGATTTTCTTGTTCGATGGCCTGTCCGTTCGTTCCCTCGCACGCCGAGCAGCGAAGGACGAGGGGGAAGCGGCAGGCGATCCTTTTTCAACTGCCTGATTATACGTTGAAGCGGAAGGTCACGATATCCCCGTCCCGGACGATGTATTCCTTTCCCTCCAGGCGCAGGCGTCCGGCGGCCTTCGCGGCGGCAAGGCCCCCGCCGCAGGCGATGAAGTCCTCGTATCCGACGACCTCCGCCTTGATGAAGCCCCGCTCGAAGTCCTTGTGGATGGCGGCGGCCGCCTTGGGAGCCCTCGATTCCGCGGGAATCACCCAAGACTTCACCTCGTCCTCGCCGACGGTGAAGTACTGGATCCGGCCGAGCATCTCGAAAGCGGCCCGGATGACACGGGTGAACGCCGGCTCCGTCAGGCCGAGCGCATCGAGAAAATCCGACTGCTCATCCGGAGGAAGCTCCAGCATTTCCGCTTCCAGCCTACCGCAGATGCCGATGACAGGATCCTTCAACCCGGACGCCGTTCGGAATTCTTCGACCGGAGGTGTGTCTCCTTCGGCCGTGTTCAAGACAACCAGCTCCGGTCGCAGGGTCCAGAAGGAAAAACTGCGGAGGGCGACCATTTCCTCGGGAGCGAGGTTCAACTCGCGGAGCGGCTGGCTTCCCTCGAGATGCTCCTGGAGCCGGGGCAGCAGGTCCGCCTGGAGCAGTTCCTGTGGATTCAGGGCCTTGCGGGGGATTTTCCGGAGCCGCTCTGCCCGGTTTTCCACGACCATCAGATCGGAGAGGATCAGTTCGTCTTCCAACTGACGCCACCGCTGAACCATTTCGAGAACGTCCACGGCGGTAAACCCATCCACCACGTGCAGAAGCCCGTCGACGCCGGCCAGGTTCTGGCGGACCGTCTGCCAGGCCTTTTCACCGGCGGCGTGAACGTCCACGAAGGGAGCCCGGGCCGGGGAAACCTTGGCCGGATGAAAGATGGACACGAGGTGGTCGAACCGGTCGTCCGGCACGACGGCCTGTCCGCGGACGCAGGTCTCCCCGAAGGCGTCCCGGCTGTTCGTACCGGTCATGATTTCAAACAATGTGCTCTTCCCGCTCTGGGGAAGCCCAATGATTCCAAGCTCCATGATTGTTCCCCTTGCCTGTTCCGGCGCGCCCTATATCAGCACAAAGCGACACTTTCAAGAAAAACCGACAGACGTGCACGTTGCAGGGGCGGGAGAAACAAGCGGGATCCACCTCCGCCTCGCGGCTCTGTCCAGGCTTGTTTCCGCACGGGAGGCGGCCCCGCCCCGCGGGGGGAGCGGGACCGCCGGAGAGGGAGGCATGTCCTCAGAAGGAGAAGCTCATGGTCAGTCCGCCATACAGGTAGGAGCTGTCTCGTTCGGACGGTGTCGCCGTTCCCTTCAGTCCCTGCCCCTTCATTTCCATCCGCGCGTCGTTGGACAGGGGGAACACGTAGGACAGGGTCGGCGTGACGGTGATCCTGTCCGTGGCCTTGATGGGCAGGCTGGCGGTGACGACGCCGTCGTGGAAATTGCTGAACTTGTCGTCCGTTGCCAGGCTGTCGCCGTCGAACTTCGGGTATCCGCCGTAGCCGGCGCCCGCGTTGAACAGGGTGGCATCCGCATAGGTACTCAGGAGATAGCTGGCCGATGCCGCGAGCTTCAGGGACACCATCTTGTTCAGCTCAAAGACGTGGGAGATTCCGAGCAGGAAATACCAGTTCCGGTAGTGGTCGATCTCCTTATACACCGTGAGGGTCGGCGACAGGATCGTGTTGAGGCCGACGGAGGCGAAGATCTCCTGGGCGTCGGCCCGGTCGAGCCCGTCCCGGTTCAGCGATGCCAGGCTGTAATAGATGTAGCCGACGCCGAGGTTCACGGGACCGACTGTCTTCGAGTACGAAAGCGTCAGGTCCGTCTCGTTCCAGGTCCCGTGGTAGCTCTTCCCGTCGCTGCCTCCGTAGTAGGGATTCGTATCGATGTTTCCCCACAGGTTGACGGAAAATCCCTTCCAGCCGACCGTTGCGGACGGCTGGACGACGATGCTGTTCCGGCTCAGCTCATAGCCTCTCCAGATGTACTGGCTCAGGATGGAGACCGAGACGTCGCCCGTGGGCGCTTCCACGGCAGGGGCCGCTGCTTCTGCTGCGGCCGGCTTTTCTTCCGCCGTCGCTGCCGTCTGGATCATGAAAACCGCCGCGATGGCGCAGCACAGGGTGATGAAGATCCTTTTCCCGTAGAACATGATTCATTCCTCCTTGCGAACAGAATGAAGTGCATTTCTCAAGGACTGTGCCACGGGGCTGTTTGTCCTGTAACCTTATGTTTCCGCAGGAGAAACGTCCGCATGAAAGAGTTGACGGCGGGGAGAAGAACTCGACAATATTGTCCCGTTCCGGGAGATCGGGGCGAAATTGTGGCGGTCGATGCAAGGATGTCTCGGGAATCGGCCGGATGGAAGCGGATTAGAAAAGGGGGCGCCGGATCGGCGCCCCCTCGCTTGTCACGGGTTGGGAACGATCAACCCCACGCTTTCTCCGCTGCCGCGTTTTTGCCGGCGATCCGGCCGAAGACGAGGCAGTCCAGCGTGGCGCAGCTGCCCAGACGGACAGCGCCGTGGACGCCGCCGGTCACCTCGCCGGCGCAGTAAAGGCCAGCGATGGGCTTGTCTGTCGAGACATCCGTCGCCTGGGCCTTGGTGTTCATGTTGATGCCGCCCATCGTGTGGTGAACCTTGGGCATGAGCCGCAGGGCATACCAGGGGCCGGGGCCGAGGGGCTTCTGGTTCTTCTGAAGGTAGCGGCCCCACTCCTCGTCCTTGCCCGCCAGGACGCTCTTGTTCCACTTGTCGATCGACTGTTTCAAGGGCTCGATGGGGACGTTGTAGGCCGCCGCCATCTCCTCCAGCGTCTTGTATTCCTTCACGACCCCCCGCTCCATCAGCTTCGGCATGTACTCCGCCAGGAGCTTCTTGCCGATGGCGTAACCGTTCGCGTCCGTCATGGCGATGCACTTGTTCCCCGCCTTGATGATCGCGTCGGCCCGGATTTTCCGGTCTGCCAGCTCGTTGACGAAGCGCTTGCCCGTCTTGGTGTCGATCCAGAGGCCGTACATGGCGGCGCAGAGCTGGGCGAAGAAGGGGGAGAGCCCCATTCCCTTTTCATCCGGGCTGCCCCAGGGACCCAGCTGGATCCAGGAGAGCTGGATGGGTGTGCAGCCGATCCGGAAGGCCTCCCGCAGGGCCTCGGCGGTGGCGCCGGGCTGGTTGGTCGTCTGCATCTCCGTCGTCAGCCGGGGATCCTGAAGGGTCCGGAAGGCCACATCGGCGCCGAAACCGCCCGTGGCCAGGACAACGGCCTTGCGGGCCTTGATGTCCTTCACCTTGCCGCTTCCCGCCTTCGGGAAGGTGTAGCCTTCGCGGATCTGGACGCCCTTCACCCGACCGTCGGCGTCCCGGTAGATCTGCGTCAGGTAAGCCCGGGTACGGGGCACGACGCCCAGCTCTTTCAGCTTCAGGAGCTGCTGCTGCACGATGGCTGAGCCGCTCTGGTTGTAGGTGCTGTACATCCGCGGGACGGAATGACCGCCCTCCTGGGTCAGCTTGTCCTTGTACTTGACACCCAGCTCGTTGATGGTCCACATCACGGTGCTGACGGACTGGTCCGCCACCATCTTGGCCAGTTCCACGTGGTTCAGGTTCAGTCCCGCCGCGAGCATGTCCTTCAGGAGCAGCTCCGGGGAGTCCTTGATTCCTTCCTTCTCCTCCATGGGTGAACCCGCCGCCGATACGACGCCGCCGTTGATGATGGAGTTGCCGCCCGGGGTCGGCATTTTTTCGAGGACCACCACGGAGGCGCCGGCCTTCTTGGCCTCATAGGCCGCCGCCAGTCCGGCGAAACCGCTGCCGATGACGACGACGTCGAAGGTCTCCTGCCACTTCTTCGGCATGGGAGCCGCCTCGGCATTCCAGGGCTTCATCGCGAGTGTGCCCGCTGCGACGCCCGCAGCCGCAGCCGCGCCACTCGTTTTCAAAAAGGTTCTTCTCGTCATTGCTTTCGGGGTTTTCGTTTCTTCCGACATGTCATACCTCCTGAATTTCCATTCGCATGGATGGGTAATTTCCCCCCCCGTACAATCCCTTGTCTCCTGTTTCCGTTTATCGGTTTCAACCCGATAAACATGTTTTTCTTACGCCGACTGCCGATCCGAAGTCAATCACGGATCGCATGTGGCTGCATTTATTCATGATCATGCCGTCCTGGAATCGGCTGTTTCGTGGGTGCATCGGTCTTGACGAGGCCGGTTGATCTTGAGGGCCGGGAACGATATATAGACATGTCACCGGTCCGGCGATCGAAACGTCCGGACCGTTTCGATCCCGAACAGGAAGGACAAGGTCTTTCCGGGAGAGGGGAAAGGGGAAGTGATGGAAATGGGAAAGTACGACCGCAACAAGACCGTCCTGACCGCCCGCTTCCGGGACGCCCTCGGCCTGGCGGCCGTTCTTCACGCGGACCAGGTCCGCAAGGGATCGGGGATTCCCTACGTGGCGCACCTGCTGACTGTGGCCGCCACCGTGATCGAGGAAGGGGGGAGCGAGGATCTCGTCATCGCGGCGCTCCTTCACGACACGGCGGAGGACCAGGGCGGTGAGGAGATTCTGGCGCGGCTCCGCTCCCTGTACGGAGAGTCCGTGGCGGCCGTCGTGGCGGCCTGTTCGGATACCACCGAGACGCCCAAGCCTCCGTGGCGGGCGCGGAAAGAACGCTACATCGGGCACCTGGCGGCCGTTCCCGATGGTGTGCTCCTGGTCTCCCTGGCGGACAAGCTTCACAATGCCCGGGCGATCCTGCGGGACTACCGGTCCGTTGGCGAGGACCTGTGGGAGCGGTTCCGCGGCGGGCGGGACGGGACCCTCTGGTATTATGAAGCCCTGGTGGAGGCCTTCGAACGTACCGGGAAATACCCGAGGCTGGCGGGGGAGCTCCGGTCGGTTGTGGACGAGCTTGTCCGGGCCGCCGGAAAGGCGGCGTCCTGAGTGTCTCGAAGGCGGGAGGAATCCCTGCCTCAATCAACGGAGGAGTGAGGTGCCTGAAATGAAGCTGGAAATGGAACTCCTGTCGCCGGATCACGGCCGGCCGGTCATCGACATCTTCAATCACTACATCGAACACACCTTTGCCGCGTTCCTTGAAAACCCGGTTCCCTATGCCTTCTTCAACGTTCTGCTCAAGACGGCGGAGGGCTATCCCTCCGCTGCCGTGAAGACGGAGACGGGGGATGTCATCGGATTCGGGTTTCTGCGTTCGCACAGCCCGATCCCGACCATGGCGGGGACGGCGGAGATCTCCTATTTCCTGCATCCCGATCACTGCGGCCGCGGCGTCGGTGGAATCCTGCTGAACCATCTCCTGGATGCCGCCGTGCTGAAGGGCATCCATACCGTCCTGGCGGCCGTTGCGGCGGTCAACGAGCCGAGCCTCCGGTTTCACCGCAGCCACGAGTTCACCGAGTGCGGCCGGTTTCGCGAGGTCTTCCGGAAGAAGGGACGCCTTGTGGACACCGTGTGGATGCAGCGCATGCTGGCAGACGGAAAATGATCGTGACAGGAGGGCCTGTTTCGGGCATACAGCCGTAACCGCGGGCGCCGCAAAGAAAACGGCGCCAGCCCGCTCCGGCGATCCGGGAGGAGTAGCCGGAATTTTCAGAAGAGGAGGAAAATATGGCCATGAAGCAATGGGACCGTCCGCCGGAGATGCTGATCGACCCAGACCGGAAATACCGTGGAAAGATCGAGACCGCGCGGGGGGTCATCGAGATTGAGTTCTATCCGCAGCATGCCCCGCTCACCGTGAACAACTTCGTCTTTCTGGCCCGCGAGGGCTTTTATGACGGGGTGGTGTTTCACCGGGTCATTCCCGATTTCGTGATCCAGGGGGGCGATCCCACCGGCACCGGCCGGGGCGGACCGGGATACCGCTTCGAGGACGAGTGTGAGGGAAACCCACTGATCCATGAGAGGGGTGTTCTCTCCATGGCCAATGCCGGCCCCGGCACGAACGGCAGCCAGTTTTTCATCACCCACTCACCGCAGCCCCACCTGAACGGAATGCACACGGTATTCGGGAAAGTCGTGGCGGGACTGGACGTCATCGACGCGATCCGCCAGGGCGACCGGATGGATCGGGTCACCATCATCGAAAGCGAATGACACCGGGAGGAACATTTTCATGATCAAGATCATGCCCTGCCTGGACATGAAGAACGGCCGCGTCGTCAAGGGGATCCACTTCGTGGACCTGAAGGACGCGGGAAATCCCGTGGAGAACGCCGCTTTCTATTCCCGGGAAGGGGCCGACGAGCTGGCCATGCTGGACATCGCGGCAACGCTGGAGAATCGCAAGACCCGCCTGGAGTGGGTGAAGGGCGTGGCCTCCGTCATCGCGATTCCCCTCACCGTGGGAGGCGGAATCTCTTCGCTGGAGGATATCCGCCTTCTCCTGGAGGCCGGCGCCGCCAAGGTCTCCATGAACAGTGCGGCGGTGAGCCGCCCGGATCTGGTCGGCGAGGCGGCGAAGGAATACGGTTCGGAATGCATCACCGTCGCCGTGGACGGGTGCCGGAACCCGGCCATGCCCTCGGGATTCGAGGTGGTCGTGGCGGGCGGGACGAAGCCCGTCGGCAGGGACGCCGTGGCCTGGGCGAAGGAATGCGAGCAGCGCGGCGCCGGTGTGATCCTGCCGACCAGCATGGACGGCGACGGCACCCTGAAAGGGTATGACCTGGCCTTTACCCGGGCCATATCGGCGGCGGTCGGGGTTCCCGTCATCGCCTCCGGTGGTGCCGGCAAGCTTGAGGACTTCCACGCCGCGATCGTCGAGGGCGGGGCGAGCGTTCTCCTGGCGGCCTCGGTGTTCCACTACCGCACGTTCAGCATCCGGCAGGTGAAGGAATATCTGCGCGGCATGGGGCACGACGTGTCCCTGTAAGCGGATCGGAAAGGCGTGCGGATGGGGCGACGGCCACCGTTTCCCCGATCGCACAGGTGCAGGCGATCGGGTATTGCGCCGGAAAGGAGACAATCGGGTCCATGAATGCAGCGGATATACGCCGGGTGCTGGTTCTCGGCGCCGGCACCATGGGGCGCCAGATCGCCCTGTATTTCGCCCTCCGGGGCTGCGATTCCGTCCTGTATGACCTGGAAGACGCCGTCCTGGAGCGGGCCGTGGCGTCCATCCGGAAAATCGTCGCCGGTCTCGTCCGTCAGGGACGGGTGACGGAAACGGAGGCCGGTGAGGCCGTCGGACGGATCTTCGCGACGACCGACGCCGCGAAGGCGGCAGACGGTGCCGACCTGGTCAGCGAGTCCGTCCCGGAAGACCCGGTCCTCAAGGGGAGGGTCTTCTCCCTTTTCCACGGCCTCTGTCCGGATAGGACCCTCTTCACCACCAACACCTCCTCGCTTGTTCCCTCCATGTTCGCCGCCGAGACCGGCCGGCCGGACCGGTTCCTGGCCCTCCACTTCCACGACCTTTCCTACAACCGGATCGTGGACGTCATGCCTCACCCCGGGACGGATGAGGGGGCGGTGCATGTCGTCCGGGAATTCTGCGAGCGGATGAACCTGATCCCCATCGTCCTGCAAAAGGAGTATCCCGGTTACCTTTTCAATTCCATGTTCATGGCCCTCCTGGGGGCGGCCCAGACCCTGGCGGCCGGCGGGATCGCCGACGTGGAGGAAATCGACCGCGCCTGGATGGGGGTGTTCAACATGCCCATCGGTCCCTTCGGCCTCATGGACCGCGTCGGACTCGACACCGTGTGGAAGGTCGTGGACTTCTGGGCATCCATGACCCGGGACCCGCAGGCGATGAAGAATGCCGCCTTCCTGAAAAGCCGAGTGGACAGGGGAGAACTGGGCCAGAAAGCGGGGCGGGGTTTCTATGCCTACCCGGGGCCCAGTTTCGCGAAGCCCGGCTTCGTTGAGGGGCGCATCAAAGAGGAAATGGAGCAGCCATGAGTCTGGAAACCCTTTTTTCCCCCGTCACGATCAACGGAATGATCCTTCGGAACCGCGCCGTCATGCCCGCCATGGGGAGCGGCTACGGCAACACCGACGGCACCGTCAGCGACCGCCTGGTCCGGTATCTCGCCCGGAGGGCAAGGGGCGGTGCGGGACTCATCATCACGGAGGTCTGCGCGGTTACGCCCCGGGGAAAGGGCTTTCTCCGGGAGATCGGAGCCTGGAGCGACGATTTCATCCCCGGCCTGGCGGGCCTGGCCGAGGCGGTCCACCGCGAAGGGGTGAAGGTCGCCCTCCAGATCCACCATGCCGGCCGGGAGACCTTTGCCGCCGCTGCCGGCGGAACGCCCGAGGCGCCGTCGCCCATTCCCAGCGTCATCATGAGGCAGCCCTGCGAGGAGATGAGCGCCGACCGGATCGCCGAGGTGGTCGAGGCCTTTGCCTCCGCGGCGGTGCGGGCCCGGAAGGCGGGCCTGGATGCCGTGGAGATCCACGGCGCCCACGGGTATCTCCTGACCCAGTTCCTGTCGCCCTTTTCCAATTCACGGACGGACCGGTACGGAGGATCCGAGGAGAACCGGATGCGCTTCGTCCTGGAGGTCGTCGCGGCGGTGAGGCGGGCCGTGGGGGACCGTTTCCCGGTCCTCGTCCGGATCTCCGCGGATGAGCTGATCAAGGGCGGCTACGACCTGGAGTTCGCGAAGCGGCTGGCGCCGCGCCTGGTGTCCGCCGGGGCCGACGCAATCCACGCCTCGGTGGGCGTCTATTCCACGCCGGGCAACCTGAGCATCGCGTCCATGGACACGGAGGCCGGGTTCAACCTCTTCCGCGCCCGGGCAATCCGGGAGCAGGTGGAGGTGCCGGTCATCGCCGTGGGACGGATCAACGACCCCCGGCTGGCCGACCGGGCCATTGCGGCGGGCGACGCCGACCTGGTGAGCTTCGGCCGCCAGCACCTGGCGGATCCGGATTTCCTCGCCAAGGCCCGGGAAGGGCGGTGGGACGACATCCGCTGGTGCGTCTCCTGCAACCAGGGATGCATCGAGCGGCTGATGTTCGAGATGCAGCCCGTCACCTGCACATTCAACCCCGAGTGCGGGAATGAGCGCGAGCAGGCGGCCCCGGACGCCCCGGGGCGGCGACTCTGGGTGATCGGCGCCGGTCCGGCGGGACTTTCCGCCGCCCTGGCCGCAGCGGAGCGGGGTTTCAAGGTGGAGGTCTTCGAGAAGGAGGAGACACCGGGGGGCCAGATCCTGCCGGCCAGCCGACCGCCCCACAAGGAGGCTTTCCTGGACTGGGTGAACTGGGCGGTTCGTCAGGCGAATGAGCGGGGTGTGATCCTTCATTGCGGAAGGGAGGTCGATGCGGAGCTTTTAAAATCAGGACGGCCCGACGCGGTTGTCCTCGCCGCCGGGGCCTCCCCTTCGGTGCCAAAGATCCCGGGCATCCACCGCTGTCATGTTCTTGATGCCCGGGATGTCCTGACGGGCAAGGCGACCCCGATGACGCCCGCCGCCATCCTCGGCGCCGGATACGTCGGCATGGAGACAGCGGATTATCTCCTGGCCCGGGGCATCGATGTCACGGTCCTCGAGATGCAGGCCGCGTATCCCGTGGGCAAGCACACGTCCCACGGATACTGGCTGCATCTGCGGCTGAAGGAGCGGGGTGCCCGGATCCTCCTCGGTGCGACCGTGACGGGGATCGGGGAGCAAGGTGTTTCCTGCCGGCAGGGGGAGAAAGAAGAAATTGTCCCCGCGGCCTCGGTGATCACGGCCCTGGGGGCCCGGATGGAGAACGGGCTGGAAGACGTGCTGCGGGAACTGGGCATCTCCTGGCGGACCGTCGGAGACGCGGCGGGGCCGCGGCGCCTCCTGGAGGCCATTCACGAGGGCGACCGGGCGGGCCGGGAGGTCTGATCAGCGCAGGCAGACGCTCAGGATCTCGACGAGGTCGGTTTCCCCCTCCAGGACCTTCCGGATCCCACTCTGCAGCAATGTGCTCATGCCCTCCGACGAGGCCGCCTTGCGGATGGCGGCGATGGACTTCCTGCTGATGATCATCTGCTTGATGCTGTCGTTGGCTATCAGGAGCTCGTAGATGCCCATCATTCCCCGGTAACCGGTTTCGTTGCATTCGGGACAGCCTTTCGCCCTGCTGATTTTCCGCTTGTCCGAAAAATCCATCCCCAGTCCCTCGAAGGCCTTCTCTCCGTACTGGCGTGCCATCTCGTCCCATTCCTCGCGGCTGACGGGAACGGATTCCCGGCAATGGGTGCAGAGGCGGCGGACGAGGCGCTGGGCCAGGACGCACAGGAGAGAGTCGGCGAAGCCGAAGGGATCGATGCCCATGTCCAGGAGGCGGACAATCGTCTCCGGGGCGTTGTTCGTGTGCAGGGTGGAGAGGACGAGGTGGCCTGTCGTGGACGCCTCGACGCCCATCTTGGCCGTTTCGTAGTCCCGCATCTCTCCCACCATGATGATGTCCGGATCGGACCTGAGGAAGGCCCGCATGGCGGTGCTGAAGTCCAGGCCGATCTTGTGGTGCATCTGGACCTGGCGGATTCCCTTCTGGGTGATCTCGACGGGGTCTTCGGCGGTCCAGATCTTGGTGTTGGGACGGTTCAGGCGGTGGAGGGCGGCATGGGCCGTCGTGGTCTTGCCGGAGCCGGTGGGGCCGACGATCAGGATCAGCCCGTAGGGCTTGTCGAGCTGCGAGATGAACTGATCCAGGGTCTCCTTCGGCATCCCCAGTTCGTTCAGGGTCATGATCTTTCCGCGCGTCAGGATCCTCAGGACCACGTCCTCCACGTAGCCGTGGGTCGGCATGGTGGCCACCCGCAGCTCGATGTCTTCGCCGTTGGGCCTTGTGTGCCGGATCTTTCCGTCCTGGGGCAGTCGCCGCTCGGTGATGTCCAGGCTGGAGAGGATCTTGATGCGGGAGACGATCGCCGCCCGGTAGTCGTACGGCAGGGTCCGGTACGGAAAGCACTCTCCGTCGACCCGAAACCGTACCAGGACCTCCCTGTCCCGAACGTCCGGCTCGATGTGGATGTCCGAGGCGCGGCGCAGGCAGGCCTCGTTGATGATCTCGTTCACCAGTCGGACGATGGTTCCGTCCGTCTCGCTGACGTCCGCGAACTCCTCCCGCCGGTCGCCGTTTTCCGCCGCGCTCTCTTCGGCCCGGGCCTCCTTCAGGTAGCAGGTCCCGTAGAAATGGTCGATGAACTTCAGGATGTCATCGCGGGAGGCCACGCAGTACTCGATCTGCTTCGTTTTCAGCAGGCTTTCGATGCTGTCCCGACGCGGCAGGTCGGCCGGGTTGTCCACGAGGACGGAAATTCGCCCCTCCCGCCGCTCCAGGGGAACCCAGCCCTCGCGGTGCAGGTATTCGTGCTTGAGGTTTGCAAGGAGGTTGCGCGGGATGGGGGCCCGTTCATCGAAGCAAACGGAGCGGATGATCGAAGCGTCTTTCTGCGAATTCCGGTCGGATAGGACTATGGAGTCTTCCACTTTATTCCCGTTTGGTTGTTTATCCGGATGCCTCATCCATGCCTCCTCCGCCGTTGTGCCTGAAAAGCCGGCTCATTATAGGAGAATCGCCCCGATTGTTCAATGCGGATATGGCGGAGTGATGACGCGGGCGGCGGGGGCTGTCCCATGGGAGTCCGCCGGTCGGTTGGAGCGACGGTCCGACCGGGTGCCTCTTGATGCCGATACTGACCGGGATACGGAATCGTGCTATAAAGGGAACATCCCCCATATGGATCGAGCCATGGAGATCGTCTATCTCTCCGATGTCCACGACGCCTTCGACCGGGTCAGGGAACTCCTGTCCCGAACCAGTGCCGACGTCTACATCATCGCCGGCGACCTCATCGACCGGCCCTTCTATACGAAGGAGATGTCCGCCCGCTACCGGAAAAGGCAAGCGTCCTTCTCCGCGCTCCGCCACCGGCTCGGAGACGGGGAGATGAACATGGAGGATTTCGTCTCCGCGCTCCTGGAGCGGACTGGCGTGCCCGACGACGTCCGGCGGCAGGCGGTGGAATTCCGGGAGGAGACCGTCCGGGGCCGCCGGGTCATGCAGCAGAAGTACAAGATCCTCGAGAGCATCCTGCGCATCAAGACGGGCGCCCGGATCCTCTGCCTGCCGGGGAACTACGACATGGACCTCCAGTACACCTCTCTCCATGAGCGGGACCTGCACCGGCACTGGATTCAGGCCGGGGAGTTGAGGATCGCCGGCTACGGGGGGGCCGACATCGTGACCCCCGGCATTCCCGAACAGTATGCGGTGAAATATCTGGCCGACCGGGGCGCCAGCGAGATGGCCCGGTTCTTCGGCGAGGCGCGGCCGGACATCGTGGCGACCCACAAGCCGGCCCACGGCGTCCTCGACCATCTCCAGTCGCGGGGAGAGAGCGGATCGACGGAGCTGCGGCGCTACTGCGAGGAGAACAGAGCGATCCTGTGCCTGACGGGCCACCTGCACGACCAGTGGGGATTCGAGGAGATCGAAGGGACGGTTTATCTCAACCCCTCCAACTTCGGAGAGGTCCATGAACCCGGCGGGAGGATCTCCGAAGGGGGGTTTTTCTACGCCATCGAAACCGGGGATCGCCGGTTGGAGCGGATCGTCCTTCGCAAGCTGACCCGGCAGGGAGTCCATGATGTCGTCGCCTTCGAGCCCGGCGGAGATGGATGGAACCGGACCGTGCTGGACCGCGACCGTTATGGAGCGCTCCTCTTGGGAAAATCCATCGACCGGGAGGGTCGGGGGGACAGCCGGGAACCGCGGACACGTCTGATCTCCCTCATCGCGCGGTTCTTTCCCGGTCCCGGCGGGACGGCCGGTTCGGGACCCCTGCAGGGGCATGTCGTCGAGACCTGCGGACGGATCGGGGCAAGCCTTGGCGTGAGCGCGGGGGTGGACCTCGTGAGCGGCGGAGATCCCGGTCCCGCTGGTTCGGCGCCATATCTGGATCTGGTCGTCTATCTCCACCGCGGTGAGGTTCCGGAAGGAGAGACCGGCGGGGGTGGGGAGAGCCCCTGGTTCGAAGAGGCGCTGGAGGCGCTCCGGCCGGACCTGGAGGCCTTTCCCGGCGCCGTCGTCGTCGACAGTATCGACCTGGAGCGGGTGAATCGAAGCATCCGCGCAAAGGACTACGAATGCGACGCGCTGCAGCGGTTCGCCGCCTACCGGTCAGTAGGACGCCTGCTCGCACCCGTCGCCGTACCCGCCGTGGAGGGACGCCTCGATGCGGATCGGGCATTCCGCGGGGAGATCGAGGGGACCGGCGGCACCTACATGGAGATCTTTCTCAATATCGCCGCTGCGGTCGGGACCATGAAAGAATTCGATTCCGGCCTCAAGGAGCTGGGAATCGTCGCACCCGAGGCCTATCGAAGAAAAATCGAAGGAGGGCTCCATGGCCATCGCAAGGGATAAGGTGAAACGGCTGATCAAGATGGCGGATTTCCTCTCTGCCTCCTTCAACATGGAGGAGGCCTGTGGGGTTCTGGCCCGGGAAATGCCCCGGCTGTTTCCCGCGGGTGTCTTTTACCGGCATCATGCCGCACGGGACCTGCTGGAAGCCGAGGTATCCTGGGGGATGTCACCCCGGGAGAGCGTCTTCGCGCCCGCGGACTGCCACGGGATCCGGAGAAACCGGCCCCACCTGGTGGCGGGAGCGGCCAAGGGCCTGCCCTGCCGCCACGCCGAGACGGAGACCGACGGCAGGGGCTCCGTCTGCGTGCCCATGACGGTGTACGGCGAGTTTCTGGGCCTGCTCCACATCCGCTTCGACCTGCCCTCCGCGGAATCGCGGCGGGCCGTCGACGCGGCGGAACAACTGGCTGTCCTGGCGGCCCAGCAGGTCCGGCTTGCCCTGAGGAACATCCAGCTCAGGGAGGAGCTTAGCAGCCTCTCGACCCGGGACGCCCTGACGGGCCTCCTCAACCGGCGATTCCTGGAGACGACGCTGGAGCGGGAACTGAAGAAGGCAAAACGGCAGGGACAGCCCCTGGGCGTTGTGTTCATGGATGTCGATCACCTGGGGCACATCAACCAGACGTACGGCATCGAGGAGGGGGAGCGGATCATCCGCGACCTGGGCGCGTTCGTGGGAGGCAACGTACGGGACGAGGACATCGCCTGCCGCTGGGGGGCGGACGAATTCGTCCTGATTCTTCCGGGGAGCGATCTGGACACGACACGGAGAAGGGCGGAGAACCTGCGGGCGATGCTCAAGGAGCAGGAACGGGTGGCCGGGCATCAGCACATGCGGCGGGTGACCCTGTCCATGGGCGTGGCCTCCTCGCCGGAGAACGGGGAGACGGCGGGAGACATTCTCCAGGCTGTCCGCCTGGCGGTGAAGCGGGCCAAGCAGGAGGGACGGGACCGGGTCTGCACGCCCCCCTAAGGGGTTCATCCTCCCGCCGGCCCGATTTCGTTTCACCCCGGTGTGCCGGACTTCCGCGTGTCGATGTCGCCGGGGTACATCATCGCGTCCTGGCCCCGCTCGCGGGTCCGGACGCGGATGACCTCCTCCACGGGAGTGACGAAGATGATCCCGTCGCCGGGCTCGCCGGTGTAGGCGGATGTGAGGATGGCATCCAGAGCGGCCTCCAGGTTGCGGTCCGACAGGACGATGTTGACCTGGATCTTGGGCAGTACGTTGACCTGGTAAGTCCCGGCGCGGCCGACCAGTTGGACACCGCCCTGGCGCCCGTGCCCCCGGACCTCGAACATGTTCATCCCCACGATGCCGATCCCCGCCAGGGCCTCCTTCACGTCGCAGACCTTGTCTTCGCGAATGATTGCCTCGATCTTCTTCAGCATGGCTGTCTCTCCAAAATGTCTTTGAAATCTATTTGAAATTCGGGTTTCGATTCCTGGACGCTACGAGTAGGACCTCTCTCCATGGGAGCTGATGTCCAGCCCCACTTCCTCCTCCATGGGGGAGACGCGGAGCCCCATGCTCCAGTGGAGGAGCTTGGCCAGCACGTAGGTCATCCCGAAGGAGAAAGCGATGGTGACGAGGATCGCAACGATCTGGATGCCGACCTGACCGGGGTTGCCGAAGAAAAGGCCGTTGGCGCCGTCGCCGTTGACGGCCGTCGTGGCGAACAGGCCCGCGGCGATCATGCCCCAGGTGCTGGCGATGCCGTGGCAGGCCCAGACATCGAGGGACTCGTCGAGCTTGCGGCGGTCCCGGAAGCGCATGGCGTAATAGGACAGGGGGGCCGCGACGGCGCCGACGACCATGGCGGCCAGGGGGGTGATGAAGCCCGAGGCGGGCGTCACCGCCGCGAGGCCCACGACCATGCCCGTGGCGATGCCGAGGGTGCTGGGCCGCCCGTCCAGCCAGGAGAGCAGCATCCACACCAGTCCGGCTGACGCCGCCGAGGTGTTCGTCGTCAGCAGGGCATTCACGGCCGTTCCATTGGCGGCGAGGGCGCTGCCGGCGTTGAAGCCGAACCATCCCACCCAGAGAAGCCCCGCTCCCAGAACGGTCAGGGGAATGTTGTTGGGCTCCATGGGGGACTTTCCGAACCCGCGCCGGGGGCCGATTACCAGCGCGAAGGCCAGGGCCGAGAACCCGGCGGCGATGTGGACCACGGTGCCGCCGGCGAAATCCAGGACGCCCATGCTCTTCAGCCAGCCGCCCTGGCCCCAGACCCAGTGGCAAAGGGGATCGTAGACGAGGGTCGCCCAGAGGAAGCTGAAGAGAAGAAAGCCCTTGAACTTGACCCGCTCGACAAAGGCGCCGGTGATGAGGGCCGGCGTGATGACCGCGAACATCATTTGAAAGGCGGCGAAGAGGCTATGGGGGATGGTTTTGCTGTAGTCCGGATTGGGGGCCGCGCCGACCCCTTCGAAGCCCAGGAAGTTGAGCCCTCCGATCAGCCCGTTGATGGACGAACCGAAGGCGAGCGAGTAGCCGAAGAGGACCCACTGGACACCGATCAGGGCCATGAAGACATAGCTCAAGGTCAGGGTGGAGAGGACGTTTTTCCTCCGGACCATCCCTCCGTAAAAGAATGCCAGGGCCGGGGTCATCAGGAGGACCAGGGAACAGCACACGAGGATCCAGGCAGTGTCGCCCGCATTGATGGGGGTGTTCATAATCTCCGCTCCTTCGTTAAATGGATTCACAAAGTGCAAATTGCCGGCCAGAGTGTGAAATGAGTAATGTCAACGGGTTGTGCGAACCAACCCGTCCGAATACGGAACGGAAATGTCCCGATTGAAAGTGATTGCACGGATTTGTTACAAGCGCGCGGTGCGAGCCGGAAAACGGGAAACGTGCGACAGAGGCGGAAGAGAACGGGAAGCGTGTTTGACAAGCAAAAGGCTTTCCACTACATATCCGGGCAGGAAGAAACCCGGGGACAGCGATCCGAGACGGGGATGCCTTCCGATGATCAACATGCCGGGGAGGACACCATGGAACCCTATTTCGACGAGCGGGAAACCTTGAGCCGGGAGGAACGGCTCCGCATTCAGGTGGATGCGCTTTCCCGGATGATGGAGAATGCCGGCCGACGGTCGCCGGTCCTGCGGAGACAGTTCGAAGACCTGAAGATCAGCCCTTCCGGGATCAAAACGGCTGCGGATTTCGAGCGACTGCCGGTGGTCTCGCGGGAACGGCTCGTGGAGATGGAGCTGAAAGACCCGCCGTTTGCGGGCCTGGAAAACCCCGACGCACCCATCGACCGGATCTTCATTTCCCCCGGTCCCGTCTACGAGCCCCACCTTGGCGAGGAGGATGTCCTCTGGGCCCGGGCTTACAAGGCCGCCGGCCTCGGGAAGGGAGACGTGGTCCTGAACGCCTTCTCCTACCACATGGTCGCCGCGGGGCTGACGTTCCACGGGGGGCTGCGCAAGGTCGGCGCGACGGTCATCCCGTCGGGGGCCTCGAGCGCCCAGGCCCAGGTGCAACTGATCCGCGACCTCGGCGCAACGGCCTACACGGGGACGCCGAGCTTCCTGATGGCGATCATCGAGAAGGCAAAGGAGATGGAGTACGATTTCCGGAAGGACTTCCGGGTCCGGAAAGCCTGCTTCGCCGCTGAGCCCCTCTTCCCGGCCATGCGTGCACGCTTCGAGACGGAGTTCGGCATCGACACCTACCAGATGTACGGTGCGACGGAGGTGGGGGACGTCGCCTACGAGTGCCGGGAGAAGAAGGGCTGGCACCTCTGTGAGGAGGTTTACGTCGAGATCGTCGACCCCGCGACGGGGAAGGCCGTTCCTCCGGGGACCCCGGGAGAGATCGTCGTGACGCGGTTCAACGACGTGTTCTACCTGTTCCGCTTCGGCACGGGCGACCTCTCCCGGATTGTCGAGGAGCCCTGCCCCTGCGGCCGGACATCCTGCCGCCTCGCCGGGATCCTGGGCCGGGTGGGGGACGCCGTGAAGGTCCGGGGGCTCTTCGTCGCCCCGAGCCAGCTTCAGCAGGTGGGTGCAAAATTCCCGGAGATCCGAAAGTTCCAGGTCGTCGTCGGCCGCAGCGGCGACAAGGATAGACTGGACGTCCGTATCGACCCGCTGGAGGCGCCGGGCGACCCCTCTTCCCTGGAGCAGGCGTTCGAAAAGGTTTTCCGCGAGATCTGCACCGTCCGGATCGACCGGATCGAGTTCCTGAAGCCGGGGACGCTCACGGACGAGGACAAGCGGATCGTCGACGAGCGGGAGTGGAAGTAGGAATCGCCGTCAGAGACGGATCATGATTTCCGCGCGGACGGTTCGGCGGGATGCCGCCGGACCGTCCAAACCCCGGAACCCCGGTGGCGAAGCCCGCCGCCCGCTCTCAGCCCATTTCCCCCATGGCCAGCATCAGGCCGGTCATCTCCCGGATGCGGTCCCGCAACTCCGCGGCCTTCTCGAACTCCAGGTCCTTCGCCGCGGCCTTCATCTCCTTCTTCAGCCGCTCGATGACGGCGGTGATCTCCTCCTCTGTGCCGTACGCTGCTCCGGGCTCCTTCACGACGGGGACGGTGACGTAGTCCGCCTCGTAGACCGACGAGAGAACATCGGAGATGGCCTTCCGGATGCTCTCGGGGGTGATGCCGTGCTCCTCGTTGAAGCGGTGCTGGAGCTCCCGGCGGCGCTTCGTCTCCTCCAGGCAGGCCCGGATGGCCTGGGTCTCCCGATCGGCGTAGAGGATCACCCGGCCGGCGACGTTCCGGGCGGCCCGGCCGCTGGTCTGGATGAGGGACCGCTCGGAGCGGAGGAATCCCTCCTTGTCGGCGTCCAGGATCGCCACCAGGGAGACCTCCGGGATGTCGAGCCCCTCCCGGAGGAGATTCACCCCCACCAGGACGTCGAACTCGCCGAGGCGGAGGTCGCGGATGATGGCCACCCGCTCGAGTGTCTGGATGTCCGAGTGGAGATAGCGGACCCGGACGCCCAGCTCCTCGTAGTAGCGGGTCAGGTGCTCCGCCATCCGCTTCGTCAGGGTCGTCACGAGGACCCGCTCCCCCCGGTCCGTCCGCTCGCGGATCTCCGCCAGGAGGTCGTCCACCTGGCCCGCCACGGGCTTGACGGCGAGCTCCGGGTCCATGAGTCCCGTGGGGCGGATGATCTGCTCGACGACGCGCCCCCGGGCCTTCCTGATCTCGTACTCGGCGGGCGTGGCGGAGATGTAGAGGCGCTGCTGGGGGAATTCTTCGTATTCGTCGAAGCGGAGCGGCCGGTTGTCCAGCGCCGAGGGCAGGCGGAACCCGTGGTTCACCAGGGTCTCTTTCCGGGACCGGTCCCCCCGGTACATGCCGTTCAGCTGGGGGATGGTGGCGTGGCTCTCGTCCACGATGATGAGGGCGTCCTTCGGGAGGTACTCCACGAGGGTGGGCGGCGGCTCCCCGGGCCTGCGGCCCGTCAGGTGCCGCGAGTAGTTCTCGATCCCCTGGCAGTAGCCCATCTCCTCCATCATCTCCAGGTCGAAGAGGGTGCGCTGCTCCAGCCGCTGGGCCTCGAGGAGCTTGCCCTGTTCCTTGAGCCAGGACAGGCGCTCCTTCAGCTCGACCCGGATGTCCTTCACGGCCCGCTCCAGGTTGTCCCGCGTCGTGACATAGTGGCTCCCGGGGTAGACGGCCATCTTGTCCACCTTCATGAGCTTCTTCCCCCGCAGGGGATCCACCCAGGAGATGGCCTCGATCATGTCGCCGAAGAACTCGATCCGGACGGCCCGGTCCTCCTCGTAGGCCGGGAAGATCTCCACCGTATCCCCCCGGACCCGGAAGGTTCCCCGGTGGAAGTCGATGTCGTTCCGCTCGTACTGGATCGCCACGAGATGGCGCAGCAGGTCGTCCCGGGGGATCTCCAGGCCCTCCGCCACGTTCACCTGCATCCCCGAGTAGGACTCGGGGGAGCCCAGGCCGTAGATGCAGGAGACGCTGGCCACGATGATCACGTCGCTCCGCTCGAAGAGGGCGTGGGTGGCGGCGTGGCGAAGCTTGTCGATCTCCTCGTTGATGGACGAGTCCTTCTCGATGTAGGTGTCTGTGCTGGGGAGATAGGCCTCGGGCTGGTAGTAGTCGTAGTAGCTGACGAAGTAGTGAACGGCGTTCTCCGGGAAGAGGGCCTTGAACTCGCCGTAGAGCTGGGCCGCCAGGGTCTTGTTGTGGGCCATGATCAGGGCGGGCCGCTGGACCGCCTGTATGACCTGGGCCACGGTAAAGGTTTTCCCCGAGCCGGTGACCCCCAGGAGGACCTGGTGGGGATCGCCCTTGAGGACGCCCTCCGCCAGCGCCTCGATGGCCTGGGGCTGGTCGCCGGCGGGCTGGAATTCCGATGTGAGCTGAAAACGGTTCATAAACGTTATGCCGGGTGCGAGTCCTCCGGGAGGAGCCTCTGTTGTTCCTCCAGGTCGTGACAGCGCTTTGCTTTTCGGCGGGTTTGCGGGTATAAGCGCGGAACCGGATGCGGCTTTCCTTGCGTCGCGAACTATATCGGTGCCGCCGGATCGTGTCAAATGCAAGATCCCTCCACAGAAGCAGGGATCGATCCCGCACGGGAGGCATCATCCGGCATTTCAGAGGAGGAATCCGGTGAACCCTTCTTCCATCGCGCGCCTTACCGTGCCGGCGGACATGCGCTTCCTGGAGACGATCCGGGGCTTTGTGCGGGAACTGGCCTCGGCCGCCGGACTCTCCCAACGGGAGATTCTGGGCCTGGAACTGGCCGCCGAAGAGGCCTCCGTCAATGCCGTCGAGCACGCCTATCCGGACGGCCGGCCGGGAGACATTTTCCTGAAGGCGGAGATCGGTCGGACGGAGCTGGTTCTGTCCATCCGGGACGAGGGGCTGCCCTTCGACCCGGATCTGGAGCCGGCCGGTGTTTCCGGGACGGCCGCCGACGAGTTTTCGGCCCAGGGCCTGGGGCTGCGGATCATCCGTCACGAAGTCGACGAGGCCCGCTTCGAGAACCTCGGCCGCCGGGGGAAGGCCCTGCGTCTCGTCAAGCGGCTTGCCGCAGCCGCGGAACCGGAGCCGGAGCATCTGCCGCCGAGGATCGAGCCGGCCCCCCCGCAGCCGTACGAGATCCGATCCATGAAACCAGAGGAGGCCATCCAGGTGGCCCGGATCTTCTGGCTGGCTTACGGCTATTCGTACAAAAACGAAAATTTTTACCGCCCGGAAGGACTTCTCCACCTGGTGGGAAGCGGCCGTCTGGTCAGCACCGTCGCCGTGACTGAAATTGGCGAGGTCGTGGGGCACGTCGGCATCCTGCGGCCGACACCGGCGCCCATGGCCGAGGCGGCCCTGCTGGTGATCAACCCGGCCCACCGGGGCCGTGGGCTGATGGATGCGCTCTCCAGGGCCAACGAGGCCAGGGCCCTGGAGATGGGGCTGCTCGGCATGTCCATCGATCCCGTCACCAGCCATGCCATCAGCCAGCGGGACGTGATGCGGCTGGGGGGGCGTCCCTGCGGCCTGGACCTGGCCGCCAGTCCCCCCCGGCTGTTCAAGGCCCTCGACCCCGAAGCGGCATCGCCACAGCGGGAGTCCTGTCTCCACTGCTTCCGCTATTTCGACGCCCCTCCGCCGGTGAAGGCCTATGTCCCGCCCCGCCACCGGGAGATTATCTCCCGCATCTACGATGGCCTTGCCCAGCCCTGCACCTTCGGCGATCCGGCCCCGGCCGCCGCGCCGGGGGAGTACCGGATCGACTTCGATAAGGCCGTGCTCAAGGGGATCATCCGGGTGGCGCGGGCCGACGACCGCCAGTGGCCGGAGCTTCTCCGGGCTGCGGACGACCTGGCGGAGTATGCCGGAGCGGAGGTGGTGAACCTCGATCTCCCCATTGCGCAGCCGGCGGCGGCTCTTCTCTGCAAGCGGGCGGAGGAGGCGGGATTCTTTTTCTCGGGGATCCGGCCCCGGGAGGCCTCGGACGGCGACAGCCTCCGGCTCCAGCGGCTCCACTGCCCCTTTGATCCGGACCGTCTGCAGTTCTTCGACGAGTTCGGCAGGCTGCTCTTCGATTACGTGAAGGCGGGAATGGGGGAAGCAGGGAGGCAATCGACCGGGTCAGGCGGGTAGGGACCGCCTTCCCGTTCGTCCCGGAACGTCCTGTTATGGTCTTGCCAGGAACGCCCGCTTGATCCGGCCGTCGAACCCGGCGGATTCGTAGAACGATCCGATCTCCTCGCTTGTTCGTCCCGTGCACAGCATGACCTTGTAACAGCGGTTCTCCCGGGCCAGCACCAGCGCTTCTTTCAGAACGGCCGTGCCGTATCCTTTCCGGCGATGTGCGGCGTGGGTGACCACGTTTTCGATGACGCCGTACGGCCGGCAGCCCCGGCTCAGATTCGGAATGATGCTCAGGGTGCAGGAGGAGACGAGCCTGCCGTCCACGAAGACGCCCAGGTACCGGAAGGACCGGCTGTCCCGGATCTGCTTCCAGACGGCCTCCACCTCCCGTCTTTCCGGCAGCGGATCGTCGGATGCATGCATGTGAGAATAGAGGGCGAGCAGGTCGTCCAGTTCCCCTTCACGGAGCTCTCTCGTTTCCATTCGATCCTCCCGCAACCCGCCGGCCGCCGTTGGTGTGACCCCGCCGCTCTTCCCGCGGGCAGCCGCACCGGCTGCCCCCAATTACCCCCGGCCTTTTCGAGCGGCAATGGCCAGATTGGCGGACTGGCTTTCCTCTTCGACCTCGACGCCCGTGAGGGAAGGGTAAAACCGGACGTCTTCGAATCCCGTCCGGACGAGCACATCCCGGAACTGTTCCTCCGTATAGGCTTCACTGGTCATCGCATGGCGGGTCACTGCTCCCGTTTCGGCGTCCACGATGAAAAAGCGCTGCGTTGCCGCCAGCCCGTCGGCGTTCCAGAAGCTTTCGGTCAGGCAGAGATGCGGGCGGTCCGAGAACAGGCCGCCGCCTTCGCCGCAGGCGTACCAGGAGCTTCCCGCCTGGCCCTGTTTCATGACTGTGTCGAACCTCTGCGGTTCAAGCAGCAGCAAGCCGTCCGGGGCAAGGGCCGAGAGGGCCTTTTCGAGGATCCGGCGCGCGTCGCTTCTCCGGAAGACGTTGAGCTGGCCGAAGATCATCATGACCAGGCCGTACCCGCCGCCGTAATCCGCTGTCCGCACGTCCTCCAGCCGGTAGCGGCAATCCAGGCCCTCCCGCACCGCAGTGTCCCGGGCATAGCGGATCGGCTCGGGGGCGTAGTCGATGCCGACGCATGCATGCCCCAGCCTTGCCAGGCGGCTCGTGTACAGCCCGGGCCCGCAGGCCAGCTCCAGGATCCGCGTTTCCCTGCCGCCCAGCAGCACGCTGTGGATCCAGCCGACCTGCCGGTCGATGATGTCGAAACGGCGGCTGGCCAGGTTGTGCTCCTGGGAGAGATGCTCCGCCAGCATGCGCCGGCTGAAATCCGGGTCGTTCCAGGGGATGTTCTCTCCCTCGGCCCAGGAAAGGGGAGGAATCGTTCGATCGATGATCGTTTTGAGGTTCATGGTCTTTGTCCTCGGTCATGACATGGACCGGTGACGCGGCTGCTTGCCCGGCTGCCGTCCGGGAGTCGCCGCCGGCCCCAGTCCTGCGCTCCGCAAGAACCGGATTCGCTTCAGGACTTTCCCGGAGGTTCCCCGCGCAGGTACCGCCGCCTCAGCTCTTCGGGAAACTTCTCGATGGCGTACCGGAGCATTGTCCGCGGCATGATCCGGCAATGAACCTTCAGAAACGTCTCTTCCGCCGCCCGGTCGCGCTTGCCGATCTCCCGGAGCATCCAGCCGACGGCCTTTTGGATCAGATCCTCCCGGTCCCGGAGGAGCCGTTCGGCAATGTGCAGCGTCTCGGCGAACTCCCCCCGCTTGATGAAGTGGAAGGTCGCCATGACGGCGATCCTCCGGTCCCAGAGCAGCCCGGACGCCGACAGGGCATGAAGCGGCGCGCGGCTGCGCTCCAGGAGGTGACGGCCTACGATGTGCCCGGCCGAGGCGTCGACCAGGTCCCAGCTGTTGATGAACCGCGTGTGCTCCAGGTACAGGCGGTAGATCCGTTCCCGCGCTGCGGCGTCTCCCCGGTCATAGGCGCCGACCAGGATGAGAAGCGCCAGGAGCCTCGCCTCGTGGATGGGGGAATGGAGCAGATCGACGGCCTCCGGCAGGGGGAGATCCCCGTACTCCCGGGCGAGTTTCCGGATCTCCGGGACGTAGAGGCCGATGAAAACGTCCCCTTCGCCGTACTCCCCTTTGGCCGTCTTGAAAAACCGCTGCAGGATACGGACCCTTTCCGGGTTGCCCAGCGTCTGCAGCCGGCCTTGGATGTCGGCAGCCTTCAAAGGACAATCCTTTCCCGATGCTTCTTGTCCGGAACAACGTGCTGCGGCCGAGGCGGCATATTTACTTTTTGGCGGCAATCAGGGCGGCCCCGAAAAACATGAACGTGGCCCCGCCCAGCCGGTTGATGGCCCGTCCGCCCCGCTCGGAGGTGAGCCAGCGCCGGGCCGTGCCGGCAAACAGCGCGTACAGGCAGTGGATGACGACGACCAGGGAGCTGTACGTCAGGACCTGGACGGCGAACTGGGTCCAGTAGTTCTTCGAGAGGTCGATGAACTGGGGAAAGATGGAAAGGAAAAAGAAGATCACCTTGGGATTCGTGAGCTGCAGGGACAGCCCCTCCAGGAAACGCCTGCCGAACCCGGCCCCGCGGGACGCCTGCTCCTGGAAGCGCATCGCCGGAGCGCGCCAGAGCCGGATGCCCAGGTAGAAAAGGTAGGCGGCCCCGATAAACTTGAGGATCGTGAAGGCCAGGGCGGAGGCGGCCAGCAGGATCCCCAGGCTCGTCGCCGAAATGGCGGCGACCGCGAGGGCGCCCACGGAGATGCCGAGAATTCCGCCGAAGGTCCCCTTCATGCCGTAGCGAAGGGAGTTGGTGAGGGTCATGACGACGCCCGGCCCCGGGCTGAGCACGGTCAGCGCGGCCACGAGCAGGAAGAGCGGATAGAGCGTCAAGGGGGTCCTCCGTAATGAAATGTTCGTATGGCTACACGATTTTCATCACAAAAGGCAACCCCTTCCATTGCCAGCAGGGTGTGCTTCATGCCGAGGCCGCCCTGGTAGCCCCCCAGAGAGCCGTCGGAGCGGATCGCCCGATGGCATGGGATGACCAAGGGAAAGGGATTCGTTGCCAGGGCCGTGCCGACGGCGCGGGCACCCTTCGGGTTTCCCAGGTGCCTGGCGATGAGGCTGTACGTGCTGACGCTTCCCCTGGGGATCGCATATTCGGCGAGCAGGACGCTCCGCTGGAAGGGGGAGCAGAGATCGAGGCGGACCGCCTCGAGAGAGAACCGGATGTCCTCGCCGTTCAGAAGCGATTCGATGCGGTCGAGGAGGCCGTCAACTTCCAGGCAGGAAGAGGGGACGGCATTCGGGGAGATCACACTGACCGCCTGCCCCGCCGGATTGGCCGGCCGGGAGATCAGGATGCGACGGACTTCGGGCCTGCCTCTCGCGGCGGACCAGAGGACGGCCACGGGGCCGAAGGGAGTCACGCGAAGATGGAAGAAGGGCGGATCATTCATGGGCGGGTGCGTTCACCGAAAGAGACGTGCATCATGGAAGATTTGCGGAACCGGTGTCTGCTATCGCAGCCTCTTCACCATCCGGTAGTGGCTTTTCACGCCCCGCTCCTCCAGCGGAAGAACGCGGCTCTCGGAGAGGATCTCCATCCCCAGCCGCCGGTAAAACCGGACCGCCGGGTTGTCGCCGGCCACGTCGAGGTGGCAGGCGTCATACCCTCGCTCGCGGGCGCGGTCGAACGCGCCGGTCAGCAGCCTTTCGCCGAGGCCTTTTCCCTGCTCCGCGGGATCTGTCGCCAGAAAAAGTACGTAATAGGCGCGATTCGGGATCGGGGGCGTGAGATACCGGATGTACCCGACGATTTCCAGGTAATGCCGGAATTCCCCGGGTGCCAGGATCTCCGGGGTCCGCTTCATCATGTTGGGGATCATCCGGTCCTGCCTTTCCCGGTCGTATCCGACTTCCAGGCCGGCGATCCTGCCGCTGGCGACGGCGACCGTGGCGTTGGAGTGACTGTACAGGCTCTCCTCCTCTTTCCACATGGCGGTGAAGAAGCGGAGGAAGCGGTCGAAATCGTTTTCGAAGAGGCAGTCCCAGAGATGCGGATCTGTGCTGTAGATGAGCCGGGATGCGGCCTGGGCGTGCTCGGGACCGGCCGGCATGAGCGCGAGGGGATGCGGGTTCGTTTCCATGACCGGCTTTTTTACACTTCTTTCATCGCCTGGTCCAGATCCGCTATCAGGTCGTCCGCATCTTCAATCCCGACGGAGAGCCGCAGGAGCGAGTCGGATATGCCGATCCTCCGGCGCTCCTCCGGGGAGATCTTCGCATGGGAGGTCTCGGCGGGGGCGCAGATCAGCGTCTCCACGCCACCCAGGCTGACGGCCGGGCGGATGATCTGGAGGCGGCGCAGGACCGAGGAGGCGGAGACGATCCGCTCGTCCAGTTCGAAGGACAGCATGGCCCCGAATCCCGTCATCTGGGACCGGGCGATTTCATGTCCCGGCGAGTCCGGCAGGCCGGGATAGTTCACGCGGAACACGGATGCATGGGCGGACAGATACGCGGCGATGCGGGCGGCGTTCGCCGTCTGGCGTTCGACCCGGAGGGCCAGCGTCTTCAGGCTCCGTTCGAGGAGGTAGCACATCATGGCGTTCAGGCTGCCTCCCAGGTGGCGGGCAGCAGCGCGGATTTTCGAGGCATGGGGTCGCGAGGTGAGGGCGGCGCCGCAGCTCAGGTCGCTGTGGCCGCCCAGGTACTTGGTCCCGCTGTGGACGACCACGTCGATTCCGAGCGGCAGGGGGCACTGGTTCACCGGCGTGGCGAAGGTGTTGTCGAGGACCGTGACGATGCCCAATTCCCGGCCGATCTGTGCCACCCGCCGGATGTCGATGATCCCCAGCAGGGGGTTCGTGGGCGACTCGATCACGATGACCTTCGTCTGCGGAGTCACGGCATCCGCGACCGCCGCGGCGTCCGTGGCTGCGAAGGAATGGCGGATCCCCAGCCGGTCGAACATGTCCGTGGCGAAGGTGTGGGTTCCACCATACAGCTCGTCCATCATGATGACATGGTCCCCCGCTCCGGCGAAGGCGAGGATCGCCGAGCTGACGGCGGCCATGCCGGAGCTGAACAGGACGCCGTCTTCCGCGCCTTCCAGCGCGCACAGCTTGCGGACCACGGCGTCCTGGTTCGGTGTGTTGAAGTAGCGGGGGTAAGGGATGTCGTCCCGGTCCAGGTATTCGAACGAGGAGGACATGAAAATCGGCGTGTTGACGCCTCGTGTCGCAGCGTCGCGGTATGTGCCGCCGTGAACGCAGATGGTTTCCTTCTTCATGCTTCCTGCTCCTTGCAAAGGGTTGATCTGCAGCCGGGGCACCGGTGGCGCGGTAGGCCGCCGGCATTCCCCGGCCGGTACTTCACTTGTCGGACGATTCGTCGAAAAACGCTTCGCAGTGGCGATTCCCTTCGGTCCCGGTGACCGACACCCATCCGCCCGCCTTGGCCGGGAATCCCAGACACACAAAGCTTTGCGGTTTCATGTCGTGGATCATGAACTTGACGGTGCTGTCTCTCTTCCCTTCCCTGTTGCAGTCCTTGTTCTTCCAGTTGCAGCAGACGTGGTCTCCGGGCTGGACGCCCCACCATTCTGCGCACCTTTCCATTTTGCAGCCGTCCGTTTCCTTCACGTGGATCGGCCGGTCCGTATTGTTATAGACACAAAATGCACCCGCGCTCCCAGCCATCAGACAAAAACCGAACACGGACAGAAGCAATACCGTTAAAACGAGACGCGTCTTTTTCTTCATGGCAAACGATTCTCCTTGGAATAGATTCTTCAGCATGAACATTCGATGCACGAAACCGGCCTGTCGAGCATGTCGTTTTTTCCTCGTTGCCCGGACACTCATTGGTCGTCACCGTCTTTGTCCCAGGATTCATCAAAGTACGCTTCACACTTATATCCATGCTTTTTATTACCGGTTACCGACAGCCATCCACCCGCCTTAACGGGAAAGTCGACACAAACGTTAATCATGTCCACCTGCGTGAACGCGACAAGGAACTTGACGGTACTGTCTTTCTTCCCTTTCGTGTTGCAGTCCTTGTTTTTCCAGTTGCAGCAGGCATGGTCTCCCGGGTTGATTCGTTTTATAAATTCCTTGAACTTCTTTCCACCATGAGTTTCCTGGACCTGAAATTCCAAGTCCGTATTGTTATAGACGCAGAAGGCATCTGCGCCTTTTGCCGTCAGGCATAGGAAAATTGCCGAAACGAACCATACCGCAAAAAAGGCCGACAGCCTCTTTTTACACATGACGATCCCTCTCCTTTCTTTGATTTGACCGGTTGAACATCCGCTGCGTGAGATCGATTTTCCGCTGTCCCGCAAGTTCGGGTCCCTTTTGCCTAAATATTGCCTCTATGGCTGCTTCGTTCCTGTTTTCATGCAGCCTGCTCCTCCGGAGTCTGTATCCGGGATCGGGGATGAGGCGGCGCGTGACGCCGCCGGCATACCCCGGTATGGCGGATCTCCTTGTGTCATTTCTTTTCAGATGGTTCTTTGGATGGCTCCTCGTCAGCATTGTCCTTTTCAGACGACTCATCGAAGAACGCTTCACATTGATAACCCTTGTGAATGTTACCGCTTATCGATAGCCAGCCGCCCGCCTTGATTGGAAAGTCTGCGCAGGGCGTGAAATAAAATACAAATCTTGCGTAATCGACATTAAACTTTACCGTACTGTCCCTCTTTCCTTTCTTGTTGCAGTCCTTGTTTTTCCAGTTGCAGCAGGCATGGTCGCCAGAACTGATGAACTTGTCGAAGCCTCTGCCGATTTCGAAGCCGTAGCTTTGCATTGCATGCATTTGCCTGTCCGAGTTGTTATAGATACAAAATGCACCTGCCCGCTCCGTCATCAGAAAAACAAACAGTGCCGAAAAAATCCATACCGCAAACAAAGCCGCCCTCTTCTTTTTGCACATGCCGCTCCTTCTCCTTTCTTTGATTTGTCCGGTTGAACATCCGCTGCCTGAGCTCGAGTTTCCGCTGTCCCGCAAATCCGGGTCTTCATGGCCTCTATTGCTGTTTCGTTTCGATTCCGACGCTTTTCAGGAAAGCGATCAATTTGTCGCCGCTGATGCCGGAGGAGATGTGGAGGTCAATCCAGGTGTCCTCCCGGACGCAGCCGGCCCGCAGATTGAACTGGACCCATTCCGGCTTTGCTTTGGGGAACATGGAATAGGTCATGACGTCCCAGGGGCCGATTTTCCGGGTGGTAATGTTTTCGACGAGGACAGGACCGAGATGGGAGAGTTTGTCCCTGATCATGGCGAAGTATTTTTCTCTGCCTTCGAATGCCCCGTCCGGCTCGAACCAGCCGGAAAGGATGATTCCGCTGCCGCCCCCGTCGAAATAGAAATACCCGGGGTGATCGGGGCCGCCTCCCCCTCCGGCCGGCTTGTCCGGCATCAGGCCGTCTTGGGGAAAGCTCAGGACGATCCGGCTGGAGGGAGCGGTCAGCACATACCTGCTGTCTTTCTTGCCGATCTGCACGGCTTGCCGTGATGCCCCCGCATCCCCGCGGTCCTCGTTTTCCTTGCAGACGGCGCCGCCCACCATGGCCAGTCCGGCGGAGACAATGGCCTCCCGATCTTCGTTGGCCAGGATCGTGAAATGCATGAGCACGTTCCCGGTCCCGGCTATCCCCTGGGTCATGTATTTGTATCCGCCCTCCTCCGGAGCCCGGTCCGTTGCGGAAAAGTAGTAACCGGTTGCGGAGGTCCCCTCCAGTTTGCGAATATCGATTCTGTCTTCTATGGCCCCGGATTTGATCTCCTCGGTGCGCTTCTGAACCCGCCTGTACAGGGCGTCAGCGCCGGGGGGCGACATGCCCCTGCCGGGGGGCCAGTGAGGCGTCACCAGGATGTTGAAGGGTATGCCGCTTTTCGGCTTGAAAGAGATCGTCGGCTCCGGGCGATCCCTGGTTTGGGAAACCTCTGCTTTCCAGTCCGCAGGCACGTGAAACTGAAGGACCCCGAAATCGGACAGGGGGTAACTGCGAAGGACCGTCTCCTCTGCCTGCGACGCGGCCGGGCCTGAAAACAGGAGGATGAGGATTCCAAGGCATAGCGCGTAAAAGGCTTTTTTCATGATTTCCTTTCTCCGGCCATGGCACCGGGGGCCGTGAAGCCTGTTTTTCTGCAATGATTTGGCTGACTGCTCACGGTCAGTATTCAAGGAAAATTCTGAAGGATCAACAGGGAAAATCGCTTAAATATCAATAGGTAATATGCGGTTGAAAATTAGCGGGACCACAGTTATTGTGCGGACTCCGTCAAATGAGATAAATCGATCCGAAGATTTGTGATTTTAAAAAAAGTGGAAGCAGGACCCGATATTTCGGGCGGGTCCGGAAAGATGCGAAACACGGCCATGATTCTCCGCTGCCTCGGGCTGCCGCGACACCAATCATGAGCAGAGCCCCGTCTACCCGTAGTGCCGACCGGAGCCGCCTGGTCATCCTCGCGGCGGGCTGCGCGGCCTTCATGAACATCCTCGACGGGACCGTCGTCAACGTATCGCTGCCGTCGGTCGTGCGCGACCTGGGGGTAGACACCGACGTCGGCGTCTGGATTATCCTGGCCTATTCCGTCACGCTGGCGGGAACGGTCCTGGCGTTCGGCAAGCTGGCCGACCGGCTCGGGATGGGCCGCGTCATGACCTGGGGATATCTCCTGTTCACGGGCAGCTCTCTCCTCTGTGGGCTTGCCCCCACCGCGACGGTCCTCGTGGCCGGGCGGCTCCTGCAGGGGATCGGCGGCGGGATGCTCTCCGCCACGTCGCTCGGCGCCGTCGGCAGCTACCTCCCCCCGGAGCGCCGGGGGTGGGGCATCGGCATCGTCAGCGCCGCGTCGGCACTCGGCGCCATGCTGGGAGCGCCGCTCGGGGGAATCCTTTCGGAAACGGCGGGATGGCGGTGGATCTTCCTGGTGAATCTCCCCGTCGGTCTGTTTGCCTGGTACATCGTTTCCTTCCGGTTCCCCCGGGATGCGAAAACCGTGTCAGGCCGGAACCGGAGGATGATCGGCATCGATCCGGCAAGCGTCCTTCTCAGCGTGATCGCCCTCGGAAGCCTGCTCTACGGGATTTCCCGAGGGCCCGAAGACGGCTGGCTCTCCCCGCCGGTGCTGGGGAGCGTTCTCTCCGGTGTCGTTTTCTTCGTTGCCTTTCTGTTCCGGGAGCGCCGGAGCCCGGATCCGCTCCTGGACTGGGGCCTCTTTCGCGATCGCCGCTTCCTGGCCGCCAACCTGGCGAATTTCTTCACGTCCATGCTCGTTGCGGGAGTGAACTTCCTGTTCCCCTTTTATCTCATTTACGTGCAGGGCCTGGGCCAGGCGGCGACGGGAGCGGTCCTGATTTTCTTCAGCGGCGTTTATGTGCTGGTGAGCCCGGTGGCGGGCAGGCTGTCGGACCGGATCGGGGTGCGGCTTCTGACGACGGGAGGCATGGTCCTGGCGGCGGGCGGGCTCTTCGTCTTCACGTGCCTGGCCGGTGCCCCGTCCATGGCGGCCCCCGTCGTCCTCCTGGTTCTCCTGGGGGTTGCCTACGGCTCGTACCTCTCGCCGAACAACCGGCAGATCCTGAACCTGGCGCCGCCGGAAGGGCAGGGAAGCGCGTCCGGCGTTCTGCGCCTGCTGTTCTACCTCGGGCAGCCGCTGGGGGTGGCCCTGGCGGAGGCGGTGCTCCGGGACGGCCTCCCGGAGACGGTTGAATCGATCTCCCGGTGGCGCGCCCTGCCGATGGCAGAGCTGACCACGGCCTTTCAAGGCGGATTTATCGTCTGTGCTGCCGTGGCGGCCCTTTCCGCGTGCTGCTCCCTCTTTTCCTCCGGGGGAGGGAAAACGCCCCGGCCATAATCCGAAACTCCGCGGGTCCCGGGCATCCCGGATGTCCTTCCCGTCCGGATCTTGCCTTCCGCCGCGTCAGGCCTTCGCCTGGACCAGCGGCTCCACTTCCAGGGCTTCCCGCAGGCTCTCATTGGCCTTTCGCAGCTTCTCCTCCGGGGCGAACACCGCGACGGACGACCGGTCCATCGATTCGGCCAGGAATTCCTCTGCCGCCGCCTGCAGCGTCTCCGGCGTCATGTCCAGGATCCGCCGCCTGAGGGCGCGCCGGTCGTCGTCGGTCACGCCTGCGATGCGGCGGATCAGCGCCGTGTGAGCCTTTCCCGACGGATCCGTCGGGCGGTCCAGGAGGCCGATCGTGCCGATGACGGCCTTCTCCAGTTCCTCCGGGTCGATCCCCCGCCGGATTTCGTCGGGCACGCCGTCGTAGACGTCCAGGGTTTCGACGAGATGGGGATCCCGGTAGGACAGGAGGGAGAACAGCCCATTCATCGAGTCGTAGCCGCACATACCCCCGTACGCCCCGCCCTGGACGCGGATCCGCTTGTAGAGATAGCCGCTCGACAGGTAACGGGCCAGGACCAGGAGGGCCGCCGCCTGCGGGTCCCCGTGGACCGGCGCCGGCAGGACCCGGGCCACGTAATTCACGTCGGCGGGGATGGCGACGCCCGGCCGCGACGGCTTCAGGGCTGTCTCGAAGGGAGCCGACGCCTTTCCTGCAGGGAGATCCGTGATGAGGGCACCCAGTTCCGCCGAGAGGATAGCGAGCCCTTCCCGGTCGGCGGCCAGGTCGACAGTCAGGCCCGCCCGGCGGAACACCGCCGTTTTCAGTCCGGCCAGGGTTCCCTGCAGGCGTTCCGCCTCCTTCTCCAGGGATTCGGCCGTCCGGGCGGCGAAACGGAGCTGGGAGCGCCCGTGCCACTGCTCATCCCGCCAGGCCGGCAGGCTGAGAGACGCCGCCGCCGCCATTTTGGCAAAGGAGTGTCCCGAGGGGATGACCGCCGCCTGGAGGCGGTTCTTCTTCTCCAGGATCAGGTCCCGCATGCGGGTCCGGTCGTCCAGGTCGCCCGCCAGGAGGAGATCCTTCAGGATCGCCAGGGCGTCCGGGACATTCCGGTAAAGGGATTTCCCCTCGACGATCAGTTTCTGCCAGGTCCCTTCCCCCTTCCGTCCGAAGCCTGCCGAGAGGGAGAAGCGGAGACCGCCCGTCTTCAGGGCGATCCGTTTGGCCATCTCCTCGTAGGATCGGCTCGCGGCGCCCATGTTGAGGGTCAGCTTCCCAAGGAGGGGCAGGAGGGGCTGGAGGTCTTCCGGTACGTCCGAGATGTCGAAGGCCAGGGACCAGTACGCGATCCCGTTGGTGTAAAGATCGTGCCGCAGGGTCGGGACGCCCGACAGCAGGGAATCTTCCGTCGGGATAAATTCCGGTTCCGCGGGAATGTCCGCGACCTTGAGCCTGGGCAGGGTCGCCGCCGCTTCGGGCGGGTCCGGCTCCGACTGGTAGCGCCGCAGGTCCTCCGCCTCCCGCCGGATCCGCTCCATGTCGCCGTCGGACAGGGCCGCGCGCAGCCGCTCCATCCGTTCCCGAAAGGCTGACTCCCGCTCCTCCTGCACGGTCGCGCTCGGTTCGAGGACGGCCAGGAGTCGATGGGGGTTCTCGATCAGCCACGTCCGGGCGGTCTTCTCGAAGAGGCGGGGATCCGCCTCCCATCTCCGGCGGATACCGCTGATGATGGCCGGGAAATTCAGGCCCGCCAGGGGATCGCCCCCGTACAGCCAGCCGTGGAAGGCCCGTCCCATCAGCGTGATTCCGTAGGGGTACGTTTTTCTTTTGATTTCCCGTCCGTGAAACTCCACCTGGTGCAGGGTTCCCTCGATCAGCTCCCGGTCGAACCCCTTCTCCGTTTCGGTCTCCAGGGTTTCCAGGATGAGCTTTTCGATCCCGGCGGCCTTTTCCGGGTCCGTTCCCCGGAGGCCCGTGGAGAAGAAGGTCTGTTTCAGGTCCCGCTCCATGCCCGTCACGGGCGACAGGTCCTCGCCGAGGCCCGAATCGACAAGGGCCTTCCTAAGCGGCCCCGCGGCGCTGCCCACGAGGATTCCCGCCACGATCTCCAGGAGCACGGCCGTCTCGGAATCCCGGCTGTCGGAGAGCATCCAGGCGATGTTGACGGTGGTCTTCCGCTCCCGGGGCTCGTCCTTGCCGACGGGGTAGAAGGCCCGGACCGACCGGGGCTCCGTCCAGCGCTCCTGCCCGGGGATCTCCTCCGCGGCCTCCGTCCGCTCCGCGTCTTCGAGGATCGTCTTCAGGAAGGCCAGGTGCTCCTGCGGCGGGATGTCGCCGTAGAGGAAGAAGAAGGCGTTCGACGGGGCGTAGCGGGCCCGATGGAACGCCCGGAACTGCTCATAGGTCAGGGAGGGGATCACATCGGGGCTGCCGCCGGAGTCGTGGACGTAGGGTGTCGCCGGGTACAGGTTCTCCTGGATGGCCTTGTACAGCAGCGACTCCGGGGAGGAATAGGCCCCCTTCATCTCGTTGAAGACGATGCCCGAGACGGTCAGGCCGCCGGCGGGGTTGTCCGGATCCGCCGGCTCCAGGTGGTGCCCCTCCTGCCGGAAGGTCTCCGGGAGCAGGCGGGGATGGAACACCAGGTCCGCGTAAACCCGGGCCAGGTTGTAAAAGTCCGCCGGGGTCTGGCTGGCCACGGGATAGACCGTCTTGTCGGGATAGGTGAAGGCGTTGATGAAGGTCTGCAGCGAGCCCTTCATCAGCTCGTTGAAGGCGTCCTTCACGGGATAGGTCCGCGAGCCTGCCAGGACGGAGTGCTCCAGGATGTGCGGGAGGCCCGTCGAGTCCGCCGGAGGTGTGGGGAAGGCGACGGCGATGAGGTTTTCCCGGTCCCGGCTGTGGAGGTGTAGGACCCGGGCCCCCGTCTTCTCGTGCTCCATCAGGTAGGCGGTGACGCGGATGTCCTCGACGGGCTCCACGCGGTGCACGCGGAATCCTTCGTGAATGTCGCCCGTTGCAAGGACCGGCGCGGGACTGCTGTTTTGATCGGACATGGCTGCCTCCCGAATTGCATGGATTTCACGAAGGCTCTCTATAGCCTACCTCCGGATGTGGCGCAACGGCCGGAAAAAATCTCTTGACAGGGAAAAGGGGAAAGAGTATCCAACCAAACAGTTTAACCAACCGGTTAGTTTTAACGTTCGGTTGTCTCGGGGTTCCCAGGAAGATTGACGGAGGTGAACCATGGAGGAAGCGACCCGCAGCGACAAGTCGGGAGACACGGTGGAACGGATCCTGCGCGCCGCCGCCGAGGTCTTTGCTGAATCGGGATTCCCCGGGGCCCGGGTCGACGAGATCGCCCGGCGCGCCGGCGTTAACAAGGCCATGTTGTATTATCACGTGGGCGACAAGAAGGACCTCTACGAGGCGGTCATCCGGAGCATCATCGTCGAAACGGCGGCGCGTCTCGAGGAGGAGATCCGGCAGGCCCAAAGCCCGGAAGACAAGATGCGGATCTACATGCGCCGGTTCGCCGACACCCTGGACCGGAATCCCCTCATGCCGCCCATCATGATGCGGGAGCTCGCGTCGGGCGGGAATACGCTGCCCCCGTCGGCGCTGGAAGGCGTGGCACGGGTGATAACGCTCATCGGCGGCATCCTGGACGAGGGGGTCGCGAAGGGGGCCTTCCGGCCCATCAACCCCTTTCTCGTCCACATGATGGTGGCGGGGGCCTTTATTGTCTACAAGGTGGCGGCGCCGGTCCGGGAGCGGGCGGAATTCATCCCCGAGGAGGTCCGCCGGATGCCGCCGGAGATTACCGGCTCCGTTCTCGGAGACGTCGAGGAAATGGTTTTGAGGGCCATCAGGAAATAAGGAGGGTGTACCATGAGAAGAGAATCAATCCTTTTGTCCACGATCCTGTCCGGGCTGCTCCTGCTTTCGGGAGGCCCGTCCTGCCTTGCGGCGGAGAAGATGACGCTTCAGGAGAGCATCGACATCGCCCTGAAGCAGAGCCTGATCGTCCATTCGGCCCGGGAGGGTGTAGCCGGTGCCCGGGCCCAGGAGCGGGAGGCCTTCACGGGATTCCTGCCGAAGTTCTCGACGTCTTACGGCTACACCCGCCTCAACGAGGACCCCGGCATGACCGTCACTGGCCTCGGCTCCTTCACGACGGGGACCCGGGACAACTACACCTGGGCCACGGAGGTCCGGCAGCCCCTCTTCGCCGGCGGAGGGATCGTGGCGAACTGGCGCGCCGGCAGGCTCGGCGCGGAGATCGCCCGCTCGGACGAGCAGGCCGCCGTCAATGACCTCGTCCTGGACGTCAAGACGGCCTACTTCAACGTCCTCAAGGCGCAGCGCCTCGTGGAGGCGGCCCGGCAGGCGGTGGAGCTGCTGCAGGCCCACCGGAACATGGCAAAGGACTTCTTCGACGTGGGCATGGTTCCCAAGAACGACGTCCTCCGGGCCGAGGTGGAGCTGGCCAACGGGACGTACAACCTGACGAAGGTGGAGAACGCTCTCGAGATGACCCGGGCGAACTTCAACACCGTCCTGCGCCGGGACGTCAATGAGCCGGTCGTCCTGGAGGATGTTCCGGATCTCCGGCCCGTCGACGGATCCCTGGCGGACGTCCGGAAGCAGGCCCTGGAAGGGCGTCCGGAAATCAAGTCCTACGCCATGAAGACCGAGCAGGCAGACCGGTACGTGGACGCGGCCCGGAGCGAATTCTTTCCCACCATCAGTGCCGTCGGCCACTACGAGCGCTTCGGCGATACCCCGGGGGTGTCCGGGAGCCCCTACCAGGATGCCGAAAGCTGGTATGTCGGGGGAATGCTGAGCTGGAACTTCTGGGAATGGGGCCGCACGAAGTACCGGGTGGATGCCGTGAAGAGCCGCCGGAACCAGGCGCAGAACGCCCTGGAGGGCCTGAAAGACCAGGTCACCCTGGAGGTCAAGAACGCCTGGCTCCAGCTCGAAGAGGCGCGGAAGCAGGTGGGGGTGACGAAGAAGGCCATCGAGCAGGCGGAGGAGAACTTCCGCATGAGCCAGGAGCGCTATCGCGAACAGGTCGGGACGGCCACGGAGGTGCTGGATGCTCAGACGCTCCTGACCCGGGCCCGGTCCGACCATGCCGGCGCCCTGGCGGATTACCACATCAGCCTGGCCCGGCTGGAGCGGGCCACGGGCCGCCGATAGGCGGGGAGCAGCATTATGAAGAAGAAACGGATCGTCATCGCGGTTTTCCTGGTCCTTCTGATAGGTGTGGGCGCCCTGGTCTACTGGGGCCAGTGGAGAAACCAGCGGCAGGAGCTATCCTATTCGGGAACCATCGAGGCCACGAACGCCAACCTGGCCTTCCAGGCACCCGGGCGGATCGTGCGGGTCGCCGTAAAGGAAGGGGAGGCCGTGGCGAAGGACCAGGTCCTGGCGGAGCTGGATCCTTCGGAGTTGAAGGCCCGGCAGGACCAGGCGAAGGCGAACCTGGAGCGGGCCCAGCGCGTCCAGGAGCAGGCGGGAACGATGCAGAGCCTCTACCGGGAGACCCTGCCGGCGGACGTGCTCCGGGCCGAGGCGAACCTCAAGGCCCTCCGGAGTACCGCGGAGGACAGCCGGAAGAACGCCGCCCGGTACGAGCAGCTCTTCTCCCGAGGGGTCGTGACGGAGAAAGAGCGGGACACCGTCCGTCTCCGGGCCGATACCGACCGGGAGCGGCTGGCCGAGGCCGAGGCGGTCCTCGTCCAAGCCAGGTCGAACCTGAGGAAGATCGAGGCATCCAAAAAGGATCTGGAGAGCGCCCGCTCCGCCGCGGAGGCCGCCCGGGCGACCCTGGAGCAGGCCGTGATCCAGTCGGGCTACGCGAAGCTCTCAGCCCCGTTTGCGGGGATCGTCACCAGCCGGAACGTCGAGCCCGGCGAGGTCGTGACGGCGGGGCGGGAGGTCCTGACGGTTACCGACCTCTCCACGGTGGACCTGAAGATCTTCGTCGGCGAGACGGAGATCGGCAAGGTAAAGCCGGGACAGAGGGTGGAGGTCAGGGTGGACACCTTCCCGAAGAAGGCCTTCGAGGGGCGGGTGACCTTCATTTCCCCCGAGGGGGAGTTCACGCCCAAGATTATCCAGACGAAGAAGGAGCGGGTAAAGCTGGTCTACCTGGTGAAGGTGAGCGTGCCGAACCCGGACCTGGAGCTGAAATCGGGCATGCCGGCGGACGCCTGGCTGAAATGAGGAGAGACGTGGCGCCCTTCGTCTCCGTGGAGAATGTGTCCATGCGGTTCGGAGCCGTCGAGGCCGTCCGGGACGTGTCCCTCGCCGTGGAGGAGGGGACCCTCTTCGGCCTGGTGGGCTCCGACGGGGCGGGGAAATCGACCCTGCTGCGCATGGCCGCCACCATGATCGCGCCCCTGGCCGGGCGGATCGCCATCGGCGGGTTCGACGTCGTGAAGGACCGGAAGAAGGTGAAGCCCCTCATCGGCTACATGCCCCAGCGCTTCGGCCTCTACGCGGACCTGACGGTGGACGAGAACCTGCGCTTCTTCATGGATGTCTTCAACATCCCCCGGGGAGAGCGGATCCGCCGCCGGGAGAAGTACCTCGGGTTCTCCAACCTTCTTCCCTTTGCCGACCGTCCGGCGGGAAACCTCTCCGGCGGGATGAAGCAGAAGCTGGGGCTGGCCTGCGTGCTGGTCCATGAGCCCCGGGCCCTGATCCTCGACGAGCCGACCAACGGCGTCGATCCCGTCTCGAGGCAGGAGTTCTGGGACATCCTGAAGCAGATGCGGCAGGAGGGCATGACGATCCTGGTCTCGACGGCCTACCTGGACGAGGGGGAGAAGTGCGACCGCCTGGCCCTGATGCACAAGGCGGGCCTGATCGAGACGGCCGCCCCGGCGGACATCCGGGCGGATTTCCCTTCCCTGGAGGATGCCATGATCGCCCGGATCCGTGATGTGGACGAGGAGCTGGCAAATGAAGCCTTTCAGCGGTGACGCCATCACCGTCCGGGAGCTGGAGAAGCGCTTCGGCGACTTCATCGCTGTGGACCGGATCACCTTCTCGGTGAAGCGGGGCGAGATCTTCGGCTTCCTCGGCTCCAACGGCTCGGGCAAGTCCACGACGATCCGCATGCTCTGCGGCATCCTGAGCCCGACCTCCGGCCGCGGCGAGGTGGCGGGGATCGACATTTTCCGGGAGCCCGAGCGGGTCAAAAGCGTGATCGGCTACATGTCCCAGAAGTTCTCTCTCTACGAAGACCTGACGCCCGCGGAGAACCTCCGCTTCTACCTGGGGATCTACGCCGTCCCGCCGGAGCTCTGGAGGGAGCGGACCCGCTGGGTCCTCTCCATGGCGCGGCTGGAGGCGGTGAAGGACCGCCCCACGGGGGACCTGCCGCAGGGCTGGAAGCAGCGGCTGGCCCTGGGGTGCGCCCTCCTGCACCGGCCGGAGATCCTGTTCCTGGACGAGCCGACGTCCGGAGTCGATCCGGTGACGCGCCGCCACTTCTGGGACTTCATCCGGCAACTGGCGGACGAGGGCATCACGGTGTTCGTCACGACCCACTACATGGACGAGGCAAAGAACTGCGAGCGCCTGGTCCTCATCGACCAGGGCGCCATCGTGGCCCAGGGAAGCCCCGGGGAGATCGTCGGCATGGCCTGCCCGGACCGGGAGAATGCGGACCTCAATGACGCCTTCATCAGCCTGATGGCCCGGAAGCCCTGCTGATGAGTGCGAAAGAAAGAAAGGAGGATCGAGGCATGAGGAAGGGATGGCTGCTGTTTGTGGTCCTGGCTGTTGTGGTGGTTCTGGCTCCGGCCCTTCAGGCTGCGCCGGGAGACGGCCGGGTGGGGGTGGGCCGCGGGAGTGCCGGGCCGATCCTGACCGATTCAAACCAGCCGATGCCGGCGGACGGCCGGGCGGGGGCGGGCCGGATCGGGGGAATCGGGCCGGTCTTCACCGATCCGAACCTGCCCGTTGAAGTGGTGGCTGGAGACACCTTCCGTATCGTTCTCGACTCGAATCCGACGACGGGCTACGGGTGGCAGCTCGCGGAGACGCCCGACGAGGCCGTGGTGAAGAAGGTCCACAACCGCTACCGGGCGCCGAGGGTGAATCGTCCCGGGGCCGGCGGACAGGAGGTCTGGCGGTTCCAGGCCGTGAAGCCGGGAACGGCGCAGATCCGGATGGTGTACGTCCGTTCCTGGGAAAAGGGCGTCGAGCCCGCCCGGACGGCGGTCTTCAAGGTCAACGTGAAGTGAAGCTGCTGAGCGGGGCGCCGCGAGGTTGCGCTGCCCTGTTGCCCGCCGGCTCCCCGGTTCAATCCGTCGGGAAACAGCGGGGGAAAGCTCGCAGCCGCCGCACCGTCCCGGCTTTCGGCAAAGCAATTGCCTGAGGAACAAGCATGAACCTCGTCCGCGTCCAGGCCATCATCCGCAAGGAGTCCTATCACCTGATCCGGGATTACCGGAGCCTCTACCTGGCCTTCGCGATCCCGCTTCTTCTGATCCTCCTGTTCGGCTACGCTCTGAGCCTCGACGTGGACAACATTGAGACGGTGGTGGTGGACCAGGACCGGACCGACTTGAGCCGGGACTTCATCCGGCGCCTCGACGCCTCGCCCTATTTCCACGTGAAGGCCCACTTGGGGGACACGCGCCTCGTCGCCGACTGGCTCGACCGGGACCGGGCGACCGTGGCGGTTGTTATTCCCCCGGACTGGACGGAGAAGCTCCGGAGCGACCGGGAGGCGCCGCTGCAGATCCTCCTGGACGGCAGCGACCCGAACTTCGCCAACATCGCCCGGGGCTACGTCAACGCCTTCGTCGAGCGATACAACGGCAAGCTCCTGGCGGATTTCCTCAGCCGCCAGGGGGTCGAGCCGATCCGGGTCCCCGTGGAGGGTCGGATCCGGATCTGGTTCAACGAGGACCTGGAAAGCCGGAATTTCATCGTCCCGGGGATCATCGCCCTCATCATCATGATCGTCGGGGCGATCCTGACCTCCCTGGTCATCGCCCGGGAGTACGAGAGCGGGACCATGGAGACGCTGAAATCCCTCCCCGTCACGGGGATGGAGCTCCTGGTGGGCAAGGCGGTGCCCTACTTTTTCATCGGCCTGATCGACGTGCTGATCGCCGTCTTCATGGGGCAGGTCCTCTTCGGCATCGTCATGAAAGCGGGCTTCTGGGTCATGATCCTGGCCTCGTCGCTCTACCTGGCGGTGGCCCTGGCCCTGGGACTCCTCATCTCCACGGTCACCAAGAACCAGCTCGTGGCCAACCAGGGGGCGATTCTCCTCACCTACCTGCCGTCGCTGTTGCTTTCGAACTTCGTCTTCCCCATCGCCAACATGCCGAAGGCGCTCCAGCTTCTGACGTACATCGTGCCGGCGAACTACTACATCGAGATCCTGAGCGGCATCTATCTGAAAAACCTCGGATTCCTCCAGATGTGGTCGAACTTCGCGGTCCTGGGGATCATGTTCCTGGTCCTGGCGGCGATCAGCGGCGTGCTCCTGAAAAAGGAGGGCCTGTAGGATGAACCGGCTCCGCATCCGCGAACTCGTCCGCAAGGAGTTCCTCAGCCTCTTCCGGGACCCGAAGAACCGGCGCATCCTCGTCATTGCGCCCATCATCCAGATCCTCGTCTTCGGCTACGTGGTGAACTACGACATCCGCCACATCCGGGTCGCCTGGCTGGACCAGGCGCAGACCCGGGAGAGCCGCCTCCTGGCGGAGCATTTCGTGGGGAACGGCATCTTCGACATCACCCACCCCGTCCGGGATTCCCGGGCGCTGGAAGACCTTCTCCTCAAGGGGAAGGTGGACCTGGCGGTCAAGGTGGCCCCGGACATGAGCCGGCAGATCCGCCGGGGCGACACGTCGGAGGTCCAGATCCTGGCCGACGGCACCATGAGCAACATGGCCTCGGTCCGGATCGCCTACACCATGACCGTCCTGGACCGGTACAACCGGACCCTGATCCGGGAGCTCAACCCGATGCACATGGACTACGCCCGGGTGGACGCCCGGATTCGCACCTGGTACAACGCGAACCTGGACAGCCCCCACTTCTTCGTTCCGGGGATCGTCGCCTTCATCGTGATGCTGATCTCGCTGCTCCTCACCTCCATCGCCATCATCAAGGAAAAGGAGGCCGGTACGATGGAGCAGCTCATCGTCACGCCGCTGAAGCCGGTGGAGCTGATCATCGGCAAGACCATCCCCTACATCATCATTTCATTTGTCCAGATGATCGTGGTGACGGTCCTGGCGGTCTTCTGGTTCGAGATCCCCCTGGAGGGCTCGATCGGCCTCCTGGCCGTGGCCACCTGCCTCTTTCTTCTCTCCACCCTCGGCATGGGACTCTTCATCTCCACGGTGTCCTCGACGCAGCAGCAGGCCATGATGGCGACCTTCTTCGTCATCCTGCCCATCTTCCTGCTCTCGGGGTTCGTCTTTCCCATCGCCAACATGCCCGAGCCGGTCCAGTGGCTGACCTTCCTGAACCCGCTGCGCTATTTCCTCGTCATCATCCGGGGGATCTTCCTGAAGGGCGTGGGCCTGGGCGTCCTCTGGCCCCAGTATGTCGCCCTCGTCATCCTGGGAACCGCCGTCTTCGCCGGGGCGACGGTGCGGTTCCGGAAGCGGCTGGATTAGGATATGAATTTTCTGATTCGCACCTGCACGATGGAAGACTGCGTCATGCTGGCCGTAACGATCCGGACGTCTTTCCGCACGGTGGCGGAACGGTTCGGCCTGACGAAGGAGAACGCGGCCCGGCATCCCTCCAACTGCGAGGAGGACTGGGTCCGGAAAGACATGGAACGGGGCGTCGTGTATTACGCCCTGGAGATCGGGGGTCGTGTCGCCGGGTGCGTCGCCCTCGAGCGGGCCGACGAGGGGGGCTGCTACCTGGAGCGCCTGTCGGTATTGCCGGGACACCGGCGGCAGGGCCTGGGAAAGGTGCTGGTGGAGCATGTCTTTGCCGAGGCCCGACGTCTCGGACTCCGCCGCGTGGGCATCGCCATGATCGCGGAGCAGGAAGAGCTCAAGGCATGGTACAAGGGGTTCGGTTTCGTCGAGGGGGACACGAATGAATATCCCCACCTGCCGTTTCGTGTGGCCTTCCTGTCTCTTGACCTTGCGGAAAGCGGGTGACGTACGCGGCGGGAAGCGATGGAGCGCCGCGGGTTTCAAATCCCGTCAGGAGAGGATTCCATGGCACAAAACAGTCTTCGCATGACGGACCCGGCGGGGCCTCCCGCCCCAGGGGAAGTCGAGGCCTGGATCGGCGGCGAGGCTTGGGAATACTGGCTGCGCGTCGAGTCCATGATCGAGCGCAACTACCCGGGCGTCTTCGCGCCGGAGTGGCTCTTCGGAGGAAAGAAGCACGGCTGGTCGCGCCGCTATAAAAAGGGGAAGTCCTTCTGCACGCTGATACCGGAGAGGAACCGCTTCGCCCTGCTGATCGTCTTCGGCGCAGAGGAGCGGGCGAAGGTGGAAATGATCCGGCAGGAGCTTTCGGAGCGGACCCGGAGAGGCTACGACGGGGCCGCGACCTACCACGACGGGAAATGGCTGCTTCTCACCGTCGATGCGGACGAGATCGCGGCCGACGTGGAGCGACTCCTGGCGGTGAAGCGAAAGCCGCGAAACAGAGCGAAATAACCCCGCCTGCTGTACTTCCATCCGATTGAACGTGTGACTTTCAATTTGACACGACGGATTCCCCGGTGCAGTCTGACACCTTGCCGGGGCCGGCTGCCGGGCATGATTCGTCGCCGCCGGCAATTCCCATAAGGACGGAGTGGACGATGAAGAACGGAAACATCGAACGGGACGCGGCGACCGCCGAGGGGATGCTCCGCGGGCTTCGCACCGAGCTGTACCCCCTGTTCCGGCAGTGGGGACGACCGGAATGCCTGTTTTCCCCGAGCGTCGCGAAGGCCGCCCTTGTGGTCATCGACATGCAGAACTTCTCCTGCGCCCCCGTGTCCCATGAAACCATGCCGCGGATCGGCCTGGTAATCGAGCGGATCAACCGGCTCGCCGATTTCTGCCGCAAGGCGGGTGTACCCGTGATCTGGGTGCGGCAGAACATCACGGAGAAGCCGGGCAGGCACGACGGGGGCCTGTATCCGGCCTTCCACGACGAGAAGCACTGGAAGAACGAGGCCAACATGGGCCCGGGAACGGAGATCTTCCCGGAGATGCATTTCGATTCCGACCGCGATCATGTCGTGTTCAAGAACCGCTACAGCGCGTTCCTGTCGCGACCGCCGGAGTTGAAGGAAAAGCTCCACGCCCTGAAGCGGACGCAGCTGATCGTGGTCGGAGTGGCCGCCAACGTCTGCGTCGAATCGACGGTCCGGGACGCCATGCAGATGGATTACGAGGTGATCCTGGTTGCGGACGGCACGACCGCCACGTCGGACGCTCTCATGGAGAACGCCCTCAGGAACACGATGCTGTTCTTCGGAGACGTCCGGACGGCAGACGAAGTAATGGCCATTCTGGGCGCCCGGGGGTAGATGATTCACGGCGCATTCGTATCCCGAGGAGGCTCGTTGCCGGTGACTGCAAAGGACATTCAGGTGCTCATCGAACGGTACATAGGGGCCTACAATGCCCTCGACGTGGAGGGTATGCTGGCCCTGATGCATCCGGAGGTGCTGTTCAGAAACATAGCCGGCGGGAAGGTCACCGCCGAGGCGGATGGAATCGGGGCGCTCCGCGTGTTGGCGGTCCAGTCGAAAGGGCTGTTTGCCTCCCGCCGCCAGGAGATCGTGAACCTGTCGATCGAGGGCGACCGGGCGTCGGCAAGCATCGATTTCAAGGGCATCCTGGCCGTGGACGTGCCGGGCGGTCCAAAGGCCGGCGAAACGCTTTGCCTCAGCGGTCGGTCCGAGTTCGAGTTCCGGGACGGCGTGTTCTATCGGATCACCGACATCAGCTGAGATTTCGAAAGGGGACGACCCCCGTCATGAACACGGATGGATCGCCGGCCGGCCCGGAGGATGGTGATCCGCCCATGGCGACGAGAGGAATGGCTTCCGAACAATCCGGACCCTTCGGGGTGATCTTTCGAACGCTCAAGTCCCGGAATTACAGACTGTTCTTCGCGGGCCAGGGCGTTTCCCTGATCGGCACCTGGATGCAGCAGGTCGCGCTGAGCTGGCTGGTCTACCGCCTGACCGATTCGGTCTTCCTGCTGGGGGTGGTCGGTTTTGCGGGCCAGTTTCCCACGTTTGTCATCTCTCCCTTCGCGGGGGTCCTGTCGGACCGCTGGAACCGCCACCGGACCCTGATCCTGACCCAGGCGCTGTCCATGGCGCAGGCCCTGACGCTGGCGGTGCTCGTCCTGACGGGTACCGTGGCGGTCTGGCACATCATCGTGCTGAGCCTGTTCCTGGGCTGCGTCAATGCCCTGGACATCCCGACGCGGCAGTCCTTTGTCATTCACATGATCGACGACAAGAGGGACCTGGGCAATGCCATCGCCCTGAACTCCGCCATGTTCAACGGGGCGAGATTTCTCGGACCCTCCGTGGCGGGCGTCCTCATCGCCCTGGTCGGAGAGGGGATCTGTTTTCTCCTGAACGGCCTGAGCTATCTCGCCGTCATCGCGGCGCTTCTTGCCATGAAGCTGTCCCCGGCGACCCCGGCGAAAAAAAGCACCAACATCCTCCAGGAGCTCGCGGAAGGGCTCCGGTACGCCTATGAGTTCAAGCCGATCCGGTTCATTCTCCTGCTCCTGGCCCTGACGAGCTTCATGGGGGTTCCCTATGCGGTCCTGATGCCCGCCTTTGCCCGGGATGTCCTGCACGGTGGCCCCCATACCCTGGGCTTCCTGATGTCCGCGGCCGGCGTGGGGGCTTTTATGGGAGCCATGTACCTGGCGTCCAGGACGTCGGTTCTCGGGCTGGGCCGGATCATTCCGCTGTCGTCGGGCATCTTCGGCCTGGGCCTGATCGCCTTCGCCTTTTCCCGCACCCTCTGGATTTCTCTCCTTCTGATGCTCGTCGTCGGCATCGGCATCATGATCCACGTGGCATCCTGCAACACGATGCTGCAGACACTCGTGGAGGACGGCAAGCGCGGGCGGGTGATGAGCTTTTTCGCCGTCGCGTTCCTGGGGATGGCGCCCCTGGGCAGCCTGATGGCGGGTTCCGTGGCCCAGGCAATCGGCATCACCGCCACCATGGCGATCGGAGGGGTCTTCTGCATCGCCGGTGCCGTCTTCTTTGCCGGCAAGCTTCCCATGCTCCGTTCCATTGTCCGGCCGATTTATGCGGAGAAGGGCATAGCCGGGCCTTCGTAGAAAAACATCTTCGGGGTTCTGAAAATGAGTGTCTGGAAACGATTGATGGTGATCTGCCTGGTCTCGCTGCCCTGCATCGGCTGCGATCAAGTCACGAAGCAGGCCGCCCTCTGGATTCTCCCGGAGACGGGAACGCTGTCCTTTCTTGGTGACGCGGTCCGCGTTCAGCTCGTTTACAATCCGGGCGGGTTTCTGAGCCTGGGAGCCTCTCTCACGGAGCCCTGGCGGCTGGGATTCTTCCTGATCGGGGTTGGAGGGCTGCTCCTCGCAATCCTGGTCTTTGCGCTTTCATCCAGATCCGTGCGTCTCACAGAATTGCTGGCCGTTTCGCTTTTTTTCGCCGGCGGCACCGGCAACCTCCTGGACCGCGTCCTGTACGACGGCTCCGTGGTGGACTTCGTCCGCATCAGCGCCGGCTCCCTTCACACGGGCTTCTTCAATTTCGCCGACGTTGCCATCACCACCGGGGCGCTGGTCTGGATGGCCGGGATGCTGCTGAACCGGGGCCGGGAGTGCTGAACCCGCGGCCCGGGTCGCAGGGCTGGCGGTTTCCCGGAGCTTTTGATACAAGTCCCGCGGCGGCCGGTGCATAGTCTTTGCCGCTGCCGCCGCGATTCCGAGATGACGGAGGAACCATGAGTCACGGGTACGTGCACGGCTACGATCCACTGGAAAACACCCGGCTCCAGGACCAGGCGTCCACGCTGGTCCACCTGCTCCATTCCGACACCGCCTACCCGGCGGGAAGCCGCGTACTGGAGGCCGGCTGTGGGGTCGGCGCGCAGACGGTCACCCTCGCCCGGAACAGCCCCGGCGCCCGGATCACCTCGATTGACATTTCGGAGGCGTCCGTCCGGGAGGCCGAGGAGAGGGTGACGGCGGCGGGGTTGACGAACGTGGCGTTCCGCCGGGCCGACATATTCCACCTGCCGTTTGAGGCGGAATCCTTCGACCACGTCTTTGTGTGCTTTGTCCTGGAGCATCTGCCGGGGCCCGTCGAGGCCCTGCTGGCGCTCAAAAGGCTTCTCCGGGCAGGCGGGACGATCACGGTCATCGAGGGGGACCACGGATCGACCTTTTTCCATCCCGACAGCGAGGCGGCGCACCGGGCGATCCAGTGCCAGGTGGAGCTGCAGAGAAGGGGCGGCGGGAACGCCAATGTGGGGCGGGAGCTGTTCCCGCTGCTCCGCGAGGCAGGCTTCGGCTCCGTCCGGGTGTCGCCGCGGATGGTCTACGTGGACTCCAGCCGGCCGGAGCTGGTCGATGGATTCACGAAGAAGACCTTCACGGCGATGATCGAGGGGGTCCGGGAATCCGCCCTGAAGGCCGGTCTCGCCGCCCCGGCGGATTTCGACCGGGGTGTCGCGGACCTGTACCGGGCCGCGGCATCCGACGGCGTGTTCTGCTACACCTTCTTCAAGGCCTTCGGGGAAAAGACGTGAGCGCCCGCCGGGGGCCGCCATGACGACGTGGGCCTTCCTGATCCAGGGGATCGGCCTGGGATTCGCCGCCGCCGTGCAGCCGGGGCCGTTCCAGGCGTACCTCATCTCGCGGACGCTCTCCCGTGGGTGGCGCCGCACGCTTCCGGCGGCCCTGGCGCCGCTGGTCAGCGACGGCCCCATCATCGTCCTGTGCCTCTTCGTCCTGAGCCGGGTGCCTCTCTGGTTCCAGCGTTTCCTGTATCTTGCCGGAGGCCTGTTTGTCCTTTATCTTGCCTATGGCGCCTTCCGGGCCTGGCGGACATTCGAGGACGTCCCCGCCGCGGACGAGAAGGCGGCGAAGCAGACCGTCCTGCACGCCGCCCTGATGAACGCCGCCAATCCCAGCCCTTACCTGTACTGGACCCTCGTGACGGGGCCGATCCTCCTGAAGGGCTGGCGCAATGACCCGGTCGACGGGATCGCCTTCCTCGCCGGCTTCTATGCCGCCATTGTCCTCTGCCTGGCCGGAATCATCCTTCTGTTCGGCACCGCCCGGAGACTCGGTCCGAAGGTGAGCCGTGCCCTCATTGGTATCTCCGCCTTCGCCCTGGCAGGCTTCGGCCTGTTCCAGCTCTGGCTCGGCCTGTCGGGGAGCTGAACCAGTTAGAGATCTGACGGTTGTGTCATGTTTCCCCGAGCCCTTCGAGATCCGCCAGATCCCTGAGTCGACCGGTTGCCCGCTTGTTGATGACGAACTGCTCCCGCCCGATGAATACAACGGGGATGTTCCCATATCTGCCGGAGACCCGCCCCGCCCATGCCTCATCCCATGAAACGCCGGTCAGCGAGGTGATCAGATCGATGCGGACGGGAGGAACACCGAGTTGCACGGTCCGTTCGGGGTGTTCGAAATCGTTTTCCGCAAGGCCCAGCGATCCGAAGCCGAAGGCCTCAAGGGCTGCCAGGATCCGCTTGGCATTGGTGGAATCGGCTTTGACGAGAAGATCCAGATCTCCGGTGAAGCGGGGCGCACCATGGAATGCCAGGGCGTAGCCCCCCACGATGAGATACTCAACGCGGTGAGCGTTGAACAGTTCGAGTAACTCTTTGAAGTCGGGCTGCGTTTCCATGATGCTGCCTGCGGAGTTCATCGACGGCGGCGATCCGTTCCTCCGGCGTCCTGCTCAACCAATGAGACAGGTCGTCCCGGATGGAGCCGCTCTTCCGAAAGGATTCTTTTTTCACTACTTTTTCAATCATGCACGAACTTTAGCACACATCGGCGGGATTGCGCCAGTTCGATGCACCGCAACAGGCGGATCGAGGCGAGGAACGAATCCTGTGGGCACGGCGTTTTGATCTGTCTCACCGCTGCCAAACGTGTCAGGAAAGGCCTGTTTGTGAAATCGATCGGAATCCACAGTGCAGGTCCGGCCGTCGGTTCGGGCAGGCGAATCCCTTCCCGATCAACCGCTTCCCGGATCGCCTGCAGCTCGATACTTATATGTTGTTGCCATTCATTAGCAGATCTTCCGGCATTGCGATCTTTCCCGTTGGTGTTAAGAATCCTGCCCGACGCTATCCACCTGCCTGCGGAGACCGTTTCGTGAAAGACCTCTTTCCCGCTGAAAAGAAAATCCGTCCGTGGGGCAATGACCCCGCGCCCGTCCATTCAAGAAAGAAGGGAGTGTGAATTTCGATCATGCCTTGGACCATCAACACCAATCCGCTCGATAACCTCGCCCTGTCGTCCCTGGTGGCGGCGATTCCGATCCTTTATCTTTTCTGGGCCCTTGCGTTCCGGCGCATGAAAGGCCATTGGGCCGCGGTGAGCGCGCTGGCCATCGCCGTGGCCATCTCTGTCTTTGTATACGGCATGCCCGCGAAGCTGAGCCTGTACTCGGCGGGGTACGGCATGCTCTTCGGCCTCTGGCCCGTCTGCTGGATCGTCGTCACGGCCGTCTTCATCTACAATCTGTCCGTGAAGACGGGCGAGTTCGAGATCATCAAGAACTCGCTGGCGACCATCTCCGACGACCGGCGCATCCAGGCCCTCCTGATCGCCTTTTCCTTCGGCGCCTTCATCGAGGGGGCCGCGGGATTCGGCACGCCCGTGGCCATCACCGCGGCCATGCTGGCCGGCCTGGGTTTCAAGCCTCTTTACGCAGCTGGCATCTGCCTGATCGCCAACACTGCCCCGGTCGCCTTCGGCGCCATCGGCATTCCCATCATCGTGGGTTCCCAGGTTTCGGGAGTCGATTCAATGGCCCTGAGTCAGATGGTCGGCCGGACGCTCCCCTTCGTCAGTGTACTGATTCCCCTCTACATGGTCGTCCTCATGAGCGGATGGAAAAAGGGCCTCGAAGTCTGGCCGGCGGCCCTGGTCAGCGGCGGTTCCTTTGCCGTCGCCCAGTTCCTGACGGCCAATTTCGTGGGACCCCTGCTGCCGGACATCATTGCTTCCATCACCTCCATCGTCTGCCTGGTTGTATTCCTTCGCTTCTGGCAGCCGAAAGAGAGCTGGCACTTTGACGGCGAGCCCAAGAGCACCGGCCGAGCGAAGCTCATGTACACCGGAGGCCAGGTGTTCCGGGCCTGGACGCCGTTCATCATTCTGTCGATCTTTGTCGCCGCCTGGGGGGTGAAGCCGATCAAGATGCTCCTGGATCAGTACTCGCTCGTCGGGATTCCTCTCGAAGGCCTGAACAACATGGTGATCCGTGGCGACAAGCCCATGGCGGCCGTCTACATGTTCAACATCCTGAGTGCCGCCGGCACGGCCATTCTCTTTGCCGGCCTCTTCTCGATCCCCGTCATGAAGGCCTCCCTCCGCACGGCGGGGCTGGTGGCCCTCCAGACCCTGAAAACGTTGCGCTGGCCCATTTTCACGATCGCGGCGATCCTGGGATTCGCCTACATCATGAACTTCTCGGGCATGGCCGTAACCCTGGGCGACGCCTTTTCGAAGACGGGCGTTCTCTTCCCCTTCTTCGCGGCGTTTCTCGGCTGGCTGGGCGTATTCATGACCGGTTCGGACACCTCGGCGAACGCCCTGTTCGGAAAACTGCAGGAGGTTACCGCCACCCAGATCGGCGTCGATCCGGTGGTGACCGTGGCGGCCAATTCCTCCGGCGGCGTCTGCGGCAAGATGATCTCGCCACAGTCCCTCTCCGTGGCCACGGCGGCGACGAACCAGGTGGGAAGGGAGGCTGACATTTTCCGCTTCACCGTGATGCACTCGCTCATTCTCACGACGGTCATCGGCGTGATGGCCTATCTGCAGGCCTATGTCATCCAGTGGATCGTTCCGGTCTATGAAAAGGCCGCAGCGCCCGTTGCCGCTGCGGCGCCGCCGTCCCTGTCGGGAGGCGGGGCGGCCTGGCTGGGTGTCGCCGTGGCCGCCGTCGTCGTTCTCACCTTCATTGCCAGAAACGCGAGGGAAGCGGAGCCGGCCGTCGTCCGGGAGACCGTCCGGAAACGCTGATTCGGGATCCGTGCGCTGCTTCATCTCCGCGCAGACCCGCGGGGAGATGAAGCGGGCGCCGGAAACCGGACCGGTGGAAGAAAACCGGGCTGAATCATTCGTTCAAGGAGAAGGAGAATATGGTCGAGGATTCCATAATCGCCCAGTTGAAGGACGTCCTGGGCGAATCGAATGTCCTGAGGGACCGGGCCGACCTCGTTACATACAGCTACGATGCCACGCCCGATCTGCCGAGCCGGATGCCCGACGTGATCGTGCTGCCGGCGACCACCGCGGAAGTCCGGAACATTGTCCTCATCGCCAGGAACAACGGGCTGGCCGTCTACCCCCGCGGGGCGGGCACCAACCTGAGCGGCGGGACGATCCCGCTGCAGGGCGGCATCGTCCTGTCGTTTCAGAGAATGGACCGGATCCTGGAAGTGGACCCGGAAAACCTGACGGCCACGGTGCAGGCGGGGGTGGTCATCCAGTCCCTCAACGACGCCGTGGCGCCGTACGGGCTGATGTATCCCCCCGACCCGGGGACAGTGACAACGGCGACCATGGGGGGATCCGTCGCGGAATGCGCGGGGGGACTGCGGGGGCTGAAGTACGGCGTGACCAAGCACTACGTCCTGGGGATGGAGGTCGTCCTGGCCTCGGGGGAGATCTTCAAGTTCGGCGGGAAGACGGTGAAGAACGTCACCGCCTACGATTTCGCCTCCCTCTTTGTGGGCTCCGAAGGCACCCTGGGGATCATCACCCAGATCACCGTCAAGCTCGTCCCGCCTCCCAAGTACCGGAAGGCCATGCTGGCGACGTTCCAGCGTCTCGAAGACGCCGGAAACACGGTGACGGGCATCATCAAGGCCCATATCATCCCCGCCACACTGGAGATCATGGACCGGGTGACCATTCAGACCGTCGAGAGCTACGCGAAGGTCGGATTGCCGACGGACGCGGAAGCGCTTCTCCTGATCGAAGTCGACGGCGGATCCCCGGACCTGGTGGATGCAGAGGCGGAGGCCGTGCTGAAGGTGATCGGAGAGCATGGAGGGAAGGTCCGACTCGCCCAGTCGGAGATGGAGAGAGACCGGATCTGGACGGCCCGGAGGGCCGCCCTGCCCGCACTGGCGCAGGTCAGTCCCACGACCATCCTGGAAGACGCCACGGTGCCCAGGAACCGCATTGCCGACATGCTCATGGCCGTTCAGGACATCGCCCGCCGGTATCGACTCCGGATCGGGACCTTCGGCCATGCCGGCGACGGGAATCTTCACCCCACCATCCTGACGGACGTGCGAAACGCGGAGGAAATGGAACGGGTCCACCGGGCCGTCGACGAGATTTTCTCCACGGCCCTCCGGCTCGGCGGAACCCTTTCCGGCGAGCACGGGATCGGGCTGGCCAAGATGAAATACCTCGGGGACGAATTGAACGGCAGCGGGCTCAACCTGATGCGCCGCCTGAAGGATGCCCTGGATCCCGATTCCATTCTGAATCCAGACAAGATAGTGCCCCTGAAGAGGAATTCCTGAGATGAAGACGGCCCTCTACGACACCCTGGACGGCGTGGCCGACGCCCTTGCAAAATGCATGAAATGCGGCAACTGCATGGCTGTCTGCCCCGTGTATCCGACGGAAAAACGGGAGGCTTCCTATGCACGGGGGAAACTTGCCATCGCGGAGGCGGTCCTCAGGGGCGAACTCCGTCTCGATGACAGGGGCGTGCAGGAGAAACTCTTCAACTGCCTTGTCTGCACTTCCTGCATGCAGAACTGCCCCTGCGGCGTGGATGTGGGGGGCATCGTGATCACCCTCCGGGCCGCCATGGCCAGGGAGAATGGCCTCCCTGCGGCCAAGCGTATGATTTTCCGGACCCTGAGAAATCAGCCTCTCTTCAACCGGCTGATGAAGACCGGGGCCTCCATGCAGGGGCTGGGCCTGCGCAGGCTTTCCGGAGGCGCCGGGTATGAGCTTCGTTTCAACGTCGGGCTTCTGACGAAACGGATCTTTCCCGGCCTGGCTGCCACTCCCTTTCGCGAGCAGGCGCCGGAGCGGATCTCCTTCCATAAGCCGAGGGTGGCGACCGCCTTTTTCACCGGATGCACCTTCAACTACATCTTTCCCGGTGTGGCCTGGGACGTGGTCAAGGTGCTGAATGCAAACGACGTGGAGGTTTTTGTTCCCGGGGGCCAGCAGTGCTGCGGCATCGCCCTGCTCGCCCACGGAGACGTGGAAGGGGCCAGGGACCTGGCAAGGAAAAATATCGACGCCATGGATGCCTGCGGAACCACGCAGATCGTGACGGCCTGCGGATCCTGCGGCGAGTCCTGGCAGCACGGATTCCAGAAGATCCTGGCGGACGACCCGGTCTATGGCCCCAGGGCGGCCTTCTGGCAGAGCCGCACCTTCGACATCTCCACCTTTCTGACGGCCGTCGTTCCGTTCCGGCAACCAGGAGGGCGCGTGGAGGAGACCGTCACGTACCATGATTCGTGCCACCTGAAGAAGGTCATGAAGGTCTTCGCGGAGCCCCGGATCCTCCTGCAGTCGATCCCCGGCTTGGAATTCATGGAAATGGCGAGGCCGGACGCCTGTTGTGGAAGCGGCGGCTCTTACACGATCACACACCCGGAGACGTCTCTCCGGATCACCGGCCGGAAGATCGAGGATGTTCTCTCAACAGGTGCCGACAGGGTCGTAACGGGATGTCCCGGCTGCATGATGCAGCTCTCCGAGGGGCTTGCCCGGGCAGGACGGCCGATTGCCGCCGGCCATTACATATCGCTCTTGGCCCGGGCCTACGATGAAAAATTCTGAAATCGGAAAGCGAAAAACGAGATCGGAACCGTAACAATGCGAAAAAAGGATTTTTGAAGAATCGCCTCTCCCCCTTCCCGTAACCCATCGGGAAGGGATTTCCCCGGTCCGGCGCCAGGCAACCCCTGGCGCCGGATTGTCTTTGTGAGGAACCCCGTTGCAATCGCCGGGCTGAAACGCTATGCATCGGCATGCGATCTGAACCTTCTAATCAGGATCGAAAAATGGAACGGCATGCATCGTTAACCTGCGCGAACATGATGAGCGTTTTGCTTTTCGCCGCATCTCTGCTGCTGGGGCCTGTCTGCCATGCGGGGGAGCTGCCGCCTGCAGCAGGGGCGGAGATCGCCCATCTCTTTACCTATCTGGAGACCTCCGGCTGCGACTTCTACCGGAACGGCTCCCGGTACGGCAGCCGGGAGGCGGCGGCGCACCTCCGGAGAAAGTATCAGTATCTCCTCGAAAAGGGCATGGTATCCTCCGCCGAGGAGTTCATCGAGCGGGCCTCCTCGAAAAGCAGCTCCAGCGGGAAGCCTTATCAGGTCCGCTGCGGCGGGGGGAAACTCACGGAGAGCGGCCCGTGGCTCCGGGCAGAACTCATGAAATACAGAAGATCGCGAAAGTAACTTCGATCGTTTGAGGCTGATCGCAACCGGATCCCTGCTCCCGTTGTCATTGGAAACGGGTTTTTAGATGGAGAAAGCATGCTGCTTGATCGGAAAATCGTCGTGGTCATGCCGGCCTACAATGCGGCAAAGACCCTGAAAAAGACCTATGACGAGGTGATGGAGCAGGGAATCGTGGATCTCGTGATCCTGGTGGACGACGCCAGCCGCGACGAAACGGCGGAGATCGCCGCTGCCCTGCCGAAGACGAAAGTTTTCGTCCATGGCGAGAACCGCGGCTACGGGGCGAACCAGAAAACCTGCTACCGCCTGGCCCTGACGGAGGGGGCGGACATTGTCATCATGGTTCACCCGGATTACCAGTATACGCCGAAGCTCATCCCCGCCATGGCGTCCATGATCGCCGGCGGCCTGTATTCATGTGTCCTGGGGTCCAGGATCCTGGGAGGTTACGCACTGAAGGGCGGCATGCCCCTGTGGAAGTACGCCGCCAACCGGTTCCTGACGCTGGTGGAGAATTTCCTGATCGGAGCCAAACTGTCGGAATACCACACGGGCTATCGGGCTTTTTCCCGGGAACTCCTGGAGAGGCTTCCCCTGGAAGGGAATTCGGACGATTTCGTCTTCGACAACCAGATGCTGGCCCAGGTCGTCTGGCTCGGCTATATCGTCGCCGAGGTGAGCTGTCCCACGCGGTATTTCGCCGAGGCGTCGTCCATCAATTTCCGGAGGAGCGTGGAATACGGCCTGGGCTGCCTCCGGACGGCGCTGGAGTTCCGCCTGGCCCGGTGGGGACTCCGATCGTCGAAACTTTTCCCGGAGCGACCCGGCCGAAACGGACAATAGACAGATGTTGCGCTTTTCCTGTCCGGGAGGCCGGGGAGGCGATTCGAGTTTCAGGCCTGCCGTTCTGCCGGCGGCCGCCGATCCCGTCAACGGGAGGTGAATCCATGCCTGTTCCGTCTTTGCAGAAATCGTTTCCCTTCAAGAAGATCGACGCCTTTGCCACAGCGACATCGGAAGGGAACCCCGCCGGGGCGGTCTATCTGAATGCGCCGGGTGAGATGACGGCCGAGGAGATGCTGAGGATTGCCCGGGAGCTGAAGGGGTTCGTTTCCGAAGTGGGGTATCTCTGGAAAATTGAGGATGGAACGTACGGCCTGAAGTACTACTCGTCGGAGCGGGAAGTGGCGTTCTGCGGCCATGCGACCATTGCCGTCACGTATGACCTGATCGGGAGTGACCCTGCCCTTCTCGGCCGGAAGAGCATCCGGATCGTCAACAACATGGGGACGCTGACGGTGGAAAACAGGATCGAGGGGGAAAACGCGGTGTTCGTTGCGGCGCCCGAGCCCGTGTTTGCAGATGTCCGGATCGACGGGAACGGCTTTGCCGGGGCCGCGGGCATCGATCCCGGCGAGCTGGATCGGGATCGTCCGGTATCCGTCGTGAACGCCGGCCTTCAGACGCTGATCGTTCCGATCCGGCGGCTGGATGCCGTGCTTGGGATGTCTCCCCGCCTGGAGGAGCTGAAATTCTACTGCGAGGCGCACTCCGTCGATATCGTGACGGTGTACTCCCGTGAAACGGCCGATGGGGCGAACGCCTTCCGGACGCGCGTGTTCGCGCCGACCTTCGGGTATCTCGAAGACCCCGCCACGGGATCCGGAAACGCGGCCTTCGGCGGCTATCTCCTGAAGAACGGGTATTGGGACGGATCGTCCATCAGCCTGGAGCAGAACGGCGATTTCGGAAGGCCGAACATCGTCCGGCTGCTGGCCCGGGACGACGGGGGCGGCATGCGTGTCTGGTTCGGCGGGGGGGCGATTGTCAGGATTCGGGGCGAGTATTTTCTGACATAGAGGCGGCCTGCCGTCCATGCCCGGTCCGTGGCATCCCGGCGGCTCGCCGCTCCCGGACTTGTGCAGTCCTCATTTTTCCCTTCGTCTTTTGGCCGGAGCCGGATCCGTACGCCGAGGCCTTTCCCTCCCGCTCATCTTCCCGTCAATCCGTACGGACCGGCAGCGGCGCGCCCTCGGCCGAGACGATTTTCCAGAACATGGGATAGAACGCGGGGAGGGTGTCCGCCAGTTTCCATTTCATGCCCTGGAAGAACCACATGTGGATCTGCCGGTAGCAGAACATGAAATACAGGTCCATGAGGTCCCGCAGGCGGATGGCCGGGTCGATCTCCCCCCGCTTCCGGCCGTGCTCGAAGACGATCTCGAACATCCTGGTGGCGTCTTCCCGGATGTAGGACTGCTCCCGCATCCAGGTTCTCATGGGGACCGTGATGAAGGCCGTGATCGCGACCCCCGGGTTCTGGTCGTAGAAATCAAGGGTCACCCAGAAGATCTTGCGGAAAATCTCACGGGTGCTTTCGATCCCCTTGATGTGGATTTCGGCCAGCCGGCCGACCTCGGTGATCTTTTCGTCGAGGATGGCGAAGAGAAGCGCCTCCTTGGAGGGGAAATACTTGTAGATCGTGCTGGGGCTGATGCCGGACCGGCGATAGATCTCCCGCAGGTTGACCTGGTGAAAGTCGTGCTGGGAGAACAGGTCGAGGACCGCCGGATACAGGCGTTCCTTGACCTTTGCTGGGAGAGACGGCTTCTCCACCGCCGTGGGTGTCTTCTTTTCCGTGGTCATATACCGGCCTGCCGAAGAGAGAGAAAGTGGAAGAGCGATACCACCTTCTCTCTCCGAATGCAAACAGCGGCAGCGGCCGGCAGCGGCGTCAGGCCATCCCTGGAGGGAAGGACACCGCTCCTTTCCCGATCAGGGAAGGACGGTCACCAGGCCGTCCTGGAGGGCCGGCTTGCCTTTCTCGTTGAGAACCCTGAAGAACAGGTTCGCCTCGCTTCCCTGTGTTTCTTTTCCGGTCAACTGAACTTCGATCCGTTCACCCGGAAACACCATGCCGGCAAATCGGCAGGAAATGCTCCGGATCTTCGAAGGATCGGCGGCGGGCTCCCGGCGCGTGACTTCACGGACCGCGAAGGCCAGTGTTGCGGTTCCCTGCAGGATGATGTCGGGAAGTCCCACCCGGTGTGCGAATTTCTTCGATGTGTGAATCGGAAAGTGGATGCGCGTGCAGCCGTCATAAACGAACGGGCACAGGGGGTCGATGTCGATCCGGGACGACCACAGTGCATCCCCGTTTCCGGCATCCCCGTCCTGGGCGGGGAGGGATTCCGCACCCCGGCCTTCTCCCTCGCAGGTGACGTCCCTCAGCAGACCGGTGATGTGCTCCGTAAAAACGGACTCTCCCCGGGCGTCGAGGGCGTCGTAACGAATGACCAGGCTCGTCCCCGCCGGATGGGGGATGACGGCGGCCAGGCGCCCTTTGATCCGGAGGCGGTCGCCGGGGACGATGGGCCTCATGAATTCCAGGTGCTCCCGGTAATGAACCTGCCTCTGCAGCACCGCCGCCGGGAAGCTTTTGTCCTCGATGTAATCGTAGAGGTGCTCCGATATCGGCCAGGTGAGCGCCACGGCGAACATGGGCGGGGAGATGACCCCCTGCTCCCGCTCGTCGTCAAGGTAAAGGGGGTTGTTGTCGCCGACCGCGGCGGTGTAATTCATGGTGTCTCGCCAGTGGACGGCGGTTTCGTATTCGCGAAGCGGGGTACCCGCAAAACTTGAACTCAGTTTCATCGTAAAGGCCTCACAGTCATTTTGCGCCGGAAACGTTCTTGCATTCTTCCTTCAGGGCCAGCTTGTTCACCTTTCCGTTGGCCAGGAGCGGCAGGAGCGGACGGATGATGAACTTCTTCGGGACCTTGTAATTGGCCATTTTCCCCTTGCAGTATTCCCGGAGCTCCTCCTCCGTGACTTCCTTGCCCGGCATGGGCATGACGAAGGCCCAGCCGACCTCCTGGTAGATCTCGTCGGGCACGCCGATGACGGCGGAGAAGAGGACCTTCCCCTGGACCTCCAGGATCTCCTCGATCTCCCGGGGGTAGACGTTCTCCCCGCCGGTCTTGAACATCTCCGACTTGCGGCCGGTGATGTAGATGTAGCCACGCTTGTCCTTCCAGGCGAGGTCGGTGGTGTAGTACCAGCCGTCCTTGTCCAGCACCTCCGCGGTGGCCTTGGGATTGTTCAGATATCCCTTGAACATGAAGGGTCCCCGGACGGCGATCTCGCCGACCTGGCCGTCGGGCAGCTCCCGGCGCTCCCCGTCGACGATCCTGAGCTCGAAGGGGGGCGCGATCTTCCCGGCGGTCTTCATGAGGGTCTCCATGTCTTCGTCCTTCTCGGTGAACGTGACGAAGCCGCAGACCTCCGTGCTGCCGTAGCCGGTGATCAGCATCGCCCCGGTCTTCGCGCAGATCCCGGAGAGGACATCCAGCATGACCTTTGGTGCCGCCGCGCCGGCCCAGGCGATGAGCTTCAGGGCACTGAAATCGGTTTTAAAGAACTCGGGCTGCTTCATCTGCATGAGGAACATGACCGGGAGCTGCCCGAACATGGTGATTTTCTCCTTCTCGATGGTCTTCAGGGAGCCCGCGGGATCGAAGGAATCCATGAAGACGGTGCAGCCGCCCGCCAGGATGGCGGCGAAGCCGATCTCCACGTCCGCCGCCACATGGTTGATGGGGAAGTGGAGCAAGGCTCGAAGATTCTCGTCAAGGTAGAACTTCTTAACCTCCACCTTGATGTTCTCCACGATGCTCCGATGTGTGTGGACGACACCCTTGGGCTTGCCCGTCGAGCCGGAAGTGTACATGAGGAGCGCGTCGTCGGTGTCCTTCACCCCGGCGGCACGCTCTGCCAGGGCGGCGTCCAGCTCCGGCCGGGGCAGGGACGTGAAGGCCGCGAAATCCTCGGTTCCCGGAACGGGCTCGCCGATGACGAGGACCTTCTTCAGGAAGGGGAATTCGCTCTTCAGGGCCTCGATGGTCGGTGCCAGGTCGTTGCCGAGAAACGTCCGGACGGCCATCAGGACGACGGGCTTCGCGTCGCCCACCTGATAGCGCAGCTCGTCGAGGGTGAACTTCGGGTTCAGGCCGAGCCACATGGCCCCGACCTTTCCCGCCGCCATGTAGGTCGTGAGAAACTCGTTCCGGGCCGCCGAGAGGAGAGCCACCCGGTCCCCCGGCTGGACGCCCGCCGCGAGGAAGGCCTTGGCGATGCCGTCCATGCGCGCCTTGAAATCACTCCAGGTGAGGCGCTCGTCTTCGAAGACCAGGGCCTCGGCCTCCGGTTTCCTTGAGGCCCACTTCTCAACGTAATGCCAGGTCTGTGTAAGGCTTGTCCAAGTCATCTTGATTACCTCCAGTGAAATAACATCGTTTCGAAACGTGGTTTTTAAATAAACAATGTTACGATATGTGTCAATCGATAATATCATAGTTATTCTTTTGCTGAGCCCGATCCATTCCTCCCGATGCCTTTCATGAAGAAATTCTTCCGTATTCCCGTGATGAACGTTGCTGTGACCGCTTTCCCATGGTAGAAAAAGCAACCCTTGAGAAACGCCGTTTCGATCCGGAGCCCCGCCTGTCGGAGCGGAGGTCCGGTCGGAGAGGAAGGATTCATGCTGAAGGTCATCGAGGACGAAGCCACCATCCGGCGCTGCCAGCAGCAGTTCAACCGCAGCTTTCGGGCCGTTGCGGATACCCGGCTGCCTGTCCGGGTGGGACACCCCGGGGCCAGTTTCCGGGCCTCCGTGCACTGGTCGGACGAACTGGGCCTCTGGCTTTATTCCAGGCGGGTCCAGGAGAGGAATCACTGGAATGTCCTGGGGATCGGCAAACCGGTGCCTGAAGGGCGCGTCGCCATCACTTGCGAGATCAACTTCCCCATCCGCGGAATCGACCGGAAGATCGGCGGTGCATTGGCCCGGGACCTGGAGGGAACGGTCTATGTCGTCCACCGGGGACGTCTCGGGGGCAGCCGGAAGGGAATCGGCAAGACCCTGTTCGGGAGCCGCTACCGCGGCGTCTGGGCCCTGATGGAGGACGGCGACGAGCGGGCGACGGTGGCCGTTGTGGGCGTCCTTTTCTCCCCCCGCTTTGTTCGCCAACTCGGTCAGTTTGTCCGCAAGGTGCAGAAAATGAAGGACCTGGCCGCTTCGCGGGACCAGCAGCTCGCCATTGCCTTTCCGGAGGTGGCCTTTCGGGAGGAATTCACCGGGGATGCCTCCCTGCCTGTTCCTGACAGCCTAGCCCGGGTTTGCGACCGGGGCCTGGCCGCCCGGGACCTGGCGGAGGCCCTTCGATCGCTGGGAATCAGGGCAGGAAACGGGGACGGGCGGGATTGCTTCGCCGTGGACCGCCAGGGTCGCATGACCATCCTGTTCAGGGTCCTGGCGGGCATCCGGGAGGATGAGATCTTAGGAGGGGCGGCGGGACTCCTGGTGGACCGCGTTTCCATGGCGGAAAAACCCCGCCTGGCCCTGGCTGTTCCGGACGTCCTGCCGGCGGCCCTGGAGGAGTCCCTGAAAGCACTCGGACTGGAGATCCTGCCCTATGCCTGGGACGGGGACCGCGCGGTCTTTCCAGACTTGAAGGTGCTGGTCCGGGGGGCCGCGACGGCATGACTTCCCGGTGATCCCCTGTGCTCCGCATTCCGAATGGAAGCGTCCTCCCCTCACATTTTAACGGGATCGCAGGCATCCCCGTTGATCGAGGAGCAGACTGTGCGGGAAACTCCCAATCTGTTCGAGTCCCACCCCCCATCAGGCGGCCTTTTCCGTTTTGCCCATCGCGGAGCCTCCGGCCGGGCCCCGGAGAACACCCTGCGGGCGGTCGGGGAGGCCATCGCCCTGGGGGCGGAAGGCATCGAGATCGACGTGTATGCCGTCGAGGGGGAACTGGTCGTGATCCACGATTCCCGCCTGGAGCGGACCACGAACGGACGGGGCCGGGTCATGGCCTCCTCCCTTGCCTGCCTGCGCTCCCTCGATGCCGGGCAGGGGGAACGCATTCCGTTTCTCCGCGAGGTCCTGGACCTGGTGGACCGGCGGGTCGCGGTCAATGTCGAACTGAAGGGACCCGGCACGGCCGGCCCGGCGGCGGCCCTGGTGGAGAGGTATGTAAGGGACCGGGGATGGCACCACGGGAGCATCCTTTTTTCTTCCTTTCTGCGTCGCGAGCTTGCCGTTGCCAGGAAGGAGGCGCCCCGGATTCCACGGGGACTCCTGACGCGCTCTCCCATTCTCCCGTCGAAGCGGCTCCTGGCGGAACTGGCCCCGTTTTCCATCCATATCCGCCTGGACCGGGTCCGTTCCCGTTTCGTGGACGGGGCGCACCGGCGGGGCCTGAAGGTGTTCGTCTACACCGTCAACCGGGAGGAGGACTTCCAATCCCTGATGGACATGGGCGTCGACGGCGTCTTCACCGACTTCCCGGAACCGGAAACGGAATGATGAAGTGGGCCGACCAGGAGAGCTGCTCACCCGACGCCGTCGGGATTGACACCTCCCTCGGGGTAATGCTATCCAATGCCCGGCATTTCCCATCCCCATTCCGATGCGAGGTACACCCATGAATCATGCCGATTTCTACAAGGCCGTCCGGATCACCGACCGGGTCTGGTGGGTCGGGGCGATCGACTGGAACATCCGGGATTTCCACGGCTACACGACCCGCCGGGGAAGCACCTACAACGCCTACCTGGTGATGGCCGACAAGATCACCCTGATGGACACGGTGAAGGCCCCGTTCCGGGAGGAGATGCTCTCCCGCATCGCCTCCGTCGTGGACCCGAAGGAAATCCGCTACATCGTCTCCAACCACTCGGAGATGGACCACTCGGGCTGCCTGCCGGAGATCATCGAGATGATCCGGCCGGAGAAGGTCTTTGCATCCCCCATGGGGGTGAAGACCCTGCAGGAGCTTTTCCACCGTCCGGCGGAGATTGTTCCGCTGAAGGACGGCAGCCGCCTCAGCCTTGGCAACGCGACCCTGGACTTCATGGAGACGCGGATGCTTCACTGGCCCGACAGCATGTTCAGCTATCTCCAGGAGGACAGGCTGCTCTTTTCCCAGGACGGCTTCGGCATGCACCTGGCCACGTCGGAGCGGTTCGACGACGAGATCGACCCGGCCATCCTCGAGTTCGAAGCGGCCACGTACTATGCCAACATCCTCCTGCCGTATTCTCCGCTCGTCCTGAAGCTCCTGGAGAGGGTCGCCGCCTCGGGCCTGGCCATCGAGACCATCGCCCCGGACCACGGACCCATCTGGCGGAAGGACCTCGCGGGAATCCTCGCCCGCTACGGCCGTTGGGCCGCCCAGAGGCCGACGGACAAGGCCGTCGTGGTCTATGCCACCATGTGGAAGAGCACCGAGAAGATGTCCCGGGCCATGGCCGAGGGCCTGGCCGAAGGAGGGCTCCGGGTGAAGCTCATGAACATGGACGAGGTCCACCGGAGCGACGTGGTTTACGAGACCCTGGAGGCGGGGGCCCTCTGCGCCGGATCCCCCACCCTGAACAACAACCTGCTTCCCCAGATGGCCGACGTCCTGACGTACCTGAAGGGACTGCGGCCGGCCAACCTGCTGGGGTGCGCCTTCGGCTCCTATGGCTGGAGCGGCGAATCGGCGAAACAGGTCCAGGAGTACCTGGAAGACACGAAGGTGAAGATCGTCGGCGAGGCCATCCGGGCCAAGCACGTCCCGGACCGGGACACGCTGGCCCGCTGCTGCGAGCAGGGGCGCCAGGTGGCCGCGGCTGTGAAGGACATCGTTTCCCGGGGATGAAAACAAGGCAACCGTGGAGGACAGCATGAAAAAATATGTTTGCGACGTGTGCGGCTATGTGTACGACCCGGCGAAGGGGGACCCCGATGCCGGCATCGCGCCTGGAACGGCCTTTGAAGACCTGCCCGAAGACTGGGTCTGCCCCATCTGCGGTTCCGGCAAGGACTCTTTCGTACCGGAGGAATAGGGAGGCCCGATGAGCAAGATCATGGAGATCCTTCACCAGGCCTATACCGGTGAGGCCAAGGCAGTCCTGCGGCTGAAGGTGTACGCCGACAAGGCCGAAAAGGAGGGCTATCCCCAGATGGCCAGGCTGTTCCGGGCCATCGCCCTGTCGGAGGAGGTTCACGGAACCCGGGCGCTCAGGCTCCTCAAGGAGATCAAGAGCACCGAGGAGAACCTGGCGGCGAGTTTCGAGTCGGAGACGAAGGTGGCTGGCGTGGCCTACGACAACTTCATCAAAATCGCCAACGAAGAGGGAAACCGCGGCGCCGCCCTGCACTTCAGCCAGAGCCGGGACGTCGAGGAGGTACACGCGAAGCTGTACAAGGAGGCCATGGGCCACTTCATGGAAGAGCGGGAGACGACCTATCACGTCTGTACGATCTGCGGCTATGTCTCCGACGGCGTCCTCCCGGACAGATGTCCCGTCTGTTCCGCCAAGCCGGAGTACTTTACCCAGGTGTGACGACGGCCCGAACAGGCCCGGCCGTCCCGCCGCCCGTCATGCCCCGCCGCCGCGGTTGATAAGGCGCCTGGGCTCATCCCACGCAACCCGCTCGTATTGCCCGCAGTCTCCGTTGCGGGCGAGGCGGGGTTTTCTTTCTACGGGCCCGGCCGGGACCGGGAAGGCCTTGCCATGACAGGAATGTTCATTCGCTGGCTGATCCTCACCGTTGCCGTCCTCGCGGCGGCCTACTTCGTGGAAGGCATCCACGTGGCAAGCTTCTGGTCCGCCTTCTTCGCCGCCGCCGCCCTGGGGATCCTGAACACGATTCTCAAGCCGGTTCTGATCATCGTCACGCTGCCGGTGAACATCCTGACCCTGGGGCTTTTCACCCTGGTCATCAACGCGCTGCTTTTGAAGATGGCCTCGGGGGTGATTCCCGGGTTCGACGTCCAGGGTTTCTGGCCCGCCGTTCTGGGTGCGATCCTGATCAGCATCGTCAGCTGGATCCTCAACTCCTTCTTCTCAGGACCCGGTCCCGGATTCCGCTCCGGCCCGGGAACCCGCCGTTCCGGGAACGGCACCATCGACCTCACGCGCCGGGGAGGCGACCGATGGGAGTAGGGGACCTGACCCCCGCCATGCGCCAGTATGTGGCGCTCAAGGAGAAGTATCCCGACTGCATTCTCTTTTTCCGGATGGGCGACTTCTACGAGATGTTCTTCGACGACGCCGTCACGGCGGCGCCCGTCCTGGACATCGCCCTGACGTCTCGCAACAAGGGGAAGGAGGACGCCGTTCCCCTCTGCGGCGTGCCCTGGCACTCCGCGTCCGGTTACATCGCCCGGCTCATCGAGAACGGGTTCAAGGTCGCCGTCTGCGAACAGATGGAAGATCCCCGGCAGGCGAAGGGGGTCGTGAAGCGGGATGTGGTCCGCGTCGTGACGCCGGGGCTGGTCCTGGAGCCGGACAACCTCCGGGCCAAGGAAAACAACTTTCTCGCCTCCGTCTGTGTCCGCGAGGGGACGTACGGACTGGCTTTCCTGGACATCTCCACCGGCGACTTCCGGGTCACCCGGTTCCGGGACCGGGAGTTCTTCCTGGCCGAGGCGGCGGGCCTGGGATTCCGGGAGCTGATTGCCGGGGAGGAGGACCGGACGGATCCGTGGATCAAGGCTCTCCGGCAGCGGTCAGGGCCGCTGCTCGTGAATTTTCTTCCGTCGGACTACTTTGATGGCGATGCCGCCCGGGAGCGCCTGGATTCCTATTTCCCAAGCGAGTCTCCGGGCAGGGAGGGCCTCGCCGTCGAGCCGGCCCCGGCGGGAGCGGCGGGGGCGCTGCTCCGCTACGTGGAGGAGACCCAGAAGGAGCGCCTGGGGCATCTCCGGGAGATCCAGTTCCAGGATGCCTCGGAATACCTCGTTCTGGACGAGACGGCCCGGGAGAACCTGGAGCTCTTCATGACGATCCGGGAGCAGAAGAAGGCGGGATCTCTCTTTCATGCCCTGGACGAGACGGTCACCCCCATGGGGGGAAGGCGCCTCCGCTGGTGGCTCTCCTATCCCCTGGTGAATCCCCTGCGGATCCGCGAGCGCCTGGAGGCGGTCGATGCGATCCGGGAGCGGAACCTCCTCCGGGACCGCCTCCGCAAGTCCCTGGCGGGGGTGCAGGACCTGGAGCGCCTGGCGGCCCGGGTGTCCATGGGCGTGGCCAATGCCCGGGACCTGGCGGCCCTCCGCTCCTCCCTGGAGCAGGTGCCGGCCGTCCGGGCCGCTGCCGCGGAATGGACCGCGCCGCTGGCGGAGTCCCTGGCGGCGGAGGCGGACGGGCTGGAGGACCTGCGCGACCTCATCGGCAGGGCCATCGTGGACGATCCGCCCTTCACCGTCCGAGAGGGTGGGATCATCCGGGAGGGGTACGATGCCGACCTGGACGGGCTCATCGCCCTGAGTCGCGACGGCAAGCGGGGCATCGCCTCGCTGGAGGAGACGGAGCGGCGGAAGACGGGCATCTCCACGCTGAAGGTGGGCTTCAACAGCGTTTTCGGCTACTACATCGAGGTGACGAAGGCCAACGCCGACCGGGTGCCTCCGGAGTACGTCCGCAAGCAGACCCTGGTGAACGCGGAGCGCTACATCAACCAGGAGCTGAAGGAATACGAGCACTCCGTTCTCCACGCGGAGGAGCGCCGGAGGGAGCGGGAATACGAACTCTTCACGGCGGTGCGCGACGAGGCGGCCCGGCAGGTGCGTCGGATCCAGGCCACCGCCTCGGCCCTGGCCGACCTGGATGCCCTGGCGTCCCTGGCGGAGGTGGCCCAGCGAGACAACTTCTGCCGCCCCGAGGTGGACGACGGGGACGTCATCGACATCCGGGACGGCCGGCATCCAGTGGTCGAAAAGGCGGTCTTTCCCGAGACCTTCGTCCCCAACGACACCCGCCTGGACGGGAGTGAAAACCGCTTCCTCATCATCACGGGGCCCAACATGGCCGGCAAGTCCACCTACATCCGGCAGGTGGCGCTGATCGTGATCCTGGCCCAGATGGGGGGGTTCGTCCCCGCCGCCTCCGCCCGGATCGGGGTGGCCGACCGGATCTTCACGCGCATCGGCGCCGCCGACAACCTGGCCCGGGGTCAGAGCACCTTCATGGTGGAGATGAACGAGGTCGCCGGCATCCTCCGGCACGGCACGCCCCGGAGCCTCGTCATCCTCGACGAAGTGGGCCGCGGGACCAGCACCTTTGACGGCCTGTCCATCGCCTGGGCCGTGGCGGAGCATCTCCACGACGCGCCGAGCCTCCGGTGCCGGACCCTCTTCGCCACGCACTACCACCAGCTCACGGAGATGGCCGCCGCGAAGGAGGGCGTGAAGAACTACAACATCGCCGTCCGGGAGTGGGGAGACCGGATCATCTTCCTCCGGAAGATCATGGAGGGCGGGACGAACCGGAGCTACGGCATCCAGGTGGCCCGCATCGCCGGTGTGCCCGAGGAGGTGATCCTGCGTGCCCGGGAGATCCTGCACAACATCGAGAACGGCGAGTTCGACGAGGGCGGGATGCCCCGCCTCGCCCGGGGAAAGCGGGCGCCCCGGAAGGAGTCGAACCAGCTCAGCCTTTTCGCGGGTGTCCGGGATGACCTCCTGGAGGAAATCCGGGCGGCGGATCCCCTGAACATGACGCCGCTGGAGGCCCTGCAGCGCATCCAGGAGTGGAAGGAGCGCCTGGAAAAGGAGTAGGCGGCTGGATTACCGGAAAAAGTGAAGGCTCCGACTTTCCCCGCACCGGGCCGCCGGCGAGCCCGTCCGTCGCCATGCTGCAAAAGGAATCCATCGCTCCGCCGGGACCGGTTTCCCGGCGCTTGCCGGGATGCCCCCGGGCTTAACAAAAGAAGAAATCATCGTGAGGAGAACGCGTAAAGCCATGACCCACCCGAAACTTGTCGAATGCATGCTGCGCCCCGACTTCTATCCCCACCGGCCGGAGACGGTCGAGCTGGTCCAGACCCACATCTCCTATGTCTTCATCGCCGGCGGCGAGGTCTTCAAGGTGAAGAAGCCCGTGGACTTCGGATTTCTCGATTTCACCACACCGGAGAAGAGAAAATTTTACTGCGGCGAGGAGGTCCGGCTGAACCGGCGGCTGGCGGGTGACACCTACTTAGGCGTGGCGGAGATCCACGAGGGTCTGGACGGCGGCCTGTCTCTTTCCGGGGACGGGCCCGTGGTCGAATACGCCGTCCGGATGCGGCGGCTGCCCCAGGACCGGATGCTCAAAGGGCTGCTCCGGAATGGTGCCGTGGACATCTCCGTCATGGACGACGTGGCGCGAAAGGTTGCCGCGTTTCATGCCGCCGCCGAGACGGGCGGGCGCATCGACGAGGTGGGGGGAATCGACACGATCCGGCACAATCACGACGAGAATTTCGAACAGACGGCGAAGTATCGGGGGGTGACCATCCCGGTCCACCAGTGGACCTTCATCCGGGACTATGTCGCCTTTTTCATGGATCGGAACCGGGACCTGCTGCTCCGCCGGGTGTCGGAGCACCGGATCCGGGACTGCCACGGGGACCTGCACCTGGAGCACATCTGCCTGGCGGGGGAGATCGTCATCTTCGACTGCATCGAATTCAACGAGCGCTTCCGCTTCGAGGACACCGCGGCCGAGGCCGCCTTCCTCGCCATGGACCTGGACTACAACGGCTACCCGCCGTGGGCGGATGCCTTCGTGCAGGCCTATATCCGCCATTCCGGAGATGGTGACGTACGGAGGCTTCTCAATTTCTACAAATGCTACTACGCCTTTGTCCGGGGGAAGGTGGTCAGCTTCCGCCTCGACGACCCGGCCATCGGCGAGGAGGGACGCCGGGATGCCCGGGAGATGGCGGAGAAATACTTCGACTGGGCCTATACGTACGCCGCTCGACCGGAACGCCCCATGCTGATCCTGACGGCGGGGCTCATGGGGACAGGCAAGAGCGTTGTGGCAAGGCAGGTTGCTCCCCGCCTGGACGCGGTCGTCATTCAGATGGACGCCCTGCGCAAGGAGCTGGCGGGACTCAAGCCGGAGGAAAAGCGTCCCGAGGCTTTCGGCGCGGGCCTCTATTCGGAAGAGGTCTCGCGCAGGACGTATGAGGCCGCCCTGGACCGCGCTGCGGCGGCGATCCGGTCGGGCCGGTCGGCCGTCATCGACGGCTCCTACAAGAAGCGGGAGGAGCGCCTGCGGGCGCTGGAGGCGGCCCGGAACCTGGGAGCGGATTTTATCGTTCTGGAGTGCCGATGCGATGAAGAGAAGGTGCGGCAAAGGCTTGAGTCTCGGCAATTGGAGGCGGGCGAGCCCTCCGACGGGCGCTGGGAGATTTTCCGGCAACAGCAGGCGGACTACGACGCCGTCTCCGAACTGCCGAAGGAGTGCCACGGCATCGTGGAGACGGATGTCTCCCCGGCGGAGGCGGCCGACCGCGCGCTGCGCCGCCTTCGTTTCCCGGAGGAGTGAAGCCGGATCCGGGCGTGATAAGCGAGTGGTCCGTCCGCTTGACTGCGGCATGCCCGGCCGGCCCTCATGAAAAAGACATAAAAAAAGGAGCCTCTCGGGCTCCTTTCTGCATTTCTGCCGGCGGCCTGTCCCATGCAGCCGTTTCAGCCGCTTTGCTTTTCCTTGTTGTTCCGGTTCTGGTCCCCGTTCTTTGCCTTGTCTTTTTTCTCCTCTTTTTCTCTCTCTTTTGCTTCCTTAAGCCGCTTCTTTTCCTTTTCCTTCTGCTCCTCGATCTCCTGTGCCGCGGCGAGCTTTTTCGTCTCGGCGAGGTACCAGTTGAGCTTGTAGTCCAGCCCGAGGCCCGGATACTCCTTGGCAATGCCCTCAAACCGCCTCAGGGCGGCCTTGTATTTCTTCGTCCGGTAATAAAACTGGCCGACGTAAAACTCGTGTTCCGCCAGTTGCTGTTTGGCTTCCCGAAGCCGCTTTTCCGCCAGGAATGCAAATTTGCTGTTGGGGAACCGGGCGATGAGCCGTTCGAAGTCCTTTCTCGCCCTCAAGGCCTCCGACTGGTCCCGGTCGATGGTCGGCATCTGGTTGAAGTGGCACATTCCGATCTGGTACAGGACGTAGGGAATGTTCTCGTTGGTGGGATGCAGGTTGTAGAAGTCTGCGTAGGCCACCTCCGCCTCTGCATAGGACTTGTCGCTGAAGTGGGCGTCGGCGATGCCCATTTCGGCCAGAATGGCCAAGGGGCTCAGGGGGTAGACCTCCTTGAGCCGCTGGAACGATTCTATGGCCTTCTTGTAGCGGCCCTCCTGGTAGTCCTCGTACCCCCGGGCGTAGATTGCGTCCGGAGTGGAGCGGCTCATGTCCCTCTTTGTAAAGAGGCCTTTCACCCATCCGCAGCCCGTCGTCATGAAAATCAGGACGATCAGGATCAGCAGGACAGCCTGTCGTTTTCTCACATTATGCATCACAGCCCCTTCTTCACGAAGGTTTCCACCTTGTCCTTCGGCGCCAGCCCGATCAGGGTATCCAATACTTTCCCGTCCTTGAACAGGAGCAGCGTGGGAATGCTGCGGATCCCGTAAGTGGCGGATATCCTGGGGTTGTCATCCACGTTGACCTTGGCGAACCGGATCCGGTCCCCGTACGCCGCCGCGACTTCCTCCACAATCGGCCCGAGGGCCTTGCAGGGGCCGCACCAGGGCGCCCAGAAATCAACCAGGGCCGGCCTGTCGGCATGCAGGATTTCCTGATCGAAGTTATCGTCGCCGGCTTCGAAAAGTTTTCCTTCCGCCATGGCGTATCCTCCCTGTTTTTTCTGTGCCTATGGCATACAAAGAAAGAGGCTGTCAATCCCTTTGCCGCCGCACCGCGCGCGCATCGGGCATCCGTAAAGGATTCCTTGCCGGACAGGGCATTTCTGGGGTAATATCAACCTGCTTGGCCATTCTTCATCTGGAGGGAACGTCGTGCCGCCCCTGGGAATCATCTCCGGCCCCATGCTCCTCAAAAGCCATGTCCTGGGAAGGTTGAAGCCGAACATGGTGGAAACGCCCTTTGGACCCGCCATGGTCCTTCTCTCCGAAGACATCGCCTTTCTCCCCCGCCACGGCCTGGACGGGGAGCCCTACATCCTTCCCCACCGGATCAACCATGCGGCCAACATGGCCGCCCTCCGGGACCTGGGGGTCCGTCAGGTCGTATCGGCCAATTCCACGGGATCGCTGAAAGCGGCCTTTCCGCCGGGGACCCTGGTCGTACCGGACGATTACATCATGCTGGCCGCCTCACCGACGGTGTTCCACGACCGGCCGGTCCATGTGACCCCGGGGCTGTCGGAGGATCTCCGGGAAGAGCTGCTGTCGGCCGCGGCGGAGTGCGGCCTGGCCGCGATCGGTGGCGGCGTGTACTGGCATTCAACGGGTCCGAGGCTGGAGACGAAAGCGGAAGTCCGCATGGCATCCGCCTTCGCCGACATCGTCGGGATGACCCTGGGCGGGGAGGCTTCCGTGGCGAAGGAGCTGGGCCTCGATTACGCATCCCTCTGTTCCGTCGACAATTTCGCCCACGGGATCGGGGAAAAACCCCTGACCATGAAGGCAATCAGCCGATGCGCCCGGGAGAACGCCGAGGCCGTCGTGCGAATCGTCAAGAGGCTGCTGGAGAAAAGGAGGGGAAACGCATGAAATTTTCGAAGAAGGGCGACGGTGGGGAGACGAGTCTCCTGGGAGGACAGAGGGTGCCCAAATACGATCCCCGGCCGGAGACGTACGGAGTTCTCGACGAGGCCAGCTCCGTCATGGGGGTTGCACGGGCGATGACGGGGAACGTGAAAATCAAGGACATTCTGCTGGATGTCCAAAAAGACCTCCTCGTTCTGGGGGCGGAGTTGTCGGCCCTTCCGGAAGACCTGCCGAAGCTGTCCCGCCGCATCGGCCCGCAGGATGCGAAACGGCTGGAGGACCTCATCGACGAACTCCAGAAGGATGTGACGCTGGGAAGGGAATTCATCTATCCGGGGAAAACGGTCGTCTCCGCCCAGATCGACGTGGCCCGCACGGTCATCCGGCGAGCGGAGCGGAAGGCCGCCCTGCTCAAGGCGGAGGGTCTCGTGAAGAACGATGCCGTCCATGAATACATGAACCGGCTCGCGGACATGCTTTTCACGCTGGCTCGCTACGAGGAGCAGAACGGATAAGGCTGCCCCCGTCGGCTGGTGACCGGTGCCGGCCGGTGGTACAAGACTGCATTGGAAAGAGAAACCAACGATCGTGAAACGTGCAGCAGGACATCTAGTTCTCGGGCTGGTTCTCCTGGCCGGCCTGGCCCTCGCCGGAGTCCACAGCATCCTGCTTTCCAGCGCCATCGCCGAAGGGTTCTCCGTCGCCATTGCCTGCACGGTGTTCGCCATTGCCTGGAATGCCCGGCGGGTCCTGGACAATCATTTCTTCCTTCTCGTCGCCGTCTCTCTTCTGTCCGCGGCCGTCCTTGATTTCGTTCACATGCTTTCCCATCCGGGAATGGGCGTCTTCCCGGAGCATGGCGCCAATCTGCAGGTTCAGCTCTGGATCGCCGCCCGCTTCCTGGAGGGCCTGACGTTCGCGGTGGCTCCCGCCTTCGTCGGCCGCCGTCTTCCCGCCTGGGAGTCCCTTTTTCTTTACCTGCTGGTTACGGTCGCAGTCCTTTTCGCGGTCTTTACGCCCGGGGCCTTTCCGGAATGCGTCCGTGAAGGGTCCGGACCGACCCTCTTCCGGATCGCCGGAGGGTATGCCGTCGGTGGAACCCTTGCCGTTGCGGCGATTCTCCTTTTCCGGGTCCGGACGGCCTTTGACGGGATCGTATATCGACTGGTGATGGCCGCCATCCTGATCAAGGCGGTTCAGGAGACGGCGTTCGTTTTCGTCTCCGGCGTGTCCGGATACGCAGGCGTTCTGCAGCATTTCCTGAACATCGTTGCCTTGTGGCTGGTCTACCTGGCATTGATCGATACGGGGCTCAGGCGCCCCTATGACTTGCTGTTCCGCAGCCTCAAGGAAAGCGAGAAAGCCCTTCGCGGCTCGGAAGAGCAGTTCCGGAGACTGGCGGAGGAATCCATTGTCGGGGTTCTCGTCCTGCAGGACAACCGGATTCGCTACGCCAACCACCGCCTCATCGAGATGTTCGGCTATTTGCCGGAGGAGGTCATCAACCGCATGTCTCCGGCCGAAATCATCGTTCCCGAAGACCTTCCCATTCTGGAGGAGAACCTGCGGCGGCGCGTGGCCGGAGACAGAAATGTGATCCACACCCCCTACCGGGCGGTGCACAAGGACGGATCGGTGCTGAATGTGGAGGTCCACTCGGTCATGATCACCTATCAGGGAAGGGTGGCCATCATGGGAACCGTAATCGATGTGACGAATCACATCCGGGCCCAGGAGGCGGTCCGTTACATGGCCTACCACGATTCCCTGACGGGGCTGCCGAACCGTTCCCTGCTGCAGGACCGCGTCGATACGGCCCTTGCGGCCGCCAGCCGCGCAAACCGCCACGCGGCGCTGATGGTTCTCGACCTGGATCGCTTCAAGGAAGTGAACGACACCCTTGGACATGCCCTGGGAGATCAACTTCTGGTGGAGGTGTCGGGAAGACTCCGCCAGGCGGTTCGGGAAAGCGATACGGTGGCCCGTCTCGGAGGGGACGAGTTTGTGGTCTTTCTGCCGGAAATCCGGAAGGAGAAGGCGGCTCTCGTGGTGGCCGAAAAGATCGTCGAGTCTCTGGGGATGGATTTTGTCCTGGAAGGGCATCCTGTCCATACCTCTGCAAGCGTCGGGATCGCCCGTTTCCCGGAGGACGGAAAGGACGGCAGGACCCTGCTCAGGAAGGCCGACGAGGCGATGTACCGGGCAAAGGAAGCAGGCGGCAACCGGTATGAACAGGTCTCGACCTTTCAGGAGCCGGATGCAGGGAATCCGCCGGAGGAGATGCGGGATCTCCGGGCGGATTCTCTCTGACGGCGGGTCGGGGTGTGTCCGGACGCAGCGAGGTGCTCAGAAAGCACCGAGCTGGCAGGGCTTGATCTTGATCTTCAGGGTCTCGCAGATGGCGGCCACTTCCATCTTCGGGACGGCAAACCGGCGGGCGATTTCCCAGGAGTCGATGCAGGGCAGGCGCTCGTCGTGGAGGGCCGCCCGGATGGCCCTCTCGATGTCCGGCGGGGCCGCGAGGGCGGCATTCACAATCCTGCCCTGGGGATACCCAAAGAGACCGAGCTGGCACCGGGTGAGCTGGATGTTCAGCAGGTCCAGGTGCATACCGATCGTGGCCATGTCCTTCCGGAGATAATCCGCCATCTTAGCCGCGGCGGCGCAGGAGAGGGTTCCCTTCTCGGATGCGTTTCGCAGCGCCTCGGCGATTTCCGGGTCCGGTTCGGCATTCGGGTGCTTGTCTTTGAAGGAACTCTTGTTCTCGTGCTTCATGTCTCTCCCCCTGTTCTGCCCGACTGCTTGAGTGTGTGGGGCCGCGGTGAAAAATTCTTACCGTTGCTTTCCGTGTTCTCCTGCCGGTGACGGAAAGCCTGTCGTCAGTACTTCATGTAGTGAAACGGTTCAATGGCCGACAGGGCCTCCGTGTCCAGTGTCCGGAATCCGTTCTTTTCAACCAGTTTTTCTGCCTTGTCCATCTGGTCCACGTCCACCACGAACACGGCCTTTTCCCGGCTTTCCAGGACGAAGCCGTAGGCGTTGTTCACGTTGACGCCTTCCTTGAAGAGAAGCTGGGTGAGCCGGTCCAGCCCGCCGGGCCTGTCGTCGATAAGGATCGCCAGGACGGGCCTCAGTTTCACCATCATCCCTGCTTTGGTCAGGGCGGCCTGGGCCTCCTTGGGATCGTCCACGATCAGGTTGATGACGCCGAAGGTGTCCGTCGTGGCGATCGTGGTCGCCCGGATGCTGATCTTTGCCTTGGCCAGGACGGAGGTGACGGCGGCAAGCTTGCCGGGCTTGTTCTCCGCGAAAATGGAAAGCTGATGTGCGATCATGAAAAATCCTCCTTTTTCAATTTTCGCGGTTGTCGATGACCCGGACCGCTTTCCCCTCCGTCTTCGGGAGGCTGTCGGGTTCCACCAGGTCCACTTTCGGCGTGATGAGGATGTCGCTCTTGAGCTCCTCCACGATGCGGCGCCGCAGGGCCTCCAGGTGGCGAAGCTCGCCGCTGAAGTAATCCCGCTCCACCTCGACCTTGATGTGCATCAGGTCGTTGAAGCCTTCCCGCTCCAGGAGGATGACGAAATTCCGGCCGACTCCCGGGATCTCCATGAGCTTCTTCTCGATCTGGATGGGGAAGATGTTGACCCCTTTGAGGATCATCATGTCGTCGGTGCGGCCGGTGATCCGCTCGATACGGCGATGGGTGCGCCCACAGGGGCATTCGCCGGGGAGGATGCGGGTCAGGTCCTTCGTCCGGTACCGCATGACCGGCATGCCCTCCCGGAGAAGGGTAGTCATGACCAGCTCCCCCTCCTGGCCGTCCGGGACAGGCCGGAGGGTAACCGGATCGATGATCTCGACGATGAAGTTGTCCTCCCAGATGTGCATCCCGTTCTGCTCGGGACACTCGAAGGCCACGCCGGGTCCGTTCATCTCCGAAAGGCCGTAGGAGTTGAAGGCCTTGAAGCCGTAGAATTCCTCAATTCGCTTCCGCATTTTTTCCGAGTGGGGCTCCGCGCCGATGAAGGCCATGCGGACTTTCGTATCCTTCGCCGGCTTGAGGCCGAGCTCCTCGAAGACGGTGTAGAGGTGCAGGGCGTAGCTGGGGATGATATGGATGGCCGTCGTGTCGAAGTCCCGCATGAGCTGGATCTGGCGCTTGCTGTTGCCCGCCCCGGCGGGGATCGTGAGGGCACCGACCCGCTCCGCCCCGTAATGGAAGCCCAGGCCGCCGGTGAACAGGCCGTAGGTCATCATGTTCTGGAAGACGTCGCTTTTTCGGAGCCCCGTCATGTACATGCAGCGGGCCACCAGGTTCGTCCAGGCGTCGACGTCGCTCTTCGTGTGGAATATGACGGTGGCCCGGCCCGTGGTCCCCGAGGACGAGTGCATGCGGATCAGATCGTCCTTCGGAACGGCCAGGAATCCGTAGGGCCAGTTTTCCCGGAGGTCGTCCTTGGTGGTGAAGGGGATTTTCTGCAGATCGTCGAGGGTGCGGATGTCCTCCGGGTGGAGGCCCGCATCCGAGAAGGCTTTCCCGTAATAAAAGGATTGGACGGCCCGTTTCGCGGTTTCCCGGAGCCGCTCCAGCTGAAGGGCCGCCAGTCGTCCGCGGTCCATCGTTTCCAGTTCTTTTTCCCAGTACATCGCTTGCCTCCCGCTGATTGTCCGTGAAAAATTCCTACAAGAGGGACGGTGTTTTCGCAAGACAATTCTCCCTTGAACGCCGTTGATGCAGGCAGTTGAAGGTCCGGGCGATGCCGGAGGGCCGATGTGCAAAACCATCGGGTCCGCCGGGCATCGTACCGATTGATGGCAAGCAGGCAGAAACGGGTTTTCCGGGGTCGTCCACGGTTGACATTGATTGCGATACAAACTAATGTCACCGGACAGTAGCGAGGGATGGGATCGAATGGAAATCAGATTCGGCAAATATCGGCAGACGCTTTCAACCGTGAGGATGAAATCCATCGGGCGCTGGATTGTTCTGGGGATCACGGTCGGGGTGGTTTCCGGGCTGGGAGCCATGCTCTTCAATTATCTGCTGATAAGCGGGACCCGGTTCTTCATGATGGATCTCGTTGCCTGGATGACCCCGGAATCCTACCAGTCCGTTCACATCCTCGGTTTTCCACCGGCTCGATGGCTGATGATCGTCATCCCGGCCCTGGGCGGATTGATTTCCGGATTCCTGGTTTACCGGTTTGCCCCGGAGGCGGAGGGTCACGGGACCGACGCCATGATTGACAGCTTTCACCGGAAGGGAGGGGCGGTCCGCCCGCCGGTTCCGGTCATCAAGACCATCGCCTCGGCGATCACCATCGGTTCCGGAGGGTCCGCCGGCAAGGAAGGTCCCATCGCCCAGATCGGTTCCGGCTTCGCCTCCATTCTGGCCGCTTTTCTCAAGATGGACGAGCCGAGCCGCCGGCTTATGCTTCTCGCCGGCGCCGCGGGAGGAATCGGTGCCATCTTCAAAGCACCGCTGGGAGCCGCACTCTTTGCCGTGGAGGTGCTCTACCGGAAACCGGAATTCGAGTTCGAGGGGATCATCCCCTGCATCATATCCTCCATTGTGGCCTTCACCGTCTATTCCCTCCATACCGGATATGGTACGATCTTCACCATTCCCAACCTGGCCCCCGTGACCGCCCCGGTGGAGCTCCTGCTCTACGGAATCTTCGGCATCCTTTGCGCCGCCGTGGGGTATGTCTATGTCCGGGTTTTCTATGGCATGCGCGACCTTTTCACCGGCTGGCTCCGGATGAACAAGATCTACCGGCCCGCCATCGGCGGATTGCTGCTGGGTGTTCTCGCGTTCTTCCTGCCGGAGGTCCTGGGTGGTGGCTACGATTGGATTCAATCCGCCATTGACGGAAAGATGGCGATGCTTATGATGCTGATTCTGGTCTTTGCCAAGATCGTCGCTACGTCCCTTACGATCGGCTCGGGCGGGAGCGGGGGCGTCTTCGCGCCTTCGCTCTTCATCGGGGCCATGCTGGGGGGGGCGTACGGCCATTTGTGCGGAAGCATCTTCGATCCGTTGTCCCTTCATCCCGGCGCCTTCGTCCTGGTGGGAATGGGAGGGTTTTTTGCGGGGGTGGCCAAGGTTCCCATCGCTTCCCTGATCATGGTGGCGGAAATGACCGGCGGCTACAGCCTGATCGTGCCCCTCATGATCGTTTCGACGATTTCCTATCTCCTGCTGGGCGACGTCTCGCTTTACGAGAAACAGGTGCCCGCACGCATCGATTCGCCTGCCCATCTTGGCGATTTCGCGGTGGATATGCTCGAGCACGTCACCGTGTCGGATGCTGTGCCTCCGGACCGAAAAGTGGAGACCATTCCGGAGGGCTGCCGTTTCGATGCCCTTCTCCAGCGGATGGTCGATTCCACGCAATCCAATTTTCCAGTCGTTGACGCAGCAGGCCGTCTGACGGGGATCCTCTCCATATCGGATGTGCGCCGGGTCATGCTGGATGAGGAACTTCACAACCTGGTCGTGGCGAAGGATGTTGCAACGGATCATGTCTTCACCGTGAACCCCGGCGACGACCTGAAGACGGTGCTCCGGATGATGACGAAAGCGGAAATCCGTGAACTGCCCATCGTGGATCCCCGCGACCCTGGAAAGGTGATTTCCATGATCAGCCGCAAGGACATTATTCGAATCTACTATGATCAGATCGAAAAGATCAAAGCGGGCAGGAACGGCCAGACAACGGGATTGACCTGACCACCTGGGAGCGGAAAAAGAAAAGCAGAGCAGGGCTGGACGAACACAGAAAGAATGAGGAGGCTGTATGTCCCTGACCTGTGACACCCTGCTCTGCCGAAGGGGTCTTACCGTTGCCTGTCCAGAGCGGCGCTTTGAGGATGTTCCCTTTTCAGGACATGGATCGCAACCACTCCGTCTTCCGGGGCTCCGTAAAAAATGAGCCGAAGGCGGTTTCTACTGATGATGTAACCGATGTTGACCGTGCGGTCCGAGAGCAGGACGGTCAAAAAACGCCCCTGGTCATCCAGTGTTCCGCGGAACTTCCGCCAGGCCGGTGCCTGGTCGTCGGTGGCGAGGCGTCCGCTGAACTGGCGGTTCGACTGGCTCTCGATCTCCATCAGAAACGTTGAAGGGACGGGGGCGAAACCCGTTTGGTCCGCCCTTAGCGTTGAACATCCCGTCCAGCTCCCCCGCAGGTCCGGGATCGCATAATCCGCCGGGACGGCTGTTCCGGAAAAGAAGCCGAGAAGGAAAACCAGGAATAATATGGAGACACGACGTTTCATATGGATTTATTTCATTTTACCGGGCCTTGGTTGACGGATCAGGCCCATGCTGCTATATAATTTCTATACAAACGATTTGATCTGCAACTAACAGATTGCCGTTCTGCCTGCAACCCCTTTTTTGAGGTTTCTCTTTTGGACAAAAAGCACCGGGCCATCGCGGACATCATCGATAACGTGAGAAGAATCTTTCAGATTCTAAACGAACAGTCCAAGAAGATCGAGCGGGAAACCGGTCTGACGGGGCCGCAGCTCTGGACGATCAAGGCCATTGACGAGTCCTCGCCTGTGCGGGTGCTCGACCTGGCCCGGCGCATCTACCTTCACCCCGCCACGGTGGTCGGCATCCTGGATCGCCTGGAGACGCGGGGTTACCTGTTGCGGAAGCGGTCCGAAGAGGACCGGCGTGTTGTATGGTTGGAACTGACGGAAAAGGGGAAGGACCTTCTCTCATCGGCGCCCGAAGTGGCCCAGGGGCTTCTCGCCTCGGGACTCGAGACGCTGGGGGAGGGCAAACTCCGGGACATCAACCATGGACTCATACAACTGGTTGAAATATTCGGCGCCCAGACCGTGCCGCCACAGCTGATCCGGTCACCGGAATGGAATGTGCCGGCGAAGGAACATCCATCACTTGACCAGCGGAAGAGGGAACCATGAATGTCCTGACACGAGCCGGGTGATCCCGGGAAGAGGCGGAAAGTCCTCGCTTTCCTTTTCACTCCCACTCCCGACCACGCCCGCGTCGTCTCATCATCAGGATAACAAGCGTTTTCCGTTCAACGGTTGCCTGGAATCCCTCCGGGGGGGATCCCGTGTAAGAAGGCCGATCCCGGTTCCGGCAACGAAAAGGCATTCCCTTATGAAATGGATCGTGTTCACGGATCTCGACGGAACGCTCCTGAATCAAGACGACTATTCCTGCGAAGCGGCCCGCCCGGTGGTGGAACGCATTCAGCGTGAAGGGATCCCGCTGATCATTGCCTCCAGCAAGACCCGGGCGGAAATCGAAGTGATCCAGGAGGAACTTGCGTTCAAGACGCCCTTCATCGTCGAGAATGGAGGAGGCATCTACTTTCCGGGGGGCTATCGGGGGATTCCGTTCAAACCGGGGGCCGAGCGGGAGCCTTATTTTGTCATCCGCCTGGGACTGGCATACGGGAAGATCCGGGAGTTTGTCGCCCGGGTGCGCCAGCGGATCCCCCTTCATGGATTCGGTGACATGACCGTCGATGAGGTGGCCCGCCTGACGGACCTTCCCCCGGAGAAGGCGCGGCTGGCAAAGGAAAGGGAATTCTCCGAGCCCTTTCTCCTGGATGAAGCGGAACGAATCTCCGAACTGACGGCCCTGGCGGAGGAGAGCGGGCTTTCCATCACCCGTGGCGGCCGCTTTTATCACCTTTTCCGGCGTGGCCAGGACAAGGGAACGGCCGCCCGGTTCGTGAAGGAGATTTTCCGGAGAACCTGGAATGATGAAATCCGGACGGTCGGCCTGGGAGACAGCCTGAACGATTTGCCCCTGCTCATGGCTGTGGATTGCCCGGTCCTGATTCCGTCACCGGGAGGGAGGAACCTGGCGATATCCCTCCCCGGTCTTGTCCGGGCGCGGGAACAGGGCAGTCTGGGTTGGAAGCAGTCGGTCGAGGAAATCCTGGGTTGGGCCGGGACCTTCGACAGCAAGATCACCGAAAACGGACGGAATGTGCAGGGCGGCGGCAGAACAGGGGATGGCCCCGGCGGAAGGGAGATACCATGAATCCGGACCAGCGTTTCAGCACGGCATTGAGGATCGGAGTGAGGAGGCAGATCGAGCACCTCGGAAAGGCGGATGTTGTTATCGGGATCCCCTGCTACCAGAGCGGGAAAACCGTCCAACACGTTCTGGAGATGGTTTTTCACGGACTGGCCACGCATTATCCCAATGCCAGCTCCCTGATCATGGTTTCCGATGGGGGATCCACCGATGACACCCGGGAGATCGCCGATATGTTTGACGAGAAGACGTTCCGGATTGTGAAGGTTGTCACGATCTATCGCGGGGTCCCCGGCAAGGGATCGGCCTTGCGGGCGATCTTCGAGGCCGCCGACTTTCTCCGGCCCAGGGCACTGGCCGTCTTCGACTCCGACCTGGTCTCCATCTCGCCCCAATGGGTCCGGAATCTCCTGGAGCCGGTCTTCGAGGGGTACGACTTCGTCGCCCCCGATTATGATCGATTCAAGCTGGACGGGACCATTACCAACACGATCGCCCACAACCTGACGCGTGCTCTTTATGGCCGGCGGATCCGCCAGCCCATCGGCGGCGACTTCGGGCTGTCGGGTGCCATGGCCAGGCACTTTCTGAGACAGAATGTCTGGGAGACCGATGTGGCCCGCTTCGGGATCGACATCTGGATGACCACCACGGCCATTGTCGACGGCTTCCGCCTCTGCCAGGCCAAAATGGGCGTGAAGGTCCACGACCGGAAGGATCCTGCGGCGGATCTGAGCCCCATGTTCCGGCAGGTTGTGGGGACAATTTTTCAGATGATGGAAACCCATGACGCGTTCTGGAAGGGTATCCACGGGTCCAGTGATATCCCGACGGTCGGGACGAGCGACGGGGGAACGCCCGAGGCGTTCACGGTCAACCAGGAAGCCCTGATCGAGTATTTCCGGGTCGGTTTCTTCCACTTTGGAGAAGTTTGGCGGCAGATCGTCGAGGAGGCGGATTTTGCCATCATCCGGGACCTGGCGGAAAATGGCCGTGCATCCCGGTTCCTTCTGCCCATCGAGACCTGGGTGCGGATTGTCTACCGCTATGCCTCGGCCTTCCATGCCGCTCCGCGGCAGCGGATGAAGCTCCTCGATACGATGATTCCCCTTTACAATGCGCGGGTCGCCTCTCTCATCCTGGAACTGGAGGATGCGGATGCGGACCGGGCGGAGAAGCTGTTCGCGGACCAGGCGCGGACGTTCGAGGAAATGAAACCCTATCTCCTGGAACAGTGGAATAAGACATAAGGAGGAAAAGCCATGTCCGATTTCTATCAGCACGGTATGATCACTACACTTCAGAAGTTGAGGGAGCGGCCCGCGGGAGAACTGAACGAGGAGCTCATGGCCATTGCCCGACGGAGGAAGACTGTTCTCCTCCTGCCGGCCCTCATCAGCGAGTTCGACACGCCGTCCATGCCGGTCATCCTGGAGGAGCTGAAAAAGATCACGTTCCTGCACAAGATTGTTCTCTCCCTCGACCGGGCGGACGAGGCGGATTTCCGGCGTGTCCGGCGCCTGCTCTCCGAACTGTCGACGGACGTCCGGATCGTCTGGCACGACGGCCCCCGCATGCAGGCCCTCTATGATGAACTCCGGGGCAGCGACTTCAATCTCGACACCCCCGGAAAGGGACGCTCCGTCTGGATGACGATCGGATACATCCTCGCGGACGAGAGTGTCTATGCCATGGCGCTTCACGATACGGACATCCGGAACTACCGTTCGGAGATGCTGGCCCGCCTGGTCTATCCCGTCGTTCATCCGGCCGTTGATTTCGAGTTCAGCAAGGGATATTATGCCCGCGTAACCGACCGGCTCTACGGCCGGGTGACGCGGCTCTTTTACACGCCGCTGATCCGGGCGCTGAAGCGGATCCTGGAGTACAATGCGTTTCTCGAATACCTGGGCAACTTCCGTTATCCCCTGTCGGGAGAGTTCGCGTTTATCTCCACCCTCGCCCGGGGCATGCGCATCTCCCCCACCTGGGGCCTGGAGGTTTCCCTCCTCTCCGAGGTGTACCGGCGCGCGTCGGTCAACCGGATCTGCCAGGTGGAGATCGCCGACACCTATGAGCACAAGCATCAATCCCTGGACCGGCAAAAGCCGGACGACGGGTTGATCCGGATGGCCACGGACATCGCCGAGGCCCTCTTCCGGGTCTTGAGCCAGGACGGCATCGTCATGAGCCAGGCGTTCTACCGGACCCTGTGCGCCGCCTACATCGAGGAATCCAGGGTCACCGTGGAGAAGTATCATGCCCTTTCCCTCATCAACGGGCTCGTGTACGACCGGCACAGTGAGATCGAAGCCTCCGAGGCCTTCGTCGGATCCCTTCGCCGCGCGCAGGAAAAATTCCAGGCGGATCCGGTCGGCATTCCACTGATGAGCGCCTGGGTGCGGGTTGCCGCGGCAATCCCGGATTTCTCCAGCCGGTTGACGGAAGCGGTCGATCGGGACAACGGATAGGGGGCCGGGCGCGGGATGCATCGCTATGGTTCGATGTTTTCCCTGGTTGGAAATGGAAAAGCCGCCGGGATCCGGCCGGGACATCTCCCGATTCCTCAAGAGGTGAGAAATGAAGCACAAAAGAACCATCGAAATGCTGTCGGCGGCCTGCGCGATCCTGTTCTTCGCGGCCGCCCTCGGAGGATGTGCCGGAACGAGCCTTTACAGCATCGACATGCGGTACATGCCCACAAAACCGATCACGGTCCAGGAGCGGCCCTGCGGGGACCGGCTGGTGGCCGTGGCGGCCCTCCGTGACGCCAGGCCTTCCGGAGATCCCCTGCGGATCGGAACGGTGATCGAGGCCGGGGAGAAGCGGATCCCGGTCCTTCCGGAGCGGGTGACCGCCGGGGAGGCCGTTTCATCGGGCATCCGCTCCTATCTCCTGCGCTCCGGCTGCTCCGTGGCGAGGATCTCGCCGTCCTGGGACCTTCGCGCGGAGACGATCCGGCCCGAGTGGGGAGACGTCCTGGTAGGGGGAACCATCGACACCCTGGAAGTGACCTGTGACCGCTCGAATCGCCTCAATCCCGTCAACCTTTACCAGGCGAAGGTCAAGCTGACGCTGGTCATGGCCGACATCAAAAGCGGGAAGATCGTTCATCGAACGACGGTGGAGAGCACCGCCTCCCTCAAGGACCTCGGCTTCTCCCGGGAAACCCTGCAGGCCCAGTTGAACGGCGCCCTCACCGACGCCATCGAGAGGATCGTCGACCGGTCCCGGAAATTGTATCCCGGCATGAACTGAAATTCGGAGCCTGGACCATGGAGCGCATTGCGGGAATCGTGCTGTCGGGCGGCAAAAACACCCGGATGGGAGCCAACAAGGCCTTCCTGACGGTGGAAGGGGAGCGGATGATCGACCGGGCCGTCCAGATCCTTCGGGATGTCTGTGACGAGATCCTGGTCGTGACGAACGAGCCCCTGGAGTACCTGGATCTTGGCGTCACCGTGGTGACGGACATTTTCAAGGGAATGGGGCCCCTGGCGGGCATCCATTCCGGCCTCTTTCACGCCGGGGCTCCGCGGGCCTTTGTCTGTGCCTGCGACATGCCGTACCTGGACGCCCCGTTTATCCGCTACCTGGTGTCCCTGGCGGAGGGATACGACATCGTCGTTCCCTGCCGGGGAGATCGCCCGGAGCCCCTGCATGCTGTCTACAGCCTGAAATGCCTGCCTGTCATACGGAGTCTCCTGGAGCGGAATGAACGGAAAGTAACGGGATTTTACAAAGGATTTCACATCCTGACGGTCGGAGAGGCGGAAACCGCGCCGTTCTTCGCCGGTCAGGACCCCTTCCTCAATGTCAACACCCGGGAACAGCTCCGGGCCTTGGGCCGTCAACCGTCCGCGCCGGGAAGCCGCACCTGAATGCCGGATGCGTGGCACCGCGTCTTCTTCCATCCCCTGTCCAGGCGGCAATTTCCCTTAATCCTTGACAAAGACTCCCCGCTTGGCTATCGTCGCGACCAATTATCTATGAGAGGAGAGGGGGGTATCGCATGAGTGATAACAAGGTTTTCGGTATGCCGGCGGAATCAGGCCGCTGGATCTTCGTTGTTCTCGGATTCATCATCAACATCTGCCTCGGGAGCGTGTACGCCTACAGCGTGTTCCGGGGGCCCGTCCAGAAGCTCCTGAACGCCAGCGCCACGGAAGCGGGAATGCCGTTCATGATCTTCCTGGCCCTTTTTGCCGTCATGGTCTTTTTCGGCGGCCAGATCATCGCCAAGCTGGGCCCCCGGAACCTGGGCATCCTGGGCGGCGTGATCGTCGGCGTGGGCTGGATCATGGCCAGCCAGTCGACAAGCATTAACATGCTCACCATTACCTATGGCCTCATCGGCGGCGCAGGCGTGGGGCTCGCCTACGGAGTGCCCCTGGCGGTCGTGGGACGCTGGTTCCCCGACAAGCGAGGCTTGGCCCTGGGTCTCACCCTGGCCGGCTTCGGCGGATCGCCCTTCGTTTCCGCCAATGTGGCGGCGGCCCTGATCAAGGCCGTCGGCCCCATGGAAACATTCATGTACATGGGAGCGGCCTTCCTGGTCATCGTTGCTGTGTGCTTCCTGCCCTTCCGCTACCCGAAGGACGGATGGGTCCCCGCGGGCTGGAAGGCCCCGGCCGCGGCAGCGGGCGGTGGAAACGACTTCGCCATGGGTGAAATGGCAAAGACCACCACGTTCTACGGCCTCTTCCTCTGCTACACCATCGGCTGTCTCGCGGGCCTCATGGCCATCGGCATCTCCAGCTCCGTGGCCCAGGAGATCATCAAGATCAACGCGGCAACCGCCGCCACGCTGGTGGGTGTCTTCGCCATCTTCAACGGCGTGGGCCGGCCGCTCTTCGGCGTCCTGACAGACAAGCTCTCACCCAGGATAGCCGCCATCATCTCCTTTGTCATCATCCTCGTCTGCTCCCTGGGCATGCTTACGGCGGGTGAAGGCAGCGTGACCATGTATGTCGCCTGCTTCGTCGGCTTCTGGCTCTGCCTGGGCGGCTGGCTTGCCATTGCCCCGACGGCGACGACCACCTTCTTCGGCGTGAAGAATTACGCCAGGAACTACGGCCTCGTGTACTTCGCCTATGGCGTGGGGGCGATCCTCGGCGGCATCATTTCCGGGCAGGCAAAGGACGCCTTCGGCTCCTATGCCATTGCCTTTTACCCCACGGCCGGGCTCGCGGTGCTGGGCATCATCATCGCCTTCTTCATGATGAAGCCGCCCAAGAGATAACCCGGGCTGCAGAACACCGGCGCCGGCCCCGAGGCCGGCGCTTTTTTTTGCCCGATTCGGATTGACAAGGCATCCCCTCTTCCCTATCATCGGGCTCACTTCAAACCGGTGGTTTCCATGACGATCCAGGACGTTTTCCAGCATTACGCCGGCGATCTCCGGCAGGTCGAGGCCTTCATGGAGCGGGAGTTCCGCTCCGAGGTGGCTCTGATTCCGGAGATCTCGCGCTACCTGATCGGAAGCGGCGGGAAGCGTTTCCGGCCCCTGCTTCTGATTGCCTGCGCCAACCTCAGCGGATACAGGGGCGAACGATGCGCCCGCCTTGCCGCGGTCCTGGAGTTCATCCACACCGCCACCCTTCTCCACGACGACGTCATCGACGAGGGACAGCTCCGCCGGGGCAAGGCATCGGCCAACACCGTCTGGGGCAATGCGGCGAGCGTACTCGTCGGCGACTTCCTCTATTCCAAGTCCTTCCGCATCCTCTCGGACGACGGGAGCATCGACGTGCTCCGCCTGATGTCGGAGACAACGAACATCATGTCCGAGGGGGAGGTCTTTCAGCTTATCCGGAGCGGGGACGTCCGCATCACGGAAGAGGACTATCTGACCATCATCGAGAAGAAGACGGCCATCCTCATGGCGGCGGCCTGCGCTATCGGCGGGATTCTGGGCGACCGGGGGGCGGCGGGTGTGGAGGCGCTCCGGCGCTTCGGCCTTCTCCTGGGCATGGCCTTCCAGATGACCGACGACACCCTGGACTACATGGCCGAGGAGGCCCTCTTCGGCAAGACCATCGGCAAGGACCTCCAGGAGGGAAAGCTGACCCTCCCGCTGATTGCCGCACTTGCCCGCTGCCCCGAAACGGAGCGCAACCGGGTCGTCGGACTGGTTGAGGAGATGAAGCGGTCGGGCGGCGCCGACGGAGTCGGGGAAGTGGTGGATTGCATCCGCCGTAACGACGGCATTTCCTATACCCTCGGAAAGGCGGAGGCGTTCGTGGCGGAGGCGAGGGCATGCCTGGACGGGTTCGATTCCTCAGAGGCCAGGCAGCATCTGCTCGCCATCGCCGGGTTTATCCTGGAACGGCGGACCTGATTCGCCGGAAAACACGTTTCCGGATATCCGTCATCCGATCATCGCCGGGAGGCGACAGAGGCCGGACCGTTCCGGCGGCGGCGTTTCGCGGTCCCTCTTCAGGGCGGCGGGCAGGAATTCCAGGATGTCCCGGGCGGTGATGCCGTCTTCCCCCTTTGCGTCCGCCGCCAGGTCCCCCGCCAGGCCGTGGAGGAAAACCCCCTTCCGGACGGCCTCTTCCATCGGCAGGCCCATCCCGAACATGGCGGCGATCGTTCCCGTGAGGACGTCTCCCGACCCCGCCGTGGCCATCCCGGCGTTTCCGCTCAGGTTGACGAAGACCCGGCCGTCGGGGCAGCCGATCAGGCTGTGGGCGCCCTTCAGGACGATGATGGATTTCAGGTCCCGCGCTGCGGCCTGGAGGACGGCGATCCGGTTCCGGCGGATGTCGGCCGCAGTTTTCCCCGTTAATCTGGACATCTCGCCGGGATGCGGCGTCAAAACCGTCGGCGCCTTCCGCTTCCGAAGGATTCCCGGATCCACCGCCAGGGCCGTCAGGCCGTCGCCGTCGATCAGGACGGGTTTCCCGATCCCCTTGACCAGCTCCCGCACCAGTGTCTGTGTCTCCGCCGCCAGGGAAAGGCCCGGTCCCAGGACCACCATGTCCACCTTCCCGGCAACGGCCAGGATGTCCGCCTTGCTCCTCCGGGAGAGGCTGCCGGAGGCCGTCTCCCGCTGGGGGGTGAAGACGGCCTCGGCGGCGCCCTGCGCCAGGAAAGGCACGATCGAGGCGGGAGCCGCCAGCCGGGCATAGCCTCCGCCGGCCTTGAGGAACGACAGGGCGGCAAACTGGGGTGCCCCGAGGTAGCCCGCGGCTCCGGCGATAAAGAGGGCGTCCCCGACGGCTCCCTTGTGGACCTCCGGGTCCCGGGGCGGCAGGGGGATGAAACCGTTCAGGGCGATCTTCAGTTCCTCCCGGCCGGTCAGCTCCGGCGGAAAGGAGATGCCGGAGACAAAGATCTCTCCGCAGTGGCCGAACCCCGGGTAGAGAATGTTTCCCGGCTTCGGGAGCCCGAAAGTAACCGTCCAGGAGGCCTTCACGGCGGTGCCCATGATTTCTCCCGTGTCGCCGTTGACGCCGGAAGGGATGTCCAGGCTGAGGGTCTTTCGTCCGCTGTCGTTGATGAGATCGATGGCCTCCCGGTAGAGACCGGACACCTCCCGGTCGAGACCGGTGCCGAGCAGGGCGTCGACGACGGCGTCTGCATGGACGATGTATTTTCGGATCTCCAGGAGGTCGTCCGCGGGGCGCATGTCCACGGGCAGGCGCCGGAGAATCCCGAAGTTCGTCACCGAGGCCCCCCGGAACCGGCCCGGATCGCCCAGGAGGAAGACCTTGGGGATCCCGCCCAGGGAATGGATCTTCCGGGCCACGACCAGCCCGTCCCCGCCGTTATTCCCGCTTCCGCAGAGGACGACGAATCGTTTCCCGGCCACGCCGACCCGACGCTCCAGAAGGGCGACCGCGGCCAGTCCCGCATTTTCCATCAGGATCTCTTCCGGAATTCCCAGCTTCTCGATCGCCCACCGGTCCATCGCCCGGATCTCTTCGACCCCCGCCACTTTCATTGCAACGTTCCTTTCAACGCATTCCCTGATTGTAACCCTCCTCCCGGAAGGTCATCTTCAATTCGTGGATGCCGCCGCCGCTGCGCCGCTCGATCTCGAAGCCGCCCTTTTCAAAGACGTGGAGCATCGGCTCGTTCCCCGCCACGACGGTAGCGGTGAAGCCAAGGAGACCCTGGCGCTTGGCGAGGAACGTCAGGTACGAAAGGAGCTCGATGCCGATTCCCCGGTTCTGCTGGTCGTCCCGTACGGCGAAGGCCACTTCTGCAGAGTGGCTGTCCGGCTCGATGTAGTAGCGGCCCACGCCCACGATGGTCTCCTTCTCTTCCGTTCCGGTCACGGCCAGGATGGCCATCTCCCTGGTGTAGTCGATGATCACCAGAGGCTGCAGCCGCTCATGGGGCATGTCCTTCCGGGACGAAATGAAGCGCCGGTACATGCTCTGCTCCGACAGGGAGTAGATGAAGTCTTTCAGGCGCGGCTCGTCGCTGATCTTGATGGGCCGGAAGTAGATGTTGAAGCCCTTCCTGGTGGTCCGGTAGGACTCCAGGTGTTCCGGATACATCCCCCGCTCCCCGGGGATATAGGCCTGGTCGCGGTATACGAGGCCGGCCTTCTTCGCCTCCTCCATCAACCGGGCACGGAACTTCGGATGAGCGATGCCGATGAGCTCCATGGCCCGCTCCCGGACGTTCTTCCCGTGGAGATAGGCGATGCCGTACTCGGTCACCACGTACTGGACATCCCCCCGGATGAGGGTGGCTCCCGCTCCTTCCCTGAGGAACGGCACGATCCGTGAGATCATTTCTGCCGAGGCGGTGGACTGGAGGGCCAGGATGGTCTTTCCGTTCCGTGACAGGGAGGCGCCTCGCATGAAGTCCGCCTGTCCCCCGATCCCGCTATAGAATCGGCGGCCGATGGACTCCGCCGTCGCCTGCCCCGTCAGGTCGATCTCCAGGGCGCTGTTGATGGCTACCATATTATCCTGCCGGGCGATGACGAGAGGGTTGTTCGTGTAGTCGATGGCTTTGAACTCGACGGCGGGATTGTCGTGGATGTACTCGTAGGTTTCCCGGTGGCCCATGCAGAAGGTGGCCACGGTCTTCCCGCGGTCGACGGTCTTCCGGGAATTGTCCACGACGCCCCGGCGCATCAGGTCCGCGATCCCATCGCCCAGGAGCTCCGTGTGGATCCCCAGGTGCTGCTTGTCCCCCAGGTGGGTGAAGACGCCGTTGGGCAGGCTCCCCAGTCCCACCTGGATCGTGTCCCCGTCCTGGATCAGCTTCGAGACGTAGCGGCCGATGCGCTGGATGATCTCGGTGTCGGTCTCGGGGGCGTACTCCAGGAGAGGCTCGTCGTGGGGCACCAGGAAATCGACGTCTTCCACGTGGAGGAATCCGTCTCCGTGAACCCGCGGCATATGCCGGTTCACCTGGGCCACGATCAGGCTGGCCTGATCCACGGCGGCCTTGACGATGTCGACACTGACTCCCAGGCTCACGTACCCGTGGTCGTCGGGCGGCGAGACCTGGATCAGGGCGATGTCCACGTTGGCCAGCCCCCGGTAGAACAGCTCCGGAACCTTGGAGAGGGATATGGGCGTATAGTCCGCCACGCCCTGGTTGACGGCGTCCCGGGTGGTTTCGCCGATGAAGAAGGAATTGTGGCGGAAGTTCTGCCTGAACCGCTCGTAGGCGTAGGGTGCAACGCCCAGGGTCCGGATGTGGAGGACCTCTGCGTCGAAGAAGGCCTTCGGGTGGGCCTTGACGTACCGGATCAGGGAATGGACCAGGTACTGCGGCTCTGCGCAGGCGGAGCCTACGAAGATCACATCACCCCGGTGGATATGGCCGAAAATCGCCTCTTCCGGGGCGAATTTCTCCGGGTGCCGCTCTTTCCAGGTCTCCAGCGTGCTCATGATCCTTCCTCTTCCAGTACGTCCCGGAGCTTCCGGGGATCCGTGACCGGTTCCCGGCAACTGAAATGCCGGCACACGTAAACCGCCGCCTTGCCTCCGACCGGTTTCATGTCCTTCACGAAGGGGGCGATCTTCCCGATTTCCCCGGCGCCTCGCCCCGCCGGCCGGAGCAGGATCGTCCCGCCGGGAAGATACCGCTCACGGACGACCGTCAGCAGGGCCGCCGTGTCCGGGGCGGCGGGGTCTCCGACAATGACGATTTCATAGGATGGATTGGTGAGAAAGTCCAGCGCCGCCATGAGCATGGTATAGGCCGAGGGCATCGCGGCAACAGCGGAAGAGAAACAGCGCAGGATCCGCACGGCCCGCTCCTCATGGCCGCTCTCGCCGGTGAGCCGGCCCAGGAGGGCCAGGTTCAGCGCCGAGACAGAGTTGCCCGACGGGATGGCACCATCGTAGATCTGCTTTTTACGGACCAGGAGGTCGCGGTTTTCCGCGGGGGAGAAAAAGTATCCCCCCAGGCGGTCGTCCCAGAAACGGCGGTCCTGCTCCACCTGGAGGCGGATCGCCGCCGCCAGGAGGGACGGGTCCAGAAAGGCCTGGTAGCCCTCGATGAGCCCCCGGATAAGGAAGGCGTAATCGTCCACGTTGGCGGAGATGGCCGCTTCCCCGTCCCGCCAGCGGTGGAGCAGCATCCCGTTGCTGAGCATCGTCTCCGAGAAGAAGGCCAGGCAGCGCCGGTAGGCCTGGGCACAGCGGGAGTCGCCGGATGCCGCCGCCCTGGCCAGGGCGGCCAGCATCAGGCCGTTCCAGTCCGTCAGGACCTTGTCGTCCCGGTGGGGGCGGGGCCGTTTCTCCCGAGCGGCGAAGAGCGTCCGCCGGGCCTTTTCCAGATCGGGCGGCAGTTCCGCCGGGGGATCCCCTCTCCAGTGGAGGGTGTTCCTGCCCGTCCGCTGTCCCGTGGCCTCCTCGAGGTAATTGCCCTCCTCGCGGACCTGGTATGCCTCCCCGAAGGCCCGGGCCGCCTCTTTCCCCAGAATCCGCCGAATCTCCTCCGCTTTCCACACGTAGAAGGTTCCTTCTTCACCCTCGCTGTCGGCGTCCTCGGCACTGCAAAACCCGCCGCCCGGGTCTGCCAGGTCCCGGAGCACGTAGGTCATGATGTCTCCGGCGACGGAACGGTACAGGGGATTTCCCGAGACCTGGAAGGCTTCTGTGTATGCCAGGGCCTGAAGGGCCTGGTCGTAGAGCATCTTCTCGAAGTGGGGCAGGTGCCACTGGTCATCGGTGCTGTAGCGGTGAAAGCCGAAGCCCACGTGGTCCCAGATCCCCCCCGCCCGCATGGCCTTCAGGGTCCTCTCCGCCATCTCCAGGGCCCAGCCGGTCCGGGTCGATCGGGAATAGCGGAGCAGAAAGAGGATCTGGTGGGGGACCGGGAACTTGGGACGCTCCCCGAAGCCGCCGGACTCGTGGTCGAACCGGTCCCGCAGCTCACCGTAGGCTCGATCGAGGATGTCCTTCGGGAGATCCTCTTCGGGAGCGTCTTTCCCGGACTCCTGGAGGGCCTGCAGCACCCTGCCGGCGGACTCGAGGACGTCCTGGCGCCGGGTCCGCCAGAGATGGACGATCTTCGGAACGAGGTCCATCAGGCCGGTGCGGCCCAGGCGGGTCTCCCGGGGGATGTAGGTGGCCGCAAAGAAGGGTCGCCGGTCCGGTGTTAGGACGACCGTCAGGGGCCAGCCTCCGGAACCCGTCATCATCTGGCAGGCCGTCATGTAGAGATGGTCCAGGTCCGGCCGCTCCTCACGGTCCACCTTGACGCAGACGAAGGCCCCGTTCAGCAGGGCTGCCGCCTCCTCGTTCTCGAAGGACTCGTGGGCCATGACGTGGCACCAGTGGCACGTGGAGTAGCCGATAGACAGGAACACGGGGCGGTCTTCGCGCCTGGCCCGGGTGAAGGCCTCCTCTCCCCAGGGGTACCAGTCCACGGGATTGGAGGCGTGCTGCAGGAGATAGGGGCTCTTTTCGCCGGCGAGGCGGTTTGTTCCAGCCATGATTCCATCCTTTGCTGTCTGGGGGCCTGATGCAGGATGCCGTCTGCCGGAGCATCCATCGTTTGCTCCGGGTTGGTCAGTCCCGGAGATGCTTCGTCAGATCGTGCAGCCGCTCCGCCGGATTATGGCCCAGGTGCAGGTGGAAAACCCGGCGGCCCGCCCGTGCGAGGGCCTCGCGGTCACCCGCCGCCTGGGCGGCCTTCAGTGTTCCGAAGGTCAGGGTCGACTCGTCGCTGTCCATGGTTCCGGGGATCGGGAGATCCTCCCGGTCGTCGGCGGTGATCTGGATGAAGCGGCCCTGCCCGGCATCTCCCTTGTGGAGCTGTCCCGTCGAGTGAAGGTAGCGGGGGCCGAAACCGGCCGTCGCCGGACGGCCTGACAGACCCTGGGCCGCCCGGCGGAGGTCCTCCAGGGCGGACCGGATCTCCGGCTCGCAGGGGAGAAACGCCTGGATGGCGGTGTATCCATGTGGTGAGGGATCCCCGAGAAACTCCCGGATGTCCGCGGCCGCCCGGTCTTCCCGTCCTTCTCCGGAATGAAGGGACGGCTCGCCGGAGACCCGCCCCGCCCGGGCGGGATCCTGCAGGAACCGGCGGGCTCCTTCCTTGGCGGACTCCACGTCGGGCTGGTCGAAGGGATTCACCCCCAGCCTCCAGCCGGCACAGGCCGTGGCCGTTTCCCAGAGGAAGAGGAATGCTCCCAGGTCCCGCCGGGGATCCGCATCGAGGGCGACCCAGGGGCAGCCGCACCGCTCGGCATGACGAAGCCGGTCCCCGGGAGGCCCGGTTTCCCCGGGGTACAGGAAGGCGAAGACTCCGTCATTCCAGGACAGGGGATGCCCGTCCGGGACCTCGCCGGGAACGGGCAGGATTCCTTTCCCCTGTTTCCCGGTGCTCTCCGCCAGGAGTTGCTCCAGCCAGTCCGCCAGGGGTGCCAGCTCCGGGGGATGGCACAGGATCAGCCTGTCCCGTCCCGCCACCGCCGCCTCGCCCAGGAAAATTCCCAGCTCCAGCCCTCCTGCGGAACCCGGCTCCGCTTCCCGCCACTCCCTCTCCGCGGCCTTGGCGGCGTCTTCCAGCAGGCGGCGGGGCGAGGCACCCGCCAGGGCCGCGGGAACGAGGCCGAACAGGGACAGGGCGGAAAAGCGGCCGCCGATGTCCGGGTCGTTCAGGAAGGTTTTCCGGAATCGGCAGGCCTCGGCGAGCGACGCCAGGCCGCTTCCCGGGTCGGTGATCGCGCAGAAATGGCCGCCCGCCCGCTCCGCCCCCAGCCGGTGCAAGGCGCGGCGATAGAAATGCTTCAGCAGGGACAGGGTTTCGACGGTTCCTCCCGACTTGGTGGAGGCGATGAAGAGGGTCTCCTCCGGCGGGAAGCGATCCGTAAAGGAGCGGATCGTCGCCGGGTCCGTCGTGTCGAGGATCTCCAGGGGCAGCCCCTGCTCCGTACCGAGGAGCCGGGCGAACATGTCCGGGGCGAGGCTGGACCCTCCCATGCCCAGGAGGAGAAGCCGCCGAAAGCCTTCCATCCGCACCGTCTCTGCAAAAGCCTCCAGGTCCGGAAGATGCGGGACCATGGACTGTGGGCAATCGAGCCAGCCCAGGCGATGGGCGGTTTCCGCGGCCGGCCCCGGCCAGAGGGACGGGTCCTTCCGCCGGAGGCGCGACCGCACGGAGGCGCTCCGGGCCTCCTCCAGGGCTGCCCGGTATCGTGTTTCCAGGGGGCCGGGGTGAATCTTGCCTTTGCTCATGGGATTCCCTGCTGCGGCAGACGGTTTGATGCTCCTGAATGTACGCCGGCATTATCATACAGAGAGTCAGGACGAGTCAATCCAATTGTTTCCGGGGAGTTGCGCAAGTCCCTGTTTTTTCTGTTGACCACCTGTTCAGGATTCATGAAAATAAAGCCCGGGAGGAATGCGATATGAACCGCAGGGAGTTCCTGAAAACGGCCGCCGTTACCGGGGCGACCCTGGCGCTGCCGGGTCTCCTGATGCCGGATGGTTCGATGGCGGCCGCCGAGAAACCGGACATGATCGTGGCAACGGGGCCTTCGCCGGCCCGGATCACCAGGGCCGCGGTGGATGCCTTCGGGGGGATGCGGCGGTTCGTTTCCCGGGGCGACGTCGTCGTGATCAAGCCCAACATCGGCTGGGACCGAACGCCCGAATACGCCGCCACCACGAATCCCGAGGTAGTCGGAGCCCTGGTTCGGCTCTGCTTTGAGGCCGGGGCGAAGAAGGTGAAGGTCTTCGACCACACCGTCAGCAGTCCCCGGCGGGCCTACAAGCAGAGCGGCATCGCCGATGCGGCCGGGGCAGCGGGGGCCGATGTGTCCTTCGTGGAGGACCGGAAGTTCAAAGAGATGAAGATCCAGGGCGAGACCCTCAAGTCCTGGCCCCTTTACACGGAGGTCTTCGAGGCCGACAAGATCATCAACGTCCCCATTGCCAAGGTCCACGGCACGTCCATCCTGACCCTGGGAATGAAGAACTGGATGGGAGTGATGGGGGGATCGCGGGGACGGATTCACCAGCGGATCGATCCCTGCCTCGTCGACATGGCCCGGACGGTCCGGCCCACGCTGGTGGTTCTCGACGCCGTGCGGATTCTGGTTGCCAATGGGCCCACGGGCGGGGACCTGTCGGATGTGCGCCTGCTCAACACGGTGGTGGTCGGCCAGGACCAGGTCGCTGTGGACGCCTTCGGCAGCACGTTGTTCGGCCTGAAGGAAGACGCCCTGGGGTGCGTCCGCCTCGGCCACCAGGCCGGCCTGGGGAACATGCGGCTGTCCAGGCAGAAAATCCGGCGGATCCGGGCGTGAAAAAAGCATGCCGCCTCCCGCGGCGGCCAGGGAGGCGGACCATTCCCTCGACCCTGAAAGCGGAAAGACGGTGATCCGAAAAGCGCGATTTGCCTCGCAGGCCTTGTTCCTGCTCCTGTTCCTGTGGCTCTTCCTTCAGACGGAGTCGAAAGGGGCGGACCAGCTCGGGTACCCGGTCAAGTTTTTTCTCGACGCCGATCCCCTGCTGGCGCTGACGGCGATCCTCTCGAGCCGGTCGTTTCTTCCCTCGATGCTGCTGGCGGGAGCGGTGGCCCTGGCGACGGTCTTTCTGGGCCGGTTCTTCTGCGGCTGGGTGTGCCCCCTGGGGACGCTTCACAACCTCGCGGGCGCCGCCGTCCGGAAGCGCCGGCGGGTCGTCCCGATGGGAAGCTTCCGCCTGAAGTACCTGCTCCTGGTCTTTCTGCTGGCATCCTCCGCTTTCACCCTTCAGATCGCCGGCATTTTCGATCCCCTGAGCCTTTTGATCCGCTCCCTGTCGCTCTCGGTCTATCCGGCCTTCCAGTACGGCATCACGTCCTTCCTCGACGCGCTGTCCCGCTGGCCGGTGCCGGGGCTGGCACCGGCGGCGGACTGGCTGCTGGATGTCCTCCACAAAAGCGTCCTGTCCCTCCGGCAGCCCTTGTTCAGCCAGGGGTTTATTCTGGGGCTCCTGTTCCTCGGCATCCTGGCGCTCAACTGGGTCGAGCGGCGGTACTGGTGCCGTTATCTCTGCCCGCTCGGTGCGCTCCTGGGAATCCTCTCCCGCTGGTCCCTGCTGTCCCGCTCCGTCAGCGAGGGGTGCGATTCCTGCGGTGCCTGCGTACCCGGGTGCGAGGGAGGATGCTCCCCCCAGAGCCTGGACAAGTGGCGGAAGACCGAATGCTATCTCTGCGGGAACTGTGACGACGCCTGCCCCAAGAACGCCGTCTCCTTCGGCTTTGGCAGGAAGGCAGGGGGATCGTCGCTGGACCTGGGACGCCGCCGCGTTGTCGCCGCCGCCGCCGCGGGGGTCGCGGCGGTGCCGCTTCTCCGGATCGGTCCGACCCGGGCGGGACAGGCGGATCCCCGGCTGATCCGGCCTCCCGGATCGCTCGAGGAAAGGGAATTCCTGCGGCGCTGCGTCAAGTGCGGCGAGTGCATGAAGGTCTGCATCACCGGCGGCCTCCAGCCGGCCCTGGCGGAGACCTCGCTGGAGGGGATCTGGTCTCCCGTCCTGGTGCCCCGGGTCGGCTACTGCGAGTACCGCTGCACGCTCTGCGGGCAGGTGTGCCCGACGGGGGCCATCCGCAGCCTGAAGCCGCAGGAGAAGACGGACGTAAAGATCGGCCTGGCCATGATCGATCAGGGCCGCTGCCTTCCCTGGTCGCATGCCGTTCCCTGCATTGTCTGCGAGGAGGTGTGTCCGACGCCGCAGAAGGCCGTTCTGCTCGAGGAGGTCACGGTGAAGGACCGGGACGGACGCCCGGTGACGGTGAAGCAGCCCCGGGTGGACCTGGAGCGCTGCATCGGATGCGGAATCTGCGAGAACCGCTGCCCTGTCCTGGGGATGCCCGCCATCTATGTCCTGTCCGTGGGGGAATCGCGGTCCCGGGATAACCAGCTTCTCCTTCCCTGACCAGTGCCCATCCTACCTGCTGAAATCTTTCAATCCCGCGCCAGTTCTGCGTTTCCTCTGGGTTTGTGCATTCTTTTCCTTGACGCTTGGGTCAAAAATTTTCTATAGACGGTCATCTTTTTTTGTGGCCCGTCCGTATCCGGAGTCTTTCCTGATGCGGCCGAGCCGGCCTTTTACGGTCAGGGCTCTTGAAAACGACGGAGGTGGCGCGCGATGGAGGATGACGGTGAGCATCCAGGCATTCATGAAGCGGCATTACCGGCATTTCAACGCCGCCGTGGTGGTGGAAGCGGCCGAGGCCTACCGGCGCTTCCTGGAGGCGGGAGGCCGGATGATGGTCAGCCTCGCCGGGGCCATGAGCACCGCACGCCTGGGCATTTCCCTCGCCGAGATGATCCGCCGCGACAAGATCCACGCCATCTCCTGCACCGGGGCCAACCTTGAGGAAGACCTCTTCAACCTGGTGGAGACCCGCCGCCTGGACCTTCCCGATTACCGATTCCTGACCCCCGAACAGGAGAAGGATCTTTACGACCGGCAGCTCCACCGCGTGACGGACACCAGTGTCTCCACGGAGGCCATGCGAAGCCTGGAAGGGCTGATCGGCGAGGACTGGATGGCCTGCGATCGGGAGGGAAGTCGGTTCTTCCCCCACGAATTCATGTACCGCTGCATCCGTGTCCACCGGGAAAGGCTGTGCCAGGCGGACCCGGCGGACAGCTGGCTCATGGCAGCCTGTAACCGGGATCTGCCCATTTTCGTCCCCGGCTGGGAGGACTCCACCCTGGGGAACGCCTATGCCTCGCTGTGCATTCAGGGCAAGGTGGGAAACGTTCACACCGTCCGTTCCGGCATGGAATACATGATGGAGCTGGTTCGGTGGTACCGGGAGGCCTCGCAGGTGGGTCCGTTCGGTTTCTTTCAGATTGGCGGCGGCATCGCTGGTGATTTTGCCATCTGTGTCGTTCCCCTGATCCGGGAGGACCTGAAGATCCGGGAAATCTCCGTCTGGGGATATTTCTGCCAGATCAGCGACTCCACGACCAGTTACGGCTCCTACTCGGGGGCGGTTCCCAACGAAAAGATCACCTGGGGCAAGCTGAATCCGGACACGCCCCGCTTCATCATCGAATCCGATGCCACGATCGTGGCGCCACTGATATTCTCCTACCTTTTAGAAGACAGTCCCTGACGAGTCCGGCGAAAGGCTGGAACGGATAAACCGGAGATGGCCGCTCCGCGGCCTGTCCCGGTGCGCTCGTTTCTTCCCGCTTGTATTTCTCTGCATCAGAGATGAGCCCGGTGCGGCAGGGGATGCCGCCTATGCCCCTCCATCCCGGAAGAGTCCCTGGAAGACCTCGCTGTAGCCCGGATGCGGGAGGACCCAGTTCCTGAGTGCCGTCCTCTCCAGGCCGGACCGGACGGCCAGCGTCAGCGGCGCGATCAGCTCTCCCGCCCCCTCGCCGGCTATGGCGGCTCCCGCCAGGCGATCCCCCAGGAATACAGCCTTGGCGAACCCCGAGCCCGCCAGCTCGGTTCGGGCAAGGATATTGGCCCCATAGTCGGACCGGGTCACCCGGACCGCGAGACCCCGTTCGGCGGCCTGCCGCTCCGTGAGTCCAACCCGGGCGGCCGGCGGGTGGGTATAGACGACGGAAGGCACGAATGCGTCGTCGTGACGGACCGAGCCGTCGCCGAAGAGGCGGCTGGCCAGGGCTTTTCCCTGCTGTGCCGCCCGGTGGGCCAGGAGCACCCCTCCCGTCACGTCCCCGACGGCGAAGACCCCTCTGCAGGTGGTCTCCAGGTTCTCGTCCACCCGGATCCCCAGCCGGTCATGGACGATGCCGAGCCGGTCCAGCTGCTCCTTGTCCAGGAGCGGACGCCGCCCCGTGCAGACGAGGGCGACCGAGGCCTCCATCTCCAGCGGACCGGCATGGCCCGCCAGCCGGGCCCGGATGCCTCCTTCCTCCTCCCGGATGGATTCAGCGGCGACGGAGGTATGAACGGCGATTCCCAGGCGGGACAGCTCCCGGGAAATGAAGGTGGAGACGTCGTCGTCCTCCATGGGAAGGATCCGGTCGAGGGCTTCCGCCAGCGTGACCTTGCAGCCCGCCTCGGCCAGGAACGTGGCGAACTCCACGCCGATGAAGCTTCCGCCCAGGACGACAGCGCTCTCCGGAAGTTCCCTGCATTCGAGGAATCCGTCGGAAGTCAGGACCCGCTGGGAGGGAGTGATGCCGGGTGGGAGGGACGGCTCGGAGCCCCAGGCAAGGATAATGGCCGGGGCCGCCAGCAGGGAGGATGTTCCATCCGGGGCGGTCCATTCCACTTGCCCCGGAGTCTTCAGGGATCCTGTGCCGACCCGACAGTCCGCGCCGGCCTCCCGGAGGGATTGGTGGGCCCCCAGGGCGGAGACCCGGACCATCTGCTCCATGTGTCGGCGTGCCGTCGCGAAGTCGAGCGCGGCGTCGGGAACCTTCACGCCCAGGCGCCCCGCCTTTTTCAAGGTGGAACGAACCCGGCTGCAGGCCAGGAGGGCCTTCGTGGGGATGCAGCCGTGGTGCGTGCAGGTCCCTCCCCATCCGCTGCGCTCCAGGATGGTGGTGCGCGCCCCCAGACGCGCGGATTCCTCCGCTGCGGCGTGACCGCCGGGGCCGCCGCCGATGACAATCAGATCGAATGTCTCCATGGTTCTCCCTGCTCCGTCCGTTCGGGAATCGGCTCTCTATCAACCATAGCTCGCCGGAACGGCTGTGTTCTGCATAGACGAAGCGCCCCCCGGTGTAAACGGAAAACCGTCATCCGCCAGGGCCGGTCAAAAACGTTCGGATGCGAGGCCCTCGAAGTCCCAAGCCACGAGTCGTACCCCTTGGTACGTCGAGTGGTGAGGGACGAGAGAAACGAAGCAGAGGGATGTTTTTCAACGGCCCGTCACAGGTTTGTTCTCCAGGCTGTTCAAAAGGGGTTGAATGCGAGGCGCCCGAAATCCTGAGTCGCGAGTCGTACCCTTTGGTACGTCGAGCGGTAAAGGATGAGGGGAACGAAGCAGGCAGCCCCTTTTCAACAGCCTGTCAGAGGTTGCGGAAGGATGCGCCCCTAGTCCAGCTCTTCAAAAGCAGAATATGGAGGACGATCAGGCCCATCAGACCCCCGGCGGCCCAGTAGACCGAAGGGAAGCCCCAGGAGTCCTTCAATGCCCCCACGAGGTACACCGCGGCGGACCCGACGCCGAAGATCAGAACGGCGGCGACGCCGAATCCCGTGCTTCGCCAGGCCGGCGGCGTGAACAGGGCGATCAGGCTGTTCTCGATGGGCTGGATGCCCAGGGCGAAGAAGACATAGAGGCAGGAGGCGAGAAACAGCGGCTGCTCCCGGAACAGGCCCATCCCGAGGACGAAGGGGATCGAGACGATGTTGAACAGGAGATAGAGTTTGATCAGATCACGCCGGTCCGCCAGCCTGCCCCCCGTGAGCTGGCCGAAGATCCCGGCGACGTAGACGAGGGAGGTGAGCGCGGCGGCGGCAAAGGTGGCTGTTGCCGGGTGGTCCGGGAGACGGATCGCCCGCATGAATTCCAGGAGGAACGGGGCGTGATACTCCAGGTACGCCGGCAGGGAGACGATGTTGATCCGGTAGGCCAGGCCCCCGAGGGTGACGATCCAGAAGAACAGGATCAGCCGCCGGAGGCCGGCGCTCCGATCCTTTGCCGGAGGCAGCGCGAAGCGGCCCTGGCCGGGAATGGGCGTTTCATCGATCCTCGCCGCCGCCAGCGCAATGCCTCCCAGGAGGGCCGCCAGGCCCAGGACACCATAGACGGCCCTCCAGCCGGAGAGCCAGTTCAACAGCCCCGCCAGGATCGGCGCGGCCACGAGTCCGACGCTACCCGCCACGGCATTGATGCCCAGGGCGGTGCCGCGGTTCTTCACGCCCCCGGTGATGAATCCCATGCCGGCGGGATGGCTCGCCGAGATGAAGGCCCCCGTCACGGCCAGGGATGCGGCGATGGCGGTGGGGGAGTCAGCCAGGGCGGTCCACAGGGCGCCGGCGGCGCTGCCGAAGAGGGCCAGGACCAGGATGCGGCGGTTCCCGAAACGGTCGGCGGCGATTCCCCACGGGAGGGAGCAGAGTCCGAAGAGGAGGTACATGGGGAATCCCAGGGCCAAAACGACCGTCAGGTCCAGGCCGAGGGCCAGGGTCAGGGGGATGGCCAGGGCGGGGAAGGCCACCTCGAAGCAGTGGAACAGGGAATGGGCCCAGCAGGTGTATAGAATGATCTTGCGCTCGTTGCTCACCGTTTTTTGTCCATCACAGGGGAATCCAAGCCTCGGGTCGTGTCCGCCCGCGAGATTACGGGACGGCTTCCGGTCCCGGCGCTTCCGGGAATGCCTCCGCGGCCCGGTAGGAAGATCGCACCAGCGGTCCCGACGCCACGCGCCGGAATCCCATGTTCCGGGCCTCTTCTTCGATCCCGGCGAACTCCTCCGGGGTCCACCAGCGGGCCACGGGCCAGTGCTCCCGCGTCGGCTGCTGGTACTGGCCCACCGTCAGGTGCCGGCATCCGGTTTCCAGGAGATCCTCCAGGACCCGCGAGATTTCCTCCCGGGTTTCCCCCAGGCCCACCATCAGGCCGGACTTGGCCGCGGGGCGCCCCTCGTCCGTGACGTTCCCTTCGTCGACCCGGCGGAGCAGCTCCAGCGACGTCCGATAGTTCCCCTGGGGACGCAGCGCCGGGAACAGCCGGGGGACCACCTCGATATTGTGGTTGATCACGTCCGGACCGGCTTCGAGTATGCGCTCCAGGGCGGTCCGGTCGCCGCGGAAATCGGGGACGAGGACCTCGACGCGGCAGCGGGGGATCTCGTGGCGCAGGGCTCCGATGCAGGCTGCGAAGGCCGAGGCGCCTCCGTCCGGGAGGTCGTCCCGGGTGACGGAGGTGATGACGACGTAACCGAGACGGAGCCGCCGGGCGGCCTCGGCGACGCGTTCCGGCTCCTCCGGAGCGGGAGGCGCCGGAATCCCGTGACGGACGTTGCAGTAACGGCAGTTCCGGGTGCAGGTGTCGCCCAGGATCAGGAACGTGGCTGTCCCGGCGGAGAAGCACTCCCCCCGGTTGGGACAGCGGGCCTCCCGGCAGACGGTGTGGAGATCCAGGTCGGCCAGGGTCCGGTCGACGGCCGCAAAGGCCGGTCCCCGGGGGAGGGGGACTTTCAGCCAGGGAGGTTTTCGGAGGGTCGTCTCAGGCATGAAGTGATCTTCCTGATGTTCAAGGATGGGAAGGGAAAAGGGGACGGGTTTGAAATCCGTCCCCTTTCCCTCCTCGTTTCTGAACAGCCTGGAGTCAGGCCATCAAAAGCCCTGGCCGAACGGAAGCACAAGACCGGGGGTTCTTCGCAAGGCCGTCAGAAATGATACCAGATCGTCGCGTAGTCGTTCACGTTCTCCCCGTCCCGGGCCAGGCGCTGGAGATACTCGTAAATGGGCACGTCCGTATAGATGTAGTCGAAGGCCGTGACCAGGCGCACCTCCCAGGAGTAGAACCGGTACATCCGGTGGCCGTTGGGCAGGATCATGATGACCTCGTGATCCTGCCAGGCCCTCAGGTTCGACTTGCCCAGGCGGGGCAGGTTGAAGACCGGCTCGTCGGTGCGGACCAGCCCCGGCAGCAGGCGTGCCTCTTCCCGCCGCTCCTGCTCGATGCGGGCGATGGGGACCCGAAAATCGACGGTCTCTTCCTTCCCCTTGGTGCTGAAGGTGTAGTAGGGGTCGATCCCGGAGAGTTTCAGGACCTTCCGGAGCAGGCAGGTCTCGAACCGGCGGCTGTTGTAATAGGTGAAGACCTGCTGGTTGTAGACGTTCATGCCCAGGGCCTTGATTTTCCCCACGGCCGACAGGGAGTCCTCCGTCATTTCCGTCGGGTGCTCGAAGTGCGTCACGATGGCCAGCTCCCGCTTTCCCCACTGGTGGTACCGGCGGAAAATCTCCAGGAGCCCGTCGTTGATCCGGAACGGCAGGGTGACGGGAATCCGGGTCCCGATGCGGATCCGCTCCACGTGCTCGATGGTGGCGATCTCTCCCAGAAGCCAGTCGAGGTATTCGTTCCGCAGGGTCAACGGATCCCCGCCGGTCACGAGAACCTCCGTGATGGACTCGGTTTCCCGGATCCACCCCAGGGCCTCCCGGACCTTGGCCCGGCTCATCTGGACCTCCCGCTGGTCCATGGCCTTGATCTCCCAGTTCCGCTGGCAGTAGACGCAGATCTGGGGACATGAGTTGTAGGGCTTGAGTATGACGATCTCGGGATAGCGCCGGGTGATGCCGTCGATGGGGCTCGTGGACTTCTCTCCCATGAAGTCCAGGTCCACCCCGGACCGGGCGCTATCGACGACACCCCTGCAGTAGCGGGCGCTGGGGATGACCTGGGCGCGGATCTGGCGGTCGTGGTCGACGCGGCCCTCCTTGTGGAACAGGGACAGGTAATAGGGCGTGATCTCGAAGGGGATGCCGGCTTCCTTCGCCGCCTCGATCCCCTCGATCTCGTCGGCCTGGAGGGTGACCAGCGCGCGAAGGGTTTCCAGGTCCCGGATCACGTGCTTGAGGTGCCAGAGATAGTTTCCCCAGTCCGCCTCGGAAGCCCCGAAGTGGCGGAGGATGTCGTCCCGGAGCTTCGCCCGCTCCTTCACCAGGGCCTTGTCCCGGCCGGTCCGGTAGCGTTTCAGGAATTTCCGGATGAAGGCCCCGTACTCGTCCAGCTGGGCGGAGCGGATGAGGGCGGCCTCCCGGCCGTCGGCCATCCGGAAGATGTCGCGGTCTTTGGTGTGTTTGCCGTACTTGCCGGTGATCCCGAGAAAGAGGGCCAGGTATTCGCAAAGAAAGGCCTCCGTGACCGCGTCGACCGCCCCTTCCTTTTCCTGGGCCAGGTTGCACAGGAGGGTCAGCGGCGATGTTCCCGTGATGTGCTCGTTCTCCGTGCGGATCGTGTTGGCGAAGACCCGGATGCACTCCTTGGCGTTTCTCTTCTCGATGATGTTCATGTTCGAGAAGAACGTCCCCGGCTTCATGTTGAACATCGAGCGGTCGAGGGCGTTGAAGTAGTCGAAGAGGAGATGCCTGGCCTCTTCGACGTGCTTGGAGTCGCGAAGCATCCGGTGGATGTTCGGGTCGGCGGCCCAGAGCCTGGCCACCAGTTCCTTCCTGGACAGAGTCAGCAGTTTTTTCATGGGTTCCGTTGTTTTTTTAGGAGGTTGAATGTTCGGTGGTTTCGCCGCCGACGCGCCGGGCGCGGATTCCCGGTTCATTTTTGTGCGATCCTATACCGTTCCAGGGATGGAAGTCAACGGAGGACAGGCTGCTTAAGGATCGGCGGCTGTCTGCCGAAGGTATTTTCGCCTGCCGGCATCGCCTTCAACCGCATCCACATCGAGAGAACGCCGCTCGTTTCGCAGGCGGTGTCCGTGACGACGCTGGCGGGCATTACGAGTTCGGCCTCGGGCGTCCGTCACCCTGGACCGGATGTCCAGAGACTGGCAGGTCTCGGCGAATTCGATCGGCATGTCTCTGGAAATTCTTCATCGGGTCGCTTCCATGACATCGGGGGGATGTGATACATTGCCTCACAACGGGGCCGTCATCACCCTCCTGGCCGTCTGTGGACTAACCCGCAGGCAATCGTATCCCGACATCGGGATGATCACCCTCATCAAGACGATGGCCGTATTCAGCGTGAATCTGCTCTACCATGCAACAGACTTTACGGATCCGGGCAATCGCCCGCTGCAATATCAGACGGGGCAGCCGTTCCCGGGGAGGGAGATGCAACGGTCTCCGGGAATGGGCAACAGGGTCTTTCCCGGCATCGGGTAGACTTGACTCTGATCGTTCTCAGGAGGTGAAACATGATGGAGCATCCGATCCTGGACGAAATCCGGGCCCAGATCCGCCGCAAGGGCAAGATCGTATCCGGGGAGCAGGCCGTCGCGATCATCCGGGACGGCGACGTCGTTACCACCGGCGGCTTCGTGAGCGCGGGCGTTCCCGAGGATATCCTCATTTTTCTCGAAGAACGCTTCAGGCAGGAGGGCCACCCCCTGGACCTGACGCTCATCTATGCAGCCGGCCAGGGCGACGGCAAGACCCGGGGCCTGAATCACCTGGGATACGAAGGCCTGATCGGCCGCATCATCGGCGGGCACATCGGTCTCGCCCCACAGCTCCAGAGGCTCATCCGGGAGGAGAAGGTCCTCGCCTACAATTTCCCCCAGGGGGTCATCAGCACCCTCTTCCGCAACCTGGCCGCGCAGAAGCCGGGCCTGCTGTCCTATGTGGGGCTCGGCACCTTCATCGATCCCCGGCTGGACGGCGGCAAGCTGAACGAGAGGACGAAACGGGAAGGCGAGGACCTGGTGAAGCTGATGGAGATCGAGGGACGGGAGATCCTCTTTTACAAGCTGCCCCCGATCGATGTGGCCATCATCCGGGGTACGACCGCCGATACGGACGGGAACATCACCATGGAAAGGGAGGCCCTCACGATCGAGATGCTGGCCCAGGCCATGGCCGCGAAGAACTGCGGCGGCTTTGTCATCGCGCAGGTGGAGCGGATCGCCGACCGGCACACCATGAACCCGAAGAGCGTCAAGGTCCCCGGCATCATGGTGGACTGCGTCGTGGTTGCCAGGCCCGAGAACCACAAGCTGACGTTCCTGGAACCGTACAACCCCGGATTCACGGGCGAGATCCGCGTGCCCATGGCCTCCGTTCCGCCCATGGATCAGGGGCCGCGCAAGGTGATCGCCCGGCGCGCCGCTTTCGAGCTTCGGCCCAACCAGGTGGTGAATCTCGGCATCGGGATGCCCGAGGGGGTCGCCCGTATCGCCAACGAAGAGGGCATCCTGGACCTGCTCACGCTGACGGCGGAGCCGGGCGTGATCGGCGGGATGCCCAACGGCGGCCTCAATTTCGGGACCGGTACGAACATCGACGCCCTCATCGACCAGCCCTACCAGTTCGATTTCTACGACGGGGGCGGCCTGGACATTGCCTTCCTCGGCTCCGCGGAGATGGACGAGGCGGGCAATGTCAACGTGAGCAAGTTCGGACCCCGGTTCGTCGGACCGGGAGGCTTCATCAACATCAGCCAGAACGCGAAGAAAATCGTTTTCCTCGGCACATTCACGGCGGGGGGGCTGCAGGTCTCCGTCGTTGACGGCAAGCTTCGGATCGACACGGAGGGGCGGGAGCAGAAGTTCGTCAAGCAGGTGGAGCAGATCACCTTCAGCGGCAGATACGCCGCCCTGAGGCGTCAGCCCGTCCTCTACGTCACGGAGCGGTGCGTCTTCAGCCTCACGCAGGACGGGATGGAACTGGTCGAGATCGCCCCCGGGGTCGATTTGGACAGGGACATTCTTTCCAGGATGGGCTTCCGGCCGGTGATGAAGACGCCCCCAAGGCTCATGGACCCGCGGATCTTCGGCGTCGCGCCCATGGGGATCATCCGGGAGCTCCTGGATATCCCGATCGAAGACCGGCTGGTGTACGATGCCCGGGAAAACACGTTCTACGTGAATTTCGAGAATTTCTACGTGAAGTCCGTCGAGCAGATCCGCGGCATCCAGGATCATGTCGAGAGCATGCTGAAGCCGCTGGGAAAGAAGGTCTACACCATCGTCAACTACGACAACTTCAACATCCTTCCCGAGCTCGTGGACGAGTACGCGGAGATGGTCAAGTACGTGATGCAGTTCTACGAGAAGGTGACCCGCTACACCACCAGCACGTTTCTACGCATGAAGCTTGGCGACGAGCTGGCAAAACGGGACGTGGCGCCCCATCTCTACGAATCGAAGGACGAGGCCCGCCGCCTCCTCAAGGAATAGGCGCCGCATTATCCCCGGGATCGGAGGATCGGGACGACCGGTCAGCGGGATCCGTGCCAGACGATCCGCGCGTCCACGGCGAGGCAGCCCTCCGCGGAGGCCATCAGGGGGTTGATGTCCAGCTCGGCGATGTCCGGGATCTCCAGGGCCAGGAAGGACAGGCGCTCCAGGACGTCCACCAGGGCCTTCCGGTCGGCTCCCGGGCGGCCCCGGGTTCCCTCGATCAGCGGGGCGCTCTTCAGGGAGCGGAGCATCTCCTCCGCTTCCTCCGCATCGACAGGAGCCAGGACGCGGCTTACGTCGCGGAAGACCTCCGCGTGGATGCCCCCCAGGCCGCAGGCGACAACCGGGCCGAACTGGGGATCCCGCTTGATTCCCAGGAGGATCTCCAGGCCGGGGGCCTGCTCCTGGATCTGGACGGCCTCCACGGCCGTACCCGGGCTGCGGCGCCGGACGTTCTCCAGGAGCCGCTCGTAGGCGTCGGCCAGCTCTTCGGGCCGGGCGATGCCGGGGATGACGCCGTTCCACTCGGTCTTGTGAAGGAAGGCGTCCCCCGCCAGTTTCAGGACCACGGGGTAGCGAAAGCGGGGGGCCAGGGCCTCCAGTTCGGAGCGGCCGGCCGCAATGGCTCCCTGCGCTGCCGGGATCCCGAAGGCCTTCAGGACCGCCAGGGCGTCTTCGCCGAGAAGGAATCCACGCTCCCGTCCTTTCGCGAGGAGCGGATCGAGGACGGATCGATCCACCGGGAATGATCGCGGGTGGGGCTCCCTCCGGTTTTTCGCCTCGTGCCAGCGCCGGCAGAAGGAGAGGGCCTGGACCGACTGCTCGATCGTGGGGAAGCAGCCGATTCCCGGGATGGCCTCGTAGCGGTCCAGAAAGGGCTCCACGTCGATGTAAACCCACATGGCCACGGGTTTCCCGTTGCCTGCTTCCCGCCGGGATCGTTCACACACCTCCACAAGATTCATGGACTGGTGAAGCGGGGAGACCGTGGCCGGCAGGATGACCATGACACCGTCCACGCCGGGGTCCCGAAGGAAACCCGTCAGGGCCTTGCCGAAGGCACCCGGGTAGTCGCCGCCGATCATGCCGATGGGCCAGATGTCCAGGGGGTTGCCGACGCCGATCCAGTCGGGGATCCCCTGCTTCAACTCCTTCGCCAGACCTTCGGGGAGATTCGCCAGGGTGAGCCCCAGGGGCTCGCAGGCGTCGACCACCATGATGCCGCCCGCCCCGGTGATCGTCAGGACGGCGATGCGGGGGCCTTTCATTTCACCCAGCAAGAGGAGGGCATGGACGGCGTCGGTCAGCTCGGAGCCGTCGTTCACCCGGATGATCCCCGTCCGGCGGAAGGCCGCCTCGAAGACGGCGTCTTCCCCCACAAGGGAGCCCGTGTGGGAGAGGGCCGCCCGCGCCCCTGCCCGGGTGCGCCCCGACTTGAAGACCAGGACGGGCTTCCGGCGGGTGATCCGGGCTGCCGTTTCCAGGAACGCCGCGCCCCGGGAGACGCCCTCCATGTAAATGAAAATGATCTCCGTTTCCGGGTCATCTTCCAGGTATTCCAAAGCGTCCACGACGTCCACGTCGGCGCCGTTGCCGATGTCGATGGCCTTTCCCCAGTGCCGGTAGCCCATGTTCGGGGCTGCCATCTGGATGAAGCCCGTCTGGGCGATGACGGAGACGGGCGGGTAGGCCCGGGGGCGCTCCGTGTCCATGAAGGCCGTGGTGAAGTTTCTGAAGTTGTTCAGGATTCCCATCGTGTTCGGACCCAGGACCCGGACTCCAGCCTCCCGGGCGGTCCGGACGATCTCCTCCTGCATCGCCTTTCCCTGTTCGTCGGCGTCGGAGAAGCCCTGGGTGATGACGACGACCCGGTCGATGCCGGCGCGGATGCAGTCCCGAAGGGCAGGAAGGACGCGGTCCCGGCCGGTGGAGATGACCGCCAGGTCCGCCCGTTCGGGGAGGTCCAGGACGCTCTTGTAGGCTTTCAGTCCGTAGATCTCTTCGGCGTTGGGGTTGATGGGGTAGAGGCGGCCTTCATAGCCGTAGCGGAGCATGGTCTCGGCGTTGTTGTAGCTGTCGGGGCCCGCGGACCGGGGGACGCCGATCAGGGCGACGGAGCGCGGCTCCAGGAATTTCTTCATGCGGAGGTCTCCGTGGAGGATCGTTTCCAGACGACGTCGGGATCCCGGGCCGCCTTCACCTCGTCGAGGCGGCGGACCGGTGTCGTGAGCGGGGCCGAGCGGACCTGGTCCGGATTTTCCCGGGCCTCCCCGGCGATGGCGATCATGGCATCGCAGAAGGCGTCCAGGGTTTCGATGCTTTCCGTCTCGCCCGGCTCGATCATGATCGCCTCGGGAACGATCAGGGGAAAATAGATGGTGGGCGGGTGGAAGCCGTAGTCCAGGAGGCGCTTGGCCATGTCCGAGGTGTGAACGCCGCTCTCCCGGACCTGGCGGCGACCGGAGAAGACGCATTCATGCATGCAGGTCCGCGGGTACGGGAGGTCGAAATGGGGTTCGAGGCGTGCCTTCACGTAGTTGGCGTTCAGGACCGCTGTTTCGGCGACGTGCCGGAGCCCCGCCGCCCCGAGGGTCCGGATGTACGTATAGGCCTTCACCATGACGCCCGCGTTGCCGTAAAAGGCCCGGACGCGACCGATGGTGTCCGGTGCTTCGGAATCCCACCGGTAGCCTGCATTGGTCAGGACGACCCGGGGAACGGGCAGGAAGGGGATCAGTTCCTTTGAAACCCCGACGGGTCCGCTTCCGGGCCCCCCGCAACCGTGGGGCGTCGAGAAGGTCTTGTGCAGGTTGAGCTGGATCACGTCGAATCCGAGATCTCCCGGTCGGGCTATGCCCAGGAAGGCGTTGGCGTTGGCGCCATCTCCGTAGAGGAGTCCCCCCTGTTCGTGGACGATCGAGGCGACGGCGGCGATGTTCCGCTCGAAGAGCCCCAGGGTGTTCGGGTTCGTCAGCATGAGCCCGGCGACTTCCTCCGTCATGAGGGACCGCAGATGGTCCAGGTCCACGCCGCCCTCGCCGTTGGATCGGACCGTTGTCACGGAGTAGCCGCAGAGGGCTCCCGAGGCGGGGTTCGTGCCGTGGGCGGAATCGGGGATCAGGATCCTCGTTCGCTTTTCGCCCCGTTTCTCGAAGTGCTTCTTGATCATCATGACGCCCGTCAGCTCTCCATGAGCGCCCGCGGCGGGCTGGAGGGCGAAGTCGGCCATGCCGAAGATTTCGGCGAGCGCCTGTTTCAATTCGAAAAGGAGTTGCAGGGTGCCCTGGGCGAAGGCGTCCGGGGCGTACGGATGGAGGTTGGCGAAACCGGACAGCCTGGCCGTTTCCTCATTGAGCTTGGGATTGTACTTCATGGTGCAGGATCCCAGAGGGTAGAACCCCAGGTCGACGCCGAAGTTGCGACGGGAGAGGGCCGTGTAGTGGCGGATCAGATCCACCTCCGCCACCTCCGGAAGGTCCACGTCGCCCCGCAGCAGGTCCGGGTCGATCCATTCCTCCAGGGGCGATGTCGGGACGTCGCTCACCGGAATGGTCGTTGCCTGCCTGCCGGGCCGGCTCTTTTCAAAAATCAGTTCCATGACGGATTCCCCTGTTCGTCCTACTTCTTTCGAAGGAGCTCGTACTCCTCCCGGTTCAGGTACCCATCGCCGTTCCGGTCGGCATTCCGGAAGGCCTCGGGGGTGATGTCCCGGATCCAGATCTTGATTTCCTCGAAGCTGATCTTGCCATCACTGTTGACGTCGATCTGCCCGAAGGTGACCATGGCGTCCATCCGTACGATCCGGTCCGCCGGCAGGGAGTAGTGGGTCTGAACGATCAGCCAGCTCTTGCCTTTCTTCCGGAGGACCGCTGTCAGGCGGCCGCCGATGTTCCGGTCAGCGCCGCCAATGATGCAGGAAATTCTGAGATCCGCGGCTACCCAGGCAACGGATCCCTGTGCCCCGGAGGACAGGACGGACCAGCCGATCGACTTGATCTTGTCGATGCGGGCGAAGTCCCGGGCGTAGGCCCTGCTCATCGCCTCCCGGCCGATGAACTGCTCGTCGAGGTTCGTACCGATGGCCGTGACGCTGTCGTCGTGAAGGGCCATGACCCCTTTCAGATCCTTCTTGATATAGAGGTCAATGAACCGGTCGAACGTGAGCATGGCTTCGTCGGCAGTCCTGGAGGAGGCCGCGACGGCAGCCGGCGGGGCGGCCAGGGCGACCGCCAGGAACAGGAAGGCGGAAAGAAGGGTCAGAGGTAGCCGGTTTTTCCGGATGTTCGATGCCGTTTTCATCATGTCCTCCTTGTTCGCTGGAAATGGTTCGGGGCAGGAAGGGGTCCTCCTCCCCGCGTCACGCGGAAATGGTGCGGAACCGCTCCAGGATGGGGCGGTTTTCCTGGGTCTCCGGGACGGAGACACCGTGGGGAAACGGCCGTCCCTCCCGGTCCACGTGGACGAAGGTCAGGAAGCCGTCCACGAGCAGCCTCATATCGTTCTGCAGGAACACCTGGATGTAGGCCAGGAGGCTGGTCCGCCCGGCCTTCACGATGCGGCTCTCGTAGCGGATGATGGAGCCGCTGGGCACGGGCTTCTTGAACACCAGGCCGTGGATGTTGACGCACAGGACGTTCGCCGGGGAGGTGATGCCCGCGGCGGCGATGAAACCCGCCTCCACGAACCACTCGGCGTTCCGGCCCGCGAAGAGGGTGCCGTGATGGTTCAGGTCCTCGCTCTTGACAAGCCGGGTGACGACATGGGTGGGAGGCCTGGAATCGTCCATGATTTTTTTCATTTATGAGTCGGAGTTCCGAGCGCCGGCCAGAATCTCCGCCGCTCTTTCCATATCACCCCTGGAGAGCATCTCCGTTGCACAGAAGAGCAGGCAGCCCTCCAGCTCCGGGTATTCCCGCCCCAGCTCGAAGCCACCGACGATCCCCTCCCTTTCGAGGGCCTCATTGGCGCCCCGGGGGTCCGGGCTGCGGAGCACGAATTCGTTGAACACGGGGCCGCTGAAGATGGGCTTCCAGCCCGGCAACCCGAGGAGAAGATCCTTCAGGAAGAGGGCTTTCCAGGCATTCAGCTCGGCCAGCTTTTTCAGGTTCTTCCCCAGGCTTGCGAGATAGACCGAGGCGGCGAGAGCGCATAGCGCCTCATTGGAGCATATGTTGGAGGTGGCCTTCTCCCGGCGGATGTGCTGCTCCCTTGTCTGGAGGGTCAGGACGAAGGCGCGTTTCCCGTCCCGATCCACCGTGGCCCCGGCGAGGCGCCCCGGAATCTTGCGCAGCAGCTTTTCCGAGGCGGCGAAGATCCCCAGGTAGGGGCCTCCGTAGGCCATGGGGTTGCCGAAGCTCTGCCCCTCTCCCGCGACGATGTCCGCCCCCGATGCCCCGGGGGGCTTCAGGAGACCCAGCGACAGGGCCTCGGTGAATCCGGCGACGAGGAGCGCGCCGTGGCGATGGACCGCCGGCTCGAGATCGGAGAGGTCCTCGATGACCCCGAAGAAGTTGGGGGATTGGAGAACGACTGCCGCCGTCCGTTCGTCGACGGCTTCCCGCAGCGCTTTCCCGTCGACCCGGCCGTCGGCGCCGAAAGGGACCTCCGCCACATCGTACCCGTTCGCCCAGGCGTAGGTGGAGAGTACCCGGCGATACTCGGGGTGGACGGAGCGGGCCGCGACGATCCGGTTCCGTCCCAGGGTCTTGGCGGCCAGGACCGCCGCTTCCGCGACGGCGGAGGCACCGTCGTACATGGATGCGTTGGCCACCCGCATTCCCGTCAGGCCGGCGATCATGGTCTGGTATTCGTAGATGGCCTGGAGAATGCCCTGGCTGATCTCCGCCTGGTAGGGCGTGTAGGCGGTGTAAAATTCGGAACGGCCCGTTACGTGGCCCACGACGGCGGGAATGTAGTGCCGGTAAGCGCCCGCCCCGGCGAGGACGATGCGGCCCGGACGATTCCGGGATGCTATCTCCTCCAGAATGGAGAAGGCCTCCTGCTCCGCCAGGGGCGGCGGCAGGTTCAGGGGGGCCTTCAGGCGGAAAGGTTCCGGGATGTCGGAAAACAGATCCTCCACCGAGGCGACGCCGATGGTCTCCAGCATCCGCCGCCGGTCCTGCTCTGTGTGGGGCACGTATTCCATGGCACCGTCCTGAGAGGGGTTTCCGCTTCTTTTAGCTGTCGTGCTTCGCCGTTTCCATTCCTCGTCTTTGTCCGAAGAAGCCAGTAGTGAAACGGTCTTTCAGGCTGTTCAAAAGGGGTCGGATGCAAGGCGCCCGAAGTTCCGGGCCGTGAAGCGTACTTTTTCGTACGTCGAACGGCAGGGGACGAGGGCAACGCAGCAGGCAGCCCTTTTTCAACAGCCTGGTTGTGAACCGATCCTCTGGGCTGTTCAAAAAGGGTTGAATGCAAGGCTCCCGAAGTCTCGATCCGCGAGTCGTACCCCTCGGTACGTCGAGCGGTGAGAGACGAGGGGAACGCAGCAGGCAGCCCTTTTTCAACAGCCTAGTGTGGTTCCTGCAGGATCATCTCGCTGTACGCCGCCGCGTCCATCAGCCCGTCCAGTTCCGACGGATCGTCCATTTTGATCCTGGCGATCCACCCCTCGCCGAAGGCGTCCTGGTTGACCAGCTCGGGCCTGCTTTCCAGTTCGGAATTGATGGCGATGACCTCGCCGCTTACGGGGGCGTAGATGTCGGAGACGGATTTCACCGATTCCACCACGGCGAAGGCCTCCGCCTGGCGGACCTTTCTGCCCGTCTGCGGCAGCTCTACAAAGACGATGTCCGTCAACATCTCCTGGGCATAGTCGGTGATGCCCACCGTGACCGTTCCGTCAGGCCCCGCGAGGGCCCATTCGTGCTCCCGGGAGTATCTGCGATCCGTCGGATTCGGTTTGGCCATAGGTGCTCCTTATAGAAAGGTGTTGTAGAATTCGTTTTTCTTTTCCTTCCGGTAGAAGGGAAGCGGGACCACGGTCGCCCGGGCCTCGCTCTGCCGGATCAGGATCGTGAGCGGGGTTCCCGGCTCGCGGCAATCGGGAGGGACGAAGGCCAATCCCACGGCCCGTTGCAGGGTCGGCGCAAAGGTGCCGGAGGTTACGTCGCCGATGACCGCGCCGTCCCGGAAGACCTGGTATCCGTGGCGGGCGATCCCCCGGTCTTCCATCCGGAATCCCACCAGTTTGCGGCGAATTCCTTCCTGCTTCTGCCTGGCCAGGGCGTCGCGGCCGACGAAGTCCTTCTCGAGGTTCACCAGCCAGCCATAGACGACCTCGTAAGGGGTGACGCCCTCGCACATCTCGTTCCCGTAGAGCATCATCCCCGCTTCCAGGCGAAGCGTGTCGCGGGCGCCCAGCCCGGCAGGCCGGATCCCCTGAACCCGGCCGGTGTCGAGAAGGAGGTCCCAGACGCTCCCCGCCTCTTCCGACGCCATATAGACTTCGAAGCCGTCCTCGCCGGTGTAGCCGCTCCGGGAGATCACAGCCGGGACGGACCCGACGGACGTTTCCAGGAACGTGTAATAGGACAGCGGCTTGAGAAGAACCGGAACGAGTTCCTGAAGAATCCCCTCCGCCCGGGGTCCCTGGATGTCGATCTTGCCGATGGCGTCGCTCCGATCGATGATGTCGACCTGGTGACCCGTTCGTTCCCGCAGATTCAGGAGCCAGCGGCAATCCTTTTCCCGGGTGGAGGCGTTGGTCACCAGCCGGTACCGGTCCATGCCGAAACGGTATACCGTCAGGTCGTCCAGGATCCCGCCCTTCTCATTCACAAGAAGGCTAAGGCGCATCTGGCCCGTCTCGAGCGGGGCCAGGTCGCGGGTCAGAGCCATCTGGAGGAACGGCAGTGCATCGGGGCCCGATACGTCGATCTCGCCCATGTGACAGGTGTCGAACAGGGTAACCCGCTCCCGTGTTGCATGGTGCTCTTCGATGACGTTAGTGTACTGGACCGGCATGGCCCAGCCCCCGAAATCGATGATCCGGGCCTTGAGGGCTTCATGGCGGCTGAAGAGAGGGGTTCTGTTCATGGCTCGTTCCTGAAAGGCTTTTGTTCGGAATGTCGGCGGCGCATGGTCGGAGCCCGCCGCTACAGGAACCGGTAGATGAGGGACAGGGCCAGGAGGATGATGGCGACAAAGATGAAAACATCCGTTTTTTTATAGGCTTTCGCCCCGGCCACGACATAGCCGCAACCGTCGCAGACGACGAGTCGTCCCTCGACGGGGGCCCCGCAGTGTGGGCACGCCATCTTCCCGTCGGCCTGAGGGATCTTCTGGGCGACGCTTTTCCGCAGCTCTTCGTGGATGTCGTACCGCCATTCGCAGTCTTCGGTGGGACATCTCCCCTTGGGGTCCATGTTGTCGGTCCAGATGAAACTCTTCTGACAGAGAGGACAGGTGATCTTCTGCATGAAACGTCTCCATGAACGGGATAAGGGAGTTGCTTGCGGGAAACGGGATTCCGTTTGCGCTTCACACGTACACCAATTCCCTCCCCATTTCAAGGAACAAAACGCCGGAAACCCGCGAGGGCGCTTGGCGACGGAAGCGGATGCACGGCCGGGGCGGCGGGAAAAAGGATGTTCCGGGATCGAGAAACGCGGCGGGAAAACGCGGCCGTTGATTTGTTCGGTGGAATGGGTTATAGGTTGCTTCCATTTCATGGGACCTTACAGGCATTGCCTGCCTGCACCCACTGCCGCTTCCGTGAAATGACAAGTGAAACGCGGAGTTCACGATGATCCGGTTCGATGCCGTCCACAAGTGGTTCAAGGATCTGCACGTTCTCAATGACATCAATCTCCATGTGAAGCAGGGCGAGGTCGTCGTCGTCTGCGGCCCCTCGGGGTCGGGGAAGTCGACCCTCATCCGGACGATCAACAAGCTGGAGCCCATCCAGAAAGGCCGGCTTGTCGTCGACGGCAAGGACCTTTCAGACCGGAAGACGGACATCAACAAGCTCCGGGCTGAAATCGGCTTTGTCTTCCAGCAGTTCAATCTCTACCCCCACCTGACCGCCATCAAGAACATTACCCTGGCCCCCATCAAGATCCGCAAACTTCCGAAAAAGCAGGCGGAAGAGGAAGCGATGGCGCTCCTGGAGCGCGTGGGGCTGGCGGACCGTCGGGATTCCTATCCTTCCCAGCTCTCCGGCGGGCAGCAGCAGCGGGTGGCCATCGCCCGGGGGTTGGCCATGAAGCCCAAGATCATGTGCTTCGACGAGCCCACCTCGGCCCTGGACCCGGAAATGATCGGCGAGGTGCTCCAGGTCATGCAGGGGCTCGCCCACACGGGCATGACCCTGATGGTGGTCACCCACGAGATGGGGTTTGCCCGGGAAGTGGCGGACCGTGTCATCTTCATGGATTACGGGGTTGTTCTCGAAGAGGCTGCTCCGGAGGAGTTCTTCCGGAATCCAAAACATGAAAGGGCCCAGCTCTTCCTGAAAGAGATCCTGTCGCCCATGCACTAACCTTAAATAATAGAAGGAGGAAGGAACATGAAAAGGACGGCGGTATGGTTGATGGCGGTGCTTTTCTTCGTGGCCCTCTGTGGTGCGGCTGCAGCGGCCGACACGCTGGCGGACGCGAAGAAGAAGGGCGTCTTCGTCTGCGGCGTGAAGGATTCCACGCCCGGGTTCGGTTACATCGATGAAAAAAGCCGGGACATCGTCGGTTATGACGTCGATTTCTGCCGGGCCATTGCGAAGAAGATGGGCGTCAGGCTGGAACTGAAACCCGTCACCTCGGCCTCGCGGATCCCCCAGCTCATCGCCGGCAACATCGACATGATCGCCGCCACGATGACCAAAACGGCGGATCGGGCCAAGCAGATCGACTTCAGCTACACCTACTTCTTCACCGGGCAGAAGTTCATCACCCGGAAGGGAGAGGTGAAGAAGCTGCAGGACCTGGCGGGCAAGAGAATCGGAACCGCCAAGGGCTCGACCTCCGAGCAGAACGCCAAGAAGGCCCTGCCGACGGCGACCATCCTGTCCTTCGACGATTATCCCCAGGCTTTCCTGGCCCTGCAGCAGGGCAAGGTCGCGGCGGTGACCACCGACGAGTCGATCCTGGCCAACATCCTGGACAAGGCCCCGGACAAGACCAAGTACGAGATCCCCGACATCCAGATCTCCGACGAGCCCTATGGTCTCGGCATGCGGAAGGGGGACAAGAACCTGGTCGACTTCGTGAACAAGACGATCGTGGAGATGGAGAAGAAGGGCGAGGCGAAGAAGATCTTCGACAAGTGGTTCGGACCCAAGGGGATGGCCTTCCACATGGCTCGCACTTTCAAGATTACGACGAAGAAAGAGCCCTGGGAGAAGTAACAAGCGGTGTTCAGCTATCAGTTCGACTGGTCGGTCGTCACTTCGGGCCAGTATTTCGAGTGGCTCGTGTCGGGGCTCAAGATCACCCTTGAGCTCTCCGTCTGGTCGATTGTCCTTTCCTTTCTACTGGGCCTGATCATTGCCGTCATGAGGATGAGCAATGTCAGGCCCATTCTCTGGTTTTCCCACGCGTACCTGGAATTCTTCCGCAACACTCCGCTCCTGGTCCAGATCTTCTTCTGGTACTTCGGCTCCTATCAGGTCCTGCCAAAGGCCGTGAACGACTGGCTCAACAGCGTCAATTTCGAGTTCGCCGCGGCGGTCATCGCGCTCACCATCTACACATCCGCCTTTATCGCCGAGGACATCCGATCCGGTGTCCGCTCCATCCCGAAGGAGCAGATGGAAGCGGCCCGCAGCTCCGGTTTTTCGTATATCCGCTCCATGCTGTTCATTGTCCTGCCCCAGGCGGTCCGGCTGACGATTCCGCCCCTGATCAACCAGTTCCTCAACGTGACAAAGAACTCGTCCCTGGCCATGACGATCGGGGTGGCGGAGATTACCTACCAGGCGAGGCAGGTGGAGAGTTACACCTTCAAGGGCTTTGAGGCGTTCACGGCGGCGACGCTGGTCTACCTGATCCTGTCGCTGGTCATCGCCGGGATGATGACGATCTACAACCGGAAGGTTCTCAGTCCCATGATGGGAGGGAAGTGATCGTGGAAGGGGGCTTTGACTTCACCGTAATCTGGACCAACATCGCCCATTTCATGATCGGCCGCTACCCCAGTGGGCCCATGGGCGGGGTGCTCCTGACGCTCTACCTGGCGATCGTGTCCCTCTTCCTGTCCTTTCTCGGAGGCATGATCCTGGGGCTGATGTGCGTGGTCCGGAATCCGCTGATCCGTTACCCTACCCTGGCGGTGGTCAACCTGGTTCGGGGAATCCCGCTTCTGCTCGTGATCTTCTGGATGTATTTCCTCCTGCCCTTCGTCATGGGACGGACGATGCCGGAGGCCTGGACGGTCATTGCGGCCCTCTCGATCTTCACGTCCGCCTACATGTCCCAGATCGTCCAGGCAGGGATCGAGGGGATCCCGAAAGGGCAGACCGAAGCGGCTCTCTCGACAGGTCTTCACCCCTGGATGGCCATGGTTTTTATCATCCTGCCCCAGGCCCTGCGGAACATGATCCCGTCGTTCGTCAACCAGTTCGTCTCCATGATCAAGGACACCTCACTGGCGTTCATTGTCGGTGTGTCCGAACTGACCCACGTGGCCACACAGGTGAACAACCGGACCATGATCTACCCGGCGGAAATCTTCTTGTTCATCTCCGTCGTCTATTTCATCATCTGTTTTGCCTTCACGACCTTGTCGAGGTGGTTGGAGAAGAGGCTGGCCCTTGCGGGCCGTTGAAAGACGCCCGTCTGCTGCGTTCCCCTTGTCTTATCTCCCTCAGAAATGGAAAGCTTCCTGCCCTGATTCCCCAGGTGTTGCGGCCCTGCCTCTTCACGAAGCGTTTTTGAATTTCCGCGGCAGGGGAGGCGCGTCGTACGTGTCCATCACGACCTCGATGTAGGCCCCGCTGCCGCATCCCTCCGCCTTTCCGACGGCGTCGTCGAGCTCGCCGCACGTGGTCGCACGGGCGGCGAACCAGCCCTCACACCCCAGTGCCTCGGGCAGCTTGTGATAATGCCATTGCGCCAGGTCGTTGTAGTATATGCCGGGGTCCTTGCAGAGGAGCCGCTCGATCAGGTATCCGTTGTTGTTGATGACGAACAGGATCGGCTTCAGTCCATAGCGGTGGAACATGCAGATCTCCTGGGCCGTAAGCTGGTGGGAGCCATCACCGGTGACAAGGATGGCTCTCCGGCTCGGGTCGGCCAGGGCGGCGCCGAAGGCGGCCGGTGTGGCCCAGCCGATGGAGCCCCACAGGGACTGGTTGTGAAACGTCGAGCCTGCCGGCATCCGGGCGAACGCGAACCCCATGGACGCGGTGCCCGTTTCGACCACCACGATGTCTTCCGGTTTCAAAAGCCGTTCCAGTCGCGGGTACAGGTAGGACGAGGTGATTTTGTCGGCCGGGTTGCCTTCCGGCTTGTCGAGACCCTGGACCCGCGGGGCTTTGACATCTGTGCGCCGGGGGAGCCTTCCCGCCAGCGCCGCCAGCACATCCCTGATTTCCACGTTGTTGTAGACGGCATAACCCACCCGAACATGGTGGAGCATGATGTTGATACTCTTTGCCGGGTCGATCCTGGCGGTGAAGCCACCGGAACTCAGGTCCGTCATGAGCGCGCCGATTTCGATGATGCAGTCGCATCCCTCGACAAACTCGCGAACCTCCTCGTTCATGAGCCGTCCGTCATAGATGCCGATGTAGCCCGGATGGGTCTCATCCAGCACGGACTTGTCCATGATCATGGCGGCAAACGGCAGCCCCGATGCGGTCACCAGATCGGTTGCGGATTCTTTCAGTCCGCAGCGGGAAACGATGATGCCCGGCAGGAAGCAGGCGGAGCCGGCGCGGCACACGGCGTCGACGATGGCGTCTACTGCCTTTTCGAGAGCGGATGGGTCGCTTTCGCGGGTCTCGACGACCGGAACCGATCCGTTCACCGGCATGTTCGCATAGTCGGCCGGGAAGCCCATATAGACCGGTCGACGGTTGTAGAAAGCCGCCGCAATCAGCCGCTCCGTTTCACCGATGCAGTTGTCCGGGGTCAGGATCGCCCGTCCGCAGACCACGGGCTCGGTCATATGATAAAAAAAATCGAATTGGCCGTTGCCGAACGTGTGATGAACCAGGCTTCGGGATCGTTTGGTCCCGCTCGATGGCATTCCCACCAGGTGAAAGACCGGAAGGTGCTCCGCATAGGAGCCGGCAATCCCGTTGACGGCGCTGAGCTCGCCTACCCCGTAGGTGGTGCTCAGTGCGGCGGCGCCCCGTATCCGGGCGTATCCGTCCGCCGCGTAGGCGGCGTTCAGTTCGTTGCAGTTGCCGATCCAGCGGAGGCGGTCGTCCGTGCAGATCGCGTCGTTAATCGGAAAGGCAAAGTCTCCCGGCACCCCGAAAATGTCGTTGATGCCGATGGCCGAGAGGCGTGAAAGCACATATTGAATCACGGTCTTATTCATATCCCTGTCCCTCCTTTCGAACGGAGAACCCCGTCAGACGTCATCTCCTGGAAAACCGGAGACTTCGCATTGTGAGCCTCCCGGGCCTTTCTCTTGGTGAAAGAAAGGGATGCCCCGGATGGCACCAGGATTCCGGGAAAACGTCCCTCTGTCCGCCGGCAAGAGCCTTCTCCGGAGGATGAACGCCTCTGGCATCATGGACTTTCCGGCCGGCCTTCCGGTCCGGTCAGACGATGGCAGGCAAGCCTGCGATGGGGACACATTGAAAAGATTGTTTTCCTCTATTCGCCCGGGGCGCTTCCGAACGCTGATTCCGCTCGGGTTTCGGATACTCCCGGGGATCAAAGAGGCAGGGTGTTCGGTGATCGCGGGCGCAAATCTCGAGGTCAGGCCTGAGGAATGTATATTCAGGCAGGGTTCATATCATCGCTATGTCATCTTTGTCGATAAGGAAATGAGGGATTGTGACGGAACGGTCGGATTCCCGTGCCATGGTTCGGGCACGTTGATGGGCAACCCTTCGCAAAACCTTGTCCTGTTTTCTAAAAACGCTCCTTGAGCACCTCCGCGAAGAAGCGTTCCTTCTTCTTCGGATACCAGAGACTGCCTTCGTAATCGACGATGAGCTTTCCGTCCAGGTGGTCGATCTCGTGCTGGGCGACGCGGGCCAGGAAGTCCAGATAGCGCCGGTTGATCTTTTTCCCGTGGCGGTCCAGGGCCCGGACCTTGATTTCCGGGAACCGGTCGATCTCCACCTGGATGTCGGGGCAGGAAAGGCATCCCTCCGCGGCCTTCACCGGTTCCCCCCGGGACTGGGTGATCCGCGGGTTGACCAGAACGTCGAAATCGTCCTCCTTCTTCGACCAGGTCTTCTCGTCGAAGCCCTTGTTCCGGAACACCACGATCCTCTCGCTGATGCCGATCTGCGGGGCCGCCAGGCCCAGGGCGTCATTGCGATCGAGAAAGGTTTTCACCAGCGTCTCGATGTTCCGGATCGTTTCCGGAGTGAACGGGAATGCCGCCTCCCGGCAGGGAGTTCTCAGGATGGCAGCATCGCCGGCATTTTTTCCGGTTTCGGTCCACAGGGTCAGGACTCGTTTCCCCTCCATGCCTTCCATTCCTTTCTTTTCATGACTCTTGCGAGCCTATAGCACCAGGCGCCCAGTGATGCAAGGGAGTGGGCGAAACTCCTTGATTATTTGTGGGGCGTCTGTTAGCCTCTGCCCCTCACCGACGGAAGAACCCATGTTGACCTCATTGATTCACCGGATAATCAGCAGGCAGGCAAAAAAGGAATTTTCCAGGGCCGTGAATTTCCAGACCGGCCCGCCCCCGGAACTGCCGGCCTGCACCGACTCGGAGTCCCGCCTGCTCTATCTTCACATTCCCTTCTGCGAACGGCTGTGTCCCTACTGCTCGTTCAATCGTTTCGTTTTCCAGGAAAAGGTCTGCCGCCGCTACTTCAAGGCCCTGAGAAACGAGATGGGCCTCTACCGGGCCCGGGGCTATGATTTCCAGGGCATCTATGTCGGGGGCGGCACGCCGACGGTCCTGCCGGACGAACTGGCGGAAACGCTTCACCTGGCGCGGGAGACATTCGGAGTCCGCGAGATCTCCGTGGAGACGAACCCGAATCACCTGACGGACCGGAACGTGGAAATCCTGCAGCAGGCGGGGGTGAACCGTCTTTCCGTGGGCATCCAGAGTTTCGATGACGGGCTCCTGCGGCAGATGGAGCGGCGCGACAAGTACGGGGGCGGCGAGGAGATTCTCGCTCGTCTCCGGACATACCAGGGAGCGTTCGATACGCTCAACGCCGACATGATGTTCAATTTCCCCACCCAGACGCCCAAGATGCTCGATCGGGATCTGGACGTCCTGCTGGGGAGCGGCGTGGACCAGGTGACGTATTACCCCCTGATGGTGTCCGATTCGACCCGCCAGATGGTCACCCGGACGCTCGGATACGTGGACATGAAGCAGGAGGCTCTTTTCTACCGGCGCATTCTCGAACGGCTCCGGCCGACGTACCGGATGTCCTCGGCCTGGTGCTTCTGCCGCAAACCCTCCCTCATCGACGAATACATCGTGGATTACAGCGAATATGCCGGCCTGGGCAGCGGGTCCATCGGGTATCTCCACGGGACCTGCTATGCCAACACCTTCGATGTGGCCGAGTATGCCACCCGGATCGGTCGGGGAGAGCCGCCGCTGATGGCCTCCCGGACCTTCAGCCTTGAGGAGAGGATCCGTTACGATTTCATGATGAAGCTATTCGGCATGGAATTGAAGGAGTCATACCTGAAGGAAAAGTTTGGGGCCGTGTACCCGTATCTCTGGAAAGACATTGCGGCCTTCACCGCGGCTGGAGGGCTCCGCCGGCGAAACGGTACGTTTTTCCTGACGGAACGGGGATGCTACTACTGGGTCATCCTGATGCGTGAGTTTTTCACGGCGGTGAACAACTTCCGCGATTTCTGCCGCGACGCCATCGCTTCTCCGCTGGTGTGGTGAAGCCCGCCTTTTCCGTGGCCGGGTGATCCGGGCCGCGCGGCCGAACCCGCCGCGTCGCGGATTCATATTCCCGTCGTGCAGGCAAGCGGGACGTGATTGGAAACACCGGATTCCGTGAGGGAGGGAAATCAACATGGAGGAAGGGACAAAATCCCGGCTGCGGAAGCTGCCGAAGATCGACGAGTTGATGCTTTCCCTGGAAAAGCGGGGTCTTCTCCGGCAGATTCCCCGGGAATTCGTCCGGGAGGCATGCCGTACCGCCGTGGACGACCTGCGGCGCCGGATCCTGGCTGCGGGTACAGGAGAGGAATTTCCCGTTCCGGACCGGCAGATGGTGGCCGAGGGCATTGAAAAGAGGATGGCCGACCTGGAATCCCCCCGGCTCAAGCGGGTTATCAATGCCACCGGCGTGATTCTTCACACGAACCTGGGGCGGGCCCCCCTGAGCCGGGAGGCGGTTCTCCATGTGGCGGAGGTTGCCGGAGGATACTCGAACCTGGAATTTGACCTGGACAAGGGTGAGCGAGGACTCCGCTACGACCACGTCCGGGATCTGCTGCTCCTCCTGACGGGGGCGGAGGAGGCCCTCGTGGTGAACAACAATGCCGCCGCGGTCCTCCTGGTTCTGAACACCCTGGCGGAGGGGAGGGAGGCCGTTGTCTCCCGGGGGGAGCTGGTCGAGATCGGCGGCGAGTTTCGGATTCCGGAAGTCATGGAGAAGAGCGGCGTCCGTCTCCGGGAGGTCGGCACGACCAACCGGACCCGCCTGGGAGACTACGAACGGGCCGTTACGGAGCAGACGGGCCTGATCCTGAAAGTGCACACGAGCAATTTCCGGGTGGTCGGGTTTACCGAGGAAGTGGATGTTTCCGATCTCGTTACGCTGGGGCGCAGGGTCGGAATCCCGGTCATGCATGACCTGGGAAGCGGATGCCTGATCGACCTGGAGCCCTTCGGGCTGGAGCGCGAGCCTACTGTCCGGGAGGCCGTCGCCTCCGGGGCGGACGTGGTGACATTCAGCGGAGACAAGCTTCTCGGCGGGCCGCAGGCGGGGATCATCCTCGGCCGGAGGGAGAGCGTGGAGAGAATCCGCCGGAATCCCCTGAATCGGGCCCTGCGGATCGACAAGCTGACCCTGGCAGCCCTCGAGGCGACCCTGGCTGCTTATCTGAAACCCGATCGAGCATTGGAGGAAATCCGGGTCCTGAAGGCCCTCTCGGAGCCCCCGGAGACTGTTCGGAGACGCGCCCGCCGGCTCATGACCCTCCTCAAGCGGTCGGGGATCGAGGGGATCGCCTTGTCCCTGAAACCCGGAACCGCCATGGCCGGAGGAGGCTCTCTTCCCGCCCGGGACATCCCCACATGGCTGATCGGCGTCCGGATGGCAGGCCTGTCGTCGGCTTCCCTCGGAGACCGGCTCCGCCGGCTTCCGCTGCCGGTGGTCGTCCGGATCGCCGATGAGGAGGTCCTCCTGGATGCCCGCACCCTGGATGAGGGAGACCTCCACGCCGTCCGGGATGCCCTGCGGGCGGTGTCGGCGTCGTGACGACGGACCCGAGGACAGGGCGGTATACGGTAACGGGCGATGAAGAGGGCGTTCGTCTGGATGTGTACCTGGCCGGCCGGGATGCGGGCCTTTCAAGATCCCAGATCCGGAAAGCCGTGGAGGAGGGCCGGGTCCTCGTCAACGGCCGGCGGGTCAAGGCGGGCCACCGGCTGCGCGAGGGAGAGACGGTGGACCTGGTAATTCCCGAGCCGGCTCCGATGGATGTCCAGCCGGAAGCGATTCCCCTGTCCGTCGTTTTTGAGGACGAGCACCTGCTGGTGGTGGACAAGCCTGCGGGAATGGTGGTCCACCCCGCGGCGGGCCATTCCAGCGGCACCCTTGTGCATGCCCTTCTTCATCACTGCCGGGATCTATCCGGGATCGGCGGGGTGCTCCGACCCGGAATCGTCCACCGCCTGGACCGCGACACGTCCGGGCTGCTCCTGGTCGCCAAGACGGACGGGGCCCATCGGGGGCTTACCACGCAGTTCCGGGAGCGCCTCATCGACAAGACCTATCTGGCCGTGGTTCTGGGAGTGCCCCCGACGGATGCCGGGGAGGTACTCCTGCCCGTGGGGCGGCATCCGTCGGACCGGAAGAAGATGTCCACCCGGAGTTCCCGGGGCCGCGATGCCGTCACCCGCTGGCGCGTGCGGGAGCGCTTCGGCGCCGCGACGCTGCTTGAAGTCGGCCTCCTGACGGGCAGGACCCACCAGATCAGGGTACACCTCGCTTCCCAGGGGTATCCCGTCGTGGGAGACTCCGTTTATGGACGGTCCGGCCTGCTGAAGTCGGTTGCGGACATGGAAACCCGGTCAATTCTCCGTGGAATGAAGCGCCAGGCCCTGCACGCGGCCCGGATTGCCTTCCGGCATCCCCTTCAGGGAGTTCCTCTGTCATTCGAGTCTCCCCTGCCTGCGGACATGGCGGGATTGTGCGAAGCCCTCCGGGGGAGGCGGACGCATGTTTGAGCTCGTACAGAGAGGATCCGTATCGTTTCTTCAATGCGTGCCCCTGAGGGAACTGGGTTTCGTGACCCATGCCTTCTGCACGCGCCGGGAGGGAGCCAGCTCCGGACCTTTCGAGAGCCTCAACTTCAGTTCTTCCGAGGGGGACCCGGAGGAATGCGTCCGGGCGAACTGGGACCGTGCGGCGGAGGCCTTCGGCCTGACCCGTCGACAGTTTTTCAACGTTCACCAGGTGCACGGGAACGACGTCCTGGTCATCGATGATCCCGCGTTCATGACCTTCACCTGCCAGCCCCTTCGCTGCGATGCCATTGTCACGACCCGGCCGGGCCTGGCCCTCTGCATCCGGACGGCGGACTGCGTTCCCATCCTGATGGCGGACCCCCGGAAGGGGGTTGTCGCGGCGGTCCACGCAGGCTGGCGGGGGACCTCCCTGGGCGTCGCAGGGCGGGTGGCCGACTGCTTTCGGGACCGCTTTTCGTCCGATCCACGGGACCTCCTGGCAGCGGTCGGGCCTGCCATTGGGCCATGCTGCTACGAGGTGGATGCGCCCGTTCAACAGGCCATGGAGAACCTGGGACCCGGCCAGACATCGTTTCTGACCCCAGCGGGGCCGGGGAAGTGGAGGCTCGACCTGGCGGCGGCGAATCGCTCCCAGTTGCTGGAACGCGGTTTTTCTCCGGAGAATGTCCACCTGTCTGGTACGTGCACTTCCTGCGGGAAAGAACGCTGGTTTTCCCATCGCCGGGACGCGGGGCGCTCGGGGAGGCACCTGAATTTCATTTTGATGGACCAAAAGCCGGATATCCTGTAAGGTAAAAATCCCTTGACACATTATAGGGCATCGGGTAGAGGGAGTCGGGAATTTTGAAAGGTAACGTCTAAGCCTCCCTTTTCAAGTGTTTCCAGCGTTCCAATTGGCAAACCAGTTCTAATCCAGATTCGTATTTCTGACTCATGGCCAATTCCACTTGAAGACAGTGGGAATCGTGATGCCGGGAACAGTCACGCGTGTCGGCGCATGGCGGCGTTCCGGCTGAATCCGTGCAGCGACACGGAAAGGAAATCGACATGAACATCGAGGAAATCAAGAGACTCCCTATCAGCGAATTGGCTGGCCTGGCAAAGGATCTCAACGTGCCGGGGGCCGGGGGCATGCGGCGGCAGGACCTTATCTTTTCCATCCTGCAGGCACAGTCGGACAAGAACGGCGTCATCTCCGGGACCGGTGTTCTGGAGATCCTTCCGGACGGGTTCGGATTTCTCCGTGCCGTGGACTACAACTATCTTCCCAGCCCCGACGACATCTATGTATCCCCTTCCCAGATCCGGCGCTTCAGCCTGCGGACCGGCGACACGATTTCCGGAGAGGTCCGGCCCCCCAAGGAGGGCGAGAAATACTTCGCCCTGCTGAAGGTCGATTCGGTTAATTACGAGCATCCCGAAGCCGCCCGGGACAAGATCCTCTTCGACAACCTGACACCGCTGTACCCCCAGGAGAAGCTGGCCCTTGAATCGGATTCGGAAAACTTCTCGACCCGGATCATGGACCTCTTCACGCCCATCGGGAAAGGGCAGCGGGGCTTGATCGTGTCTCCCCCCCGGGCGGGGAAAACGGTTCTCCTGCAGGATATCGCCCACAGCATCGCCAAGAACCACAAGGAAGTGATCCTCATGGTCCTGCTCATCGACGAGCGGCCGGAGGAGGTCACGGACATGCAGCGGAGCGTCCAGGGGGAGGTCATCTCCTCCACATTCGACGAACCGGCCACCCGGCATGTCCAGGTGGCGGAGATGGTTATCGAGAAGGCGAAACGGCTCGTGGAGCACAAGCGCGACGTGGTCATCCTGCTGGACAGCATCACCCGGCTGGCCCGGGCGTACAACACCGTGGTTCCGCCCAGCGGAAAGGTCCTCTCCGGCGGCGTCGATTCCAACGCTCTCCACAAGCCGAAGCGCTTCTTCGGAGCGGCTCGCAACATTGAAAACGGCGGAAGCCTGACCATCATCTCCACGGCCCTTATTGACACGGGAAGCCGGATGGACGAGGTCATCTTCGAGGAGTTCAAGGGGACCGGCAACATGGAACTGCACCTGGACCGCCGCATCGCCGACCGCCGGATCTTCCCGGCCTTCGACCTGATCCGCTCCGGAACCCGCAAGGAAGAGCTCCTGATTGCGAAGAATTATCTGAACCGGGTCTGGATCCTGCGCCGGCTCCTCCAGGAGATGAATCCCCTGGACGCCATCGAGTTCATCACCGACAAGATCCGGAAGACCGATACGAACCAGCTGTTCCTGGATTCCATGAACCAGTAAAATACCGCTTGAATTTTCCGGCCGATTTGATTAGATGCACACCCTTTCGTGAAACGGTTCGGATAAATAAGGGAAAAGGAGACAGAATCCCATGAAAGAGGGAATCCATCCGGAATACAAGAATACGACCATCACCTGCGTCTGCGGAAATGTCATTGAAACGAAGTCCACCCGGCAGGACATCAAGGTCGAAATCTGCTCCAGCTGCCATCCCTTTATGACGGGAAAGCAGAAAATCGTCGATACGGCCGGAAGGGTCGAGCGATTCAAGAAAAAGTATGCAGCCCTGGAGCAGAAGAAGGAAAAGTAAGCGAATTCTCCCCTTGCCGGGTGTGTTCATGAGACCGGTCAGGCGGCCGGTTTTGTGGAGTGATCGACAGGAAGAGACGGTCCGGTTCCGTTGCATCCCGATCCGCACACCGGCGTTCCAGCATTCCCGGGGCAAAGTCCCCCGAAGTCTTCCAGGCAGGCATGGCCGTGACAGGCATGCCGGCATGCCCGGAATTCCCGCCCCTTCTCCCGGATTCTCGGTAACTCCATGTTCAAGAGACTGAAAGACATCGATCAGCGATTTCAGGAACTGGAGGGTTTGCTGAGCAGTTCCGATGTAGTCACCAGGCCTTCCCTGTACCAGAAATATGCCAAGGAGCATTCCGACCTGCACGACTTGGTGGAGGCCTGGCGGGAATATGAAAAGCTGGGAGGACAGATCGAGGAGGACCAGCGGATCCTCCGGGAGGACGACGAGGAGCTGAAGGAACTGGTGCGGGAAGAGCTGCCCCGGCTCAAGGAACAGAGGACGTTTCTGGAAGAGCGCCTGAAAATCCTCCTGCTTCCGAAAGACCCGAACGACGAGAGAAACGTTCTTCTGGAAATCCGCGCGGGCACGGGCGGTGACGAGGCGGGGCTCTTTGCGGCCGATCTCTTCCGCATGTATGCCCGCTATGCCGAGCGGTCCGGCTGGAAGGTCGAGGTGATCAGCGGTAGCCCGTCCGGAGGGGTGGGCGGTTTCAAGGAAATCATCGCCATGATCGAGGGCCGCGGGGCTTACAGCCGCCTCAAGTACGAGAGCGGGGTCCACCGGGTGCAGCGGGTTCCGGTTACGGAATCACAGGGCCGGATCCACACCTCGGCGGTGACGGTGGCGATTCTTCCGGAGGCGGAGGAGGTGGACGTTCAGATCGACCCGAACGAACTGCGGATCGACGTCTACCATTCCAGCGGCCATGGCGGGCAGAGCGTCAACACAACGGATTCCGCGGTTCGGATCACACACCTGCCTACCGGCCTGATCGTCACCTGTCAGGATGAAAAATCCCAGCTCAAGAACAAGGCAAAGGCGATGAAGGTGCTCCGGGCGAGGCTTCTGGACATCATGGTGCAGAAGCAGAACGCCGAGATCACGGAGGCCCGGCGAAGCCAGGTGGGGAGCGGGGACCGCAGCGAGCGCATCCGGACCTACAACTTTCCCCAGGGCCGGGTCACGGATCATCGCATCGGGCTTACCCTGTATAACCTGGAAAGCATCCTGGACGGCGAGATCCAGGGGGTCATTGACACCCTGACGACCCATTTCCAGGCAAACGCCCTCAAGGCGGCGACACCCGCCTGAAGCCGGCTCGTCCCGAGACCGTTGTGCATCGGGGGGATTCATGGCAACCATCCGTTCCGTCCTGCACGAGGCGACGGACGTCCTTCGCCGTCATGGTCTGCCCACCCCGCGCCTGGACGCCGAAGTCCTGCTGTGCCGGTCACTCGGGACGGATCGCACGCATCTTTATTCCCATCCGGAGGAAATCGTCGGCCCGGACACCCTCGGCAGGTTTCGCGAATGGGTGGAGAGACGACGGCGACAGGAACCAGTCGCATACATCGTCGGAGAAAAGGAGTTCTGGTCGATCCCCTTCGCCGTTGACCCGCGGGTTCTGATTCCCCGGGCGGACACGGAAATTCTTGTCGAAGAGGCCCTCCGGGTGGCACAGGCCCGTGATCGCATCCTGGATGTCGGAACGGGAAGCGGTGCCGTGGCCGTGGCGCTGTGCCGGGAGCTGCCCCGGGCATGGATTGTGGCGACGGATTGCTCTCCCGAAGCCGCGACGGCGGCGGCGGGAAACGCGGAGCGGGCGGGCGTGGCGGATCGGGTGTCCATCGTGGTGGCGGACCTCCTGGAGCCGCTATGTGGACCTTTTGATGTGATCGTCTCGAACCCCCCTTACATTCCGGAGGATGAATTCAGGGAACTGCCTCCCGGGGTAAGGGAATATGAACCGAAAGAAGCCCTGTGGGCTCCCGGTGACGGAACGGCGGTACACCGCCGGCTGATTGCGGGTGCCCCATCCGTCCTGAAGGATGGAGGCTGGCTCCTGTTGGAGACGGGCGATCGGCAGGCGGGAGAAATCGCGGAAGCGTTGAAGGATGACGGCCGTTATGACCGCATCGGCATACGGCAGGACTACGGGGGCCGGGACCGCGTCGTGAAAGCCAGGAAAATGGAGATCGAGCATGGATAAAATCGTCATCCAGGGGGGCAGGAAACTGAAGGGGGACGTTCCCGTCAGCGGCGCCAAGAACGCAGCGCTGCCCATCCTGTTTTCGGCGCTCCTGACGGAGGGGACGAACCGGTTCGGCAATATCCCGAACCTGGTAGACATCAAGACGGCCCGCAGGCTGCTGCACAATCTCGGCGTGCGAACGGAGGGAAACGGAACCATCCAGGTGGATGCCACCACGATTACCAGTTGCGAGGCTCCGTATGACCTGGTGAAGACGATGCGGGCCTCCATCCTGGTACTGGGACCGCTGGTGGCCAGGATGGGCCAGGCACGGGTCTCCCTGCCCGGCGGGTGCGCCATCGGGGCGAGACCCGTCAACCTGCACATCAAGGCGCTGGAAGAGATGGGAGCGGAGATCCGCCTGGAGGAGGGGTACATTGATGCAAGGGCGCGGAGGCTCAAAGGGGCGCGGATTTACTTCGATCTCTCCACCGTAACGGGAACGGAGAACATTATGATGGCCGCGACCCTCGCCGAGGGGACGACCATCCTGCAGAATGCCGCGAAAGAGCCCGAAGTGGTCAACCTGGCCGATGTTCTGGTCGGGATGGGCGCACGCATCCATGGAGCGGGAACGGACGTGATCACGATTGAAGGGGTCCCGCGCCTTCACCCCGTGGAGGCCTCCGTCATCCCCGACCGGATCGAGGCGGGTACGTTCCTCATCGCCGCCGGCATGACGGGCGGGGACATCCGCCTGACGGGATGCGATCCTGGCCATATCGAGGCGCTGACTGTGAAGCTCCAGGAATCGGGCATGACCATCGAGACGGAGCCGGGTGGAATCCGGGCCGTCGGGACCCGGCGGATCGCGAGCGTCGATGTGAAGACCCTTCCCTATCCTGGCTTTCCGACGGACCTCCAGGCGCAGATCATGGCGATGATGGCCCTCGGGCAGGGTTTCAGCGTCGTGACCGAGACAGTCTTCGAAAACCGCTTCATGCACGTGAGCGAACTGCTGCGGATGGGTGCGGACATTGATATCCAGGGAAGCAGCGCCTTCGTGAGAGGGGTCCCGCGGCTTCTCGGAGCACCGGTGATGGCCACCGACCTCCGGGCATCGGCGTCCCTGGTCCTGGCAGGGCTGGCCGCGGAGGGACGGACGGATGTCGCCCGCGTCTACCACCTGGATCGCGGGTATGAGTCCATGGAGAAGAAGTTTTCCGCTCTCGGGGCCGATGTGAAAAGGGAGAAGGCATGAGATGAGGATCATCCGCACAGGCGATTCCCGGTTTGAAGAAGTGTTCCGGCAGATCGCGGGACGGGGTCGGGTCTTCGACGAGGATCTCTGGAACACGACGTTCCGCATCGTTCGGGATGTGGCCGACCGGGGCGACGAAGCCCTTTTCGCCTATACGAAGCAATTCGACGGCTGCCTTCTTTCTTATGGTGCGGTTGAGGCGTCGTCGGCGGAGATTGAAACCGCGCTGTCGGCCGTTTCCCGGCAGGAATGGGAGATCCTTCGCCTGAGCGCCGGGCGGATCGAGCGATATCACCGGAGACAGGTTCTCCCGGACTGGCGGATCGACGATGAGGAGGGCGTGCTCCTGGAACAGCGGGTTCTTCCGCTGGACCGGGTGGGCATCTATGCCCCCGGAGGACTCGCGGCCTATCCGTCGACGGTGTTGATGGCCGCGATCCCTGCCCGGATCGCCGGGGTGAAGGAGATCCTGCTCGCCTCTCCGGTACGGGACGGGCGTCTTCATCCCCTGATCGCCGCAGCGGCGAAGCTTTGCGGGGTCACGCGCATCCTCAAGATCGGGGGAGCGCAGGCCATTGCGGCTCTGGCGCACGGGACCGCGTCGGTGCCGAGGGTCGACAAGATCGTAGGGCCCGGCAATGCATATGTGGCCGCCGCCAAGCGGATCGTCTTCGGGGAGGTCTCCATCGACATGATCGCCGGACCCAGTGAGGTTCTGATCGTTGCCGACGGCAGCGCTCCCGCAGCATTCGCCGCCGCGGACCTCATCGCCCAGGCGGAACATGATGAATCGGCCAGCGCGGTCCTGGTTACGCCCGATTCGGAGTATGCCTCCCGCGTGTCGGCAGAGGTGGATCGGCTGGTGAGCGGCCTGTCCAGGAGAGAGATCCTGACACGGTCCCTGGATCGGTACGGTGCGATCTTCCTGGTGAAGGACCTGGAGCAGGCGGCGGACGTCGCCAACCGGTTCGCGCCGGAGCACCTGGAACTGATGGTGGAGAATCCCCGGAGTATCCTGTCCGGGTTCCGGCATGCCGGCTCCATCTTCCTGGGGGCGCATGCACCCGAGGCGATCGGGGATTATCTCGCCGGTCCGAACCACATCCTGCCTACCGGTGGAACCGCCCGCTTCTCGTCTCCGCTGGGTGTGTACGATTTCCTCAAGCGGACAAGCATCATCCAGTTTTCGCCGGAGGCCTACGGTCGCTACGGGGCTTCGGTTGCGGCTTTTGCGGCGATGGAGGGGCTGACGGGACACGGGTTGGCCGCATCCGTCCGGATGGATGGGACTTCGTCCGGCGATCCGGGCTCCCGACAATCGGCTCTTGAAGAGGATACGACGGGAAAAAACCCTTGATAAAAATATCGGTCTCCATTAGGATGGCGCTCCCATTCAACATCAGGAATCATCGAGGGCGGGCGTAATTCAGAGGTAGAATGTCAGCTTCCCAAGCTGAACGTCGTGGGTTCGATTCCCATCGCCCGCTCCATTGATTTCCTTCCTTCATGGGGTATCTCCAGCCCCTGTTTTCGGGGCAAATCCGGGCTTCCTGCGGAAAAAAACACTTGATATTGCGGTTTGGATATGTTACCGCCCCGCCAGATCATCGTGGATTTCTGATGAGTGGGCCTGAGCCCACTTTTTTTTTCAAAGCAATGGAAAACGGCCCGACCGGAAGGTCCATCGAGGAAGCGATCTGGAATTTGGCGGAACCCACTGCGGATGCAGAGGGCGTGGAATTGATCCACGTGGAGTGCATCCGTATGAAGACCCGCTGGATCGTGCGGATTTTCCTGGATAAGACAGGGGGCGTCACCCTGGATGACTGCTCGCGGGTCAGCCACGTTCTGGGGGATCTCCTGGAGGTCCATGATCTGCCGCCGGGGCCTTACACACTGGAGGTCTCCTCGCCCGGGCCGAACCGGCCTCTGTCCCGGGACCGTGACTTTTCCCGCTTTTGTGGAAGCCCGGTGATGCTGAGGCTGGACGGTTCGCTGGACGGGCTGAGGAATGTCCGCGGAACCCTCCTGGAGTACGATGCCGGAGAGGCGGAGAGGATGCTCCTGGTGGAGGTTGACCGTGAGGTCCGGCGCATTCCGAGAAAAGCCGTTGTGAAGGCAAACCTGATTGATGTTGAGGGAGAGACCCGTCGTACGGAGGTCCCCCGAAAGGGAAAGAGGAAAACCCGTCACTGAGTCGCAGCCGGGGTGGCACACATCGTCTCCGGATCGGCGCACAGACTTGGAAACGGCAGCCGCCGGCAGGCGCCCGGGGCAGACGAATGGCCTGCCATCCGTCCTGATCGCGTGCCTGGTGACGAGCCATATTTTGTAAGCGGAGGAACGTTCATGTTGCCGGAGTTGAAACGACTGATCGAACAGATGGGGAAAGACCGGGGAATCGACAAGCAGATCATCATCGAGGCCCTGGAGGCGGCGATGCTGACGGCAGCGCGCAAGAAGCTGGGTCCCCACGTGGAGATCGAGGCTCACTATAACGATGAAGCCGGCGAGGTGGAGGTTTTCCAGTTCAAGATGGTGGTGGACAAGATTCTCGATCCGGATCTTCATATCCTGCTGGACGAAGCGCGACAGACGCTCGACGAGGAGGCGGAGCCCGGGGACAGCCTGGGAATCAAGATCGATACGAGCACCTTCGGAAGAATCGCCGTTCAGACGGCCAAGCAGATCATCATCCAGCGGGTCAAGGACGCGGAACGGGATAACATCTATGACGAATACAAGGACCGGAAAGGGGAATTGATCAACGGATTTGTCCAGCGATTCGAGGGAGGATCCATCATTGTAAACCTTGGTCGGGCGGAGGGTGTGATTCCCGTATCCGAACAGATCTTCAAGGAAGTGTACAAGCGGGGGGAGCGGATTCGTGCCTATATCCTGGAAGTGAAGCGAATTACAAAAGGGCCGCAGATCATTCTCTCGAGGACCCATCCTGGGTTCCTGCGGGCACTGTTCGAGGTCGAGGTTCCGGAAATCTCCGAGGGACTCATTGAACTGGTCAATGTGGCGAGAGAACCCGGGAAACGGGCGAAAATCGCCGTGCGCACCAAGGACAAGGATATCGATCCGGTGGGCGCCTGCGTCGGCATGAGGGGATCCCGCGTGCAGAGCGTGGTTCAGGAACTGCGGGGCGAGAAGATCGACATCGTTCCGTATTCCGACGATCCGGTCAAGTTCGTCTGCAGCGCCCTGTCCCCGGCCAAGGTGGAAAAAGTGCTCATGGACGAGGAAAACCGTGCCATGGAGATCATCGTTCCCGATGATCAGCTTTCCCTGGCCATCGGCAAGAACGGGCAGAATGTTCGGCTGGCCGTTAAGCTGACAGGCTGGAAAATCGATGTGAAGACGGAAGCACTTATTTCTTCCCAGGAGGATCCGGGACACAAGGAGTTAATGGGGATCCCCGGGATGAGCGAAGAGCAGGCGGAACAGCTTTATGAGAACGGTTTCAAGACCGTGGCGGCCCTGGCTGCCGCGGATCCGGAGGCGATCTCCGCGCTGCCCGGTATGGACATTCAAGTGGCGGCCCAATGGATTGAAGAAGCGGGAAGGATGATCACGCAGAGTACTGTCGCCGGAAAAAGCGAGTGATCAAAGACCCAACAGGGTGTTTTCCTCTGTTTGGACTTCGTCGGAGGAAGTCGGGATGTCGAAGAAGAGGGTATACGAACTGGCGAAGGAGCTGGGCCTGGACAACAAAGAGCTCATTTCCCGCCTGGAAAAGATCGGTGTCATCGTGAAATCTCACTCGAGCACGCTCGAGGAGGCGGACCTGGAGAGGATCCAGAAAGAATTGCTGGCGCCGGAGCCTCGGGAGGTTGTGGAGCAGCGGATCAAGTCGACCGTGATCCGGCGCCGTGCGATACGAACGGCTGCGGAAGAAGAACCTGCTGAAGTGCCCGAGCAAACGGCTGTGGAAGCGGAAGCCGAAATGGAAGCGGAAGCGGATGAAGCGCCCGCAGCGGCCGTGCCGGAGCCTGCCGAACCGGTGCAACCTGCGGCTGCGCCGGCCACCCCACCGGAACCGCTAAAAAAGGAAGCCGAACCGGCGCAACCGGTCGCTGCAGCGACGGAGCCGGCTGCTCCTCCTGCAGAGGAAAAGAAGCTTGAAAAGCCTCCGGAGGTTCCCTCCCGCGGCACGACTGCCACGGTCATATCCAGGCCCGCCCCGGGTGAGATCCGAAAACCGTTTGTGAGAAGGGAACCGGTTTCGCCGAGGCAGGCTCCTGCCGCCCCGGGTGCAAGAAAAGAAGCGCCCCGCAGGCCCGATCTAAAAGTGACGAGGGATGTTCCGCCGGCAGCTCCTCCAGCGGGTGGGACACCGGACAAGAAGCCGAAATGGGTGGCCGACAAGAAGAAAAAGACCATTGAAGTGGTCATGGGCGAGCAGCCGGGTCAGAAGAAGAAGTCTATGGCGCGCAAATCCCTTGACCGGCGGGACATCCGGCAGGAACTGGATACCGACGAGCGGGTGGCGCACTGGCGTGATGAGAAGAAGGCCACGGTTGTCCGCATGCAGAAGCCCCAGATCACGGTTCCCAAGGCAAGCAAGCGGCGGATCAAGGTGATGGAAGCCATCACCGTCGGGGAACTGGCAAAGAAAATGGGCGTCAAGGCCAGCGAAGTCATCAACAAGCTGATCGGGCTGGGGTTGATGGCGGGGATCAATCAGTCCATCGACTTCGACACGGCTGTGCTGATCGCGGGTGACTTCGGATATCAAGTGGAAGCGGCCGCTTTTGATTACGATGAAACCATTCAGCGTCCGGAGACGGCTCCGGCGAATCTGAAGCCGCGGGCTCCCGTCGTGACGATCATGGGGCACGTCGATCACGGAAAGACGTCTCTCCTGGACGCGATTCGCCAGACCAACGTGATTGAAGGAGAGGCGGGCGGAATCACCCAGGCGATTGGTGCCTATCACGTCCACATCAAGGACCGTGACATCGTATTCCTGGACACACCCGGCCACGAAGCGTTTACAGCCATGCGCGCCCGCGGAGCCCAAGTCACGGACATCGTCGTGCTCGTAGTTGCCGCCGACGACGGCGTCATGGAACAGACCGTGGAGGCCATAAACCATGCCCGGTCGGCCGGCGTTCCCATCATGGTGGCCATCAACAAGATCGACAAGCCGAATGCCGACATCCCACGGATCAAGCAGGGACTGACGGAATACAACCTGGTTTCGGAGGAATGGGGAGGAGACACGATCTTCTCGGAAGTGTCTGCGAAAAAAAAGGAGGGTATCGAGGAACTACTGGAGATGATTCTTCTCCAGGCGGACGTGCTGGAACTGAAGGCCGATCCGGATCAATCGGCCCGGGGTATTATCATCGAGTCAACACTTGATCGTGGACGCGGGCCCGTAGCGACTGTCCTGATTCAGGAAGGCACGCTGAAAGAAGGGGACCCCTTTGTTTCCCGGACGGAATTCGGACGGGTCAGGGCTATGATCGACGACCAGGGGCGACGGGTGAAAGAAGCCCCACCCTCCATGCCCGTTGTCGTCATCGGATTCTCAGGGGTTCCCCATGTAGGGGCCGAGTTTGTGGGTGTGGAAGACGAGAAGAAGGCCAAAAGCATCAGCGAATACTGGGTACGCAAGGAACGGGAGAGAGAGCTTACCGCAACATCCAAGATCACCCTGGAACAACTTTATCAACGAATGAAGGAGGGTGTTAAGGAACTCAACGTCATCCTCAAGGCCGACGTTCAGGGGTCCGTCGAGGCCCTCGCAGATGCCCTCAACAAGCTCGGTACGGATGAAATCAAGGTCAAGATCATTCACAGTTCCACCGGCACCGTGACGGAGACGGACGTCATGCTGGCCTCCGCCTCCAATGCCATCATCATTGGTTTCAACGTCCGGCCCGATGCGCGGGTTGCCGAGCTTGCGGAAAACGAAGGCGTCGAGATCAAACCTTACGATATCATCTATAATGTAATCGCCGATATGAGGGCGGCCATGGAAGGGCTCCTGGAACCGGAGTACCGGGATGTGGTCCAGGGACACGCGGAGGTCCGCCAGCTCTTCAAGATTCCTAAGGCGGGGACCATTGCCGGCAGCTATGTCGTGGACGGCAAGATCTCCCGCAACGCCCAACTAAGGCTGCTTCGACAGGGGGTCGTGCTCTATGACGGCCGGTTCGCTTCCCTCAAACGCCTGAAAGACGATGTCAAGGAGGTCCAGACCGGTTATGAATGCGGGATCGGCATCGAGAACTTCAACGACCTCCGTGAAGGAGACGTGATCGAGGCCTATGTGAAGGAGCGGGTCGAGCGGAAATTATAGAGATGAACTACCGGGATATGAATTCCGGCTGGTGGGAGTTAAGATGGTCATCGGATCCGGAATCCTGGAAATCCTGATTCCCGACAGCCGGTCCCTCAAGGACAAACGGGGAGTCCTGAACCGGATCCTCAAGAGAACACAGAATTCGTTCAATATATCCATCGCCGAGGTGGGCCTGCAGGACTTGTGGGGACGGGCGAGAATCGGGTTCAGCATCGTAGGAAACGACCGGGCCTATGTGAACCGGAAGATCGACATGGTGTTGAATTTTATCCAGGAACAGCAACTGGCCGAAATTCTGCAGACCATGATCGAAATAACCAGTGTGTCGGAGCGGATGTCCCCCGCACTCTATGAGGAGCGGAAATATGCAGCCCTTCAAGAGGGCACAGAGGGTGGCGGACCAGATCCGGATGGAGATCTCGGAGATCCTCCGTCGTCAGATCCGTGATCCGAGGATCGGATCCGTTACCATCACGGATGTCCGTGTGACGGATGATCTTCGCATGGCACGGATTTTCTTCGTCGAACTCGGCAAGGACGATGTGGCCGCCGAGACGTGGGAAGGACTCGAAAGCGCAGCCGGTTTTCTGAAACGGGAGTTGGGGCACAGGCTCCATCTTCGCTACGTGCCGGATATTGTTTTCAAGCACGACCCGTCTTTTGCGTACGGGAGCCGGATCGAGGGACTGCTCAAGGAGATTCATCAGAGAGACGCAGAGCACGATGCAGAAGATTCTTGATATCATCCACCGGGGACGGTCTTTTCTCGTCGTCGCCCATGCCAGGCCCGATGGGGACTCTGTCGGATCCATGCTGGCGCTTTACCACATGCTGAAGACCGCCGGAAAAGAACCGCTTGTCTATTCCCAGGACGCGATTCCGGAAAACTACCGCTTTCTGCCGGGTTCCGGCGAGGTCGTGTTCGATCTTCCGGCCGGCCGGATGTATGATGCTGTGTTTCTTCTCGACTGCAGCGAACTGGACCGGGTTGGAGACCGGTGGGAGGAAATCAGCAAGGCAGGTCCGCTTGTCAATATCGATCACCACATCTCCAACGACCGGTTCACCGATGTGTTCCTTATCGACGCCCATGCCAGTTCGACGGCCGAACTCCTTTATCGCCTGGCGGTCGCCCTGGGGTGGGAACTGTCAAAAGAAGCCGCCGACTGCCTTTACACGGGAATCCTCACGGATACGGGAGGATTCTGTTACGGCAACACCGGCCGGGACAGTCTGTTCGCGGCGGCAGACCTGGTGGCCAGTGGAGCCAATCCGCAATGGGTTTCCGAGAATGTGTATGAAAGCAAGCCCCTTGAAAAAATCCGGCTTCTGGCGAGGGCGATGGCGACTATGGAGTTTCAGCTCGACGGAAAGGTCGGACTGATGGTTGTGACGCTGGCCGATTTTGCCGCCTCCGGAGCGCTCTTCGAGCATACGGAAGGCTTTGTCGATTTTCCCCGGGGTATCAGGGGGGTGCAGGTTTCCGTCCTTTTCACGGAGGTCGCGGATCGGTCGTACAAGGTCAGCCTGCGCTCCAAGGGAAGGGTTAATATCGAGAAGGTGGCCCGTTCTTTTGGTGGCGGGGGCCACATGAATGCCGCTGCCTGCCGGTTGGAGGGCGAACTGGCGGATGTCGTGCGGCGGGTCCTGGAGGAGATCGAAGCGGTCCTGTCGGAATGAATGGTGTCGTAGTCGTGGACAAGCCGGCGGGAAGGACGTCTCATCGCGTCGTTCAGGATGTGAGGAGGACGCTGGGCATCCGGAAAGCGGGCCATACGGGGACCCTGGATCCGCTTGCTACGGGAGTTCTTCCGGTGTGCCTGGGGGAGGCGACAAAACTGGCCCCTTTTCTGATGGAGGGGATCAAGGAATACCGGTCGACGCTGCTCCTGGGGACAACGACGGATACCCTGGACCGCGAGGGACGGATCCTTTCAGAACGGGAGGTTCATGTTTCATCCGTAGACATTGAGGAAGCAATCCCCCGGTTCATAGGCCGGATCCGACAGGTGCCCCCCGTGTACTCCGCCATCAAACTGCATGGGGAGCCTCTCCACCGGAGAGCCAGGCGGGGGGAAGCCGTTTCGTCGCCTCCCCGATGGGTGGATATTTACCGTCTCGATGTCGAAGAGATCCGGCTTCCGTACCTGACCCTGCGGGTTGCATGCTCGAAAGGGACCTATATCCGGTCTCTGTGTGCAGACATTGGAGAAGCCCTTGGCTCCGGGGCCTGCCTCACAGAGTTGCGACGCCTTCGAAACGGTCCTTTTGCGGTTGAAAATGCCGTGTTTTTCGACGGCATGACACGGGAGGAGGCCCGGAGCGTCCTGCTGGAGGCCGTGATCCCCATGGCGGAAGCCTTGGGGAGTGGTGTCCGTGCCGTTACCGTCGACGCGGATGAGGAAGGGAGAATCCTGGATGGCGGACAGCCCAGGGTGGATGCGCTCCGGGGGGTTGATATCCCTTTTCTTGCCCCCGGAGATATGATAAAAGTATTGAATGTGCAAGGAGAACTGGTCGCCGTTGCCGAGATGCTTTTTTCTTCGGAAGAACTGCTGACCGAAAAGGGAGATATTCAGGCGGCGAGGCTCCTGCGAGTATTTCTTCCGTCCAGCATAGACCGAAATCAGTGAAAGAGGGAGGATATAGAGGTGTTAGATACGGAGAAGAGAAAAGACATCATCAAGAGCTATCAACTCCATGAGGGAGATACCGGTTCCCCGGAGGTGCAGATTGCCCTCCTCAGCGCCCGCATCGAGTATCTGACGGAGCATTTCAAAATGCACCAGAAGGACCACCATTCCCGCAGGGGGCTCTTGAAGCTTGTCGGCCAGCGGCGAAGGCTGCTGGATTACCTGAAGAAAAGCGATGTGGATCGCTATCGAAGCATCATCTCCCGGCTGGGTCTCCGGAAGTAATGCGCGGTCCGAAAACCGTGCCGCCGATCCCGGAAACGGGAGAGGAATGCATGGAATCCTTACATTCCTTGCCCGATCAAGGATCGACTGAAAAAGAGGAAAAATACGATGAGTCAAGTCTTTAGTACAGATTTTGCCGGAAGACCGATTTCGGTCAAGGTGAATTACATGGCGGGCCAGGCCAACGGCAGTGCGCTCGTCCAATATGGAGACACGGTTGTTCTCGTGACAGCCGTGGCCGTCAAAAGCAGGAGGGAAGGACTCGATTTTCTACCCCTTACAGTAGATTATCAGGAAATGACTTCTGCCGCAGGAAAGATTCCCGGTGGCTTCTTCAAGCGTGAAGGACGTCCCAACGAACGGGAAGTTCTCACCTCGCGAATCGTTGACCGCTCCGTTCGTCCCCTTTTCCCTAAGGGATATGTTTACGAAACCCAGATCGTGGCGACGGTGCTGTCGGTGGACAACGAGAACAATCCGGATGTAGCGGCCATGCTGGGTGCCTCGGCCGCCCTGGAAATATCGGACATTCCTTTCAAGGGTCCCGTCGGTGGGGTTCGTGTGGGAAGAATTGACGGCCGATTTGTCTGTAACCCTTCACAGGAGCAGATGACCCAGAGCGACTTCAGCCTATTTCTCGTCGGACGAAAGGTCACTCCAGGTACCGGCGGAAAGCCCTACGATATAAACCTTGTCATGCTGGAAGGGGAGGCCAGAGAAGTCGCGGAAGACGTGTTGGTGGATGCCATACAATGTGGTTTGGACGAACTCGCGGCGGTGATTGATCTCCAGGACAAGATGCGGGAAGCCATCGGTCAACCGAAGCGGGTGATTGAACCGCCGAAGGTGGATGAAGCGCTTGCACTGCGGATCAAGGAACTGGCCCTGCCTGGATTGCAGCAGGCCTATGTGACGCCTGGGAAGCATGACCGTTATGCCCAACTGGATGCCCTGAGGGACACCGTTCTGAAGACGGTTACAGAAGAAAATGAGGCATCGGCGCCACAGGCCCGGGGAATTTTTGAGGACCTGGAAAGGCAGGTCCTGCGGGGCATGATCCTGGGACAAAAGAAGAGAATCGATGGCCGTGCTTACACTGAAATCCGACCGATATGGTCGGAAACGGGCATCCTGCCGAGAGCGCATGGTTCGGCCCTGTTCACAAGGGGTGAAACCCAGGCCTTGGCCTCCCTGACGCTGGGTACTTCGTCCGATGAACAAAGACTCGACTTCATCATGGGGGAAGAGTTCCGATCCTTCCTTCTGCACTACAATTTCCCGCCTTACAGCGTGGGTGAGGCGAGACCGCTGAGAAGCCCGGGCCGTCGGGAGATCGGACACGGGAACTTGGCGCGGCGAGCCCTGGTACCGGTATTGCCATCGTCGGAGGAATTCCCCTACACGATTCGGATCGTTTCCGAGATTCTTTCCTCGAATGGCTCGTCTTCCATGGCCACCGTTTGCGGGGGTATTCTGGCCCTCATGGATGGCGGTGTTCCTGTGAAGGACGTCGTGGCAGGCATTGCCATGGGTCTCCTGAAAGAAGGGGAAGATGTAGCCGTTCTGTCCGACATCCTGGGCGACGAGGATCATGCAGGTGACATGGACTTTAAGGTCTGCGGTACGAAAAACGGTGTCACAGCCCTGCAGATGGACATCAAGATCGACGGCCTCACGGAGGCAATCCTCCGCCAGGCCCTGCAGCAGGCCAAGGAAGGCCGCTTGCATATCATCGGAAAACTGAAGGAGACACTCTCCCAGGCCAGAAGCGACATTTCCATTTATGCCCCGAGAATCACGACCGTGAAGGTTCGCCCGGAACGGGTGAGGGATGTCATTGGGACGGGCGGGAAAAACATCCGCCAGATTATCAGCGAAACGGGTGTGACCATCGACGTGGAAGACGACGGGACCGTGACGATTGCCTCCAGCGACGCCGAGGCTTCGGCCCGCGCCGTTGCCATGGTGAAATGGCTGACCGAGGATGCTGAGATCGGCAAGATATATCGGGGAACAGTGAAAAAGATCGTCGATTTCGGCGCCTTCGTCGAAATTCTGCCGGGGACCGAAGGCCTGATTCATATTTCCCAGTTGGCCAAGGAGCGGGTGAACAAGGTGACCGACATTCTCCAGGAAGGGGATGAAGTCATGGTGAAGGTCCTGGAGATCGACAAGGCCGGAAAGATCCGCCTCAGCCGCAAGGAAGCCCTGTGAAAGCATGATCCGGAAAAGCATTCTCGATAACGGCATCCGGGTCGTGTCGGAGAGCATCGACCATGTCCGGTCGATCACGATAGGGGTATGGGTTCAGTGCGGGACGCGGTATGAAGACGGATTGACCAATGGCATGTCTCACTTTGTTGAGCACATGCTTTTCAAAGGGACCCGGAAGCGGTCCGCCTTCGACATCGCATCGGCCATCGATTCGGTCGGAGGCGTCCTCAATGCCTTTACAGGCAAAGAACTGACATCCCTCTACGTCAAGATCCCCGACTATCATCTGCCCATGGCGATCGATCTCCTGGCGGACATCCTTCAGGAATCCGTTTTCGATCCGGAGGAGATCCAGCGTGAGAAATCGGTTGTTCTCCAGGAAATTCATATGTTGGAGGACACACCGGACGAGCAGATCCATGATTTCTTCGAGGCTCTCTTCTGGGACGGGCATCCACTCGGGCTTCCCGTACTGGGGACGAAGGAGAGAGTCGAGGGCTTCAGCAGGGAGTCCCTGACGCAGTTTTTCTCCCCGCGTTACCGGGGGGAGAATCTAGTCATCTCGGCGGCCGGGCGGCTGGAACATGAAACGCTGGTTCGCCTTGTGAAGTCCTCCTTTTCGGGACTTCAACGAGATGCTGTCCGGGAGGTGACGAATGTTCCCATGATCACTCCCCGGATAGGATCCCTGGAGAAGGATTTGGAACAGGTGCATCTGATTATCGGCACGCCGGCTCCATCATCCATCGATCCGAGACGATACGCCGGCTTTCTGATGAATGCCGTTCTCGGCGGGAGCATGAGTTCCCGGCTCTTTCAGGAAATCCGCGAGAAACGGGGATTGGCATATGCCGTTCATTCCTACCTGACCCCCTATCTGGACACGGGAATGCTGGGCATCTATGTGGGAACAAGTGACAGCAAGGTCCGGGAAGTGGTCGGGGTGGTTATGGACGAGATGCTGCGTCTGGCCAGCGAGCCTTTGACAAACCAGGAACTCCGGGGGGCCAAGGAATTGATCAAGGGCAACTTCCTCCTGAGCATGGAAAGCACCGACAACCATATGACCAGGTTGGCAAAAAACGAAATCTGTTTCGCACGGCAGATTCCACCGGAAGAGACCGTCTCAGCCATTGATGCCGTGGAATGTCTGGATGTCCTGGAACTTGCCCGGGAAATGTTCAATCCCGACAAGATATCGGTAGCGGCAACGGGGAGGGTTTCCGAAAAGGACCTGACCCTTGCTATTCTCCATCCGTGATTGCATACGCCTGACATGGAAATCCTGGAACTGGCCATTCAGCGTCTTCCCGGTGGTACGGGACTGCCATTTCCATGCTATATGACCATGCATTCCGCAGGGATGGATATTCACGCGGCCGTGACGGGAGATACGGTCATCCAGCCGGGAGAAAGAGTGAGGATTCCCTCCGGATTCGCCATCTCCCTCCCGGCGGGTTTTGAGGCTCAGGTTCGGCCCCGCAGCGGACTGGCTCTCAACCACGGAATAACACTGGTGAATACCCCGGGAACGATCGATGCAGACTACCGGGGAGAGATTGGCATTCTCCTCATCAATCACGGCCGTACCCCCTTTACCGTTCGAAGGGGGGATCGAATCGCACAACTTGTCGTGCAGCGGGTGGCCAGGGTGATCTGGGTTGAGCGGGAACACCTCGATTCCACGCTTCGGGGAGAAGGCGGTTTCGGCCATACGGAATGAGGGTGGAAGCATGAAGAAACATCGGGTTGCCAAGAGCTATCGGGAGATCAACGATCGGATCCGCCAGGGAAGAGCTGTGGTTGTTACGGCGGAAGAGATGATCGATATCGTCGAGCGTCATGGGGACGTCGAGGCGGCCCGTCGAGTCGATGTGGTGACGACCGGTACGTTCAGCCCCATGTGTTCATCCGGTGCGTTTCTGAACTTTGGGCACACGTCCCCAAAAATCAAAGCCTCCAAGGTATGGCTCAACGACGTGCCGGCCTATGCCGGAATCGCCGCGGTGGATTGTTACATCGGGGCGACGGAGGTGGTGGAGGGCGATCCTCTCAACAGTGTGTACCCGGGCGAGTTCAACTACGGTGGCGGCCACGTGCTAGAAGACCTGGTTGCAGGAAACCTGATCCGGTTGCGGGCTGAATCCTATGGAACGGACTGCTATCCCCTCCGTAAGTTCGAGAAAAACATCACCATCCACGATCTTAGAGACGGGACTCTTTTCAATCCCCGGAATGCCTATCAGAACTACAGTTGCGCCGTGAATCTTTCGGACCGCACAATCTACACCTATATGGGGATGCTGCGACCCCGGGCCGGAAATGCGAATTATTCGACATCCGGCCAGCTCAGCCCGCTCTTTAATGACCCTTACTACCGGACCATAGGTATCGGTACACGCATTTTCCTGGGCGGAGCCCAGGGATTCTGTGCCTGGCCCGGGACCCAGCATAATCCGAATGCCGTGAGGGGGAAAAACGGTGTGCCTCGGGAGGGGGCTGGTACAATTGCAACAATTGGAAACCTGAAGGAAATGTCTCCGGATTGGATCGTCGGCGCAAGCATTCTCGGGTATGGCGTATCCCTTTTCGTAGGGATCGGTATTCCGATTCCCATCCTGAACGAAGAAATGGCCCGTTTCACAGCGGTCCGGGATGAAGAGATTGTTACACAGGTTTATGACTATGGGATGGATTATCCGAAGGGGGCAGCAAAAAGCCTAGCGGAAGTGAATTACAAGGAACTCCGGAGCGGTTCGGTTCGGCTGTTTGAGAAAGATGTGCCGACGGCGCCGTTGTCCAGTATGTATAAAGCCAGGGAAATTGCAGTTATCCTCAAGGATTGGATCGAGCGGGGAGATTTTTTGCTCGGCGAACCTCAACAGAGCCTGCCAACGGTGGATGCTCAATAAGCATTCCATCCTACCCTTTGCCTTACATTTTTTGACCAATTGTAAGTTCCAACTCAATCATTTTATCCTGAATTTGATTTTATGTTGCAAAGCGTTTAAATTTGCTTTATATTTCCTATCCAAATTGCGTAACGAAATACCTGTCTCAATCTAAATATTATGCGGGTAGGTAGGTATCTTTTCGTATTCATAATGTTTATGGCGATTCTCATCACCTTCGGAAACCGGGGGTTGCTGGATAATTACAGGATGGGCAAGAAGCTGGCAGCCATCCAGCAAGCGAATGAGGATATCGTACAAGAGAACAGGGAGTATCAGAAGAAAATCGATTTGCTGAAAAACCATCTGGGTTACATTGAGATGGTGGCCCGCAATGAGTTGGGCATGGTCAAGAAAGGAGACGTTGTATATCGATTTCCGAAATAAGTGTGACGGAAATAGCCCGCTTGCCGGCATCAGCGGCAGGAGGAGAGTGACGAACCCATTTCTTTTGTGGTGATCCCATGTTCGATATCAGAAACTTGTTTGCCGGAAAGAAACAGGTTGTGGGACTGGATATCGGGTCCAGTTCACTGAAACTGGTGGAAGTTCTGGATTCCGCTGATGGCTATCTTTTAAATCACTTTTCTCAGATCCCCCTTCCCAGAGGCATTATCGTCGACGGCTTGCTGGTCGACCAGAGAGCCCTCACTGAAAAAGTTAAAGAACTGTTTAAAAATTCCGGCTGCAGCAAGAAAGCGATTGTTACATCCTTGTCCGGTCATTCCGTGATCGTGAAGAAAGTCAATTTTGCCACCATGGAAGAGGAGGAGCTTCGTGAGCTGATCCGGGATGAAGCGGCCAAGTACCTTCCCTTCGACAACATGGATGATATCAATTTTGACTTCGAGATCCTCGGAGCCTCGGAATACAATCCGAACCAGATGGATGTTCTCATCGTTGCCGCCAAGAAAGAGGCGGTCAACAGCTTCGTGGATGCCCTTATGGATGCGGGCCTCTCCGTTGCAATCATGGATGTCGATTCCTTTGCCCTGGAGACCATGTACGAAGAGAATTACGATTATCAGGAAAACGAGATGGTCGTGATTGTGAATATCGGGGCGACCATTACGAACATAAGCGTCATCAAGAGCGCAACATCTGTTTTTACACGCGATTTCACGCTCGGAGGGAATGCCGTCACGGAGGCGATTCAAGAGCGGTTCGGGTTGACGTTTGAAGAAGCGGATCAGGTCAAAGCCGGGAAGATGGCCTTCGACGACGCTGCCCGGCGTGAGGTCATGGCCAGCCTCCTTTCCTTCGCCGAGCCCCTGATCCTGGAGATAGAACGATCCATTGAATATTTTCAGTCTTCTTATGGAGGCGCATCCATCAAGAAGATCATCCTTTCCGGCGGAGGAGCCAACCTGCCGGGATTAGCAGGAGAACTGTATCAGAGACTCAACATTGAAACCGAGATCGTCAATCCCTTTCGGAAGATCGGCATCAACAGGAAGAAGCTGGATCCGGACACCATGGATCGCATCGCCTCGATTGCCGCGGTAGGGGTGGGTCTCGCATTGAGGAGGATTGGCGACTAATGATCCGCATCAATCTGCTCCCATACGTTGAGAAGAAGAAAAAAGAAGACACAAAAGCGGAGTTGTTCGTCTATGCCGGAGTGATTCTCCTGTTTCTTGTCCTCCTGGGTTCCGTGGCTGCCTACATGATCATGACAACGAGCAGCCTTGAATCGGATATTGCAAATAATGAACAAAGACTTGCGGTTCTGAACAAAATTGTCGGCGAGGTGGAAACGTTCAAGGCCGATAAATTGTTGATGGAGAAAAAGCTTTCCATTATCCAGAAGCTGGAGGAGAACCGTCTTTATCCCGTGCGAATGCTGGACCAGTTTACATCCCTGGTTCCGGTAAAGGAGATTTGGCTCGAAAAGATTGCGGAAACAGGGACGAATCTGACCATCGAGGGAATGGCCGTGGACAGCATTGCCGTTGCCAGATTCATGAAAAGTCTTGAAACGGCCTCATTCATCAAGTCTGTCGATCTCGTCTCCTCCAGGCAAAAAGATCTTACCGGCCGCAAACTACAGCAATTTACCCTGAAGTGCATCACCAGAAGGAGCATGTGAGCCATGGCCCTGTCGTCCCTGGAGGATCTGAAGAAGTTGTCCATGCCGGCGAAGATCGGAATTCTTTGCGCGGTCCTTCTCCTGCTAGGGTATTTTTTCTGGTTCTTCTACCTGGAAGGCGCTCTGGAGAAGAAGAAGGGACTGGAAGAAAAAAAGGCGACCCTGGATCAGCAGATTGACGAGAAAGACCGCATCGCCAAGCAGAGGGATAAGTTTATAAAGGAAGTGCAGGCCCTCAAGGATGCATACCAACTGGCTCTCACCAAACTTCCAAACCAGAGGGAAATTCCCGGACTTTTCCTGGCTGTTGCGGAAGCCGGAAAGGAGGCGGGGGTTGAGTTTGTTCTCTTTGAACCGAAGGCCCCGGAGAAGAAAACAGAGGCGCAGCCACAGGTCGCCCAGAATCTGAAGCCTTCCGACCAGCGGGCGGAACAGAAGACTCCGGATGCAAAGGCAGGGGAACCGGCCAAGGGAGCAAAGGGGAAGCAGGCTGAGCCCGTATCATTCTATGAGGAAATCCCCGTAAAGGTCTCTGTGAACGGCCCGTTTCACAGTGCGGCCGTCTTCTTCGACAAGGTGGCCAAGCTTCCGCGAATCGTGAATGTCGAAGAAATAACCATGGGAGAGGGAAAGGATCTGAAAGGTCAGAGGGTCCTTACAACATCCTGTATCATCAAGACATACATGTTCCTGGATAAGGCCGATGAAAAGAAAAAACCGTAGTTGGATGGGAATAGCCGCCTGTGGAGCGTTTCTGTTGATGGCGGCCGACGGATGGACCCAGACGGCGGTACAGCCGGTTCCACAGCCGCAGGTTCCGGTGGAGACGTACCGGTATGTTCCAGCAGGGAAGCCGGATCCGTTCAAGCCCTTTATCGAGTTGAACAAGCCGCTGGTGGTCAAAAAGACAACCGGCCGCCGGAAAATGGGCCCCATCTCCCCGTTGCAGAATCTGTCTCTGGAACAGTTTTCCCTGGTGGGTATTGCCGTTGGCAAAGCCAGTCGTGTCGCCATGATGGAGGATAAAATCGCCAAAAAGTTTTATCCCGTGGTGTCTGGCACGTACATTGGACAAAACGATGGCCGCGTGGTGGAGATCCTGGCCGATCGGATCATCGTGGAGGAGAGGTTGCGAGAGGGCGGAGGAAAGGTGAAAGCGAAGCGGATTCCGATTCTGCTTCACAAGGATGAAGGGGTGAAACCATGAAGCGATTGATTGAGGGACTACTCGTCGTTTTCTTTGTACTGGCCGTCCTTCTGCCTGGAGGAAATGCCGCCGATCCAGCTGTATTGGAAGGCATCACATTCGATCATCCGACCGGGAAGGAGCGGGTCAATATCCTGGTATCGAAACCCGCTTCATTCACAGTGGAGGAACGGGATGGAAACATTGTGCGAATTCGGCTGGAAGGGGCTTCCGTGCCGGACAAGCTCAAACGGACCCATGGAGCTGGAGAATTAGACAACATCAAGAGTATTGTTGCTGACGGCAAAGGATCAGGGAGCCGAAGCTGGGTCGCCGTGGATGTCAGCCTGAAGGAGCGGGTACCGTTCGTCGTCAGGCAGAGCAGTCGTTCTATACTTGTAGATTTCAATGTGACCACGCTGGCGCTCGCGAAGCCTGCCGCACCGGTTGTAAAGCCTTCCGTGCCGGTCGTAAAGCCGTCCGCCTCGACGAAAACGCCGGTAGTTTCCAGCAAGGCGCTTCTTCTCGGGCAGGCACCGGCGGAAACCAAACCGGTACAGGTCGCAAAATCTTACGACCTGGATGCAGCGGACGGGGAAAAAGCGAAATACACCGGCCAGAGAATTTCCATCGATTTCCAGGACGCGAACATCCGTTCCGTCTTTCGTCTCCTTTCCGAAGTGAGCGGGAAAAACATCGTTTCGGCAGAGGACATCAAGGGGAGCGTTACCATTACCCTGAAGAATGTTCCCTGGGATCAGGCCCTGGATACGATTCTTTCCCTGAACAGCCTGACGAAAAGGGAATCGGGTGACGTTATCTCCATCATAACCCAGGATAAACTGAAAAAAGAAACAGCCGACAGGAAGGCCATCGAAGACGAACAGAGAAAATCGGAACTGGCCCGCAAGGAAGAAGAACAGAAACAGCTCGTCGAGAAGGGTCGGCTGCGGCAAGTGTCCATTGAAGCGAAGATCATCGAGACGACGGACAGTTTCATCCGGAATCTGGGCGTTCAATGGGCGGCCGGTGGCACCGGTCTGGGAGGTGCAAACAGTTATCCTTATGGTGCGGCAGGAGGAACCAACCCGTCCCTGCTGAATTCTCTCGTGACCACTCCGCCCACGGGGATAGGCCTTACCAGTGAGGCCCTGGCTGTGAATTTCCTGCCCATGGCCTCAACCATAACATCTCCGACGCTCGGCATCGTCCTGGGAAGCTCCAAGGCGGTTCTGGACGTGCAGCTCGCCGCCAGTGAAACAATCAGTGAGACCCGTATCATATCTTCTCCGAAAATAACGACGATGGATAATGTCAAGGCCATTATCAAGCAGGGTGAGGATGTACCGTACGTGACACCGGCATCCTCCACAAGTCCGGCCACGGTATCCTTCAAGGAAGCAGTCCTGAAGCTGGAGGTGAAACCCCGTTTGACGCCGGATGGAAAGATATCGATGGAGATCAAGGCGTCCAACGACTATGCAGACTACGCTAGGGCCGCAAGCCTGCAGAACAACCCACCGATCAACAAGAGCGAGATCGAGTCCACGGTTGTCGTGAGAGACGGCGATACGATCGTCATTGGTGGAATCATGAAAACCACGGACACGGAGGCCGTAACGGGGGTTCCATGGATCCATAAGATCCCTGTTCTGGGCTGGCTTTTCAAGACGGAAGACATCACGAAGAAGAAAACGCAGTTGCTTATCTTTGTCACGCCAAAGATCATCAATTCGACGGATACAGCGGTTTTTGCCGAGCCGGCGTTGATGTCAGCGGAAGGATAGACGGACGCGCAGAACAGAACCTGGAGACATGGGAAGCCCCTCCCTGCATAATTGCTCGGGGAGGGGCTTTCTCTTGTACGCCCAGAATGGCCGCACTCATGCGGGTGCAAGTCCCGCCGCAAGTTGATCACAGCGAGCGAAGAGAAGCGCAACTGGGTAGTGTCAAGAATCTTTCGCTTTTATCATTGCAGTGCCCACCGGGGTTTAGATTGCCTCCACAAGGTCGATGGCTTGATCCACGTCCTGTACTTGGAGTAGATCCGTTCATTGATGGGTGCGCGCACCGCAATGCGCAATGATGAATGGCGGAATGGAGGATGGAGGCATTCCCGGAGCGTGCAGAAAACAAGGGGCTCCAGACAATCGAGAGGGAATCTTCCTTTATCCGAGCGGTTTCAGTAGATGGAGGACCCAAGAATTATAAAGAAAGGGGACAGACTCGACGTGTCTGTCCCCTTTCATGGGTTTGGCTATTGACTCCCGAATCCGCTCTTCGCTAGGCGGATCGCTATTGCAGGCGCCGGTCCCTCCAGTAGAGCATGTTCGTTCGATTGGATGGCGACACGGGGTTGATGTCAGCACGCATCGTGCTGGCACCCGTTCCGGCACCTCCGCTGACGGTCACGTAGAGATCCGGCACCGGCGACGATCCCGGCTTCAGGGAGATGACCGGTGCGGAGGGGATCCCCACGCCGAGCGTGACACTGCGGGCTGTTCCCGTACTGGTCGTCAGGGCCGCACCACCCGTCGTATAGTTCACGCCATAGAGTTTTGCTGTCCCAGCCTGTGAGCAGAGATCGCTCCCGATCGGAGGTGTATAGGATGTGAAATAAACAACGCCTCCATAGACCGTGGGGTCGGCCAGCATCTTTTCACCCTGGCCGGCGAGGTTGATGTACCACCCTTTCTTTGTGGTCGAGGCGGTGTCGTAGGTTCCTGTTGTAATATTTTCAAGGTCATTGATCGAGTATGATGTCGTCCGGTCATTGTCCTTAAGGCCGAAGAATTTTTCCTGAGCGTTGGACGCCGTCGGATCCGACTTGTCACCCGTGCCCCAGTATATCCACAAGTTGTTCTGCTTGTCTTTCGCGACGGCGGGACTCGTGAAAATGGGTCGTATGGTACCGGTAGAGGCGGCAAAGAGATAACCTCCCGACCAGCTCGATGTCGTGCAGTAGGGATTGCTGGCGAGATCCGCAGCAGAGCACATCTTGAATCGCCACATGCTTCCACCAAGGTCTCCAATGTAAACTGTATCGATGAAGTTGTCATTGTCCGTATCGGCAATGGCCGGAGGGGCCGGGAGGCTGTAATTCATGTTCGTATTGTCCGACCGGGTGTAGCTCCACAGGACGGTACCGTCCGCCAGGTCAATAATGTAAAACCCCTTGCCCCGGGGATCGCAGGTTCCGCCGCCGGCGCACTCGGAGGCATTGTAGCCGGCTCCGATGAAACCCACCCATTTTTCGTTCCCCAGGATACTGACCCGTCCGATCTGCATGCGGCTCCAGGGATCTCCCAGGTACGGCGCCTGGGTGCTGGAAGGCATGATGCGCCACAGGTATGTCGGGGTTAGCGGATTGGTTACGTTCAAGGCATAGAATCCGCAATAGTTGGAGTATGTCGTGCTGTATGTGGAATTGAAGCCGGTGTCACAGGAAGCGGATGAACTCCAGAGGGTTGTGCTTCCGCCCCTGCCCAGGCCGAAGACGAGGATGCTCTTCCAGTCGGTGGATGTCTTGCTGGTGCCGTCACCGCTACCGGTCCAGTACTCGGATACGGTTACCTGCCCGTCCACGTAATAGGCATGGGCCAGCAGCGTGGGATGGGTTGAATGGGCAAGCGACTTGAGTCGGTACAGGAAATTGGGAGGGATGAAGCTCCACGCCTCCTCACCGTCACTTGTCTTAAATGCATGCATCTGGGCGTCATTGGCGCCGGCGAGGATGACCCGGTTCCCGATGGCGGAGGTCCTGGCGTGGCTCGATCGAAACGCGGAAAACGCGTTGTTGGCGTCTCGGGTGTCATTAAAAAAGGATGACGGCGTGCTGATGGTGATCGGGTTGGAGCGGAACACGTCCCCGAGTTTCCAGTAATCGAAGTTGTAAGCGGATTCGCCGCGCAGATATCCTACGATCATGTTCCGTTCGGCATCGGAATCGGCGTTGAAATAGCTTCTGGCAATGCTCGTCGTGAAGGCTGTCAGGGCTCCTCCCACGTACGTATACATGGTCCGGGTGTCGGCCCCCCGGGACTGGAGAATGGTGCCCGCGTTCCAGACCACGCTGCCGACACTTCCGTCGGTATTGATGTTGTATTTCCTCAGGTGCCCGAGCCAGAAGGGATCGTTTGTCACGGGCTGGAAGGAGCCTTCATAGATGAAATTCTCGTCCTGCGTCCGGGTCGACTGGACGGAGGCCTGGGAGAAGGAATAGGTTGCCTCGCGAATGATCGTGAAGGCCGCCTTCAGGGCTGAGGAGAGCTCAGCCGGGTTCGAAGCGATGAAGGCATACCCGGAGAGGGACAGTTCCCCGGGGTCGTTGGGGGAGTAGTAATGGCCCTCTTCACCCGTCAGGGTATGGTAACAGATTGAATTCGCTGCATTGTAATCCGCCGTGGCCAGGCACTGGCTGCCGCTGGTGACCGTAACGGCCGTACACGGGGATGTCACCTCGGTATAGGCCGTCGGGTTCCCTGTATTGGTTGCCTGGGGGTTGTCTGTGCCTCCGAGGTAGGCGGCCCAGTTCAAGGTGTTTTTGAGGAAGTGGGGCATGGCGGCTCCAAAGCCGATTACGAAGGTGCGGTAGCCGGCGGCGGAAAGCGCCCGTGCTTTTTCCACGAAGGCCCGCCGACGCTTGTACTGATCCACCTGGTTTTCCTGGCCATTGCCGCTGCAGGCAAAGGTGTCGGCACCGTCGGTGATCAGGATGGCGAACTTCGAGCGGCATAGAGCCGCGCTGTCGGTGTTTTTGTGGTAGTCAAGGTATGACTTGGCTTCTGTCAGGGCGCCTGCCAGTGGTGTGCCGCCTGTGGCGGTGGCCCCGGAGATGGTCGAACTTGATCCGACATCGGTGGTTGAGCAGCTCGAAGTTTTGCCGCAATAGATGGAGCTGTACTTGGTGTCGATGGTCTTCAGGACCATGTTGCAGCCGCTTGAGTAGCTCCCGCTTTCATCGGATCCGCAATTGTAATAGCGCATGTACCCGAGCCGGATTCCCAGACTGTTTGAGTCCTGAAGGTTGATGTACGTGTCGTTGTTGTCGTCCAGGATTTCAAATAGCCCCCGCTTGGCGATGGAAAGGCGGCTGCAGTTGGTTGTATAACCAGTATGGCTGGTCTTGTAGAAAGCCCCGTCACAATTCGTTGTTCCGTATTTGGGGACATTCGTCGTACTGATCGTGCACTTTATGAGGCCTGCAGCGGGATCGTTATAGAACGGCCCGTCGGAGGAACAGCTGGCTGCATACATGTATTCTCCGGCGGCCGCCCAGTTCATGCTTCCCGAAAGGTCGAGAACGATCAGTGCGTCCGGCGCCAGGGAGGTGAACAGAGCGGACTCGTCCGCCTCATCCTCCTGGGCGTTTGCCGTCAACGGCAGGACCAGGCAAACAAACAACATCAATAGAAAACAAGCCGAACGCTTCATGGGTCTCCTCCGGTCTAACGGTGCATCAGGCTGATCTCCACCGGGCCATAGCCGAGGCCGATCCCGACCGTGACGGTAGAGTTGTAGGTGGTGTTCCTTCCGGTAATATCGACATTAAAACGGGCCTGTCCCCACTGTTGCCCTCCACCGATCGCAAACCCTGCCATGGGGATGATGGAGGGGCCCGAAGTGGGTGAAACCGCGGCTCCGATGGAATAGAAGGAATTCGGGTCGTTGCTCGAGTCCACCTGGGTGCTGGACGTCGTTGCCGACAGGTTTTCCGGGTCGAAGGTCTGCATGAGCCGGTGGATCCCTGTTTCCACGGCGGCAAGGGCTTTCTTGTCCCCGACGGTCATCGCGCTGGTCCTCAAATCCCCCGTGGACAGGTGGATGACCAGCATGCCGATGGCCAAAAGGATCAGGCAGGCCATAATGGCCGCCACCATTGCAAACCCGCGTTCTGACGGAAAATATTGCCGATGCTTCGAATCAGTTGGCAGCATGGTTCCTCGGAGTAACACTGGTTGAGTAGACAAGGCGTCTCCTCTGGTTCGTCATGGGATCGATTTCCGCCGTCTCCACTGCCAGCGTGATGTCGATCCTCCGGATGTTCGGGATATCCGCCGGGAAACTGGTCAGTTCGGTTCCGCTCCCGTTGAAATAGCGGAAAATAGGGATATCGACGCCCGCGTCGTACGCGCCGTTTCCGTTCACGTCATTGATGACCCGGACCGTCCGAGGGCGGCCGCTGGCCGCGGTTTCTCCTAGAAACGGCTGTGCAGAGCCGCTGCAGTTGGTTGCCCTGGTGATATACTGGTTGGCCGCATCATAGACGTAGGCGATGGTTTCGTTGGGATCCGTATTGTTGTTGTTCGTGATGACGGAGTTCTCGTTGATGTCCATCTGGATCGTCATGAGATTGTTCGTTGCCGCCTGGATTCCCTGGTAGGTCTGGTTTCCACTCGCACTGAAGCAGTTGCCCGGGTCAACCCAGAGGTTCGTGACAACATTCGGGTTGTACGAAGCCATGCGAATCTCCATTGCCATCAGCTCCAGGGCGGCGCGGGCGTCCTGCTGGGCCGTCACCTTCCGCTCGATCCCCTGGGTGGATCGCTGTGCGGTGTTGATCGCCCCGTAGATCGCCATCATGAGGATGACGGCGATGACCAACGTGATCAGCAATTCGATGAGGGTAAACCCTTTCTGGCCTCTCATACGCTTGGACACCCCTCTGGGAATCGGAATTTTTCCTGCCGTGTGACCACCAGGCTTTCTGAGATTCCGGTCTGGTTGATCGGCCAGGTTACCCTGACCGTTACCCGCCAGACTCCGGTCCCGATGCTGGTGATCGTCGTGGTTACCGTGTACGTGGCGTCCCCGGCGATTGTTCCGGCCATGCCGCTGGTTTTGACCGCTGTGGTCGTGGTTCCCGTTGCCACGGCATTACAGGGATTCATGATCCAGGTTTCACGGGTGTCCATCTCCTTGTAGAGAACCTCCGCCGCCCGACCCAGGAAATCGGATCGCCCCACGGTTCTCCATGCTGAGGGTTGCAGGGACAGAATGGCCAGAACTCCGATGGTGGTCAGGAAAATGGCGATGATGACCTCCGGGAGGCCGATCCCCCGCTCATTGCGTCGCAAACTGGACATAGTTCTTTCCTGTAATGTTTACTACGATCTGCGCCGTGGACCCGCGACTGTTTACAAGCGACACATTCCCGGCCGAGGCCGTCCCTCTTGGCAGAAATGTGATGGTCGTGCCCCCGATACCGAAATTGGCGGCCGTGAGGCGGATATCCGAGCCGAAGAATGTTGGAGTCTTGACTTTTGCTCCCGGAGAGATCGTGTATTGATTGCCGGACACATCGAAGTTGATCGTATGGTTCTGGCTTCCCTTGATGGCGTTTTCCCTTGCCGCGGAGAAATCCGAGGCAATCTCGCGGGCAGCAGCCCGGAGATTGGAATTTGTGACATAACGCTGCCAGGAATACCCCGCAATAGCCGCCAGTGTGCCGATGATGGCAATGACGATCAGGAGCTCGGCGAGACTGAACCCTCTGGGATTGAAACCTCCGCCAGTGCTCCCGAATGGTTGTGCCTGGCAACCGGATGATCTTTGCCGATGTAACGGTGTCATTTCTTCGAATCCAGCTTTTTCATCAGTTCATCTTTCGGTACGGCCCCGGGAATAACCGAGCCGTCCTGGAAAATCAATGTGGGGGTTCCAAAGTCAAAAGATTGAGCAAACTGGAGATTCTTTTCCAGTTCATCCATCGTGCAGTCCGTCCGGGGTATTTCTTTTTTTTCAAAGACTTCATCCAGCATTTTCAAAGAGCGGTTGCAGAGGATGCTCTTGGATTTCCAGTAGGCATCCTTGTGCATGGGGAGTGGCAGAAGCTTGATGAGAAAAGCCACATCCTGCCTTTCGTTTACGATCTGATGCAGAGTCTTGTGAAGGGAGGAACAGAACGGGCAGTCGGGATCCGTAAATACGATCACTTTCTTTGTTGCCTTTGCATTTCCCATCCATAAAGCATTGTCCAGGGGGATCTTGGCAACATCAACCCGGAACTGATCCTGAATCGCGTTTTTCGATATCAGACTGAGATTGGTCATGCTGTGGGCATCGAACATCGATCCTGCGAGGATGAAATTTTTCGTATAATCCAGATAAACAATCTGCGGATTCATTTTGCTGCCGAGTGCGATTTCGCAGAAGCCGTCCACCGGACTTTTTCGATTTGAAAGGATGGACACGCCGCCCGGTGCAATCTTGTCAAAAATATCATGCAAAGCAGCTTCCGTCATAGACGAACAGGGGTCTTTTATCGCTGGTTTGCCTTGGCCGTTTACCTGAGCGGGCAGACTGAAAACGAGTACCAGAAGAATCAACGGGACAAATCGCTTCATGATCCGCTCAAACGATGTCATTTGCATGCTCCTTGATCTCCTTTAGGGGGGGGATATGATTGAAATCAAATAAATATTCTCATATCCAAACGGCAAAATCAAGAAGCGTATCCACAAACGAATCGGCCTTTTCGGTTTGTTTCAGGCCGCGGCTTGAAGGGCGATTGGCAGGGTTTCCGGACAGCCGTCGGGAATACCCCGGGGTTGGAAAGATGTTGTTGACTGCTGTCGCCCGGCAACCCTGCCACCATATCCTTTTCAAGACGTAGGCCGCTGGTTTTGCGTCCTGCCCTTTCGGGCAGTTTGCCTCTTCAGGCAGTGTGACAAGCCCTGCAATTGTCAGACCATCAAAACCGAAATTCACTTCCACTGTACCGAAGCTGCTGTAATATATGGTGTAAGTATGTGTATGGGGTTTTCTGAAAAGGAGATCATAACCCGCTTCAAAGCAATACAACCGGGGGTTTTCACCATTTGGGCGGCATTTTCACCAAACCATGTCTTTCTCTCTTTACCGACACGCATATCTCCTTGAGTTGTGGAGATTTCCTCCTTGACACCCCGGGGGGGCTATGCTAGCGTTCGCCGAGCCGTATTTAGTGGCTAAAAACTTAAACATTTCGAATACATTGATCGATGGAACCAGGAGACGTTCAAGGAAGCTCTCTGTTTCTGGAAGAAGCGGAACTGCTGCTCGAGCAGGGTCGCTATGACAGTGCCCGTCGGCTTGCGGAGGAGAACCTGACCCGCCTCCCCTCCGACATCGAGGGGAGAATTGTCCTCTGCCGAGCTCTCCTGGGCATGGATGACCTGGACGCCGCCGAGCAGTGGATTCATGAAATTGATCGCTGGATTTGTTTTACAGCCAGAATCTATCTTGAGGCGGGTGACTCATTTGCCAGGAAGGGACGTCTGGACGATGCAGCCCGCTTCTACCGGAAGTTCCTGCACCTGGATCCGGATGCATCCGAAGCGGAAGAGATTGCATCCAGAATCGGTGATGCTGGTGATCTGAACCTGGCGGTGGAAAGCGATTCGGACCGTTCTCATGTCCGCATCGAAGATATTGACCGCCAGTTCTGGACGGTCACTCTGGCCGATCTCTATGCCCGCCAGGGGCATCCGGACATGTCCCGGAGGGTTCTGGAAGATATCCTGATGCGGGATCCGGATCACGAGGAGGCCAGAATGAGACTGGCATCGCTTCCGAGAGAAGATGCAGGAGGAGGCGGAGGCTCGGGGAGGAGGCTGGCCGAGGAACTTGCCCGCTGGCTCAATAATATTAACAGGCTGAAATCCCATGGAACGTGAGGGTAGTTCCCACCGCAACCGGCAGGCTCGGGTCCGCTCCATGCTCCCGGAGTTCCATCTCGACGGGATCATTTTTTTTAATCTGCGTACAATCCGCTATCTTTCTGGATTTTCCGGAAGCGATGGAGTGCTCCTGCTGCTGCCTGATCGGACGATTCTCCTGGTCGACGGTCGATATAAAACGCAGGCGGGCGGTCAGGCGGACGGCGTGGAGATCAGGCTGTTCGAGGACAAGGTAACGGGTCTCCTGGAGGCATTACTGGATGGTGGACAACGGAATTTTGGCTTCGATGCCTCCGCTCTGTCCGTGGATCTTTACCTGTCCTTGAAGAATTCCTTTGGTGACAGGAATCTTTCTCCCCTCGGAGAGGAAGTTCAACATCTCAGGGCTGTCAAGGAGGATGGCGAAGTCGATCTCATGCGGAAGGCCGCCGCCATTTCTTCCCATTCTGTAATGGCGATTTTCCCCCGAATCGTGCCGGGAGTGAGCGAGCGGGAGCTTGCTGCCGAACTTGAGTACCTTCTGCGAAAGAACGGCTCGGATGGCCCTTCTTTCCCGATCATAGCGGCTTCCGGTGAAAATTCGGCGCTTCCGCACGCTGCGCCGGGACCTCGCCGCATTCAGGAAGGTGATGCCGTGATCATCGATTGCGGATCGATCTTCGAGGGCTATTGCTCTGACGAGACTGTGACCGTTTTTGTGGGGCCAATGGACCCGGAAAAGAAAGAGGCATACACGGTTGTGAGAGAGGCTCTTCTGGAGGCGCTTGACGCAGTCCGTCCCGGTGTTTCCTGCAGGGAAGTGGACGGCAAGGCGCGCCAGAGGATTGAACGGGCCGGGTGGGGACCTTTTTTTTCCCATGGAACGGGGCATGGTGTCGGACTGGACGTTCACGAGGCGCCCCGATTGTCATCACGATCCGATGAGGTGCTTGAAGAAGGGATGGTGGTAACAGTCGAGCCGGGCGTTTATTTTCCGGGAAAATGGGGCATACGGATTGAGGAAATGGTGCTGGTCCAACGTGATGGAATGGAGATCCTTTCCAGGATGCCCAAGGAATTGAAAGTTTTGTAATGATGCATCGTTGTGCCGGGCGAGGCAATCCTTGACCGGACAACAATGGGGAATTCTTACGATAGGGGCCTACATATGAAAGTATTTCCTGATGATTTGTTTTATAGCCGGGAGCATCTCTGGGTTCGCATCGAAGGCGATCTGGCAACGGTCGGGATCACCGATTACGCTCAAGAGAGGCTTGGTGAAGTGCATGCAATCGAATTGCCGGATCCGGAGGATGAGGTGGAACGGGATGAGCCCTTCGGTACCATTGAAGCGGTAAAGGGTGTGGTGGAGTTGATTTCTCCCGTGACGGGTGACGTCGTTCACGTCAATGAAGACTTGTCTGATGACATCGGAATCATTAACAGTGACGCCCATGATACGGGGTGGATGATCGTTGTCGCCATGAAGGATCCCGAAGAACTGGATGATCTTCTGGATGCCAGGGGATACCAGGACTTTATTGCCGAGGAAGGGGAGGCGAGCTGAGGTTTCCTTGTCTTCATGGAGAATCATTCACTATCAGGTTCACTCGGCATTCGAAAACATGGCAATCGACGAGGCCATTTTCCGTGAAGTTCAGGACCGCCGTTCGCCGCCGACCATCCGATTCTACGGATGGCGTCAACCATCCATTTCCCTTGGGTATTTTCAAGACCTCCACTCAGAGGTCAACCTTGACGCCTGCAGACGTCTTGGAATTGACGTCGTTCGGCGCCCCACCGGCGGAAAGGCAGTCCTGCACGAAGGCGATCTGACCTATGCCGTGATCGCCCGCCAGGACGGACGTTTTGAGCCCGGAATCCTGCAAACCTACCTTGCGATCAGCCGATGCCTGGGAAGGGCTCTCCGGGACTGGGGGATTCCGGTGGATTATGCGGAATCGGGCAGGCCTTCACCGGGGGCGTTACTGGACGCTTCCTGCTTTGCCAGGCCGTCCCGGTATGAGCTGCTTGTAAACGGCCGCAAGATCTGCGGCAGCGCCCAGGCACGGTCCAAGGACGCTTTTCTCCAGCATGGATCGATGCTGATCGATTTCAACGCGGAAAGGACCGTGGAGCTTCTCTGCGCCAGCGGGTATTCCGCTGCACAGGTCCGATCGCTTTCGGATTCGGTGACCTGCATTCGCGATTATCGTCCCGCAGGGGATGAAACGCCCCTGGTGCTGAGCCGGTGTCTGGAAGATGCATTTATCCTGGAGTGGGGGATTTCCTTCACCCGATCAAACTTGACGGATAGGGAGCTGACCCTGGCGGAGCGAATCGGGCGCGATAGGCGTGAGAACGGTGCTCCTTCAGGAATTCCGGCAGGAGAATGAATACATGAAAACGGTGCTGTCCCTGATTCGTGATGAAGTGGCTGGCCAGCAGGCTTATTCCATCGAGGATACGCCCGCAAGAATCAAGCTGGACGCGAATGAAAACCCCTATTCGCTTCCCCCGCGGCTGCGAAGCAAGCTGTTCGCAGCCATGAAGGCCGTTGACCTCCATCACTACCCGGAACCTGGTTCTCTTCACCTCCGGAAGGCCTATGCGAAGCATTTCGGGGTCGGTGAAGACATGATCATGATCGGCAACGGATCCGACGAGGCCATTGCCATTCTCTGCACGGCCATGGCACGACCCGGGGCGACGATCCTGATCCCCGTGCCCACATTTGCCATGTATCGGATTTCGGCTATGAATAACGGACTCCGGGTTCTCGATGTTGCCCTGGATGAACAGGGAGACCTTGATCTTGATAGCATGGAGTGGCTGCTGAAAACCGAGAAGCCGGCCATCACATTCCTGAGTTATCCGAACAATCCGACCGGTGCCTGTTTTGATGCGGAACGTGTGGAACGCCTGATCCAGGCCTCCCCCGGAGTGGTCGTTGTGGATGAGGCATATTATCATTTTTCCGGCAGAACGTTTCTCCCAAAACTGAAAAAGTACGACCGGCTCGTGATATTAAGAACCCTGTCCAAGATTGGCATGGCCGCCATGAGGGTCGGTTTTTTAATCGCTGCTCCAGTACTGGTGCGGGAGTTGAATAAAGTCCGTCTGCCATATAACCTGAATGCACTCTCCCAGATTGCGGCGTCTTTCTATCTGGAACATGAAACGGTGTTTCTCGCTCAGGTCGCTAGAATCCGCCGGGAGCGGGAAAGGTTGTTGCACTCTCTGCGTTCCATTAAAGGTGTGCAGGTATATCCGACAGATGCCAATTTCATATTTTTCTGTTGCAAATTCCGAGATGATGACGTATATGATGCGCTCCTCCGGGAGGGTATTCTTGTCAAGAAAATCGTCCGGCCGGGGGTAGCCAGCGGCATTCGCGTAACGATCGGGACGCGAAAAGAAAACGGGGAGTTCCTGAGAGTTGTCAGGAGCGTTCTCGTCTCGGGCCGATAAGGAGCGTGATCTAGAATACTCGGCGTCAAAGGGTGGTTTACGGCACGATTAGGACAGATGCGCCGTACTACCCTTTTTTTGTGCCCGATGCCCGATCGTGTCTATCTTGTTGAAATGTAAGGATAACACTAAGTATGACGGAGCCGGATCGACTGGATTCGGGGAGACAGGAATGAGTCAACCATGACAAGAAAGGATGGATGGCCTTGGAAGTAAAGGTATTTGACAACGATGTGGAAAAGGCCTTGAAGATTCTCAAGAACAAGCTTTCCAAGAGCGGCTTGTTCAAGGAGCTGAAGTTGCGTCGGGCCTATGAAAAACCCTCCGTAAGGCGAAAGAGAAAAGCCATCGAAGCCCGCCGTCGTTTTGCGAAGGTGCAGCGCCGCCGTCATTCCTGAAACAGGGGGTGGTTGTATCCGGGACGGAATGAACCTGTTGCCTTCGGTCAGGTGACTGGCGTGGAATTCCTTCGCCAGGGGAGGTCGGGATGGATGAAAAGCAGTATCTTGTAGATGCTCTGTCCATCGATGAGTCGTGGCGCATCTTCCGCATCATGGCGGAATTCGTCGAAGCGATCGAGTCCCTCTCCAAGGTGAAGCACGCGGTCACCATCTTCGGTTCGGCCCGACTGACTGCCTCCGATCCTTATTACGAGAAGGCGGAGATCCTCGCCCGGCGACTGGCGGAAGAAGGGTTCGGCGTGATCACCGGCGGTGGTCCCGGGATCATGGAAGCGGCCAATAAAGGCGCCGCTGCTGCGGGTGGCAAATCCGTCGGGTTGAATATCCACCTTCCGTATGAGCAAAAACCGAACCAATACGCGAATGTCAGCCTTGACTTCAAGTATTTCTTCGTCAGGAAGGTGATGTTTGTGAAATATGCCGTGGCCTATGTCATTTTCCCCGGTGGTTTCGGCACCATGGATGAGCTTTTCGAGGCCCTCACGCTGATTCAGACAAAGAGAATCCGAAGCTTTCCCGTTATCCTGCTGGGCCGGGCCTATTGGCAGGGGCTGCTGGACTGGCTCAGGAAGGTGATGGTGAAGGAAGGAAAGATCGATCCAGAGGATCTGGGGCTCCTGAAAATCACGGATGACCCGGAGGATGCCGTCCGGCATATCCAGAAATTCGTCATCCTCTGAACCTGTCCTGCGTTCCGCACATCCCTTCCCGAGGGAAGATCCGGCATATCCTCAGTTCCCTTTTCAGGGGAAAAAGTCATGGAGACCAGAGATTCGTTGACGGGCGTCCTGCGGGAAATCCGGCAGGGGACCGTCGCTTCCTGCTATCTGCTTCTGGGCGATGAAGAATTTCTCATCCAGGATGCGCTCCAGAAGATCGTCAACGAACTGGTCCCCGAGTCCGACCGGGAATGGAGTCTTTTCATTTTCGACGGAGAGCAGGAAACCCCGTCGCGCCTACTTGAGCAACTGAACACCCCCGCGCTTATCCCCGGACGCAAGGTCGTGATCGTACGGAACACAAGGCTGTTTCAGTCATCCGCCACAACTCCACAGTTGATTCAGAAAGTCCGGGAACTCATGGATCGCAGTCCGGCTCTGGCCGTGCAGGCCTTTTCCCAGTTTCTTGCGATCAGCGGTCTGCAGACGAACGACCTGAAAGACGGCGGCTGGAAAAGCCTGTCCGCAGAAGAATGGATTCGCTTTGCCGGCGTGGACGCCGCCCGGGATCTCTCTTCCTGGCTCCCCCGACTCCTGGAGATGTGTGAACGGATCGGGGTGACGGCATCTTCGTCCGCAGACGGTGCGGGCCGTCTGGAGGACTTTTTTCGTGCCGGACTGCCGGACGATGTCTGTCTGATCCTGACGGCACCGGCGGTGGACCGCCGGATGAGGCTATTCAAGATCATCAGTGAAAAGAGCAGGGTTCTGACGTTTGCGCAGGTGAAGGGGGAGACGAGACAAAAACAATCCCTTGCCAGGTCCGTCGAGGACCTTCTGGCGGGGACAGGCAAGAGGCTGGCTGGTGACGCTTTGCTTGCCGTCGGGCGGAAAACCGGTTTCCAACTCCGCGAATCCCTGAAGATGGTTGAAAAGTTGATTGCCTATACGGGAGAGCGGGCGATCATCGAAGCACGTGACGTGGAAGAAGCCGTCGGCAAGACAAAAGAGGACACGGTCTTCGACCTGACAACGGCCCTGGCAGCCAGGGATCTTTCCCAATGCCTGTTGACCCTCGATGAGCTCTTCCTGAGAGGCGAAGCGCCCGTTTTCATCCTCTCCATGATCGCCCGGGAGGTTCGCAATCTCCGGGGTGCCGCCCTTTTTCTCCGGTCCGGGCAGCTTCCGCCCGCTTATCGGGCCGACATGGAGTACCATGACTTTCAGCGTGCCGTGTATCCCGCCCTGCGGGCGGGTGTCGGTTCCGCCCCGCCGGAGGGTGGTTTCCGGAGCCAGCATCCGTACGTTATCTATCTGGCACTGCGGAACGCCCGCTCATTCTCCGACAGCGATCTAAATGCCTGGATCGTTGAACTGGCAGCGATGGACCTGGCCTTGAAGTCGACTGCCCGCAACCCCAGGCACATGCTGGAACGTTTTCTGATCAGGGTCTGTTCCCGCTGACAGACCTCCTTTCCCCTGTCAGGTTCATGGATGACGCAGACGGCGCCTGCCTGTTATAGCTTGCGGAATCGAGACTTATACGCCTTCTCCCTCTTCGACGGACGCCGGGAGGGGCCTTTTCCCTTGGCCGGACGATCTTCTTCCTCGCCGGCAGCCACCGCTCCGACTGTTATGCCTGCTTCCAGAGAGGCATTTGTCAGAATGGGCTCAAAGTCCTGTGAGGAAACGGCGCTTCCCCCACGGCGATTCGCATAATCCGCCACGTCCCGGTCGGACGTGACGACAATGATTTCCTCACCGCTGTGATGGACCATTCGCTTGATGACTTCGTCGGCCTTTTCTCCTTTCCGGGAATAGATGATGTCGACATTTCCGTAACGGTCGCGCTCTTCCAGCGGAAATCCGCCGGACCATCCGTCAAAAACGACGGTGACGCGGTGACCTTTCTTCCGCTGATATGCCGCCGCAAGACGGACCAGTGAGGAACGGGCCTCCTCGAGGCTCCTCCGTTCAAAGGATCTCAAGAGGTCGGACTGGCGGATGACATTGTAACCATCCAGGATAACATGCATAACAACCCTCTATGAAATCGCATGCATCTTGACTGAAATGTCAATCATGACGTTGTCACCGGCTGGTGAATGTGCTATAAACGCCGTCGCATGTGATGAAAAGCATGTAGTCCAACGGCCGAAAAAAGTCCACCCGTTCCACCCGTTCCGGCAGGCCATTGTCACGTCGGTCTGCAAGGGACCGACAGCTGAAAGCTTCCCGGCTGTCACGGCCCATCCTGAATCCACATCATCAGCAACGATCGATCCGCAGGAGGCGGGTACGGTCCGCGCATAATCACGGGAAGGAGGTTGGAGATGGAGATCAAGAACATTTGTGTGCTGGGTGCAGGTCTCATGGGCAATGGAATTGCGCAGGTATGTGCTCAGGCGGGGTATTCGGTCACCCTCAGGGACATCGAGCAGCGCTTCATTGACGGGGGTATGAACACGATTCGGAAGAACCTGACCAAGGAAGTGGAGAAGGGCAAACGGACCCAGGATGACATGAATGCGGTTCTGGGCCGGATCAAACCGACCCTGGACATGAAGGAAGCCGCCGCCAATGCCGACATCGTTGTCGAGGTGGTCATCGAGGTCATGGACGTGAAGAAGAAAGTCTATGCGGAGCTGGAAGAAATCGTTCCGGCCCACTGCCTTTTCTTCACCAATACATCGGGCCTGAGCATCACGGAGATGGCGGCAGTGACCAAGCGGCCCGACAAGTTCATTGGTACGCACTTCTTCAACCCCGTTCCGGTCATGAAGCTCCTTGAGATTATCAAGGGGTATGAAACAAGCGCGGAGACCCTTGCGGCAGCCGAGGCCTGGGGAAAGAAAATCGGAAAGGAACTGGTGGTTGTGAAAGAGGCTCCCGCTTTCGTGGTCAATCGGATCCTCTGCACGATGCTGAACGAGGCATTCTTTGTACTCGGCGAAGGGCTCGCCAGCGCGGAGGACGTCGACAAGGGAATGGTCCTGGGCTGTAACCATCCCATCGGTCCCCTGGCCCTTTCGGACCTGGTGGGCAACGAGACGCTTCTGCGCGTCATTGAAGGACTCCATCGCGAACTGGGAGACAAATACCGTCCGGCGCCGCTTCTGGTGCAGCTCGTCCGAGCAGGCCGATATGGCCGAAAGGTGGGAAAGGGCGTTTTTAATTACAAGTAAGAATAACGTCCGCATTCACATCCCGGGGACGGCTCGGGGGGGCCGTTCCCGGCTTTCCGCCAGAGGAGGGAATTCCCATGTCGGCAACCTATGAGCCGGGACAGCCTTATCATTATCAACTCCTCATCAAGCATATCCTCGAAATGCCCCTGGTGTTTGCACCGAACCAGGAGATCGTCTACCGGGACAAGCTCCGCCTGACATATCGCCAGTTGAATGAACGGATTCACAGACTTGCGGGAGGCTTGGAAACGCTTGGTGTGAAAAAGGGGGATGTGGTCTGCGTTTTCGATTACGACAGCAACCGCTACCTGGAGTGTTTCTTTGCCGTGCCCATGATGGGGGCGGTCCTGCACACCCAGAACTGGCGCCTCTCACCGGACCAGATCCTCTACACGATGAACCACGCGGAGGACAAGGTCGTCATTATCCATACGGACTTCCTGCCGCTTCTGGAGGCCGTGTGGGATCAGATCCAGACGGTCAAGACGGTGATCCTGATCACCGAGGACGGCAGCCGGCCGGTCTCGAAGATCCCGTTCACCACCGAGTACGAAGAGCTTCTGGCCGGGGCCGCCCCACCCTATGACTTCCCGGACTTTGATGAAAACACCCGGGCCACGACCTTCTATACCACCGGGACGACGGGGCTTCCCAAGGGCGTCTATTTCTCCCACCGGCAGCTCGTCCTTCACGCCCAGGCCCTGATGATCGTCACGGGCTCCTATGAAGGGATCGGACGCATGCGGTCTACTGACGTGTACATGCCCATGACTCCCATGTTCCACGTCCATGCATGGGGCGTGCCCTATGCGGCGACCATGATCGGTGTCAAGCAGGTCTATCCTGGGCGCTACGAGCCGGAGATGCTCCTCAAGCTGATCCTCATGGAGAAGGTCACCTTCTCCCACTGCGTGCCCACAATCATCCAGATGCTCGTTTCCAACCCCTTCGTCAAGCAGCTCGACCTGAGCCACTGGAAAGTCGTCATCGGTGGGGCGGCCCTGTCCAAGGGGCTTGCCCTGGCGGCCATGGAACTGGGGATCCAGATCTACGCCGCCTACGGGATGTCGGAGACCTGTCCGCTCCTGACCCTTTGCAATGTCAAGCCCTGGATGCTGGACTTGCCGAAGGAAAAACTCGTGGACTACTATACCAAGACAGGCATTCCGGCGCCGCTGGTTTACGTGCGCGTCCGCGATGCCCGGGGAAATGAATTGCCTCACGACGGGAAATCCGCCGGCGAGGTTGTTGTCCGGGCGCCCTGGCTCACGGAAGGCTATCACAAGGATCCCGAGCGAACCAGGGAGCTCTGGCGTGATGGATGGCTCCATACGGGGGATGTGGCGAACATCGATGAGGAAGGGTACCTCCAGATCACCGACCGGATCAAGGATGTCATCAAAACGGGCGGTGAGTGGATCTCCTCCCTGGAGCTGGAAAACCTGCTCAGCCAGCATGAGGCGGTGCTGGAGGCGGCGGCAATTGGCATCTCCGACTCGAAGTGGGGTGAGCGGCCGTTCATGGTGGCCGTGCTCAAGGCGGACTTCCAGGGAAGGGTTTCTTCGGACGACCTGAAGAAATTCCTGACGGAGATGAGCGAAGGCGGCCGGATTCCGAAATACGGGATCCCTGACCGGATTGAAATTGTGAGTGAAATTCCGAAAACGAGCGTGGGTAAGATCAACAAGATTGCGCTGCGGAAGACGTACGGGGCATAATGTTTCAGAGACTTGCCCCTCCCGGCGGGAGGGACGGACAATCATAGACCTCAGGAGGTTTTAAAATGGATTATGAGCTGTCGGAAGAACTGAAGATGTTGAAGGAGATGGCGTACAAGTTCGCGGTGGCGGAGTTCACGCCGATTTCGAAAGAGTGTGACGAGCACGAGAAGTACACCCCGGAGATCCGGAAGAAGGCGGCGGAGAACGGCCTGGTTGGGGCCTGGGTTCCGGAGGAGTACGGCGGGGCGAACGCGGGGATGCTGGGGAATGCGGTGATCACGGAAGAGCTGTCTAAGGTGGACATGGGCATCGGGCTCAACGTGGTGGCGGCGTGCTTCGGCTGCGAGTCGATCTTCCAGTACGGCAGCGAGGAACTGAAGAAGAAATATATACCGCCGGTATGTGCGGGCGACTGGGTGAGCTCGGGCGGGTACACGGAGCCGAACGCGGGGACGGACGCGTCGGGATACAAGACGCGGGCTGTGAAGGACGGGTCGGACTACGTGATCAACGGGAACAAGATGTTCATCACGAACGGAACGGTTGCGGACTTCATGGTGACGGCGTGCATCACGAACCCCGATGAAAAGAAACACAACAGCTTCAGCCTGATCATCGTCCCGATGGATACCCCGGGGATCACGCGGAACAAGATCAAGGGGAAGCTGGGGATCCGGGCGAGCGACACGGCGGAGATCGCGCTGGAGGACGTCCGTGTTCCGCAGGCGAACCTGATCGGGAAGGAAGGGAAGGGGTTCATCCAGCTGATGCACTTCTTCGACACGACGCGGGTCATGGTCTCGGCCCAGGGTCTCGGGCTGTCCCAGGCGTGCCTGGAGACGTCGGTGAAGTACTGCAAGGAGCGCACGGCGTTCGGGCAACCGATCGGGAACTATCAGCTGAGCCAGAAGAAGCTGACGGAGATGGTGATTCAGATTGAGGCGCTCCGCGGATTGGTGTACAAGTCGGCGTGGCTGATCGACATTGGCAAGCCGGACTACACGCTGGCGGCGATGGCGAAGTTCTACAGCGGTCAGACGGCGGTGTTCTGCGCGAATGCAGGCGTCGAACTTCACGGAGGATATGGGTACATCGACGAGTACTCGGTGCAGAAGTGGTACCGGGATGCAAAGATCCTGGAGCTTTACGAGGGGACGAAGGAAGCGGAGATCATGACCATCGGTCGGTATCTCCAGACGAGATAGGGATAACCGTAGAAACAGTGGTTTCAATTTAAGCATAGCCCCTCTCCCCGACGGGGAGAGGGGTATCGATTTCTTTACGAGGAGTCAGGCTGTGAAGACGAAGATAACGGAGCTTTTTGGAATTCAGTATCCCATTTTGCTGTCCGGCATGAGCTGGATCAGCACACCGAAAATGGTGGCGGCCGTTTCCAACGCCGGAGGGCTTGGAATTCTGGCCACGGGAGCGTTGGGGGCGGAAGAAACCCGCAAGGCCATCCGGGAGATCCGGACGATGACGGATAAACCCTTTGGTGCGAACGCCTCCCTTCTCTTCCCGGGAGCCATGGAAAACGCCAAGATTCTTCTGGATGAGAAGGTCCCGGTCATCAATTTTGCCCTTGGAAAGGGAGACTGGATCGTCAAGCGCGCCCATGAATACGGCGGAAAGGTGGTCGCCACGGTGGTCAATGCTCGCCATGCCCTGCGGGCTCAGGATTACGGGTCCGACGGTGTCATTGCCACCGGGAACGAGGCCGCCGCCCACGGCGAAGAAGTTACCTCCCTGGTCCTGGTTCCGAGCCTGGCGGACGTCCTTACGATTCCCGTCATTGCCGCCGGCGGCTTTGCCGACGGCAGGGGGCTTGCAGCGGCCCTGGCCCTGGGGGCCGAGGGAATCGCCATGGGCACACGCCTGATGAATACGAAGGAGAGCCCTCTTCATTCGAATTTCAAGAAGCTGTCCCTTGAGAAGGACGTCTACGACACGATCTTCTCCAAGCGGATCGACGGCATCTACTGCCGTGTTCTGGACACGGATGCGGCACGCCAGCAGGAAAAGAAGGGCCTGGACTGGATCTCGGCTTTCTTCAGTTCCCAGGACATCGCCCGGCAGATCAAGGTTCCTTTCTTCAAGCTGTTCCTCGGAGTCCTTGCTTCCGGATTCAGCAACGCCAAACAGCTTGCCTATATGGCCAACGCCTTCCGGTTCTTCAAGGCGGCGACGGAAGACGGCGACGTGGAGAAGGGCATTCTACCCATCGGCCAGAACACAGGATTGATTCACGACGAGCCGACGGTGGCGGAGCTCTTCGAGCGAATGGTGGCGGAAGCGAAGGCCGTGCAGGAAAAGATGGGCCGACAGATGGCCTGAGGCGAGACAAAAACCCCCTCCCGTCGGGGAGGGGGGCCCTGTTGAAGAAGTTCCTTATACGGTGGTTTCCTTCAGAAGACGGATCCTTTCACCATAGTCCGGAAAGCCAAACACGGCCGCACCCGCTACGAACACCCCGGCTCCGGCCGCGGAAACCTCTCCGATGTTCTCCGGCGTGATTCCTCCATCCACCTCCAGAATGACCCGGGGAGCGATCCGGTCGATCAGCTCCTTCGCCTTTTGAATCTTGGGGAGCATGCTCCTGATGAACTTCTGCCCGCCGAATCCGGGATTCACTGTCATGAGCAGGAGCAGGTCCACGTCCGGAAGGATCTCTTCCATCATGGACAGAGGTGTCGACGGGTTCACGGAGACCCCGGGTTTCATCCCCGCCTCACGGATCTGATACAGGGTCCGGTGCAGGTGTCGCGATGCCTCGGTGTGGACCGTCAGATAGTCGCTCCCGGCTTCTGCAAATGCATCGACATACCGTTCCGGTTCCTCGATCATCAGGTGGACGTCGAAGGGGAGCTTTGTGCACTTTCTCAGATGTCCGACGACGGCTGGTCCGATGGTGATGTTCGGGACAAAGCGGCCGTCCATGACGTCGATGTGGATCCAGTCCGCCCCGGCCTGCTCAACGGCTGCGATTTCGTCCCCGAGACGGCTGAAGTCGGCGGAAAGGATGGATGGGGCGATGCGTTTCACAAAATGTCCTCCCTTGTGTCTGCCGGTTCCATACACAATTGGCATACCCCTGTCAATTCAAGCCTTTCTTTCTTCAACCCGGCTGCATTAAGCGGAGGCACCGCCGGGCCCGGGCGCGAGGGCTGATAGGCCTTGACAGCCACCGGGAAAAGAACCAAGATCCTCGCCGCATCCCCGGCTCTGCAGGGGCAAACCATTACGTGACGGGACGTTCATGTTTTTTTTGTACAACCTGCTGATGTTTGTCGTCGGCCTTTTCGCGATTCCCTACTATGCCGTGAAAATGTGGACTACCGGGAAGTACCGGAAAAGCCTGACACGGAAATTCGGTCATGTCGATCCCGGTTTCTTCCGGGAGCTGCAGGGAAGCCCGCGGATATGGATTCATGCCGTTTCCGTCGGGGAGGTGACGGCCGCAGCTCCGATCGTGGCCTCCCTGCGGGAGCATTATCCCGGTGCCTGCCTGGTTGTCTCGACGAGCACGGAAACGGGCCAGGACATGGCCCGGCGCATGGTCAAGGATGTCTCGGCGTTTCTTTACTATCCTCTGGATATCCCGTGGGTCATCCGGAAGATGCTCAACGGGGTCCGTCCGGATGTCTTCATCATGGTGGAGACAGAGCTGTGGCCGAATTTCCTGAGGATCTGCCGGGACAAAGGGGTCCGTGCCCTCATGGTGAACGGCCGCATTTCGCCCCGATCGTTTCGCGGCTACCGCCTGACGCGCTTCTTCTGGAAGCCTCTCCTGAACACCATTGCGGATGTGGGGGTGATCTCCATCACGGATTCCCGCCGGCTTGTGGAACTGGGGCTTCCGGAAGACCGCGTGCATGTCCTGGGCAATGCGAAGTACGACGGCCTGGCCGCCAATGCCTCACCGATGCTTTATGAAGAGACGGTCCGGAAGCTGAATTTCAACGGATCGGAAGAGGTGCTGGTGGCGGGGAGCACCCATGAGGGAGAGGAGGCGGTGGTGCTGGAGACCTATCGCCGCCTCCTGGAAAATCATCCCGGTTTCAGGCTGATCCTGGTTCCCCGGCATGTCGAGCGTGCCCAGGCGGTGCTTTCGCTGGTTCGTTCAGCGGGCTTCGACGATGTGATCACCCTCTCGGAGATCCAGGCGGGCCGTCAACGGCAGGCCGAGCGGGTCGTACTGGTGGATGTCATCGGGGAACTGTTCAAGCTCTACAGCGTGGCCACCGTCGTGTACTGCGGCGGCAGCCTTGTCCCGAAGGGGGGCCAGAACATCCTGGAGCCTGCCGCCTGGGGCAAGGTTGTCTTCTACGGACCCTCCATGGATGATTTCGTGGAGGAAAAAGCGCTCATGGAGGAAGCGGGGGCCGGTCTGACGGTGAAAAACGGAAACGACCTGTATGAGGGAATCGTCCGGCTTCTCGATGATCCGGAAGATAGGACGCGCCGGGGCGGCCGCGGGCGGGATACGGTCATCGCCAACATGGGAGCGGCGCGGCGGTATGCCGCCATGGTTCGGATTCAACTGGAAAAAAAGTGACAGTCCGCCATCCGGGCAGAGTCTTTTTCTTTGGGTTGCCGGGCTGCTTTCCGCGTTCTAGTCCTCCAGCTTCCTCCTGTACTCTTCCCACTTGGCATCCACCATGGCCTGCATCTGGCGCTGCTGCTCGGCATCCATCTTCCGGAAGCGCCCCTGTTTTTCCAGATAGTTGATAACGGGCAGGCGATTGCCGCGCTCTGCCTGGGTTTTGCTGCGGCCTGTGAACCGGAATTTCCCGTTTTCCATCTCGAACAGGGGGAACAGACCCGTCTCCACAGCCAGCCGGCCCATTTTTACCGTGTCCTTGGGCGGATAGGCCCAGCCCGGCGGGCAGGGAACATGAATGTGCATGTACCGGGTGCCCCTGATCTTCTTGGCCTTCACAAACTTGTCATACAGATCGAGGGGATAAGATGGGGAGGCCGTCGCGAGATAGGCGATGTTGTGAGCCTCCATGATCTTCAGGAAATCCTTTTTCGGCTGCTGTTTCGTGAGAATCGGCGTCGTTGTCGTCAGGGCGCCCATGGGGGTGGCGCTGGAGCGCTGGGTTCCCGTGTTCATGTACCCTTCGTTGTCATAGCAGACGTAGATAAAATCCGTTCCCCGCTCGGCGGCTCCGCTCAGGGCCTGGATCCCCATATCGAAGGTTGCCCCGTCCCCGGCGATGGCTACAACGGTGGTGTCCGCTCTGTTGAGAGCCCTGAGCCCCGCCACCAGGCCGGATGCCGATGCCGCCGTGCTGGCGAAGGAGTTGTTGAGGGCAGGCATCATGACCGGTGTGCTCGGGTAGAGACCCTGGAGGACGCAAAGGCAGCAGGCCGGAAGGGTGACGATCGTGTTTTCCCGGAGCGCCTTCAGGGCATACCGGTAGAAGAGGGACAACCCGCAGCCCTGGCAGGCCCGGCTTCCCGGGAGGATGTATTCCTTGCTGTTGATCTTGAAGAGATTTTCCGGCATTGTCTCACCCCGTGATGCAGTTGAGCCACGTCGTTTTCTTTTCCCGCCGGCCCGCTTCCAGATCGGTCCAGCACTCCGCGGCCGCAGCCTCCAGTTCGCGGGACTTCACGTCCCGTCCCCCCAGGCCGGCTATATAGTTATATATGGCAGGCCGGCTCTCCGTTCCGAACAGCGCTCCCTTGATTTCGGTACAGAGCGCTCCCTCGTTTCCATAGCTGATGCTCTTTTCGAAGACGATCACGGCCTTTGCCCTGGACAGGGACTTTCGAACCGCTTCCTTCGGAAAGGGCCGGAAGGCCCGCACTCCGGTCACGCCGGCGCGGATTCCCCGTTCGCGGAGAGCATCGGCGGCAAGGGTGGCCTCGCTGGCGAGGGAGCCCATGGCGACGAGGAGCAGTTCCGCGTCTTCCGTCCGGTAATCCCAGACCAGGCCCCCATGGTTCCTTCCAAAGCGTTTCGCGAACGCATCGCTTGCGTCGGTGATGGCCTCCAGGGCGTCCTCCAGGGCGGCTTCCAGCTTGTAGCGCATCTCCATGTATCCGTCCCGGAGCACCCCTTCGCTGTCCGCCCGCCGGTTCGGGAAGAGAACCGGGTTCAGGCAGCGGGGGTCCTCGGGGGTGAGGATCGTGTGGGGTCTGTAGGGGGGCAGGTACTCTCGCACCGCTTCCTGCTCAGCCATCTCCACGGGCATCATGGTGTGGGAGAGGACGAAGCCGTCGTAGCAGACCATCACCGGGACGTAGACGGATTCGGCGATCCGGTAGGCCTGCAGGATCGTGTCGTGGATCTCCTGGTTGTTGCGGCAGTAGAGTTGGATCCAGCCCGTGTCCCGCTGGGCCAGGGAATCCTGCTGGTCGTTGAAGATCGTCCAGGGAGCGCCGACACCGCGGTTGACGCAGCACATGACGATGGGAAGGCGGGCACCCGCGGCCCAGTGAAGCTGCTCGTGCATGTAAAGAAGGCCGTTGGCGCTCGTTGCGGTAAAGACCCGGGCACCGACGGTGGAGGCGGAGATGCAGACGGTCAGGGCGGTGTGCTCTCCTTCGACCCGGACATATTCAGCCTTCAATTCTCCGCTTTCGATATACTGGGACATCATTTCCGCCAGCTGAGACTGGGGGGTGATCGGGTAGGCCGCCACCACCTGTACGTCGCAGAGCATCACGGCGGCGGCCGCCGCCGAATTGCCCGTCATGATCCGCACCTTACTCATCGGGCTGGTCCTCCCTTACCATCTGGATGGCCTTGGCCGGGCACTCCTCGGCACAGATGCCGCATCCCTTGCAGTAGTCCATGTCGATCTCGACCGGGATGGTGGCTTTGACGACACCCTCGGGACAGTAAAGCCAGCAGAGGAAACAGGCGGACTTCTTCTTCACGGCGGGGATGCATCTTGCCGGATCGATGACCGGACGGACGGTGCGCCAGTCTCCGGTCCGTCCCGCCTCCCCGATGGAGGGCTTGCACATGGCCGAAATGTTCTCGTCTCGTTTTTCCATAACCGCCTCGTTTTTTTAGGAGAGTCTCTGTCGATTACCGGGTCTCCATCATCCCGCAATGCGACCGCAGCTCTGTCAGCCGTTGATGATCGCCGTCTCCCGGTAGGCTTCCGTAACGGACGCAAAGTTCCGGCGGACCGCCCCCGAAGACAGCTTCTCCTCCAGCGCCTTTTCCAGGTTTTCCAGGGTTACCAGGCCTGTGGCCTTGGCAAAGGCCCCCAGCATGGGGGTGTTGATGATCGGGGCCCCTTCCCGGACCAGGTGATTCTTCAGGGCAATGGATGCCCCATCCACGATGGCCTTCCGGATTCCCGCCGGGTGTGGAAACTGATCCGGGGGCTTTGCCGTGTTGATGATGACCATGCCCCCTGGTTTCGAGCGTCCCCAGATGTCCGCCACCTGAAACAGCGTGTCATCCAGAACGACCGTGATGTCCGCCTTCTCGAGCTGGGAGAAGGTGCGGATCGGCTCCTCGGCGATCCGGGTCGAGGCGGTTACCGGGGCTCCCCGCCGCTCCGGACCGAACGTGGGAGCCGAGGTGACACCCTTGAATCCTTCCAGGTAGGCCGCTTCCGCCAGCATCTGTGCGGCGATGACGACGCCCTGGCCTCCCCTGCCGTGCCAGATGATCTCGTACATGTATTCTCCCTGTTGGCTGAGTGGTCCGTTACAAACAAAAAGGCCATGGGCTGCTCACCCATGGCCTTTAGGATCGTCTTGCTTTGTTTCGGTCAGATCTTCCTAAAAACGATGGGCGTCGGAAGGGACCCCAGAAGGAGCAGGGGAAGGCACAATAGGAGCAGCAGATCCCGCGTCATGCTCTTTGCACTGTCCTTCACGATCGCCATCATCATCGAAAAACCCCGAAAAAAGTTCGTGAACTGTAAAACAAGGGATTCGGGTTGTCAACCATGAAATTGAGTTTTTCAAGATCATGAAAGGCCTTTCCCGGTGGATCCCGGACGTGCTTCCGGCTGGATGTCGGCGGCAGGCGTCCTGATCATACGTAGGAGAAGCCGGATTCCCTCCGTCATTGTCATGCTGCCGGCAACATGGTATCAAAATAAATTATCGGGATTCGATGCCGGGATCCAAACGTGAAAACATACGGGAGGACGCGTCAGCAGGGTACGGGATCGTCGTTGCGATTTCCGGACCGGGAGGGGAAGGGTGGATCAGCGGCAGGCAAGAGATGTTGTCCGGCGTGTTCTGGCAGGGGAGACCAATGCCTATGCCCTCCTGGTCGATGCGTACAAGAATCCCATTCTCCAATTGGCCTACCGGATGACGGGAAGCCTGGCGGATGCCGATGATCTGGCTCAGGATGCATTTATTCGGGCCTTCCGGAATCTCCATCGCTATGACCCGGAGCGGCCTTTTTTCACATGGCTGTACACGGTTGCCCTGAACGGAATTCGGAACCACCTGAAGAAAAAACAACGGGAGGAAACAAGGCTCGTCGATTCGGACTGGACGGACATAAAGGCGGATGACGAGACCCCGGGTATGGAAGAAAGAATAGATGATGCAAGGGCGGCGCAGATGCTGGAACGGGCCCTTGAACGTCTGCCGGTGGATCAGCGGGAGGTTCTGGTGTTTCGGTATTACCTGGGTCTTTCGCTGGAGGAGACATCGGATGTGATGGGCATCTCTCTCAGTGCCGCCAAGATGCGGATTTATCGCGGCCTGGAGCGGCTTAAGCAATACCTGTCACGCCGGCAGCCATAGGATGAGCCGGTCGTGTACCATTTCCGGCCTGCCATTCCCTTCCATGGCTTTTCCGATCCTGTTCCTTCCATTCTCGAATTTATCGTTTGGGCAGTACCAGGAAGAATGAAAGGTGTGAGGAGTGTGTCCATGACTTTGCCTTTGCAGGGAACCCGGGTGCTGGACCTCTCGCAGGTGCTCCCGGGGGGGCTGTGCACCCAGATTCTGGCGGACCTCGGTGCCGACGTGATCAAGATTGAGAATCCGAAAGGGGGCGACAGTTTTCGAAAGTCACCGCCCCTGATGGGAGACACGGGAAGTTTTTTTCTCGTCATCAACCGCAACAAGCGGAGCATGACCCTCAACATGCAAGAGGAGGAAGGCCGGGCGATCCTGCGCCGCATGATCCCGGAGGCGGACATTCTGGTGGAGAACTTTCGCCCGGGAACAATGGGCGGCTGGGGACTGGGCTTCGATGCGGTCCGGGCGATGAATCCCCGCCTCGTGTATTGCTCCCTGAGCGGTTTCGGCCAGGCCGGTCCGTACAGCCAGAAGCCCGCCCATGACATCAATATCCTGGCCGTTTCCGGCATCCTCGATCTCCTGGGTGAAAGAGGCCGGCGGCCGATCGTGCCGGCGGTCCAGATCGCCGGGGCGGGAGGGGCGATCCTGGCCGCCCTGGGCATCCTGGCTGCGCTTCTCCGTCGAGGTATTTGCGGGGAAGGACAATACCTCGATGTGTCTCTCCTGGATGGACTGTCTCCCTACCTGGGGCTTATCATGTCCGAGATCGCGGTCCGGGGGGCCGCGCCTGGAAGGGGAGAAGCGAGGGTCGGCGGAGGCTATGCCTGCTACAATGTTTACGAAACGAAAGACGGCCGCTGCATCGCCCTTGGCTGCCTGGAGGAAAAGTTCTGGAATTCCTTCTGCCGGGCAATCCGCCGCAATGACCTTGCAGAGGATCTGCTGGCACCGCTTGACCGGCAGGCGGAGATCATCGCGGAGCTCCGGGCCGTCTTTCTGCAGCGGACCAGGGGGGAATGGGTGGAACTCTTGGACCGTTTCGACGTCTGCTTCTCCACGGTGAATTCTCTGGACGAGGTCCTGGATGACCCGCAGATTTGTCACCGGGGGCTCTGGTTTCAGGCGCTCAAGCCCGGAAACGGCGAGATCCTGCAACAGGCCTTTCCCGTAAAAGTTTCCGGGGAGCAGCCCGGCTGGAGAACGCCGCCGCCGGCATTGGGGGAGCACACGAACGAACTGCTGGAAGCCATGAGGATTGACGCCCGCTCGAGAATCGATCTGAGGAAACGCGGTATCATTTGATGATGAATCAGAGAGCCGATGGAAACGACACGGTGTCAATCGGTGTTTGTCTTTGACAAGTATAGGCATTTTTTGATACGGTCCTTCAGTATCACCATCATGAATTCATCCTGGAGGAAGAAGCGATGGTGTTTCCAAGGGGCGAACTCCGACTTCCATGCTGAAGTTGGAGTTTTTTTTTGAGGAACGCCCCGCCTGTCCGGGGGGATGCCTTTCTCATGTTCTGTTCTTTCAATAAGGAGGTGTTCTATGATTCGCAAGCTTGCCGGTTTCTTCACCTACGTCATGAGGCATTTCCTTCCGGATGCCTACCTGTTCGCCATTCTCCTCACGTTTCTGACCGCGATCCTGGCGCTGCTCTTTGCAGGCGCCGATTTCATGAAGGTCATCACGACCTGGGGCAAAGGCGTCTACGGAATCCTTGCCTTCACCATGCAGATGATCCTGGTCCTGGTGACGGGGTACTGCCTGGCCCTGACCCCGCCTGTCAAGAAGGTGCTCGACTGGGTGGCCTCCCTGGCGACGACGCCCGTCAAGGGAGCCATGATCACCGCCTTCGTCGGGAGCTTCGGCGGCCTGATCAACTGGGGCTTCGGCCTCATCATCGGCGGCTTTCTGGCCCTGGAAATCGCCCGCAGGCAAAGGAAATCCGACTTTCCGCTCCTGATCGCCGGCGCCTACAGCGGCCTGTGCATCTGGCACATGGGCTTCTCCGGCTCCATTCCCCTCCTCCTGGCCACGGCGAAGCATCCCCAGAACCTGGTCGAGAAGGTCTCGGGCGCGGTCACACCGATATCGGATACGATTCTGGCTTCCTGGAACCTGATCCCGGCGCTCCTGCTGCTCTTTACGATCCCCATTCTCTTCTATTTCATGCACCCCAAGGAAGAAGAGAGCCAGACGATCACAGAGGAGAGGGTAAAGGAACTCCTGGGGGAGACGGTCCACGTCGAGAAGCCTGCCAGCCCGACGATGGCGGAGCGGGTGGACCACAGCTACGTCATCAATTTCATCTTTGCGGCGATGGGGCTGATCTACCTCTACAGCCATTTCTCCGCGAAGGGGCTGGACCTGAACCTGGACATCGTCATCTTCACGTTCTTCATGCTCGGCGTGATTCTCCACGGGAAGCCCATCAATTACGTCAAGGCCATGAATCAGGCCATCCGCTCCTGCGGTGGTATCGCCCTCCAGTTCCCTCTCTACGGCGGCATCATGGGGATGATGATCGGCACCGGCCTGGCCAAGATCATTGCCGGGTGGTTCGTATCTTTCTCCACGGCGGAGACCTTCTACATGTTCCAGTTCTGGGGAGCCGGCATAATCAACGTGTTTGTGCCCTCCGGCGGCGGCCAGTGGGCCGTGCAGGGGCCCATCACCGTCGAGGCGGCGAAGATGATGAACATCGACATGGTGAAATCGGCCATGATGGTGGCCTGGGGTGACCAGTGGACCAACGCGATCCAGCCGTTCTGGGCGCTGCCGCTTCTCGGCCTGGCAGGGCTCTCCGCCAAGGACATCATGGGTTATACGACCATGGTTCTCCTTTGGATCGGCCTTGTCCTGTCCGTCTTTGCCCTCATGCTTGGGTTTGGAGTGCTCTGATCAAGACGCCAGAGGTCTGAAAGCCAAGGGCCGTCCGGCATTGCCGGGCGGCCTTTTTTATATAGGAAAACCAAGACCATCGGACCAGCTCCGATCCCGGACATCCGTGTGTACTGATGTATCTTTGCGAAGATCGCGGATTGAAATGACGGTGCATGGGAGCACAATCACATCCAGACAGAGGACATGTGAAGGGAGGTGATGAACATGGCGGGAATGAAAGACAGAGCGGCAAGCGAGGAGCCTCGCCTTGCCGGCGCCCGGGAGTTGGTGCCGGTCAGGGATAAGGCCCTGGCGCAGGGCATTACCATCGCCGACGTGCTCGGCAGGTTCATGCGGGGTTAGTTGCGTATGACGGTTCTCTCGTCACAGAAATCCGCCGAAGGTCAGGGCCCGCCGGTCCACTGCAAGCCCCATGGCGGCATGGACCAGCTCGTTCTGCTTCACGATGAACGGGTGATAGACCAGCCGGTATTCTCCGGGATGGATCCTTATGTCCTGCAGGCCGGCCAGAAACATCCGTTTGTTCGCCGCGATGTTGGCCATCGTGATCGGAATGGTCTCGAAAGCCTCGGAGAGCGGCAGGGTGACCGGGTGGGCCGGAATCTTCGGCAGAACGTCCAGTTCTTTCTCCTCCGGCTGGAAGATCGTCATCTGGCGGGCCCAGCGGATGAAGAGGGCCGGATTCACCTTGAAGGCGGGGGACCAGAAATGGACCGGCGCCGCCTCCAGGGTGGGGGTCGCCACCCTCGGGAGATTGCCCAGGCGGATCAGGTCGGCAATGGAATCCATGGGAATCCCTTTGAAATGGGCTGCTAGGCGCCAGAAAGGCAGGTACAGGAATGGTTCGGAGGGGCTTTCCAGGTAGCCGAACGGGACGGGTTGAAATTCTGCTCCGTTGCAACTCCAGGCGGAGTTGCAGTTCCGGCAGGTCATGACCAGGGCGTCTCTTTCCCCCTCCATGTCCCAGCCGCAATAGGGGCAAAGGGTTGAAACGAAACGGACATTCCAGGGGGTGGCAGCGGGGAGACGGGTAAGGACGTCCCGGAATTCCTTTTGGCAATCGGGGAACGGCTTCCGGAGGATCGCATCGCACAGACGGTCTCCCTCCAGGTATGCAGGTGTATAAATAATGCTGACTGTTTCGCCGATGTAGGCCTGGTCAGCCAGGCGGGTCGGGCGGCCGTCGGTATCGAATCGGGGCGCCGCCTCCCTGGGCAGACGTCCCGCTGCGAGGAACCTGCCTTCCGTCTTGTCGCTCACGAAATGGAGCTTCATGGCCTGGGGACGGAGACCCAGCGAAGCCGGAGGTCCGGCCGTGTCGAGGGCCAGGATGTTCGTGTCCACGAATCGCTGCTGCAACTCGAGGTCGGCCATCCGGTATGCCAGCCCCTTGAGCCGCCAGTAGGGAACAAAAAGAATTTTCCTGCCCGGTTGGGGAGGGGGGGGGATATAGTACCGGAAAGGACCGGCCGAGGCCAGGTAGAGCTTCGTCCGGCAGTACCCGCAAAGAAATAGGCGATCCGTCTCGTCCAGGGTGACGGGAGCCCCGCACTGCGGGCACTGCTGCTCGATCTGCCAGTTAGATCCGCTCGCCGCAGGCATTGCAGAAAGAAGATCCCGGCAGGTTTTCCGTCCCGCAGGCGCCGCACTTCTTCATCACGGGCTTTTCATCCGCCGGCTTTCCGCATGCCGGGCAGAACCGGCCCTGGGGCGGAATGTCCCCGCCGCAGGAAGCACACTTTTTGTACAGCAGGAGCGGCTGGCCACAGAAGGAACAAAACTTGGCCCCCTTCGGAACGGGCTGGCTGCATCCTGGACAGGAGAGGGCGGCCTCGGCCGTGCCGGTACCAGCCGTTGCGCCGGGTCGGAAAGCGTCGGCGAACATGGCGGGCATCATGAAGCCCATTCCCATGCCCAAGGCCGAACCGGCTTCGGCCTGATTCGCAGCGGCGCTTTCCAGGGCCATGGCGGCCTTCATCTTGAGTAGCTTGTTCAGGTCGTCAAACACCCCCAGCTTGCTCTTGTCGTCGATGGCTTTCTGGACCTCCGGCGGGGGCGTGATGGAATTGATGTAGAGATCCAGCAGTCTCAGCCCGAACTGCGCCAGGTCCTCCTGGAGGAGTTGCCTGAGCCCCGCCGACAGCTCGTCGTACTTCGCCGGCAGATTGAAGATCGTGTCGATCTGCTCTCCCATGAAGTCGTTGAACCGCGATGCGATGACGCGGCTCAGGTATTCTTCCAGGTCTGCCGTTCCGTAGGATGCCTTCGTTCCCACCAAGCTGTTGATGAAGAGGACCGGCTGGACGATCCGGATGTTGAAGACGCCGAAGGCCCGCAGGCGGATCAGGCCGAGTTCGGAGTCACGGAAAGCCACGGGATCGCGGGTTCCCCATTTCAAATTTGGGAAGACCTTCATGTTGGCCATGTAGACTTCCGCCCGGAGGGGACTGGTCATTCCCCAGGGGGTGCTCAGGATCTTCGTCAGGATCGGGATGTTCATCGTCTTCAGGGTGTGCCGTCCCGGTCCGAGGGCATCCACGGCCTTACCGTTGTAGAAGAAGACCGCCGCCTGGCTTTCCCGCACGGTCAACTGTGCCCCCCACTTGATCTCCCCCGAACCTTCCTGGGGGATGCGGTGAGCAAGCTCCTGCCCCGAATCGTCGAACCACTCGATGACTTCCAGAAAGACAATGTTGTTTGTGCCCATGGGAACCCCCCCTGTTGCGGATGCGTGCCGGTCCCGGAACGGTGAACGGAACGGCGCTGATGATAGGAATCCCCCCGAAATCTGTCAAGAACAAAAGGTTTTGGCCGTTTGAACTTTCAACCGGAATGGTATAAGAAAGCGCTCATGGATTCATCGGGGAACGATTCCAGCCGGGTCTACCAGGGAAAGGCGCTCATTGCCGACCCGATCTATTCGTATGCTTTCTTCACCGTGCCGACGCCGGGTACGGCCGGGGAGGTGACCGAAAAGGACCTGATCGACACGCCCTGGCTCCAGAGGCTTCGACGGATTTATCAGCTCCAGAGCGCCCGCTGGGTCTATCCCTCCGCGGAGCATACCCGCTTCCAGCACTCCCTGGGGACGATGCACAACGCCGGCGAGTTTGCCCGGCACCTTTATCCCAGCCTCAAGAATATCTGCGCCGACGCCCCGAGCCTTCCCTTTGTGGAAGAGCTCCTGCGCCTGGGCGGCCTCCTCCACGACGTGGGCCACGGCCCATACGGACACTTCTTTGACGATCACTACCTGTCACGTTACGGGCTGACGCACGAGGATCTCGGAGGGCTGATCATCACGCGCCGGCTCGGCCGAATGATCACCAGGATCCGGCGAAGCCCCGATGGGCCGTTTGACGAGGGCGAACGGCTGAATCCGGGTGATGTGGCCTTCCTGATCAAGAGACCGTCCAGGGCCGACGGAAGAAAGCCCCGCTGGCTCCGTTTCCTGCGCCAGCTTTTCTCGGGGATCTACACCGTGGACAACCTCGATTATGTCCAACGGGACGCGTACATGACCGGCTTTTCCCTGGATATGGTGGACATGGCCCGGCTCCGGTTCTATACTTTTTTCACGGAGAAAGGCCTTACCCTTCACAAGGCCGGCGTGACCGCCCTGAGCCGCTTCGTCAATGCCCGCCTGAACCTGTACACGAACGTCTATTTCCATCGCACGACCCGCGCGCTGGATCTTCATCTCCAGGAGGTTTTCAGCGATACCCTCGACCTGCTCCTGACGGGGAGCCCTGCGGATGACCTGGACGGGTATCTCGATTGCGACGAGTGGCGGCTTTTCCAGGAGGTCCGGTCGTGGCAGGGATGCGGAGACCGGAAGAAGGAGCGCCTCGCCCGCCAGTGGCAACGGTTCTACAATCGGGAGCTGAAGTGGAAAATGGCCTATTCGACGGAGATCCCCGTTGATCGTCTCCCGAGGGGCACCCAATTCTCCAGCGCCGCCCATTTTGAAGAGCGGATCCGCTCTCTCCTGCCGAAGCCCTTGCGGGGCCTGTCATTCCGGGTCGATCTGGCGACGCAGGATCCCCGTCCCATCAATCCGATGGCGGAATCGGAGAGGCGCATCCTGATCTTCGACCCGGTGACGGGGCAGACCTCTGCGGAGCCCCTCCGGGAGATCTACCGGTTCATCCCCGCCCGGGTGGTTCATTTCCGGGTATTTGCACTCAACCACGCCCATGATCGATCCTTCTCCGCGGCTGCGGAAAAGGCCCTTGAATTGATTGAAGAAGCCTCCTCTACGAACGTATGATCTCCCGACCTCCTTCCGAGACCACAGACATCACGCTTTTCGTCCGCACGTCCGGCGAGGAGATCGCCCGATGGAACCGCCAGCGCATCGTTGACGCCCTGATGCGGGAGACCGACATCGACCGGGAGACAGCCGAGGCTGTGAGTCGGGAGGTGGAAAAACAGATTGTCGCATCGGGAATCGCCGTCCTGACGGCTTCCCTCATCCGTGAAATGGTGGACGCAAAGCTGATTGAGCGGGGCCTGGAACAAGCAAGAAAAATGCATGCCCGCCTCGGCTTCCCCCTGTACGACGTGCGGCAGCTCATTTTTCACGAGAACAAGGAAAACGCAAATATTCCGCACGGTCCGGAGGGTACCAATCTTCTTCTGGCCGAGGGCGTCAAACGCGAATACGCGCTCCATGAAGTGTTTTCCCAGGAGGTAGGGGATGCCCATGCATCCGGTGACATCCACCTCCACGGCCTTGGCTTTGTCGATCGGCCCTACAGCGCCTGCCTCACCCTGGAGCATCTCAAGAAAGCGGGGCTGTGCCTTCCCCATTCCATGAACGCAGCCAAGCCGGCGAAACATCCGGAGGTTCTGCTGGCTCACATGGTCCGGTTCAGCTCGGTCCTTCAGGGGCACCTTGCCGCCATGGTGGCGTGGGACGGGATCAACCTGTCGTTTGCCCCCTACCTGGCGGGGATGTCGGACCGGGAAATCCGCCAGTTCGCCCAGATGCTTGTTTATGAGTTTTCACAACTCACCGCCGGCAGGGGCGGACAGGCAATGTTCACGGACATTCACCTTTATTGGGACATTCCGCCGCATTTCAAGGGACTGAAAATCACCGGGCCGGGTGGAATGGAGAAATCCGGGAGCTATGCCGATTGTCTGCCCGATGCCAGGCGGTTCATATCGGCTCTTCTGGAGGTATTTCGAAAGGGCGACGCCACGGGACGGCCGTTCGTTTTCCCCCGCCCCTTGATACATCTGACCGAGAGCTTTTTCGCCGATCCCCAGGGGGGGCCGCTGCTGGAACAGGCAGCCGAGGCGGCTGTAGAGAAGGGAAACCCCTGTTTTGTCTTTGACCGGGGGGCACTTCCGTCCCTTTTTGGCCCGGGATTTCCGGGAACGCTGTCCGGAGGGGAGGCATCCCGATCCTTCCTTCTTCACAACGTCACCATCAACCTGCCCCGCCTGGGCTATCTGGCCGGTGGGGACGATAACCGGCTGTTCGAGCTGCTGGGGGACAGGGTCGATCTGGCTGCCCGGGCACACCTTCAGAAGAAACGATACCTGGAGAGCCTGATCGGCCTGGGTGATGAAGGTCCCCTGGCCACCCTGGTCATGGCCATGAACGGGGAGCCGTTCATGGATATAGCCCGGTCCGCATCGCTCGTGGGGATGGTGGGTCTCCACGAACTCGTTTTGCTTCACCGGGGCGAGGGGCTGAACGGGTCGGACAATGCCAGGAAATTCGGCCTGGAGGTAGTGCGCCGGCTGGAATCCGCTGCGGCGGAGCAGGGAAGGCGCCTCGGAATTCAACTTCTGGCGGGACAGACGCATGCGGAGACGACCTCGTACCGTTTTGCCCGCCTGGACCTTAAGTACCATTCCCCCCGGGCCGGTCATACGGTGCGGGGGAATCTTGCCCGGGGGGAGCTGTATTACACGAACTCCACCCATCAGCCCATCTCCGATCCGATGGAGCCCTTCGAGCGGGCCAGGCTGGAAGGAGCCTTCCACCCTTATCTGCCTGCGTTCCCGATCACCCAGATCTGGCTGGGAGAGGAAAGGCCGTCGCCTGAAACGGTATCACGCTTTCTTGAACGGGTCTTCCGGGAAACGACCTGCGGCTGCATATCCCTGTCGCCGGAATTCACATCCTGTCTCCATTGTTCCGCTGTCGAACGCGGACTCAGGGACACCTGCGGGCGCTGCGGTTCCACCCGGATGGAGCAGATCGCCCAGATCACGCAGTATTTCAGTCGGGTATCGGCATGGAACCGAGGAAAGCGGGCGGAGCTCAGGGATCGGACGCGAGGATTTCCTTCCCGTCCCTGAGATCAGGGGCATCATCTGTTTCAACGTCACTTCACATTGCCACCCATTCCCGGTTTGTCCTCCGGAACCCTCGCTTCTGCAGGCAGGAAAGAGGCCTGTACCCTTGACATTGCCGGGATCGATTCCTACATTAGGCACGCTTTGGGAAGTACGGGCTTGTCGGCAATAAAGACAATAAAACAGGGGCCTTATGGAAGACAAGATCGTTCAGAGATTTCGAGAGAGTGCCCATCTGAAAGATGTCTTCATCAACGACAACCTGGGAAAAATTGTGGGGGCTGTCGTTGCGATCACAGCCGCCTTGAAGGCGGGAAACAAGATCCTGCTTTTTGGAAACGGAGGATCCGCGGGTGATGCCCAGCATCTGGCAGGAGAGTTCGTCAACCGCTTTATGATCGAGCGGCCGCCTCTTCCGGCTATCGCCTTGACGACCGATTCGTCCGTGATTACGAGCATCGCCAACGACTTTGATTTTGGTGAAATATTCAGCAAGCAGATCCGGGCCTTGGGACAACCGGGCGACATCGCCTGGGGAATCAGCACCAGCGGCGTGTCGGCCAACGTTCTCAAAGGGCTGGAAACGGCCAAGAAAATCGGGATGATCACGCTGGCCATGACGGGGAAGGACGGTGGCCCGATAGCCCGCATGGCGGATCACTCCCTGAATGTGGCCTCCAGCAGCACCCCCCGCATTCAGGAGGTGCACATCACGGTCGGACACGTGATCTGCGAGATGGTGGATTATAAACTTTTTCAGAAGCCGGACCTGAAATGAATTGAAATGAAGGCAACCCGGCCCCTGGATAGATGATGGATGATGGATATGGTCAAGAAGCCGAAACAGGAACATACCGAGGTGCATGGTCCGGGAGGCGAGCCGTTATCCCGTGCAGGGGCGGATGCCGACGGTGCGGATTTTGTGAAAGATACCGTGGAATCCCTGAGGGCGAAACTGCAGGAGAAGGAGAGGGAGGCTGCCGAGAATTACGACCGGTATCTGCGTGCCATGGCTGAACTGGACAATTTTAGAAAGCGTGCCGCCAGGGACAGAATGGACGCTGTCAAGTACGGGAACGAACACATTCTGAAAGACCTGCTCCCGCTGACGGACGCCATGGACCGTGCCTTGCACCACTCGGAGACGTCCTGCGATTTCGAGGCCTTCCGAAAGGGGCTCGACCTGCTTCGGTCCCAGTTGACAGCCTGCCTGGGCCGTCATGGTGTGGAGGCCATCGATTGCCTCCATAAGCCGTTCGATCCGAATCTGCATGAAGCACTGATGCAGGTATCCGGGGATGAGCATGAAGACAACGAGGTCGTGGACGAACTGGAGAAAGGGTACCTGCTGAACGGTCGCCTGTTGAGGCCCGCCAAGGTGTCCGTCTGCAAACGAACCGGCGGCAAAATTCATTGTGAAGATGAAACCGCCCGAAACGGCGGCTAAGGAGGAAGGATCATGGGAAAGATTATCGGAATTGACTTGGGGACGACCAACTCGTGCGTTGCCATCATGGAGGGGGGAGACCCCGTCGTCATCGCGAACCAGGAGGGAAACCGCACCACGCCGTCTGTCATCGCGTTTCCGGACAGCGGGGAGCGCCTGGTCGGTCAGGTGGCCAGGCGACAGGCCATCACCAATCCCGAAAATACGGTTTATGCCATCAAGCGCCTCATCGGCCGGAAATTCTCGTCGAAAGAGGTTCAGTATGACAAGTCCATCACGGCGTTCAAAATTACGGAGGCGCCCAACGGCGACGCCCAGGTGTCCGTCCGGGGACGGAACTACAGTCCCGCCGAGATCTCCTCGATGGTCCTGGTAAAAATGAAGCAGACCGCGGAGGACTACCTGGGGCAGAAGGTGACGGATGCCGTCATTACCGTACCGGCCTATTTTAACGACTCCCAGCGCCAGGCGACGAAGGATGCCGGAAAGATCGCCGGGCTCAATGTACTACGCATCATCAACGAACCGACGGCGGCCGCACTGGCATACGGCCTGGAAAAGAAGAAGGACCAGAAGATCGCCGTCTTCGACCTCGGTGGCGGAACTTTCGACATCTCGATTCTGGAAATCGGGGACGGGGTGTTTGAAGTAAAGTCCACCAACGGGGACACGCACCTCGGAGGCGAGGACTTCGACCAGAAACTGATCGACTTCCTGGTAACGGAATTCAAGAAAGACCAGGGGATCGACCTGAGAAACGATCGGATGGCGCTTCAGCGTCTCAAGGAGGCGGCAGAGAAGGCCAAGATGGAGCTGTCCACCTCCATGGAGACGGACATCAATCTTCCCTTCATCACCGCGGACGCCTCGGGTCCGAAACATATGAATATCAAGCTCACCCGAGCCAAACTGGAAGCGCTCGTGGAGGATCTGATCGAGAAGCTGGAGCCTCCCTGCCGGATGGCCATGAAGGATGCATCCCTGGCGCCGAAGGACATCGACGAGGTCATTCTCGTTGGAGGAATGACCCGTATGCCCCGGGTGCAGCAGAAGGTCAAGGAGATGTTCGGGAAAGAGCCCCACAAGGGGGTCAATCCGGATGAGGTCGTGGCCGTGGGAGCCGCGATCCAGGGCGGTGTTCTCGCGGGTGACGTGAAAGACGTGCTGCTGCTGGACGTGACGCCCCTGTCCCTCGGCATCGAGACGCTGGGCGGAGTCATGACGAAGCTGATCGAGAAGAATACGACCATCCCCACGAAGAAGAGCCAGGTCTTCTCGACGGCGGCGGACAACCAAACGGCCGTGACGATTCACGTCCTCCAAGGCGAGCGCCCCATGGCAGCGGACAACCGGACCCTCGGTCACTTCGAGCTCGTCGGCATTCCGGCGGCTCCGCGGGGAGTCCCGCAGGTCGAAGTCACCTTCGACATCGACGCCAACGGCATCGTCCATGTGGCGGCAAAGGACCTCGGAACGGGGAAGGAGCAGAGCATCCGCATTACGGCATCCAGCGGCCTCTCGGATGACGAGATCCAGCGCTTTGTCAAGGAGGCGGAGCTCCACGCCGATGATGACAAGAGGAAGCGTGAGCTCATCGAGGCCCGGAACCATGCCGATGCCTTTGCATACAGCGTGGAGAAGAACGTGAAGGAATTCGGCGACAAGATCGATGCCGCCGAGAAGACGCGCATCGAAGAGGCGATTGCCCGGCTGAAAAAAGCCATTGAAGGCGACGATCTCGAGGCCATCAAATCGGCACAGGAGGAATTGACCACGGCATCCCACAAGCTGGCGGAGGCCATGTATGCCAAGTCCACCGCCGGACCCGGGACCGGACCCCAGGACGCCGGTGGAGGAGCGGCGGGTGGGGCCCAGCAGTCCGCCGGGAAGAAAGACGACGATGTCGTGGACGCCGATTTCGAGGAGGTCAAGTAAGCACAGTCCCCCGATTTGAGGCCCGGGGCCGGTCAGACCGGTTCCGGGCCTTTTTTTGTCGACGGAGGGACGTATTTCCTGTAGCATGTCAACGCTTGATTCCGGTGGTCCACCAATGAAACGTTTCCTCTTTATCATTCTGTCCATTCTGATCTTCTCCCTTCCCGCCCGGGTTGCCTTGTGCTCGGATCAGCGGGGCTTCCCGCCCGTTTCCGGAAAGGCTGGGGAAAAAAGCACAACGGCGACGATCGGCGTCATTCTTCCGCTCAGCGGTAAATATGCAGCCTATGGGAACCGTGTCCTGGACGCCATCCTGATGGCCGCGGCCGTTTGGGATCGCACGAACCACTCCCGTCTCACCTTGCAGATCCGCGATTCAGAAAGCCGTTCCGAGACTCTTTACGGCCTGGTTCAGGAACTGGCGGATCGCGAGAAGGTCATCCTGATTCTCGGGCCGCTGGGGGAGGGAACGGAGGCGGCACGCCTCGCACGGGAAAAGAAGGTGCCGATCCTCGTGTTTACCCAGCAGGAGGGAATCGGTGGCGAGAATGGCTATGTCCTGAGAGATTCCCTTACAATCCGGCAACAGATTCAGGCCCTGGCCGACCATGCCGTCACTCGAAAGGGGCTTCGGCGCTTTGCCATGCTCCATCCCGGGGACCATAGCGGCAGGGAAGCGGCAATGCTGTTCCGGGAGGAAGTGACCCGCCGCGGCGGACGGATCCTGCGCGAGCGAACGTATGGCCGCCGGCAGGCTGATTTTGCGGACGAGATCCGGTCCCTGACCGGCGTCAAGGGGATTCCCGGAAAAGTGATTGTGGAGCCGGAGGGAACGATCGAGATTAAGGGATCAGCGGCCGTGGATTTCGAAGCCCTTTTCCTTCCCGATTCCCTGGGACCGGCATTGCTGACGGCCTCGCAACTGGCCGATCTTCAAATCGGGGGTGTCCAGATGATGGGCCTGTCATCCTGGAACCATCCCGCCAGGCTTCGGACGGGAGGGAACGTTCTGGAAGGAGCCGTTTTTACGGATATGTTCTGCACGAATGATCCATCCCGGGCGGTCCATAATTTTATTGAGCGGTATTATGCAGCAACCGGTCGTGAACCGGGAAGCCTCGAGGCAATGGCATTTGACGGGACGAATCTTGCCGTCCGGATCATCCTGGATGAGAAACCCGGTTCCAGGGAGGAACTGCGACGGATGATCCTTGAGAACCGGGATTTCCGGGGAGTTGCCGGCAGGCTTGAATTTGCACCGGACGGAGAGAGCCGGAGGAGCGCCGTGATACTGAGAATCACCCAGGGCCAGATCGTGCCCGTGAGAGAATAGAGGATTCCCGATGAGGTTTCTGCTGACGAATGACGACGGGATCTATGCCCGGGGGCTTGCTGCCCTGCATCGCGAATTGTCCCTGGATGCCGAGTGTCTCGTTGTGGCCCCGGAGGTGGAACAGAGCGCCGTGGGGCACGCCATCACACTGTTCAGACCGCTGATGGTGAGAAAGGCCAGGAAGAACGGACAGTCCCTCGGCTATGCCGTAGCGGGGACGCCGGCGGATTGCGTGAAGATCGGCATCCGGGAACTGGCCGGCGGGCCCGTGGACCTGGTGGTCTCCGGCATCAACCTGGGGGCCAATGTCGGAATCAACGTCCTCTATTCGGGCACCGTCTCGGCGGCCACGGAAGGAGCCATCATGGGGGTTCCGTCCGTGGCGATTTCCCTGGACACCCACCGGGAAGCCGATTTTTCTTTTGCCGCCCGGTTTGCCCGGAAAATCTGCCGCTTTATGATGGAATACCCTTTCCCGAAAAACCTCTCGCTCAATGTGAACATCCCGGCGCTGCCGGAGGACCGGATCCGGGGCGTGACCGTCGTAAAACAGGGAAAGGCCCGTCTCATCGAGAGTTTCGAGAAGCGTGTGGATCCCAGGGACAACACCTATTACTGGCTGGCTGGAGAAACGCAGCCGGCGCCCTCGGAAGACGCCGACTCGGACATCACCGCCCTCCGGAAGGGCTGGATCACCATCACGCCCATTCACAGCGACCTGACGCGGATGGACGTATTCGGCGACCTGAGGGATCTGGTGGAGAAGGACCTCAACGGGTCAGGAGAACCGGGACGGGGCTCTTCCGGATGACGTGGCTGGTTGTGCTCCCTACCAAAAGCTCCCGGAGCCGGTTGTGCCCGTAGGCCCCCATCACCAGGAGCTCGGTGGAGCCCTCCTTAAGGAAGCGGAGAATTTCCCGATCTTCCTTCCCGGTCAACTGGACGATGTCCCAGTCGATGATCCAGGCGTCCAGCAGCGTCTCCGCCTGTTTGCACACCCGGTCCGATACGGCGGGATCGTTCGATACCGTGACAACCGTCAGAGGCCAGGCGGCCTTGTCGGAGAGTTCGGCAGCCAGCTTCAGGGCATGGTCGGCGGGAGGGCTGCCGTCGTAGGCGAGGGCCATGCTTTCTATATCCCGGTAGGTCGCTGGCGTTACGAGGACCGGTTTTCCCGCTTTCCGGACTACCGATTCGGCCGTTGTGCCCAGAATCGCTCCGCCTCCGAGATGGAAGTGCTCGCCGCGCTGGGCCAGGATGATCCAGTCCGCCTGCTGGCCCTCCTCAATGATAACCTCGTCGATGACCCCGAGACGCTTTTTGATGTCCGGTCTCAACCCCGCATCTTCGCACGTTTGTCGAAACGTCTTCAGAATGGCATCCGCTTTTGTCTCCAGCGTGTTTTCCATGACCGGAAGAAACTCCTGGCATGGGGGGATGCCGACGGAACCCGAGATGTCGCTGAAAACGGGGGCCTGCAATTGCAGAAGTTCCATGACATGAAGTCCCGTGAGCCGGGCATCGAGTTTCCGGGCAATGTAGATTCCGTATTCCAGGGCTGTCATGCTGTGGGCGGAGCCGTCTGTGGCGATGAGGATGTGCTCGATCACGTTCTTTCCCTCCTGTCCGATTCCTCGTCCTCCTCACGATAGGTCTCCAGGTCCCGCAGCATGTTGTCGGCCTGCCGCTCCTTTTCCTGCCATTCTTCCTCTGAATCCGGGATATCTTCGTTTTCGGAGACGGTTCGGACCGGCTCGCCCTTTTCATTGAAGGACTGGAACCTTCCGACCAGCTTGCCGTTCCGGTAAACGGCCTGTTCCCGGATCTGTCCGTTGCGGTGCCAGGCCTTGTATTCACCTTCCCGCCGGTCGTTCTCGAAGAAGCCCTCTTCCTTCAACTGGCCTGTCTTGTACCATGACCGGTAGGGTCCGTGCAGCTTCCCGTCTGCGAATAATTCTTCCTCCCTGGCCTGTCCGGTCCGGTAATACATCCGGTAGGGGCCGTCCAGCCGGCCACCCCGGTAGTTTTCCTGTTCCCGGATCTGCCCGTTTTCGTACCAGGAGGTATAGCTCCCCTCGAAGCGGTCGTCCAGGAAGGACGCCCGCTCCCGGATCCGGCCGTCCCGGTAGTAGGCTTCGGCTTCTCCCTGGCGCATGCCGTTCCGGAATTGCATCCGCACCATGACCTGCCCGTTGGCGTAATAAGATGTGTACTCGCCGTCGAGCTTCTTCCCGAGAAGGGTTTTGTGCTCCTTGATATGCTTGTTCTCTTCGTCGTAGTAGGCGATGACTTCTCGTGGAGTTTCGGCTTTTTTTGCCATGAGACGGTTTCCTCTGGTTCGTTTCCGGGACGGATTTTCAGGGATGGTCAGCGATCCATACCGTTGATGCCGTCTCCATGTCAAGGCGGAGCGTCGAGGGCGCACCGGGATGCCTCCGGTCCGGCCCTTTCACGTTGACAAACAAGGTCGCCTCTCATAGACTGACCGCCGTTTGTCAACGCATCTTCGGGGTGCCGCCGTGAATCGACCTGAAGCCTCGAAAATACCTGGAAGCGGGTGCGCATGCTCCTGACCGATCTCGACACATCCCGCATTGCCATTATCGGACCGGGCCGCCTGGGAACATCCTTCGCCTACAAATTCGGCCGGGACAACAAGCGCGTGACCATTTACTATCACGACGCTGCCGTTTGCAAATCCATCAACCGGGAGCATCTCAATCCTATCCATCTGACGGAAGATCTGGCCCGGCGCCTGGGGAGCATGGACGAGGTGCCCCGGCTGGGCCCCAAGGTTTTTGCCACCAACGACCTCGAACGGATCGTGGAAGACAACGACTTTATCGTTCTGGCCCTGACGATGAACCGCCTTCCGGAATTCCTCGACTACCTGAAACCCATCATGGAAAGAAAGGGCGGGGATACCTGCCTCATCTCCCCCATCAAGGGACTGGCGGCGGATCCGATCACCAAGGAGCTGATGACTCCTTCCCAGATGATCCACAACAGCCTCTACAGGCTGAAGTACAAGTACGATATCGTCTGCATCGGCGGTCCGTTTTTCGATGTGGACATTGCCCTGGGGAACCCCGTGTGCGTGACCGTGGCCGGGAAGAAGCGGAACGCCATGCTTGTCAGGGAGCGGATCATCAAGTTCAACCGGCGGGAATTGTCTTCCTATTACAACTTCGACATTGTCGGGGTCGAGGCCTGCGGATCCCTTAAGAACATCGTGGCCAACATCAAGGGGGTTGCGGACTGCCTGAAACTCGGCGATTCCATTCCCGGCACCCTGTTTGCCCGGTCCGGCGTTGAGATCCGATCCCTTTCGAAGCTCCTGGGGGGGAGCTTCCAGGCCTTTTTCAGCCAGGCCGGGGTAGGCGACATGTACGTTACCGTCTCTTCCGAGGCGAGCAAGAACTATCGGTACGGGAAGCTGTTTTACGAATTGTACTCGGGCAATCCCATCGAAACGAACCTGAAGGTCCTGGAAAAGATCGACGGGACTCCGGAAGGACCCAACACCATCCGGAACGTCCAGAAATTCCTGGAGAAGAAAAACATGTACAGCCCTCTCTTCTCCTGCGCCTATCGCATCTTCAACGAAGGGGGAAGCAAGAACGACATTCGCGAGCTGCTCATTCAGGCCTGCCAGTTCGACAAGCGAACAAAGGAATACATCGGCCCGATTTCCCGGATCCTCTACCGGCTTATTCCGAATCTCTGGTACCGGCGGCACAAGGGATTTCTGGGCCGGGTCGACATCTGAAAGGGAAAATCACCTTGACTTTCCCGATTTCCGTGTGATATTTCCTCCCCCACTTTTGCAGAGAGACGTTCACATGACCGTATTGAAGGCAGCAATATCCAGGTTGTGGTGGTGGCAGGCGCACAGCGTCTGCCCGTAGCGTTCTTTGCCGAAAAGAGCCGTGGGCAGGGGGATCCCTTCCCATGACTCTGACAAACCTGAAAGAGCATGCCATGGGAAGACCCCATGGCATTTTTTTTGCCGTGACGGGTTCTTCCCGAAGGGGCCGGAGGACTTCGCGGATGGGCGGGTCCGGGGCCGATCAGCCGACAACGAAAGGAGAAAACCATGGAACAGACGAAGATCCTTCTTGAAGACCGGGAGATCCCCAGGCAGTGGTACAATATTCTGGCGGACGTGCCCACTCCCATGAGCCCGCCTCTTCACCCCGGAACAGGAGAGCCCGTCAAGGCCGAGGACCTCGCTCCCATCTTCCCGATGAACCTGATCGAGCAGGAAGTGACCACCGAGCGGTGGATCGATATCCCCGAGCCGGTGCTGGAGAAACTGATCCTCTATCGCCCCAGTCCCCTGTGCCGAGCCAGGAACTTCGAAAAGCTTCTCGGTGCCCCGGTTAAGATCTATTACAAATACGAGGGAGTCAGCCCTGCGGGTTCTCACAAGCCCAACACGGCTATTCCACAAGCCTATTACAATAAGGTTTTTGGGATCAAAAGGCTCTCGACGGAAACGGGGGCCGGCCAGTGGGGAAGCGCGCTCAGCATGGCCTGTGCGATGTTCGGGCTGGAATGCCGGGTTTTCATGGTTCGGGTCAGTTATGAACAGAAGCCCTACCGGAGAATGATGATGCGGACCTGGGGGGCAGACTGTTTTCCCAGTCCCAGCACCCTGACCCAGGCGGGCCGGAACGTCCTGGCGGAGCATCCCGACTCCCCGGGCAGCCTGGGAATCGCCATCAGCGAAGCCATTGAAGATGCCGTCACGAAGCCCGATTCCAGGTACTCCCTCGGGAGCGTGCTGAACCATGTCCTTCTCCACCAGTCGATCATCGGGCTGGAGGCAAAAAAACAGATGGATAAGGCTGGTGCATATCCCGACGTGGTCATCGGTTGCGCCGGCGGCGGCAGCAACTTTGCCGGGATCGCCACGCCGTTTCTGCAGGACAAGATTCATGGAAAACAGGTGCAGGTCATTGCCTCCGAGCCGACGTCCTGCCCGACGCTCACAAGGGGGCCATTTGCCTATGATTTCGGCGATCTGGCAAAGATGACCCCACTCCTTCCCATGTATACGCTGGGGCATGACTTCGTGCCGGCACCAATCCATGCTGGCGGCCTCCGCTATCACGGCATGGCACCGGTCGTCAGCCACCTGGTCCGGCTCGGCCTGGTCGAGCCCCGGGGATATCACCAGCTGGAAACATTTGAGGCGGGTGTTCAGTTTGCCCGGACCGAGGGCATCATCCCGGCACCTGAGTCCAATCATGCCATTGCCGCGGTGGTGGACGAGGCGCGCCGGGCCAAGGCCGAGGGGAAGGAAAAGGTGATCCTCTTCAACCTGAGTGGCCATGGAATGGTGGATCTTGCCTCCTATGATGCCTACTTCGAAGGGAACCTGTTACCCTACGAACTGCCTGAAGAGGAGATCGAGCGTGCCCTGAAGGCGATCGAGGGTTTTCCCAAACCCTGACGGGGATTCGTTCCTGCTTCATCGGCCTTCCATCCCGGTGGCGGCGGCCAGCCCGCTGCCGCCGGGACGGGTCCGATCGGAACGGATGCCTCGTCATGTCCGCGGCGGATCGCTTGTCCGGTTCTGATAGGATTACCCGACGATCCTGCGCCATGGGGACGATCCCACCCCCTTGTGGCCTCCGTTTCCTTCCGTTTAATTCATTGCCAACCCCCACGACATGGGGCATGATGCAGCCGTTGCCGGACCCGCCGCCGGCGGCGGGCCCGGGAGAGGATGATAAGAATGGCTGAACAGTCCGGGAAACTCGTTCTACGCTGTCCCCGCCTGGGTGGAGAAGTTCACCTGACCTACTGTCTCCGGGAGTCCGCGGGGCGTCCCTGCATAAGGACCCTCCAGTGCTGGCATGCGGTTCCGCAGGTCTGTGAACGGCTGATGAAACGCCTGCCGGAAGACGAGATCCGGCGTCTGATGGAACCGGTGCCCCGGGATCGGATGTCCGTCATCCTGGATGCGGCGGAGCAGGGAAAGCGGCGCTGACGGTCCACTGGTCCGTCGGGATGAATCATGGACCTTTTCGAGAGGGATGAACCCGGAGCAGCCGGCCGCCCCTTGGCGGAGCGGATGAGGCCGCGCACCCTGGAGGATTACTCCGGCCAGGAGCATATTGTGGGGCCGGATACGCTTCTGAGGCGGGCCATCGGCCAGGATCGCCTGTTTTCCATGATCCTCTGGGGTCCTCCCGGCTCCGGAAAGACCACCCTCGCCCGGATTCTCGCCGGCGAGACGAAATCTCATTTCATCAGTTTCTCCGCCGTGCTGTCGGGGGTGAAGGAAATCCGGGCCGTCATTGAAGAGGCGCGCCGGATGAGGCAGCTCGGACGCCAGACCATCCTTTTCGTCGATGAAATCCATCGGTTCAACAAGGCCCAGCAGGATGCGTTTCTCCCCCATGTGGAGAGCGGCCTGATCACCCTGGTAGGGGCGACGACGGAAAACCCGTCTTTCGAGATCATCGCCCCTCTCCTGTCGCGCTGCCGGGTCCTGGTTCTGAAACCCCTCTCGGAGCAAAGCCTGGTGCGTCTTCTCCGGCGAGCCATCGAAGACGCGGACCAGGGACTCGGGAAGATGAACCTCCGGATCGAAGACAGCGCCCTGGAGGTCCTTGCCCGCTTTGCTGACGGGGACGCCCGGGCGGCCCTGAACGGACTGGAGGCGGTGGCGGCGTTTCTTTCTTCCGGGGAAGGTGACGGAGAAGCGGTGACACCGGAGCGGATCGGACAGATTCTCCAGAGAAAGTCGCTCCTGTATGACAAGGAAGGGGAGGAACACTACAATCTCATCTCGGCGCTGCACAAAAGCCTCAGGGACAGCGACCCCGATGCCTCTCTTTACTGGCTGGCCCGGATGCTGGCGGCCGGGGAGGACCCTCTTTACGTGGCCCGGCGGATGATCCGTTTTGCCTCGGAGGACGTCGGCAATGCCGACCCCCGGGCATTATCCCTGGCGATCGACGCCCTGCAGGCGTACCATTTCCTGGGTTCTCCGGAGGGGGAGCTTGCACTGGCCCAGGCGGCCCTCTATCTGGCCACGGCCCCCAAGAGCAATGCCGCCTACATTGCCTTCGGCAGAGTCCAGGGAGAGATCCGCAGGACGGGAAGCCTGCCGGTCCCCCTGCATATTCGAAACGCTCCCACCCGGCTCATGAAGGAGCTTGGTTACGGCGATGGGTACCGCTATGCCCATGATTACGAGGACGCCATGGTGTTTCAGGAACATCTGCCGGAAGAGCTGCGGGGGAAGCGCTTTTACGACCCGACGGACCGGGGATACGAAAAGATGATCGGAGAAAGACTGGCCTGGTGGCGGAAACGGATGCAGGATTCGAAGGGCAGGCACAAAAAGGAAGAGGAGGCCTGACGGCCTCCTCTTCCGGTTGTCTTGTTGGATTGCTTCTTGAAACGCTTGCTTTGCCATCGGCCGACCCTGCCCGGTTGATCAGCCGTATTGTTTCGTTTGTTGCCTTTCTTTATTCAGGAATCGTGCCAAAGCGGGCATGTTTGTAACCGTTCGATATTGTTCCGTATGTATCGAATGGCCGATTCCTGGATCCGGTCGGAGAAAACAAAGCCTGTTCAACCCGCTGATCGCTTTCCGGGGCTCTCTTTTAAAAAACACAGAAAAATCGGTTACTAAAGAATCGTGACAAAAATTGTCACGCCCTGACAAAAAATGTCTGCCGTCCATTCCCTGCCGGAGTTGGGGAAACTTCTCCCCCCCGGACCGTGCCGACGGTGGCCTTCGTTGTCCGTCACGGCACGTCGTCGCGGTTGACTTTTCCCGGGAAACTCCTATGATGCGGAAAACTTCCACAATCTTGCCGGAGGGAATCGACTCCGTGAAGGACCCTCGAAAAATTGTCTGGGAACACCATGCCGCCCGGGATCGACGTTCGTTCCTGCCCCCGCTGGCCATGACGGTTGTCTGCGGCGTCTTCATCGGTCTGATCCTGGTTATGGGCCTGTTCACCCGCCAGAGCATCGATCGGACCCTGACGCGGTTCATGGAGGAGCGTGCCCAGGGCTTCGTAGGCGTCGTGGAACGGTTGGCCCAGGAGAACATCGACAATCTCAATCGGCTCGTGCAAGAACAGCGCCGCCAGGGAGGACGGTTTACCCCGCTTTCGGAGTCGATGCTGGCCACCCAGCGCTCTTTCATGGCCTCCCTTGTCGAGATCGCCCGGGATGTAGACCGGGACTGGAAGGAGGGACGGTTGAGCAATGACTCCCTCAAAAAACTCGCTGCGGAACGGGGCGTCTGGCTCATCGCCGCCCTCAACCGGGAAGGCGTCTCCGTCTACTCGAGCCGGCTTCTGCCCACCGATGCCGAGCGGAATGATACGGCCGGTTCCCGGCCTGTCACCCTTTCCGGCCTCAACCGTCTGTCGGAGAAGAAGCGGATATCCTTTATCGCCCTGCGGAGACCCGATGGAAGTGGGACGACCGTCATTGCCCTGGATGCCGAGACCAACCGCTCCTTCGGGATCAGGATCTCTGTGGAGAGAGCCCTGCGGGAGCTCGGAAAGGGCCAGGGACTTGTTTACCTGGCGGCGAAGGAACCGCAGGGACGGCTCCTGGGAAGTCTGGGAAAAGAGCCCGAGGCGTGGGCGGAAGGAGAGGTTCCGCTATCAAAAATCCTTGCCGGATCCCAGGCGATCTCCAGCCGCAAGGTTACCATCGAGGGAATGAGGCTCTTTGACTTTGCGACCCCGTTGAAACTGAACGGCCAGGTGGCGGGATACGTTCGAATCGGCCTCGACCGGGGTGCCGCGGACCAGATCCTGTCGGAAAACGAGCGCCAGATTTTTATCTTTGCGGCCCTGGTCATGGTCATCATGCTCCTGTCGATGTGGTTCCTCTACCAGAGCCAGAACCGGCACATCACCCGGATTGTCGAGATGGAGAGGCGTCTGGAGAAGGCGGAACGGCTCTCGGCTCTTGGAAAACTGGCGGCGGGCGTGGCCCACGAGATCCGCAATCCATTGAACGCCATCAGCATGGCCAGCCAGCGCCTGAAGCGGGACTATGTGCCCGATGCGGATGGCAAAAAGGAGGAATTTCAGGTCCTGACCGGCGTGATCCGAGACGAGATACGGCGACTCAACGGGATCATCGAGGAATTCCTCACCTTCTCCAGGAGCCGTCGGCTGGAGCTGCACGATTATCCCGTGTCGGAGGTCCTCCAGAAGATCGTGAACCTGATCCGGGCGGAGGCCGATGAAAAAGGGATTGCCATCGAGACCCGCTGGGGAGATCCGCCGGTGGTTGTTCCCATGGATGTGGACAAGCTCCAGCAGGCGCTTCTGAATTTCATTAAGAATGCCATGGAATCGATGGAGGACAGCGGTACGCTGACCCTGGCGGCAGGTCGATCCTCCCGTGGACGGGTGAACATCCGGGTTGCCGATACGGGATGCGGAATGACGGAGGAACAGATCGAGCAGATCTTCAACCCTGAATACACGACCAAGGAGAAGGGGTTGGGATTGGGGCTTCCTCTGGCCCATGAAATCATCCGGGGGCACGGCGGGGAGATCCGGGTCACCAGCCGCCAGGGGGAAGGGACGACCTTCGAGATATTTCTGCCGGCGGAGAGAGCCGGCTCCAAAGTGTGATGGGGCTGCTGAACAACGCCCGTCTGTTTTGTTCCCCTCGTCCTTCGCCGCTCGATGTACGAAAAAGGACGACTCGCGGCTCAGTCCATCGGGAGCCTCGCATCCGGACATTTTTGAGCAGCCCTGTGAAGGCTTGTGAGTTGACAAAGATGTTGAAAAGTAGCTGCCTGCAACATTTCGGGTTGGGGACAGATTGAATCTTTTCCCGATCTGCCAGGCTGTACTCTAAAGAATGACCTAGAGGGACGGGAATGAAGAACCTCAATATCCTGATCGTTGAAGACGGCCAGTCGCAGCGGCAGATGCTCCGCGATTTCCTCAACGGGGAAGGGTACAGCGTGGCCGAGGCGGAGAACGGCGAGACCGCCATTTCCCAGGTGAGAAACCGCCATTTCGACCTGCTTCTCCTGGACTATAAGATGCCCGGTATGGACGGCATGCAGGTTCTCAAGGAGGTCAAGCGGATCAATCCCGAAATCGACGTCGTCATCGTCACGGCGTTTGGAACCATCGAGACGGCGGTCGACGCCATGAAAGCCGGCGCCCTCGATTACATCACAAAGCCCATCGAGTTCGACGAGCTGCTCCTCCTGGTGGACCGGGTGGCGGAGCGCCGGACGCTGATCCGTGAAAACGAGCTTCTCCGCCAGGAGCTCCAGCAGAAAGGCGTTACCTCGGAGCAGATCATTTACGCGAGCAACGCCATGGGGGAACTCATCAACCTCGCGGGACGGGTCGCTGCCAGCCGGGCAACGGTCCTAATCCAGGGGGAAAGCGGGACGGGAAAGGAATTGATGGCGCGCCTGGTCCACCAGTTGAGTCCGCGCTCTACGAAACCGTTCATCGCTGTCAACTGCGGAGCCTTGCATGAGAACCTCCTGGAGAGCGAGCTCTTCGGACACGAGCGGGGCGCCTTCACGGGGGCCGTGGCGCGACGCATCGGACGGTTCGAGGAGGCCGACGGGGGGACCCTCTTCTTGGACGAGGTAGGGGAGCTTTCGCCATCGGTCCAGGTCAAGCTGCTCCGCTTTCTCCAGGAGCGTGAGTTCCAACGCCTGGGGGGAAACCAGACGCTCCGGTCGGACGTACGGATCATCAGCGCCACCAACCGCAACCTGGAAAGCCGGGTCAGGGAGGGAGCATTCCGGGAGGACCTGTTTTACCGCCTCAATGTTGTCCTCATGTCCGTTCCGCCCCTCCGGGAAAGAAAGGACGACATCCCCGACCTTGTGCAGCATTTCATTTCGCGGTTCCGTGCCGAAAACGGCAAGGAGATCGAGGGAGTCAGCCGGGAAGCCCAGGATCTGCTCATGAAATACGACTACCCTGGCAACGTCCGGGAGCTGGAAAACATCCTGGAGCGGGCGGTCGTGATCGCCCGGAACCCGCTGATCACGGCGGACGACCTCCCCTTCCGCGACGACTGGTCCGAAGCCGAGGAGGATGGGACGGGTAGCGAGGGACCTCTCAGGAACGCCGTGGAGGACCTGGAAAGGCGGCTGATCCTGGATGCCATGGAAAAAGCCGGGGGACAGCACCTCAAGGCGGCGGAGAGCCTCGGGCTGAACAAGCGGATGCTCCGGTACAAGCTGAAGAAGTATGGAATCCGTGGTTGAAGAGTGAGCATGCCGATGGAGACGTTTATCCAGGTCGTGACGACGGTAGAGAAGCAGGAGGATGCACAGCGGATCGCCCGGGCCATGGTGGAGAAGCGCCTTGCCGCCTGTGCCCAGGTGGTCGGACCGATCACGAGCACCTACTGGTGGAAAGGGCGGATCGAGGAGGCACAGGAGTGGCAGTGCCTCCTGAAGACCCGGGAAGACCGGTTCGATGTGCTGGAGCAGGCCATTCGGGGAATTCATCCTTACGAAGTTCCGGAAATCGTCTCCATGCCCCTGGTGCAGGTGAGTCCCGCCTACCGGGAATGGCTCCGGCAGGAGCTCACTTGACGGCACGGCCGTAAAGCGCCGTCGTTCTTGATCCGACGATCCGGATCTCCTCAACGGTGAGAGAAGCTTCTTCCAGAAGCTCCCTGAGCCGGGAGGGGGTGAACAAGATCAGCCCATCCGGAGGGGGCGGTCCGAACATCCTGTAATAACGCATTGCCATCCAGAACACCTCCCAGGGGGGCATGCCGAAATCCGTGTAGGAAATGACCAGGACCCGGCCATGCCGCCTGACCACCCTGCCCGCTTCCTGCAAAGCCCTCAGCGGGTCGGGGATCGTGTGCAGGACGTTGGCAATGACGACCGTATCGAAACGCTCATCCGGAAAGGGTAGGTTCCGGCAGTCCGCTTCCCGCAGCTGGACGTTCGGACATCGTCCCAGCCGGATCATGGCCGTCTCGAGCATTTCTCCGGACAGGTCGGTTGCCAGTACCTGTGACGAACGCTCCGCGAGAATCCGGGTGAAATAACCCGCCCCGCATCCGCACTCGAGAACCTCCTTCAGCGGTCCCTCGCGTCGCAGTTCATCCACCAGCCTCTCCCGGATGTCCCGTCCCACGACATATTCCGTGGCACGGTCGTAGCGGGCGGCGAAACGGCCCCAGTACGTGTCTTTCCTCGGGTGCATGGCGGGCTTCCCTTTCGACGCTTCGTGCCGTCGGTTTGAATCGGGCTTGAAGTGAAAGATCTCGGCCGGCTGGTTCCTTCCGCTTCAAGGTAACACGATCAAATGGAGAAGTCCATGATACGACGGGCATAATGACCCCGGGAAGGACACCTCTTTTCCCTGTCGGGCCTTTCCCTTTTCTGGTATATGCCACGGACCGCTTCCCGATCCATGTACTCGATTCCGGCCTCTCGGCCGAAGATGGGAGGAATGTTTATGAAACGACTGCTGGTTCTGTCTCTGTTGTGCATCCCGTGGATTTTTGTTTCCGTTGTCACGGCGGCGCAGGCCGCCCCCGTGCGGATCGGCATCATCGACGTCCAGAAAATCATCAAGGATTCCAAGGCGGCCAAGGACGCCCGGGCTGTCTTTCAGAAGGAGCAGGAAAAGAGGCAGGCTGCCTATGCCGCGCGGGAGAAAGAGGTTGTGAAGCTCCAGGAGGAGTTGAAAAAACTCGACGCCAATGCGCCGGCGGAACTCCGGAAGACAAAGACGGACAAGTTCAATATCGAGGCCAGGGAACTGAAGCGGTTCAAGGACGATCTCGAAGAGGAACTGCGGCGAAAGGAAATCGAGCTGACGGCAAAGGTAATCCAGGATCTCAACCGCATCCTGGCGGAGTTCCGGAAGAAGGAAAAGCTGACGGTTATTCTCTATAAATCCTCTGCCGCCGCCTATGACGAGGCCCTGGACATCACGGACCGGGTCATCAAAATATACGACAGCGAGACGGAAAAGAAGAAATAGCGGATTCCGGAGAGATCCTGTTACGGCCGGTCCGTCCGGCTTCCCCCGGCCTGCCGCTCCCGGATGTGCTGGTCCAGGAGGGGCTGCAGGATCGAGAGGAACAGGTCCACGTCTCTGCGAGCCGTCTCAAGCTGCCCGGGGGCCATCCGGTCCCCGAACATCTTGTGGAAGTTCTCCACGACCTGTTCGAATTCTTCCTGCGCGGCCATGGATTCGCCGATATCGGTGCTCATCATGCAGACCTGCAGGCAGAGGGAGGATATCTTCATCTGGGCGAGTATTTCGTATGGATCCGTACTCATGGTATGCCAATTCCTCCTGGAGTTCGCCGCCTCCGTCGAATCGGCGGCCCGGGTGGGGACTCTGCTTACCAGAAAAATCTCAGCCTGACAAACCGCCTCTTTTCCGGATGAAAAAGTAGCCGTGGTTTTCCTGCCTGTCGTCCAGATCCCGGGCCGCCTCCAGGACGTCCAGGCCGGTGTCTTCCAGGAGATTCCGGAAGTCCCGGAATGGGAAGGACGTCATGGTGATGACGTGAGCGGCGTACGATCCTTCCCCTTCCTTTGTCCGGTACCGGTCCGAGCCGTCCGAGTAGCGCATCTGCAAAAAGGCGAAGGCGCCATCCCGGAGCAGCTTCTCCATGACCCGGATCACCCGTCCGGTATAGGCCCGTGAAGGGAAGTGCTGGAAGACGGCAATGGACAGGATGAAATCCACGGAACCCGCCGGGACGATGTCCAGGATGGATTCCGGATGCTCTGCGGCGATCAGGGTGTCCCTGAAATTCCGGTGCCCCAGCCGCTCCATCTGGCATCTGCACTCCTGGAGGGTGGCGCCGGAGATTTCGACCCCGTAGATCCGTGAAAAACGCTCGCAGAGGATCCGGGTCAGGGCGCCGCCGCCGCATCCCCATTCCAGGGCTTGCGCATCCCCTGGGGGAAACGCAGTTCCGGCAGCGGCAAAACGGCGGAACCGTTCTTCCAGGAGATCCCGGTGGAACTCCCCGTGCTCCATCCAGCGTTCCCGCGCCCAGCGCCCGGAGCCGCACCAGTGAGACTGGTCCCGGATCCGGTCGTCATCGGCGCTCATCCGCCAATACCGGCCCGCTTCACGGCCGGAATCGTCGGGTCCCGCCTGCCCCATGCGGCGGATGGTCCGCCTCAGCCATGACACCATGCCACCCCCTTCCCGTCAGCACGGCTGTACCCGATTCGTGGTGGTTTCGCAACGGTTCCGTAAAGGCCCCCCCGCATACATCCGGGAGGCATGAACGGTCCGGCTTTGCTCCTTGACGATCGCCGCCGGGGAATCGTATGATGCATATCAAGGGCGCTTCCGCCCCCTCCATGAGGGACGTGTAGGCCTGGCGGACCCGGGACGGCGTCAGCATTCTGATGTGGAAGGACCATTTCTTCCCGACCTTTTTCAGCCGTGTTTCACACTGCCTGTGGGTCCGGGGAGCGCAGCGGCAATGAAACGGGAGTGAACCGTGACGATGGATGCATTGAAGGGTGAACTGGAGGCGACGTACGAGGAAATCGTGGATGTCCTGTCAAGGCGTCTGGAATCGGTCTGGGATATCCTGAAGGACGTACAGAAAGAATCCATATCCATGCAGGAAAAGGTCGAGGCGGTCAGAGCGGCCGTCGGTGACCTGAGGCAGGCAATCGTTCAGAGCTCGCTGGATGACGGGGACAGGGCCCGATTCGAGGCGCACCTCAAGAAAATGGAAGATTTGCTTGCTTGAACCGGGATGAATGGAGCCGGGGAGGTTGAGTCATGATCGAGCGGCTGCAGACTCAGATCGAGTCCATTTCGGAAATGGCGGAGAAGCTGGCGGAGCGTATCGAGGATATCCGGGAGGCCGTGGAAGATTTGAAACAGTCCGTCTATGCCTTGAAACTGGACGACGACCAGACAGAAGAATTGGAAGATGTTTTCGATCGCATCGAAACCCTTCTTTCCGGGGCTGATCTCGAATGATGGTTCGACAGGCATTTCCCCGGGAACGGCGATCCTGCGGAGAAGGACGAACACGCGGTTCGGTGTCCGGTATCCTGAGCCGAATCGGCTCCGGACAAAGGTTCCTCCTGTGTGCCGCCGGCCGACCCGGGACGGTTACGCGATCTGCTCTCCTGGCCTTCCTTGTCCTGCCGGCTTTGGCGATGCTTCTGCCGTCATTCGCGGAGGCAGGGGATATCTATCGCTACACCGCCCCGGACGGGAGCGTTCTCTTCACCAACATGCCCATGGCACCGGCCCAGGCCGAGCGGATCTTCCATGACCCGCCGGCGCCTTCCTCCGGGCTGGCCTCGTCGTCGAATCCCCGTTCCGCCGCATCCGTGCAGGATGCCGGCTCGTCGTCGGACAGGGCGAAAGCATCTGCCGCAACCTCCCATCTCATCACCCCTTTCCCCCTGGTGAAGCAGAAGGGACCCTGGTGTGTGGCTGCCAGCGCCGAGATGGTCCTGAAATACTACGGTTTCCCCGGACGACAGGACGATATCGCCTTCGGGGTTTACGAAAACCGGAATACCGGTACCACCCTGGCGACGATCTGCCGCTACATCAATCGCATCGCCGGGCTTCGGGCCTGGCTCCGGGAGCGGACCGGCTTTGAAGTCGTCAAGCGCTGCATCGATTCAAATGTGCCTGTCATGGTGCCCCTGAAGGAGCCGGGGCAGAGCGAGGGGCATCTTGTTGTGGTCATCGGGTACGATGACAGCCGGCAGGTGATGACCTTGGCGGAGCCCGCCACGGGGCTTGCCGTCCAGGTTCCCTACCGGAGCTTCCTGAAAGTCTGGACGGGTGCCTCCGTGACCGTGACCCCGACACGGCTGTAAAGGAACCGTTCCCTTCCCGTGTTCAATCCTCGATGATGGCCACCGGCCGGCACCATCCGGCGGATGCCCCCTTGATCTTGACGGGGAAGCAGCAGACGGTGAACCCGTGGGGGCGACCGATGGCGGAGAGGTTGGCCATCTTCTCCATGTGGCAGTAGCCGATTTCAATGCCGGCGAAGTGGGCCTCCCAGACGACCCGGGGATCCCCCTTCTCCTGGAATTCCTTGGCCAGAAACGGCAGGGGCCTGTCCCAGCTCCAGGCGTCGATGCCCACCACGCGCACGCCCTTTTCCGTCAGGAAGAGGGTGCTTTCCCGGTCCATGCCCGCCCCCTTGAGCAGATACTCGGCCTTTCCCCAGGCCGCTTCCGCCCCCGTCTGGACGAGTACGATGTCCAGCGGCTTGATCTCGTAGCGGATTCTGTCCAACTCCTTCTGAACATCCCCGGCGGTGATGCGCTCACCGTCTCCCTTGTGCCGGAAGTCCAGCAGGACCCCGTCGCTCATGCACCACTCGAGGGGGATCTCGTCGATGGTCATGGCTGGCTTCCCCTTGTCCTGGGTGGGGTGGTAGTGGTACGGCGCATCCAGGTGGGTTCCGCTGTGGGTGGCGAGATGGACGAATTCGACGGCCCAGCCGACACCGCCCGGGAGCTGGTCCTGCCGGATTCCCGGGAAGAAATCGAGCATGCTGGGGGCGCCCATGGCATGATCGATGTAGTCGATCTTCGGGATCATCATGGGCGGGTCCGACGGAAGGCCGGACTCGATGGCGATGCTCAGGTCGACGAAACGCTTTCTGGTCATGGCTCCCTCCTTGGGGTAACGGATTCCAGCCGTTACGCCCGGCCTGCCAGGTTCAGGGATGGACGCTGGCAGGCCGGGGTGACGGAGCAGGGTGGCCGAAGGCGAAATGACCGGCCGCTGCGGGCGTGTTTCTGTCAGGCGGTTTTCCGTTCAGGCCTGCTGTAGAGCAGGGCCAGGACGAACCCGACGATGAGGAGCCCCGCCGCCACGTACAGGGCGATTCCCTTCATCTGGGCGAACACCAGGGGGCCGACGACTCCCGCGGCGCCCCAGGCGGTCAGCATCATCCCGTAGACCTTGCCGATGTAGCTGGGGCCGAAGGAATCCGCGGCGAAGGCCGGCATGGTGGCGAACCCGCCGCCGTAGCAGGCCAGGAGATAACAGGCGATGACCGTGAAGAGAAGCTGGCTCGAGATGCCCGGAAGGACGATGTACAGGACCGCCTGGGTGACGAACATGGTCATGAAGACGTTTTTCCGGCCGATGGCGTCGGAGAGCCAGGCCCAGAGAAGCCGGCCGAGGCCGTTGAAGATGGAGGCGACGGCCAGGATCGTTCCGCCCGCCACGGCGAGGGCGGCAGCCGGGATCCCGGGATTCGATGCCTTCACCACGTCCTGGGCCATGGGCGAGAGTTGGGAGATGAGGCCCAGGCCGGCGGAGACGTTCAGGAACAGCATCGCCCAGAGCATCCACCACTGGCGGGTCTTGACCGCTTCGTCAAACTTGTAGGAATCCGCCGCCGAGACGCCGCCGGCTGCGGCCGGCTTGAAGCCCGCCGGCAGCCAGCCCGCCGGGGGGTTCTTGTAGAACTGTGCGGCACCGGTTACGGCGATCAGGAAGATGACGCCCCAGATGTAGAACGTGTTGGCCACGCCCATGGAGATGACCATGTCCGGGGCGATCTTGCCCATGAAGAAGGCGCCGGCGCCGAATCCCATGACGGCGAGTCCCGTCACGAGCCCCCGCTTGTCGGGAAACCACCGGATCAGAGTGGCGATGGGCGTTACGTAGCCGAAGCCGTTCCCCAGACCGCCGATGAGGCCGAAGCCCAGGTACAGGAGCCAGATGCTGCCGATCGAGTCGGCCAGCCCCGCCATGAGTGTCCCGATGCCGAAGAGCACGCCTCCCAGGGTGGCCACGAACTTGGGGCCTTTCTTATCCACTAGGGTTCCACCGAACGCCGCGGCCAGACCAATCACGCCTATACAGATCATGAAGGTGACCTGCGTTTCCGTCTCCCCCCAGCCGTGGGTGTTCATCAGGGGTTTCTTGAAAACGGACCACGCATACACCGTTCCCAGGCACAACTGCATTACGATCGCCGCAATGGCGATCCACCAACGTTTTCCTTCCAGGTTTTCGTTACTCATCATATCCTCCCTGGCACATTATTTATGTATGGCATGCGCACCATACCAGATTCCGTATGTGTTTGCATCGCTTGTTGCAGTATCCAGCCGGCGAACGGGCCGGGCAGATACGGACAGGGACGGGCCGAAAAAAGCTCCCCAGGGGGAGCTTTTTTCGGTTCTCGTTCAAAATGGAAAAGCCGGGACTTCATCAAATGACCGCCCTGGTGTCCAGCAGGATCGCCAGCAGGAGGAGTATCCCAAAGACGGTATCGAACTGTGCCGTCAGGGCGTCGGCCATGTCGGGGATCTTCTCCCGGAAGGTCTTCAGAAGGCTCACCGCCTTGGGAACGGAGAGAAAGATGAGGAGTCCCCAGAAGCTCATGACGCCCGTTGCAATCATTCCGAGCACGTACGCATAGGAGAGAACGATCATCCCCGCGAAGAGGAGGTAGCTCCTGCGGCTGCCCAGCATGATGCTGATGGTCTTGACGTTCTGGCGGGCGTCATAGGCAATGTCCCGCATGTTGTTGGCGAAGAGGACGAGGGCGACAAGGACGCCGAAGGGAATGGAAATGAGCAGAGCCTTGCTGGAAAGTCCCCCGCGCTGTACGGCATATGCCCCTTCGATCATGAGGGGGCCCCACATCATGAAGACGGCGAATTCGCCGAGGGCGCGGTATTTGAACTTGACGGGCCCCGCCGTGTAGAAAACGCAGGTCAGGACCCCGATGATCCCGATCCAGAGGACGTGCCAGGAGCGGAAGAAAGCCGCCACCGTTCCAATGGTGATGGTGATGGCCAGCATGACGGCGGTCTCCGCAAGGAGTTGCCGGGGGGTCAGCATTCCCGAGATCAGCGGCTGGGGGCGGTATTTCGCCGTCGGTGAGTCCTCCTGGTCGACGCCGTAGCGGGTGTCGCAATAATCGTTGATAAGATTGGCCGCGGCGTGGAAGGTCGTGATGCCGACGGCCGTCAGGGCGAACCAGATCCAGGATATCGATCCCTCCTCCGCGGCGAGCAGCGTTCCCACCGATACGGAAATGAGAGACATCGTGAACGACCAGGGGCGGGTGGCAATGAAGTATTTCTTTACGGTCTCCAGCATACGCAAAATCCTGCCTTTCCGGATGTTTCCACGGGAGGCGAATGTAATCGGGACAGGCTCCCAAGTCAAGCATTTATGGCGGGGAGACGAGCCCTGCAACTGCCGATGGAGAGACATCGCCGCGAACCGGAGGCGGCCCCTTCCGCTGCCTCTTTGCATGGCTCCTCGTTCCCGTCTCCCTCCTGTACGCGGAATCTTCTCCGCGGCCCGCGCGCAGGCGTTCTGCACGCGACGGACAGATTTCATGGTCCGCTTGATTTTTTTATCAATATGTCTTTTGGGGAACGGTCCGGTCATTGTATAATGCGCCGCTCGGAAGTCCATGCCCGTCAGGTGCCGGCGTGAAAACCGGCCTGTCCTGACCGGGGAATCGGCTCTCCCGTCCGCGGATGGAGTGGGTGCCGTCCACGGGTCGATTCAAGGAACAGGAGGTGGATGAATGGATGCATTCCGGCAGGTCGCGGCCGGGAAAAAGCCTCTCCAGAGAATGTATGTTGCCTTCATGCTCTGGTTCGTCGGCCGGGCGATACAGGCCGCCGCCCGGGTGGATGACGAAATCGCCTCGGAATTTGATGACTTGCCACCCGGATTCACCTTTTCGCTGGCGGTCCTGCCGTCGGGTCCGGCCATGGCCATCGGTAAGGATGCGAGCGGGGGCGTGCGCTATCTCGGGACGAGCCCGGGACCGCGGAAGCCGGACCTGGAGATGAAGATCAAGAACATCGAGGCGGCCATGCTCATGTTCACGTTCCGGGAGAGCACGGCGGCCGCCACGGCGCGAAACCGCCTCATCGTGGACGGCGATATCCCCGCGGCCTGCGCCGTCGTCCGGATCCTCGACGCCGTGGAGGTCTACCTGCTGGTGAAACCCATCGCCAGGCTGGCGGTCAAGCGGTATCCATCCTGGCCCTTGCGGCGGATCCTGATCGGCCGGCCCTTGATCTATCTCAGGTCCGTCCTGGGGATCTGAGGAGAGAGCCATGACCGAATCCTTTGCCTTCCTGAGCCCCATCAAAATCAACGCGGGACGGAAAGCCCTGGAGCACCTCCCCTTCGAACTGGACGGGATGAACGCGGGGAAACCCCTGATCCTGACGGATCCGGAGGGAATCCGTGCCGGTCTGGACCGGATCGTCGAGGAAGCCTTCGGCGAGTCGGGCCTGGTCCTGGGATTCTACGGCGGAGTTCCTCCGGACCCGGATCCCGCCCTGATCCGCGATCTGGCCGGCCTGTACCTGGGACGGGGGTTCGACGCCCTTGTGGCCGTCGGGTCCGGTTCCGTCATGAACACCGCCAAAATCCTGAACATCGCCGTTTCCGGCAGACCCGAAGACCTGGAAGCCTTTGCCGGGGAGGACCGGATACCGCGAAGGCTTCGTCCCTTCGTCGCCGTTCCCCGTTCCGGGGGGACCGGCTACGAGGCGTCGCAGCATGCCGTTCTCGGGGACAGGAAGTACTTGTCCCGCCGCCTGATGCCGGACCTGGTCGTCATCGACCCCCGGATGCTCGCACCCGGAAATCGCGCCTCCCTGGTGGAAGGCGCCCTCGCGGCCTGGGCGCATGCCGTCGAAGCATACTTCACCGCCCCGGAAAATCCCCTGGTGGAAGCGTATGCCGGAGGGGCGCTGGCCCTTCTTCGCGAAGCCCTGGTTCCGGGAATCCGTGGAACGGCGGACGAAAACGAACGGGTCGCCCTGGCGAATGCCGCCGTGTGTGCCGCCTGCGCCTTCTCCAATGCCCCCCTCGGGCCGGCCCACGTCCTGGGAGAGGCCATCGCGAGCGCGGCGGATATCTCCGCGGGGGCCGCCATGGGGCTTCTCCTGCCTTCCGTTGCCGCCCGCCTCGCGGGCCGGGATGGCCGGGACCTTTCCCGTCTTCTTCTTCCCTTGGCCGGGATGGACCGGTTTTCAGAAACGGCGGAGGCGGAGCGCAGCGCAGCGGTTCCCCCCCTTCTCGGCCGCATGCTGGAGGACATTCTGGCGGCCGCGGGGCGAATCGTCCCGCGGAACCTGGAGGAGGCGGGCCTGCCGCGGGAGCGCATGGCGGATCTGGCAGGCGGTGCCGCGAGCGGAGAGGGATCATGGATGGTGGAGGACTCGATGGCGGTCCTCGAAGAGGCCTGGAACGGGAAAAGAGCCGCCTGAACGGCGAGAGGTGAAATCCATGAACGTGCCTGGCTATTACGAATTCTGCTGCCGCGTGAACGTCCTGTCCGGCCACGACGCGCTGGAAAAGATCCCCGCCGTCCTGGCCGGGCTTGGGGCCGGCCGGCCCTTCATCGTCACGGATCGGGGGGTGGCCGGGGCGGGGCTCCTGGATCTGGTGACGAACGCCGTCCGGGGCGGCGTCGAGATCGGGGCGGTGAACGACGAAGTCCCGCCGGATTCGGACGTGAAGGTCGTCAACCGCCTGGCCGGACTGTTCCGGGCGAGCGGCTGCGACTGCATCGTTGCCATTGGCGGCGGGTCCGTCATGGACACGGCGAAGGGCGTCAACATCCTGGTCTCCGAGAATTCCGACAACCTCCTGGCGTTTTGTGGCGCCAACGCCCTGAAGCGCCCGCTGAAGCCCTTCCTCGCCATTCCAACCACCGCCGGTACGGGCTCCGAAGTGACCCAGGCGGCGGTGATCAAGGACCATGAGAAGTCCCTGAAGCTGGCCTTTGCCAGCTATTTTCTTCTCCCGGACGCGGCCGTTCTGGACTCCCGCATGACCCTCACGCTGCCTCCCGCCCTGACCGCCTCGACGGGCATGGACGCCTTGACCCACGCCATGGAGGCCTATTTCTGCCTCGCCAAGAATCCCCTGAGCGACACCCACGCCCTGGCCGCCATCGACCTGATCGGCCGGCACCTCCTCGCCGTGGTCCGGAATCCGGGTGACCGGGAGGGGAGGCTGGCCCTCGCCAATGCGGCGACCCTGGCCGGGATCGCCTTCTCCAATTCCATGGTCGGTCTCGTCCACAATCTCGGCCATGCCACGGGCTCCGCCTGCGGGGTTCCCCACGGGGCCTGCATGGCCATGTTTCTTCCTTACGGGCTGGAATACAACCTCCACAAGCGGGAGGCCGTCATCGCCGAGCTGCTCCTGCCCCTGGCCGGTCCGGAGGCTTACGCCGCCACACCGCCGGCCGGACGGGCGCAGAAGGTGATCGACCTTGTCCGGCAGATGAACCAGGATCTTCACGACGCCACGGGAGGGCGGCATTTCCGCTTCCTCAAGGAAGTCGTGGATCGTGACGGGAAGCCCATGGTCCCGCGCGAGAAGCTTCCGGCCATCGTGGAGGCGGCCCGGCGTGACGGGGCCGTCTTCTACAATCCCGAGGAGATGGACGCCAGAGACATGTTGATGATCCTGGAAGCGGCCTGGGAGGGCCGGCCCCTGGACCGGAGCCGCATCAGGAAAGGGTAAGGCCGGGGATCGCCGCGCGGCAAGGCCGCTGAAGCGGGTGCAGGGAAAAGGAGTGCCGTATGAACAAGGGCTACATGGGAAAGATCCTGATGGTGGACCTGTCCAGGGGCGAAGTCGCCGAGGAGATCATCCCGGACAACATCTACGAGAATTACCTCTCCGGCATCGGCCTCGGGGCCTATATCCTCTACAACCGGATCCCCGCGGGAGCCGATCCCCTGGGACCCGACAATATCCTCGGCTTCGTCACGGGTCTGTTGACGGGTACGGGAAGCTTCTTCTCGGGCCGGTGGATGGTGGTGGGCAAGTCACCCCTGACGGGATGCTGGGGGGATGCGAACTGCGGCGGAAACCTGTCGCCGGCCATCAAGCGCTGCGGATACGACGGGATCTTCTTCCGGGGCATCAGCGAAAAACCCGTCTACCTGTACGTCGATTCCGGCCGGGCCGAGATTCGGGATGCCTCTTCCCTCTGGGGCCGGGATGCCATAGAGACGGAGGAGACGCTGCTCCGGGAGGGCGGAAAGGGAGCCCGGGTGGCCTGCATCGGGCCGGCGGGCGAGAACCGTTCCCTCATTGCCGGGATCTGCAACGACAAGGGGCGCCTGGCCGCCCGGTCGGGCCTGGGGGCCGTGATGGGCTCCAAGCGCCTGAAGGCGCTGGTGGTGAACGGAAAGCGGCGCATCCATCCCTTCAACCGCCACGAGATGAAGCGTGTCAGCCAGGCCTGCAACCGCTGGGTCCAGTTCCAGCCGCCCCTCTTTTCGGGGCCCGCCCTTTCCCATGTGGGAGCCCTGATGAGGATCCTCCCGACGCAGATGGCCCAGGACGGCCTGCTCTACAAGTTCTTCCTCAAGAAGTGGGGAACCGTCAGCATGAACCAGGTGTCCATCGAGATGGGGGATTCGCCTATCAAGAACTGGAAAGGGACGAACGAGGACTTCGGGCGCAGCCGCTCTCTCGCCATCAATCCGGATGCCATCACGAGCCGGGAATTTGTGAAGTATCACTGCTATTCCTGTCCCCTCGGGTGCGGGGGGAAATGCTCCCTGCCGGGACAGAAGGGCGGGGAGACCCACAAGCCGGAATACGAAACGGTCCTCGCCCTGGGCGGTCTTTGCATGAACGAGGACGCCGACAGCATCTTCCACATGAACGAGATGCTCAATCGCGCCGGGATGGATACGATCTCCGCGGGGGGAACCGTGGCCTTTGCCCTGGAGTGCTATGAAAAAGGGGTCCTCACGAAGGAGGACACCGGCGGCCTGGAGCTCACCTGGGGGAACGCCCCGGCCATCCTCGCCCTCGTGGACAAAATGATCCGGCGCGAGGGAATCGGCGACGTCCTCGCGGACGGCACGAAAGTCGCGTCCCGAAGGATCGGGAAGGGCTCCGAGGCGTATGCAATGCACGTCGGCGGCCAGGAGCCGGCCATGCACGACGGCCGAAACGACCCGGGGTTCAACGTCCATTATGCCGTGGAGGCGACGCCGGGACGCCACACCATCGGTGCCCAACTTTATTACGAAATGTTCCAGCTCTGGAAGGAGGTCAAGGGAATCCCCAGGGCGAAGCCCCTCTATTCGAAGGACAGGAAATACCTGGCCGACCACGAGAAGGCGGTCATGGCGGCCGCGTGCAGCAAGTACATGAACGTGGCCAACGGGGCGGGACTCTGTATGTTCGGCCTGCTCATGGGAGTGACCCGGACCCCCCTGTTTGCGTGGCTCAACGCCGCGACGGGGTGGCGGAAGACACCCGGGCAGTATCTGGACATCGGCTCGCGCATCCAGACCCTCAAGCAGGCCTTCAACATCAAGCAGGGCGTGGACCCGCGCTCCATCAGGGTCGCCGACCGCATGCTGGGAAAGCCGGCCCTTCCCGCGGGAGCGAACAAGGGCCGGACTACGGAATTGGAGACAATAAGGGGCCAATACTGGGACCAGTTCGGCTGGGATCCCGAGACGGGAGTGCCCGATCCCGAAGCGCTGGAGCGCCTGGGAATCAAGATTCCGGAAACCGGAACAGGAAGGTAGATCATGGCATACCGGATCACGACCGAATGCAACGGCTGCACGGCCTGCGTTCGCCTCTGCCCGACGGGGGCCATCACGGGCGAGAGAAAGGTCCTTCACGTTATCAACCCGTCCCTGTGCATCGAGTGCGGCGCCTGCGGGCGCATCTGCCCCCAGGAAGCGGTGCAGGACGCCTTCGGGATCGCCTGCCGGAGAATCCCGAAGCTGTCCCTGTGGCCGAAACCGGTGGTGGACGGGAAAACCTGCGTGTCCTGCCGGATCTGCATTGAAGGCTGTCCGGCATCCTGTCTGGCCGGCCGGACGGACGGCAGCGGGAAACACGAGATCGCCTATCTGGCGGAGCCGAAGGCCTGCATCTCCTGCGGCTTCTGCGAAACCGACTGCCCCGTGGAAGCCATCCGCCTGGTTGTGCCGGAGCAGCAGGCCATCGATGTGAAACCAGGCTGAAACAGGGGATTGAACCGGTCCGGGAATCCCACTGGACCGGAGATTGCATGTTGAAGAGAGGAGAAACCCCAAAAAAATCGAGGAGCAGACCGGAATCGAGATGAACAAAAAATTCATGAGCGTGTTGTGGATCGTTGCCCTGTTTCTGATTTTCCCGCTTCCCTCCTTTGCCGGGACGACGACCATCGAAGCCACCGGCGAATACATCATGGGCGACAACGATACCGTCATCGAAGCCAAAAAACTGGCGCTTCAGGACGCCAAGCGGCTGGCCCTGGAGAAGGTTGGGACATACGTGGAGAGCACGACGGAGGTGAGGGATAACGCCGTCTCCCGGGACGAGATCCGGCAGTACAGCGCCGGTATCGTGAAAGTCCGGGAGGTAAATGAAGAAAGAAGGCTTTTGGAAAACAAGGCGACCTTGATCCGGATACATGTCTCGGCGACGGTGGACCCGGGCGTCCTGGTGAAGCAGCTCCTGGCCCTCCGGGACCGCAAGGACGTGGAGGAAAAAGCAAAGAAACTGTCGACGGAAAACGAGGCCCTCCGGAAGGATATCGAGCAGTTGAATGCACAGCTGAAGGGTGCGCTCAGCGGAAAACAGCACCAGCAGTTGAGGCTGAAGCGGGAGGCGGCCCTGGACAGAATCCTGGAAAACGACAAGGGGCTCACCATGCTCGTCAGCGGGGAGGAACTGGTGAAGGTTTCCCTCCTGGAGCGGCAGAAGAAGCAGGACGACCGGCAACTGGTCAAACGATTCCTGAAGGAGGTGGCCGCCGCCTACCGGATCGACAGCCGGGAGCCGGAGGTGGAGGACAACGGGGACGGAACCTCCAACCTCTCGATCCACTATTCCATCCAGCTCCCCGGCCGTTATGGCCTGGACAACTCCTTGATTTCCGTACCCTCCAGCAGCGAATTCATGGCTCTGGGTTTCAAGATCATGGCGTATTCCAACGGCGGGCTCTTTTTCAAATGCGCCGACAGCGGCAACCGGAAGTGCGAGCGGATGCTGACCTATTTCAGCGAAGAGGTGCGCCGGTTCCGGATCATTACGAAAGTCGGGAAGCGAACCCTGAAGGAGCTGATTGCCGTATCATCCATGTCCGATGAGAAAACCGTTTACGGGCGGTCGAAACCTTTCCGGCCGGCTGTGCGGTCCCGCGTGAAGCTGAGCAGCCCGACGTTCGAGTATTATCCCCTTGTAAACAAGGCGAGCTATGTATCCAAATTCGCCAATGTGCCCCATGACGAGCTGCGCGACGTGTCCACGATCCAGATTCACGTCGTTTATGATTGATCCGGTGTGTCCATAGTATGCAGGGAGTGCAGGGGGGCACGGGCGTTCTGTCCGTGCCCCCCTTGTTTCATCCGTGGCTCGATCCGTCGAGCGGAAGATCCGCCGTTCCTTCCAGGCGATCTCCTCTTTCAGAAGGGGGGGCGAAACACGACCTCACTGGTCATTCCTGCCGGACCGAATGCCCTTGCTTGCCCGTTCAAGGGCCTTTCCTGTCGATCTCCCAATCCGGTGGAATACAATTTGTTCAGGTGCGGCCTTGAAGAGATCCATGAACGGACGATCATGCATTGTGTTTGTACCTGCTGAGCCCGAAGACGGATCGGCTCACGGCGGCGATGGAGTCCATGGGGAAGATCCTTCGCTGAATATGCCGGAAGGCTCCCGGTGTGGCATTGCGGCCAGGCGGGATGCTTGGGGGACATTCGCTTTCCCCACGGACTTGTCTTGAAGGGTTATCAATAAAAAGCCTCCGGCGAGGCCGGAGGCTTTGGTTCCTTTGTTTCCGCAGGGGGTGACGAGGAGGTTTCTTCTCAGAAATCCTTGAACTCGCCGTCATCCAGGGGAATGATGTCCTTGGGTTTCATCCCTTTTCCCGGGGTCTTGCCGGCCGCGGGGGGACGCTTCAGGGTGGGAAGGCGGAGCTTCCGCGCAGGGCCTTGCGAAAGCTGGATTTCGGCGCGCCCGTCGGAGCTGCTGCCGCCGATGACGGTCAAGAGCTCCATGGACACCTGCTTCATCTGCTCGGCCTGGGCGTTCATCTCTTCCGAGGCGGAGGCCGATTCCTCGGCGTTCGCCGCCGTCTGCTGGGTGACCTTGTCCATCTCCGCAACGGCCTTGTTGATCTGGTCGATGCCCTGGGCCTGCTCGCTGGAGGCGGCGGAGATCTCCCCGACCAGCTCCCCGACCTTGGCGGTGCTGGTGGCGACCTCGCTGAAGGCCTCGCTCGTCTTCCCGACCAGATCGGACCCTTCCCGGATCTTCTTGACGGTGCCCTCGATCAGCCCCGAAGTGTTCTTCGCGGCCTCGGCGGCCCGCATGGCCAGGTTCCGGACCTCTTCCGCCACGACGGCAAATCCCGCCCCGGCCTCCCCGGCCCGCGCCGCCTCCACGGCCGCGTTCAGGGCCAGGAGGTTGGTCTGGAAGGCGATCTCGTCGATCGTCTTGATGATCTTGGATGTCTCCTCGCTCGCCGCGGTGATCTCCCGCATGGAGCTGGTCAGGTGCTCCATGGAGTCGTTGGCCTTCTTCACGACGGTGTTGGCCTGCTTCATGAGGGCGTCCGCCTGGGAGGCGTTGCCGGCGTTCTGCTTGGTCATGGAGGACATCTCTTCCAGGGAGGAGGAGGTCTCTTCCAGGGCCGCCGCCTGCTCGGAGGCTCCCTCCGCCAGGGACTGGCTGGAGGCGGAGACCTCACCCGCCGCTGCGGAAACCTGCTGCGCCGCCTCGCCCAACTGGTCGGCAGAGTGTGTGATGGGACGGCTGATGCTGCGGGCGAAGAAGAGGACGCCCACGACGGTCAGGGCCAGGAAGCCGACGGCGATGATGAGGATGAAGTTCCGGATCGTGTGAGCGGGAGCAAGAAATTCCTTCTGATCCTGGGTGAAGCCGACGCCCCAGCCGGTGAGCTCCACAGGGGCGAAGCCGGCGATCTTGGGTGTGCCCTGGAACACATAGCGTTCCGATCCGGTCTCATGCGCCAGCATCCTCTTCATTATCTGCTCCATCCCCGCCTGCTTGCTCAGGTCCAGCTCCAGGATGAACTCTTTCTTTGGGTGGGCGATGACAAGCCCGGCCTTGTCGGTCATGAAGGGGTAGCCTGATTTGCCGACCTTCACGGCCACGATCTTCTCGACGAGGAAATCGATTTTCAGGACTGCGGCTACCATTCCCCGGAACTCGCCTCCGCTTCCCAGGACGGGAGCGGCGACGACCGCCACGGGGCTTCCCGACTTCTTGGACTTGATGACCGATCCGACGTTTACCTTCCCGGCCTTGGCCGCGGCGAAGTAGTCCCGGTCACTGACGTTGAGGCCCACGTAACCGCCACCGATGCCGTCGGCGCGGCCGACGCCGGAGGCGTCGCTGACGAAGAGGCCTTCGTAGTCATGGCCGATCTTCTTCATCATGGCTGTCAATCGTTGGGTTGCCCCGTCGGTCTTTCCGGACGCCGCCTCCATGACGGCCGGATCGACGGCGAGCCCCGCGATGAGCTTCATCTCTTCCGCCAGGGCCATGTTGACGATTCCGGCCACGTTTTTCGCCACGATTTCGGCCTGGTTTTCGGCAATGTCGGACAGCGCTTCGGACGATTTCCAGGCGCTGAAGACGCCGACCACGAGCAGGGGGATCAGGACGACCAGAATGCCGCCCGTCACCAGCTTGAAATTCAGGGACATGGTCTTCTTCATACGTTTTGCCTCCTTGTGTCTGTTTGACCTTTGCAGGTACGTTTAGGGAAATATGCGTTCGGAGCAGGTCATGCACGTTCCGGACCATGTCCTTTCGGACCTTTCGGAACGGATGAAGGGGGGGGAATGCTTGTATCTTCAAGCCTTCGGGAACGATGCGAGCGGAAGAAACCGGACAGGCGGCTTTCCGGCCACGCCGTTCGTGCAGGGCATGAATGCCGTCCCTTCATTCCGGGGAGGCAACCGGAAGAAGCAGGAGGAGGATAGCCCCGGCATGGTGGATTGCTTGACGAGGCTCGTCAGGGAATTGACGACACGGCTGCATGGGGCAGGTCGAGGACGTACCTTGAAAGGTTCAGGGGAGAAAGGGACGGGGTTCCGGAAGGAATCTGCCCGAGCGAATCATTTTATAATATCCATGGGATTGATGCCATGACCGCCATCCCGGCCCCGGTATGAACGTCTGCAGGCCCGTTCCGGGTGTTCTCCTTTTTTGGCGGGTCTTTGGCGCCTTTGAAGGTGTCTTCCCATGGACGTGTCAGGCGGCTCAATCCAGGATCTCTTGCCGGCCCGCCAGGTCCGCAACCGAATCCTCCTTTAAGGTGCCGAGCCTTCCCTCCAGGCACCGCTCCACCGCCTGCAGTGCGTCGCGTCCTGCCAGGGCCGCCGACTGGATCACGTAGTCGGCCCCGGCGGCCAGGAGTTCCCGGGCCTGCTGGGACCCTTCCGCCGTCAGGATGACAGCCGCCTTCGGACACATCCCCTTGAGGATATGCAGCAGGCGGAGGTTGCTGGTTCCCTTGAGAATGCTGTCGGGGATCGAGCATAGAACCACCCGGGCATGGTGGATGCCCGCGTGATGAAGCGTGTCCAGGTGGCTGATGTCGCCGTAGACGCAGGGGATTCCCATTCTATCCAGCCGTTCCTTGACTACGGGGTTGAAGTCGATGACCTCGATCTTCTTCATGAGATGGGGCGACTTCCTTGCCGCCTCGTCCAGAAAGGCGCTGGCATTCCGGAAGAATCCCAGCACCACGACCGGGTGGACCGCCTCCCCTTCCGGTTCCTCCTCCCCGCCGCCCACGTCCTTCAGGCCGATCAGCGTCAGCAGGCGGCTTACCCGGTCTTGAAGCGGGTGGCTGTACTGGATTGCGTAGGTGGATGCCACCGCCAGGATGGCAAACACCCAGATCACCGGCGTGACGGTCTCCTTCGGGATGTGCCCGAAACCGATTCCGAGAGTAAGGATAACAAGGGAAAACTCGCTGATCTGGCTCAGGTTGATCGTGGAGAGGAGCGACACACGGTGGCCCGCACGGAGGGGATAGAGAATGCCGAAGACGCTCATGAATCGGACAAACACCGCCACGGCGGCCAGGGCGAGGGCCATGATGATCATGTCCACGTTGGGCCAGGGGATCTGCATGCCCAGGGCGACAAAAAACAGGGTGATGAAGAAGTCCCGTATGCTCACCACCCGGGCGACCACCTCCAGGTTATAGGGAAATGTCGCCAGGGACACCCCGGCAATGAGGGCGCCCATTTCCATGGAGAGCCCGACCCGGGGGTGATCCGCCACGAGGGCCACCAGGAAGCACCAGCCCAGGCTCATGACGACCACCAGCTCGGGGATCTTGGCCACCGACCGGAACATCCGGGGCAGAAGATACTTGCTTGCGCCGAATGATGCCGCCACGAGGACCGCGCCGGTTGCGAATGTCCGGACGATGTTCGGCACATCGGGATTGGCCAGGTTCGGCTGAACGGCAAGCACGATGATGGCCCACACGTCCTGAAAGACCAGGATTCCCACGGTGATGCGGCCCGCCAGCGTGTCCATCTCGAATTTGTCGTAGAGGAGCTTCACCACGATCATCGTGCTGCTGATGGCGATGGCCACGGAGAAATACAGTTTCGCGAAACCGCCCTGTGCCAGGGAGACCCCCATCCCCTCCAGAAGCGTGAAGACGCCGTATCCGAACCCGAGGCTGAGGGGAAACTGCAGAAGACCGGGCAGGAGGACCAGCCGGCCCGAGGACAGCATCTTGTGGAGGTCGATCTCAAGGCCGATCATGAACAGGAGCAGGATCAGGCCGATCTCCGAGACGGTGACGATATCCGCGTGGCCGGCGATCAGCGCGAAGCCGACGGGACCGATGAGTACCCCTGCCAGGATATGTCCCAGGATCACCGGCTGGCGGAGCAGCCTCATCAGGAGCCCCATGGCGCTGGCGCCGATCATGCACATGGCGATGTTGGCGATGACGCCGTGACCGCCGCCGGCTCCCTCCGCCGCTGTTGCCAGGGAGGGAAGCATCCATTCCGCTGCCAGCAGAAGAGCAAGCCAGCAGAGAATTGCCGTCGGGACAGCGCTGGTTCCGGTCGGCGGGCACGGTTGGAATCGAGGTGCGAAGGGGGGGCGGCTCATGGCTTTTTCGGGGGTATATCGGCTTTGCAGAAACGGCACTTTACCGTCTCACGTTCCCTGCTCTCCGGAACCACCTGGTCCCTGCTGCATTTGGGGCATCGACGTTTCAGGCGGAGGATCCTGCCGGCTGCTCCTTGAAATATGGACATGTTCCGGCCCTCAATAAAAAAAGCGCCATGACGGTGTATCACGCCATGGCGGCCCGACCATGCTGCATCATCCCTTCACGGCTCCGGAGGGGAGCCGTGAACCCTTTTCAAATGATGATCGATGTGTTGAAGCGTCTCCGCTTATACCTTGAAGAACGTCGCCCGTCAACGACACAGCCCCAAAAGTAGCAGAAATCGGCCACCAGGTGTGGTACACAAATGTCAGGGAAGGAGATGATCCCCGCCCGTTTGATCTCTCAGGAGGCTACGCAATGAAACACTTGGCCATGTTCGTGACGGGTATCCTGATCCTGTCATGCCTGACCGCTTGCAACAGGGAAGAGGCGAAAGTCACGCAGGCCGCATCGGAGAGCTCGTTTGATGCAAGCGTGCTCACGGTGAAGCAGGCGGATTTCAGAAAGGTGCGAGGCCAGGTCCTCTACGTCCCCATCTATTCCAACCTCCCCCGCGATGAGAGGAAGATGTTCGATGTGAGCGCCTTCATCGCCATCCACAACACGGACCTGGATCATCGGATCCGGATCACGAAGGTGCTGTACTTCAACAACGACGGGAAGCTTGTGAAGGACTTCACCCCGCCGAGCCTGTACCTGGAGCCCCTGGGGGCCACAAACTTCTTCATCCCAAAGAGCGACCAGAGCGGTACGGGAGCGAACTTCCTCGTGGAATGGGTGTCGGAGACGCCGGTACGTGAACCCCTGATAGAATCCGTGATGATCAATCTCGAGACGCATCACTCTTTCGCTTTTCAGAGCAGGGGCCACGTCGTCCGGGAAAGGCAATAATGGAATGCAGGCCGGACGGGGCGAATGACGATGCCCTCAAAGAGAGATGAAGGGGACAAGTCGGCGTCCTGGTAGCAGAATTCGGTGACAGACTGATGCCGGGAGACGTGATCGACCGGACAATCATCACAAAAAAGGGGTCACAACCCGCGAGTGCGATTTGTGACCCCTTTCGATTTATCTGGTGGGACGTATCGGGATCGAACCGACGACCAACGGATTAAAAGTTATTTCAACGGCTTAACTCTTGCTGGCTGTTGTTCCTTCCTGTTCGGTTTTGTTAGGGATTGACGCATGGGGGCCGTACCGTCTTCCGGGATGGTACGGCCCGTTCCGTCTGGTCAGGTTCACAATTACTTCACAGGGGGGCTAACATGAACAAGGTGCAGCTATCGGGACGCATGGGCAGTCAAGCATTAATTGTCAACCACCACAAAGATTTTGGTAGACATTGCAGAACGGACGTTCTATTGTGATTTATGAACCAATTGAGAGCGCTGATAAGATTATTTCTTGACAAATTAGCAAGCGTATCGATACTGAAATTGATTGTTATCACCATTCGGGAGGTGCGGGAAATGGTTTCTTGCAGAGACGTCGCAAAATATTTCCTGACCCTGAATGACCCAGAGATTGGCGACCTAATCTCAAATCTAAAACTTCAAAAGCTGGTCTATTACGCCCAGGGATTCCATCTTGCCATCGAAGATGAGCCACTATTCTCAGATTCTATCGAGGCATGGGCTCATGGACCCGTCATTCCAGCACTTTATCATGATTATAAATGCTTCGCGGATGGTCCAATACCACCCCCGGATTATTTCGACGTATCTAATCTTAGCGAAGACGTAAGGTCCTTACTTGATGATGTTTATAGCGTATTCGGACAATTTTCTGCGTGGAAACTAAGGAATATGACGCACGAAGAACCTCCGTGGATTGAAGCGTGGAAGGGGGACAAGATTATTTCAAAGAAATCAATGAGATATTATTTCAAAACACTTCTTGTAAATGAGTAGAAAACTTCGAGAAATCCAGGGGCATGGTGGAAAGAAGATAAAGCCTTCCGTTACTCCAACCGAAGAATCACCCGACAAACTCCCTCCAATATTCTCTCTGAAAATAAGACGCGATTACTGCATTACTAATTGCACCCAAGAAGAAAGAGCTCATTTTTCAATCACATTGCATGAATTAAGCCAATCCTCTTGGGCGGATCTTCGGCAGAAAGGAAAAAGGGGCGGCTATGAGATAATCCCCCGGAGCGCCTTGCGTCGCGGCATTCCTTCCGAAATTTCAGATGATGTTAATATAATTGCGTTCAGATTTCATGATAAAAAGCCCATGGTCGGCTATAGAGATGCCATCAATAGGCGGATATTTCATATTCTCTGGCTTGATAGGGGATTCTCTCTTTACGATCACGGTTCTTAACTAAACAAGGCTGGCAATCTCTTCTAAGCACCAAACACGCCCCCCCTTTGCACCATGGTGCAAGAATCAGAACCGATTCCAGAACGCACCCTTCGCCCCCTCACCCGTCTTAACAACGATCCCGAAAAACAGCGCTAAGCATGGCCGAAGGCCGTGGAGACCGCCCCGGAGAGCAAGAGGGTAAGCGTTAGAAGAAAATGAAGGAATCAGTACAGGTGGGTGAATTTTAATCGTCGGAACAGTATTTCTTATGTCTTAGTTAACCGAAAGTCTAATGAAAATCCCTGTTAAGTATATAAATGACTCAACTTCAGTTTTTGATAAATCTGGTTTCTTTTTGTTTTTCCCTTGAGCGTGCCTGAAATCGTTGGCATATGAAATATATTCCTTAAGAATCTTTTTGTAGTTTTGTGAAGCCCCAGTTTTTTTAATGAATAATTCGACATTCGCTGATAAGTCTTTGTTGTCCCTTCCGGTTACGATCATAGCCAATGCTTCTAAGGCTTCGTACATATCCGTTATAACGTCAGAAAGCAACTCCGGACGTTTCTCTGCTTCTATGAAATGCATCAAACCTTTTTCAAAGGGCTGTAATATCGCAGAGAATTTTTCATCTGATAGCCATCGCAAATTCTCATTTACTAACTGTTCATCAAGTAGTTTCGCCCCAGTCCTAAGAAATCTGCCACTCTCCCATGTTATTCCCAAGTCAATCTCAGATTCCTTGATAATAAGCATAATAAGTTTATCGAAATCATTTTTTTCACTACCGTATCTAGCATCTATTGATCTATAAAAAGCTTCAAGAGCTTGCAAGCAACGATAAAAATCATTATTAATAAATATGGTAAATATAAAATTGGGGAAATAATCTTCACCAAGAAAACTTGCAGACTTCAAGCTCATCTTTTTTCTTTCAGCATCGGTAAACCTAGTGTAGAAAAAATCGAAGAAAATAAAGTTCTTAACTCGATTTATAAAACGTCGCTTGGCTTCATCAAGATCAAGATTGATACTAAATCTATTATGAAATTTATCGTTCATAGGATTCGCGTTTCAAACATCCTAATTCATTTACGTCTTTGTTGTTCCTTATGGTCCCGGTTTTGTGGAGTAAGGCTTTTCAATCCCTCCTCTATGAGTTTGCGAACAGCCTCCGCACGCGAAGGGATGCGGTTTCCGTAACGGAAGTCTTCGATCCGTTCCAGTAGTTCGTCTTCCAGGGTGATTAGCACTTTCGGTTTTTCTGTTGGCATAATCCCCCATACCATATCCCGACGACGGGGGCAATATTCGCTCTTGACTTACACCTTATGCGGGGATATATACATGCTATCGTATCTCCTCGATAGGGTAAATAGAAACTATTAACAATCCCCGAAGATCCCCGGAGCGGCGACGCCCGGGCGGGATACCCTATCCCGGGAGAGATCTTCGGGGGTTTTAATTTTCAAAGGAGGTCGCTATGGGTGTGATAGCCGTACCAGCAGCAAAGATGGAAGCCATGAAGGAAAGCGCCGCGAATCTGCTTGATGCCGTCTGGAAACTGCGGGCAATGGCGACCCTGGTCTATCACGATCAGGGGCAACAACAGGGTGACTTGACCTTAGACGCATCGGCAGCCGAGGGCATTTCGCGGATTCTTGATCAGGTTGCGGACGATATCAGGGACAATTCCGACAACATTACCGATAGCATCAGGGGGTTGATGGTTCCGGAATAGACAACAGCGTCGGGACTGAAATTGCACAGAAAGGGGGTGCCGGAATGAAGAAAAGATATGACGTTATAGCTGTTAAGGATGGGATCACCCAAAAAGACGATAACGGAATGCCCGCGTTTTTCACCAAGAACGGCCAGAGGATTGTGAGTTATCACGAAACAGTGGAGGACATTGTGGGGTGTGGCCTTGAACACATCGAGACAATTTTCGATGTGATCGCGAACCCGGAGAACGACCTGGACGACAAAGATGTTAATGGGCTGGGTTACGCAGGTAAGGAATTGGTGGAAAGCCTGACTCACAAACTTGAGCAGCACATCAAATACATCAAGGAGCACTACGGTATCATTGCAATCGAGAGGGCAACTTACAACCAGTCCGCGATGGAAGGCGGGGTGCGGTTAGCCGTCATTTTCACGCCCAAGGCCGGGGAGTAATCGGGGTGAAGGGACTTGAACCCTCAACCTCCGGGGCGACAGGATTTGAACCTGTGACATCCTGCTCCCAAAGCGGGAACGAAAGAGACAGTGATATGTAATGGGGAGGGTGGCCTTCTCCCTCCCCTTGGCAATCATAAATTGTTTGACTTATTAATGAGTTATTCGAGATATTTATTCAGATTATGCACAAGGTACGCCGGTCAGACCATTGGAACCCTACAATCAAGGAGGGAAAAGCACATGAAGAAGGTTTTCATTTCCGGTTTCGGCCTTGTCAGAGCTTTTCTTGATCAGAAGGATTTTTATCAGAGGATCATTGTGATTTTGCTTGTTGGTATCCTTACAGTTCAAATCATGATTCTCTACCGGATGCCCCCCACTATCCACGACTTCAAATCTTCACGTCCCGAGCAGCGAATGGCAGTATCAGACAGACTTCCCGTTGTATCGATCATGGGGCAAGTTGAGGTGAGAGGGGAAGTGGAAGCCGAGATTAGCAATACATTGCCGATCCCGGTCCAAATAGAAAGATAGAAGGCAACGTTTAGATGTAGATACAATCCGGGATAGGCTCTGCAGGCCGATAAGGCGGGCATCCTGACCCGCCTTCCCGGATTTGCATCAGGAGCGCTTCGGGAGGCGCAACATGGGAGAAGATCGAAGGCTTGCCGAGTTCCGATGGGAATACTTAAAGAGAAGCGAAAAGTATGAATCTTTTTGCAAGAGAAGCAGTAAAGAACGGCCGACGAGCCTTGCCGATCTTGCTCTATATAGGAACTGGCAGCGCTTCGGAGACATATACAATCGGCGATTTGATGAATGGTGGGAAGAAGAAAGACAGAGAAATAGAAAGGTGAGCGATCTCTGTGAAGACCTCGAAGAACAATATTCGATCTATGCTTACTATGCCGTGTTAGGGCAGGAAACAATAAATGGAAATGTCGAATCTCTTGACGATTCATTGGGGGCGTATTTCAGGAATCAAGAGGAAGATGGTTATCTGTATCTAAAAATAAGTCTGGACCGTAAGCCCTCGATGAGATCAATAGTCGAGATTATCAACAGAAAAATAGAAAAGCGTACCGAGCACAGTTTGATCAAAAAGAAACAACTTGGAAATATTCGAGATGAATATCAGGCATATCTCGATGTTTATGATCGAAGGAAAGAGAAAATGAAATGGAGAGATATCATCGAAGATATCGGCACCGCAGCAGATAAGAGTGCAGAATTTGAAATGACGAAGAGGAAATACCAAAGATACCACGCAAAGGCGATTGAGCTTATAGAATCGGCGGAAATGGGTATATTCCCCAAAAGGGGATGGCAGATTTGATGCACTAAAAAGACTTTAATTCTGACATCTTCAATCACTCCAAAACACATGGTACTGTGTGCACGCTATTGAAGCCAATAAATAAGCGTGCGTACAGAATCCTAACCTGAAATAACGCTATCGGGACAACTGGGGCGGCTTTCTTATTGGCAGCATTGCTGATGGAAGCCGCTTTTTTATTTGGCGATTGAATGGAGGAAATGGAAATGGAACGGCAAAAGATCCCCATCCTTGACATCCACACAGCAGCATTTCTCGACATGCGCGGTTATGCACCGTGCCTCACCAAACAGGGAACGCGGGTTGTCTTCGACTTCCCGAACTCCCAATCTGTCCTAAGAGCAATCAGTATCTACAATGAAAATCCAGAGGTTCCCCTTCTGGACTACGTTTCCCGCTTGCGGAAACTAAGGGCTCGGATGCTTGCAGCCCGCTAGCAGGATACGGATGGAAACGGCAAATGAAAAAAAGCACACCAGACCCATTACAGACCACACGCAGGAAGATCATTCTGAAACGGCAGGCCGTCAAGCTCATCAATGATGAGATCCGCGCCCTACGTTTCCGGCAGTCTCTCCTGCAAATGAAGGCTATCCTTGAAGGTCAGATGACGGCAGAACCCGATACGATCCTTTCCCGCAAGCTGGATTGTCTCGTCTATCTGTTGGAGGCGTAGCGGATGGATCAAAACATCATCAGGACTCACTTCAAGGGACAGTACGAGACCTTCTACAGCAAGTACCTGCCCCAGGCCCGGAAGATCGGCGGGGATGAATGGCAGGCCCTCTGCCCGTTCCACGACGACAAGGTGCCGTCCCTGAATTTCAACGCCATGACGGGCGGGTATTTCTGTCACGGCTGCGGGAAAAAGGGCGGGATCGTCCATTTCTACGCGAAGCTAAACAACCTGGACACGCAACGGGACTTCCCGAAGGTCCTCAAGGGCATTGCCAAGGATTTCGGCATCCCTGTTGATGACAGCGGCCCCCGGTTCGTCAAGGCTTACGACTACACGGACGCACAAGGAAAGCTGCTCTTCCAAGTCTGCCGGTATGATCCCAAGACGTTCAAGCAGCGCCGAATGAACGGGACGGGCAAATGGATTTACAATCTGGAAGGGGTGCAGCGGGTCCTCTACCGTCTGCCGGAAGTGCTGAAGGCGTCCGAGGTTGTCATTGTGGAAGGTGAGAAGGACGCCGACACCGTGGCGGCTCTTGGCTTTTGCGGCACCACGTCCCCGATGGGAGCGAAGAAGTGGCGACCTGAATACGGCGACAGCTTGCAGGGGAAGAATGTTGTCTTGATCCCCGACAATGACCAGGAGGGCCGGGAACACGGGGCGCAAGTTGCATCCTACTTGAACGGGATCGCCGCTTCCCTGAAATGGTTAGACCTGTCAGATGTTCCGAGCAAGGGAGACGTTTCGGATTGGGTCAAGAGGTTCGGGAGTAAGGAAGAGGCTGCGGAACGCCTGTCTGTCATGATCGAAGCAGCACCGCCCTATTCCCCACCGAAGGTTTTCACCATCGAAGACGCCGTCATGGATTCGACGGGATTCTGTGGAATCAGCCTTCCGGAAAAGCGGTCTTTCCTGCATCCGTTGATTACCGAGAATCAAATCATTCTCGTTTCCGGCTGGCGGGGAACCGGGAAGACATGGGCGGGCTTGAGCATGGCCGATGCAATCACGAAGCGGTCCGCCTTCGGCCCCTGGAAGGTCCGGGAAGCTGTCCCCTGCCTGTACTTGGACGGGGAAATGGCAGCCCAGGACGTTCGGAAGCGTTTAGCCTTGCTTTGCCCTGCTGATGGAAGGGAACAACCCCTCTACATCTATTCGGATGCCTACGCGAACACCTTGGGACTTCCCCGGGCGAACCTCCTAAACGAGTCGTGGCGATCCACCATGAAGAGAATTCTTGTCACCCGGCACGTCCGGTTTTTCGTCGTGGACAACATTGCATCCCTGGCCGGTGGCATAGACGAGAATTCAAAAAAGGATTGGGACCCCATCAACGCCTGGTTGATAGACCTCCGCTTCGCCGGGATCACCACCATGCTCCTGCACCACGTCGGCAAGGAAGGGAGCCAGCGGGGAACATCGAGCAGGGAAGACAACATTGACCTGTCCATCATCCTGAAGCACCCGCAGAACTACCAGCCGGAGAACGGCGCTGACTTCATCATGTCCTTCAGCAAGACCCGCGTGTCCCACGAGGATCTTTCGTTGATTCAGGAGACCCGCTTCACCCTCAAGCAGGACGAACACGGCGGGCTTGTCTGGTCATGGGCGAGTGTGAAGGCTGCTGTCAAAGAGGAAACCATCCGGATGCTGGACCAGGGCCTTTCGTACCAGGATATCGCGGAGGCTCTGGACATATCGAAGGGGCGCATATCGCAAATCAAAAGGGATGCCGTGGAGGCGGGCATTTTGGACAAGCAGGGGAAGATCATCAAGGGGGGTTTTTAGGCGTTTAGCAGCTAAACGGAGGCGCTAAACGTTTAGGCTAAACAAAGAGCTAAACGGAGCTAAACGAAACGGCAGAACATACACATAATCAACATGATAGCCGTTTAGTTAAATAGGGCTTCGCCCGTTTAGTTTAGAAGGGGGGGTTACCCCCCTAAACACTAAACGGCAAAACTAAAAAGACGCCCGGCAGGGCGGAAGAGAAACAACCGATAGGAGGGATTAAAACCATGGCAAGCAAGCTGGCTGATCTTCGGGCGATAGCAGACGAAAGCGGGTTCATCACCTCGCCGAAGTGGACCGAGTTCATCGGGACACTGAGCGCGGATGACCGGGAGTCGCTGCGTTCGGAGATTTTCGGAGATCCGGACACGACCTTTTACAATGCCGACAACGACCCGTTCGGGATCTACGGGGGCGCGAAGGACTTGATGACAGGCAGCAAGACGGCCCTTGGATATACAGGTTTGGGGGATGATTACCGGGCCGGTGCCGCCTATTCGTCACCGTTTGCCCCACAGTCGGAGTACGAGCGAAATTGGAGCGTTTATCAGAACTACATGGCCGGTCGGGACGAGTCGGTATGGGACAACCCGTTTTCGGCCTTTTATGCTCTCGGCAACCCCATCGGTACGCTGGCGAAGGAATCGGGAGTGTCTTCGGGTGTCCAGAACGCTTTGGACATTGCCTACAACATCGGTTCGCTCGGCGGCGGGTTGGCGACGGAGGGGCTGTCGAAGGCCACTTCTTCCGAGGGTGACTTGATAGAGAACATCGGCAAGGGGATTGACGAGGCCCTGGACCCCCTGGAAGTCGATTACTACATCCGCGAGGCGGGGAAGCACGTCCCGGAGTCTGTTCGTTCTTACGTGAAGCCAGCCGCCACGGCCATCGGTTCGATATGGGGTCCGATAGGGGCGTCTGCCGGGTACGGCGTCGGCAGCAAGATTGCGGGTGAGGACTATTCAAAAGGGCTTGCGGGTTCTGCCCTGGCATATGCGGGTGCAGCCGGGGGACTTGGCGGCAAGGCCTTGAAGTATGCCGGAAACCTGGCCCTGCCTGAACTTCTCGACACCTCCGACGATAACAACACGCTTTCCGCGCTGTCCATGTACCTGCGGAGAATCCGGGGCGGGTCCGGCACGGCTGATACGGAAACAGGGGGTTCCCTGTCCGGGGTCGCTTGGGGTGATTCGGAGGTTCCCACTACAGGCACCAGTTTTACAAGCGATTCCCTTGGCAGGCAGGACGTTCCCGGGGGCGGAAGTTTCTATGACGACGTGCTCGAAGAACTGAAGAGGCGAAAGAAAAGCCGGGAGATTTAGGGCAATTCAGGACGCTTAAGGCGTGTTCAAGCAATTCATGCATGTGAGGAGTGAATCCATGGCGACCAACAAGAAGAAATTCACCAACGAGGAACTGATGGCCCTTATTGACAAGGGCGTCGAGCAGAAAGACGCGGCCCGCATCCTGGGAGCATCCCCTTCAGCCGTATGTCAGCGGATGGCGAAGATCAGAGCACAGCAGCCCCCGGAGTCTTTCGACAAGCTCACGGATAAGCAACAGCGGTTCGTTCTTGCCCGATGCGAAGGCAAGAGTCAGACGGAATCGGCAATGCAGGCTTACGATTGCTCTGACCGGGAATCCGCGAAGGCGATAGGACACCGGCTTTCCAAGGAACCCGACGTAGCTGTGGCAATGGCCGATTTGATGGCGCAGGAAGGCATCCCGCGACGGAGAAGGGTCCAGAAGCTCAAAGACATGATCGAGTGCAAGGACCTGTCAATTGTCGGCAAGGGGCTTGATATGGGGTTCAAGCTGGCCGGGGATTATGCGCCCGTGCAGGTGGAAGTTGATGTGGACGCACAGCTCCGGGCGCTGGCCGCGATGCTGGACGCTACGCCGAGACCGGTCAGCAATTAAGGCGGTGAAAATGGATTCGTACAGAAAGGGGAGAGATAGGATTTCTCACCGATGCCCAGACCCCCTCCCCCCGGGGTCACAAGAAAGGGTGCAGCTACGAATGACACCAGGGCAAGCGATCAGACGGTACTGTGTTCATTGCTGCGGAGGACAAAACGCGAGGGTCACCGGATGCGACGGCGACAAGTCAGCAAGCGGGGACGGTTTCCAACCGTGTGGGTTCGATTCCCACCGACTTGGAAAAGGTCGTCCGTCGGTCCGGTTGATCCGCCTCTTCTGCCTTGCTTGCCAAGGCGGGAAGGCAGCGTTTGTACGGGACTGCATTTCCCCCGCCTGTATCCTCTATCCTTTCCGCATGGGGAAGAACCCGAATTTCACAAGAGCGGGAAGAAGCGCGGCAGAGATGGACGCGATCCGACCGAAACGAGGGGGGCTTATCAGGGGAAATGGCGTCTATTTTCAACGATCCCTGCCGGGGACGATAGAAGACCCGCACCCGGGGGAGATAATCGCTGGCACATGATAAGAACAACAAGCCGGAGCATCAGGAAACGGACAGACGCAAGGGGGGAAGATTTGTTGATGCTGCTGAATGAGGAACACAAACCCATCTGCCGGGCCAGCCGGGGATGGACGGGAATGGAGAATGATCCATGAACAGTCCGTCCATGAAGGAAGGTCACGGGAGCGATCAGGGCCGGGGATTGTCCTTGCAGATACCACCGGAGTTGATCACGGCGATAGGGGAGCATGTCATTGAACGGTTGATGCCCCTCATGGATTCACGGGGGAAGACCGAAGAAGACGTGATCTTCGATGTTCCGGGATTGTCTGGATACCTGAAGGTTGACGAGTCCTGGGTTTATGATGCCGTCAAGCTTCAGAAGATCCCCTTCTACAAGGTCGGCAAGTATCTTCGGTTCCGGAAGGCGACCGTTGACACCTGGCTTGAGAGGCAATCTATCAGGCCGTTACCGCCTGGCGGACGAAGGGGTGCAAGGTGAACAACGGATTGCGTGTCCGCTGGTATGGGGTAAAACGTCAATGAAAACAGACATGCCCCGATGCCTGTGAAGTAAAATGTGAAGTTCATAAAATAGCCCTTGACATGTCCATAATTCTGTCTATAATGGTGCCCACATCATACAAGGGGGCCACATGAGATTCATGACCGTTACAGAGTTGAAGCAGAGGGCAACGCAGATTGTATCGGAGATTGAGGCGACCAGGGAACCCGTCGTTGTAACCAAGAACGGGAAGCCGGTTGTGCTGATGCGATTCGTTGCGGACGAGGACTTCCAGTTGAAGGAAGACGTCAAGGGAAAGGAGAAGGGCCATGGCAAAGACCAAGGGCATTTACCGAAGAGGTAAGACTTACTGGATTTCTTATGCCGGGCTAGACGGCAGGATAGTCCGGGAATCCGCCCGCTCCGACAAATTCAAGGTGGCGGAGGCGTTGTTAACCGAACGGCGGAAGTCTGTCCGGGATGGCAAATTGCCGGAAGTCAAAAGGATCGGGAATCACAGCTTCGGAGAACTGACAGAGGAATATCTTAAATGGGCAGAGAGACAGCGGGGTTACAGGCAGAAGCGGCTTGTGGTCAATCAGCTAAAAGACAGGTTCGGTCAGTATCCCTTGCGGCGAATCGACACCCGGACCCTTGAAGGCTACCAATCGGAGAGGCTTCAGGAAGGAAAGAAACCGGCGACAATTAACAGGCACATTGCGACCCTGAAACACATGATCCACAAGGCCGTCGATTGGGACATGGTGGAAGAAGAAACGTTGAAGCGTGTCCGGAAGGCCAAGCTGCTGGAAGAGAACAACCGACGGTTGCGTTTCCTTTCCCATGAGGAAGGTCAGGCCCTTGTGAATGCCTGTGACAACCACCTCAAACCCGTTGTCATCATGGCCCTGAATACCGGAGCCAGGAAAGAAGAAATCCTTGGGCTGAAGTGGGACAACGTTGACTTGAAGCATGGGTTCATCCTGTTGGACCAGACAAAGAACGGGGAGCGGCGGGAAGTTCCGATCAATCAGACCCTGCGGGATACGTTGGGGCGGATCGTCCGGCGTGTTGATGTTCCTTACGTTTTCTATGATGCGAAGACCGGGAAGCGTTACAGCAACCTTCGGCGGTCCTTTGAGTCGGCTTGCAAACGGGTCAAGATCAGGGACTTCCGGTTCCACGACTTACGGCATTCCTTCGCGTCACAGCTTGTCATGGCCGGTGTGGATATCACGACGGTGAAGGAACTGTTGGGACACAAGACTCTTACCATGACCCTCCGCTATGCCCACCTTGCCCCATCTCACAAAGTGAAGGCCGTCGAGATTCTTGACCGGCCCCTCACGTCAACTTCACAAAAACTGCACAAAAAAGAAGGGGTCGCAAATGGCTAGCATCTGCAACCCCTCGATATTACTTGGTGGGACGTATCGGGATCGAACCGACGACCAACGGATTAAAAGTCCGCTGCTCTACCGACTGAGCTAACGTCCCGTGTTGCCGATTACGGCGAGGCGTGCCCTATTAACAGGGGGAAAGCCCCCTGTCAAGAAATCTCAGGCGCCGAAGAAGGGGTTTTTCAGGATGATGGTCTCGTTCCGGCCCGCCCCGACGGAAACGAGGACGAGCCTGGTGTCCGAAAGCGCCTCGATCTGCTCCAGGTATTTCCGGGCATTCTTCGGGAGATCCTGGATCTCCCGGGCGTTCCGGATGTCTTCGGTCCATCCGTCCATCTCCTCGTAAACGGCCTCGCAGCGGGCGAGAACCCGCGGATTCGCCGGGACGGCGTTGCTGACAATCCCTTCTTCCGTCCGGTAGCCTACACAGATCTTGAGTTTCTCGATACCCGTCAGGACGTCCAGCTTCGTCACGGCGAGTCCCGTGATTCCGGAGACCCGGACGGACTGGCGGACGAGAACCATGTCGAGCCAGCCGCAGCGGCGCTTGCGCCCCGTGGTCGCCCCGAACTCCTGACCTTCCCGCTGGATCCGCTCTCCGATCTCGCAGGTCAGTTCGGTGAGAAAGGGGCCGCCGCCGACCCGCGTCGTGTAGGCTTTGCAGATCCCCACCACGGCGTCCACGGCGCCCGGTCCCACGCCGGTCCCCGAGCAGGCATTGGAAGACACGGTATTCGACGATGTGACAAAGGGATACGTGCCGTGGTCCACGTCCAGATGTGCGCCCTGGGCACCCTCGAAGAGGATCTTCTTGCCCATACGGATCTCACGGTCCAGAAGCGTGGAGGTATCGGTGATGTACGGCTTCAGCGCCTCGCCGTACGCCCGGTACTGGTCGTAAATCGCCTGCTCCGAGACGGGCTCCTCTCCGAAGAGCTTCATCAGGAGGAAATTTTTCTCCGCCACGTTGGCCGCCAGTTTTTCCCGGAATACCTCTTCGTCCAGAAGGTCTCCCATGCGGATTCCCGTCCTGGCCACCTTGTCCTCGTAGGCGGGGCCGATGCCCCGGCCGGTCGTGCCGATTTTCTTCCCGGCCTTGCGGGTTTCCCGGGCAAGGTCGAGCCGGCAGTGATACGGCATGATAGCGTGGGCCTTTTCGCTCACGAATAGATGGGTATTGGGCGGGAAATTGCCGCGGCTCCGGAGGGCCTCGATCTCGCTGAGGAGAACATCCGGGTTCACCACGACCCCGTTGCCGATGATGCAGGTCTTCTGGTCGTGGAGAATTCCAGAGGGAATGAGGTGAAGGATGGTCTGTTCGCCTTTCACCACGAGGGTGTGGCCGGCATTGTTCCCGCCCTGAAAGCGGGCGATGACATCGGCATCCTCCGCATAGATGTCTACGACCTTTCCCTTGCCTTCATCGCCCCACTGGGTTCCCACGACAACGACGTTCGCCATGATCCGCTTTCCTTTCCGCCCCGGCTTCCCTACATCTCCACCTGGGTTACCGAGATAACATGGGGTAATTCCCTGAGTTTCTTGAGGATGTCCGGTGTCACCATCGTGTCCGTGGTCAGGACGACCAGGGCCTGGCCGGTTTCCGCCTGCTCGCGGTTCAGGCTCAGGTGAAGCCTGGCGATGTTGACGTTGTTCTTGCCCATGGTGGTGCCGATGTTCCCGATGACGCCGGGCCGGTCGTTGTTGTAGACCACCAGCATGTGTCCTTCGGGGATGGCATCCATGGCGAACTTGTTGATCCGGACGATCCGGGGGTCCTGCCGGCCGAACAGCGCGCCGGCGGTGTAGCTCGTCTCGTTCTGGGTCTTGACCGTCACGGAGATCATGCTCGTGTAAGCCTGGGTCTCGCTGCTCCTTGATTCAACCACCTTGATGCCGCGCTCCTTGGCCACCACGGGCGCGTTGATGTAGTTCACGTTCTCCTTGAGGATGGGCGTGAGGAGACCCTTCATGAGCGAATTGATGAGGGGTGCAACGTTGTAATTCAGGATCTCGCCGCTGTACTCCACCAGCACCTCCTTGATGCCCCCGGAGACGAGCTGGGCCTGGAACTGCCCCAGCTTCTCCGCCAGTTCCAGGTAAGGCTGGATGATGTTGAGCAGCTCGCCGCTCACGGACGGGAAATTGACGGCGTTGCGGATCTCGCCCTTGGTGAGGTAGTCCGCAACCTGCTCGGCGACGGCGATGGCCACGTTGATCTGCGCTTCATCCGTGGAGGCCCCCAGGTGAGGAGTGCAGATGACGTTGGGATGGCCCACCAGTTCCTTGTTCTTCGTCGGCTCCTCCTCGAAGACGTCCAGGGCCGCCCCGGCCACCTGGCCCGAGTTCAGGGCGTCCAGGAGGTCTTTCTCGCTGATGATGCCGCCCCGGGCGCAGTTGATGATGAACACGCCCTTTTTCATCCTGGCGAAGGCCGCGGCGTTGATGATGCCCCGGGTCTCCTTCGTCATGGGGGTATGAACGGAGATGAAGTCCGAGCTTTTCAGCAGCTCGTCGAAGGAGACGAGGGTGATGCCCAGCTTCTCCGCCGCCTCGGGGGAGATGAACGGATCGTAGGCAATGACCCGCATCCGCAGGCCCTGGGCCCGGTCAGAGACGATGCTCCCGACCCGGCCGATGCCGACGATGCCGAGGGTCTTGTTGTACACCTCGGCGCCCATGAACTTGTTCTTTTCCCACTTCCCGCCCTTCATGGAGGCCGTGGCCTGGGGAATCTCCCGCGCCAGGGAGAGCATCAGGGAAATGGCATGCTCGCCGGTGGTGATCGTGTTTCCCCCGGGGGTGTTCATGACGACGATGCCCCGCTTGCTCGCCTCGGGGATGTCCACGTTGTCCAGGCCGATTCCGGCGCGGCCGACGACTTTGAGGCTGTCCGCCGCCGCGACGATTTCCTTCGTGACCTTCGTGGCGCTCCGGATGATCAGGCCGTCGTACTCCTTGATGACCCCCTTCAGCTCGTCCGGCGTCAGGTTGGTCATGATGTCCACTTCGAGCCCGGGTGTATTCTTCAGGATCTCGATGCCCTGTGTCGACAGCGTATCGCTGATCAGTACCTTCTTCATAGGTGATTCTCCTTTGTTCTATTCGATGCCGGATCCTACAGGGATGCCACTTTCTGAAGAAATGCCTTCCCCAGTTCCGCCAGGGCCGTCCGGATGTCCTCCGGCTCGACGGTGGGGCCGCACCAGAAGCGGTATCCCGGAGGGGCGTCCTTGTAGGAATTGATGTCGAGGGCGATTTTCTTCTTCCCGAGGTCGCTCGCGACGTCCTTGAGGAACTTCGCCCGGGCGTCCTTGGGCAGGGCCTGGACCTTCTCGTGGACGACGGACAGGCAGACGGAGGTGTTCGAGCGCACCTCCCTGCCGGCGGCCAGGAAATCGACCCAGTCGTTCTTCGCCACCCAGTCCTCCACGACCTTCAGGTTCGCCTCGCTCCGGGCGATCAGTCCCTGGAGGCCGCCGACGGACGCGGCCCACTGCAGGGCATCCAGATAGTCCTCCACGCAGAGGAGGGAGGGGGTGTTGATCGTGTCGCCCTCGAAGATGGAGACGTTGACCTTTCCGCCCTTCTTCATGCGGAAGATCTTCGGGAGGGGCCACGGGGGGTCATAGGACTCGAACCGCTCGACCGCACGGGGACTCAGGACCAGCATGCCGTGGGCCGCCTCGCCTCCAAGGCATTTCTGCCAGGAGAAGGTCAGGACGTCCGTCTTCGACCAGTCGATGGGCATGGCGAAGGCGGCGCTGGTGGCGTCGCAGAGGGTCAGGCCCCGGCGGTCCGCCGGGATCCAGTCCCAATTCGGGATCTTGACGCCGCTGGTGGTCCCGTTGGCGACGAAGACCACGTCGCTGTTCCAGTCGATGGATGACAGGTCCGGGATCTTTCCGTAGTCGGCCTTCAGGATCGTCGGGTTGAGCTTGAGCTGCTTCTGGATGTCCGTCGCCCAGCCCTCGGAGAAACTCTCCCATACGAGGGCGGTCACGGATCGGGAGCCCAGGAGACTCCACATGGCCGCCTCGAAGGCGCCCGTATCGGAACCGGGCATGATTCCCACGAGGTAATTGTCCGGGATGCCCAGAATGCTCTTGGTTTCCTTGATGGCTTTCGCCAGTTTGTCCTTTCCCTGGGCCGAGCGGTGGGAGCGGCCTACCGGTGCGTCCTTGAGGACTTCCAGGCTCCATGCGGGCCGCTTGCTGCAGGGTCCGGAACTGAAATTGGGATTGTGCATGGCAGATACCTCTCTGTTTTTCTGACGAGCGGAATTCTATAACAAGATTGGATCGATTGTGCAAGCCCTTTTATCAGGGAAGATGCTTGATATGCTTACGGTTTTTCAGATTCCCGGGCCGGAGGCGCCGTTGCGCCGGGCGACTGGAGAAGGGAGGAGGGGGCTTCGGCACACCAGGGAAGAACACTTCGGGCTTGAAAGAAAGCTTTTGGAAATCTATAACGTCGACGTTGTTTTCCGGCATTTTGAGTCGTTGGGGGGGGTGATGGGGCGGAGTTATCCCAAAGGCGACACCGCCGAAGCGGGCGGTGAGGTGGACCTGAACCCGCAGTTCCTGCTGGCGCTGGAGCTGATGGAGCGGACGGAGCGGAACGTGTTCATCACGGGCCGCGCCGGCACGGGGAAATCGACCCTTCTGCGCTATTTCCGCGAGCACTCCGCGAAGCCTGTCGTTGTCCTGGCCCCCACGGGGGTCGCCGCCGTGACGGCCGGCGGCCAGACGATCCACTCCTTCTTCGGCTTCAAGCCGGACATCACCCCCTCGGCCATCCGCCGCCGCGTGAAGGGGGAAAAGGCGGATCTCTACCGCCGGCTGAAAATCATCATCATCGACGAGGTTTCCATGGTCCGGGCGGACCTGCTGGACTGCATGGACCGGTTCCTGCGACTCAACGGGCCGGCGGCGGACCGGCCTTTCGGCGGGGTTCAGATGATCTTCATCGGGGATCTCTACCAGCTCCCGCCGGTGGTGACGAGCCGGGAAAAGGAGATCTTCCGGTCCCATTATGCAACGCCGTTCTTTTTCAGCGCCCGGGCCTTCGAAGACTTCGAACTCGCCTTTGTCGAGCTGGAGACGGTCTACCGCCAGAAGGACCCGGAATTCATCCGTCTCCTGAACGCCATCCGCAACCGGTCCATCACGGACGAAGACCTGGTGCTCCTGAACCGCCGGGTCGATCCGGCGTTCGAGGCACCCGCCAAGAGCTTCTACATCAACCTGACCAGCACCAACGACCTGGCGGACCGCATCAACGAGGAGCAGCTCTCCCGGCTGCCCGGGGACCCCTGGACGGCCGTGGCCGCCGTCGACGGGGACTTCGAGGACCAGTACCTCCCGACGTCGCCGGTCCTGAAACTGAAAAAAGGCGCCCAGATCATGCTCCTCAACAACGACTCGCTGGGGCGCTGGATCAACGGCACCATCGGGAAGCTGAAGGGGGTGAAGCCGCAGGAGGAGGGGCCGCCGCTCCTCCTGGCCCGCCTGGACAACGGCAGGAAAGTCGAGATCGCGCCCTACACCTGGGAAATCTTCCGGTTCTTTCTCAAGGACGGGGAGATCGCCTCCGAGGCGGTGGGCTCCTTTATGCAGTACCCGGTTCGGCTCGCCTTTGCCGTGACGATCCACAAGAGCCAGGGAAAGACCTTCCGGAACGCCGTCGTCGATGTGGGGCGGGGAACCTTTGCCCACGGCCAGATGTACGTCGCCCTGTCGCGGTGCACCGATCTCGACGGCCTCGTCCTCCGGAAGCCTGTCCGGCGGAGCCACATCCTCATGGACTGGCAGGTGGTCAACTTTCTCACCCGTTTTCAGTATGGCGAGGCGGCCCGGCGGAGCCCCCGGGAGGAGCGGGTCGCCATCCTGGAGGAAGCCGTCCGGGAGCGGAAAAAGCTGGAGATCGTCTACCTGAAGGCAAAGGACGAGAAATCCCGGCGGACGGTCCGCCCCCTCTTCGTCGGCGAGATGACCTTCAGCGGTCGCCCCTTCCTGGGACTGGAGGCCCACTGCCTGATGCGGGATGAGAAACGGACGTTCAACGTGGACAGGATCCTCGAGATCCGGGAGGTGCCGTGAAAAAGATCCGGAGCGCATTCTTCTGCCAGAATTGCGGGCATTCCTCGCCCAAGTGGCTCGGGAAGTGTCCCTCCTGCGATGCCTGGAACAGCTTCGTGGAGGAGGAGATCCGGGACACACAGGCGGGGACAGGACGGGAGGCGGCCTATGGCGGCGGTCCCCAGCCGCTCGACGCTATCGAGGCGGAGGACGGGGAGCGCCTCTCGACGGGGATCGCGGAGATGGACCGGGTTCTGGGCGGCGGACTGGTGGCCGGCTCGGCGGTCCTTGTAGGCGGGGACCCGGGGATCGGGAAATCCACGCTTCTGCTCCAGGTCCTGGAGAAAATCGCCGCCCGGGGGAGCCGGGTGCTCTATGTCACCGGCGAGGAGTCGGCTCGCCAGATCCGCCTGCGGGGAAAGCGGGTGGGGGCCGTCTCATCCAGCCTGCTGGTTCTCGTGGAGATCGGCCTGGACAACATTCTGCGGCACATCCAGGAGGTCCGGCCGGCGGCGGTGGTGGTCGACTCCATCCAGACGGTCTATTCGCCGGTCCTGTCATCGGCACCGGGGAGCGTCGGCCAGGTCCGGGAGGCCTCGGAGCGGCTCATCCTGCTGTCGAAGAAAACGGGCATCCCGCTGTTCCTGGTGGGGCACGTCACCAAGGACGGTTCCATCGCCGGGCCCCGGGTCCTGGAGCACATGGTCGACACGGTCCTCTATTTTGAGGGGGATTCCAGCTACGCCTACCGGGTCATCCGCGGAATCAAGAACCGGTTCGGGCCGACGAACGAGATTGGCGTCTTTGAGATGCGCGACAGCGGCCTCGCAGAGGTAACCAACCCCTCGGAGGCCTTCCTTGCGGAGCGCCCGCTGGAAGCGGCGGGATCGGTGGTGGTGCCCAGCGTCGAGGGGACGCGGCCCATCCTGGTGGAGATCCAGGCCCTCGTCAGTCCCACCTCCTTCGGCATGCCCCGGAGGACGGCCATCGGTGTGGACCCGAACCGGGTGTCCCTCCTGGTGGCGGTCCTCGACAAGATCGGGGGAATCCACCTGGGCAGTTCCGACATCTTCGTGAACGTAACGGGAGGGCTCCGGGTAGCGGAGCCGGCGGTGGACCTGGGAATCGTCTCGGCGCTGGCCTCCAGTTTCCTGGAGCGGCCCGTGGAGTCGGGGACCGTCGTTTTCGGAGAAGTGGGGCTCACCGGGGAGATCCGGGGGATCGCCCAGACGGACGTGCGGATCCGGGAAGCCGCCCGGATGGGCTTCCGGCGCTGCATCCTGCCCAAAACCCGGGAGACCCGGAAGCGCTCCCGGGGAGACCTTGAGATCCACGCCGTGAGCCACCTCCGGGAGCTCCTCGAACACCTGTTCTGAAGGACCGCTGCCGGATGCCGGGAGGCTCCGCTTATTCCCGGCTGCTCCGGTCGCCGATGACGGCGGCGAGATCCGCTACGTAAGACTTCATCTGCTGTGCCTGGGCGGTCATTTCTTCGGAGGCGGAAGCGGATTCTTCCGCGCTGGCCGCCGTCTGCTGGGTGACCTTGTCCATCTCCGCGACGGCCTTGTTGATCTGGTCGATGCCCTGGGCCTGCTCGCTGGAGGCGGCGGCGATCTCCCCGACCAGTTCCCCGACCTTGGCGGTGCTTCCGGCGACCTCGCCGAAGGCCTCGCTCGTCTCCCCCACCAGCTCGGACCCTTCCCGGATCTTCCGGACGGTGCCCTCGATCAGGCCCGAAGTGTTCTTCGCGGCCTCAGCGGCCCGCATGGCCAGGTTCCGGACCTCTTCCGCCACGACGGCAAATCCCGCCCCGGCCTCCCCGGCCCGCGCCGCTTCCACGGCCGCGTTCAGGGCCAGGAGGTTGGTCTGGAAGGCGATCTCGTCGATCGTCCTGATGATCTTGGATGTCTCCTCGCTCGCCGCGGTGATCTCTCGCATGGAGCTGGTCAGATGTTCCATGGAATCATTCGCCTTCTTCACGACGGTGTTGGCCTGGTTCATGAGGGCGTCTGCCTGGGAGGCGCTGCCGGCGTTCTGCCGGGTCATGGAGGCCATCTTTTCCAGGGAGGTGGAGGTTTCCTGCAGGGAAGATGCCTGGTCGTTCGCTCCCTCCGCCAGTTGCTGTGCCGTCGCCGACACCTGCGCCGATGCGGATGCCACCTGGTCCGACGACTCCGTCAGCCCGGCGGTGGCCCGATTGATGGGCCGGGTGATGGAGCGGACAAGGAAGAAACTGGCGGATGTCATGAGTGCGCCGATGGCCAGGAGCGCGAGGAAATTAAACAACAGAATCCGGTTCAGTTCGCGGCTCATCAGGTCGAGGTCCTTGCCGATGAAGAACATGCCGACGGTCTTGTTGTCCACATTCGTGACGGGCCAGTAGGCCGTGTGGAAGTTCTTGCTCAGGATTCGGTTCCTGTCGAGATATTGTCCCGATTTCTGAAGCACGGCCTCCAGTACCCGGGGATTGTCCATCTTCGTTCCCACAGCCCGCTTGCCGTCCCTTATAATTGTCGTCGCGATCCGGGTGTCGCCCTGGAAAATCGTCGACTCCACGCCGAAGCGCTTCTTGATGTCGTCCACGAAGGCGTCCGTTGAGAGGTCGAATCCCGCCGTCACCGATCCGATGACCCGCCCCCCCTGGAGGACGGGATGTCCAGCCCGCAGAGAAAACTTGACTACCGTTCCCGGCTCGACACCGGTGGACGCTCTTCCGGAAAGGGCGTTTTTCACGTTCACCTGGTCCATGACACTGTCGCCGCTCTTGTCGGAGTGTCCCCGTCCAATCACGACGCCATCCCGGTCCGCCACGGTGACAAAGGCGATGCCGAGGTTTTCCATGGCGCTCTTGCCGATTTTCCGGACGGCCTCGCCGTCCTTTCTTTCAACGGCTGCGATCAGGTTGGGATGAGATGCCAGACTGGCGGCGGCACCCACTGCCAGTCTCTTCTGTTCCTCCACATGCCTCTGTACGATGTGCGCCATCGCCCTGGTTTCCGTCTGTCCCTGGTCGTCCAGTCCCGAACTGAACAGCAGGTAGGAAGTTGCAAAGACGGCACCTCCGGCAAGAAGGATGGTCAGGGCCACCAGGCCCAGGATTTTCCCCGATAAAGTGATTTTCATCATCGTCGCCCTCCCGGCGAGTGAATGTTGGCTGCTTATGGATGCAGTACGCGCTTTTTAGCAAGGTGCATGCCGTTCAGGAGGTTAACGAGGAAAGTCTTTCCCGGCAAGGGTTGGAGCGCTGTGATGCCATGAAGATCCGGATGCTTGCCGGTTGGCGGGGGGATGGAAGCGGAAGATGCGTTCGTGAGGGCTGCGCCGTTTGCCCAGGGGATGGGAGAGAGGTCGCTAAACGGTTTTTTTTCGTCGGGAATTTGACGGTCAACTGACTGGTTCGTCCGCTTTTTGACAACAGATAATGACAGTGGAATCGGATGGATCGAGATGTTGGCTGACCGGAACCGCCGAACGGACGAGGGGCCTCGTTCCGGCTCAGGAAATGCGCGCCGTGCCTCGAGAACGAAGATCAGGGAGATCTCACGGAGGCCTGAAAGGCCCCGCGGTCATATGGCCAGGAAGAATTCCAGCGGGCGGGCGGAACCGGTCTCCGCGGCCGCCGTGGAGACGGCTTTTGCAACCTCCTCCTGGACCTTCCGGTTGAAGACGCCGGGGATGATGTGGTCCTCGCCCAGCTCCTGCGGGGCGACGGAGCGCGCGATGGCGTCGGCCGCGGCCAGGAGCATCTCCCGGCTGATGGACCGGGCCCGGGAGTCCAGGACCCCCCGGAACAGCCCCGGGAAGCAGAGGACGTTGTTCACCTGGTTCGGATAGTCCGAGCGGCCGGTGGCGATGATCCGGGCATACTTGTGGATCGCCTCCGGCGCCACTTCCGGCACCGGGTTGGCCAGGGCGAAGACGACCGGGTCCTTCCCCATGTGTTTCACCGCCGAAGGCGGCAGGATGTTTCCCTGGGAGACGCCGATGAAGACGTCGGCCCCCTCCATGGCGTGCCGGAGGCTTCCTTTCCGCCGCTCCGGGTTGGTGAGGGCGGCAATCTCCTCCTTCACCGGGTTCATGTTTTCCTTCCGACCCCGGTACAGGGCGCCGGAGCGGTCGCAGCCGACGATGTTCCCCGCACCCGCCGCCATGAGCAGCCGGATCGTGGCGATGCCGGCGGCACCGAGGCCGTTGATGACGATTCCGATGTCCTCCAGGCGCTTCCCGACGATGTTCAGGGCGTTGAGGAGACCCGCGAGGATGACCACGGCCGTGCCGTGCTGGTCGTCGTGAAAGACGGGGATGTCCAGCTCCGCCTTCAGGCGCTCTTCGATCTCGAAACAGCGGGGCGCCGAGATGTCCTCCAGGTTCACGCCGCCGAATCCCGGGGCGATCCACTTCACCGCCTGGACGATCTCCTCCGGATCTTTCGTGTCCAGGCAGATCGGGAAGGCGTCCACTCCCCCGAACTCCTTGAACAGCAGGGCCTTTCCCTCCATGACCGGCAGGGCCGCCCGGGGACCGATGTCGCCGAGGCCGAGCACCGCGGTTCCGTCGGTCACGACGGCCACCATGTTCTTCTTCATGGTCAGGTCGAAGACCCGGTCCGGCTCCTCATGGATGGCCGTCGACACGCGGGCCACGCCGGGGGTGTAGGCCATGCTCAGGTCCGCCCTCGTTTTCAGGGGGAGCTTGCTCCGGATTTCGATCTTTCCCCCAGCGTGGAGCATGAAGGTCCGGTCCGTCACGTGGAGTAGGCGGATGTCCCGGACTCTCCGGACGGCCGTCGTGACCCGGTCCAGCATTGCCGTATCCGCGGCGTTCACGACGATGTCCCGGACGATCGCCTCGCCGCGGAATCCGGCGATGTCCACCGAGCCGATGTTTCCCCCGGCCCGGCCGATGGCCGCCAGGACGCGGGCCAGCATGCCGGGGCGGTTCGGGATCTCCATGCGGAGGAGGATGCTGTAGCTGGGGCTGGTTGTGCGGATCATGGTTCACCTCCAGGGGGGCGGATCGCCCGGGAAGAGGAGGCTGCCGGGGCGGCGGGTGTCTGCCCGCCGCCCCCCGGCCGTAATGTGGAAGGTTCTGTCGGGGACCCCCGCGGGTGTGGAATTCTCCCGGGGAGCCGGAAATGATTCACTCAGTGCTTGAAATGCCGCCGGCCGGTGAAGATCATGGCCATGCCGTGCTCGTCTGCCGCCTGGATAGCCTCATCGTCCCGCACGGAGCCTCCCGGCTGGACGATGGCGGTGACACCCGCCTCCGCCGCCAGGTCCACGTTGTCGCGGAACGGGAAGAAGGCGTCCGAGCCGAGGACCGTTCCCTGCGTCGGCAGGTTGGCCTTCATCCGGGCGATCTTGACGGAGTCCACCCGGCTCATCTGCCCGGCGCCGACCCCCACGAGCTGGTCCTTCGTCGCCAGGACGATGGCGTTGGACTTGACGTGCTTCACCACACGCCAGGCAAAGTCCAGGGCCTGGTACTCCTCCTCCGTGGGGGCTCGCTTCGTGACGACCTTTGCCTGCCGGAGGTCGAAGGCGTCGGTGTCCCGCTCCTGCAGGAGAAGCCCGCCCACGACCCGGCGGAAGTCGAAGCCGGGAGAGCCTGCCCCGGCGGATGCGGGGATCTCCAGGAGACGGACATTTTTCTTGGGCTGGAGGATCTCCAGGGCCTTGGGGTCGAACCCCGGGGCGATGATCACTTCCAGGAAGATCTTTGCCAGCTCCTCTGCTGTCTTCGTGTCCACCGGCCGGTTCAGGGCCACGATGCCCCCGTAGGCCGACACGGGATCCGTCTTGAGGGCCTTGAGGTAGGCCTCCACGAGGTCCCCCCCGGACGTGGCGGCGCCGCATGGGTTGGCATGCTTGATGACGATCGCCGCCGGCCGGTCGAAATCGGAGACCATCTGCCAGGCCGCATCGGCGTCCATGATGTTGTTGTAGGAGAGCTCCTTGCCCTGGAGCTGGCGAGACGTCGCCACGGCTGGGAACGCCGCTGCCGGCTCCCGGTAGAAGGCGGCCTTCTGGTGCGGGTTTTCTCCGTACCGGAGCCCCTGGGCGAGCTGGAACTGTACCGTGTAGGTGTCGGGGAACTCTTTCGTCTCGCCTTCCGGCTGAATCCGACCGAGGTAATTCGAGATCGCGGCGTCGTAGCGGGCGGTGAGCTGGAAGGTCTTTGTCGCCAGCAGGTAGTTCGTGGCCTCGGATATCTTCCCGCCGGTCTCCTGCATTTCCTGAAGGATGAGGGCGTAATCCACCGGATCCGTGACGACGCTGACGAATCGCCAGTTCTTGGCCGCCGCCCGGAGCATCGTCGGGCCGCCGATGTCGATGTTCTCGACAGCCTCCTCGAGTGTGCAGCCCGGCTTGGCGACGGTGTCTTCGAACCGGTAGAGGTTGATGACGACCATGTCGATCAGGTCGATCCCGTGCTCCCGGGTCGCGGCGATGTGCCCGGGGTTGTCCCGGAGGGCCAGGAGGCCGCCGTGGATCTTGGGGTGAAGGGTCTTGAGCCGCCCGTCCATCATTTCCGGAAAGCCGGTGTAGTCGGATACATCCACCACGGTCAATCCGCTCTTGCGGAGCTGGGCGGCGGTGCCGCCGGTGGACAGGATCTCCACGCCGGCGGCGGCGAGTCCCTTTGCAAATTCCACGATTCCCCCCTTATCGGTCACGCTGATGAGGGCTCTCTTGATCACGTTGGCTGTCATGAGGATTCTCCCGAGTTCCTTTCCTGGAATCATAAAAGGGGACTACTGTCCCCGGATCTGTTTCATGAGGGCGACGCGGCGTCCGATCAGGTCCGCCGTGCCGATGTCGGGCCGGTGGTCCACGGGGCCCTTGACGGCATTCGCGGCGCACTCCGCCACGGCCTCCGCCCCGGCCAGGGTCGCGGCGATGCCCACGACGCCGATGGCCCTGGACGTGCTCATGTACAGGCCGTCGGGCCGCTGGTCCACGGATGAATAGTAAAGGCGCGCGGCCCCCGGGTCGCCGATGGTGATCCGGGCGGCGGTGGAGGAAGCGTCGGGGTGGTCCTTCGGGAGGCCGTATCCTTTTGGGACGATATACTTGCAGACGGTCGCCTTCTGCTCGAAGCAGACCGGGAACCGGTCCAGGGTTCCGTCGGTGATGGCCCGGCACAGCTCCACGAAGTCCGACTTCAGGAGCGGGAGAATGTTCATGGCCTCCGGGTCTCCCAGGCGGGCATTGTACTCGAGGAGCTTCACGCCGCTTTTCGTGACCATGAAGCCGCCGTACATGATGCCCTTGTACAGGGAGCCCGTCTCCCGGGTGATCGCGTCCGCCACCTGCCTCGTGATCGCCAGGCCGTCCGCCACGTCCCGCTCCGTCAGGAACGGCAGCAGGTGATCCTCGCAGGAGTAGGATCCCATGCCTCCCGTGTTGGGGCCCCGGTCGCCGACAAAGCGCCGCTTGTGGTCCTGCACGGCCGGTGTTGCGACGACGGTCTTCCCGTCGCAGAAGCACTGCAGGGAAAATTCCTCCCCCTCCAGCTTTTCCTCGACGATCACCGAAGGGTGCTCCACCAGGACCTGCCGGCAGTAGGCGAGGGCCTCCTCCCGGGTCTCGAAATGGTCTCCCTGGACCAGGACGCCCTTGCCCCCCGTGAGGCCGTCGGGCTTGATCACGATCCCCTCCAGTTCGGACAGGAATGTCTCCAGGCCGTCCGGAGAGGTGAAGACCCGGTACCGGGGATTCCCGGGGATTCCGTATTTTTCCACAAGATCCCGGGTGAAGGACTTGGACGTCTCCAGCCGCGCCAGGTCTTTCGTCGGTCCCACCGCCGGGATACCGGCCTCTCGCAGGGCGTCCACGACGCCCTCATTCAGGGGATCCTCCGGCCCGACGAGGGCCAGATCGACCCTGGCGGACCGGGCAAAGGAGGTGATGGCATTCAGGTCGCTGTAGCTTCCGAGGAGAACGTCCTGCGATAGGGAGGCGATGCCGGGATTGTTTGCCTTCATGCAGGCGAAAAGCCGGGGGCGGGTGGCCGACCGGATAAGGGTTTCGGCCATGGCGTGCTCCCGCGCGCCATTTCCGATCAACAGGACGCTGGACATTTCTTTCCTCCCTTGGGACGCTCCGGACAAGATTGAGCGGACGGCGGATCCCCGAGGGGACCCAGCCCGCAGAATAGACTTGACCCATTATCGAAAAAAAGGCGGCCCGTCAAACAAATCCCTCCGGCGTCATGGAGGGAAATCCGTTTGTCCTTTCCGCTGCGAATCTGGTACATTTCTCCATCACGAATTCCGCCGGTTTCCCGGCACGGAAAGAGAACTCTTGGAAAATTTGATCATCCTCAAACTGGCCTTCATCGCGCTCCTGTTCTTTCTGTCGGCGCTCCTGTCCTGCTCCGAGGCGGCTCTGTTCTCCCTGACCCCGCTGCATATCCACAAGATGGTCCAGGAGCGAACTCCCTTCCTCCGGGCCGTCCAGGGGCTACTCGCGGATCGCCGCCGGCTCCTCGTGACGATTATTTTCAGCAACGAATCGGTCAACATCGGCGTCTCCGTCCTGGCCACCTCCCTGATTGTCAGCCTGCTGGGGGCCGATCTGGGATGGCTGTCCATCGCCGTGACGATCCCGATCCTCCTGATTTTCTGTGAGGCCGTGCCGAAGACCCTGGGCATGACCGATTCCATCCGCTATTCTTCCCTGCTGTCGCCCTTCCTTTCCCTTGTCTCGGGCTTCGTCCGCCCTTTTGTGTGGCTTCTGGAAGCCGTATCCCGGGGGGTCGTTGTCCGGTTCGCCGGTCGGGAGTCCCAAGGCCGCTCAGCCCTGACGGAAGACGAATTCAAGACCATGATCGATGCGGGCCGCCAGGAAGGCGCCCTCGAAGAGACCCAGCGGACCCTGATCCATGCCGTATTCGAGATGGAGGACCGTCCCGTTTCGGAACTGATGGTACCCCGGGTGGATATATTCTGCCTCCCCTCCTCCATGCCCATCGCCGAGATGAAACAGGAGGTGATCCGTGCACGGCACTCGCGGATCCCCATTTACGGGCGGGATCGGGATGACATCCGGGGGCTCCTCCTGGCGGCGGACCTCCTGAAAATTCCCGAGGGAGAGAAAAAGGCCTCCTCCATTGAAAGCTACCTGAGAAAGGTCTATTTCGTTCCAGAGTGCAAGACGGCGGGGAGGCTGCTGAGGGAGTTCCAGAAGCGGCGCCTGCAGACCGCCGTCGTGGTGGACGAATACGGAGGTGTGTCCGGGCTCATCACCCTGGAGGATATCCTGGAACACCTCTTCCGTGACCTCTATGACGAGCACGGCATCCGGAAAGGCCTCTGGGAGAAGGTGGGTGAGAATGCCTGGGTCGTCTCGGGCCGTATGGAGACGGAGGACCTGAATGAGCTGCTCGGCCTGTCCCTGTCGCCGGAGGAGTTCGACACGGCGGGAGGATTCGTGCTGCATCTGTTCGGCAAGCTGCCGCATCGCGGGGAGGCGGTATCCTTCGGCGGGTATCGCTTCCTCGTGACGAAAGTCGGACCGGCCAGGATCCTCAACATCTGGGTCACGCGGGAAGCACGGGATAAAGGCGAAGACCATGACGCTTGAGCAGATCTTCATCCTGGCGATCATTGCGGCCTGTGTGCTCCTGCAGGGCTTGTTCTCCGGAGGGGAAATCGCACTGGTATCATCGAACATTCACAAACTCCGCCAGAAGGCGAGGAGGGGTTCCCGGGCGGCCGGCATGGTGCTGGAACTGCGCGAAAAACCCCACCTGTTCCTTTCCATGGCCCCCATCGGGACCAACCTCTGCGAGGTCACGGCGAGCACCGGCGCCACCCTGCTTTTCATCTCCCTGTTCGGCCCCCTTCGGGGGGAATGGCTGGCCGTGGGGATCATGATCCCGGTCCTCCTCCTGTTCGGCGAGGTCATCCCCAAGAGTATCTGCCAGGCCCGTCCGGAAAAGTCGGCACAGCGTCTGTCCTGGTTCTTCCGCGGAGCCTCCTGGCTCCTGGCTCCACTCGTTTTCGTCGTTTCCCGGTTGACCCTGCGCGTGGTTCTGCTCCTGACGGGAAAGACTGACCTCAGCTATTCCCCGTACATCACCCGGGATGCCCTGGTGTCGCTGATCAGCAGCGGGTCCGACGGAGACACGGACATCCTTCGTTCCGAGAAGGACATGGTCAGGCGGGTGTTTGATTTCTCAGGGACCACCGCCGGGGAAATCATGGTGCCCCTGTCGGCGATGACGGCCCTTCCGGTGACGGCGACGCTTGAAGACGCCGTCCGGCTCGTCAGGGAGCAGGGTTTTCTACGGATCCCCGTTTACCGCGACCAGGTGCTGAACATTGTAGGGATTCTCGACACGTTCGACCTGCTGGCCTGCGTGCAGCCGGATCGCCGGAACCAGGACGAGCCCGCCGAATCCGTCCAGGGCTGCCTGAAGACGGATGTGCTTTACATCCCGGATACAATGCCCGCAAAGGATTTGCTTCTGGAGATGAAGACCCGGGGGGAGCGGATGGCCGCCGTGGTCGACGAGTACGGGGGAGTCGTCGGGATCGTCACCCTGGAAGACATTCTGGAGGAGGTCGTGGGAGAGATCCACGATGAGTACGATACGGGCGAGAAGCTGTTCAGGCGCCTGGGGCCGGGACACTATCTCTTCAATGCAAGGATCAGCATCGAGCGGATCCGGACCATCCTGCCGATGGAGTTCCCGGAGGGCGATTACGAGACCCTGGGGGGATTTCTCCTGGCCCGGATGGGACGGATTCCGAAAAAGCGGGATACGTTCCCGATCGGCCCGGTGATATTCATCGTCGAGGATGCGGGGGAGCGGGCCGTGCGGGAAGTCGCGGCCCGGTTCTCGCCGGAACTGGAACGGTTGGCCGGCGATGGAGGAGGCGGAGGTGGTTCATGGTCCGTGGAGAAAACATGATCGAACGGAAGAAGGGAGAGGGCGATCTGCTTTGTCTCGTCCTGGCGGCGGGAAAGGGGACGCGGATGAAGTCGGACCTGGCCAAGGTGCTCCATTCCCTCTGCGGACGGCCGCTCCTGGCCTATGTCGTGGATACCGCCAGACGGGTCGGTGCGGCCAGGACGGTGATCATTATCGGTCACCAGGCGGATCGGGTCCGGGAGAGCGTCCGGGGAGAAGACCTGGTATTCGTGGAACAGAAGGAGCAGTTGGGAACCGGCCATGCCGTACGCATCGCCCGGGACAACTTCCGGGACTGGAAAGGGCCGATCCTGATCCTCTGCGGCGATGTGCCCCTGCTGACCCCGAAGACGCTGGAGTCGCTCCTGCTGGAACACCATGCCAGCGGGGCCGCGGTGACCGTCCTCACGACCGTTCTGGAAGACCCCGGCAGTTACGGACGTGTGATCAAGGGGGAAGACGGGGAAGTCCTGCGCATCGTCGAGGCCCGGGACGCCAGTGAAGAGGAGAGAAGGGTCCGGGAGATCAATGCCGGAATCTACTGCGCCGGGGGAGGCTTCCTGGCCGAGGCGGTCGGGGAGATCCGGAACGAAAACGCCCAGAAGGAGTATTATCTGACGGACATTGTGGAGATCGCCCGGGGCCGGGGACTTCGGGTCCGGTCTGTCGTGGCGGACTTTCCGCCGGAAGTGATGGGCATCAACACACCGGAAGATCTCGGGGAAGCGGAGCGGCTTGTCCGATCCGGGTTTCTCGGCTCCTGCACCTCATGAGCATTCCGGACATTCTGAAAATCGGGTCCCTGGCCATGGTCAGCCGGGTATGGATGGCCCCCATGGCCGGGGTGACGAACCTGCCTTTCCGGTTGATCGCCCGTTCCTGCGGCTGCGGGATGGCCTTCACGGAAATGGTGAGCGCCAACGGCCTGATCCGGGCAACCCGGAAGACCCTCCATTATCTTGATTCAACCGATGAGGACCGGCCCCTGGGCGTTCAGATCTTCGGCTCCGATCCGCAGGTCATGGCCCGGGCGGCCCGGATTGTGACAGACGCCGGGGCGGACCTGCTGGATGTCAACATGGGCTGTCCCGTAAAGAAGGTGGTCAAGACCGGATCCGGCGCGGCCCTGATGAAGGATCCCGCACGTGTCGCGGCCGTCCTGGCGGCGGTCCGTGAGGCGACGCCGCTGCCCATGACGGTCAAGATCCGGGCCGGCTGGAACAGCAGGTCCGTCAATGCGATAGAAATCGCAAAAATTGCAGAGAGTTGCGGAGTTGACGGCATCACGGTCCACCCCCGGACCGCCGTGCAGGGATACGGGGGCTCCGCCGACTGGACCCTGATCGGTGCCGTCCGGGAAGCGGTGGCGGTTCCGGTCATTGGAAACGGGGACATCCGGCGGCCTTCGGACGCCCTGAAGATGATGCGCCGGACGGGTTGTCATGCCGTCATGGTTGGACGGGCCTGTCTTGGAAATCCATGGATATTCGGGAGAATTGCCGCGTACAGAGAGGATGGGGGGGATCCCGCGATTCCGGATCCGGAGGAGAAGATGCGGGTCATTGTCCGTCACCTCGAGCTCGAGATCGCGGCTATGGGGGAGCAAGCCGGGATCCGCTCTTTCCGAAAGCATGCGCTCTGGTATACCAAGGGAGAACGGGGAGGGGCTCAGATCCGGAATGTTGCCGGCCGGCTTGCGGAGAAGCGTGAGCTTCTGGAACTTCTCCGGTCGTTCTACGCCCTTGAAAGGGAAAGTCCGCCTTGACTTTCCAGGGGTTTGTTGCCATACTCGCCGCCAAAAAAGAACCACTCCGGCCATCCGGGCAGCCTGATGACCGGCGCGGATAAGGGGGAACCGGTGGAACTGACCAGTTTCGAGGAACTGGACAAGAAGATCCGGATTGTTATCAGCGATTACGCGCTGTTAAAAAAGCAATACGGGGAATTGGAGGAGCAACTCAAAAAAAAATCGCTGGATTTGGAGGAAGCACAGAACCATATCAGGGGGCTCACGGAAGAGAGGGACTTCATTCGCACGAAGGTGGATTCGCTTCTTGAACTGCTCAGGGACGTACCGGCCCACCAGTAGCCATTCAAGGGGCAGGATTTGAAAAAACGATTTCAAGTCAAGATACTGGGGCAAGAATTTTCTGTAACCAGCGATGATGGGGAGGAACACGTTACACGTGTGGTTGCCTTGGTGAATGACCGGATCGAGCAGATCGGCACCCGGTCACCCAAGATGCCGGCCCTCCACATCGCCATCCTGGCTGCGCTGAATATCGCCGACGAATACGTGAAACTGGAGGAAAGCAGCAAGGATTTATCGATAAGCCTGAATGAGCGGTCGGAAAAACTGATTTCGCTGATCGACGAGGTTGCTTAGAAACAAGAAACAGATACCCTCTTACCCGTGCTGTGACTGTCGCCGGCAAGCCGGCCCGTCTCTTGCCCCCGGGATCCTGAATCCCGGATATATCCGCCACCTGTGATTCCCGACTTTTCCCGGGGAGGATCGGGTTCATCCCGGATCCCCCGGTGAAAAATCTTTCCCGGATTCCGGGCTTTCTCCAAATTCCCATTTAATATCATGAAGTTGTGTTTCTCCCGGCGTGGAGGTCCAAGGTCCTCGCATCGTCGGAGTATCCATATACAGGAGGTGAAGTTGTCGTGAGCGGCATGACCATATTCATCATCATTGCGTCGATTGTGGTGGGAGGCGGGGTTGGTTTCGGCCTGATGGCCGCCCTCTCCCGGAAGCGGATCAGGTCGGCCGAGAGCCTGGCCTCGAGAATTGTGGAAGAAGCGAAAAAAGAGGCGGACACCCTGAAGAAGGAGGGCGTTCTGCAGGCCCGGGAGACCCTGGTCAAAGCGAAGGCCGAGTCCGAGCGGGAAGGAAAGGAGCGCAGGCAGGAGATGGACGCCATGGAGCGGAAGATCCGCGCCAGGGAGGAACACGTCGACAAGCGCTCCGATGCGCTGGCCCAGAAAGAAAGCCAGATGGAAGGAAGAGAGAAATCGCTGGTGTCGAAGGAAGGCCAGATCCAGGAGAAAACGGACAAACTGAGCCGGATGATCGAGGAGGAGCGGCAGAAGCTCGAGCGGGTCGCCGGGATTTCGTCTGAGGAGGCCAAAGAGCAGCTCGTCCAGGCGATGGAATCGGAGGCCAAGCGGGATGCAGCGCTCCTGATCCGGAAGGTGGAGGAGGAGGCCAAAAGGAATGCCGAGAAGGCCTCCCGGGAAGTCATGGTGTACGCGATGCAGCGTTATGCCAGCGATTTCGTGGCGGAAAGCACGGTATCGGTGGTCAATCTCCCCAGCGACGAGATGAAGGGCCGCATCATCGGCCGGGAGGGCAGGAATATCCGGGCCATCGAGGCGGCAACCGGGATCGACCTGATCGTCGATGACACCCCGGAAGCGGTTGTCCTGTCGAGCTTCGACCCGATCCGCCGCGAGGTGGCCCGCATTTCCCTGGAGCGGCTGATTACGGACGGCCGGATCCACCCGGGACGGATTGAGGAGATCGTGAAAAAGGCGACGCAGGAGGTGGACAAGGTGGTTCAGGAAACGGGAGAGCACGTCTCCTTCGACGTTGGCGTCCACGACCTGCATCCCGAGATCATCACGCTTCTGGGAAGCCTCAAGTATCGCACGAGTTTTTCCCAGAACGTCCTGCAGCACTCCGTTGAGGTGGCGTACCTGACGGGCATCATGGCTTCGGAGCTGAAGATGAACGTCAAGGAGGCCAAGCGGGCCGGACTGCTCCACGACATCGGGAAGGCCATCGACCACAAGATCGAGGGCACCCATGCCGCCATAGGGGCCGATTATGCGCGAAGGTTCGGCGAATCGCCGGGCATCGTTCAGGCCATCGCGACTCACCATGACGACAGCCGGACGACGACATTGCTGGGGGCCCTGGTCCAGGTGGCGGATTCCCTCTCGGCGGCCCGTCCGGGAGCCCGGCGGGAGATGCTGGAGACATACGTCAAGCGTCTCGAGGAGCTGGAGGGAATCGCCAACTCCTTCAGCGGCGTCGACCGATGCTTCGCCATCCAGGCGGGACGGGAGATCCGCATCCTCGTGGAGAACGACAAGATCTCCGACAACGATGCGGTGATGCTCTGCCGGGACATCGTCAAAAAGATCGAAAAGGACCTGACCTATCCGGGGCAGATCAAGGTGACGGTGATCCGGGAGACCAGGGTTTCGGATTACGCGAGGTAACGCCGGTCCATGAATATCCTGTTCATCGGGGACATCATCGGCAAGCCGGGCCGCCGGGCTGTCCGGGAGCTTCTCCCGCAGCTCGTGGCCGGGCGGGCGGTGGACTTCGTCATTGCCAACTGCGAAAACGCCGCTGCCGGTTTCGGGGTCACCAGGGAGATCGTTGAGGACCTGTACGGGTACCGGGTCGATGTCCTCACATCGGGAAATCATGTCTGGGACAAGCGGGAAGTGGACGATTTCATCGACGACTACGAAACACTCCTCCGTCCCGCCAATTATCCCGACGGGGTGCCGGGGCACGGGTCCGTGGTCATGCCCGTTTCCGGAGGGGTGTACGTCGGCGTCCTGAACCTCCTGGGCAGGGTTTTCATGCCCGCTGTCGACTGTCCTTTCCGGACGGCGGAACGGGAACTCGAGAAAATCAGACGCAAAACACCCATTGTCATTGTCGACTTTCATGCCGAGGCGACGTCGGAGAAACAGGCCTTGAGCTGGTTCCTCGACGGTCGGGTCACGGCGGTGATCGGGACTCACACCCACGTGCAGACGGCGGACGAGGGTATCCGGCCCGGCGGCTCGGCCTATATCAGCGACGCCGGGATGACGGGGCCTTTCGATTCCGTCATCGGGACCCGGAAGGAGGCCATTCTGGAGCGGTTTCTCCGGCAGGTGCCGAACCGGTTCGACGTGGCGAAAGGTGATATTCGGCTCCAGGGTGTGCTCATGGAGGTTGACGAAACGAGCGGCCGGGCTTTGAAGATCGAGAGGATCAGCCTTCGACTGGAAGGTTGAGACGGTTGGGAGTCAGATCATGAAGAATGTGTTCGACGTGTTCGCGGAACGGGGCTTTCTGGAGCAGGTGACGGATGAAGGGCAGGTGAGGGAACTGCTCGGCAGCGGCCCCGTCGCGGGCTACATCGGGTTCGATCCCACGGCGACAAGCCTTCACGTGGGCAGCCTCGTACCCATCATGGCCCTGGTTCATCTGCAGCAGTGCGGCCACCGTCCCATCGCCCTGGTCGGTGGCGGAACGGGGTTGATCGGCGACCCGAGCGGCAAGACGGAAATGCGCAGGGTCCTTACACGGGAAGAGATTGATTTCAATGCGGGATGCCTGCGGAAGCAGTTGTCCCGGTACCTGGACTTCGGGGAGGGCAGGGCCCTTCTGGTCAACAATGCGGATTGGCTGACGGAGCTGAACTACATTGCATTCCTGCGGGACATCGGCCGCCACTTCAGCGTCAACAAGATGCTGTCGGCAGAGAGCTACCGGCTCCGCCTGGAGAAGGGGCTGAGCTTTATCGAATTCAATTACATGCTCCTTCAGGCGTACGATTTTCTGTATTTATTCAAGAATTTAGGATGCGAGATCCAGTTCGGCGGCAACGACCAGTGGGGAAACATGCTGGCCGGGGTTGACCTGATCCGGCGCGTGGAGAGCCGGCAGGCTCACAGCCTTACGTTTCCGCTTCTGGCGACGGCCCAGGGGCACAAGATGGGGAAGACGGAAAAGGGAACCGTCTGGCTCGACGGAGCCATGACGTCGCCCTACGAGTATTTCCAGTACTGGATCAATACGGACGATGCGGATGTCACGCGCTTTCTTGCACTCTTTACATTCCTGCCCATGGAGGAGGTTCGGCACGCCGAATCTCTGACGGACGCGCAACTCAATATGGCCAAGACCGTGCTGGCTTTCGAGGCCACGAAGATCACCCACGGGACGGAAG